>JAABUR0100000115.1_pt1 | contig 183820 bp, 183 predicted proteins | sample 5560091 | NCBI WGS metagenome assembly JAABUR01 (sample SAMN10711879, study PRJNA513375) | rock metagenome | isolation source: Antarctica rocks | place: Antarctica: Victoria Land, University Valley sud | reverse complement strand
CCGGGGCGAACACCAGCGCCGGCAGGAAGTTCCCCACCTTCACGTCCTTGAGGGCCAGCAGCTTCAGCGAGATGCCGATGATCAGCACGCCGCCGGCGCTCGTCAGGGCGTCGAGCGGCTCGCCCACAAGGATGTCCTCGAACAGTCCGGCGGCCAGCGTGATCGCGCCCTGCACCACGAGCACCGCGCCGGCCGCGAGTGCCACTCCCCAACCGAGCGTGGCCGCCAGGGCGATCGAGGCGAACCCGTCGAGCAGGGACTTGGTCACGAGCGCGTCGACGTCGCCCCGCAGGCCGTCGTCGAGCGAGCCCACCACGGTCAGCGGGCCGACGCAGTAGAGGAGGCTCGCGGTGACGAATGCCTCGCTCACCCGCGAGCGCCCGCCGCGGGAGACGGCGGACTGAATACGGTCGCCGAGCCGCTCGAGCCCACGTTCGATGCCAAGCGCCTCGCCCACCACGCCACCGAGCAGCACCCCTCCGAGCACATAGAGCGGGCTGGTGTCGCGCCAGGCGAGGGCGAGATCGATGCCCACCACCAGGGTGACGAGCCCGAGGCCCGCGAGCACGCGCTCCTGCACGCCCTTGGAGAGGCGGCCACCGGCCGCCAGCCCTACGCCCGTGCCGGCCAGGATCGCGCCGACGTTGATGAGCGTGCCCGTCATGACACCGCGGCGCCGGAGCCGCGCGTCAGGCGTTCTTCTTCACGTGCCAGTGCACGGTCATCTCGGCAACCTTGCGGCCCTCGTCGTCGGTCATGTCGACCGCGACGGGGAACTCGACGCGGCCCTCCGACTCGAGCCGGTCGACGAGCTGCGCCCTGTCCTCGAGGAGCTTCGCCGTCGCGGTCACGGCACCCCTGGCGAGCTTGAGGTAGCTGATCTCGGCGCCCTTGGCGAGCGGCGTGATCCCGGCCATGTGCTCGGCGAAGGCACCCACGAAGGCCCCCCCGGAGGCCGCCTCGGCCGCGGCGAACAGAGCTCCCGCGTGCTGCGAGCCGACGTGGTTCTTCAGGTGGTCGGCGTCGGGCAGGCGCACCACTCCGAGGCCGTCGCCCACCTCGGTGAACTCGAGTCCGACGTGGGTGTTGAACGGGATGGCCTGCTGCAGGCCCGCGCGAACGGCTTCGTAGTCCAAGGCTTCCTCTCCGGGTCGGTGAGCGACGCCGGACCCTAGCGAGGCCGCCCGAGCGGCCACCGTGCACTCTGCCTACTGCTACGGCGCCAGGACACTCTGGTGCGCGCGAGAATTGCGCCTTCCCGCTGGAGGCGCAGTCAGACGTCCCGCACGCCTCAGCGCCGCCCGTAGGTCGCCACGCCGGCCGGCCAGGCGCCGCTCGGCCACGGCCACGTAGCGCACGCGGCCCCGCCCGATGCCGAACACGACCCCGCTCGTGGGCCCGGCGCGGTACACGCCGCGCGCCACCCGCCGAAGGCGCGGGTACGCACGGCGCACCGTGCGGAGCGGGGTCCCGGCTCCCACACTGCGTGCACGGTGGCGACGGGCGTCGGTAACCACCAGCTGCGCCCGGCCGGGACGGCTGAAGACAACGACGACGCGACCCCCTCCGGTCACGCAGAAGCGCAGGGTGCGGCGGCCGCGCACCGCGGAGACACCTCGCACGCGGGCAAGCATCGCCGCCCGCCTCAGGCCAACTCGCAGCGCCCCCACCCCGGAGTCGCCGACCCGCAGCGAGCGTGGCAGGCACGAGCCGCCTCCGGGACCGGGTAGGCCCGTCGGGCCGCGGAGGACGGTGGTCGTCAGCCCCGGATCGCTCCGGATCTCGCTCTCGCAGAACGGTACGGTCACCCATCGCTTGTCCGCGTACATCCGGGTCTGGTCGGCGAAGTAGGGCGACTCGGGGTTCGTCGACTGGGAGTAGGTGAGGATCGTGCGCGCCTGCGGGCAGCCGTCGGTGAAGCTCACCGCCTGCACGAAGCTCGAGCCGTGCGGCACGTTCGGGTAGCCCTCGGAGGCCGAGAACGGCACGTTGATCGCGTTGAACACACCGACGGTGCCCGGGCCTCCGTGGATGGGGATGCGCTCCTCGCCGCGCTTCTCGTACTGATAACCCCGCAGCGGGGCGTCGAGGGGGATCTTGGCGCCCCTCAGGTCGGCGATCGCGTCGGTCAGCGCCTTGCGCACGTCGGGCTTGGTGGTGTCGAGGCCGCTCGGCGTGTTCACCGGATCGTCCGGTGAGAAGGGCGTGCGGTAGGGGCCGCCGGCTACTCCCAGCGCCCGGCCCGCGAAGCGCCGGAACAGAATCGCTCCGTTGCTGTCCAGGTCGTCGCGCAGGTTCCAGGCCGCGAGCGCCGGACATGCCTCCGCGACGTCGCTCGAGGTGGCCGCCATCTCGTTGCACATCGCCACAAGCTCGTCGCGCCACAGCTCGCCCAGGTACTGGCGGTTGTTGAAGACCGCATCCTGCAGCTGCTGCAGCGTGAAGCGCTTGCCCGGCAGGCCGTCGGAGCCGTCGAGCCGCTGCTGCACGATCCGCAGGCCCAGACGGGTGCGAGGCGCACGCGCCGTGCGCTCGTCGCCGATGATGCGCGCGAAGCCCTCGAGGCGCTGCGCGGGGTTCGACAGCCAGTAGGAGTCGTTCGAGTTCGTCACGTAGTCGTTGCGGAAGAGCGACGGCAGGTTCTTCGGTCCGAACGTTCCCGGCTGGATCGCGTCGTCGTCCCGCCCCCAGTTGCACTCGGAGCGAGAGCCGTCGAGCACCGGCAGGCGCAGTAGCTGGTAGGTGCCGCGCCCTAGCGCCGTGTTGCAGGCCTCGGCCTTCGCGTTCGTCACGTTGGGCACCACCGACAGGTCGGCGTAGTACGCCTCGCCCTTTGAGTCGGCGGCGATCGAGTTGACCCACGGGATGCCCTGGTTACGCCGGTGCACGGCGTCGTACTCGCGCACGGTCTGCGCCAGGTTGTTCTCGAAGAAGTGGTTGAGGTAGCGGAAGTTCGCGGCGTTGGCGTCACCCATCGAGTAGGCCTGGGCCGACGTCCAGGGGAACAGGCTCTGTCCGAGCAGCTCGGTGAACATCGGCCCGTACTCGCTCGAGTAGAGGGTCCTGGTGCGGTCCTGGAGCTGCCCGTCCGGGCCCGGCACCTTCACGGTCACGGTGTCGCGCTTCATCTCCCGCGGCTGGCCGTCCACCAGGTAGGTGGTCGGCGACCCGGGCACGAGCTTCAGCTCGAAGGGCGTGAAGCGGAACGCGGTCGAGACGGTATGGCTCCAGGCCAGGCCCTTGGTGTGCCCGATCAGCACGAGCGGCACCCCGAACAGGCTGCCCCCGCTGACGTCGAGCTTGCCGGGGATCGTCAGGTGCGCCTGGTAGAAGCGCTCGGACCCGTCCCACGGGAAGTGGGGATTGCCCAGGAGCATGCCCTTGCCGTTGGCGGTCGCCTCGCGGCCCAGACCGATGGCGTTCGAGCCGATCCCCCCGAGCGGGAACTGCTCGATGAAGTCGCGCGAAAGCGCGCCCAGCGGAACCCCGGGGGATCCGCTGAGAGGCGGCGTGGGCGGCTGGGCGGAGCCGATCCCGTTGATGCCCACACCGCCGCTGGCGAGCAGGGCGAGCTGGTAGAAGCGCCGGTAGGCGTCGATCTCCTCGATCTCACGCACCCACGGCTTGCCGCGGCAGGTTGGATCCGGCAGCTTGTCGACCCCCGTCGCGCGGAGGTACTCGTTGTACCCCGCCACATACCCGCGCACGAGCTCGCGCACCTCGGGCCGTGGGCCGCTCGGAGGCGCCTGGTCCAGGAGCTTCTCGATCGTGCGCGTATCGATGATCCGCTTGAAGAAGAAGTCGCTGTTGAGGTTGTTCACGGAGGCGCCGTTGCCTCGGAAGACGTAGCCTTCGTCGGGGCCGAAGAACCGCGAGCGCTCGCCGCGCACGGTCACGTACGCATCGGCGATCACGCAGATGTTGTCCTGCGCGAACGAGTAGCCGTAGCCGTAGCCGGCGCCCTCGAAGTCCTTGGCGAGGATGTGCGGGATGCCCTGGGCGCCGCGGCGGACGGTGATCGGCGAGCCAGCGGCCTGTGCGAACGCTGCATCAGCCAGCCCGGCAACGAGCATTGCCGCCAGCGCACACACCAGCGCGGTTCTCTTCACCCCCCCGCGGCGCGTCACGGCCGCGACTATACGCCCCGTACGCCGCTCACGGCGTCGGCTGCTCGAGGTGCCGGGGCGGACGCGAGCCCCCGCGTCAGGCTAGGGTGCCCCTGCCGGATTCCGGAATTCGCACCAAGCTGAATCTCGCGAGCATCAAACGAGGAGGAGGGGGCGCATGGCCAAGCCGACCATCGACAGGGATCTCTACAACCAGATCCGCTCGAAGGGTGTGCGCAAGAGCGTGGCGCGAACCATCGCCGCTGCGTCCGAAAGAGCGCAGGACACCGGCAGCAAGGCTCCACAGGCGTTGCGGAAGGCCGCGAACGACCTACGCTCGGTCGTGGCCGACCTCGAGGATCGCGCGACGGGGGGGCCCGCGAAGCGCAAGGACACGGCCAAGAAGGCGGCACGAACACGCGCACGAAACGCAGCCAAGCGCAGTGAGTCTGCGAAGAAGGCCGCGAAGACGCGGGCGAAGGGCACGACTACTGCTCGCACGGCGGGGAGCACGGGCACTGCTCGCGCGAAGAGGAGCACAGGCACCGCTCGCACGGCGAAGAGCGCGGGTACTGCTCGCGCGAAGAGGAGCACAGGCACCGCTCGCACGGCGAAGAGCGCGGGGACCTCCCGCGCCAAGAGCGCCACCGCCAAGAGTCCCACCAAGCGCGCGACCACCCGGAGGTCTCCGGGCCGGAGCTAGCTCCGGCCGCCCCATGCAGGGCGGGCCAGCCAGATGCTGCCGGTGAGGGCGCCGATCGCCTACCCGTAGGCGTCGCCGCGCCCGCGGCGCATCAAACGACCGGGGGGCCCTGTTGGCCCCCGGGGTGCCCGGCTGAGCTACTTGATCACGGCGATCGTGTCCCCCGAGGACACCGAGCCGCCCTCGGTCACCGCCAGCTCCTCCACGGTGCCCGAGCGGTGGGCCGTGATCTCGTTCTCCATCTTCATGGCCTCGATCACGCAGATCAGGGCCCCCTCCTCCACCTGCGCACCCTTCTCGATCGCCACGCGGAGAATCGATCCCTGCAGGGGTGACACGAGCGCCTCGCTGCTGGCGGCTCCACCGCCTGCGGCCCGCTCGCGCCGCTTGGGCGCCTTGCGCGCGCCGGCGGCAACCGCGCCCATCGCCGCGCCGCCGTTCGCCACCCCGAGCCCCTCGCCGATCACGGTCACGTCGAAGCGCCGGCCCGACACCTCCACGGCGTAGCTCCGCTCGACCTTCTCGGGGGCATCGCCGTCGTCCGCCGGAGGCGCCTCGACCGGCGCCGGCGCGCCGTGCTCCTTCAGCCAAGACCGGTCCTCGATCAGGTCCCGGCACGTCTCGCCCGCCCGCCACTGGTCGGTGTCGAGCAGGGCCAGATGGAAGGGGAGAAGGGTCTTCAGGCCGCCAACTTCGTACTCCGCCAGCGCGCGGCGCATGCGCACCGTCGCACGCTCCCGATCGACGTCCCAGACGATCAGCTTGGCCACCATGGGGTCGTATAGCGGGGAGATCTCCGCGCCTGCCTGTACGCCGGAGTCCACGCGCACGCCTGGCCCTGCCGGCTCGCGGTACGAGCTGATCCTCCCCGGTGCCGGCGCGAAGTTCTTCGACGCGTCCTCGGCGTTGATCCGGCACTCGATCGCGTGCCCGCTCAGCCGTACGTCCTCCTGAGCGATCGACAGTGGCTCGCCGGCGGCCACGCAGATCTGCTCGCGCACGATGTCGATGCCCGTGGTCATCTCGGTCACGCAGTGCTCCACCTGCACGCGGGTGTTCATCTCGAGGAAGAAGTACTCGCCGTCCTGGAGCAGGCCCTCGATGGTGCCTGCCGAGCGGTAGCCGACGGCGCGTGCGGCCTCCGTGCCGATCTGGCCGATTCGCTCGCGCAGGGCCGCGTCTACCGCCGGGGCGGGGCTCTCCTCGATCAGCTTCTGGTGGCGGCGCTGCACCGAGCAGTCGCGCTCGCCCAGGTGGATCACGTTGCCGTGCGAGTCCGCGAGCACCTGCACCTCCACGTGGCGCGGGTCCGGCAGGTAGCGCTCCAGGTACACGGTGGCGTCCGAGAAGAACTTCTCGCCCTCGCGCGCGGCGCCCTCGAACGCCGCCTCGAGCTCGTCTTCCGAGAGCGCAACGCGGAAGCCCTTTCCGCCGCCGCCGCCGGCGGCCTTGATGGCCACGGGGTAGCCGACCGAGTCGGCGATGATCGTCCGTGCGTCCTCCACTGTGTCGACCGACTCCGTCGTGCCGGGGACGATCGGCACTCCGGCCTCGCTCATCAGCTCGCGAGCCTTCGTCTTCGACCCCATGGCGTCGATGGCCTCGGCGGGAGGGCCGATGAACACGATTCCCGACTCCTCGCAGGCGCGCGCGAAGGTTGCGTTCTCGGCGAGGAAGCCGTAGCCGGGGTGGATCGCCTCGGCGCCGGACTCGCGCGCGGCCTCCAAGATCTTCTCCACCACGAGGTAGCTCTCGGTCGCCGGCCCCGGACCCAGCAGGTATGCCTCGCCCGCGCGCCGGACGTGCATCGCATCGCGATCCGTCTCGGAGTAGACGGCGACGCTGGCCACGCTCAGCTCCTCGAGCGCGCGCATGACACGAATCGCTATCTCGCCGCGATTCGCGACCAGCACCTTGGAGAACACGGCGCGGAAGGTTACCGGCGGCCCTGGCGACGCCCGCGACCGCTCATTCGCGGCCTCGAGGGACGTTCCCCCCTCGTTTCGCCGCCGCCCACCCATAGGGGCCTCAGCGCGGGTGTCGAAGTCCACGCGGATGGACGAACGCAGCGAATACATCCAGCGGCGAATCGAACCTCTGATCATCGTCGTGACCCTGCTGGTCCCGAGGCCGGCGCGAAGTGCCGGACCGTCCCGGCTGGTAGCGGACTGGTGTTACCGGAGGGGCGGTCGGGGCGGTCCTGTGAGCGGTAGGGTGCGCCGCTTGCACGGATGCGCCACAGCTCGCGACGGGATGGCATTGGGCCGAGCGGCTCTCCTGGGGCTCGCCCTGGTGCTGCTTCTTCCCGCCGCCGCCTCGGCGGCCCCGTTCCGGACCTGCACCCTGGAGGGCCTCACGGGGTTCGACTGCACCCGGGTCAGCGTCCCACTCGACCGTTCCGGGAAGGTCGGAGGGAAGGTACCGCTGCTCGTGGCACGCACGAGCGGCGGAACCGCCGGCGCGGCCACCAACGAGGCGATCTTCGCCTTCGCCGGCGGTCCCGGGCAGGGCGCTTCGAGCGTGGCCGGGGGCTTCCGGACCGACTTCTTCGGCCAGCTGGGGACGCGCGACCTGGTCGTCTTCGACCAGCGGGGCACCGGCTTCTCCGGGGCGCTCAACTGCCGCGGCCTCGAGCGAAGGCGTGAGCAGTCCTACCGCGACGCGGTGGCGGACTGCGCGGAGGAGCTCGGCTCGAGGCGCGCCTTCTACACCACGCGCGACACGGTCGAGGACATCGAGGCCGTGCGCCGGCGCATCGGCAAGGACAAGATCACGCTCTTCGGCGTCTCGTACGGCACCAAGGTCGTCTCGGCCTACGCGCTCAAGTACCCCCAGCACGTGCAGCGGATGATCCTCGACTCCGTCGTTGAGCCCGAGGGTCAGAACGTGTTCGACCTCGACACGTTCGCGGCCACACCTCGGGTGCTCCGCGAGGTCTGCCGCGGCGAGTGCGAAGGCGTGACCGACGACCTGCCGGGCGACTTGGCGCGGCTGATCGACCAGATGAACGGACAGCCCCTGAGCGGGCCGTTCGTGGGTCCCGACGGCCGCACGAAGACGGTCGACATCACCGCGCGCCTGATCTACAGCCAGATCCGCGAGGGCGACCTCACTCCCTTCGTCCGCGCGATCTACCCGGGCGCCATCCACTCCGCGGCGAGTGGCGATCCCGCTCCGCTGTTGCGGCTCGAGCATCGCTTCGACTTCGCGCGGGAGTCGGAGCCGGAGCCCGGCCTCGAGCCGGGACCGGGCGACGAGGCCGTCCGCTTCCTGAGCTCCACGCTTCAGACGGCGACGATCTGCGAGGAGGCACCGCTCCCGTGGGAGCGCACCGCCTCCCCGGACGAGCGCTTGGCGCAGGCTCGCGCGGCGGTCGACGCCATTCCCGACAGCGCGTTCGAGCCCTTCGACCGGGCCACCGCGTTCGCCTTCGACAACAACAGCGTGATCGAGCAGTGCCTCCGATGGCCCACGAGCCCCGTGGAGCCGACGCTTGCCTCGGGTCCGTTGCCCGACGTGCCGGTGCTGGTGCTCGAGGGCGAGGAGGACCTGCGCACCCCTGTCGAGGTGGGAGCACGGATGGCCGCGCGCTTCCCGCAGGCGAGGCTCGTGCGCGTGCCGAAGAGCGGGCACTCGGTGCTGGGACGCGGAGCGAAGTGCGCGAACATCGTGCTGCGCCGCTTCTTCGCGGGAGAGCCGCTCCGCCGTCCGTGTCGAGGGGCCGAGCAAGCGGTGAAGGTGCGCCCCCTCGATCCCGCCTCGCTTGCCGAGGTGGCGCCCGCGCCGGGGACGTCGGGCGTGCGCGGCCGAACCCTCGCCGCAGTGGTACGCACGCTTGAGGACTTCGAGCGCGAGAGCCAGTTCCTCAGCACCGGCGAGGCGAACCCGCGCGGAGGCGGACTACGCGGTGGGCGCTTCCTCACGCGGCGTGGCGTCGACCGGCTCGACAGCTTCTCTTACGTGCCAGGTGTGGAGGTGAGTGGTCCGGTCGGGAGCTCCGAGGCGCGCGCCGGCACGCTCACGATCTCCGGGGCGGCGGCCTCCGCGGGAACCTTGAAGCTCCGCCGCGACGGCCTCCTCACCGGTCGCCTGGGCGGCAAACGAGTGAGCACGCGCGTGCCGCCGCCGGTCCTGCCCTTCCCGCCGTAGCTCGCATGTATTCGTGGCCGCTTTGCTGACTTTGGGTCGTCCTGCGACCCAAGACGAGCAAGGCGCCGTAGTTTGGGGGTCTAGCTGTCTTCGCCACCAAGCGCCGCAACGGGGACGCGCTCGGGAGCGGGAGGCGCCGGCCCGTGCCCGTTTGTCGACGCGGCCGCGGCCACCGGTACGGGCTCGTCGGCGGCGGGACTCGCCGCGGCCTCGTCGCGCCGGCGGCGGACCTCCTTGTAGACCAGGTAGGCACCCAGCGATAGCGGTACGCCCGCGAGCACCGGGGCCGGGATGTCGGCGCCGGCCTTGGTCGCGAGGCCGAGCCCGGCGCCGACCAGGACGATGCCGAGGGCCATGCGCAGGTTGGCCACGGGGATCCGCACCGACCAGTGGCTGCCGAGCCACACGCCCGGCACCGACCCGATCAGGATCGTGCCCGCGAGGCCGTAGTCGATGTTGCCCGCCACCAGGTGGGCGAATGCGGCGGCCCACAGGAGCAGCGCGGCGTGGAACACGTCGGTGCCCACCACGCGCCGGGGCACCAGCCGGAAGACGAGGATCAGCGCCACCGCGATGAGGGCGCCCGAGCCCGCCGAGGTCACGCCGAGCACGAAGCCGACGAACACGCCGATCACCACGGCGGAGACCTTGTGGCGTCGTTCCAGCTCGATCGTGTGGCGCTCGCGATCGACCATCTTGGGCAGGAAGAGAGCGCGGGCCAGCACGCAGACGCCGGTGAAGAGCAGGGCAGCCGCCAGCATCGCGAGGAGGATCTCGTCGAACCGCTCGCCGTAGGCCTCCTCGAGCAGCTCGAGCACGTACACGCCGCCCACGGCCGACGGGACGGAGCCGAACGCCATCCACCACGACAGCTTCACGTCCACGGTCTTCTGCCGGAAGTGCTTCCAGCCGCCGACGGTCTTGGTCACGGCCGCGTAGGCGAGGTCGGTGCCCACCGCGGTGACCGGCGTCACACCGAACACGATGATGAGCAACGGCGTCATGAGCGAGCCGCCGCCCATCCCCGTCAGGCCGACGAGGATGCCGACGCCGAGGCCGAAGATGATGATGTAGGGGTCCATCGGCGGCGCTCAGGCGGGGGTGGCGGAGCCGGTGTAGGCCTCGATCAGCACGTCGGCCACCTCCGGACGCGAGAACTCCTCCGGCGGGCGCTCGCCGCGCCCGAGCATCTCGCGCACCTTGGTGCCCGACAGGAACACCCGGTCCTCGGGCCCGCTCGGCGAGGTCTTGGCCGTGGCCATCGCCTTCGTGATGTTGCACCAGAACGAGTGCTCGAACTTGAGCGGCTCGATGCCCAGCTCGCCGGGCTCGAACTCGTCGAAGATCACCTGGGCGTCGAAGGTGCCGTAGTAGCTGCCGACGCCCGCGTGGTCGCGCCCCACGATGAAGTGCGTGCAGCCGTAGTTCTTCCGCACGAGCGCGTGGAAGATGGCCTCGCGCGGGCCGGCGTAGCGCATCGCCGACGGGTTCACGCCGAGCAGCACGCGGTCGCGCGGGTAGTAGTGCTCGAGCAGCACCTCGTAGCAGCGCATGCGCGTGTCGGCCGGGATGTCGTCGTCCTTGGTCTCGCCCACGATCGGGTGGATGAAGAGGCCGTCGACGATCTCGAGCGCCGCCTTGGTGATGTACTCGTGCGCACGGTGGATCGGGTTGCGCGTCTGGAAGCCGACGATCGTCTTCCACCCGAGCTCGGCGAACTTGGCCTTCGTGTCCGCGGGGGAGAGCAGGTACGGGTTGACGGCGTCGATGTGACTCGGCAGCGCCTCCGAGGAGATCGGCCCGGCGATCGTGCGGGCGCCCTCGCGGAGCATGGCCGCCACGCCGGGGTGCTCCCCGTCGGTCGTGCGGTAGACCTGCTGGGCCTCGTGCTGGAGGTCGCGCTCGTAGACCTCCTCCACGGTGATCGAGCCGAGCTTCGTGCCCTCGGAGCCCAGGAGCTCGAGCGTATCCCCGACCTCGCCGCGGTCGGTGGCGAGTGTCACGGGGATGGGCCATGGCTCGCCACTTGCGAGCCGCATCGAGTCGCAGATCGACTGCCAGTCGGCCGAGCCCTGAAAGCCCGTGAGCGGCGCGAAGCCGCCGTTCGCGAGCAACTCGAAGTCGGCGGTCTGACGGGCGGAGAGCTCGAGCGCGCTCATCGGTCAACTCCGGCCGCGGCGCCGACCCGCGAGTCGATCGCCTCGATGACCTTGTCGGCCGACTCCTCGGGCGACTCGTTCTCGGTATCGAGCGTGACCTCCGCGTTCAGCGGCTCCTCGTAGGGGTCGGACACACCGGTGAACTCCTTGATCTCGCCGGAGAAGGCCTTGGCGTAGAGCCCCTTGACGTCGCGCCGGGCGCACTCGTCGACCGACGCCTTGACGTAGACCTCGATGAAGCGCTCGCCCATCAGCTCGCGGGCCTCGTCGCGCGTGTCGCGGTAGGGAGAGATCGCCGCGGTGATCACGCCGACGCCGTGCCGGGACAGCAGGTCGGCCACGAAGGCGATGCGACGGATGTTGGTGTCGCGATCCTCCTTGGAGAACCCGAGGCCCTTCGAGAGGTTGGTGCGCACGACGTCGCCGTCCAGCACCTCGACCGGATCGCCCCGCTCGCGCAGGCGCTGCTCGACGATCTCGGCGACGGTCGACTTGCCGGACCCGGACAGGCCCGTGAACCACAGGGTGTAGCCGCTCATGTTCTCCTTCGTTATGGGTGCGGACGGCGGAGCGAAGCCCTAGCCGTGGATTCCGCATTCGGTCTTGTCGTCGCCGGTCCAGCGGCCCTCGCGAGCAGCTCCCGGCCTGGTGCAATGGGTGCAGCCGATGGAGTCGTAGCCGCGGTCGTGCAGCGGGTTGTACGGCACGTCGTTCTCGAAGAGGTAGGTCCAGACGTCCTTCTCGCTCCAGTCGGCGAGAGGGTTCGCCTTCCAGAGGCCATGCTTGTCGTCCCAGGCGAGCTTGGGAGTGTTCGCCCGGGTGGGGGACTGGTCGCGGCGCAGCCCGGACATCCAGGCGTCGACCTTCGACAGCGCCTCGTCCATCGGCGCCACCTTGCGTATGCCGCAGCACGCATCCGGGTCGCGGTTCCACAGCTCGTCGCCGTGCACGGCGGCCTGACGCTGGATGCTGATGCCCTGGTAGACCTCCACCGTGATGCCGTAGCGATCCTCGAGCTGCTTCCAGACCGCGTAGGTCTCCGGGAAGAGGACGTGCGTGTCGAGCGTGAAGAAGCGCGCGGCCGGCTCGATCTTCACGAGCATGTCCATGATCACCGAGGCCTCCTTCTGGAAGGAGCAGGCCACGTAGAGCCGCGGATGGAAGTGCTCGACCATGTACTCGAGCACGCCCTGGGCATCGCGCTCCTCGAGGTCGGGGTGCTGCGACGCCTCGGGGCGCACCTCGACCTGCTGCTCGGGAATCGGTGCCTTGGTGTGTGTCTGCATGCGCGTTTCGCCGTGTCCAAGAAGTGCAACGGGCCTCAAACTTCGAGGCCCGTAACCAACTCTACCAACTCGGTCGGGTTGCCCCGACCCGACGCGTCTGGGTCAGGCGACGCTCGCCTCGTGGGGAGAGCCCTCGCCGTTCCTCGTTCCCTCGACGGCCCGCGCGAAGCGGCCGTGCAGCTCGCCGGTGTTCCAGCTCGTCTTCGGCAGGATGGCTCGCTGGATCACGCGGCCCTTGTACTGGTCGATCTTGCCGAGCATCGAGCGCACCAGCTCCTCACCGAGGTAGTGGGGCTGCAGACCGAGGTCGAGCAGCTTGCTGTGCTTGGCGTTGTAGTAGTGCTCCTCGAGCTCCACCCGTGGGTTGGGGAAGCTCTTGATCTCCACGTCCCGGCCTATCTCGGATCCCGCCTGCTGGACGAGGTCGGCCAGCTCCTTGACCGAGAACTGCTCGGTGAACTGGTTGTAGACGCGCATCTCGCCCAGATCGGCCGGGTTGTTGGCGGCCAGCTCGACGCACTGCAGGGTGTCGCGGATGTTGAGATACCCGCGAGTCTGTCCGCCGCGACCGTAGACCGTGAGCGGATGCTCGATCATGGCCTGGACGCAGAAGCGGTTGAGCGCGGTGCCGAAGAGCTCGTCGTAGTCGAAGCGCGTGAGCAGGCGCTCGTCCTGGACGGTCTCATCGGTTTCGATGCCGTACACCACGCCCTGGTTCAGGTCGGTGGCGCGAAGGCCCCAGTGGCGGCACGCGAAATGGATGTTGGTCGAGTCGTGGACCTTCGAGCAGTGATAGAGGGAGCCCGGCAGCTTGGGATGGGGCAGCGTGTCCTTGCGGCCGTTGTGCTCGTACTCGATGTAGCCCTCTTCGATGTCGACGTTCGGCGTGCCGTACTCGCCCATCGTGCCGAGCTTGATCAGGTGGCAGTTGGGCACATGCTCGCGGATCGACCACAGCAGGTTGAGGTTCCCGATGACGTTCGTGTACTGCGTCTCCACCGCGTGGCGCCGCGAGATCATCGAGAACGGCGCCGACGCCTGCTGTCCGTAGTGGACGACGGCCTCGGGGCTTGTCTCCGCGACCACGCGGTCCAGGAACTCGCCGTCCTCGACGCCGCCGACGAACGAGTGGATCTCCTTGCCGGAGATCTCGCGCCAGGCGTCGATCCGGTCCGCGAGGCCGAGAATGGGGGTGAGCGACCCGGTCGACTGTTCGTCGTGCCAACGCCGCCTCGCGAAGTTGTCGACGACGGATACTTCGTGTCCGCGGGCGCTGAAGCGAAGTGCGGTGGGCCAGCCCAGGTACCCATCGCCGCCTAGGATCAATATGCGCATAGCGGCGGCACTGTAGCGGAGGATGCCGACGGTTACCAGCGCCCGGACTGCCACCCGAGCGCGCCAACCCGTACGTAGATGGACCCAGGAGCAACGCTGCCGAGATCCAAGTTGAGCCTGCGCGCCGCCGAGCGCGCACGGGCGCTGGCACGCCGCCACGGGGGCGTTGTTCCGCTCGTCGCCCTGGCTCTCGTGCTGGTGCTCGCCATCGGCCTGCGGATCGGATCCGCTCTCACGCCGATAGCCGATCCGGGCACCGACTCGCTCACGTACGCGGCCCTCGCTGAAGGCCTCTACGAGGGCGGGAGCTACGAGGGGGAGGGCGTTCCCCGCCCGAGCGACTGGTCGCCGGGGACCCCGCTCGTGTCCGCGGGCGCCTATCTGCTGACCGGCGGCGTGGACCTGCGGACCGCCCTGCTCCTGGTCGCCCTGCTCGGCACGGCCACGGTGCTGCTCGTCTACATGCTCGCCCGGCGCCTGGTGGGGCTCGGGCCCGCGGGTACGGCGGCCGGGCTGCTCGCGGCCCTCGCCGCCGCCGTCTATCCGACCTTCCTCGACGGCACCGGGCGCCTGCTGTCGGAGCCCCTTGCCGGCTTCCTCCTGGCCGCGGCGACGCTCGCCTTCCTGTCCGCGGCCGAGCTGGAGAGTCGCCGCCGCTTCGCGCTCACCGGCCTCTGCCTCGGTGCACTCGCGCTCACGCGGGCCGAGTATCTGCCGCTCACCCTCGTCTTCGCGCTGGTTGCCCTGACGCTCGTGGGCCGCCGGCAGGACGGACGCAGGGGGCTCGTGTCCGCGGGGCTCTTGCTGGCGGGCGCGGTGGTGATCGTCGCTCCCTGGACGATCCGCAACGCGGTGGTCCTCGACCGGGCCGTGCCCGTCTCCACTGGCGGCGGCAAGGCGCTCTTCATCGGCACGTACCTGCCCGGTCAGGGTCAGCAGGTGCCCACGAAGGAGAAGCTCATCGAGCTCTTTGGGCCGGCACCCACCGAGACCCTGCTCGATCAGGTGGCGGATCGCTATCCCGAGCTCGACCGCGACCGTGCCCTCGCCCGTATCGGCCGCGAGAATCTCACGCGCTACGCCACCGGGCAGCCCGGTGCCTACGCGCGGATGCTCCTCGAGAAGGCCGGACTCGTCTGGTATCGCGGGTCGAGCCCGGCGGCCGCCCCAGCCGGCTGGGTGTGGATGCACCGCATCGCGCTCCTGCTCGCCCTGGCCGGGCTCGCGATCCTCGCCTGGCGGCGACGCTTCGAGGTCGTTCTGCTCGGCCTGCCGCTAGCGGGTGTGACCGCGCTGGGCGCGCTCCTGCTGGCGGTGCCACGGCGCAACGTGCCACTCATGCCGCTCGTGTTCGCACTCGCGGGTGCCGGTGCGGTGTGGCTTGTCCTGGCCGTGCGGGAGCGAGCCCAGCGGAACGCGCCCGAGCGCGTCTAGGATGCCTGCGATGCCCCTCCGCTCCGCCGCCTCCGCGGCCCGGGCATGGGCACGGGCGCTTCCGGGCCGGCACGGCGGCGCGGCCGTGCTGGTGGCGCTTCTCGTCATCGTCCTGCTCGGCCTCGTCCTGCGCCTCGGCGCGGCGACCGACCCGAACCACGAGCAGCGCGGCGACTGGCTCGCCTACGAGCGCATCGCCCAGGCCCTTCACGAGGAGGGGCAGTACGGGGACGACGCCATGAGCAACCCCTCCGAGTGGTCCCCCGGCGCCCCCTTCCTGTTCGCCGCCGTCTACGCGGTCACGGGCGCTCCCTACGTCGAGCGCGGACTGATCCTCGTGGCCTTCCTCGGGGCGGCGATGGTGCTGGGCGTGTACCTGCTCGGGCGCCGCCTCGGCGGGCCGGGGCGAGCCGGCACGGCCGCGGGGCTGATCGCGGCGACGGTCGCCGCCATCTATCCCACCTACATCGAGTACGGCGATCGCCTGGTCACCGAGCCGATCGCCGCCTTCATCCTCGTCTGGGCCGTGCTCGCCTTCCTGTGGGCCGCGGATCGCGGGCGCGGGTGGGCGTGGCTGCTCCCGGGGCTGCTCCTCGGCGCGCTCGCCATGACCCGCCCCGAGTACCAGGTCTTCGGGTTCGCCTTCGGCCTCGTCGCGCTGGCGGTCGTCCGCCGTCGCGATGGTTGGCGCGCGGGCCTCGCCGCCGGCGCTCTGCTCGTGGCCGCCTTCTGCGCGCTCCTCGCTCCCTGGACCGTGCGCAACTTCATCGTGCACGACCGTTTCGTGCCGATCTCCACCGGCGGAGGGCGGGCGCTGTTCGTCGGCACCTACCTGCCGGGCGACGGCGAGAACGTGGCAACCCGCAAGGAGCTGAACGGGCGCTACGGCCTGCACGAGAAGCGCACCGATCCCCTACTCGACGTGGTCGCGCGCAAGTACCCGGCACTCGACCGCGACGAGGCACTCGGCCGGATCGGTGGCGAGAACCTGCGGAAGTACGCGAGCGAGCAGCCGGGCGCCTACGCCGAGATGCTCGTGACCAAGGCGGCCACCATCTGGCATCGGGGCCTCGGCACCACCATGGCCGCCCCCGGTTGGCGCGCCTTCCACCTTTCGCTGCTCGCCCTCGGCCTGGTCGGCTTTGGCCTACTCGCGTACCGGCGGCGGATCGAGGCGCTCGTGCTCGCGCTGCCGATCGCGGGCATCACCCTGCTCGGTGCGCTGCTGCTGGCGCCGCCGCGACGCAACGTGCCGCTGATGCCTCTGGTGATCGCGCTGGGCGCGGCCGGTGCCGTCTGGCTGGCTCAACTGGCCCGCGGCCGCCTCGCGGAGCGGCGACGGGCGCGCGCCGGCGAGCCCTCGGCCTCTCTTCGGCCCGGGCTGTGAGCTCGCGGGTCGGGGCATGGGCGCGCGGGCTGCCGGCCCGGCACGGCGGCGCTGTCGGGGTGGCGGTCCTCGCGGCGATTCTCGCCCTCGGGTTCGGCCTGCGCCTCGAGGCCGCGCTCGATCCGGTCGCGAACCCCCGGAGCGACTCCGTCAACTACCAGCGCATCGCCAGCGCCCTGTACCACGACCAGCGCTTCGGGGACGAGGGGATGGCAGCCCCCTCCGACTACTCCCCCGGCGCTCCGCTGCTCTTCGCGGCCGTGTACTACGCAACCGGGGCGCCCTACGCCGAGCGGGCGCTGATTGCGGTGGCGCTGCTGGGAGCGGCGATGATCCTGCTCGTGTACCTCCTCGGCCGACGGCTGGCCGGCCCGGGGCGCCTGGGCCTCGCGGCCGGCCTCGGGGCGGCGCTGATGACCGCCGTCTATCCGTCCTACATCGAGTACAGCGGGAAGCTGATGTCCGAGCCCGTCGGCGCCTTCCTCGTCGCGGCGGGGCTGCTCGCCTTCCTCTGGGCGCTCGACCGGGAGCACGCCCGCGCCTGGATCCTTCCCGGCCTGCTGCTCGGGGCCGCGGTGCTCACCCGGCCGGAGTACATCGCGGTGGCCGCCGCGCTGGTGGTCGTGGCGCTCACGGTCGGAATCCGCCGCGGCGGGCGGCGAGCGGGCCTGGCCTCGGCCGTGGTCATGGCGGTTGCCTGCGTGGCGGTGGTGGCGCCCTGGACGGTGCGCAACGCCCTGGTCCTCGACCGCCTGGTCCCCGTGTCGACCGGCGGCGGCAAGGCGCTGTTCGTCGGAACCTACCTGCCCGGAGACGGCTCGGAGCCGGAGGTGCGGCGCGTGCTGCTCGAGCGTTCGGGCGGGCGCTTCACCGACTTCGACCAGGTGCTGGACAGCATGGCCGCGCGCTACCCGGAGCTCGACAGGGACCAGGCGCTCGCGCGCGTCGGTCGGGAGAACTTCCGCCGCTACGCGAGCGAGCAGCCCGGCGCCTATGCGGAGATGCTCGTGGCCAAGCTCGGCCGCATCTGGTGGCGGGGGCCGGCCGGCACGGCCGACTACTCGGCCTGGGTGTGGCTGCACCGCGCCATCGTCCTGCTGGGCCTGCTCGGCCTGGCCGTGCTCCTGCGTGCCCGGCGCCTCGAGGCCCTGGTTCTGGCGCTCCCGCTGGTTGTAATCACGATCATCGGCATGGGGCTCCTCGCCTCGACGCGCCGCAGCGCACCGCTCATGCCGTTGGTCCTTGCGCTCGCGGCGGCCGGGACGGCGTGGGCTCTGGCCGCGGTGGTGGTCCGGGTCGGGGCGCCCGGGCGATGGTCGCGTGCCCTGGATGGGTGATTCCCTGTCCCACCGTAAGTTCGGAATCCCCCATCTAGCGGCCGGGCCCTCGGGAACGCCCTGACCGCCACCTGCTGAGCGGCTGGAACGCTCGCGGGCGCCCTGACGTTCCCCGGCTGAACGGCGACTCCAGCGCCCGGGGCCGTGACTATGATCGCCGCCCTCATGCGCGCATTGGTCACCGGCGGGGCCGGCTTCATAGGGTCGAACATCGTCGACGGCCTGGTCGAAGGAGGGCACGAGGTCACGGTGGTGGACAACATCACCACGGGGCGCCGCGAGAACCTCGACGGGGCGATCGAGAACGGCGTCGAACTGGTCGAATCGGACATCCGCGACGCCGAGGCCATGGTGGATCTCTGCAGGCGCGTGAAGCCCGACCGCATCTTCCACCTGGCGGCCCGCATCGACGTGCGCCGCTCGATTCGGGACCCGGCCGGAGACGCCGAGACCAACGTGGTCGGCACCATCAACATGCTGGAGGCCGCCCGGCAGGCCGAGGTCGGGCGCTTCATCAACACCAGCACCGGCGGTGCGATCTACGGGGACACCGACCAGGTGCCGACCCCGGAGAGCCAGCCCCCGAACCCCAAGGCGCCCTACGGCATGTCGAAGTTCTGCGCCGAGCGCTACTGCGACCTGTACGCCCGCCTTCACGGCGTCTCGACGGTGGTCCTGCGCTACGGCAACGTGTATGGCCCGCGCCAGGACCCGCTGGGTGAGGCCGGCGTCATGGCCATCTGGTGCGGCAACTTGCTGCGCGGCCTGCAACCGACCGTGTTCGGCGACGGGAAGCAGACCCGCGACTTCGCCTACGTCGGCGACATCGCCGCGGCCAACATCGCCGCCGCCGAGGCCGACGAGCCGAGCGGCGCCTACAACATCGGACGCGGGCAGGAGACCTCGCTGCTCGAGGTCCTCGACATCCTGCGCAGCCTGGCCGACGGCCCCTTCGAGCCTGAGCACCAGGCCGAGCGCAAGGGCGAGGTCAGGCGGAGCGCACTAATCGTCGATCGGGCACGCGAAGAGCTCGGTTGGCAGGCCGAGGTCTCGGTGCCCGAGGGCGTCGAGCGCACGGTCACCGCGCTGCGCGAGGGCGTCTTCGCCGACTTCTCGCAGTAGCCGGACGAAGCGCCCGTCAGTCCTGACCTCGCCCGGCGAGCCGGCTCGGGCGCCGCTCGGGGCTCTACCGCGCCGCGGGCCCTGCCGTGATCGCCGGCCGCTCGACGCTCGCACCGGCCCGCAGCCAGGTGCGCACGATGGCGAAGCCGAATCCGAAGCCGTAGCGCAGGTTGGCCGGCTTGCGTGACGTGCCGTGCAGGCGGCCCACGACCGTGATCGGGACCTCCTTGAAGGAGTAGCCGCGCTTGATCGCCTCGAGGAGGAACTCCGCCGTGTGGTACTGCTCCTGGCGGAACACGAGCTCGGGCAGGATCTCGGCTCGGACGGCCCGGTAGCCGTTCGAGCAGTCGGTCATCTTCACCCCGGACAGCGTGGACACGAGCCGGTTGAACACGACCGAGCCCAGCTCCCGCGCGAGCTCGTTCTTGAAGGAGCTGCCGAGCACGCGGGACCCGTGGGCCACGTCGACCTCCCCGTCGAGCACCGGCTGAACGAGCCGCGACATCTCCTCGGGCAGGTGCTGGCCGTCGGCGTCGAGCGTGACCACGACCTTCGCGTCCGACTCCGAGGCCAACCGGTAGCCGGCGCGTAGCGAGGCGCCCTGCCCGCGGTTCACGACGTGGCGGGCGACCGTGGCCCCGTGGCGGCGCGCGACGTCGGACGTGTTGTCACGCGAGCCGTCGTCCACCACGAGGGCGGCGGTGGGTACGCCGCACACCTCCTCGGGAAGCCGCGACAGCACCTCACCGAGGCTCTCGCCCTCGTTGTAGGCGGGGATGACCATGGCCACCTTGCCGCGGAAGCGATCGGGGTGGCCGTCGAGACGGAAGTCCTCCCAGGCCAAGCCTTCGACCACGGCGCCCAGGCCACGCTGCATGCGGCCGATCGCGGTGAGCGCCCTCAAAACGAGCGCCAGCAGCACGATGATCGCGAATACCGCCATGCCGAGGATGCGCTGGCCACCACCCTCCTTGAAGGCCAGGAAGTCGAGCACGGCGTTCAGGACGCCGGTGGACGCCACCACCAGCAGGGCTAGTGCGGTGGCCAGCAGGATGAGCACGTCGGCGTTGCGCAGCTCGCGACGACGCCAGATCGTGTACGCGACTACGCCCACGCCCGCGACCAGCCCCAGGATGCGGAGGGCGGAGAGCTCCATGAGCGGGGCGGACTATAGCCACCGAGGAGGGCGCGACCGCTCTCTCAGCCCCTCAGGCCGCGCACTCCCCCTCGCCGCGCACGACCGCGTACGGCTCGCTGCGGCTCCAGTCGATGAAGTGCTGCATGTTCTCCAGGTTGAACTCGACGGGCATCGCGAGCTCCTTCACCGCCGTCTCGAACTCCGCGGCGCCGAGCCGCTCGAGCACGTCGTTGAACTCCTCGCCCTCAGAGCGCTCGGCCTCGTAGAGGCGGATCCAGCGCTCCACGGCCTCGGGCACGCGCTTGGCCGGCAGGCGCACCTTCAGGCGCGTGCCCATCACCACCTGACCGCCCTCGTACCGGCCGCCGAGGTGCGCCACGTAGGCGGGCATGGTGCGGTCGCCGACCTTGATCGAGGCGCCGTAGAAGCCGATGTTCGCGATGTGGTGCTGGCTGCAGCCGTTGGGGCAGCCGCTCATCTTGATGTGGATGCGCTTGGTGAGCGGGTCCTCGATGCCCATCTGCTCGACCTTCTCCTGCACCGCCCGATTGAGGCCCATCGAGCTCGTGATCCCGAGCTTGCAGCTGTCGGTCCCGGGGCAGCTCACCACGTCGGCCACCTCATCGGCGCCGGCGTCTCCCAGTCCCAGCTCCACGAGGCGCTGCCACACGTCGTAGAGCGACTCCTCGCGCACCCAGCGGAGCACGACGTTCTGCTGCACGCTCGTGCGTGCGTACCCGCCCGTGTAATCGCGCATCACGTCGGCCAGACCGCGGAACTGCTCGGGGGTGAGGTCGCCGCGGGTGATCTTCACCTCGATCGTCGAGAACCCGCGCTGCCGCTGAGGGCGAACGTTGCCCTCCAGGAAACGGCTGAAGTCGCGGCCGTCCCCGTTCGGGGAGCCCGCCGCCGGCGGGGCCGCGGGGGCGTTGGCCTCTTCGTCGTCGACGAACAGCAGCGGGTCGGGGGTGAAGTCGCGCTCGGCGACCCAGTCGCCTCGGAGCTCCTCCTCGACCATCTCACGGAAGGCGTCGATCCCCACCTTGTCCACCAGAACCTTGATGCGGGCGCGGGCGCGGTTCTTGCGCAGCCAGTCCTGGCGGTCGAAGATGCGCAGCGCCGCCTCGGAGACCTTGAGGTAGTCGCCGTTGTCGACCGCCACGAAGTCGAACAGCGTGGGGGCCACCCGGGGCATGATCGAGGTCCCGCCGCCGACGCGCATCTCGACGCCGCGGACCTCGCGACCGTCGACCTCGCGCACCCGCGGAACGAAGCCGAGATCGTGGATGCCGGTGATGGCGCGGTCTTCATCGGTGGCGGAGAACGCGGTCTTGACCTTGCGGGGCATGAGCTGCGCGGTTTCGTGGCGCAGGAAGTAACGCGCGAAGGCGCCCGCGTAGGGGGTGATGTCGAAGAGCTCACCCTCGGTGATGCCGGCCCACGGGTCGCCCGTCACATTGCGCACGGTGTTGCCGCAGGCCTCGCGCGTCGAGAGACCGGAGTCGGCGATCATGCGGATGGCCTCGGCGGCGTCGGCCAGGGGGACATGGTGGAACTGGAAGTTCTGCCGCGTGGTCACGTGACCCTTGCGCAGCGGCGCGAAGCGCTCGCTGAGCTCCCCGAAGGCGTCCATCTGCTCCGGGGTCACGCCTCCGAAGGGCAGCTTGACCCGGATCATCTGCACGTCGGCCTGCCGCTGGCCGTAGACACCCTGCTTGAGCCGGAAGCCGATGAACTTGTCCTCGGGAATCTCGCCTGCGAGGAACCGGCCCGCCTCGGTATCGAAGTCGTCGAACTCTCGCTCGAGGATCGGAAGCACGTAACCCGGCACGTTCTCGTAGACCTCCGGATTCTCGAGCGTGCCCTTCCGGCCCCCGGTCGCTCGGTCCTCGGTCGTGGGAAGCGCGGTGGGCTCCATGGTCTCGTTCTCCTCTTGGGCCGTGGGCTCGAGCGCGCCACCCCGGCGCGCAGTCAGCCAATACTAGTGAAAGCCTGAGGTCTTTCGGAATTTCCCCCCGGCCTCGGGGCTCCGGGTCAGCGGGCGGGTGGCGAGGACCGCCCCCACGGCTCCGGATCGCCCCAGGGGCTCGGGAGCGTCGGGTCAAGCCCCACGCCCTCGAACAGCGCGGCTCGCAGCCAGGGATTCGTCGTCGGTGCCGTGGCGCTCGGGGCCAGCGCGGTGTCGCGGAGGAACTGCTCGATGCCCGCCGCGATCGCGGCGGCCTCCTCCGGCGTCGCGCTCGACTGGCGCCTGTGCTCCTCGCGCGCACAGCGCGAGTAGTGGAGCTCAATCCGCGGCCGGGGCGGATGCCTCTTTCCGTTGCGACTCATGGCCAGCGGAGGCTACCCCGGTGCTCCCGCGGCGCGAAGCGAGTAGTGCCTGTGCTCCTCGCGCGCGGCCCCGAGTAGTGCCCGTGCTCCGTCGCGGCGCCCCGCGAGTAGTGCCTGTGCTCCTCGCTAGTGTCGCCTCGCCCATGCCGGACGTGCCCGTCTTCGCCCACGACACCGTCCTCGCGGCGATCTCCGCCTCCGAGGCGATCGACCGGGTCCGCGACGCGTTCGTGCGTCACGCCGGCGGGGACTGGGTCATGCCCGCCAAGGTCTATCTGGACGCGCCTCCCAACGGGGACTTCCGCGCCATGCCCGCCCGCGGCGGAGGGCTGGCGATCCTCAAGTGGGTCACGTCCTTCCCGCACAATCCGGAGCGCAATTTGCCGGTGGTGATGGGCACGATCTGCGTCTCCAGCGCCGAGGATGGGCGCCCGCTCGCCCTGGTCGACGCGCGTGCCGTCACCGCCCTGCGCACCGGTGCGGTGGCTGCGGTCGCGGCACAGGAGCTCGCGCGCGAGGACGCGACCACGGTGGGCATCGTCGGCTGCGGGCTGCACGGTGCGTGGGCTGCGCGCTGCCTGGCCGCGGCGGAGTACGGGCCCGGGGTGTGCTTCGACCCCGATCCCGACCGCGCCGGAGCCCTGGCCGGAGAGCTCGGCTGGGAGGCCGGCGGGCGCGAGGAGGCCCTGGCCTGCGACATCGTGACCTGCGTAACTCCCGGACACGAGCCGGTCGTGCTGGCCGCGGACGTGCGGCCCGGCATGCACCTCTCGATGCTCGGCGCCGACGCTCCTGGGAAGGCGGAGGCCGAGATCGAGGCCGTCGAGCGCTGCGAGCTCTTCTGCGACGAGTGGGAGCAGGCGAGCCACGGCGGCGAGCTGACGCGCGCGGTCGAGCGGGGCGCGATCTCGCGCGACCGCGTGACCGAGCTCGGTGCGGTGCTCACCGGCACCGCGCCGGGTCGCTCGAGCCCGGGCGCCGCCACGCTCTTCGACTCCACCGGCCTGGCGATCCAGGACCTGGCTATCTGCCACGCGCTGCTCGAGGCTCACGCCGAGGGAGCAATGGCAACCACGACTGCGCGCCTCTGACCAGCCCGCCCAAGCGGCGCCCCGTCGCTGCGGCACGCGTAAGCTGACTGTGATGCGCCGCCTTCTGCCGACCATCTGCGCCTTTGCGCTGCTCGCCGCGCCCACCGCGATGGCGGCGTCCCCCGGCTCGCTGCCCACCGTGAGCTCAGGGCAGCGCCCCGGACCGCCGCTCCTCTACGCGCCGGCGCCGAACGCGCCGCAGCTGTCGGTGCAGGCGCCGTTCGCCGCTCAGCCACTGCTCGTCTCGGGCACCGACGCCTACCGCGACGGCGAGTACCTCTACCAGGACTACCTGTTCGACGACCACGGCGCCGACACGGCTCCCGGCGCCGCGAGCTCGAGCAAGGCGGGACCCGACACCTTCTCTCCGTCGGCGGGCGACGTCGTCTACCCGACCGCCGAGCGGTTTGCGAACAACGCCGCCGACCTCGTCGAGCTGCGCATCAAGCCGACGGCCGACGCCGTGGTCTACCGCATCACACTCAACACCGCGAAGTCCGAGGACACCGCAGTCGTCGGCATCGGCATCGACACCGACCGCAGCGGCGGGCTGCCCGTGGCGTGGCCCGGCGGCGCGGGCGTCAGCTCGCCGGGGCTCGACCGCTTCATCACCGCCTGGGGCACAGGCGGCAAGGTGACGAACCTGCCGGGCGGCGCCGACACCGCGCTGCCGGCCGGAGCGGTCACGCTCGATCCGGCGACCAACCAGATGACGGTACGGGTGCCGCGCTCGCTGATGGACCCCGGCAGCGCTACGTGGCGCTACACCGCCGGGGTCGGGCTGCGGGAGGGTGAGGGCTTCAGGGCGGTGGCCACCGGGGGGCAGGCCACCAGCGAGGCGCCGGCATCCGGAAGCGCGGCAGGCTCGGCGCCGGCGGTGTTCAACCTCGCCTTCCGCTTCGACGAGCCCACCACCAAGGAGCCCCGCCCGCCCTACACGACCTTCCCCGGCATCGGCAACTTCTTCGAGGACAAGCAGTCACGGGCACTCGCCGGCCGCAGCACCAGCGCGCCGCCGGGCACCGGCGCCGACTTCCACGCCGACGTGGACTTCGCCAAGCTCGCCGCCGCGGCCGACGAGCAGATACACAAGCCGGCGCGAGCCGAGCAGGCCCGGATCTACGCGTCCGCGGCGAACGTGCCCGAGGGCGTGCGGGGCAGCTTCCCGGAGTTCGGCGGTCAGCTTCAGCCCTACCTCCTGACGGTTCCCACGAGCTACCGCCCGGGTCAGCCGGCGGGCCTCACGTTCTCACTGCACTCGCTGGGAGGGACCTACACGCAGTACTCCGTGTTCTCGCCAAACCAGCAGCGTCAGTTCGGGGAGGAGCGCGACAACTTCGTGGTCACGACGCTCGGCCGCGGCTCCGACGGCTGGTACACGGGCGAGGCCGAGGTCGACTTCTTCGAGGCGTGGGCCGATGTGGCGCGACACTTCGACCTCGACTCCGAGCGGGTGTCGCTCACCGGCTACTCGATGGGCGGCTACGGCGCGTACAAGCTCGGTACCCAGTACCCCGACCTGTTCAGCAACGCCTTCACGACCGTGGGCCCACCGGGCCTCGGGATCTGGCCGGTGGTGGCTCCCCCGACCGGAGGCCAGGACACCCTGTCGAACCTCCTGCTCGAAAACGTGCGCTCGGTGCCCTACCTCAACTGGGCGGCGGCAGAGGACGATCTCGTGCCGTACGCGGGACCCCTCGAGCAGCAGACCGGGCAGCTCCGCGGTCGCGGTTTCGACACCCTCGGGCTGCGAAGCCTGCTCGAGACCTTCCAGGGCGAGCACTTCACGCTGACCCTCCTCGACGAGTGGGGCGCCGCCCGCGACTTCTTGGGAGACGTGCGGGTCACGCGCGACCCGAGCCGTGTGGATTACGCGCTGCTGCCCGCCGCCGACCGGCAGCAGCTCGGGCTCGTGCACAACCACGCCTACTGGGTGGCCGGCCTGCGTGCCCGCGACACGAGCGGCAACCCCGAGACCGACCCGGCCACCTGCCCGCCCGCGGGCGGGTGTCCGCCGCGGGCCGAGATCAGCGCGCGCAGCCTGGCCTTCGGCGAAGGCGATCCGACCCTGCGCCGGGTCGACACGGTTGGAGTTACCGGGCGTCCCGAGCCGAGTCAGATCCAGGGCACCGAGTGGGCGGCGATACCGCGTATCCCGGAGGCCAACCGGCTGACGCTCGACCTCGAGAACATGGCCGCCGCCACGATCAGTGGACGTCGCGCGCGCCTGGACGGCAACCGGCCGCTCCGCGTACGGCTCGCGAGCGACGGCTCTGCCAGCGTCCGCTTGAACCTGCCGCTGCCGAAGGGTGCCACCGTTCGGCGCGTCGAGGGCGGACCGCTCACGGTCTCTGCGGCCGGAGCCGGCAGCGCCGCTCCGGAGGTGACCCTCACCCGGCGCGGGGCGGTGTTCACCGCCGCGGCCGGTACACGGGAGTACCTGATCTCTCCGCCGAGGACCAGCGGGAAGCCGCGCGGCGATCGTCCGGGGCGCGGTCCGCAAGGCCGCCCCCGTGGGGGCCCGCGGAACCGCCCACGCGGCGGCTCCCGGTGCGCGAACCAGCGCAACGAGCAACGCCGCTCGGAGCGCGACCGGCAGCGCTGCGCTCGCGTCGGCGTCGGCCGTTAGGTCCTGGGCGGGGAGAAGCGCGAACCGCTTGGTCACTTTGTAGGGAGGGGGCCGCCGCCATCGCGGCCCGCACGCGAACCCGCCCGTGAGCGGACGGAATCAGCCCGTGAAGCGGGGCCCTCCCCGAGGCCGGGACCGGCCCTGTGGAGGGACGCGCGGCGCCCCGGCCGGCGGCGCCTGCGCCGCGCGTCCCTCCACCCGCAGCACCACCCGGCGCCCGGAGAAGCTCACGGTCAGGGTCCGGGTCGCGGAGTCGGAGCTCCAGGCGGTCCGCGGAAGCGTCTTGCCGTTGGCCGTCACCCGTTGCGGCGTGAACGGCCGCTCCAGCGTGCCGATGCTCGACTGGAGGTGGTAGCGCCGCCGGCGCTTGCCGTCCACGGTCAGCGTCCAGCGCTTGCGCCCCTCGACCGAGCGCAGGCGCTCGCCCTCGTTGAAGCCGGCGCTCGAGCGCCCGCGCGGGAAGGCGAGCAGCTCCATGCGGTCGCGGCGGTCCGAGAGGTGCACGAGGCCCGGTGCGCGCCCGTACTCGGCGAGGGTGTCCACGTCGGCCGGCAGCATCGGCAGCAGCGTTCCGGCGCGGGCGAGAAGTGGTAGCTCGTCGAGTGGAGCGGGCACGGTGTGGTCGCGTCCGCCGCCCAGCACGCGCGGACGCCCGAGCACGAGGCCGCCCGTGCGCTCGTCGAAGCGGGCGCTGCGCCACAGGTCGATCCACCTGCCGTCCGGCACGTACAGCTTCCGTTCGCGAGCCCCGTCGGTGACCACCGGCGCGGTGAGCAGGTCCGGGCCGTACATGAACTCGGTCTCCTGCGCGCCGGCACGCGAGTCGTCGGGGTAGCTCAGCGCCAGGTGGCTCATCAGCGGCATGCCGGTGGCGCGATAGTTCGCGTCGGCCGCGAGGATGTAGGGGTAGAGCTGGGTGTGCAGCTTCGTGTAGCGGCGCCACACCGGCAGGTTCTCGTCGTCGAAGACCTGCGGGCGCTGGTAGGGGGGGAAGGCGAGGCCCGAGCGCTTGGTGCGCATGACGCCCGTCACCGCGCCGAACTCGATCCAGCGCTTGAGCAGCTCCGGCGTGAGGTTCTCCATCGGCCCGAAGGTGTTGTAGCCGCCGATGTCGGTGCCCCAGCGGCTCACCCCGGAGAGGCCGATGCTGAGCGCCTGCTTGACCGCCGACTCGAGCCCGTCGTAGCCGAAGACGGTCGTGGGGTCGCCGCCCCAGACGTTGACCGCGCAGCGCGCCGTGCCGGTCCAGCCCGAGCGCATGAAGCGCACGACCGGCCGCTCGAGCCGCTGGGTGATCCGAAAGACCGTGCAGTGGTAGTCGGTGGGATAGCGGTTGTGCATCGCGGGACCGGGAGTGCCGTCGGCCGACTCCACGTTCGGCGGCGTGTACTCGCCGAAGTCCTCCATCCAGCCGTCGTGCCCGGTGTCGGTGGCCTCGCGGATCAGCCGCTCGTAGAAGCCCTCCGTTGCGGGCGCCGTGAAGTCGAACTGCGACAGGGGCTCGATCGTGAAGCCGGCCGGCCCCGAGCCGCCCACGAAGCCCGTGTACTGGTAGGGCGCTGCGCCGCCGGGGGCGCGCTGGAGCACACCCGCGGCCGTTGCCTGCGCGTACACCGGTTGGTAGGACGCGCACAGAATCGGGTTGAAGTAGATGAGGTGCGCGAGCCCGAGCGAATGGAACTGCTCGGTGCGGGCCTTGTTGTACTCCTCGTTGCCCCGGTGCGCGCCGCAGGGCAGGAAGTGCATCTGCGTCTCGGCCACCGACACCGGTGCGTCCGCGTCGCGCAGCTTCTTGGCGATCGCGCCCTCCTCTGCAAGTGGGGTGATGTTCGGCTGCCCGGTCTGGAACCACGGGCCGAAGGTGTAGGGCGTGGGTGGCGGAGGCTGCCGGCCGGTGGCCGCGGTGAAGCGCCGCAGGGCGTCGGCCGGCTTCGGCCCCGCGAAGAAGGCGAGCTCCAGCCGTGGGCTCTCGGCCTCGAGGCTCCACGCATCGGGGTCATCGCTGCCCAAGCGGAAGAAGCTCGTCTCGTCGTTGTCCACGAGCACGCCGTAGCCGCGGCTCGAGAGCATCCAGGGCACCGGGTAGTAGGTGGCATCGTCGCGGTCGCGGGAGGCCCACGGCGGGGTGGCCGCCTTGGGGTACTGGCGGTCCTCCTCGCGGTTGGGACCGTCCGCCACGTAGTTCTCCACCTCGAGGCCGCGCAGGTCCACCGCGTGCGAGCGCTCGCCCGTGCCGAGGTAGCGCTCGCCGGGCTCGGCTTCGAATCCCATGCCGGTCACCTCGACGTCGGAGGTGGTCGCGCCCTCGACGGTGGCACTCAGCCGCACGGAGCCCTCGCCGGCGGGGGCGATGCGTACGTTCAGCGTGCGGCGCAGCGGATCCGTGGTCTCCACCACCGCCACCACGGCAGCGCCGTCACGGCTGAGCGAGCTTGCCCTCAGCGCGTGGAACCAGCCGAGGGAAGTGCGAAAGCCCAGGCTGCCCGAGGGGCCCGTGCCACGCCCGAGGCTCTCGCGCAGCACCTCGCCGTCGGCGGTGTCGGTCAGCTCGACGCGCCAAGGGTCCGCTTCGACCGTCAGCCTGAGGCTTCCGGCGGTGACCTTCTCGCTGGCGGCCTCCGCCTGGGAGGCGGAACTGAGGACCGCGGCCGACACGAGTGCGATTAGAAGCGCGCGCGTCGTCCGCATCGTCGAGAAGCTACTCCGAAGCGAGCTGCGCCGCGACGCCACCGTGGGACTGGTGCACCTGGCCGAGTTGGTGGTACTCTGGGCGCAATGCCGACGGACAAGCCGCGCGTGCAGGTGACGGTCGACCCAGAGCTCGCTGCTGCACTCGACGAGGTCGATCCCAGCCCCCCGAGCCGTGCCGGGCTGATCCGGGATCTTGCCCTTCGTGGCGCCGAGGCCGACCGCGACGAGCGCGAGCGCCGGTGGGCAATCGACTTTCTCCAGCGGGTCGCCATGGGAGAGATCGACTACGACTTCGCGGCTTCTCAGGCAGCGTGGGAGGAGCGGGAGGCGGGTTACGAGTGACGGGCTTCGGCTCGGATGTCCCGCTGGTGATCGACACTTCGGCCTGGAACCGCCAGAGCGAACCGTCCGTACGCGATCGCTGGTGGGCCGCGCTAGGAGCCGGAGAGCTTGCCGCCTGCCCAATTTCGACTCTCGAGATCCTCGCGGTGGCTCCCGACGAGAAGGCCTTCGCGGCTTTCGATCGTGCGCTGTCGGCTCTCCCTGAGGCGCCGGTCACCGTGACAGTCTGCCGCTCCGCGCTATCGGCCTCCCGCGCCCTGCGCGGGAGCCGCCGGCTCCCCGTTGCCGACTACCTGATCGCGGCCGCGGCTGCCGAGCGGGGGTTCGGCGTGCTTCACCAGGACCGCCACTTCGACATTCTCGCGACCGTGCTCGGCTTCGAGAGCGTGCGCCTCGACCAGCCGGCCGCCTGACCGGCCAGCGGAGCGACTCGCCGCCCCAGGATGGCGGTCGGGTGCCGGGCCATGTGAGCCCTACAGCGGGATGTTGCCGTGCTTGCGCTTCGGCCCGGCCACGCGCTTGGTCTGCAGCGTCTCCAGCGCCCGGATCAGCTTCGGCCGCGTCTCGTGCGGCACGATCACGTCGTCGATGTAGCCGCGTTCGGCCGCGGAGTACGGATTCGCGAAGCGCGCCTTGTAGTCCGACATCAGCTTCTGGCGCCGCTCGTCGGGAGTGGGGGACGTGGCGATGTCGCGCCGGTAGATGATGTTCACGGCGCCCTCCGGCCCCATCACCGCCACCTCTGACGTGGGCCAGGCGAAGTTGAAGTCGGCCAGCATGTGCTTGGAGTTCATGACGTCGTAGGCGCCGCCGTAGGCCTTGCGCGTAACCACCGTCAGCTTCGGCACCGTCGCCTCGGTGAACGCGTAGAGCAGCTTCGCGCCGTGGCGGATGATGCCGCCCCATTCCTGGCTCGTGCCGGGCAGGAACCCGGGCACGTCGCAGAAGGTGAGCAGCGGGATGTTGTAGGCGTCGCAGAAGCGCACGAAGCGCGCGCCCTTCACCGAGGCGTCGATGTCGAGCACGCCGGCGAGCTGTGCCGGTTGGTTGCCGACCACGCCGATGGCGTGGCCGTTCAGGCGCGACATGCCCACGATCAGGTTCTTGGCGTAGTGCTCGTGCACCTCGAAGAACTCACCGTCGTCGACGATCAGCCGCACGACATCGCGCATGTCGTAGGGCTTGTTCGGGTTGTCCGGCACGACCGTGTCGAGCTCGAGATCCATGCGCTCGGGGTCGTCGCCCGTGTCCACCCGCGGCGGGGTCTCGAGGTTGTTCTGCGGGATGAACGACATCAGGTAGCGCACGTCCTCGAGGCAGCTCTCCTCGTCCTCGGCCGCGAAGTGGGCGACCCCCGACTTGGTGTTGTGGCTCATCGCCCCGCCGAGGTCCTCGAACGTCGACTCCTCGCCGGTCACGGTCTTGATCACGTCGGGACCGGTGATGAACATGTGCGAGGTCTCCTTGACCATGAAGATGAAGTCGGTGATCGCGGGGGAGTAGACGGCGCCGCCTGCGCACGGACCCATGATCAGCGAGATCTGGGGGATCACGCCCGAGCACTGCACGTTGCGCACGAACACGTCCCCGTAGGCCCCGAGCGACACGACGCCCTCCTGGATGCGCGCCCCGCCCGAGTCGTTGATGCCGATCACCGGGCAGCCGATCCGCGCCGCCAGGTCCATGACCTTGCACATCTTCTCGGCCATCACCTCGCCGAGGGAGCCGCCGAACACCGTGAAGTCCTGGGAGAAGACGCACACCGGCCGCCCGTCGATCAGTCCGTGGCCCGTGACCACAGCGTCGCCCCAGGGTCGGTTCTTCTGCATGTCGAAGTCGTGCGTGCGGTGCCGCACGAAGGTGTCGAGCTCCTGGAAGGAGCCGGGGTCGAGCAGCTTGTCGATTCGCTCGCGGGCGGTCAGCTTCCCGCGCGCGTGCTGCTTCTCCACCGCCGCCTCCGAGGCCGAGTGCACCGCGGCATGGCGGAGCTCCTCGAGCTGGGCGAGCTTCTCCTCGTAGGTCTCTGGCACCTTGGCGCGCATCGGGGCGGTGATTCTAGGAGTCGCCGGCAGGGGGCGATTCGCCGCGATCGACGACATGCCCGGCCGCGCTGACGCGGTGCGCGTCCCCCGCTTTCCGACTTGAAGGTGTCTGTGGCCGGAGAACGGGGTAAGAGGAGGTCGTGCCCGACAGTCTCGACAGCTACTTCGAGTGGCAAGGCAACGACGTCGTCGATGGCGAGGGCGAGCTGATCGGCCGCCTGGAGCGCCTGTACCTCGACCGTGAGTCCGACCGTCCCAAGTGGGCGCAGATCGCCCCCGGCGCCTTCGGCGGCAGCCCGATGCTCGCTCCCCTCGAGGGTGCCATGGTCGATGGCGACCGGCTGCAGCTCTCTTTCGACAAGCAGGTCGTGTGGGACGCACCCGGCCCCGACTCTCCGGGCAAGCCGCAGGCGAGCCTCGAAGAGCGTCTCTACGCTCACTACGGACTTGCGCCGGAGGATACGGAGTCGCCGGCCGAGCCGCCTCCGGGAGACGGCGGGGTTTCTCCCGCAGCGCCGGTCGACGTGGTCGACCAGGTCACCGTCACGCGCTCTGAGGAGGAGATCGACATCGGCGTGGCCCGCCGACCGCGCGAGCGCGTGCGCGTGATCAAGCAGATCGTCACCGAGGACGTTACCCGAACGATTCCCCTGCGTCGCGAGGAGTTGCGCCTGGTCCACGAGGCGGTTGACGCCTCGGAGCCGCTACCCGCGGCGGCCGACGACTTCACTCCTGGCGAGCCCTACTTCGTGACGCTGATGGAGGAGGAGGTGGTGATCGAGAAGCGCATCGTGCCGCGCGAGCGCGTGCGGGTGTACAAGGAGACGATCACCGAGGAGCGGCACGTGTCGGAGGACCTGCGCAAGGAGCAGGTGGAGGTCGTGGAGGGCGTCAGCCCCCCGAGCTAGCGGGGACGAGGCTCACCCGTTGGCCGCACACGGACGCGGGCACGCCCGCGTCGCTCAGGCCTCCTGGTACTCCCCGTACTCCTCGCGCATCACTCCGCACACCTCGCCGATCGTGCAGTGGTCGGCAAGTGCCGCCCTGATCGGGTGGAGCAGGTTCCCCTCCCCGCGGGCCACCGCGCGCACCTCCTCGAGCCGCGAGCGCACGGCCTCGTGGTCGCGGTCCTGCTTGAACTTCGCGAGGCGCTCGACCTGCTGCCGCTCTGACTCCGGATCGACCCTGAGGATGTCGGGCATCTCGATGTCCTCGGTCACGTACTTGTTCACGCCCACCACGATGTCCTGACCCGTGCGGTAGCGCTCGTGGTAGCCGAAGGCCGACTCCTCCACCTCGGCGCGGATGAAGGAGATGGCCTCGACCGAACCCCCGAGCTCCTCGACCTTGTCCATCAGCTCGCCGGCGCGCGCCTCGATCTCGTCGGTGAGCGACTCGACGAAGTAGGAGCCCGCGAAGGGGTCGACGGTGTCGGCGGCCCCCGACTCGTGCGCCAGGATCTGCTGCGTGCGCAGGGCGATCCGCGCGGCACGCTCGGTCGGCAGCGCCAGCGCCTCGTCGAAGCCGTTGGTGTGCAGCGACTGCGTGCCACCGCACACGGCGGCGAACCCCTGTAGGGCCACGCGCACGATGTTGTTCTCGGCCTGCTGGGCGGCGAGGGTCACCCCTCCGGTCTGGGTGTGGAAGCGAATCGTCTGCGACTTGACGTTGGTCGAGCCGAAGCGCTCGGTCATGATGCGCGCCCACATCCGACGGGCGGCGCGGAACTTGGCCACCTCCTGGAAGACGTTGTTGTGGCCGTTGAAGAAGAAGGCGAGGCGTGGGCCGAACTCGTCGACGGCCATGCCGGCGTCGATCGCAGCCTGCACGTAGGCGATCCCGTTGGCCAGCGTAAAGGCCACCTCCTGCACGGCCGAGCAGCCCTTCTCGCGCATGTGGTAGCCGGAGATCGAGATCGTGTTCCAGCGCGGGATGCGCTCGCGGCAGTAGGCGAAGAGGTCGGTGGTCAGGCGCATCGCGGGCACCGGGGGGTAGATGAAGTTCCCGCGAGCGATGTATTCCTTGAGGATGTCGTTCTGGGTGGTGCCGGTGAGCTGCTCGGCGGCCACGCCCTGTTCCTCGCCCACCAGCTCGTAGAGCAGGAGGAGCACCGCTGCGGGCGCGTTGATCGTCATCGAGGTCGAGACCTGGTCGAGGGGGATCTGGTCGAACACGCGACGCATGTCGTCGAGCGAGTCGATGGCCACGCCGGTGCGGCCGACCTCGCCCTCGCACAGCGGATCGTCGGAGTCGCGGCCGAGCTGGGTGGGGAGGTCGAAGGCCATCGAGAGCCCCGTGGAGCCGTGCTCGATCAGGTAGCGGAAGCGCTCGTTGGTCTCCTTGGCGCTCGCGTAGCCCGCGTACTGGCGCATGGTCCACGTGCGCGACCGGTACATCTCGGGGTGCACGCCGCGGGTGAACGGGTAGTCGCCGGGCTCCCCGAGCCGGTCCTCGAGGCCGGGCGCGACGTGGGACTCGTCGTAGAGCCGCTCGATCTCGATGCCCGAGTCGGTGAAGTGCCGCGGGTCGTCGGGGCCGACGATCGGGGCGATCGTGGGCTTCTGCTCGGGGGCGGTGGCCATGGCCCGCGGAGGTTAGTCACGACGCTGCCAAGGCGCTCCCGCCGTGCGCGCTTCTCAGGCCGGCTGTCCGGCCCTCACGCGCTCGCGCTTGCGCTCCTCGATCACGGTGCGGATCTCGTTCCAATCGACATCCTTGAAATTGTGCATCGGGCAGAACTTCGGACCGCACATCGAGCAGAACTCGGCCGTCTTGAAGTAGTCATCGGCCAGCGTCTCGTCGTGCATGCGCTGGGCCACCTCCGGGTCTAGCGAGAGCTCGAACTGCCTGCGCCAGTCGAACGAGAACCGGGCCTCCGAGAGCTCGCGGTCCCACGCGGCCGCGCGACTGGACCCGCGGGCCAGGTCGGCGGCGTGAGCGGCGATCCGGTAGGCGATCATCCCCTGCTTGACGTCCTCGGCATCCGGCAGGCCGAGGTGCTCCTTGGGCGTGACGTAGCAGAGCATCGAGGTTCCGTGCCAGCCCACGATGGCTGCGCCGATGGCCGAGGTGATGTGGTCGTAGCCCGGGGCGATGTCGGTGACGAGCGGCCCGAGAGTGTAGAAGGGCGCTTGGTGGCAGACCTCCTGCTGGCGGCGCACGTTGGCCTCGAGCTGGTCCAGCGGCACGTGTCCGGGCCCCTCGATCATCACCTGGACGTCGCGGTCCCAGGCCCGCTCGGTCAGCTCTCCGAGCGTCTGTAGCTCGGCGAACTGTGCGGCGTCGCTTGCGTCGGCGATCGAGCCCGGTCGTAGCCCGTCTCCCAGCGAGAGCGACACGTCGTGGGCACGACAGATCTCGAGAATGTCGTCGAAGCGCCCGTAGAGGGGGTTCTCGCGCTTGTGGTGCACCATCCAGCGCGCGAGCACCCCGCCCCCGCGCGAGACGATTCCGGTCACGCGGTGCTGGCACAGCGGAAGATGCTCGAGCCTCACGCCCGCGTGGATCGTCATGTAGTCGACCCCCTGGCGTGCCTGGTGCTCGATGTTCTCCAGCAGCAGCTCAGCGCTCAGGTCCTCGATGTGCTTGACGTGCTCGACCGCCTGGTAGATCGGCACGGTGCCGATCGGCACGGTCGAGGCCTCGATGATCGCCTCGCGGGTGGCGTCGATGCGCTTGCCGGTGGAGAGGTCCATCACCGTGTCGGCACCCCAGCGCTCGGCCAGCCGCAGCTTCTCGACCTCTTCGGCGAGCGAGGAGGTGGTGGGTGAGTTGCCGATGTTGGCGTTGATCTTCACGCGCGCCTCCAGGCCTATGGCCATGGGGTCGAGAGCGCGATGGTGGACATTGGCCGGGATGATCATGCGGCCGCGCGCCACCTCGTCCCGAACCAGCTCGGCGTCGAGGTGCTCGCGCTCGGCCACACGCGCCATCTCGGCCGAGACGACGCCCTCGCGGGCCAGGTGCATCTGCGTGCGGCACTCGGATCGAGCCGGAAACGCGCTTCTGTGAGCCATGTGGTCCTCCCTTCGCTGGTGTGAGCCAGATCAGGTTCGGCGGGTAGTGGCGCTAGGAAGCGCCATCTCAGCCCCTCGCAGGGACCCCCCGGGATATGCAGGAAGCCGGGAATCTAATGCACGGCCCCTGAACCGCGGTCGCGGGCCTGATATAGCTCGGGGCTCCCGACGAGCAGGAGCTCCAGCATGAGCCACCACGAGCACCACTCCGGCCCCGGCTACGCCTCACCCGAGGTCGCGCGCCGGCAAGCGCCCGAGACGGAGATCTACGTGGCCTGCCTGTACGAGGGGACCGGCATCGAGGAGCCCGACTTCATCGCCGTCGTCGACGTCGACCGCGAGTCCGACACCTTCAGCCAGATCGTGCACCGCACCCCGATGCCCAACGTCGGAGACGAGCTGCACCACTTCGGCTTCAACGCCTGCTCCTCGGCCTGCCATTCGGAGCTGTCGCGTGACACGCTGATCGTCCCGGGCATCCGCTCCTCGCGCATCCACATCGTCGACATCTCGGACCGCCGCCGCCCGGAGATCACCAAGGTGATCGAGCCCGAGGAGATCAAGGCCAAGACCGGCTACTCAGGCCCGCACACCGTGCACTGCATGCCCGGCGACATCGTGACCGTGTCGATGCTCGGCGACGAGAACGGCGACCTGCCGGGCGGCTTCATGGTGCTCGACGCCAAGGACTTCTCGGTGCTCGGCCGCTGGGAGAACGAGAAGAACGGCCAGGAGCTGATGTATGACTTCTGGTACCAGCCGCGGCAGAATACCCTGGTGTCCTCGGAATGGGCGGCACCCAACGTCTTCGGCCCGGGCTTCAACCCCGAGGAGGTCGCGCTCGGAAAGTACGGTCGGCGGCTCCACTTCTGGGACCTCGAGACCAAATCGAAGGTCCAGACCGTGGATCTCGGCGACGACGGCCTGATCCCGCTCGAGATCCGCTGGCAGCACGATCCCGCCTCGGCCGAGGGCTTCGTGGGCGCCACGCTGTCGAGCAACATCCTCCACTTCGAGAAGGGCGACGAGCTGTGGGGCGCCCACAAGGTGATCGACGTGGCCAACGAGGAGCTCGAGGGCTGGCCGCTGCCGGGCGGGGTGCCCGGCCTGATCACCGACCTCGTGCTCGGGATGAACGACACCGATCTGTTCTTCTCCAACTGGCTGCACGGCGACCTGCGGCACTACGACGTCTCGGACCCGCACGACCCGAAGCTCAAGTCGCAGGTGTGGCTCGGCGGGCTGCTCGGTCGCGACGGCGGGCACCCGAAGGCCGAGGGCCCGCTCAACGGCGGCCCGCAGATGCTGCAGCACTCACTCGACGGCGAGCGCGTGTACGTGACCAACTCGCTGTACTCGACCTGGGACAACCAGTTCTACCCGGACCTCCGCGGCTGGCTGACGAAGCTCGACCGCCAGGAGGACGGCACGTTCGCGGTCGACCCCGACTTCTACGTGGACTTCACCAAGCTCGACACCGGCGCGGCGCGGCCCCACGAGGTGCACCTGCCCGGCGGGGACTGCACGACCGAGATCTTCCAGTAAGGCGCGATCGTGCGGCTTCCGCTCGTCGCGCTGCTCGCCGTCGGGGCCCTCGGCTGCGGCGGCGGTGAGCGCCCCGATGCCGACCTCGATCCGACCGAGGTGGCCACGCGCTGGGTGGACGCACTGAACGAGCGCGACTACCGGCGGGCGTGCTCGCTCTCGGTGACGTCCCCGTCGAGGGAGCTGTCGTGCGAGGGTCTGCTGGAGGAGACGCATGGCGATGTGATGCTCGAGCCGCCCGAGGCCGTGTTCGTGGACAGCTCGAGCGAACAGCCGGCCGGCCTCTTCTCGGCAGCGCGCAAGGGAGGCGGCGCACCGGTCAAGTTCAGGGTCGAGGAGCAGGACGGGCGATACCTCGTGCACTTCGAGGTCACGGTCATCCGGTAGTCCCGCGGCCAGGCGCGGCCCGTATGGGTTGAGGATCCGTGCAATGGGGCACGGACACGATCCGCTTCCAACGTAAGGAGTCCTCTCCATGGGCACGATGACCACGAGCGACACGCTGGCCAACACGGTGCGCGCGGCGCACGACTGGGGCCTCGCCAGCTGGCTGGGCGGCAGCATGTTCGGCAAGTTCGCGATGAACCCGTCGCTCGCGGCGATAGGCGACAAGTCCGAGCGCGGCAAGGTCCTCAACGCCGCCTGGAACGGCTACAACGCGATCAACACGCTGTCCCTCGGTGCGGTCACGATCGGCTGGATCGGCGCCCGCTTCACCGAGGCCAAGCCCGACAACCTGACCGGCAACGAGCAGTCACTGGCCCTCGCCAAGGACGTGCTGGTGATGGCAGCCGTGGGCACCGGGGTCGCCAGCGGCTTGCAGGGCGCCCGCCTGGCCAAGCAGGCGCCGGAGGGCGCAGTGCCCATCGAGCGCGGCAACGTGCCGGCTCCCGAGACGCCGCCGGAGGCAGCCAAGATCCAGCGCAGCCTGAACCTGCTCGGCACGCTGAACATCGCCACCGGCGTCGGCATCGTGGTCGTCAACGCGATCCTCGCGCAGCAGAACTACAGCCGCCCGCCGGCCAAGCGCGCGCTGTTCCGCAGGAGCTAGTAACGAAGCTCGCCTGGATCCCGACGCCCCGTCCGACGGCGGGCGGGGCGTCGTAGCATCCCCGGGGTGACCGTGACCGTTCGCCTCTTCGCGCAGTTGCGCGAGCGCGCGGGCGCGCGGGAGGTGCGCCTGGATCTGCCCGAGGGCGCGACCGTGCAAGACGCGCTGAAGCGTCTCGACGGTCTCGCCGACGGCCTGCCGCTGGTCATGGCCGTGAACCGCGAGTACGCCTCCGCCGACCAACGGCTCGACGCGGACGACGAGCTGGCCCTGATCCCGCCGGTGAGCGGCGGCGAGGCCGGCCTGGTGAGTGCCCGGGTGCTCGACACAGAGCTGTCCCTCGACCGCGTGGCGGCTCAGGTGAGGGACGCCCGGGCCGGGGCGGTCGTCGTGTTCCAGGGTGTGACCCGTGAGGTCGACCTGCTGGAGTACGAGGCCTACGTGGAGATGGCGGAGGACCGCATGTCGGCCATCGCCGCCGCCACGGTGGCCGCGCACGGACTGTGCGCCGCGGCGGTCGAGCATCGCGTGGGCGACGTGCCCCTCAGCGAGCCGAGTGTGATCGTGGCGGTGTCGGCACCTCATCGCGGTGAGGCCTTCGCGGGCGCGCGGGAGATCATCGACCGGGTGAAGGCCGAGGCCCCGATCTGGAAGAAGGAGATCGAGGGTGGGGAGGGCCGGTGGGTGGGCGGTGTCGCCCCCTGAGCTCGTCGCCTGAGCTGCGTTCACTCCCCTCGGTGGAGGTGCTCGCCGGGCACCTGACCGGCGTGCCGCACGCGTTGGCGGTCGCGGCCGCGCGGCGCGCGATCGCAGACCGACGGGAGTCTCTCCGGGACGGCTCGGCGGGTGCCGATCGATCCCGTGGGTCCTCCGCCGCCGTGCTCGAGGACCTGGTCGCTCGAGCACACGCGATTGCCGCCGACTCGGCACGCGCGAGCCTGCGCCCGGTCGTGAATGCCACCGGGGTGATCGTGCACACCAACCTGGGCCGGGCGCCCTTGGCGGCGTCGGCGGTCGAGGCCGTCAGCGCCGTGGCCGGCGGCTACTCCAACCTCGAGCTCGACCTGGACGCGGGGGTACGCGGCTCCCGTCAGGCGCACGTCGAGGGGCTCGTGGCCGAGCTCACCGGCGCCGAGGCAGGGCTGGTCGTGAACAACTGCGCCGCCGCGGTGCTGCTGGCCGCCGCGGCACTCGCCGCCGGGCGGCAGATCGTGGTGTCGAGAGGCCAGCTCGTGGAGATCGGCGGCTCGTTCCGCGTCCCGGAGGTGGTGGAGCAGTCCGGCGCGACCCTGGTCGAGGTGGGCACCACCAACCGCACGCGGCTCGCCGACTACGCCCGCGTGCTCGGCCCGAGCACCGGTGCCGTCCTTCGTGCCCATCCCTCGAACTTCAGGACCGTCGGGTTCGTGGAGGAGGTGGAGATAGAGCCGCTCTGCGCCCTTGCCGCGCAGTCCGGGGTGCCGGTGATCGACGACGTCGGCTCCGGGGCGGTGGCCGAGCGCGCGCCCGAGCTCGCCGACGAGCCGTCGGTGCGCCGCTCGGTGGCGGCGGGCTGCGCGATCACGTGCTTCTCGGGCGACAAGCTGCTCGGCGGCCCGCAGGCCGGGATCCTGGCGGGTACCGCCGAGGCCGTGGATGCCTGTCGTCGGCACCCGCTCGCGCGCGCCCTGCGCGTCGACAAGCTGTCGCTGGCCGCCCTGGAGGCAACCCTGCGCCTGTACCGGGACCCGACCGCGGCGCTGCGGGAGATACCCGTGCTCCGGATGCTCACCGCGGGAGAGGGCGAGCTGGAGGCCCGAGCCGAGGCGATGCGCTCGGCGCTCGAATCGAGCGGAGTCGATGCCACCGTCATCCGCGCCACGGCCAAGGTGGGCGGCGGAGCGCTTCCGCTGCTCGAGCTCGGGGGACCCGTGTGCGCGGTCGATCCCGCCGGGGTCGGCCTCGACGAGCTGGCCCGGCGGCTCAGGCTCGCCGAGCCGCCGGTGATCGGGCGGGTCCGGGAGGGCTGGCTGCTGCTGGATCCTCGGACGCTCGACGACGAGACGGCCCTGGCTGCGGCGGCCGGCGTGGTGGCCGCCCTTCGCTCCTGATGGGCTCGTCCGCCCGCTCGCGGCAGGGCTTCACCGAAGCGACCGAGATCTCCGCTGCCCCGTCCACCTCCACCGGCCCACCGCCTCTCACGCTCGGCACGGCGGGCCACATCGACCACGGCAAGACCGCTCTGATCGGTGCGCTGACGGGACGCCTCACCGACCGGCTCCCGGAGGAGCGCAAGCGCGGAATCTCGATCGAGCTGGGATACGCGCCGCTGCGGCTGCCGAGCGGCCGCCGGTTGTCGGTCATCGACGTGCCGGGACACGAGCGCTTCGTGCGGACCATGGTGGCCGGGGCATCCGGGATCGATCTGTATCTGCTGTGCGTGGCCGCCGACGACGGCGTGATGCCACAGACCCTCGAGCACCTGGCCGTGCTGCGGCAGCTCGGCGTGGAGCACGGCGTGGTGGCGATCACGAAAGCGGACATCGGGGAGCCCGAGCTGGCCGCCGAGGAGGTGCACGACCTGCTCCCGGGGGTGGAGACGGTGGCCGTGTCGGCGCTTGGAGGCACGGGGCTGGAGAAGTTGCTCGCAGCGGTCGAGCGCCGGGTGTCAGCGCTTCCCGGGCGGGCGCAGACGGGCGCCGGGGCGATGCGGCTGCACGTCGATCGCTCGTTCACGCTGAAGGGGATCGGGACGGTGGTCACCGGTACCCTCTGGGCTGGCCGCGTGGGCGCCGGCGACGTGGTGCGCATCCTCCCGCGCGGATTGACGGCCCGCGTGCGCTCGGTGCAGGTCCACGACGTCTCGGTCGAGGACGCTGACGCCGGCCAGCGCGTGGCGCTCAATCTGGCCGGAGTGAGCTGGCGCGAGGTCTCGCGTGGGGACGTCGTTTGTGCCGACGACTCGCCCCTGCGACCGACTTACCTCGTCGACGCCGCCGTGCGGCTCGAGCCGTCGGCCCTCCCGCTCGAGCGCGGCACGCGGCTGCACGTGCACCACGGTACGCGCGAGGCGCCGGGGCGGCTGGTGCCACTCGGTGGAGAGATGCTCCTGCCGGGCGAGGAGGGCTACGCGCAGCTGCGCCTGGAGGCGCCGCTCGTGCCCGCCCGTGGGGACCGGCTGGTCCTGCGCCAGTTGGCGCCGCCCGACACGGTCGGAGGGGGGACGGTGCTGGACGCGGCTCCGCGCAAGCACGGCCCGGGCGCCGCCGGCGTGCTCGAGCGGCTGGCGGCGTTGGCGCGAGGAGAGGAGCCGCCGACCGACGGCGAGGAGCCGGCCGTCGAGGAGCCGGTGGCCGGGCCGGACGAGGCTCCGCCGCTCGACGATCTCGCCCTCGCCCTGGCGGCGCTGCTGCGCTCAGACGGTCGTGAGCCGCGTACCGACGCCGAGTTGGCCGCCGAGCTCGGGGTCGCCGCGAAGGACGCTGCCCAGCGCCTCGGTCAGCTCGTCCAGGCGGGCCAGGCGGTGCGGGTAGCGCGCAACCTGCACTTCCACCCCGAGCCGCTGGCCGAGCTCGAAGCCCGCATCGTGGCCATCTGCGAGCGCGATGGTCGAGCCACCATCGCGGGTATCCGTGACGAGCTTGGCACGTCGCGCAAGTACGCCCAGGCGCTGCTCGAGCACCTGGACGCAACGAGGGTCACCAAGCGCGCCGGCGACGCCCACGTGCTCCGAGCGCACCGTTACGGAGCGAACTCGCCGCCCGCCGGCCCTCCACCGGATCCCCCACCTCCGCTCGGCTGAGGCGAGGGCGCTGCGGGCGCTACGGCAGGTGAGACGCTGGCCGGCGGGGGGCTGTAGGAGGCCGGCGCCGGCTCGAACTCAGCCGCCTGCGGGGGTGGTGGGGAGGGAGCACGACGCTTGGCGCGGTCGCGGTCGCGGTCGCGGTCGCGCTTCGATTCGGCCGACGGGCGCCGGCGGTCCGGCGGGCGCGGCGCTCGAGCAGCCGGCCCCGATGCTGTCGCCGAGCCGGGCGCCTGAGACGCGAGAGCGGCCGCGGGCCGCGGCCTCGTGTCCGAATCGCGGTCGCGAGCGTCCGCGAGCTGCGATGGGGCCGGCTCCGCCGGCCGTCCGAGCGAGCGCACGGTGGCCACGCTGCCGCCGGCAAGCGCGGCTGTGGACGCGGCCACGGCCGCCAGCTTCTGAGCGCTCACCACCTCCGCACTCGCATGGGCGCGGCCGGCGAGATCCGCCGCACGCTCCTGCACCCGCCCCGTCAGCTCCGCGCCGCGCTCCTGCACCCGCCCCGTGAGCTCGGAGCCGCGCTCCTGCAACCGCCCAATCAGGTCCGCGCCGCGCGCCTGCGCCCAGCCGACCAACGACTCCCACCCCTGTCCGAGCGAGCCGACCCCGGGTCCGAACCCGAGGAGGGCAAGCGGCGGAAAGAGTGCGGCAACCCGCGCGGGAACCGATCGGTATTCCTTCAGCGTCGCGCGGCAGCTCGAGCAGGCCCGCAGGTGCGGCCGGAGGGTGGCCATGTCACCCGGCGTGGCCTCGCCATCGGCAAGCGCCGAGAGCAGGGGCGCCATCCGGCCGCACTCGACGCCCGTCTCGATGCTCGAGACCTGCTCGAAGAAGCTGCGCCGACCCTCGGTCAGGCAGCGGTTGACCTTGGTATAGGTGAAGCCGGTCTCCGCGCAGATCTGCTCGTACGAGTAGCCCTCGGCCTTGAGCAGCAGGCAGCGGATCTCCTGCGGCTTCAGCCGTTGCATGGCCTCGGCCCCCACGCGCAGCCGGTCGTAGCGCTCCGCCTGCTCGTGCGCGGCACTCCCAGGATCGGCTGCCCGTTCGATCACATCGTCGCCCGTCAGGAGCGCGCGGTCGCGCTGGCGCCTCAACGCGAAGGCCTCGTGCTTCACCACGGTCTTCAACCACGGCACGAGCTCCTCTTCGCTCGTGGAAGGAGCCTTGGTGAGCAGGATCTCGAGGCCGCGCTGGTAGGCGTCCTCGGCGTCCTCGGGGCTCGACGAGTAGCGCTTCGCGGTTCCGAGAACGGCGGCGCCGTGGCGAGCGATCAGGTCCAGTGCGGCCGGGTCCGTCTCGGCGCGCGAGGGCCGGGGGCGTCGTGACGCCGATGCCGACGGTGAGCTCTTCCCTGCCTCCTCCAACGCTCCCCCCCTCCCGGGCCCGTGATCGTCTGCGAAACGAAGTGGGGAAGGCAAGGGAGCCGTCCCCCAAGCCGGCGGGCAACGCCCGCTCTTTGCGAGCTTTTCGGTTCGCAGAGGCGGAGTCGGACCGAGGCCGGTGACGTCACCGGCCGCCTTCGTCCGGCGCGGTACCGCCCCCTCCCTCGGGCGTTGCGGGCCGAGGGCCTATGCTCTAACGACGTGTCCACCGTGGGTGTCCGCGCCCCCGGCATCCTTCTGTGGCAGCAACCTGGGGGCCAGTGAGGATGGATCGCATGAGCGACCGGACGAAGGCAGAGGCAGGCAAGGTACCCAAGCGCGGCGAAGCCGCCTGGAAGGCCGCCAAGGACAGCATCGCCGACCGCAACGACGCCGCCCGCAAGGCGGGCATGAAGCAGCGCCAAGCGGAGGAGGGCAGGAAGATGGAGGTGCGGCGCGCGGCAGAGATGCGTGAGCGGAACGAGCTCGGCAGAACGAGCGGCGGCGGGTAGAGAGGCCGTTCGGCTCCCAGGGAGGCCGTTCGGCGGCACAATCCCCACGCCGTGGCCGCCGACTACGACGATGAGCTGTGGGAGTTGGTGCCCGAGGACCCGGGTGCGCCACCCGAGCACATTGCGCATTTCGTGCGCAAGCTCGGGCCGGTGGTCCGGGCGCTCGACTACGGCTGCGGCGACGGCCGCCTGACCCTCGAGCTGGAGGCCGCCGACCTCACGGTGGCCGACGTGTCGCTGGTTGCCCTCAAACGGGCCCGCAACCGACTCGCGAGCGCAACGCTCGTACTGCTCGAGCCGGGCGGCCAGCTGCCGTTCGACGATTCCGCCTTCGACCTCATTCTGTGCGCGGAGACCATCGAGCACGTGCAGGACACCCAGCGCCTGCTGTCCGAGTTCCGTCGCGTGCTCGCGCCGGGCGGGACGCTCGCGATCACCACTCCCGCGTACGGGCGGCGGATCGGTCTCAAGGTGCTCGTGCGCGGGATCGAGCACTGCTTCGACCCGATGTCGCCGCACCTGCGCTTCTACAGCCGAGCCTCGCTCGTGCACGCCCTCGACGTGATGGGGTTCGAGCCTCGGCAGGTCCGTTCCGTCGACGGGACGCTGCTCGCCCTCGCGGAGCGCTGAGCCCTTCGACCGTCTCGGCGTAGCGGCCCTCGGCGTCCGGTCACGACGCTGGTCGCACCGCAGCTCGCCAGCCGAGCTGCTCGGCGAGCGCCATCGGGTCGCTTACAGCGGAAGCCCGGTCACGGTCCCGGCGCGGTCGACGATCAGACGGGCGATGGCCAGCGCCGCCGTGGCCGCGGGGGAGGGAGCGTTGCGCACGTGGAGCGCGCGCTCGGTCTCCGAGATCACGAAGTCGTCCACCAGCCGACCGTCCCGGGCAAGCGCCTGGGCGCGCACCCCAGACGGGCCCGGAAGCACGTCCTCGGGGCGCAGCTCGGGCACGTAGCGCGCGGCGTCGCCCACGAGCGAGCGGGAGCTCGCGGCGTGCCTGAGCTCGGTGGCGCCGGTGTGCCACCAGCGTCGCGCCATTCGCCACGTGCCCGGCCACAGGAGTGTCGCGGCAGCGTCCCGCGGCGTCACGTCGCGGAGGCGATAGGCCTCGCGGCCGGGCGCGAGCAGTGCGGTGGGCCCGATCAGCACCTCACCGTCGGGGTGGCGGGTGAGGTGCACCCCGAGGAAGGGAAGCTCCGGGTCGGGCACCGGATACACGAGCGAGCGCACCAGGTGGCGGCGCTCCGGGCGCAGGCGCAGCCACGCCCCTCGAAAGGGGACGATCCGCGGGTCCTGGGCCGCCCCGAGGGAGACGGCCAGGCGGTCGGCATGTACGCCGGCGCAGAACACCGCCCCGCGCGCACGCGTCTCGCCCCGCGTGTGGCGCAGGCGCAACCGACCGGCCGCGAGCCTCGCCTGGGTGACCTCGCACGCGGTGGTCACCGTCCCGCCCGCCTGTCTGAGGTCCTCGGAGAACGCACGCGCGACCTCCTGGAAGTCGACCACGCCGGTCGCGGGGGAGTGCAGCGCTGCGACGCCACGTACGTGCGGCTCGACCTCACGCAGCTCCTCGGGTGAGAGCCTGCGCAGCCCGGGCACCCCGTTGGCGCGACCGCGGCGCTCGAGCTCGTCGAGTCCCGGCAGCTCGGACGGCGAGGCGGCCACGATGACCTTGCCGCAGCGCTCGGCGCGGATGCCGCGCGAGTCGCAGTACTCGTAGAGCTCGCGCGCGCCGGCCACGCACAGCTTCGCCTTGAGCGAGCCGGGCACGTAGTAGATGCCCGCGTGCACGACCCCGCTGTTGTGTCCCGTCTGGTGATAGCCCACGCGGCCCTCCTTCTCCAGCACCGCGACGCTCATCGCGGGAGCGCGGGCGATGGCCTCCCGGGCCACGGCGAGGCCGACGATGCCCCCGCCGACCACCGCGAGGTCGCACTCCTCGGGGGGTATGGCTGGAGAGCTCACGCCTTCGACACGCTAGTGAGCCGCCGGCCCCGCCGAGGTGCGTGTGTCACGCTGGCCGTCGTGCCGCCCTCGCCGCGCGACAAGTGCCTCACGCTCGTGGCCTGCATCCTCGGCTCGGTCATCGTCTTCCTAGACCAGACGGTCGTGAACGTGGCGCTGCCCGCACTCCGCCGTGACCTCGACGCCGGCCTGTCCGCTCAACAGTGGGTGATCGACGCCTACCTGCTCTCGCTGGCCTCGCTGCTGCTGCTCGGCGGATCGCTGGGGGACCGTCTCGGCCGCCGGCGCGTGTTCACCGTCGGGCTCGTCGGGTTCGGAGCCACGTCGCTGCTGTGCGCCGTGGCGCCCAGCGCGTGGCTGCTGTGCGCCGGGCGCGGGCTCCAGGGCGTGGCCGGCGCTCTGCTGGTGCCGGGATCGCTCGCGCTGCTCACCGCGACGTTCGGACCCGAGGAGCGCGGCCGGGCGGTCGGCACCTGGACGGCGTGGACCGGGGTCGCCTTCGTGCTCGGCCCGCTCTTCGGCGGCTTCCTGATCGACGCCGTCTCGTGGCGCTGGATCTTCGCCATCAACGTGCCGCTCGTGGCCGGCACGCTCCTGCTCGTGGCCCGCGCGGTGCCCGAGGTGGCGAGGGAGGAGGACGAGCGCCCCGCGATCGACGTGGTGGGGGCGCTGCTGTGCTCGCTCGGGCTCGCGGCGCCGGTGTTCGCCCTGATCGAGCAGCCCCGGCGCGGCTTCGACGACCCGCTCGTGGCCGTCCCGCTCGTGCTCGGGGTCGCGCTGCTCGTCGCGTTCGTGATCTGGGAGCGGCGCGCCCGCGACCCGATGGTGCCGCTCGAGCTCTTCCGGCGCCGCAACTTCGCGGTGGTGAACCTCGTGTCGTTGCTGTTCTACGCCGGCCTGACCGGGATGACGTTCTTCCTCGTGCTCTTCCTGCAGCAGGTCGCCGGCTACAGCGCGCTGGAGGCGGGTCTGGCGCTCGTGCCGATCACGTTGATGATGTTCGTGTTGTCGGGGCGCTTCGGCGGCCTCGCCGACCGGATCGGGTCGCGGCGCCTGATGGCTGTCGGGCCCGTGGTGGCGGCCGCGGGCCTCCTCCTGCTGACACGTCTCGACAGCTCCGGTGACTACCTCGGCACCCTGCTGCCCGCTCTCCTGCTGTTCGGACTGGGCCTGTCGATGACTGTGGCCCCGCTCACCTCGACGGTCCTCGCCGCGGCCCCCGAGCGCCTCGCCGGGACGGCTTCGGGGATCAACAACGCCATGACCAGAGTGGCGGGCCTGCTGGCCATCGCGGCGCTCGGCGCGGTCGTGTCGGCGCGCTTCGTCGGGGTCCTCGAGGAGCGCACGTCGGGGCGGTCGCTCAGCTCGGAGCAGCGGACGGCGCTCGTCGAGGTCCGATCCCGCCCACTGTCCGGGGTCGAGGGTGATTCGCTATCCGGACCGGAGCGCGCGCCGGTTGAACGCGCGGCGGACGAGGCGTCGGAGTCCGCGTTTCGGCTCGGCATCGGCGTGTGCGCCCTGCTGCTCGTAGGCGGGGGCCTGATGTCGGGCTTCGGTCTACGGGATGGACGGGCGGCCACGCCCGGCGATGGGGCGAGGACATCGCGCTCGCCGACGGCCGAGGGCTCCCCATCCCCGTCGCAATTCGGCGAAGCGGTTCCGGCGCGGTTGCCGTAAACCGTCCGGCGAAGGGCGCGCCGGCGCTCCGGATCGGCTCGAGCGTCACCTGAACGACGCGGCGGCGCAGTGCCGTTGCTAGCGTCGTCCTCGGTGCTTGGCCGCGCAGCCCTCCTTGCGTTTCTCGCCGTGCTGCTCCCAGCGAGCCCGGCGCCCGCGCCGAGCGTTCGACCGAGGCGTCGCTTCGCCAGCGCCTTCACACGGTGCTCGATGAGAACCGCAGGCTGCGCGAAGAGACCGCGCAGCTAAAGCACGAACTGGCGCTCGCCTACGGCCAGCGGCGCGACAGGCCGTTAGCCTGTCGCGATGCCCACGACGGCGCTGACTTCCGCTGAGATCTCGCTGCCCAGCGCCCCCAATGCGCTGCGCGTCAGGGAGCGGATCGCGGCGCTGGCGGATACGGTTGATCTAGTCGGTCTCACCGATAACCACGCGGGACAGGCGCGCATGTCGCCGCTTGCCGCGGTCGCCCTCGCGAGAGAACAGGGCGTCGCGACGGTCGTCCACGTCTCCTGCCGCGACCGCAACCGGCTGGCGTTGCAATCGCAGGTCGTGGGTGCCGCCGCGCTCGGATCCGAGGGCGTTCTTTGCCTCTACGGAGATCCCGTCGACAGGATACCGCGCGTCAAGGACCTCACGGCCACCGCGTTGATCGCCGAGGCCAAAGGTTGGGCCGCACCCTACGAGCTCGTTGTCGGCGCCGTTGTGAACCCGTTCGCAGCGGACCTCGATCGGGAACTGCGCCTGCTCGAGCGTAAGCGTGCAGCAGGTGCCGACTTTCTCCAGTCGCAGATGATCTTCGACCTTGATGCGTTCCATAGCTTCCTCGACCGGGCGGCGGACCTGCTCGCGGGTGTCCGCTTCTACGCAGGCGTTGCGCTGCTGCGAGACAAGCGCATGGCCGACCGCGCACGACGCCTCCCCGGCTGCCTACTCCCCGACAGCGCCTACCGACGAATCGGTAACGGAAGTGGCATCGACCTCGCCACCGAGCTGGCCACCGAGCTGGCGGACATGCCGGGAGTGGACGCCCTGCACATCTTCCCGCTCGGTGCTGAGACGGCAACACGCGAAGTCGCCGCTGCCTTCCGCAGCGCCCGCGGTGTGCCCGTCCTGCGCCGATGAGGTGGTTCCCCAGCGCTGGCGCGGTCAGCCACCCCCTGATCTGAGCGTCGATGACATGTCGCCGACGCTCAAGCCCTTCGCCTGAGCGCTGGTGACACGAGCCGCTCAAGATGACGGCTGGGTCGCCGAGCTGACGCCCGCGCGGCTGCGCGCCGCGGACGCACTGGTGTTCGCCAACACTTCCGGCGAGCTGCCTCTCGGTCCCAGGAAGAAGCGCGCACTCCTGCGCTTCCTCCGGCACTCCGGCAAGGGCTTCATCGGCACTCACTCGGCCAGCGACACGCTCTACACGTGGCCCACCTACGAGCAGTTGCTGGGCGGCCAGTTCATGAGCCACCCGAACGTGGGCGAGGGGCGGGTGATCGTCGAGGATCGCGCGCACCCGGCCACGCGCCGGCTGGGTGGCTCCTTCCGGATCCGCGAGGAGTTCTACTACTTCCAGGAGAATCCGCGGCCGCGCGCCCACGTTCTGGCGCGGCTCGATGTCGGAAGCTTCGGGGGCGACCCGGGCGAGGACCGTCCGCTCGTCTGGTGCCGCAGGGAGGGACGGGGCCGGGTCTTCTACAACGCTCTCGGCCACTTCCAGGAGACGTGGAGCAACGGCCGGCAGCGGGCGATCACCAAGGGTGCTCTGAACTGGGCGCTCGGCTTGGACCGTGCACCCTGCGGCTGAGTCTGTAGCTCAGCCGCAGCCCGTGTTGTTCCCGCAGCTCGAGCACGTGTAGCACGAGCCCGTGCGCTGCATCATCCCGCCGCAGGCAGAGCACGCGGGGCCTAGGTCGAGCCCTTGGAGCTTGGCCGGCAGCACCGGCGGCTCGTCGGTGAACGCCTCGGCTGCCGCGCGTGTCGTGGCCGGCTGAGAGACCTGAGCGCCGCCGTTCCCGGCGTGGCCGTTGCCCCCGTTCGAGCCGTTCCCGCCGTCGCCGCCCGCCGGACCGGCGGTGTCGGCACGGAAGAGCGTCTCCTGCGCGGACTTGCGCGCCCGCACCTCGGCCGTGAGGATGCCGAGCTCCTCCTGGCAGTCGACGTCCAGGAAGCGCGAGGCCAGCCAGCGCATGATGTAGTCGGGCATCGACTTCGCGAAGGGGATCTCCGGGTTCCCGGTGATGCCCTCGGGGTCGAAGCGCATGTAGCTGAACTTGCGGACGAGCGTCTCGAGCGGGACTCCGTACTGGAGCGAGAGCGAGATCGACGTGGCGAAGGCGTTCATCATGCCTCGAAGCGTCGAGCCCTCCTTGCCGATGTCGGTGAGGAAGATCTCGCCGAGCGTGCCGTCCTCGTACATGCCGGCGGTGATGTAGCCCTCGTGCCCGCCGATCGAGAACTTGTGCGTGAGCGATTGACGCTCGCGCGGCATGCGGCGACGGAACGGCTTCGGCTCGACGGGCGCCGCCACCTCTTCGGCAACGGGCTTTGCGTCGCCCGCCTCCGTGCGCAGGGCCTGCGCGGTCTTCGAGCCGTCGCGGTAAATCGCGAGCGCCTTCACGCCCAGGCGCCAGGCCTGGAGGTAGGCATCGGCGATGTCCTCCACGGTGGTCTCGGCCGGCATATTTACAGTCTTGGAGATCGCTCCCGAAATGAACGGCTGAACGGCGCCCATCATCGCGATGTGCCCCATGTGCGAGATGGCGCGCTCACCCACCGCGACGTCGAACACCGGCAGGTGCTCCGCCTCCAACCCCGGAGCGCCGACCATCGTCCCCTCGTCATTGATGTGGGCCTCGATCTGCACGACGGTCTCGTCGGCGTAGCCGAGCGTCCGGAGCGCCAGCGGCACGGTCTGGTTGACGATCGTCATCCTTCCGCCGCCGACCAGCTCCTTGAACTTGACCAGTGAGAAGTCCGGTTCGACACCGGTTGTGTCGCAGTCCATGAGGAAGGAGATCGTCCCCGTGGGTGCCAGCACCGTGGCCTGGGCGTTGCGGTATCCGTGGCGCTCGCCGAGCTCGACGGCGTCGTCCCACGCGCGCTGCGCGGCTGAGATCAATTCGTCGCCAGCGCCTGCTCCATCGAGCTGGTGACAAGCCGCCTGGTGCTTGAGCATGACTCGGTTGTGAGGCTCACTGTTCGCCGCGTATCGCTCATAGGGCCCGATAGCCCCTGCCATCTCCGCTGACTTCCGGTACGCCCGACCGGTCATGAGGCTGGTGATCCCAGCGGCCACCGCTCGCCCTTGAGCCGAGTTGTAGGGGAGGCCATTCGACATCAGGAGCGCCCCGAGGTTTGCGTAGCCCAACCCGAGTTGGCGGAAGGCGCGGGCGTTGTCCCCAATCTCCTTGGTGGGGTAGCTCGACGGACCAACAACTATCTCTTGGGCAAGGATCATCACGTCGACGGTGTGCTCAAACGTCTCTACATCGAGACTGCCGTCGTCGCGGCGGAACTTCATGAGATTGAGCGACGCGAGGTTGCAGGCCGTGTCGTCATTTGACATGAATTCGGAACAAGGATTAGACGCCGTAATCCGCCCATGGGCTGGCGTGGTGTGCCAGTCGTTGATCGTGGTGTCGTACTGCACACCCGGATCGGCGCAGCGCCACGCGGCATCGGCGATCTGGCGCAGCAGGTCGCGCGCACCGTGGGTGCCGATCTGCCGGCCGTCCGCGCGCGCGGTGGTGTGCCAATCCTCGCCGCGCTCAGCGCGCTCCATGAACTCGTCGGTCACGCGCACGGAGTTGTTGGCGTTCTGGTACTGGATCGAGGTGAAGCCGTCGCCGTCGATCGACATGTCGAAGCCGGCCTCACGCAGCGCGAGGGCCTTCTCCTCCTCGCGCGCCTTGCACCAGATGAAGTCCTCGATGTCGGGGTGATCGATGTCGAGGACGACCATCTTGGCCGCGCGGCGCGTCTTGCCACCGGACTTGATCGTGCCGGCCCAAGCGTCCGCCCCGCGCATGAAGGAGACCGGCCCGCTGGCGTAGCCACCCTTCGAGAGGTGCTCCATGGAGCCACGGATCTTCGACAGGTTGATCCCAGAGCCGGAGCCGCCGCGGAAGATGTTGCCCTCCTTGGTGTTCCATGCGAGGATCGAGTCCATCGTGTCCTCGACGGACAGGATGAAGCAGTTGTGGACGGCGATGTTGTTGGAGAGGTACTCGCCCGACTCGGTCTGAATGTCGTAGACCGGCTGGACCCCTGTGGCCTCGATCGCGACGATCTCCTCTTCGCGCAAGTCCCCGCACGCCTTCAGGCCCCGGAGGCCCAAGGAGTCGAGCAGCTTCCGCTGCTTTACCGCTCCAACGAAGCCGACGATCTCGGCAAATCGAGCCCTCTCGGAGCCGATACCGATCATTACCTCGTGCAGGTCGTGCCGATCCTCTCGCCGTTCCAGCTTTCGCAGGCGGCGGGAGTAGATCCCCAGCACGTTGAGGAGGATCTGGATGTCCTCAGTCCACTGCTCGCCGATTACAGCTAGTGCCACGAGGCCGTTCTCGCATCCGTTGTCCCGACGAACCGTCACGTATCCGTCAGCCTGGAAGACGCTCTTGAGGTAAGCGCCTATCTCGTCCTGCGAGGCGGTCCAAAGGCGAGATGGGACCCTGATCTCGGTCTTCCGCGCGAGCAACTCCCACTTCTCGACGAAGTCGCGCAGCACTTCTCCGTAGAGCCGAATCCGCTGAACCCGAACGTCTCGAGTGTCTGCATCTCGAACATGTCGATGGACATCCGGCAGGGCGACATCGAGGTTCTCGATGACCCAGGCGTACTCGTCGTCCGTGGCCACCTGAAATTCGAGGGTGAGCGACCGGTTCGTGCCGGTTGCGTACTGACCCACAAAGCCGTCCGCCTGCAGCCATCCGGCCAGCGCAGCTTCGGCAACTTCGATCCGCTGTTCATCGCTCACCGGCGTAGCGGGCTCGTCAGGTAGTGAGAGACCGGAGATGTCAGCCGTCACCAACGCCTCATCTCTCACCTTCGACCGATGCGGGTGCAAGTGCAGCCGCATGCCGGGCGACAGCTGATCCACCCGCAGCCACTGTGGCTTGGTGCGTCGCTCACCAACCGCTTTGACGACGTGATCGGCCGTCGCCTCGACGTACTGCCCGTTTCGCAGTTTCACGCGAAAGACCGGCTTCTCGCCGTTGTCCTTTACCGCCAGTACCCGCGTGGTGCCCGAGGCGTCGTAGACCTCTCGGCCGATCTGGTCCTGCTCGACCAGTTCGCCGATCGGCACCATCCCCTCGGGGGTTGACACGAGAGCGTGGTACGGCTGGCACGCCGAGCACTGAGGGCTCTCCTCGAACCCCACGTTGAACCACACGGGGGAGTTGAACGCCGCCATCTGGTTCACGAGGATGTGCGTGAGCTCCGCCTCGAAGGTCTCGGCGTCCTCGGTGGTGGCGAAGTAGCCGCCGGATGCGCCCCACGCGGCGATCGTGCCGGACACGCGGCCCACCATCTGCTTGACCGACGACTCGCGCTCGGGGCTGCCCAGCCGGCCGCGGAAGTACTTCTGGGCCACGATGTTGGTCGCGTTCTGCGACCAGCTGACGGGGAACTCGACGCCGTGCTGCTCGAAGGCAGGCGCGGAGGGGTCCCCGATCACGGCGTCGCGGAGCTCCCAGTCGATCGCGTCGAAGGGGTGGACGCCGGGCTGCGTGAACCGCCGCTCGACCACCACGCCGTTCGTGGCTTCGTCGGTCCCTGATTCGGCGGCTGTACGCATGGTGGACACTTACCTTCCCCCTCGCTGACGTTCGTTCTTGGAGCCCGTCTCTGGCCTGGGGTGAAGACGGGGGGAGGTGATGTTGGACCTCGCCCCGGACGGACTCCGTGGGCCGGCGAGGGACCGTTTCGAGTGGTCAGCGAAGAGCCTGAATTCTAGCGACGAGCCGTCCCGAGACCGCCCGCAACGGGACGTCGTTGTCCGCTCTTTGGAGCTTCGTTCGTAGCTCGTCGACAGCGGTCGACCTACCCCGCCGGTCAAGCTCCTCGAGTGTCCTCCATCTCTTCCGCGTCGCGTTGGCGAGCCGGGCCGGCGCGCCTCGCCGGGCTTGCGGTCGGCCTGTTCCTGTTCGGGCTGGGCGAGGGCCTCGTGGTGCTCGCCGATCTCGGGTCCTCGCCCTGGACGGTGCTCGCGCAGGGCCTGGAGGCGCAGACGGCGCTGTCGGTGGGGATCTCCACCTTGCTCATCTCGTTCGTCGTCCTGCTCGCCTGGATCCCGCTCCGCCAGCGACCGGGCCTCGGCACCATTGCCAACGCGATCGTGATCGGGCTCATGATCGACGCGACCGTGGCGGCCCTGCCCGGCGATTCGCCCCTCCCGGTGCGCACCGTCGAGCTGCTCGTGGGCATCGGCCTGGTGGGGCTCGGGAGCGGCTTCTACCTGGCAGCGGCGCTCGGCCCGGGCCCGCGCGACGGGCTGATGACGGGGCTCCAGCGGACCACGGGGCGGCCCGTGTCGCTGGTGCGCGGGTGCATCGAGGTGTCGGCTCTCGCGCTCGGCTTCCTGCTCGGCGGAGTGGCCGGAGTGGGCACGCTGGCGTTCGCGCTGCTCATCGGGCCGGCCGTGGCGCTCGGCCTTCGTCTGCGAGGAGTCGAACGAGCCGGCGAGCTGTAGTCGCCCAGGGCTGCTGGTAGCGTCGAACGGTGATGGGCAAGGGACTCTTCGTCACGCTGGAGGGCATCGACCGCTCGGGGAAGACGACCCAGACGCGGCTGTTGCTCGATGCGCTCGGGAACCGCGCCCTGGCGGTGCGTGAGCCGGGAGGCACCGCCGTGGGAGAGCGGGTGCGCGAGCTGCTGAAGGACCCGGACCTGGAGATCGGCGGCAGAACCGAGACGCTGCTGTTTGCGGCGGCGCGCGCCCAGCTCGTGGCCGACGTGATCCGTCCGGCGCTCGAGGAGGGACGCGTGGTGGTATCCGATCGCTTCACCGACTCCTCGCTCGCCTATCAGGGCGAGGCGCGCGGGCTCGGCACCGAGGAGGTGGCCCGCCTCAACCACTGGGCCACCGACGGGCTCGAGCCGGACCTCACGCTGCTGCTGTGGCTCGACCCGGCCAGGGCGGGCGCCAGGGGAGGCGATGAGGATCGTTTCGAGAGCGAGGGTCCGGGCCTGCAGCGCGAGGTGGCGGCCGCCTACGACCGGCTGGCAAGAGCGAACCCAGAGCGCTGGCGGCGCCTCGATGCCGACAGGCCGCCGGCGGAGGTCCATGCCGACCTGCTGCGAGCGGTCGAGGCGGCCCTGCCGGTTGGGGCCGGCGCCTCCTGATGGCGAGGAGAGAGCACGAGCGCCTGGAGCTGGCCGGCACCGAGGATCACCCACACGCGCGCATGGTGCTCACCTCGGGGCTCGCGTCCGGCCACCCCTCGCACGCGTACCTCTTCCACGGCCCGCCCGGCACCGGCAAGCGCGCCGCGGCCCGCGCGCTGGCCGCCGAGCTACTGGCCGAGGGCGACTCCGATCCCGACGGGGTGCGCCGGCGCGTGGGCTCCGGCTCCCACCCCGACCTGACCTGGGTCCGGCCGACGGGCGCGCACGTGATGCGCGTGGGTGATGTGGAGGAGCCGGTGATCGCCGCCGCCGCGCGCACGCCCTTCGAGGCCGCCCGCCGCGTGTTCGTGCTCGAGGGCGCCGAGACGATGAACGACGAGGTGGCGAACCGGATGCTGAAGACCCTCGAGGAGCCGGCGGCGTTCGTGCACATCATCCTCCTGACGAACGCAATCGGCGGCGTGATCGAAACCGTCGTGTCGCGCTGCCAGGCGGTGCGCTTCGACCCCCTGCCGGCCGAGCGGATCGCCGCGGCGCTCGTGGCCGAGGGCGTGCCGCCGGAGCGCGCCGACGCGTGCGCTCGGCTCGCGCTCGGCAACGCTGACCGGGCCCACTTCCTGGCCTCTGAGGAGGGGAAGGCCCTGCGCGAGGACGCCGAGACGCTGGTTCGCGACGCGCTGCACGGAGACGCGCTGGAGGGGTCGGGCGGAGAGCCGTGGCGGGGGCTGCTGGAGCGGGCGGACGAGCGGCGTGGGCAGGCCGAGAGCACGGTGGCGGCGGAGGCCAAGGGCCGGCTCGAGCTCGAGCCGAAGGGCCGCGACCGCAAGGCTGTGGAGCGCGATTTCGAGGAGGTCGCCAAGCGCGCCGGCCGCCGGGCGCGAACCGAGGTGCTGAGCCTCGGCCTCGAGCTGTCGGGCCTCGCCTTCCGTGACCTCGCGTGCCTGGCCGACGGTGTGCCCGATGTGCTGCTCGCAACCGACCGAAGCCAAGAGCTGGCGGCTGCCGCCCGTGGCCGCGACGCGCGCCGCCTGCGCGAGGCGGTCGAGCGCTGCGAGGAGACGCGCCGCTCGCTCGAGGTGAACGTGACGGAGGACCTCGCCCTCACCGCGCTCACGATCAGGCTTCGGCGGCTGGTGGGCTCCCCGGACTGAACGCTCGCGCGAGCTCGGCGGTCAGGAACGGCCCGGCCTCCCCCGCGCCGGTCTCGAGCACGGCGCGCGCCCCGGAGCACCACGCCATCCGCCTCGGCGGCAGAGCGCGGACCAGGCGCAGCACCCCTCCGGCCCGGTCGAGGAACGCGACGTCGATGGCGAAGCGCATGCCGAAGGTGTGCACCGACGAGCACTTGGGGAGGAGAAGCGCTTGGCGCGACGGCAACTCGTCGAGGAGGGCGAGCCCCAGCAGGCGCGAACGCGGAGTACCGGCCCGCAGCACCGTGAGTCCGCCGGCGAGACGCACCCGGGGAAGCTGGTCGAGGCGGTCGCAGGCCACCTCGAGGTAAGGACCATGCGCGGGGCTTTCGCCCCCGCGCCGGGACTACACTCGGCCGGTCCGCCGACGTAGCTCAGCTGGCCAGAGCACCGCTCTCGTAAAGCGGGGGTCGGGGGTTCGAATCCCCCCGTCGGCTTGGCTCTCCGGACGCACTGCTGGTTGCGCGGTGTGCCAGGACGATGGCGAATAGGAGGGCACACCGGCACGCTCAGCGGAGCGCCGCCGCGAGCAGCATCAGCGCGATGCCAAAAACCCCAAGCGCGCCAACGATGATCCCGACTATTGCCATTGCCAGGCCGCCGACGCGAGGATCGCGGCTGCACTTGCGGGCGCCTTACCCCACCTACCCGGTGTAGAGCTCGTCGGCCTCGTGCCACTCATGCGTGACATCTCGCATGATCAGGGCGTTGTCGAACTCGACGCTCCCCGAGGGGAAGCGCGAGGTGTCCTCGAGCCAGCTCGACGAGGCACGGCGAACGCCGAGCGGATCCACGTGCCAAGACCTCGTTTCGAGCCGAAGGCCGTTGAGACGGTGCCCCTCCTTGGTGGCCGAGTAACCGAGCGATCCCGCTTCGAAGAACGCCGAGGCCTCGGCAACGGAGGTGAAGACAGAGCCCGCCGGGAGGGCATCGGCGGTATGCCCTTGCACGGCGACGGCGGCCGTCCCGTCGCGCGAGGTCATGGAGAGCTCGACGCGACCGCCAGGCCCCTCGTCCTCGACGCGGAAGCGGGCGGCGTGGTGCTCGCCCGAGAACACGCGATCTCCCAGCAGCGTGGTTATGTGGGAATCGGTGTCGCGGCGGGGGATGAACACGCCCTCGAGCTCTCGTCCGTCGTCATCGGTCCACGTCACGGCCACTCGGTGGGCGGCGTTCTCGCTGCTCACCCCGACCACCGCGGGGAGCCCCTTCGGTCGTATCTGCTCGAGGCGAATGAGGCACACCCCGGCGACAGCGCGTCCGGCGTGAAGCTTCGGCTCGAAGGGCGCAGGAACCTGTGCCTGCATCACGCCCGGATCAACGTTGAAGTTCACCAGGATGCGGCGCCGGATGACGCCGCTGACGGCCGGGAGCCTCATCGGCACTGCACCATGTATGAGCACCTTACCGAACGGGTGGGGTCCGGGGCTCGAATCCCGGTGTCGGCTTGGCGACGTCCTGAGCCGGCGTCCGTAGTCTCCCGCGCTACCGACCGACCGGCGCCTTCCGTCGCGGCGCCCGCGGCATCGGCAGCCGATCCGCGATCGCACCGAGTCGCTCTGCCGCCCCGCGCAACGGCTCCGCCCCCGCCGCCAGGGTGGCCGCCGCCTCACCCAGCAGGTCGATCGAGTCGAGCACCTGCTCGATCGCCGGCAGCCGTTCCTCGAGCCGCTGCGCAATGCCGAGCACCGCGGCCAGGCTCTCCTCCACGTGGCGGACCGAGTCGAGCGAGCGCTCGAGGTCCGGCAGCCGACCCGAGGCCTGCGCCACCGACGACAGGTCGGCAGTCACCTGGTCGGCATCGATCCGCCGCAGCGCCTTCTCCAGCCCCGTTGCCCCTCGAGCGGCGTCGGCTATCGGACGCGCCGTGTCGAGCAGCTCCTCCATACGCCCGTCGAGATCCTCGATCCGCTCGGTCAGGTCTCGCTCCACGTCGGGCAGCCGCCGGGCCGCCTCGGCTATCGCGTGGAGATCGTCGAAGGCCCGGAAGACGAGCCGAGGTGGGAAGAGGAGCGGGTTCATCGCATCAGGCCTCCGGCGACGGTCCGCCCACCTTCACCGCGCCCTCCATGATCCGGTCGATCTCGGCGAGGTCGTCCTGCGACAGCTCCACGTCGGCCGCCGCGGCCGTGCCCTCGATCTGGTCCGGACGGCGGGCGCCCACGATAGCCGCGTGCACGCCCGACTGGGCGAGTGTCCAGCCCACCGCGAGCTGAGGCACGGTCCAGCCGTGCTCCTCAGCCATCACACGCAGTTCGTCGATAACTCCGAGGTTGCGCTCGAAGGCCTCGCCCTGGAAGAGGTCGCTGCCGCTGCGCCAGTCGTCGTCGGGGAAGGTCGAGCCCGCGTCGAGCTTGCCCGAGAGCAGCCCGTGCGCGAGCGGGCCGTACACGAGGACGCCCACGTCCTGCTCCCGACACCAGGGAAGGATTTCGTCCTCGATGTCACGACGGAAGAGGTGGTAGGGCGGCTGGAGCGTCTCGACCGGCCGAGTCGCATCGAAGGCCTCCATCTCCCCGGCGTCGAAGTTCGAGACGCCCACGTGGCGGATCTTGCCCTCGTCGACCAGCTCGCCCAGCGCGCCTGCCGTCTCGTCGGACGGTGTGTCGCGGTCCGGCCAGTGCACCTGGTAGAGGTCGATGTGGTCGACGCCGAGCGCCTCGAGGCTTTCGTCGACGCCCTGCCTCAGCCACTCCCGCGACGCATCGCGCACGAGCGTGTCGCCGTCCATTCGCAGGCCGCCCTTGGTGGCGATGACCAGCTCGTCGCGACGGCTCCGCAGCTCGTGGCGCAGGGTCTCCCCGAGCAGCCGCTCGGACTCGCCCCAACCGTAGCCCTGGGCGGTGTCGAAGAAGTTGATCCCGAGCTCCAGCGCGCGGTGCATGGCCGCCCGGTTCTCATCGATCTCCTGCGCCCCCCAGTCCCCACCGAACTGCCAGGTGCCGAAGCAGATCCGCGACACGTTCAACTGCGTCAGGCCCAGCTCCGTGTACTCCATGCCCTGGGATCTCCTCGCGACCGCCGGTGGAAGGAACCTCAAGCTACAGCCGCGGTACTCTCGGCCAGGTGGTGAGCGCCGCTGCCGAGCCCGGCCGCACGGCGGCCCTGCTGCGGCTCGCCCTCTTCAGCGCCCTTCTCACCGCGCTGTTCGTGACGGCGGCCGTCAGCGGGGCGCTTCCCTCCGCCGACCGCATCCGCGACTGGGTCGACGGCTTCGGCCCGGCTGGACCGTTCGTGTTCATCCCGCTCAGTGCGGCGCTCGGCTGCGTGCTCGTGCCCGGTCCCGCGCTTGCGGGCGCCGCGGGCCTCCTGTTCGGCACCGCTCTCGGCACGCCGGTGGCCCTCGCCGCCGCGGTGCTCACCGCCGTGTGCGAGCTGACGATCGCCCGCCATCTGGCCGGAAGGCAGGCGAGCGTGCTGCTGCCGGAGAGGGCACGCAGGATCGACGAGCTCCTCGAGCGGCGGGGGTTCTTCGCCGTCCTCTACCTGCGCCTCGTTCCGGGCGTGCCCTTCCACCTGACCAACTACGCAGCGGGCCTCACGCGCCTGCGCGGGCGGGACCTTGCGGCGGGCACCGCGATCGGCTCGGCCCCACGGGCCTTCGCCTACGTCGCGCTCGGCGGCAATCTGGGCGATCTGGGCTCGCCCGAGACGCGCGTGGCGATCGCGGTGCTCGTGGCATTCGGCATCGCCGGAGTCGTGGTGGCCCGGCGCCAGCTCGCAGCCGAGCGGGGCCGAGCCGAGCCGGCCGCGGAGTAGCCGCCACCTACCCTGGGGCGACGTGTCGCTCTTTCGCTCCGTGCGCATCTTCTCGGCTCTCGAGCTGGCCCTCTTCGCCGGGCTGCTCGTGGTCTGGCTCGGCAAGATCGACCGGACGGCCGAGTTCGTGCTCGGCCTGTCTCACGGCATTGGAGTGATCCTGCTATGCCTGCTGATCTACGTGGGCTGCCTGAGGAAGGTCTTTCCCTGGCCGTTGTTGGCCGCGGCCGTGCTGCTCGGCCCGGTGGGAAGCACGGTGGGGATCGAGATGGTCAAGCGCCGGCAATTAGCCTGATGGGCCCATCCTCGCGCGCCCCCGACTACTCGCGGTGACCACCTAGCCGCCGTGTTTCCACTCAACCTCCCAAACGCCCTCACCGCCGGCCGGATCCTGCTGGTGCCGGTGCTCGTCGTGGCCCTGCTCGAGGAGACGCCCAACGGGTCGACCATCGCGGCCATCGTCTTCGCGGTGGCCGCCTTCACCGACGGGCTGGACGGCTACCTCGCGCGCACGCGGGAGAGCGTGACCACGCTCGGCAAGGTGATGGATCCGATCGCCGACAAGCTGCTGATCGCCGCCTCGCTCATCGCACTCGTGAGCCTCGACCGGGTCGCCGCGTGGGTGGCGATGGTGATCATCGCGCGCGAGTTCGCCGTCAGCGGACTGCGCATCGCGGCCGGTGCCCAGGGCGCCGTGATCGCCGCATCGCCGTTCGGCAAGGCGAAGACCGTCACCCAGATCGCTGCGGTGCTTGCGCTCATCGCGGTCGACGACCCGGGCACGGCGTGGGTGCAGGCACTCGTCTACCTGAGCGTGGTCGTGACCGTGGTCTCGGGCGTCGATTACTTCCTCGGCGTCCGCCGTCGCCTCGACGAGGCCCGCCAACGGATGGCCCGGGAGTCGGCTACCAGTCCGTCAAGGCCCCCAGGCTAGCCGGCACACAGTCCGCGAGCCGCTCGAGAAGCTCCTCGCGCGTGACCCCGTGCTCGTACAGCGCCCGGTCGAACACACCGCGGTAGATGTCGAGCACGGCGAACAGGATGTCGACCGTGCCGACCGCTCCGTGGCCGCGCTCGGCGGCGAACTCGAAGGCCCGGTTCTGGACGGTCGTGACGATGTTCTCGTTCGATCGCCGCCGGCGGATGATGCGAATGGCTCGTGGCTGCGCCGCCGAGCTGAGAGGCGCCTCGCTCAGGCCGAGGCCCTGAAGGGCGCAGCCGACCTGTCCGTGCATGCGCAACACGCGCATCCAGCGTTCGGCCTCATCCTCGGAGGATCCGGCGAAGGGAACGGCGGTCTCGGCCAGGCCGAGCACGATGGCCGCGTCCGTGGACAGGGGGGACTTCGGAGATTGGCTCATGCGCACCCATTCGACCGCGCCGAATGCGATTGCGACAAACGCAACACACGCTGGCCGGATGTTGCTTCGACTCCTGGACGGTTGTTCGACCCGCGGGCACGGGCCCGCGGAGAGCTCAGGCCGAGCCGCCCTCCAGCCACTCCCTCATGGTCACGTGCCGGCCCGCCGGCTCGGCTGCTGCAAGCTCGCGCGCCAGCTCGCCGAGCAGTCCATGGCGCTCGGCCACCACGTTGTGCTTGTGGATGGTCTCCAGGTTCTCTTGGCGTGACATCACGAAGGCCGCCTCGCCCAGGTGGGGGAAGGCCTCGACGGCCATCCTCACCGCCTCGCGCACGCAGTCCTCGACAAAGCGCGGACGGCGGTGTGCGGCCTCCACCACCTCGGCCTCGTCGGGGCGCTTCAACAATTCGTAGATCTCGGCGCTCATCGACGACTGGACGATCGACAGGAGCACCTGGGCGTCGACGTTGCCGCTGGCGCCTTCGGGGGAGCCGATGTAAAGCGTGCCCAGCCCGCGCTGGTTGTGGGTGGCCACCGGCACGCGCTCGAGTATTCGCTCGATCTCGTGGTCGGTGAACCCATCCGCGCTCAGCCGGTCGTGCGAGCGCTCGATCAGCATCTCCTGGGCGCACGGGCACGCCGTTACGCCCTGCGCCTGCACGCCCACGAGCCGGCGCGTCCCTCGCTCGGCGGCGACCGCCGTGCCGAAGAGCGAATGGATCTCCTGCGTACGTGCGCCGGATACCGGTGTCGTCTTCACCTGCGGGTAGCGCGCCGCGATGGCCACCTCGGCGCGCAGCCCGCCCTGGCGCTCCCTCACGCGCTCGGCGATGCGGGCGGCCAGAGCCTCGGCCTTGAACGTTCCCTGCTGCACCGCCTCGTCGATCGCCTCGTTGACCGTCTCCTCGAAGCGCGACATGTGGGCGCCCTTCTGTTTCGGATTCAGATCGACGAAGCACTCGAGCTCCGCGTAGAAGAGCTGCTCGGCCTCCTCGACCCGCAACCGGATGACCTTCTCCACTCCGGTCACTCCGACCCGAGACAGGCTCACGTGAGCCTGGGGGCGGCGAGCCTGTACGTCGGAGAGATGAGGCTCGAGCAAGGGAAGGCGGTGGCTCATGAGGCCAGGACGAAGATAGCGACCTGCCGAGCAGGCACGGGGCAGACGGCGGCGGTATAGTGCGCCGCCTTCGAGCGCCGGGAACCGGCTTGGACGCTGCAAGCCGATAGTTTTTTCGCTCGCGCGAAGGACATACCGGTCGACGGTCCGGCGGAGGCTCAGGGATAGGAGCCGCAAGCGGGCGTCTGGAGGGAGCAACGTGAGTGCAAAGGACGATGCAGCGCTGCTGGTAGAGAGGTCGGACGCCCCGTTTGCCGAGGTCGAGGAGCTTCGGGCGCTCGTGGCCGAGGGCCGCGAGCGCGGCTATCTGACCTTCGAGGAGATCGCGTCGTGCCTAGAGGAGGTCGACGTGACCAAGGAGCAGGTGAGCGAGCTTCACGCGCACCTGCTCGAGCACGGGGTGGACGTCGTCGCCCAGGACGGCCGGCCCGCGGTATCGGACAACGGAAAGGCCGAGGCCTCCGTTGAGAAGGACCCGACCGTGCCCAAGAAGGTGGAGATCGACCTGACCGTCGAGCCGAGCCTCGATTCGCTGCGGCTGTACCTGCGCTCGATCGGACGCGTGGACCTGTTGAACGCCGCGCAGGAGGTGCAGCTCGCCAAGCGCATCGAGCGCGGCGACATGGCCGCCAAGCAGCACATGGTCGAGGCAAACCTGCGCCTCGTGGTGTCGATCGCCAAGGGCTACCTCGGGCGCGGCCTGACCTTCCTCGACCTGATCCAGGAGGGGTCGCTCGGCCTGATCCGCGCGGTCGAGAAGTTCGACCATCGCCGCGGGTACAAGTTCTCGACCTACGCCACGTGGTGGATCCGCCAGGCGGTGACCCGGGCGATCGCCGACAAGGCGCGCACGATCCGCATCCCCGTGCACATGGTCGAGAAGCTGAACAAGGTCGTGCACGTGGAGCGCCAGCTCGTGCAGGAGCTCGGCCGCGAGCCCACTCCGGAAGAGGTGGCGAAGGAGCTCAACTGGGAGGTCTTCGAGATCAAGGAGATCCTGCGCATGGCGCAGATGCCGATCTCGCTGGAGAAGCCGATCGGCGAGGAGGAGGACTCTGAGCTCGGAGACTTCGTCGAGGACCACACGGCCGAGTCACCCTTCGAGCTTGCCACCGAGAACCTCCGGCGCGAGAACGTGGGCCGCGCTCTGGATGCGCTGCCGGAGCGCGAGCGCGAGGTGATCGAGATGCGCTACGGCCTTAAGGGCCACGAGGCGCGCACGCTCGAGGAGGTCGGCCGCGCCTTCGGCGTCACCCGCGAGCGCGTGCGCCAGATCGAGAACAACACGCTGAAGAAGCTCGAGATGCTGCCCGAGGCGCAGCGGCTGAGGGACGCCGTCTAGCGCTTTTCACGGGCGGGTGTTTCCGTCCGGACCCGAACGTATGTTTGGGGTATGACGCGGCGGGAGCAGGGGGATCTGGGGGAGCTGTCGGCGATGGAATGGTTCGCCGGCCGAGGGGCGAAGATCTGCGTCCCGTTGGGTCACAGCCCCGACTGGGACTTCGTGGTCGAGCTCGACGGGGAACTGCTGCGGGTGCAGGTGAAGACCTCGACCTTTCGGCGAAAGGGTCGGTGGGAGGTGGCCATATGCACGAGAGGCGGAAACCAGAGTTGGAGCGGACTGGTCAAGCGCTTCGGTGCGGCGGGGTGCGACTACCTCTTCGTCGTCGCGGGTGACGGGCGGCGCTGGTGCATTCCCTCGGACTTGGTCGAGGGTGGCAACGCCATCCGGCTCGGCGGACCGAAGTACGAGCGCTTCGAAGTGGAGCGGGGCCGGCCTCTGGTCAGCACTCAACCCGCACCCGAGACACAGGCTCTCGCGTCCAATGGTCCGGTCCTTCCTAGACTTGCCGCCGCTCGGGGGGATGTCCGAGTGGTTAAAGGAGATGGACTGTAAATCCATTGGCTCTGCCTACGCAGGTTCGAATCCTGCTCCCCCCATTCGCTTGGTGCTGTCAGGCTCCGGATTTGCATTTGACCCACTCCGCGTAGCCGGAAATGCTGACGCGGAGTGGCGACCGGACGCGCGGGTTCCAAGACGTCCTATTAGGGCTCGCCGCTTGTTTACCGGCTCGCCGGCCGCTCTACAGCGTCACCACCATCCCGTCGTGCGCGCACTCGAACTCGGACTCCGACTGCCGGGAGAGCATGTCGGGGCCCATATGAGTGAGGATCAGGCGCTTGCAGTCGAGGCGCTCGCGGTTCGCGCGCAGCGTCGCGTAGTCGAGGTGGTAGGGAACCTGACGGTCGAAGAAGTAGGCCTCGGCGACGAGCAGGTCCGCTCCGGCCGCGACCTCGACCAGGCCCTCGGTCCACATGGTGTCCCCAGAGTAGGCCACGACGCGGCGGCCGTACTCGATCCGGAGTGCGCACGCCGGCGTATCTGGTTGCTCGACCGCGACGACGTTGACCATGGCCGGGCCGACGCTTGTCGAGGCGTCCTCGCGAAGCTCGACGAACTCGACTTCAAACCGGCGCGGCGCCTCGACAGAGCCGGGAAAGAGAAGGTCCATGGCCGCCTCTACGCGCTCCCGCGTGCCTGGCGGCCCCGCGATCGTGAGCCGTCGCTCGCGTCGCCTGAACTGCCCGTCCAGCACGAGGAACGGAAGCCCGCCGAAGTGATCGCCATGAAGGTGCGTCAGCACGACCGCGGCGATGTCGTTCGGCTCGATGGCAGCGGCCTTCAGTGCCGTCAGCGTCGTCGCGCCGCAGTCGATCAACAGGCTGTCGACTCCGCCCTCCAGCCAGAAGCACGTCTGAAAGCGCCCGCCGTTTCCGAATGCGTCGCCCGCGCCTACGAAGTGCAGACGCACGTCGGCGTCAGGACTCACCGACCGAGCTTAACGCGGCAGGGTTCGGAAGCCGTTGTTAGACCCACTGAGGTACCGCGGGCTCTAGACCACGCCTGTCGCGCCGCTCGTCCAAGCTGAGGACGTGACGACGCCGGAAGATGACGGTCGAAGCCTCGACCGGCGCCGCGAGGAGGTCGACCGAGTCGTCCAAGAGCTCACGGCGTGGGCCGCCACGCGGTCAGAGGTCCGAGGGCTCGGGATGGTCGGCTCATGGGCGCGCGGGGCCGGCCGGCTGGACTCCGACCTGGACATCCTGCTCCTGACCGACGATCCGGAGCGCCTCACAGAATCCCAGGAGTGGCTGCACGAGATCGGCGATCCGCCCGTCGTTCGGCGGGACCAGTTCGGACCGATCGTCGAGTGTCGCGTTCGCTTCGCGTCGGGGCTCGAGTTGGAGCTCGGGATCGGTCCGCTGACCTGGGCGAACATGCGTCCGCTCGATGCTGGGACCCGGATGGTGGTTAGCGACGGCTTGCAGATCCTCTATGACCCCGACGGTTTCTTGACCACTCTGAGGGCCGCCGTTATCTGACCCGGGTCTGGGCGTCGCCGAAGCTGGCCGCCGAGCCGGCCGCAATGAAATAGCCCCGGCCGCGACCCGTGTGCAGGTCGCGGCCGGGCTGTCAGACGCCCCTGCCCTAGCGCTTCGACGGCCGCAGGCGGAAGATCCGCTCGCAGCCAATCACCTTGTCGTTGGCGTCGGCGCGCACCGTGTCGGTTCCCGATCCGCAGTTGATCGTCTCCCGGTCTCCGTTGGCGGCGTCCACCGCATCGTTGCCCGAGCCGCCCGAGTAGCGGTTGTTGCCCTCGCCGCCGCCAAGGCGGTCGTTGCCCCCGCCGCCGATCAGGATGTCCTTGTCGCCGCCGCCCGATAGGTCGTCCTTGCCCCCGCCCCCGATCAGACGGTCGCGCTCGCGGCCACCGTTCAGGTCGTCGTTGTTGTTCCCGCCTCTCAGGGTGTCCTGACCGAGCCCACCCGACAGGAAGTCGTCGAGCTCACCACCGTCCAGCGTGTCGTCGCCGTTGGAGCCCGACAGGTCGTCCGGACCGCCCTGTCCCAAGAGGGTGTCGTTGCCGAGGCCCCCGGTCAGGAAGTCGAAGCCGTCGCCGCCCTCGATCCGGTCGTCGTCACTGCCGCCGCTCAGGTCGTCCTCGATGTCGCCGCCGAAGATCGTGTCATTCCCCAAGCCGCCCTCGATGGTGTTGAAGCCGCCCTCGCCACGTATCTCGTCGTTGCCTGCGCCGCCGCTCAGGTCGTCGTCACCCGCGCCACCATTGATGCAGTCGTCACCCTGGACGCCGTTGATCGTGTCGAATCCGTCGAGCCCGAGTATCCGGTCGCCACCGGTGGTGCCGATGAGGTTGTCGTCGCCGGCAGTGCCGGTCAGCGTGGCCGTACCGGCCGGGCAGCCGTCGGTGCCCTCCTGGGCGCCCGCAATACCACCTGCCGTGAGGAAGACCGACGCACAGAGTGCCACCGCCGAGCCCGCTCGTCCGAGTTTGTGCAGCCTCAAGATTCATCCCCTCTTCCGTGGTTGAGATGGCGATCCGCGTCGCCGCTCCCACGTTCCCACTCGAGACCGCTCCGCAACATGGGCGACAGCACCCATCGGGCCCAGGGGCCACCACCCATCTTCGCGGGACGGGTTGAGCGCAACCCAGGCGTGCCGCGCGCGTTACGGCGAGCATGCATCCGACGAGTGCGCTCGCCAGGCTCAAGCGTTTTGCCCCGATGAGGGAGCGTTCGCTCGTGTGGCGGATCTTCGCCATCGAGGTAACTGTGCTCACGTCCGCGTTCCTCTTCCTGGCACTTACCCCCGCGCGGATCGAGGCTCCCAACGACCTGGAAGGCCTCGTCGGAGTCGTGGCTCTCATCGCCGTCCTCGTTCTCACCTACCTCCTGCTGCGGCGTGCCTTCAATCCGCTCGAGCGCCTGACGAGCGTGATGCGGCGCGTGGACCCCCTGCGACCCGGTCAGCGCGTCCCCGCCTACGGGCAGTCGCTGGAGGTCGTGGAGCTGAGCCGGGCGTTCAACGAGATGCTCGACCGCCTGGAGACCGAACGGCGGGAGAGCGGGCGGCGCACCCTGGCCGCCCAGGAGCAGGAGCGCAGGCGGCTCGCGCGCGAGCTGCACGACGAGGTGGGGCAGAGCCTCACCGCACTGCTGCTCCAGCTCGAGCACGCCTCACGGGGAGCGCCCCCCGCGACCGCCGAGCTGCTGATGAGCGCCCAGGAAACCGGCCGGTCGAGCCTCGAGGAGGTGCGCACGATCGCCCGCCGGCTGCGGCCGGAGGCGCTGGACGACCTCGGCCTGCGCAGCGCGCTCGTCAGCCTGAGTGAGCAGCTCTGCGAGCAGACGGCAATGCGGGTCGATCGACACCTCGACGCCGACCTTCCCAAGCTCACCTCGGAGGCGGAGCTCGTGGTGTACCGCGTGGCCCAGGAGGGGCTCACCAATGCGCTCCGCCACGCCGGCGCGACGAAGGTGGAGCTACGGCTGCAGCGCACCCCAACAGGGGTTCTCCTGAACGTTGTCGACGACGGACAGGGCATGAACGGGGAGGGCGCGGGGTCAGGTCTCAAGGGGATGCGCGAACGCGCCATCCTCGTGGGCGCGAGCCTGGAAATCCGGAAGTCCTCCACCGGCGGCGTCGATGTCTCGCTCGCCGTGCCGGCCACCTCATGACCGCGGCGCTCAAGGTCCGAATCCTGCTGGCAGACGACCACGCCGTCGTGAGGCAGGGCCTGCGGCTCGTGCTCAACTCGGAGCCCGATCTCGAGGTGGTGGCCGAGGCAGGTGACGGAGCGGAGGCAGTCGAGCTTGCGATGCAGGAGGCCGTCGACCTCGCCGTGCTCGACGTGAGCATGCCGCGACTCACCGGCATCCAGGCCGCCCAGGAGCTCTCGCGCCGGCGGCCGGAGTTGCGCACGCTGATCCTCTCGATGCACGACAACGAGCAGTACTTCTTCGAAGCGCTTCGAGCCGGCGCCTCCGGCTACGTGCACAAGTCGGTCGCCGACCGGGATCTCGTGGAAGCCTGCCGCGCGACGGCCCGCGGAGAGCCCTTCCTGTACCCCGCGGCCGTCAAGGCGCTGATCCGCGACCACCTCGATAGGGCCAGCAGGGGGGAGGACATCCCGGCCGATCCACTTTCACCGCGGGAATCCGAGATTGTGAAGTTGATCGCCGAAGGCCACACGGCCCGGGGCATCGCCGAGACGCTCGTGATCAGCGAGCGGACCGTCGACAGGCATCGGGCCAACGTCCTGGACAAGCTGGGCATGCGGGACCGGGTGGAGCTCACGCGTTACGCGATCCGCCGCGGCTTGATCGAGCCGTAAGGGCGCGACCACGCGGTATCGTGCGCCGCGTGGAGGGAGCAAGGCGGCGCTGCGTCGCGCTTACCGGGATGCTTGCGCTCTGTGGTTTCGCCGCGGTGCCAACAGCCACGGCCGCCTTCGACCCCGCCTACGAGCAGTCGAACTACTCGAAGATCGACGAGCGGGGCAAGCGCGACGCCGCCGACCCCGAGTTCCAGGCTCTCCTTCGCGCGAAGGGCGCCGAGCGCGAGGCCGAGCGCCTGATGATCACGGCCACCGATCCCGAGCGCGACTTCGCGGCGAACCTCTGCTCCCGGCACATGGACGGCTGCGCCGGGGACGTTCGCCTCTACGACTGGGACAAGAACGGGTTCGGCATCCGCACGCCGGTGCTCTGGGTGGCGCGCAACGGCGCGATTCTCTCCGGCCACCTCTGGATGACCAAGGAGGGTCCCGCCAAGCGCCCGGGCATCGTGGTCACGAGCGGCTCGGTTCAGGCGCCCGAGGAGCTGTACTGGCACGCCGGCGCCACGCTTGCCAAGCGCGGCTACATCGTGCTCACCTACGACGTCCAGGGGCAGGGCTACTCCGACACGAACGGCGAGGGCGTCGATCGTGACGAGGGCGTGCCGTCGCAGGCCGGCCGCCCCTTCTTCGACCAGACCGAGGACGCCCTCGACTTCTTCCTGTCGAGCGCCGCAGAGCCCTACGTGCCGAGGCCGAGCTGCACCACCGGCACGAGCCACGCCGCGAGGCAGGAACGGCGGGTGAAGGAGGGCCGTAACGCGGCCTTCAACCCCTTCGCCGTCTCCCTCGACCCGAGCCGCATCGGGCTGGCCGGGCACTCCTTCGGTGCGGCGGGCGTCTCCTTCGTCGGCCAGAAGGACCCGCGCGTGAAGGCCATCGTGGCGTGGGACAACCTGCGCGCCCCGTCGGCGCCGCCCGCCTCGAACTGCACCTCGGCACCGGAGTCGCGCACCGCCCCGCCGATCACCAAGCCGTCGCTCGGCATCGCCAACGACTACGGGCTGTTCCGCATGGCCAACACCGGCGAGCCCGATCCGCTTGCCAAGAGCGAGGCTTCACGGGCGTTCTCGGCGGCCGGCGTCGACAGCGGCCAGGTCAACATCCGGGGCGGCACCCACTACGAGTCGTCCTACATACCGAACCCCTACTTCTCCGCGACCCTACGGGGGATCGACTTCGTCGCGTGGTACACCGGAGCGTGGTTCGACAAGTACGTCAAGGGCGACGCGAGCGCCGACGCCCGCCTGCTCACTACCCGCTGGCGAGACGACGCCGAGGAGGCCGCCGTGGACCCGACCGGGGACGGCAACATGTTCTCGCGCTACTACCGCTCGCGGCTCGACATCGGCCTCGCGAGCGGCGGCCGCTTCCTGTGCGAGGACCTGCGTCCGGGTGAGTGCCCCGGCCTTAGCCCCGCAGACGGGCAGGCGGCGGCCTACGGCTACCTGAAGGAGGCCAACACGGCCGACGCGCCGCCGAACGCCGGGCCGCCGTCAGAGGCGACTCCGCCCGTCGGCGACTGTCGCGGACGCCGCCGCTTCACGGTCGGTCTCTCCCGCCCACGCGGCGCGAGAATCAAGCGAGCGACCCTCTACCTGAACGGTCATCGCGTGCGCAGTATCTCGCGCCGGCAGCTGCGCGCTTCAGGCAGGGGACGTATTCGCGTGCCGATCAAGCTGAGGCGGCGAACCACCCAGCCGCTGCGCATCAGGGTCGTGTTCCGGACCGACCGCGGCCGCGTCGTGTACAGGCGCGGCTTCCGGCCATGCGCCGGGTCTCGCGCGAGGTAAATTTCGCCGAGGGAGTCGCGGCTCGCGCGGTCAGGCCGCCGCGTCGGCCGCCAGACGCCGCGCCACGGCCTCGGTGAGCCGCACGGCGTGCTCGACCGTCTCGTACTCGACGTTCTCCGGAACGTCGCTCGGCCAGTGATAGTTGGCCAGGGCCTTCCAGTCCGTGATCGACACAAGCATGCCCACCGGATAGCCGGCCCGGTTGGGGATCACGCTGTCGGTGCTGTTGCGGGAGCGCATGCCGCGCCGCAGGGGGACTCCGGCGCCGGCTGCCACCTCGGCGATCAGGTCCTTGAAGCCCGCCTCGTAGTCCTCCATCACCACGGGCCCTTCGCCTTCCAGCAACACCAGGTGGGGTGAGCCGACCGTGTCGAGGTTCACGAACCACGTCCTCTCGATCGGCAGCGACGGGAAGTGACGCGCGGCAAAGCCGTGGATCCCTCCCTGCAGGGTCTCCTCGGCCCCGCAGGAGGCGAGGATCACCCGCAGCCCCTCGATCGGCCGCTCCTCGAGGGCGCGGGCCAGCCCGACGAGTCCGGCCACGCCCGTCAGGTTGTCGTTGGCACCGGGCACGACGGGGCTCCGGGCGATGTTCATCATGGTCCCGACCGACAGCGCCCCGACCCCCGTGGCCGCGCCCACCAGCCGGCGACGGCCGAGCGCCCCCCCGACGGCGACGGCAAGCGGCGGCCCGAAGACGAACCACCACAACGGGATGCTCGTGTTGATGCGGTCGATCACCCCCGGGAAGCGCTCCCAGATCCGCCGCTGCGCCGACTGGTCGAAGATGAACCCAGTGGGCGCTGCGTCGTGGTGGGCGAGAACGACAAGCGTGCGCTCGGCCGACCGATCGCCGGACGTGGCCACGACGTTCCACGTCGGCCGGCGCCGCATCGTCAGCCGCCGGAAGAGGCGGGGACCGTTGGAGACGTCGTCGGCGATGAGGAGCCCGGCCACGGCGGCCAGGAGGCCCCCTGAAACGGGTCGGCCTCTCAGCGTCGCGATGCCCCCGAGCACGCCGAGAGCGCACAGCTCGGCGATGGGCATCGCGAAGTCCGGGTAGGCGGCCTCCTCCTCCACCCGAGCGTCGCACCCGAGCGTAGAGAGGTGGGCCGCCAGCCACTCCGCGGCCTCGCGCTCACCGGCCGAGCACGCCGGGCGCTCGATTCCGGCCAGGTACTCGATGGTCTCTCTGAACAGCGCCTCGTGCATGTGCGCGAGCGCCCGGCCTTCGGCCCGACCTACTTCTTGCGGCGGTTCAGCAGATCCTTCGCCTTGTTGGCGGCCTTGTCGACACCGTCCTTGACGGAGGCGGTGGTGCGGTCGACCTTGCCCTCCTTCTTGAGGTCGTCGTTGCCGGTGAGGCTGCCGGCGGCCTCCTTGACACGGCCCTTGCCCTCGTCGGTGTGCTTGTCGCTCATCGGGTCCTCTCGTTCGCGGTTCGTGGTGCGCGCAAGCATAGGCTCGGTCAGCGCCCGGAGTGGTCCCTCAACGCCCGCTCGGTCGACCAGAACGCGAGCGCGTCCCACGGCAGCTCGTCAGGGCCGAAGGCCCGCACCTCGATCGCCTCCTCGGTCTCGTGCGGCACGCCAAGCGCCAGAGCGGCATAGACCACGAGCACGATCCGATCCTCGGCGCGCGAGTACACCCCCACCAGCGGACCGAGCTCGACGTCGATGCCCATCTCCTCGACGGTCTCGCGCCGGGCCCCGTCCTCCACCGACTCCCCCAGGTCCACGAACCCGCCGGGGAAGGTCCAGAGGCCGGCTCCGGGATCGAAGGCGCGGCGCAGGAGCCACACCCGCCCGTCCGCGTCGCGGGGGATGGCGCAGGCCACCGGCTTGGGGTTGTAGTAGGCGCCATAGCCGCACGCCTGGCAGTTGAGGGAGCGCGGGAAGGCGACGGTCGCCTCAGCCGCGCAGCGCGGGCAGTAGCGCACCTGCTCGAGCGCCGGATTCAGACTCATTCGTCCAGCCTACGATCCCGCCGACGGGCCACTTCGGCGCTACGCTGCCCGAACGCCCTCCTAGCTCAGTTGGTAGAGCACTTCCATGGTAAGGAAGGGGTCATCGGTTCGAGTCCGATGGAGGGCTTTCACGGACCGGTACCCTCGCCCCTGAGATGGCGAGCCAGGAGCGTCCGCGCTCGGATCTAAGTAGACGGCTCCGCGCGCGGCGCGAGGACTTCCTCCAGCGCGGCCGCCTCTACCGGATCGCGTTCGTCACCGCGGGCTTCACCGTCCTGGTCGCAGGACTCGCCATGCTCCTCCTCCCGGGGCCGGCGCTCGTGGTGATACCCATCGGCCTGGCCATGCTGTCCCTGCAGTTCGCCTGGGCCGAATCGCTCCTCGAGAAGGCGCTCGACAAAGCCGACGTGGCGAAGGAGAAGGCTAGGGAGACGAGCCCGCTGCAGAAGGTCCTGACTGGCATCGCGATCGCTCTCGGCGTGGCGGCCTTCGTCGCCGTGGCGATCCTCTACGACATCCCGCTCCTGCCCGTCTGAACGATTGAGCGGTTTGGGACCCCATAGGGGGCAAAGTGCTCGATCGATCGAAGGCGCGCCCCCCGGGACGAACTGACCGGTCTAGTCCCAGGGACGAGCTGACGGGGTCAGCCCCCCAGCCGCCTCGCGCCTCTCCGGCGCCGCCTCCGGAGTCGGCGCATACAGCCGCACGGCCCTCGCCTTGCCCTTCAGGAGTGCCGCCGGCCGTTCTTCGAACTCGCAGCTCTCCCGTCCGAGCCTGCCGCGGGTGGCCTCGGTGATCAGGATGTCGTCCCCGGTCTCGCGCGTCATCTCCTCGACGCGCGAGGCGGTGTTCACCGTGTCCCCGATCACCGTGAAGTCGAGCCGCCCGCCGCCGCCCACGGTGCCGGCCATCACCTCCCCCGAGTTCACCCCAATTCCGATGCGCAGGTCCTCGCCGTAGCGCTCGCGGACCGTCTCGGCGATCTCGAGCGCAGACTCCACGGCACGGTCGGCGTGGTCCTCCTGTCGGTCGGGAGCCCCGAACACGCCCAGCAGCCCGTCGCCCACGAACTTGTTGGCGTGCCCGCCGTGGCGCAGCAGGATCGGCACCACGAGCTCGAAGAAGTCATTCAGGCGGGCCACCACCTCACGGGCGCCGGCCCCCTCGGCGTAGGCGGTGAAGCCGCGGATGTCGACGAACAGCACCGACACGTCCACCTCGTCGCCCGCGAGCGTGCCGTCACGCAGCACCGCCTCGGCCAGGCCCGGGTCGACATAGGCGCCGAAGGCCTCGCGCAGGCGCTCGCGCTCTTCGAGGCGCACGACCATGTCGTTGAAGGATTGAGCCAGTGCCCCGATCTCGTCCGTCGAGGTGATTGGCACCCGGGCCTTGAAGTCTCCCGCACGCACGCGCTCCGTGGCGTCCTCGAAGTCCTGGATCGGAGCGAGGAGCGATGCCGAGAGCAGCACGGTCAGCTCGAAGGAGATCGTGAAGGCCACTAGCACCGCGAGGAGAACGTCCAGGCCGAGGTCGCCCACGCTCCCCGAACCGTTGCCCGACAACCCCGAGACCAGCACGCCGGTGATCACGTTGATCAGCGGCAGCACCGCCAGCAGCTTCCAGCGCAGCGGCACTCCCGGCTGCCCGATCACGAAGTGGTCCGGCAGATGCGGCGAGACCTTTTCGAGCACCGGCCGCATGGCCAGGTCGATGGCCAGGTAGCGAAGCGTCTCCCCGTAGAGAAGGATCACCGCCCCTCCCGCGATCAGCGCGGCCAAGGAGTAGGCAGGTAGCTCGAGCTCCCACACGATGTAGGCGCAGATGGGCACGACGCTCAGGAAGAACGGCAGCACGCCGAGCCGACGAACGACCTGACCGGGCAGGCCGGCCGCCCGCAGCCAGGCGGCGACGGTGGTGTGCTCGCCACGGTCGCCCTCGAGCCACGCACGCACCGGGCCCAGCAGGCGCACGGCCACCCGCGCCGTGTAGAGGTTCTCCATGAAGACCAGCGCCTGGGAGACCGCGACGATTCGCAGGAACTCCCCGCTCGACATCTCCGTGTAGAAGGTCAGGAGGGCGATCCCCCCGAATGCCACCAGGTGCCCGATCCAGAACTGGGCGACCACCACCGCGAGCGGATAGCGCGCGCCGAGCTTCTCCGCGGCGAGGTGCAGCCCGACCTTGAGCATTGGACGAGTGTGACGTGCGCGGGCCCCACCGTCGACGTGCGCCCCTCGGCGCGGCGGCTCCTCCGCGCTAGACTGCCTCGGACCTCGCGCGGCCCGGCGGGGCTTTTTTTTCGCCCGGGGACGCGCTCACCCATACGCCTGAAGGGGCCCATGGCTCGCGGAGACGTCAGAATCGCTGTAACGCTCGCTTGCGAGGACTGCAAGCGGCGCAACTATCAGACCGAGAAGTCCAAGCGGAACCATCCGAACCGGATCGAGTTCCGGAAGTACTGCCGCTGGTGCCGGAAGCACACCGCGCATCGGGAGACTCGCTGAGCCCGCCAAGGCGCTCGGCTTGATCTAGATGGCCCGCGCCCGGCAGCGATCGAAGCAGCGGCAGGCTGAGCGGCGCGCCGCTCGCCTCGGCGAGGGACGCACGTCCCCGGGCGAGGTCTCGCCGTCGGTGAGCGCCGGCGATCCCGCCCCGCCGGACCGCTCACTCCACGCCTCCGAGCTTGCGGCTTCGGCTCCGCCCGAGACCACGGGGCGCAGCGACACGGTCGTCGACTCACCGCCGCCGTTCCCGGACACCGGCACGGACGACGAGGGCCTTCAGGCCGACGGCGACAACGGCTCCGGTGGCGGGGCGAGCCCACCCGTCGCGCTCGAGGGAAGCGGGCCGCCGGAGGGCGGCGAGCCGGCCGGCGACCCCTCGAGCAGCCGTATCGGTAAGGTTCTCGCCTTCCTCGCAGCCGTCGTGGCGGAGCTCAAGCGCGTCCAGTGGCCGAACCGGGCGCAGCTCTTCTCGCTGACCGGGGTCGTCCTGGGCTTCGTACTGCTGGCGGGCGGCTACCTCGGTCTGCTCGACGCGATCGTCTCGCGAATCATCCAGGCACTTCTCTAGGAGCTACAGAGCAACAAGATGTTCCGCTGGTACGCAGTCAACACCTACTCAGGGCACGAGAACAAGGTCAAGCACAACCTGGAGCACCGGGTGGTATCGCTCGGCCAGGAGCGCAACGTGCGCCAGATCGTGATCCCCATGGAGCAGATCTCCGAGATCAAGGACGGCCAGAAGATCCAGGTCGAGCGCCGCACGATGCCCGGCTACGTGCTCGTGAACATGGACCTGAACGACGACTCGTGGGGCCTCGTCAAGGGCACCCCCGGCATCACCGGCTTCGTGGGCTCGCAGCAGAAGCCGGTGGCCCTCAGCCAGCCCGAGGTCGACCGCCTGCTCAACCGCGAGACGGCCGCCCGCCCGCGCACCCGTGCCCAGTTCTCCATCGGCGAGTCGGTGAAGGTGGTCTCGGGGCCGCTGTCGGACTTCACGGGGGAGATCTCCGAGATCAACGAGGATGCGAGCAAGCTCAAGGTGCTCGTTTCGATCTTCGGCCGCGAGACGCCGGTCGAGGTCGGCTTCGACCAGGTCAAGAAGGTCTAGCCGTGGCTCGCAAGGTCCTCACCACAATCAAGCTGCAGGTGCCCGGCGCCGCGGCCAACCCGGCTCCGCCCGTCGGTCCCGCGCTCGGTCAGCACGGCGTGAACATCATGGAGTTCTGCAAGTCCTTCAACGCCCAGACCCAGGATCAGGCGGGCACGACGATCCCCGTGGAGATCACCGTGTTCGAGGACCGCTCGTTCACCTTCATCATGAAGACGCCGCCCGCCGCGGTGCTGATCAAGCAGGCCATCGGGCTCGACAAGGGCTCGGCCGAGCCCAACCGCGACAAGGTTGGGACGATCACGCGCGAGCAGGTGCGCCAGATCGCCGAGACCAAGCTGGTCGACCTGAACGCCAACGATCTCGATCAGGCCTCGAAGATCATCGAGGGCACCGCGCGCTCGATGGGCGTGGAGGTGGCCGGCTGATGGCCCGCGGAAAGCGCTACCGCGAGCTGTATGACCGGGTCGATCGCGAGCGGGAGTACGCCCCCGCGGAGGCAGTGGCGCTCGTCAGGGAGATGCAGAGCGCGCAGTTCCCCGAGACGGTCGAGTGCCACATCCGCACCGGCCTGAACGTGCGCCACGCCGACGAGCAGCTGCGCGGCACGATCGGCCTTCCCCACGGGCTCGGCAAGGACGTGAAGGTTGCGGTCTTCGCCAAGGGCGACGCCGCGCGCCAGGCCGAGGAGGCCGGGGCCGACGTGGTCGGCGACGAGGACCTCGCCACCCGGGTGCAGGAGGGCTTTACGGACTTCGATGTCGCCATCGCGACGCCGGACATGATGCCGGTGGTCGGGCGTTTGGGCCGCGTGCTCGGTCCACAGGGCAAGATGCCGAACCCGAAGGTGGGCACGGTCACCACCGACGTCGCCCGCGCCGTGAGTGAGTCGAAGGCGGGCAAGATCGAGTACCGCACCGACCGCTCCGCGATCGTTCACCTGTCGATCGGCCGGACGGACTTCGAGCAGCGGGCGCTCCTCGAGAACTACGCGGCGCTGATCGAGGAGATCCAGCGCGCCAAGCCCGCCGTGGCCAAGGGGCGCTACCTGCGCACTGTGACGCTGGCCACCACCATGGGGCCCGGGGTGCGCGTCGATCCGCTGCGCACGCGAAACATCGTCGAGGACCCGGCCGCGGTAGCCTAGGCCGAGCAGACTTCAACCACGCCCGAGACCCCCGGCGGCGAGAGCGGAAGCCCGGGGCAGGCGCGACAGTGCAGGCCCTCTCCGGGTACTCCTCTGTTCGCCTGGGTGTCCGGCGGAACGGAGAGAACCGAGTGAACAGAGACGAGAAGGCCGCCCTGATCGAGCAGGTGGCCGCCCAGATACGCGAGTCGGAGGCGGTGTATGCCGTCGACTACCGCGGGCTCTCGGTGACCCAGGCCGTGAGCCTTCGGGCTCGGCTCGGAGAGGCGGGCGCCAACCTTCGCGTGGTGAAGAACACGCTCACCGAGCTCGCGGCCGACCAGGCCGGAGCCGAGCCGCTGAAGGCCTACCTCCAGGGGCCGACCGCGTTTGCGTTCGTGTCCGGAGACGCCGCCCTGGCCGCCAAGGTGATCGCCACCTTCCGCCGCGAGCACCAGCTCCCGGAGTTCAAGGGCGGCATCCTGAACGGCGACGCCCTGACCGTCGGGCAGATCGAGTCGATCGCCCGCCTGCCGGCGCGCGAGGTGCTGCAGGGCCAGTTCGTCGGAGTGCTCGCCTCGCCGATCACCGGCCTGGTGCGCGGCCTGGCGTCGCTGATCTCGGGCATGGCGAGCCAGCTCGGGCAGATCCGGGATCAGGGGCTGGTCACGGGTGGGCCGGGGGAGGCACCTGCGGCTGAGGAGGCACCTGCGGCTGAGGAGGCACCTGCGGCTGAGGAGGCACCTGCGGCTGAGGAGGCACCTGCGGCTGAGGAGGCACCTGCGGCTGAGGAGGAGCCGGCGGAAGAGGCCGCGGGGCCCGAAGCGCCGGAGGCAGCAGCCGCCGAACCAGCGCCGGCGGACGAGGAACCAGCGCCGGCGGCCGAGGCAGCAGCACCTGAGGCGCCGGCTGAGGAGGAGACCCCCGTGGCCGAGGAACCCGCCTCGGACGCCCCGCCCGCCGAGGCCTGAGACCAACCACTTAAAGAGTCAAGTTCAAGGAACCCAAGGAGGAACACATGGCCACCAGCACAGAAAAATGGATCGAAGAGCTCAAGGGCATCTCGGTGCTCGAGCTGTCGGAGCGCATCAAGGCACTCGAGGAGGAGTTCGGCGTCTCGGCGACAGCCATGACCGCGCCCGCTCCGGCTGCCGCGCCCGGCGGCAGTGACGGCGCCGCCCCCGCCGAGGAGGAGTCGTCGACCGTCGACGTCGTCCTCACGGGCCCCGGCGACAAGAAGATCCAGGTCATCAAGGTCGTCCGCGCTGCGACGGGGCTAGGCCTGAAGGAGGCCAAGGCGCTCGTCGACGAGGCGCCGAAGCCCATCAAGGAGGGCATCGAGCGCGACGAGGCCGACAAGCTCAAGGCCGACCTCGAGGAGGCCGGCGGCACGGTCGAGCTGAAGTAAGCCTCCGACGGCGTCGCGAGTCTCCCGCGGCGCCCGGATGTCCCGGCGTAGAGCCGTTTCATGAACCGGCGCACATCCGGGGAACTTGCTCTAACTTGCGTTGTGCCGAATGGACGGATGTCCTAGCGGCCGGTCGCACGGGAGCTGCGGTCTTACAGGACGACCAGACAGGAGACAGGGGATGACTGGACACGATGCCGGACTCAGCCGAGCTTCTCTGACGGCGCTCACCTCGTTCAGCCGCCACGTGCGTCTCGGCGTCCTGTTCGCACTGCTGGTCTCGCTCTTCGCCGTCGCAATGCCGGCGACCGCGTCCGCGCAGGGGATGCCCGTGCCCGGCGTCGACGACGACGGAGACACCGTCCCCAACGCGGCGGACAACTGCCCCGCCGTTCCGAATCAGGACCAGGCCGACAACGAGGGGGACGACCTGGGTGACGCCTGCGATCCCGATGACGACAACGACGGATTCCTCGACGACGCCGACAACTGCGAGTTCGTTGCAAATGAGGATCAGCGGAACACCGACGGAGACCAGGCCGGAGACGCCTGCGACTCCAACGACGACGGCGACAACTTCAATGACGACGCCGACAACTGCGACACCGTCGTCAATAACGAGCAGACCGACACCGACGGCGACGGCCTGGGCGATGCCTGCGACTCCAACGACGACGGCGACAACTTCAATGACGACGCCGACAACTGCGACACCGTCGTCAACAACGACCAGACGGACACCGACGGCGACGCGCAAGGCGACGCGTGCGATCCCGATGACGACAACGACGGGGACCTCGACGTAGACGACAACTGCCCCACTACAGCCAACGGAGATCAGACGAACACCGACGGCGACGCCCAGGGAGACGCCTGTGACGCCGACGACGACAACGACGGGTCGTTAGACGCGGAGGAAGGATCGCAGGGCACGAACCCTCTGGTCGCCGATACGGACGGAGACGGGACGAGCGACGGGCCCGACAACTGCCCGAGCACCTCGAACGCCGGCCAGCTAGACACCGACGAGGACGGGCAGGGCGACGCTTGCGACGACAACGACGACAACGACGCCACAAACGACGACGCCGACAATTGCGACACGGTCGCGAGCGACGATCAGACCGACACGGACACCGACGGGCTCGGGAACCCTTGCGACCCCGACGACGACAACGACACGGTCAACGACGACGCGCCCGACAACTGCCCGACGGACGCCAACACCGATCAGACCAACACGGACATGGCGAACGATGGCGGCGACGCCTGTGATCCGAACGACGACAACGACGCCGTCAACGACGCCGCCGACAACTGCGACACCGCCGTCAACGACGACCAGGCGAACAACGACGGCGACGGCCTCGGCGACGCCTGCGACCCCGACGACGACAACGATGGGGATCTCGACGGCGACGACAACTGCCCGGTGGATGCCAACGCGGATCAGGCCAACACGGACATGGCGAACGATGGCGGCGATGCCTGCGATCCGAACGACGACAACGACAACTTCGACGATTCGGCCGACAACTGCGACACCGTCGCCAACAACGGCCAGGAGGATCAGGACACCGACGGGCTAGGTGACGCCTGCGACCCGGATCGCGATGGCGACGGTGACGCGGACCTCCAGGACAACTGCCCGACCATCGCCAATGCCAACCAGGCCAATTCGGACACCGACGGCCAAGGCAACGCCTGCGATGCCGACGACGACAACGATGGGGATCTCGACGGCGACGACAACTGCCCGGTGGATGCCAACGCGGATCAGGCTGACGCCGACGGCGACGGGCGGGGTGACGCCTGCGACCCGGTCGACGGCCGCGACACGGACGGCGACGGGGATGTGAACGGGCAGGACAACTGCCCGACCGTGGCCAACGGAGACCAGACCGACACCGACGGCGACACCGCGGGCGACGCCTGCGACCCCGACGACGACGGCGACGGCGCATCGGACGTCCAGGAGGCGCAGCAGGGGACGGACCCGCTGGTCACCGACACCGACGGCGACGGCGACAACGACGGCGCCGACAACTGTCCGACCACCGCCAACGGCGACCAGGCCAACAACGACGGCGACACACAGGGCGACCTCTGCGACGCAGACGACGACAACGACGGCGTCTCGGACTCCCAGGAGACCCAGCGGGGGACCAACCCTGTTGCAGCAGACACTGACAACGACGGCGACGCGGACGGGCAAGACAACTGCCCGACCGACTCGAACCCGGGTCAGGTCGACACCGACGGCGACGGCCGCGGCAACGAGTGCGACAACGACGACGACAACGACGGCGTCGGCGACGCGTCCGATGCCTTCCCAACCGATCCGGGGAGGTCCTCGCAGGCCACCCGGCCTGACGGCGACGATGACACGGTCCCGGACGGCTCAGACAACTGCCCGACCGTTGCCAACGGCGGCCAGACCAACCTCGACGGCGACGCCCAGGGCGACGCCTGCGACGGGGACGACGACAACGACGGCGACGTCGACGGCGCGGACAACTGCCCGACCGACTCGAACCCCGGGCAGGTGGACTCCGACGGCGACGGACGCGGCAACGAATGCGACAACGACGACGACAACGACGGTGTCGCCGACGCCTCCGACGCCTTCCCGACGGATCCCACCAAGTCGTCTCAGGCCACCGGTCGCCAGGCCCCCCGGGGGATCACCGCTCATACGACGCCCCGGCGCGACCGCAGGGCGCCCTACCGGTTCGTCACCTCCGGCCGGCTGCTGCTTCCCGAGGGGCTTAGCGCCGGAGAGGCATGCGGGGACGGCCGCGTGTCAATCCGGATAGCGCGGGGCCGCTCGAGCGCAATCGCCCTCGTCGACCTCAGGAACGACTGCTCATTCAGGTCGGTGGCCACCTTCACGCGTCAGCAGATCACCCGTCGGACCCGTCTCACGTTCCGGGCGCGGTTCGAAGGCAACGAACGCCTGCGGCCGGCAGCGGCCGGCTCGCAGAGGGTGTTGGCGGGTCGCTGAGCCGCTCCACTGCTGTACCGCCGTGGCGGCCGGAATCGCCTGGGCGGACGGTTGACCGAGCAGACTCGCTATCCTCCAGCGCTGGCCCATAGTCGTAGCCGTCCTTCGGTAGAAGCCTCGCCGCATACTCGCGGGGCCTCGGGACGGGGTCCGTGACGGCCGCTGGTGCGCCCCGGAAGGGGGCGTAACCCGCTGTGCTACCCTGGCTGGTCGCGCCTTTTTTCGGAGCGCGCGCCTCCGCCCCCCGCCCGACCCATAAGGAGCCTCACCCTTGGCCCGTGCCGATGCCACCCGTCTGCGCCGCAGCTTCGCACGCCTCGATCCGGTAAAGCCGCTACCGAACCTCATCGACATCCAGAAGCGCTCGTTCGATCAGCTCGTCGACACGGAGTCGGGCGGGCTCCGCGAGACGATCGACGATGTCTCGCCGATCGAGGACTACACCGGCAACCTCGCGGTGGTCTTCGAGGACATCCACTTCGACGAGCCCGTCGCGTCCATATCGGAATGTCGCGAGAAGGACTTGACCTACGCACGGCCGCTCACCGTTCAGGTCGCCTTCCAGAACCGGGAGACCGGCGAGATCCGCGAGCAGTCCGTGTTCATGGGCGACTTCCCGTGGATGACCGAGTGGGGCACGTTCATCATCAACGGCACAGAGCGCGTCGTGGTCACGCAGCTCGTGCGCTCCCCCGGCGCCTACGTGATGGAGCCGAAGGATCGTGAGAAGCAGGTCTTCATCGCCAACCTCATGCCGGCCCGCGGCTCGTGGCTCGAGCTCGAGATCGACAAGAAGGGCAAGGTCTTCGTCCGCATCGACCGCAAGCGCAAGCTGCCGGTCACCGTCCTGCTGCGCGCCATGGGCTACGCGGAGGACGAGAAGATCCTCGAGCTCTTCGACGACTCGCTCTACATCCGCAACACGATCGAGGCGGACACCGAGGTCACGCGGACCGAGGAGGGCGCCCTCATCGAGCTCTTCAAGAAGCAGCGCCCGGGTGAGCCGCCGTCGATCGACAACGCGCGCGCCCTCCTCAACACGCTCTTCTTCGACCCGAAGCGCTACGACCTCACGCGCGTCGGGCGCTACAAGCTCAACTCGCGCCTGAACCTGGATGAGCCGCTCGACACGCGCACCCTCACCCACCAGGACATCATCGAGCTGATCAAGGAGCTCGTGGTGCTCCCGAAGATGCTCGGCATTCCGGAGTCGGGCATGTACGAGAACGACGAGCCGATCAAGGACTACGCGCTCGAGGCGCAGACGCTGCCGCGCGAGCCGATCGCCGACAACCTCGACGAATACGAGCACTTCGGCAACCGCCGTCTGCGCACCGTCGGCGAGCTGATCCAGGAGGCCTTCCGCATCGGTCTCTACCGGATGGAGCGCGTGGTGCGCGAGCGCCTCACGACCGAGGACGCCGACACGATCACCCCGCAGACCATCATCAACATCCGCCCTGTCGTGGCCGCCCAGAAGGAGTTCTTCGGCTCCTCCCAGCTCTCGCAGTTCATGGACCAGACCAACTCGCTGTCCGGTCTGACGCATCGCCGGCGGCTGAGCGCCCTCGGCGCCGGCGGGCTCACCCGCGAGCGCGCCCCCATCGAGGTCCGCGACGTGCACCCGAGCCACTACGGCCGCATGTGCCCGATCGAGACGCCGGAAGGCCCCAACATCGGCCTGATCGGCTCCCTTTCGAGCTACGCCGAGGTCTCGGAGCACGGCTTCGTGACCACGCCCTACCGGGTGGTCAAGAAGGGCGTGGTCACCGACGAGGTGGTGCACCTCGACGCAAACCAGGAGGACGAGAAGGTCATCGCCCAGGCCAACGCGCCGATCCAGGAGAAGACGGGCCGCCTGGCCGGGGCGGTCACCTGCCGCACCTCGGACGGCGACCTCACGCTCGCCACTCCCGAGCAGGTCGACTACATGGACGTCTCGCCCGACCAGATCTGGTCGGTGGCCACGGCGCTGATCCCCTTCCTGGAGCACGACGACGCCAACCGGGCCCTCATGGGCTCGAATATGCAGCGCCAGGCGGTGCCGCTCCTGAAGCCCGAGGCGCCGCTCGTGGGCACCGGCATGGAGCGCCGGGCGGCCATCGACACCGGTGACGTCGTGCTGGCCACCAATGCCGGCACCGTCAGCTACGTCGACGCCGAGCGCATCGTGATCGAGGGGACGGGCGGCAAGGACGAGTACGAGCTGCGCAAGTTCATGCGCTCCAACCAGGGCACGCTCATCCATCAGAAGCCGCGCGTGCGCCTGGGACAGGATCTCAAGGCGGGCGCGGTGCTGGCCGACGGGTCCTCCACCGACAGCGGCGAGCTTGCGCTCGGCAAGAACTGCATGGTGGCCTTCATGTCCTGGGAGGGCTACAACTTCGAGGACGCGATCATCCTCTCGCAGCGCCTCGTGAAGGACGACGAGCTCTCGTCGATCCACATCGAGGAGTACGAGATCGACGCCCGCACCACCAAGCTGGGCGACGAGGAGATCACGCGCGACATCCCGAACCGCTCGGAGGAGTCGCTTCGCAACCTCGACGAGCAGGGTGTCGTGCGCGTCGGTGCCGAGGTGGCCTCCGGCGACCTCCTGGTCGGCAAGGTCACGCCCAAGGGTGAGACCGAGCTCACCGCCGAGGAGAAGCTCATCCGCGCGATCTTCAAGGAGAAGGCGCGCGAGGTGCGCGACACCTCGCTGAAGGTCCCACACGGCGAGGGTGGCGTTGTCATCGACGTGCTCACGTTCAGCCGCGAGAACGGCGACGACCTGCCGCCGGGCGTCAACGACCTCGTGCGCGTGTTCGTGGCCAAGAAGCGCAAGATCGCCGAGGGCGACAAGCTGGCCGGCCGTCACGGCAACAAGGGCGTGATCTCCAAGATCGTGCCCGAGGCCGACATGCCGCACCTGGCCGACGGCACGCCCGTCGACGTGATCCTCAACCCGCTGGGCGTCCCGAGCCGCATGAACGTCGGCCAGATCCTCGAAACCCACCTCGGGTGGGCCGCCGGCGAGGGTTGGTACGACGACGGCACCGATGCCTACAAGCAGGCCAAGAAGAACGGTGGGCGCGTACACGTGGCCACGTCGGTGTTCGACGGCGCGAGCGTCGAGGACGTCGACGAGGCGCTGGTGCGCTGGCAGGAGGAGCACGCCGACCGCGGGATCGACCTGGGCATCGACAAGAACGAGCGCCCGGGCCGCCGCGCCACCGGCAAGGCCCAGCTCTACAACGGTCGCACCGGTGAGCCCTACGAGCAGACGGTCACCGTGGGCTACATGTACATCCTGAAGCTGCTCCACCTCGTGGACGACAAGATCCACGCCCGCAGCACCGGCCCCTACTCGCTCGTCACCCAGCAGCCGCTGGGAGGCAAGGCGCAGTTTGGTGGCCAGCGCTTCGGCGAGATGGAGGTCTGGGCTCTCGAGGCCTATGGCGCCGCCTACACGCTGCAGGAGATGCTCACGATCAAGTCCGACGACACGGTCGGGCGCGTGAAGGCCTACGAGGCGATCGTCAAGGGCGAGAACATCGCCGAGCCGTCGATCCCCGAGTCCTTCAAGGTGCTGCTCAAGGAGATGCAGTCCCTGGCGCTCGACGTGAACGTGAAGTCGGAGGAGGGCGCGGGAGTCGAGGTCCGGGACGACGACGACGACCTGCTGCGCGCCGCCGAGGAGCTCGGCATCGACCTCTCGGGGGTGCGCGCGCCGGTCCCGGCGGGCGGAGGAGCGGCCGACGAGGCCGAGGAGAAGGTGGAGGCCGAGGGCGAGGGCGGCCAGACCTCGGACGACACCGACGAGTACATCAGGGAGCCGGGCCAGGCCACCCCGGGCGATCCCGTAGGGCCGGAAGGCGTGCCGATTGACGGAGCGGTGAAGGAGGAGTGAGTAGGCAGTTGGCAGTAGGCAGTTGGCCGATCGCTGGACGCCAACTGCCAACCCGCCAACTGCCAACCCGAGCCCGCGCATACGACTGAACCCTTAGGAGCCTCTCTTGATCGACATCAACAACTTCGACGCCATAAGCATCGGCCTCGCCTCCTCCAAGCAGATCCGCTCGTGGTCGAGCGGTGAGGTCACCAAGCCGGAGACCATCAACTACCGCACGCTGAAGCCGGAGAAGGACGGGCTCTTCTGCGAGCGCATCTTCGGTCCCACCAAGGACTGGGAGTGCTACTGCGGCAAGTACAAGCGGGTCCGCTACAAGGGCATCGTCTGCGAGCGCTGCGGCGTGGAGGTCACGCGCTCCAAGGTGCGCCGCGAGCGCATGGGCCACGTCGACCTGGCCGCCCCGGTCAGCCACATCTGGTTCTTCAAGGGCGTGCCGTCGCGCATCGGCTACCTGCTCGACATGGCTCCCAAGGAGCTCGAGAAGGTCCTCTACTTCGCGGCCTCGATGGTCACATGGGTCGACGACGAGGCTCGCGCGACCGACCTCGACAAGCTCGAGAAGGAAGTGCAGAAGGTCCTCGACTCCTACGCGGCCGAGAAGGAGGAGCGCGTGCTCGAACTGCGGGAGTCGCTCGAGCGCCGGGCCGAGCACCTGAAGAGCGGCAAGCAGACCGGCTTCTCGGATGAGGACCACCTGTGGGCCGAGGGGATGGACATCAACGTCAAGAAGCTCTCCGACGAGGATCGCGACAAGCTGACGAAGGACGTCCGCAAGGTCTTCGAGTCCGACATCGCCGACACCGAGGCCTACATCGAGGACGCCGCCGAGCGCATGCGCTCGGTGTGGGACGTCTTCCGGGACATGAAGCCTCAGGACGTGATCGCCGACGAGACGCTCTTCCGCGAGCTCAAGGAGCGCTTCGGCTCCCCCTACGGCTTCGGCGAGTACTTCCGCGGCGGCATGGGTGCCGAGGCAGTGCGTGACCTGCTCGAGCAGGTCGATCTCGACGCCGAGCGCGAGGTGCTCGAGGAGCAGGTGAAGACCGCCAAGGGCCAGAAGCAGAGCCGCGCGGTCAAGCGCCTGAAGGTGGTCTCGGCCTTCCTCAACTCCACCAACAAGCCTGAGCACATGATCCTCGAGGCCGTGCCGGTGATCCCGCCCGAGTTGCGCCCGATGGTGCAGCTCGACGGCGGCCGCTTCGCGACCTCCGACCTCAACGACCTCTACCGCCGGGTGATCAACCGCAACAACCGGCTGAAGCGGCTGCTCGACCTCGGTGCGCCCGAGATCATCGTGAACAACGAGAAGCGCATGCTTCAGGAGGCGGTCGACGCGCTGTTCGACAACGGCCGCCGCGGGCGCCCCGTCACGGGCCCCGGCAACCGCGCGCTCAAGTCGCTCTCCGACATGCTCAAGGGCAAGCAGGGCCGCTTCCGGCAGAACCTGCTCGGCAAGCGCGTCGACTACTCGGGCCGCTCGGTCATCGTGGCCGGCCCGTCGCTGCGCCTGCAGCAGTGCGGCCTTCCCAAGCTGATGGCCCTCGAGCTGTTCAAGCCGTTCATCATGGCTCGGCTCGTAGAGCGCAAGTCGGTGCAGAACATCAAGGCGGCCAAGAAGATGGTCGATTCGATGATCCCCGAGGTGTGGGACGTGCTCGAAGAGGTGATCCAGGAGCATCCGGTATTGCTCAACCGCGCGCCGACGCTTCACCGCCTGGGCCTCCAGGCCTTCGAGCCGGTCCTGGTCGAGGGCAAGGCCATCCAGGTCCACCCGCTCGTGTGCTCGGCGTTCAACGCCGACTTCGACGGCGACCAGATGGCGGTCCATCTGCCGCTGTCGGCCGAGGCTCAGGCCGAGGCTCGGCTGCTGATGCTGAGCGCCAACAACATCCTGTCGCCGGCGCACGGCGCGCCGCTTGCCACGCCGACCCAGGACATGGTGCTCGGCATGTACTACCTGACCTACGGACCCACGCCGGAGGAGCTCGACCGGCTCGAGCAGTCGGTCTTCGCAGGCACCTGGGACGTCAAGAAGGACGGTCGGCACCCGCGTGTGTTCCGCTCGGCGCAGGAGGCCGAGCTCGCCTATGAGCACGGCATGGTCAAGCTGCAGGACCTGGCGGAGTACCGCCGCCGCGGGCAGGGTGGGCACGTGCTCACCACGGTGGGCCGGATCATCTTCAACGACCAGGTTGAGCGCGCGCTCGTCGAGGCGCTCGAGGACGACTGGGATCCCGAGTCCTACGTCTTCGTCAACCAGACGCTGAAGAAGCGCGACGTGAACGACGTGATCGGCGCGCTCGTGGACCTCCACGGGCCGCACGCGATCGCCATGGTGCTGGACGCCTTCAAGGACCTGGGCTTCCGTTTCGCGACTCGGGCCGGCATCACGATCTCCAAGAACGACGTGGTCGTGCCTCCGGCCAAGGAAGAGATCCTCGAGCGCTACGAGGGCGAGGTCGGGGCCATCCGCGATCAGTACGACACGGGCCTCATCACCCAGGAGGAGCGACACGAGGCAGTGGTCGAGAAGTGGACCGCGGCCACCGACGAGGTGGGGCAGGCCATGCAGGACCACCTCGACATCCTGAATCCCATCTTCATGATGGCCAACTCGGGAGCACGCGGGTCGTTCAAGCAGATCCGCCAGCTCGCAGGCATGCGCGGCCTGATGGCCAACCCAAAGGGTGAGATCATCGAGCGCCCGATCAAGGCCAACTTCATGGAGGGCCTGTCGGTGCTCGAGTACTTCATCTCGACCCACGGGGCCCGCAAGGGCCTGGCCGACACCGCCCTGCGGACGGCCGACTCGGGCTACCTCACCCGGCGTCTGGTGGACGTGTCACAGGACGTGATCATCCGCCTGGAGGACTGCGGCACCAAGGAGCACATCGACATGCCGCTGCGCAAGGATCGCGGGGAGGTAAACGGCGAGCTCGTGGGACGGATCGCGGCCAAGGACTTCAGCAAGGGGCGCGCCAAGGCCTTGGTCAAGGCGGACACGATGATCACCCGCAGCCATCTCGAGGCCTTCATCGAGGCCTTCGGCGACGATGAGGTCACCGTGCCGGTGCGTTCGGTGCTCAAATGCGAGGCCGATACCGGCATCTGCCAGCGCTGCTACGGCTTGGCCATGGCCACGGGCAAGATCGTCGCGGTCGGCGACGCGGTGGGCATCATCGCCGCGCAGTCGATCGGCGAGCCCGGCACCCAGCTCACGCTACGGACGTTCCACACCGGTGGTGTGGCCGGGGCCGACATCACCCATGGTCTCCCGCGCGTGGTCGAGCTGTTCGAGGCGCGCAAGCCCAAGGGCCTTGCGCAGCTTGCGGAAGAGGACGGCACCGCCACTGTCGAGGTCACCGACAAGGCGCTCAAGGTGACGGTCACCGACGCCGCGGGGGAGGAGCACGCCTACTCGTTCCCGCGCCGCACGCGGCTGTTCGTCGAGAATGGGGACAAGATCGAGAAGGGCCGTCAGCTCAACGAGGGCTCGATCTACCCACACGAGCTACTCGACATCCGCGGCCGCACGGCCACCGAGCTCTACCTCGTGGCCGAGGTGCAGAAGGTCTACAAGTCGCAGGGCGTCGACATCAACGACAAGCACATCGAGATCATCGTCCGGCAGATGATGAAGAAGGTGCGCGTCGACCAGAAGGGCGATGCGAAGTACCTGCCCGGCCAGATGGTCGACCGTCACGAGTTCGCGGCTGAGAACGCGCAGGTCAAGGCCGCCGGCGGCGAGGAGGCCCAGTACGCCGAGATCATCCTCGGCATCACCAAGGCGTCGCTCGCCACCGACTCGTTCCTGTCGGCGGCCTCCTTCCAGGAGACCACGAAGGTGCTCACCGACGCGGCGCTCGAAGGCAAGACCGACCGTCTGCTCGGCCTGAAGGAGAACGTGATCATCGGCAAGCTGATCCCGGCTGCCACCGGGCTGCGGCGTTACAGGCGGCTCGAGATCGAGCCGACCGAGCCGGTGGCGCGTCCGCTCGCTGACGACATCGGCCTGCTGGACGATGCCGACCTGGCGGCCGAGCTCGGCCTCACCAGCGACGGTGGGATCGACGGGTTCGGGTTCGGAGGCAACGGCGGCACCGGCGACGTGTCGTTCGGCGACGAGCTGGCGGACCTGGCCGCGAGGCCGCCGGTGGCCTCCGACGAGTCGGGCCCCGAAGAGTCCTGATCGCTTGATGGTGGTGCACGTCCGCTGCGGCCCGTTGGCCGTGGCGGGCGGGTCCCCGCCTCCGGTGAGCCCGTCGCGTTCTCGCTCCCGGCTCGACTCGCACCCGACTCGGGCTCGGCTCGCTGCGCTCGCTCACCCTCGCGGGGCTCGCTCACCGTCCGCTCGAGCCGCGACGTGCCCACCGTCGGCTCCCGCCCGAGGGGCGGCTGCTGCTGCCGACCCTCCCCGGTCAGGAGGAGCCCACAGCGCTGTGTCGTTTAGGTGTCGTGCCACAACACCCAAGTGCCACAGCGGTCACCACGGGCCGAGGGGTGCCCCTTCGCCGGTCGGGGACAAGCCGTTTCCGCGAAGATGAGCGCCATGGAGCACACCAAGCGTTCCGCCTCTACCCGCCTCGCCGCCGCCGGCCTCGTGGCGCTCATGGTCCTCGGCAGCCTCATGCTCTGGATCGGGAATCCGGCGATCTGGTTGTGGCTCGGGTCCAAGCTGCAGAGCTCGACCCAGCCGAGCCTCGGCCCCTACATGGCGGTCTTCGTCGGCCTCGTGGTGTCCAGCGTCGGGACGTTCCTCCTTCTCGCCCGACTCAACGGAGCCTACGGCCGCGTCACGCAGACCACGCCGGCGGTCCGGGTCCGACTGCCGTGGCACCGCGGCCTTCGCAGCCAGAACGAAGGCCGGGTTCCGGTGAGCGTGCTCGACGTGGTCATGGCCATCTCGGTCGGCACCGCGCTGCTCGTCTTTCTCGTCTGGTTCCTCTTCTTCGCGGGGTCGTCGTTGCCGACGTAGTAGCTGCGGGATAGGGCGCTGCTGGTCAGCGGGCGTTCATCACCTCGAGGCCGTCCGGGTCGTCGCCAGGTCCGCGCACCTCGTCCGCCCACTCGAGCAGCCGCTCGACGTGCTCCTCGTCCAGTCCCACCGCCGACTCCGTCGGCACCAGCAGCGTCGGCGCCGGCCGCTCCTCGGCCCAGCGCTCCGCGCGTTCGTCCAGGTTGTCGTCGATCCAGGCCGCCGGGCGGTCGCCGGCGTACTCCTCGAGGGCCTCGATCTTCCAGTGCGCGGCTCCAGCCGCGATCCGCCCGTCGAAGGTCAGGCTGTGCATCTCGGGCCCCTCGAGCTCGAGTAGGAACGGCAGGTACTCGTTGGCCTTCTCCTCCCAGCCGGTGGCCCACACGAGCTCGTAGCGCTGGCCCAGGCGCCTGAGGCGCTCACCGGCGGTCGCACTGATCCAGTGGTGGATTCCGTCGATCGAGTGAAAGCGGCCCGGGGGCTCGCCACCCTGGCCGAACCCGAACAGGCTGATCACGCCGTCGACGTCGATGAAGAGGATCGGCTTGTCCGCGTCTTGGCTCAATCCCGTCGCCTACCTTTAACCCACGTTCGCCTACCGTTAAGCCGCACCCTGGACAGTTTGCCGATGGTGTGGGGCGGGGCACTCAACTCGGCAGGCAGCGCCGTCGATAGCCCGAATACCGGCATCGACCCCCGTCGGCTCTTCTCCTCATGACCATTCAACTCGGCATCGCCCTATCGATTCTCTGCGCCCTGGCGACCAACCTGGGCTTCCTCTGCAAGCACCGGGGCGCCTGCGCCGCTCCGGCGGTCGAGTTCCGGCACCCGCTCCGCAGCGCGATCAATCTCTACAAGTCGAAGTGGTTCGCGATCGGCATGCTGATTGCGGCAGGCGCCTTCGCCCTGCACGTCGGAGCGCTGGCAATGGCGCCGCTGTCGCTCGTCCAGGCGGTGATCGCCGGCGGCCTCGTCTTCCTGACCGTGCTCGCCGAGCGGCTGTTCGGCTTCAAGGTAGGCCGTCGGCAGTGGCTGGGAGTAGGCTTCACCGCCGTTGGCCTCGTGCTGCTCACCGTCACCCTTCCCGGCTCGGCCAGCGCCAACGCCGGCTACTCGCTGACCGGCATGATCGCCTTCGAGGCCGGGCTACTGGCCGTCGGCATCCTGCTCGTGCTCTCGCCTCGCCTCGGCGCCCACGCCCACCACGGGGCGATGCTCGGCGCGGCAGCGGGCATCCTCTTCGGCGTCTCCGACGTTGCGATCAAGGCGCTCACCGGCACGGTCGGGGACCACGGCCTGGCCGGCCTCGTCTCACCGTGGCTCGCCACCTGCCTCGTGGCCTCGTTCTTCGCCTTCTACGCCTCCGCCAGCGGACTCCAGAAGGGGGACGCCGTGCCGGTGATCACGCTGACCGGCGCCGCGGCCAACGTGTCGGCCATCGTGGGCGGCATCGTGGTCTTCGGCGACCCCATGCCGAGCCACCCGCTGGGAATCGCCCTGCAGTGCCTCGCGTTCCTGCTCGTGATCGCCGCGGCCGTGCTCACGCCCGGACCGATGCGCGCGGCCAACGCCTCGGCCTGACGCAGGTCCGGGCTCGCGCCCGGCCGCTGGTAGCATCAGCGCGGTATGCCGAGCATCAACCAGTTGGTCCGCAAGGGCCGCACCAAGCCCAAGAAGAAGCTGGCCACCCCCGGTCTGAAGTCGGGTCAGGGTCGCAAGCGCCGCAGCGCCGCGCCCCAGCGGCGGGGGGTGTGCACTCGCGTCTACACCACCACGCCCAAGAAGCCGAACTCGGCCCTTCGCAAGGTCGCACGCGTGCGCCTGACCAACGGCATGGAGGTCACGGCCTACATCCCCGGGGAGGGGCACAACCTGCAGGAGCACTCGGTCGTGCTCGTCCGCGGGGGGCGCGTCAAGGACCTCCCGGGCGTCCGTTACAAGGTCGTCCGCGGGACACTGGACGCGGCCGGCGTCTCGGACCGCAAGAAGGCCCGCTCCCAGTACGGCGTCAAGGCCAAGTAACCGCCAGTGCCCCGCCGCGCCTCTCCGGGCATCCGCCCGCTCGACCCCGACGCCATCCACGGCTCGCGCCTCGTGCAGCAGGTCATCAACAAGGTCATGCTCGACGGCAAGAAGTCGACCGCCGAGAAGATCGTCTACGACGCCCTCGAGATCCTCTCGCGGCGTAGCAACAAGGAGCCGGTCGAGTCGCTCGAGGCCTCGCTCAAGAGCCTGACCCCCGTGCTCGAGGTGCGCTCGCGACGGGTCGGGGGCGCCACCTACCAGGTCCCGGTCGAGGTGCCCCAGCGCCGCGCACGCACGCTCGCCGTCCGCTGGCTGATCGACTTCTCGCGCTCGCGGCGGGAGAAGACCATGGCGGAGCGACTGGCCGGAGAGCTCCTCGACGCCCAGTCCGAGCAGGGCGGTGCGTTCAAGCGCAAGGAAGACATTTACCGGATGGCTCAGGCCAACAAGGCCTTCGCCCACTACCGCTGGTAGGTGGGCTCCTGCAAAGCGGCGCTCTTCTGCGTCCTCGGTCGAGTCCATGCCTCCGGCATTGTCCTCTCCCTGCGTCCTTGAATAGCTTGCTTTTCGGAGCCTTCGGGATTGGCGGGCTCGTACCGCGCCGGTAACCGTCTGACGAGTAACCTCGGCGCTGTGTCGGCTACTCCACGTTCCATGGCCTCGGATGTCGGACTGGGCGTGGTCTGTGGGCTCGCGGGGACCGGCGTCATGACCGCTTTTCAGAAGCTCGTCGAGATGCCGCTCACGGGGCGCCGGGACAGCTACGCCCCGGCCGCGCTCGCGGAGAGAGTTCTTCCGCTCGGTCGGATGCGCAAGCGGCAGCGCCGTCGCCTCAACTACTTGATGCACTTCGCTCTGGGTACGGGCTGGGGCGCCGCCTACGGTGTGGCTGCGCATTCCGGGCTGCGCGGCCAGCCGGCCGTGGGGGCGGTCTTCGGCGTGATGTATTCGGGCGATGTCCTCCTCGCCACTGCCCTCGGGGTCTACCGGCCGTGGAGGTGGTCCCGCCGCGAGACCGCGATCGACGTCGTCGACAAGCTCGTCCAGGTCGAGGCGACGGGCGTGATCTTCGACGCCGTGCGCCGGCGATCGGACGCTGCTTAGCGGGCGGTGCGACCGCGCTGCGCTCGCGTGAGCCGGGTCAGCCGACCTCGCGGCTATCAGCGGCGGGGTGTGGAGTAGCAGCCGGCCCGGCTTCGGGAACTGGGAGCGGCGACGCGGAGCGTCGCTTTATCGTTGCCACAGGGCGGTCTGTGTCCTGAGGAGATTCCTATTATCCGTTGCCGGTGGTCTGGTCACCTTGGCCGCGATCTTCTACGCCGCAAAGCATTCGCTGAGCGGTGGTTGGGTAGTCGCTCCCGCGCTCCTGGCTCCGGTGATTGATGTCGTGTGGAGCCGGCGCGCCGGGCGAGCTTGGAACCAGGCGCTGGCAGGCGCGTTAGGCACGTTCGGGCTCGAGTTGGTCGTTGGCGTTCTCGCCTACGGACTCTGGTTCGTGACCTACTGTGGGCTCCTCACTGAGTGCTACAGCTAACTCGCAGCTGCCGCCGCCGGCGCCGTTCGGGCTGAGGGGGCCGCCCCTGGGAGTACCCGCCTCGCCGGCGCTCAGCCGCGCCGCCGCGCCATTGCCAGCCCCCCGGCGAGGGTGGCCAGCAACCCCGCGGCGAGCTCGTAGAAGAACCCGGGGCCCGTTCGTGCCTCGGCCTGGGTGAAGCGCTCGCCGATGGCGCCCTCCCGGCTCGTGTCCGGCAGGTCGCCGATCAGGGTGATGCCGAGCACCACGAGACCCACGACGAGGAGCGCGGCCGCGGCCGCAGGGCTGCGCGCCAGCGCGGCACCGGCCGCCATGCCGACAGCGAGGAGGGCGAGCAGGACCAGCGCATAGGAGTGCTGCTCGCCCCCGGTGGTCGTGCACGTGTCGGCAAGCGCCGAGCTGGCGAGGTCCTCGCAGGACGGGCCGCTGCCGACGTCGACCGCGAACAACGTGGAGAACTCGGCCAGCACCATCAGCCCGGCGGCGATGATTCCGAGCGTCAGGATCCCCAACTCGACCGGTCCGGCGGCCCGCACGGAGGCCGAGAAGCGGCCCAATCCTCTGCTAGTCTTGGCCGTCGGTTCGGGCGCAGCATCTTCGCCCGCCAGGGATCCGGCAGGCCTTCCACTAGCTCGCCGAGTCATCCGATCGCCACCGCGATGGAGACCTCCACCACATAACACGACGCCCCCGGCAAACGCTTACGCAGTAGCGGGCCCGGAAGGGCCTTTTTTCTGCCCGTAGAACACCTACATGATTGGCTCCGAATTCCCACACCCACGGCTGACCCGCCACCCCTGCGCTGGATCGCCACCCGTGCCCTCGCAGGTGGCGCTGCCACCTGCTTCGGACCCGTTCGGCGCCCAGCTTGGTCTGGCGTGCCCCCGCAGCCGCGGTAATTCGGACCCAACCACCTAGGACGAGACCACATGCCGCGAAAAGTTTCACTAGAGAACACGCGCAACATCGGAATCATGGCGCACATCGACGCCGGCAAGACGACGACGACCGAGCGCATCCTCTTCTACACCGGCCGCACCCACAAGATGGGCGAGGTGCACGAGGGCGCGGCGCAGATGGACTGGATGGAGCAGGAGCAGGAGCGCGGCATCACGATCACCTCGGCGGCCACCACCGCCTACTGGCGCGACCACCGGGTGAACATCATCGACACGCCCGGCCACGTGGACTTCACCGTCGAGGTCGAGCGCTCGCTGCGCGTGCTCGACGGCGCGATCGCGCTGTTCGACTCCGTCGCGGGCGTCGAGCCGCAGTCGGAGACCGTCTGGCGCCAGGCCGACAAGTACCGCGTTCCCCGCATCGCCTACATCAACAAGATGGACCGGATCGGCGCCGACTTCGACATGGGCGTGCGCACGATGATCGACCGGCTCGGCGCCCATCCGGTGCCGATTCAGCTCCCGATCGGCGCGGAGGGAGACTTCCGCGGCATCGTCGATCTGGTCGAGATGAACGCAACCGTCTACAAGGACGACCTCGGCCAGGAGGTCTCGGTCGAGGAGATCCCGGCCCACCTGGCCGACCAGGCGGCGGCGGCCCGCGAGCACCTGCTCAACGAGGTCTCGAAGTACGACGACGGGCTCACCGACCTCATACTCGAGGAGCAGGAGATTCCGGTCGCGCGCCTGAAGTCCGCGATCCGCAAGGCAACGCTCGACATCTCGATGACGCCGGTGCTGTGCGGCTCCTCATTCAAGAACAAGGGAGTGCAGCCGCTTCTCGACGCGGTGCTCGACTACCTTCCGAGCCCGCTCGACGTGCCCCCGGTCGAGGGCCTCGAGCCGATGAGGGGCGAGGACGAGCCGCGCCCGGCTAACCGCCTGGCAGCCGACGATCAGCCCTTCTCGGCGCTCGCCTTCAAGGTCATGTCGGATCCGTTCGTCGGCAAGCTCACCTACTTCCGCGTCTACTCCGGGACGCTCGCCGGGAGCGCGCGGGTGCTCAACCAGGCGAGTGGCCGCACCGAGCGGATCGGCCGCATCCTGATCATGCACGCCAACGATCGCGAGGACCAGGACGAGGTCTACGCCGGCGACATCGCCGCCGCGGTCGGCCTCAAGCAGACCTCCACCGGCGACACGCTGTGCGCGCCCGACGCCCCGATCGCGCTCGAGACGATCACCTTCCCGGAGCCGGTCGTGCACGTGTCCATCGAGCCCAAGACCAAGTCGGACCAGGAGAAGATGGGCGTGGCCCTCCAGCGTCTCGCCGAGGAGGATCCGACCTTCACGGTCAGAAGCGACGAGGAGACCGGCCAAACCGTCATCTCGGGGATGGGCGAGCTGCACCTCGAGGTCATCGTCGACCGCATGCGGCGCGAGTTCAGCGTCGAGGCCGGCGTCGGCCGGCCACAGGTCGCCTACCGCGAGACGGTCCGCGACACGGCCACCAAGGTCGAGGGCAAGTTCATCCGCCAGACCGGCGGCTCGGGGCAGTACGGCGTGGTCTACATCGACCTCGAGCCGGCGCCCGGCGAGGGCTTCGCCTTCGTCAACAAGATCAAGGGCGGCTCTGTGCCCTCCGAGTTCATCCCGGCGGTGGCCAAGGGGATCGAAGAGGCGCTCGAGAACGGCGTGAAGGCCGGATACCCCATGGTCGACGTCCGCGCGACGCTTACCGACGGCAAGTATCACGACACCGACTCGTCGGAGATCGCCTTCAAGATCGCGGGCTCCTTCGCTCTCAAGGAGGCGGCCAAGCGCGCCAAGCCGGTGCTGCTCGAGCCGATCATGGCCGTCGAGGTGGTCACGCCCGAGGACTTCCTCGGCACGGTGATCGGGGACCTCTCGAGACGCCGCGGACGGGTAGAGACGCAGGAGCCCCGCGGCAACGCGCTCGTCGTCCAGGCGAGCGTCCCGCTGTCCGAGATGTTCGGCTACGCGACCGACCTGCGGTCGAACACACAGGGGCGGGCCAACTACTCGATGCAGTTCGACCGGTACGAGGAAGTGCCGGGCAACATCGCGAACGACATCGTCGAGCACCGCACGGGCGAGCCGGTCGCGGCCGGCGCATAGCTGGTTCCACCAATAGCGAGTATGTTCTCCGGTCCTGCCTGCGGCTACCAGCCGGCGGCGGCCTGCCGGGTAGAGACGTAGAAAGGAGCAACTGACGTGGCGAAGGAAAAGTTCGAGCGCGACAAGCCGCATGTGAACGTCGGCACCATCGGTCACATCGACCACGGGAAGACGACGCTCACCGCGGCCATCACCTCGGTGCTCGCCGAGCAGGGAGGCGGAGAGGCCAAGTCGTTCGCCGAGATCGACAACGCGCCGGAGGAGAAGGAGCGCGGCATCACGATCGCGACCTCCCACGTCGAGTACCAGACCGAGAACCGGCATTACGCCCACGTCGACTGCCCGGGGCACGCCGACTACGTGAAGAACATGATCACGGGCGCCGCCCAGATGGACGGCGCGATCCTCGTGGTCTCGGCCGCGGACGGCCCGATGCCGCAGACCCGCGAGCACATCCTGCTGGCGCGTCAGGTCGGCGTCCCCTACATCGTGGTCTTCCTCAACAAGGCCGACATGGTCGATGACGAGGAGCTGCTCGAGCTGGTCGAGGTCGAGGTGCGCGAGCTGCTCGACGAGTACGGCTTCCCGGGCGACGACACCCCGTTCATCACCGGCTCGGCGCTGAAGGCGCTGGAGGGCGACGAGGAGTACAAGGCGAAGATCATCGAGCTCGCCGCCGCGCTCGACAGCTACATCCCGGAGCCCGAGCGCGACCTGGACAAGCCGTTCCTGATGCCGGTCGAGGACGTGTTCTCGATCACCGGCCGAGGCACGGTGGCCACGGGCCGCATCGAGCAGGGCATCATCAAGACGAGCGAGACCGTCGAGATCGTCGGGATCACCGAGGCCACGTCGAACACGGTGGTCACCGGCGTCGAGATGTTCCGGAAGATCCTCGACGAGGGGCGCGCGGGCGACAACGTCGGCTGCCTGCTCCGCGGTACCAAGCGCGAGGAGATCCAGCGCGGCCAGGTGCTGTGCAAGCCGGGCTCGATCACGCCGCACACCAAGTTCAAGGCCGAGGTGTACTGCCTCAAGAAGGAGGAGGGCGGCCGTCACACGCCGTTCTTCAACGGGTACCGGCCCCAGTTCTACTTCCGCACCACCGACGTGACCGGCGTGGCCAACCTACCCGAGGGCACGGAGATGGTCATGCCGGGCGACAACGTGCAGATGTCGATCGAGCTGATCCAGTCGATCGCCATGGATCAGGGTCTGCGCTTCGCCATCCGCGAGGGCGGCCGCACCGTCGGCTCTGGGGTGGTGACCGAGGTAATCGAGTAGAGACGTCCTAGAGGCGCTCCCGGGGCGGGCCGCGGTACGGGCCCGCCCTTGGCACGTCCAAGGCCACTCGTCTTCATCCCATGGCATCACTGACTCAGAACAAGATCCGCATCCGGCTGAAGGCCTACGACTCCTCGGCCATCGAGGCCGCGGCCAAGGAGATCGTCGACACCGCCCAGCGGACCGGCGCGACCGTGTCCGGCCCGGTGCCCCTGCCGACCGAGAAGAACGTCTACTGCGTGATCAAGAGCCCCTTCAAGGACAAGGACTCACGCGAGCACTTCGAGATCCGCACCCACAAGCGGCTCATCGACATCCTGCAGCCGACGCCCAAGACGGTCGACTCGCTCCAGCGCCTGGACCACCTTCCGGCGGGCGTCGACATCCAGATCCAGTTGGTCTGATGGCCGCGATCCTTGGCAAGAAGCTCGGCATGACCCAGGTCTTCCAGGAGGACGGGAGGGTCGAGCGCGTCAGCGTCGTGGAGGCCGGTCCCTGCCACGTGACCGGCATCCGGTCCTTCGACCGGGACGGCTACGAGGCCGTGCAGCTCGCCTTTGGGGAGGTGCGGCCCAAGCGGCTCACGAAGGCCCAGATCGGTCATCTCCAGAAGGCAGACGCCCCGATGCTCCGCCACCTGGCCGAATTCCGCGACGAGGCCGGCGAGCTGCAGGTCGGGGAGACCGTGACGGTGGAGGCCTTCGAGAAGGGCGACACCGTCAAGGTGGCCGGCACCTCCAAGGGCAAGGGCTTCCAGGGCACGGTCAAGCGCCACAACTTCAGCCGCGGCCCGGTCAGCCACGGTTCGCACAACACCCGTGCGCCGGGCTCGATCGGCGCCTCGGCCACGCCCTCGCGCGTGTTCAAGGGCATACGCGGACCGGGACAGATGGGTAACAAGCGCGTGACCCAGAAGGGGCTGCACGTGGTCGACGTCCTGCCCGAGCAGAACCTCCTGCTCCTGCGCGGCTCGGTCCCGGGGCCCAAGGGCGGCACCGTCGAGATCAGGACCGATCGATAGTGGCTTTGAAGGCCCCCTACATCGGGAAGAAGGGCAGCGAGACCCTCGACGAAGAGGTCTTCGGCGAGCCGTTCCACATGCCGCTCGTGCACGAGACCGTCCGTGCCGAGCTGAACGCCCGCCGCCGGGGAACGAGCTCCACGAAGACCCGCGGCGAGGTGAACATGACCGGCGCGAAGGCCTTTCGCCAGAAGGGCACGGGCCGAGCGCGCGCCGGAGCACTGTCCACGCCTCAGCGCTACGGCGGCGGCGTCTCGATGGGCCCCAAGCCGCGCCACTACATCGTCAAGGTCAACCGCAAGGCCCGCCGGCGCGCGCTGCGGGCGGCGCTCTCGCTGCACGCCGAGCGCGGCTCGCTCGCCATCGTCGATCCGGCCGCGTTCGACCCGCCCTCGACGAGACTTGCCGCAGAAGGGGTGGCCGACCACCGCGGCACCGCCACCCTGCTGGTGCTGGGCGCCGAAGGGGAGCAGACCTGCGCCCGGTCCTTCCGGAACCTCAACGGCGTACTCGTCAAGCAAGCCGACAACGTGGGCGTCGCCGACATCATCCGGGCTCGATGGCTGGTGCTGTCGCCCGCCGCGCTCGAGTACCTGACTCGGATCGCGCGACCGCCCGTCGCGCGCCGGATGGCCGACACGGAGCAGGTGGCGGCGTGAACGCTCGCACGGTCATCGTCCGGCCGGTCATCTCCGAGAAGAGCTACGCGCTGCTCACGGCCAACAAGTACACCTTTCGGGTCCACGAACGCGCCCACAAGACGCAGGTGCGCCAGGCGGTCGAGGAGATCTTCGGCGTGCGGGTGCTCGAGGTGCGGACCATGAGCGTCAAGAGCAAGCCCAAGCGGCGCGGGCTCAGCTACGGCAAGACGCGACGCTGGAAGAAGGCCGTGGTCGAGCTGCGCCCCGAGGACAGCATCGAGCTGTTCGAGGGATCGGAGTAGGCGATGGCGATCAAGAAGCACAAGCCCACGAGCCCCGGCCGCCGCTTCGCGACCTGGTCGGACCGCGCCGAGGTAACCAAGTCGAAGCCCGAGAAGGCGCTGACCGAGGGGCTGACGAAGAGCGGCGGCCGCAACTCCTACGGGCGCAAGACCTCACGTCACCGCGGCGGCGGCGCCAAGCGCCTCTACCGCCGGATCGACTTCAAGCGCCAGAAGGACGGGGTGCCCGCCCGCGTGGCGGCCATCGAGTACGACCCCAACCGGACCTCCTACATCGCGCTGCTCCACTACGCCGACGGCGAGAAGCGCTACATCCTGGCGCCGCAGCGGCTGTCGGTGGGAGCCACGGTCGCGTCGGGTGAGGGCGCCGACATCGCGGTCGGGCACTGCCTGACGCTCGCCCGGATCCCCACCGGCACCGTGGTGCACAACGTCGAGCTGATTCCCGGGCGCGGGGGCCAGATGGGCCGCTCGGCCGGCACCTCCATCCAGCTCGTGGCCAAGGAGGGCGACTACGCCACCCTGCGCCTGCCCTCCGGGGAGATGCGGATGGTGGCGGTGGGCTGTCGCGCGACGGTCGGTGCGATCGGCAACGCCGAGCACCAGAACATCGACATCGGCAAGGCCGGCCGCAACCGTCACAAGGGCAGGCGCCCCCAGACCCGCGGCACGGCGATGAACCCGGTCGACCACCCGCACGGCGGCGGTGAGGGCTCGACCACGGCGGGTCGCCACCCGGTCACGCCCTGGGGCGTGCCCACGCTCGGCTACCCGACCCGCAAGAAGCGCAAGCCATCCGACCGCTACATCGTGCGCCGCCGCCGGCGCGGCAAGAGGAGGTAGGCCTTGTCACGCTCATCGAAGAAAGGCCCCTGGGTCGAGGAACGGCTGATGCAGCGCATCGCCGCGCTGAACAGCTCGGGTCAGAAGACGATGCTCAAGACCTGGTCGCGTACCTCGACGATCTTCCCGGAGATGGTCGGGCACACGATCGCCGTTCACGACGGGCGCAAGCACGTGCCGGTGTTCGTCTCGGAGTCGATGGTCGGGCACAAGCTGGGCGAGTTCGCGCCGACGCGCCTGTTCCGCGGCCACGCCGGCGGGGATCGGGCGAGGATGCGATGAGGAAGCGGGCGGTTGACAGCGGATTGCAGGACGGTTGGCAGTTGGCGGGTGGCAGTTGGCAACAGCCAGTGGCGGGAGTCGTGACGCGTGCGCGATAGCCCTCGCAATCCGGATGACGACGTCGAGGAGCCGACCTCCGAGGAGCCGACGCCGACCGACGAGCCGACAGCCGACGTGACGGCTGACGAGCCCAGCGCCGCCGCCCAGGAGGACGACGCCGACGAGCGTCAGGCCGAGCAGCCCGACGGTGGGCAGGTCGACGAGACCGCCGCCGCCGAGGAGGTGGGCCTCGAGTCAGGCGCCCCAGAGGAGCCCAGCCGGCGCCAGCGCCGGCGGCGCGCCGCCGAGGTCACCGCCGGAACGCGGCCGCGACCGCGGGCTCGAGCGCCCCGTCGTGACGGGGAGGCGCCCGTCGAGGTGCGTGCCCAGGCCAAGTACGTGCGGTCGGCCCCGCGCAAGGTCCGGCTCGTGGTCGACCACATTCGCGGCAAGTCCGTCGACGAGGCCCGTGCCATCCTCACCCACACCACCCGAGGAGCCGCGGAAGACGTCCTCAAGCTGCTCAACTCCTGCGTGGCCAACGCGGAGAACAACCACGAGCTCGTGGCCGACGAGCTGAAGGTCGGAAGGGCCTACGTGGACGAGGGGCCGACGATCAAGCGCTTCCGCCCCCGCGCCCTCGGCCGTGCGACCAAGATCAACAAGCGCACCAGTCACATGACGATCACCCTCACCGAGAAGGAGTAACCGCACCGCATGGGTCAAAAAGTCCATCCTGACGGCCTGCGTGTTGGCTACATCCGCGACTGGCGCGCCACCTGGTTCGACGAGCGCAACTTCGCCGACTACCTGCTCGAGGACGTGCACATCCGCGACCACATCGAGAACAAGCTCGCCCACGCGGGCCTCTCGGAGATCACGATCAAGAAGACGAGCACCGAGGTCGAGGTGAACATCCACACCGCGCGACCCGGCATCGTGATCGGCAAGTCCGGCAGCGAGGTCGACGCCCTGCGCCGAGAGCTGCACAAGATGACCAACAAGTCGGTGAAGGTGAACATCCTCGAGATCAAGCGGCCAGAACTCGACGCCAAGCTCGTGGCCCAGTCGATCGCCGAGCAGCTCCAGAACCGTGTTGCCTTCCGCCGTGCCATGAAGCGCTCGTTGACCTCTGCCATGCGCTCCGGCGCGAAGGGCGTGAAGATCCAGGTGTCAGGGCGCCTCGGCGGGGCCGAGATGGCGCGCACCGAGAGCTATGCGGACGGTCGCGTGCCGCTGCACACGCTGCGTGCCGACATCGACTACGGCTTCTACGAGGCGCGCACGACCTTCGGCCGGATCGGCGTGAAGGTCTGGATGAACAAGGGCGAGATCATGCCCTCCGGTTTCGCGCAGGACCTCACCCAGCTCGAGGCGCCTCAGCAGGCGGCAGCCGGCGGGCCCGGCGGCGGCGGGGGTCGCGGCGGTCGGGACGGCGGCGGAGGCTCGCGCGGCGGCGGCGGTGGTCGGGACGGCGGCGGCGGCGGTCGCGGCGGTCGCGGTGGCGGCCCGGGCGGCGGCGGAGGACGCGGTGGGGGCGCCGGCCCCGGTGGCGGCGGTCGCAGCGGCCCGAGGGGGCCGCGCTGATGCTTTCACCCAAGCGCGTCAAGCACCGCAAGCAGCACCGCGGGCGCATGCCTGGCCTGTCGCGTGGCGGCACCACGGTCGAGTTTGGCGAGTACGGCCTCAAGGCTCTCGACCGCGGCTGGCTGACCAACCGCCAGATCGAGGCCGCCCGCATCGCCATGACGCGCAAGATCAAGCGCGGCGGCAAGGTCTGGATCAACATCTTCCCGGACAAGCCGGTAACCGCCAAGCCGGCCGAGACCCGCATGGGCTCCGGCAAGGGCTCACCGGAGGGCTGGGTGGCGGTCGTCAAGCCCGGACGCGTGATGTTCGAGCTCTCCGGCGTACCGGAGCCACTCGCACGCGAGGCGATGCGCCTGGCGGGCCACAAGCTCCCGATCAAGACGAAGTTCGTGACGCGAGAGGGCGTGGATGCGTGAAGCCGACCGAGGTGCACAGCATGGCCGACGACCAGCTCGTGCAGCACATCGACGAGTCGCGGAAGAACGCCTTCGGCCTGAAGTTCCAGCACGCCACCGGACAGCTCGAGAACACCGCGGGCCTGAGGACGGCCAAGAGGGACGTGGCCCGCGCGCTGACCGTGGCTCGCCAGCGGGGGATCGACGTGGAGCGCGAGCTCAGGAGGCAGCGCGATGAGTAACGGGAACGCGCAGCGAACGCCGGAGGAGCGGGCCGCGCAGCGGCTCGAGCGGCGCAAGGAGAACGCCGCCGAGCGCCAGCGCTACCGGGCCAAGCGCCGGGAGAAGGCAGCAGCCGAGCCGAGCTCGGGCCCAGCAGCCGAGGCCCCGGTGCACGAGCACGGCCCCGGGCGCCCGCGGGAGCGGCGCGGGGTGGTGGTGTCCGACAAGGCCGACAAGACGATCACCGTCCGCATCGACTCGGCGCGCATGCACCGCACCTACGGCAAGGTCGTGCGCGAGTCGACGCGTCTGCACGCCCACGACGAGCGCAACGAGGCGGGCACCGGAGACACCGTGCGCGTGGTCGAGAGCCGCCCGCTCAGCCGCAACAAGCGCTGGCGCCTGCTCGAAGTCCTGGAGCGCGCCAGGTGATTCAGAACGAGACACGCCTGCGGGTGGCCGACAACACGGGCGCCCGCGAGATCCTCTGCATCCGCGTCAGCGGCGGCTCCCGCCGGCGCTACGCCGGCGTGGGCGACGTGATCGTCGGCACGGTCAAGCAGGCCATCCCGCACGGGTCGGTCAAGAAGGGCGAGGTGGTGCAGGCCGTGGTGGTGCGTACCCGCAAGGAGTTCGGCCGCGACGACGGCACCTACATCTCCTTCGACGAGAACGCCGCGGTGCTGATCGACCCCCAACGCAACCCGCGGGGCACGCGCATCTTCGGGCCGGTGGCCCGGGAGCTTCGCGACCGCAACTTCATGAAGATCGTCTCGCTCGCGCCGGAGGTTCTTTAGGTAATGGCCGCGAAGGTGCGCCGGGACGACATGGTCAAGGTGATGGCCGGCAAGGCCCGCGGCCGCACTGGCCGCGTCCTGCGCGTGAACCCCAAGAAGCAGCAGGTCTTCGTCGAGGGCTGCAACATCCAGAAGCGCCACCGGCGTCCGCGCACCCTCGCCGACACCCAGCGCGGTGGCGAGGTGGGCGGCGTGATCGAGGCGGAGGGCCCGATTCACATCTCTAACGTCATGCTTCTCGATCCCTCCAGCAACGAGGCGACCCGGGTGGGTGTCAACCGCGAGAACGGCCAACGCACCCGAATCGCCCGCCGCTCCGGGGAGGCGATCGACTGACCATGCCCCTCGCCACCGCCACCATCACGCCGCGCCTCAAGGAGCGGTACCAGTCCGAGATCCGCCCGCAGCTGCAGGAGCGCTTCGCCTACTCCAGCATCATGCAGGTGCCCAAGCTCGAGAAGATCACGCTCAACATGGGCGTCGGCGAGGCCAAGCAGGACACCAAGATGCTGCAGGCCGCGGAGGAGCAGCTCGCCACCATCGCCGGCCAGAAGCCGAACATACGGCGGGCGCGGAAGTCGATAGCCGCCTTCAAGCTGCGCGAGGAGATGCCGGTGGGCCTCGCGGTCACGCTGCGCGGCGCCCGCATGTACGAGTTCCTCGACCGCCTGACGTCGGTGGCCATACCGCGCATCCGCGACTTCCGGGGCCTGAACCCCCGCTCCTTCGACGGGCGGGGCAACTACTCGATGGGCGTGCGCGAGCAGATCATCTTTCCCGAGATCGACTACGACGCCATCGATCAGGTGCGTGGCCTCGACGTGAACATGACGACCACCGCGACCACCGATGTCGAGGCCTTCGCCCTGCTCGAGGCCTTCGGCATGCCCTTCGCCCGCGAGGGCCGCCCGGGCGGCGATGACGAGACCTCCGCCGCCGACCAGAGCTGACTGAACAAGGAACCCCATGGCCAAGACCTCACAGGTGGTGCGACAGCAGCGCCCTCAGAAGTACAAGACGCGCAACTACAACCGCTGCCGGCGTTGTGGCCGCCCGCGGGCATACTTCCGCAAGTTCGGCCTGTGCCGGATCTGCCTGCGCGAGGTGGCCCACGAGGGCTACGTTCCCGGCCTGACCAAGTCGAGCTGGTAGGTAGAGACCGATGAGCATGACCGACCCCATAGCCGACTTCCTGACTCGGATCCGCAACGCGCTGGTGGCCGAGATGGACATCGTCGACATGCCGGCTTCGCGCTTCAAGACCGAGATCGCCCGCATCCTCGAGGAGCAGGGCTACATCGAGGGCTACTCGACCGAGCCCGCGCGGGTGGGCCAGACCCTGCGCGTGCGCCTCAAGTACACCGAGGACCGTCGACCGGTGATCTCCGAGATCCGGCGCGTGTCCCGGCCCGGTCGGCGCACCTACGTCTCGGGCGCGCAGATCCCGAAGGTGCTCGGCGGCATGGGCACCGCGATCATGTCCACCTCGAGTGGGGTGATGACCGGACATGATGCCCGCCGCAGCGGGGTCGGCGGCGAGGTCGTGGCCATCGTTTCCTGATGAGTCGAATCGGAAGACAGCCAATCCCCCTGCCCACGGGAGTCGACATCTTCGTGGAGCCCGAGCTCGTGCGTGTGACCGGCCCGAAGGGCAACCTCGAGGAGCGGATCTCGGGCGCGATGGCCGTGGAGGAGAACGACGGTGAGGTGCTGGTCAAGCGACCGACCGACCGTGGCGAGCACCGCGCGCTGCACGGCCTCACGCGCAGCCTGATCGCCAACATGGTCAAAGGCGTGACCGATGGCTACGAGAAGCGCCTGCAGATTCAGGGCGTCGGCTACCGCGCCGCGCTGCGGGGATCCGATCTCGAGCTCAGCGTCGGCTTCTCGCACACCGTGCACATACCGGCGCCGGCCGGGATCGCGTTCGAGGTTCCGGTGCCCACGCAGATCGTGGTGCGCGGGATCTCCAAGCAGGCCGTGGGCGAGGTGGCCGCGCGCATCCGCAAGGTGCGTCCGCCGGAGCCCTACAAGGGCAAGGGCATCCGCTACGACGGCGAGCAGGTAGTGCGCAAGGTCGGGAAGCGCGCATGAGCGTGAAGACCAAGCCGGCCCAGCGCCTGCGCCGCCGGCGCCGCGTTCGCGCCAAGGTGCGCGGCTCGGCGGAGCGTCCGCGGCTGGCCGTCTTCCGGTCGAACCGCGGGATGACCGTTCAGCTGATCGACGATGACGGTGCGCGCACCCTCGCGGCGGTGAACTGGATCGAGCAGGATCTTCGCGGCCTGGCGCCGATGGAGCAGGCCACCCGTGCCGGCGAGCTGATCGCGGCCCGGGCCAAGGACGCCGGCACCGAGACCTGCGTCTTCGACCGCGGCGGGTACCGCTACCACGGCCGCGTGAAGGCCCTGGCCGACGCCGCGCGCTCGGGTGGCCTGCGTTTCTGATGCGCCGCGAGTGCTCCCGGTTACCGCTTCGCGGTAATACCTCTTCGGTACCCTCGGACTGACCAATGGCACGCGATCGAGGCTTCAGCTCACAATCGTCCGACCTGCAGGAGCGGGTCGTCGAGATCAACCGCGTGGCGAAGGTCGTCAAGGGTGGTCGTCGCTTCTCGTTCACCGCGCTGGTGGTCGTCGGCGACGAGAAGTCGATGGTCGGCGTCGGCTACGGCAAGGCCAACGAGGTTCCACTGGCCATTCAGAAGGGCGTCGAGCGCGCGAAAAAGAACCTCTACAAGGTCCCGATGCACGGCTCAACGATCACCCACCAGACCACGGGAGTACACGGTGCCGGCCGAGTCTTCCTCAAGCCGGCCTCCGAGGGCACCGGAGTGATAGCCGGCGGCGGCGTCCGGGCGGTGCTCGAGCTTGCAGGGATCCGCGACGTGCTCTCCAAGTCACTGGGCAGCCAGAATCCCATCAACCTCGTGCGGGCCACCATGGCGGGCCTGGAGTCGCTGCGCCGTCCGGAGGAGATCGCGGAGATCCGCGGGCTCACGATCGCCCAGGTGCTCGGCATCGATCGCCGCGAGAACCTCGCGTCGGGCGCGAACGGGGCGTCCGAGCCAGATGCCGTGGCCGAGCCTGTCGCCGAACCCGAGCCCGTCGCCGGAGAGCCGTCCTGATGGCCTCCCTCAAGATCACCCAGTTCAAGTCGTCCAACGGGGCCAATCCCAAGCAGCGGGCCGCACTTCGAACACTGGGCCTCGGCAAGATCGGCCGCACCGTCGAGCGCGAGGACCATCCCACCCTGCAGGGCACGGTGCACGCCGTTCGCCACCTCGTGAGGGTCGAGAGCTGACATGCCCGAGATCGGACTGCACTCCCTGAAGCCCGCCAAGGGCTCACGGCACCGCAAGAAGCGGGTCGGCCGCGGCGAGGGCTCCGGGCACGGCAAGACCTCGGGTCGCGGCCAGAAGGGCGCGGGCTCGCGCTCGGGATCGAAGAGCAACAGCGCCTTCGAGGGCGGCCAGATGCCGATCCACATGCGGATGCGCAAGCTGCGCGGCCCCCACATGAAGAAGTCGATGCCCTTCGAGATGTTCCGCACCCACACCCAGCCCGTCAACCTCCGCGATCTCGAGGCGCGCTTCGAAGACGGCGCCGAGATAACGCCCGACGAGCTTCAGCGGCGCGGGCTTGCGACGCGCAAGGGCGTGCCGGTCAAGGTGCTGGGCGATGGCGAGCTCTCGAAGCGCTTGACCGTCCACGCCCACGGCTTCTCGAGCGCCGCGCGCGAGCGGATCGAGGCCGCCGGCGGCGTGTGCGAGATCGTGAAGGCGTAGAAGCGTGGGGCCGCTCCAGACGCTGCTCAGCGCGTTTCGCGCGCAGGACATCCGCAAGAAGATCCTCTTCACGATGGCGATGCTCGCCCTCTACCGCGTCGGCGCCTACATCCCGGCGCCGGGCATCAACATCGATGCCGTCGAGTCGATCGCCGAGAACTTCCAGGGCTCGAGCGTGCTCGGGTTCCTCAACCTGTTCTCGGGCGGCAGCCTCCAGCGCTTCGCGATCTTCGCCCTGGGGATCATGCCCTACATCACCGCCTCGATCATCCTGCAGCTCATGCAGGTCGTCGTGCCCTCGCTCGAGAAGCTGCGCAAGGAGGGCGAGGTCGGGCAGCAGAAGATCACGCAGTACACGCGCTACCTCACCGTCGCCCTCGCCTTCGGCCAGTCGATCGGCTACGTGTTCCTCTTCCGCAGCTTCTCGGCCGCCGGCGGCCAGGACGTGGTCGACGACTTCTCGTTCGCGCGCGTCTTCCTGATCGTGATGACCCTCACCGCGGGCTGCGTGATGATCATGTGGTTCGGCGAGCTGATCACCCAGCGCGGGATCGGAAACGGCATCTCGCTGATGATCTTCGCGAGCATCGTCGCCGGCCTGCCGAACGGCATCACCGCCTGGTGGACCAACCCCGACCAGGTGTTCAAGGTCATGATGCCCTTCCTGGCGCTCGGGATCATCGCGGCCATCGTCTACATCCAGGAGGGGCAGCGGCGAATACCGGTGCAGTACGCCAAGCGCGTGGTCGGGCGCCGCATGTCCGGCGGCGGCTCCACCTACCTTCCGCTGCGCGTGAACATGGCCGGCGTGATCCCCGTGATCTTCGCGGCCTCGCTGATGGCCTTCCCGCCCACCGTCGGCGAGCTCAGCCAGGCCGGTTGGGCGCGCGACTTCTCCGCCTTCTTCAGCCCGAACCGCGCCGCCTATCTGGTGGGTGAGTCGATCCTGATCGTGCTCTTCACGTACTTCTACACGGCGGTCACGTTCAACCCGGTGGAGCAGGCCGACAACCTGAAGAAGTACGGCGGGTTCATACCCGGGGTGAGGCCCGGCCGGCCGACGGCCGAGTTCCTCGACCGCATCCTGGCCCGGCTCACGCTGCCGGGAGCGCTCTACCTCGCCGCAGTGGCCGCGGTGCCGACGATCCTCATCAACTCCACAGGCGCGAACTTCTTCTTCGGCGGGACGTCGATCCTGATCGTCGTGGGGGTGGCGCTCGACACCATGAAGCAGCTCGAAGCGCAGTTGATGATGCGGAACTACGAGGGGTTCTTGAAGTAGCCCAGCCGCTCCGGTCCCTTCGGCCGGTTGTTGGCCTCGGGTTGGCAGTTGGCAGTTGGCGGTTGTTTCCACGGCTTCGGGTTGGCAGCTAGCGGGTTGGCAGTTGGTTGCGCAGGATGGGTGGCGATGCCTTCCGTGCACCGCCGCCAACTGCCAACTGCCCCCTGCCAACCCCTCCCTACTGCCCGCGATAGCCTCCCCGCTTCGAATGAGCGAGCTCAACCTCATACTGGTCGGACCGCCCGGGGCCGGCAAGGGCACGCAGGCCGAGCGGCTGCGCAGCGACCACGACCTGCCGTACTACTCGACGGGCGACATCCTGCGGGCCGCCGTGAAGGAGGGGTCGCCACTGGGCAAGGAGGCCGGCGACTACATGAAGCGCGGCGATCTCGTGCCCGACGAGGTCATGTGCGAGGTGATCATGGAGCGGGTCGACGGCGATGAGGCAGCCGAGGGGTTCCTGCTCGACGGCTTCCCGCGGACGGTTCGGCAGGCCGAGGTACTGAGTGACCGTCTCGACGCCCGCGAGCGCGAGCTCACCGCCGCCCTGCTCATCGACGCTCCGGACGAGGAGGTCATCAAGCGCCTGTCGGGCCGGCGGGTGTGCGCCGAGAACCAGCACACCTACCACCTGGACTTCGATCCGCCCAAGCGCGAGGGCGTCTGTGACAAGGACGGCTCACCGCTTCTGCAGCGCGACGACGATCGGGAGGAGACGGTGTCCTACCGGCTGCGCGTTTTCCACGACCAGACCAAGCCGCTGATCGAGTGGTACGAGTCGAAGGGGCTGTTGCGGCGCTTCGACGGCTCGCGCGCGCCGGACGAGGTTCACGAGCGCATCAGCGCGACGCTCGCCGAGCTCGAGTAGCCGTCGTGATCGTCCGCAAGACGCCGGAGGAGATCGACCAGATGGCCGCCGCGGGCCGTATCCAGGCGCGAACCCTCAACCTGCTGCGTGCCAAGGCCCGCCCGGGCGTGACCACCGCAGACCTCGACGACGCCGCGGAGCGCTTCATCCGCTCCCAGGGTGCCGAGCCGGCCTTCAAGGGCTTTCGCGGCTTTCCGGGCTCGATCTGCGCCTCTCCGAACTCGATGGTGGTCCACGGGATCCCCGGTCCGTACGAGCTCAAGCGGGGCGACATCCTCTCGGTCGACGTTGGCGTGGTCCACGGCGGTTGGGTGGCCGATGCCGCGATCACGGTGCCGATCGGGGCGGTCAGCCCGGTGGCGAGCCGGCTGCTGGCTGCCACACGTGCGTCGCTCGACGCGGCGATCGAGCAGTGCCGCCCAGGCAACCGGCTGGGCGACGTGTCGCACGCGGTGCAGGCGCGTGTCGAGGCCGACGGCTTCTCGATCGTGCGCGCCCTGGTCGGCCACGGTGTCGGCCGGAGCATGCACGAGGATCCGCAGATCCCGAACTACGGCGATCCCGGCACGGGCGTCCAGCTCGAGGAGGGGATGGTCCTGGCCATCGAGCCCATGACCACTGCCGGGACTCATCCCATACGCATGGGAAGCGACAACTGGGCCGTCTACTCGCAGGACGGGTCGGTCGCCGCCCACTTCGAGCACACGGTGGCGATTACCGCCGAGGGACCGCGAATCCTCACCCCGTGGCATCTGGAGGAGGCACGGCGAGCGGCGTAGGCACGCGGCGGGGACAAACGCCAGTTTGCTACTCTACGCGGTCGGCATCGGGCCGTCTCCTGGGTCCGACGCTCTATCTCTCTACCACGTACCCCGCGGAGCGATGAAGGTCCGAGCTTCAGTCAAGCCTATGTGCGAGAAGTGCAAGATCATTCGTCGTCACGGCGCGGTCTTGGTGATCTGTCAGAACCCCCGCCACAAGCAGCGGCAGGGCTAGGAAGGACACACTTGGCGCGAATCGCCGGCATCAACATCCCCCTCAACAAGCGCGTTGAGATCGGGCTCACCTACATATACGGAGTGGGAGTCTCGAGGGCTCGGCTCCTGACGCAGCAGACCGGCGTTGACCCCGACACCTACGTCAAGGATCTCACCGACGACGAGGTCATCCGCCTGCGCGAGGCCATCGACAACGACCTCAACGTCGAGGGCGACCTCCGGCGCGAGCGCTCCCAGAACGTCAAGCGGCTGCAGGAGATCGGCGCCTACCGCGGCCTGCGTCACCGTCGCGGCCTTCCGGTCGACGGCCAGCGGACCAAGACCAACGCCCGCACCCGCAAGGGACCGAAGCGCATGCAGGTGGCCGGCAAGAAGAAGGTGAGCAAGTAGCGTGGCGCAGCAGAAGCCGGGACGCGGGCGCGGCCGGGGCCGCAGGGTCCGCAAGAACATCCCCTTCGGCCAGGCGCACATCAAGACGAGCTTCAACAACACGATCGTGTCGCTGACCGACGATCAGGGCAACGTGATCGCCTGGGAGTCAGCGGGCGGGGCGGGCTTCAAGGGCTCGCGTAAGTCGACCCCCTTCGCCGCCCAGGTCACGGCCGACGCCGCCGCCAAGAAGGGCATGGAGCAGGGCCTTCAGAAGGTCGACGTGTTCGTGAAGGGCCCGGGCTCCGGCCGCGAGACGGCCATCCGCTCGCTCCAGGCGGCGGGGCTCGAGACGGGCTTCATCCGCGACGTCACGCCGCAGGCCCACAACGGCTGCCGCCCGCGCAAGCGGCGCAGGGTCTAGAGATGGTCTCCTCCCTACCCACGCACTCACGGATGACCCTGCAAACCTTCGCTGGACCTGCGTCCTCGGGTTCGTCTTTGCCATCCAGCAAAGACTTCACCCTGCGTCCTTGGCCAGCTCGGTTTTCGGGCCCCCGCGAGCACGCGGGCAGGAAGGAGACCATCTGAGATGGCACGCGACCGCGGACCGCAGTGCAAGCAGTGCCGTCGCGAGGGCATGAAGCTCTTCCTCAAGGGCGAGCGCTGCCTGACCGACAAGTGCGGCGTCGAGCGTCGCGCCTACCCGCCGGGCGATCACGGTCGCGGGCGGGCCAAGCAGTCCGAGTACCGGCTCCAGCTACGGGAGAAGCAGAAGGCCCGCCGCTACTACGGCGTGCTCGAGAAGCAGTTCCGCAACTACTACGACAAGGCCAGCCGCCAGCCCGGCGTGACCGGCGAGAACCTGCTGCGGCTGTTGGAGACGCGCTTCGACAACGTGATCGTCCGTCTCGGCTTCGCCGGCTCCCGGCGGCAGGCGCGCCAGCTGGTGCTGCACGGGCACTGGGTCATCAACGGCCGGCGCGTGGACATCCCCTCTTACCAGGTCAGGCCCAACGACGTGATCACCTTCAAGCCCGGCACCGGTGCCGAGCAGGTGATTCGCGACGCGACCGACCTCACCTCCGTCGTGCCGGCCTGGCTTCAGGCCGACCACGACGGTCTCACGGCGAAGGTGCTGCGCCAGCCCGAGCGTCAGGAGATCGACGCCCCGGTGCAGGAGCAGCTCATCGTCGAGCTGTACTCGAAGTAACCAGCCTCCGTCGGCCCGGCGCGTGCCGGGCCGCGGTTTCCGCAACGCGAAGGAACCCCTCATGCTCGACTTCCAGGCCCCTCACATCTCATCCGAGAACATCAACGACAATCGCGGCAGCTTCACCATCGAGCCGCTCGACCGCGGCTTTGGCTACACCTTCGGCAACTCGCTGCGGCGGGTACTGCTCTCCTCGCTCGAGGGCGCCGCTGTCACGAGCGTGCGCATCGAGGGGGTCGCCCACGAGTTCTCGACCATCCCCGGCGTGACCGAGGACGTGACCGACATCGTGCTCAACCTCAAGGACATCGTCTGCCGCATGCACTCCGACGCCGCGGAGGTCGAGGTGCCGCTGGTGGTCACGGGCGCCAAGGACATCACCGCCGGCGACATCGACCTGCCCTCGGGAGTCGAGATCCTGAACCCCGAGGCCCACATCGCCACGCTCGAGAAGAAGACCAAGCTCGAGATGTACCTGACGGTCGGCCACGGCCGCGGCTACTCCCCGAGCGAGGAGAACAAGACCGAGGATCAGCCGATCGGCGTGATCCCGATCGACTCGATCTTCTCGCCGGTCAAGCGGGTGGCCTACCAGGTGGAGTCCGCCCGTGTGGGCCAGCGCACCGACTACGACAAGCTGACCCTCGACATCGAGACCGACGGCTCGGTGGAGCCGCAGGCGGCTCTCCGCGAGGCGGCCGAGATCCTCATCAAGCAGCTGGCCATCTTCACCGACGCCCAGCGGCTCCAGTCGATCCAGGGCAGCGCGGTAAACGGCGGCGATCCCGGCGTGCCCGCCGGCCCGGCCGCCAGCCGCTCGGCCGACGGCATGGACGACATCCTGATCGAGGAGCTGGAGCTCGGCGTGCGGTCCTACAACTGCCTCAAGCGCGCCGGCATCCAGAGCGTCGGTGATCTGCTGCAGAAGTCGGAGTCGGAGCTGAACGCGATTCCCAACTTCGGTCGCAAGTCGATCGAGGAGGTCATCGAGACCCTCGAGGCCCGCGGGCTCAACCTACGGGCGTAGGGCACTCCGGATGCGTCACCAGAAGAACCGCGGCAAGCTCAGCCGCACGTCCGCCCAGCGCAAGGCGCTGATGATGAACCTGTCGCGTCAGGTGCTAGACCACGAGCGGATCAAGACGACCGAGGCCAAGGCCAAGGCGGTCAAGCCGGAGGTCGAGAAGCTGATCACGCTGGCGCGGCGAGGGGACCTGCACGCGCGGCGGCAGGCGCTGGCGGCCCTCGGCCAGGACAAGTACGTGGTGTACAAGCTGTTCGAGGAGATTGCGCCGCGGTATGCGGAGAGGCCGGGGGGGTATTTGCGGATTCTGAAGCTCGGTCCTAGGAAGTCGGATTCTTCTGAGATGGTGTATTTGGAGCTCGTCTGATTATCGCCGTGGCCTTCGGGCTTGCGCTCCGAGGAAGCTTTCGTGGCGCGCCTTAACGGCGACGCCCGAAAGCTTCCTCGTCGCCGCCCTACGGAGCAGCGTCCTATCCCTCTACCCCTTTGGGGGGCTGGGCGTAAGGCTTCGGGCGCTTCCCGGGTTAGGCCTTTATGCCATCCACGCCGCCCTCCGTCGCCTATCTGACCCAGGAGGAGATCAGCTTTTTCGAGGGGGAGTGGCCCGTCGGGTTCACCTGTCGGCCCGAGGACGTCACTCAAGAGAACCCCCCCTGGCTCACGGCTCCCCTGAGTACCTTCGACTGCAACTGGCAGGGGCAGTCGAGTAGCGGGGAGTATCGGATCAGATACGGCCCAGCCGTCGTGAGCCATGAGGAGGCAATGCACTGGGCGCTGAAGCTGACGGCCGAGGTGCACATCCAAACGCGGCAAGGATGGTTCTACGTAGGCCCCTCACCGCCCCCCAGGCGTCTCCCGCGCTGGCCTCCGGCGGACCTAGCGAGCATCGCGGGCCTGGATCCGGAGAATCCGCCCCAGTTCTCGTCGATGAGTAGCTGGCGCGCGAAGTACGGCCTGACTCTCTGTTCCAGCGACTTCGCCCGAGCGGTGCCAGTATTCGAGGACGCCCTGCTGGCAAATCCAGCTATCCGTCTCGAAAGCGCCAGCTCCGATAATCAGTGGAACTTTCTAAGCGCCCAATTCGTGGTCGAGGCACCGGTCTTCGAGGTCGCAAGGAAGGTTGCCCACGCCGCCGGACTAAGCGCCGCAACGGCCGGACCGGAGGGTCTTCTCGATCCGTTTGCATGGGACGATGGCACTCTGTCGATTGAGCCGGCGTAGCCACGTTCGGAAGGCGTGAGCCCCGAGGAACCGCACCTGGGCGGGTAGGACCTAGGGTTGAGGCGTGACTGACCTCTCGGAGATGACGGCGCGGACTCGGGCCATGTGGTCGGAGGGGAACTATCCGGCCATTGCCGAGGTGCTGATGCCGGTTGCTCGGGCCCTCGTTGATGCGTGCGCCATCTCGGCCGGGCAGGAGGTGCTGGACGTGGCTGCCGGTACCGGGAACGTGGCTGTGGTGGCTGCCGAGGAGGGGGCCTCGGTGGTGGCCTCGGATCTGACTCCGGCTCTGATCGAGTTGGGTCGGGTGCGGTCCGCCGAGGCGGGGCTCGATATCGAGTGGGTCGAGGCCGATGCCGAGGCGCTGCCGTTCGAGGACGCGCGGTTCGACTGCGTGACGTCGTCGTTCGGGGCGATGTTCGCGACGCGGCCGGAGGTTGTGGGTCGGGAGATGTTTCGGGTGGTGCGGCCGGGCAACACGGTCGGGATGGCCAACTGGACGCCCGAGGGCTTCCAAGGCCAGCTCTTCGCCCGTCGCAACCGCTACGGGCCGCCATTGCCGGAGGGCGTTCCCGCGGCGGGCGAGTGGGGGCGCGAGGAGGTGGTGCAGGAGCGATTCGAGGGACTGGCCGGCACGTTGAGCCTCGAGCGGCGCACGGTGCCCTTCCAGGCCGAGTCCCCCGAGGCCTTGTGGAGCTTCTTCGAGGAGAACGCCGGGCCGGCCGTGGTGGCCCGCAAGATGCTCCCCGCGGAACGCTACGCGGGGATGCGCGAGGACGGCATCGCCCTCGTGCGCGAGTGGAATGCCGCCGGCGACGGCTCCGTGTGCATCGACGCCGAGTACCTGCTCGTGGTGGCGCGCAGGCGCGGGTAGATGGCCTGAGCGCGCGGCTGCTCCTCCAGTACGACGGCACCGACTTCGCGGGCTGGGCGCGTCAGCCGGGCTATCGCACGGTGCAGGAGGTGCTCGAGCAGGGGATCGCCCAGATACTCGGACGCGAGGTGGTGCTCACGGCCGCGGGGCGGACCGACGCCGGCGTGCACGCCCTCGGCCAGGTGGCCAGTCACGCGGGCGAGCCCGCGCCGGCGTGGTCGCTGAACGGGGTGCTGCCTTCCGACGTGCGGGTGCTCGCGAGTGAGTTCGCGCCGGCGGACTTCGACGCCCGCCGCGACGCGCGCAGCCGCACATACCGTTACCGGATCCTGACACGGCAGGTGGCGAGCCCCTTCGAGCGTGGCCGCGCGCTGCACTGGCGCCACGCCCTCGATCGAGCGACGCTCGACGAGTGCGCCGCGGCCTTGATGGGCCCGCACGACTTCACGGCCTTCACCCCGACCCAGACCGAGCACGTGCACTTCCGCCGCCACGTGTTCCGCGCCGAGTGGACCCGTGCCGACGAGCAGGTCCTCGAGCTGTGGCTAGAGGCCGACTCGTTCATGCGCCGCATGGTGCGGATACTCGTCGGCACCATGCTCGCCGTGGGCGGGGGACGGATGGAGCTCGAGCACTTCCGGGAGCTGCTGCTGGGTGCGCCTCGGACCGACGCCGGTGACACTGCCGCGGCGTGCGGCCTGTACCTCGAGCACGTCAGATACTGAGGGGACGGACCCCTCACTACCATCACCCGTCGCTCCGATGAACGTCCTGCTCACCAATGACGACGGCATCCAGGCCCTCGGACTGAATGCCATGCGGCGCGCTCTGTTGGAGGTACCGGGTGTCGACCTGGCCGTGATCGCGCCCGACGGCAACCGCAGCGCGAGCGGACGCAGCATCACCACGCGCACGCCGCTGTCGGTTACCGAGGTCCACTTCGATGATGGCACCGTCGGCTACGCGACCGACGGCACGCCGGTCGACTGCGTGCGCTTTGCCGCTCTCGGCCTAGTGGAGAGGGAGCCGGATCTGATCGTCTCGGGCATCAACCACGGTGCCAACCTGGGCGACGACATCACCTACTCGGGCACGGTCGCCGCGGCGCTCGAGGGCATCGTGCTCGGCATACCGGCGATCGCCGTCTCGCAGCAGTCGCGGCGGGGGGAGATGGACTTTCGCCTCGGCGACCGCTTCGACTTCGAGCAGGCGGCCGGGTTCGTCGCGCGGGTCGTCGAGGAGCTCGAGGACGTGCCGATGCCGGAAAGCACCCTCCTGAACGTGAACTGCCCGGCGGGAGATGCCCGGGGCGCGCGGCCGTGCCGACTGGGCAAGCGCATCTACCGCGATCGCCTCGAGCTCACGGAGGAGAAGGACGGGCGGCGCGTCTACCGCATCTACGGTGACGACCCGGGCTACCACGAGGAGGAGGGCACCGACTTCGCGGCGATCGCCGACGGCTGCATAGCGGTCAGTCCGCTGCACTTCGACCTGAACGACGCCGCCGGCATGGAGGCGCTCGGCGGCTTCGACCTTGATCGGCTCCTGCGCCCGGCCGCGCGCGAGGTGGAGTAGGCAGGGTGGCCGCGCGGACTCCGGCGGCGGCGCCGGATGACGCTGCCGGGGACCCGGCCGAGCGGGCGCGAGAGCTGCGCGCCGAGCTCGAACACCACAACCACCGTTACTACGTCCTCGACGACCCGGAGGTCTCGGACACCGAGTACGACGCGCTTCTGAACGAGCTACGCGAGCTCGAGGCCGCGCACCCGGACCTGCTCACGCCCGACTCGCCCACCCAGCGGGTCGGCGCCCGGCCGCTCGACCGCTTCGCCCAGGTGCGGCACCTGCAGCCGATGCTCTCCCTGGCCAACGCCCGCAACGCCGAGGAGCTTCGTGCGTGGGTGGTGCGCATCCAGAACCTGCTGATCAAGAGCGGTCGTGAGGGCCAGGAGCTCGAGTACGTGATCGAGCCGAAGATCGACGGACTGGCCATCTCCCTCGTCTACGAGAGCGGCGTGCTCGTGCGCGGGGCCACCCGCGGCGACGGCGAGATCGGCGAGGAGGTCACGCAGAACCTGCGCACGATCACCGACATCCCCGTGCGCGTGGCCGACGCGCCGCCCCTCCTCGAGGTCCGCGGCGAGGTGTACATGGCGCGCTCTGCCTTCGCGGCGCTGAACGAGCGTCGCGCCGGCGCGGGGGAGCCCACCTTCGCCAACCCGCGCAACTCCGCCGCGGGCTCGCTCCGGCAGCTCGACCCTCAGATCACCGCGTCGCGCCCGCTCTCGATCTGGTGCTACGGGGTCGGCGCCGTCGAGGGCCTCGAGATCCCCACGCACCGCGAGCGGCTCGCGTGGCTCGAGGAGCACGGCTTCAAGGTGAGCCCCAAGCTCGAGGTACGACGCGAGGTCGAGGAGGTGGTCGCCGCCTGCGAGGCCTGGGAGGAGCGGCGCGAGGGCCTCGACTTCGAGACCGACGGCGCCGTGGTGAAGGTGAACGACCTCGAGCTGCAGCGCTCGCTCGGGGTCGTGGGGCGGGAGCCGCGCGGGGCCATCGCCTGGAAGTTCCCCCCGATGACGGGCCAGACGGTGCTCCGATCGATCATGTGGAACGTCGGGCGCACCGGCCACATGGTGCCGTTTGCCAACCTCGAGCCGGTGCAGCTCTCGGGCGCCACCGTCAAGCTCGCCACCCTGCACAACGAGGAGGACCTACGCCGCAAGGACGTCCGCGAGGGGGACGAGGTGATCGCGATGCGCGCCGGCGACGTGATCCCGCAGGTGGTCTCGCCCACCGCTGCGGCGCAGCGGCGCCCGGACCGCTCTCCTCCCCCGGAGCCCCCGGCCCAGTGCCCGTCGTGCGGGACCGACACCGTCAAGCCCGAGGGCAGCGCCTGGACGATCTGTCCCAACCGCGCCTCCTGCCCGGGGCAGCTCTTCCAGGCCGTCAAGCACTTCGTGCACCGCGGCGCGATGGACATCGACGGCTTCGGGGAGAAGCAGTCGCAGCGCTTCCTGGCCGACGGGCTGATCGCGAACGTGGCCGACATCTATGAGCTGACGGCCGAGCGGCTTACCGAGCTGGAGGGATTCGGCGAGGTGTCGGCCCGCAACCTGGTGCAGGCCATCGACGCCTCACGAGAGCGACCGTTCCATCGCGTGCTCTTCGCGCTCGGCGTGCCCGGGATCGGCTTGGTGGGCGCGCGGGAGCTGGCCGCGCACTTCCGCACCGTTGACGCGCTGATGGCGGCCTCTCCGGACGAGATCGTGGACGTGCCCGGAATCGGGCCGATCCTGGCCGAGACGATCGCGGACACGTTCGCCGAGGAGCGGACGCGCGAGCTGATCGAGCGGCTGCGCAGCTACGGGCTGCGGATGGAGGAGGAGGGACCGGCTCCGGGCAGCGAGGGACCCGTCGCGGGCAAGACGTTCGTGGTCACCGGCACGCTCCCGTCGCTCTCCCGCGAGGCCGCCACGGAGCGCATCGAGGCTGCGGGGGGCAAGGTCACGAGCTCGGTCTCCAAGCGCACCGACTACCTGCTGGCGGGCGCGAACGCAGGCACCAAGCTGGCCAAGGCCGAGCAGGTGGGGACCGAGGTCATCGACGAGGTGCGGCTGCTCGAGCTGCTGGGGGAGGAAGCCTAGAGGGTGGACGGTGCACGGTGGACGGTGGACCGAGACGCGCTGGCACCCAATCGCTCACCTTCCTCTGCCCGTGTCCCGGTCCACCGTCCTCTGTCCACCGTCCTCTGCCCACTGTGCCCCGATGCGGGCCTCAGCCGCGATACGCCGCCATGGCCTGCGCCATGCGGTCCTGCAGGGCGCGCGCGCCGCTCACGTTCACGCGGTTCATGAGGATGGAGAAGGCGATCGTGTCGCCGCCGAGCGAGACGCAGTAGCCCGACAGGGCACTGACGTCGGAGAGCGTGCCGGTCTTGGCGCGGCAGCGGCCGTGGGCCGGGCCGGATCGCAGGCGGTCGACCAGCGTCCCGGTGCGGCCGGCGATCGCCAGCGAGTCGAAGAACGCGGGAAACTCGTCGCGGCGTCGCAGCCCGGTGAGCAGGCGGCCGACCTGTCGCGGAGCGGCCACGTTGCGGCGCGAGAGGCCCGAGCCGTCGGCGAGGCTCGCGGAGGCGCCGACCTCGCGCGCGAAGGCCTCGGCCCGGCGCGCGCCCGCGGCGGTGGTGCCGCGGCCGATCTCGAAGGCGCCGAGGCCCTTGGACAGGATCTCGGCGAAGAAGTTGTCGGAGCGCGTGTTGGCGATCTGCACCAGGCGCGCGACCGTGGGGGAGCGGACCGCGACCAGCTCGCGGGCCTCCTCGGGGCTCGGGCCGGCGGTGGGGCTCCCCGCCACATCCACGCCACGCTGCTCGAGCTCACGATCGAGACGTGCGGCCGCGAACAGCGGCGGATTGGACTGGAACGCGCTGCCGCGGTCATCGGCGAGCCCGCGGTCGTAGGCGAGGGCGCTCAGCGGGCCGACGTAGATGGAGGTCCGAAAGCCTGAGTCCGGTCCGCCACGGAGCGAGTCGAACAGGGACTCGTCGCCCACGACCCGTCCGGTCACCGAGTGGATGCCGTAGCCACGCAGCCGGGCGGCGAGCGACTCGACGCTCGCGCTCGCGAGGTAGGAGCGCCGGGCGAACGCCTCGGAGCCGAAGGTCGGATCGCCGCCGCCGCGCAGGTAGAGGCTTCCGTGCCAGCGGCCACGGTCGTCAAGCGTGCCGGCACCGCTCACCCGGGTCTCGATCCGCTCGTTGGCGCCACGCGCCGCGAGCACCGCCGAGGTGGTGAACACCTTGGTGTTGGAGGCCAGTATCCGTCGCGTGTCGGCCTGGGAGGTGAACAGGGTTCTGCCCTCTGTCGCGTTGTAGGCGTACGCGCCGGAGGACGAGCCGGTGGACCGCATGGCGCCCGCCAGGGCGCGGCGCAGCCGGCGGTCCTCGGCCGTCCGCGCGGCCGTTACCCAGCGTGCGCCGCTCCGGGTGGCCGTGGTGGCAGAGGACGCTTCCCCACCCCCGCCGGTGGAGGCCGAGACGGTCGGACCGGGGGCGGCACCGGCCGGCGGCGGCGCGGCGAAGAGAGCGCCGAGCATCATGCCGAGGGCAGCTATCGCGACCGTCGCCGGCCTGCTTCCTGCTGCCCATCCGCTCACCCGACGCGAGGGTAGCGGCTGACGGCCGCGGGCTCTGGGATGATGCCTGGCGAGTATGGGCAAGGTGGTGAAACTCGAGAAGCCTGCGCGGCGCACCGCGTCGGGCACCAAGGTGCCGCGACGCCGGGCGAGCCAATCGCGCACGGCACTCGTGCTCGGCGGGGGCGGCGTGACCGGGGGGGTGTACGAGATGGGCGCCCTGCGGGCCCTCGACCTCCTGGCCGTGAACCGGACGGTGAACGAGTTCGACGTGTACGTGGGCACGAGCGCCGGCTCCTTCGTGGCGAGCCTCGCCGCCAACGGCGTGACCCCCGAGGAGATGATCCGGGTCGTCAACCAGCAGGTGCCGACCCCGTTCCGGGACATCAACACCGGCACGCTGATGTCGCCCAACTATCTGGAGTTCGCCAAGAGCGCCATCAACCTGCCGCTGCGCACGATCGGCATGGTGCGCACGGTCGCGGGTAACCTGCGGGCCAGCTCGATCATGGACGTGATGGTGGGCCTCGCCGAGGCCCTGCCCTCCGGCATCTACGACGGCTCGGGGATCGAACGCTACCTCGCCGAGGTGCTGAGCGACCCCGACCGCACGAACGACTTCCGGCTGCTCAAGCACGAGCTCTATCTCACCGCAACGGACCTCGACACGTGCGAGCGGATCGTGCTCGGCGCCGAGGAGTGGGATGACGTCCCGATATCGAAGGCCGTCGCCGCCTCGACCGCGCTGCCGATGGTGTACAAGCCGGTCGAGGTGAGGGGTCGGCAGCTCATCGACGGGGGCATCCGCTCGACCACCAACGTGGACATCGCCGTGGAGCGTGGCGCCAAGTTCGTGATCGTGGTCAATCCCCTCGTCCCGTACGTGAACGATTTCCAGAAGGTCATCCCGACGATGCTCGGCAGCCGCACGCGGCGCGTCTCGGACATGGGGTTCCCGCACATCGGCTACCAGACCTTCAAGCTGCTCGCCCACCAGCGCCTGCACGAGGCGGTCCAGCATTGGCAGGAGCGCTACCCCGGGGTGGACATCATCCTCATCGAGCCGGACCCGAACGACGAGCTGATGTTCGACACCAACGTCATGAACTTCACGAAGCGGGTGGAGATCGCCCGGCACGGCTTCGAATCGGTGACCCTGAGGCTTGCCAACGACTACGAGAACCTGCGCGACGTGTGCGCGCGCCACGGCATCGAGATCTCCGCCACCCGCGTGCGGAAGGTCGTGCGGCGGTTCGCGGAGGAGCCCGAGAAGACGCGCGCGTGGCGACGGATCCTGGAGCAGACCACCGGCACGCTGCTGCGGCAGTCCGAGGACGCCTAGCCAGAGACGGCCGGGGTCGCGGTGGCCGTGGCAGGCCCCGCCTTCGTGCCCGTTCCGTGTAGCAGTGTCTCCACGCCGCGCGCGCCGACGTCCCAGTGCAGGGCGCCCGCATGGTGCCGGACCGAGAGAATTGCCCCGCCCACCCGTTGGAGCTCGGCCTCGGCGGCACCCGCCGCTCTGTCGGTCTCGATGTCGGCCAGGCCGCAGGCGCTCAGGAAGCGCTTCAGGTCAGGGTGGCGGCCCTCGGCGCCCTCCAGCTCGAGCTCCTCGACCCAGAACGGGTCGGCTGACCTCGTCACATCCGGCGACAGCACGCACACGGCCATGTCGTCCGGCGTGCGGTCGGCAACGCCTGTCAGGCGGCCGAGAAGGTCTTGGGCGGTCGGGTTCGACCCGAGCTCCGCGATCAGCTCGGCCAGCCGCTCGCGGCCGACGAGCTCGTCACCGATCCGGGCCTCGATCAGGCCGTCGGTGAAGAAGCACGCGAGTGACTCTTGCGGCAGGGCGATAGTCGTCTGCCGCCGCCCGGTGGGCAGGCCGACGCCGAGTGGGGGCGAGGCGAACGTCGCGATCGGCTCGTGCCCGAGCCCGCCTCGCACGATCGGCGGCGGGTGCCCCGCCGAGGCATAGCTGAGGGTGCCGCTGCGCGAGTCCCAGCGCGCCACCACCACGGTGGCGAAGTCGTCTCCGAGGTCGTCGCCCAGGGCGTGGCCGGCGAGCTGCAGCGCGGTGCGCGGCTCGAGCCCCGCTTCGAGGTAGGCGCGCAGGGTGTAGTGCACGAGCGTGGTGCGCCCGAGCGCCTTGCGGCCGTGCCCGGAGACGTCGCCGACGATGACCGCGACGCGGTCGTCGTCCAGTGCGAACGCGTCGTAGAAGTCGCCCCCGGCTCCCGGTCCGTCGGCGGGCTGGTAGGCCACCGACACGCCGACCTGCCCGAGCCGCGCCGGCACCTCGGGCAGGAGCGCGGCCTGCAGCAGGCCGATGTCCCTGAGGAGCTCGATGCGCTGACGCGCGAGCCGGCGCGCCCGGAGCCCGGAGCGCGAGTACGCGACAGCGAGCAGCGCCGTCAGGAGCGCCAGGACACCCACCGCGATCTTCATCCAGAGCGGCACCACCTCGACGATGTCGCCAACCGCGTCGCGCAGCGAGGGATCGGGCTCGGGGGGCGTTGGGCCGGGGAGCGTGCTCTGGCTCGGGGCGGGACGTTCGGGCCGCGTCGAGCCGGGTCTGGAGGTTGCGCGGCGGCCCGCGCGGCGGCCGGAGCCGGCGCGCGGAGCCGTCCGGCGCCCGCGGCTCCCAGTCGGGCCGTCACGGCCGGCGGCACCGCGGTCGGAGCGGTTGGCGCCCGAGGGGGATCCGCCGCTGCGCGGGGGCGTACCCGAGGCGTTCGAGCCTCCGCCGGACTGGTTCGGCGACGGACTCGCGCGCGGAGCAGCGGTGCCTCCTGAGGCCCCTCCCGACGAGCCACCTCCCGATGAGCTCGGCGGTGCGGCCGCTTGCGGTAGCCTGCCCGCCGTGTCGTTGACCGTGCCCACGGGGTCCTTCGTCACCTCTCCCACGGGATCTTGCGGAACCGCGCCGCCGCCCGGAATCTCGATTGGGGCCTGGGGCAGCTCCAAGCCCTGGGCGAGCGCGCCGCCGGCCCCGACAGCGAGCATCGCGACCGCGAGCGCAGCCACGCGACGCGCGCGCGCGGCGAAACTGGCCCAGAGCGCCATGGCTGCTATATCGGCCCGGAGGGCGCCGCGCTCAAGCTCCGCTCGCGAGCCTCGCCGGATGTGGCCCGCAGGTGGCCGCTGATGGCCACGCTCGAAGTCCGCTCAGAGACGCACGGCGGCATACCTGCCCTCGGCCTGAGCGGGGAGCTCGACTTCGCTGGGCTCGAGCTGCTCGAGGCGGAGCTCGCCCCCCTCGAGCGGGAGTCTCCGCCCATCCTGATCCTCGACCTCAGAGAGCTGTCATTCCTCGACTCGAGCGGCCTCAACATGATCATGCAGGCCAACCGTCGAGCCGCCGAGGAGGACCGGCGGCTGGTGATCGTCCGCGGTGACGAGCGCGTGCAGCGCATCTTCGAGTGGACGGGAGTGACGCGTTCGCTCGAGTTCGTGGACTCCCTGCAGGAGCTCCCGGAGGCGGATTAGTCGTCCACTAACCGCCGCCGACGGCCTGCACCAGTGCCGACAGCAGGCGCTCGGTGGCCGCCGGCCCGCGGATCGATGCCCGCACGTGCTGCTCGTCGCCCAGCGGGCCACCGGGCGCCACCAGTACTCCAGCGCGCTCGAGCCGAGCGGCCAGCGCGCCGCCGGTCAGACCGGCGGCGGTCAGCCAGGCGAAGTTGGCCTGCGTGTCGGGAGCCTCGACCGGCAGGTCGTGGAGAGCCGCCAGCAGCCTTGCCCGCTGATCGACGACGAGTGAGCGGCGGCGCTCCACCTCGGGCTCACCGATCTTGAGCACGTGTTCGATACCCGCCTGGGTCAGCGCGTTCACCCCGTGCACCGGGGCGAGAGCCTCGAGCAGCGAGGCTGCCGTACCCGACCCGATGGCGTAGCCCGCCCGCAGCCCCGAGAGCCCATAGATCTTGGAGAACGTGCGGAAGACGAGCAGTCGCGGAAAGGCCTCCACGAGCCGCAACGCGGCGTCGGCATCCTCGACGTCCTGGAACTGAACGTAGGCCTCGTCGAGCAGTACGTGCACGTGCTCTGGGAGGGAGGAGAAGAGCTCGCCGAGGGTCTCGGAGTCGAGGTAGGTGCCCGTCGGGTCGTTCGGGTTGCAGATCGTGACTACGCGCGTCGTGTCGGTGATCGCGTCGAGCAGCGCCGCCGGATCGCTGCGGCCACTCACGAGGTCGACGGCCACCGGACGTGCTCCGGCGCGCGCGGCCATCAGCGGATAGAGCGGGTAGGAGGGCCAGGGGGTCACGAGCTCGTCGCCCTCGGACAGGAGCAGGTAGGCGGCCGTCTGAAGGAGCTCGGCGGCACCGTTGCCCACCACGATCTGCTCCGGCTCCACGGCGTGCCGCTCGGCGAGGGTGCGCCGCACCGTGGTCGCATGGCGATCGGGGTAGCCGTTGACGCGCCCGCGAGCCACGTATATCGCCGCGTTCATGACCTCGGCGCTCGGGAAGTCGGGCCACTCGGCGCTGGACAGGTCGAGCACCGGCACCTCGGCGAGCGCGGTCGCCCTCTCGTGCGCCCGCCTCTCCCTCAGGCCGCGGTTGACCTCCTCTTGGTCGAGCCCCTCGAAGCGGCGGTAGTAATCGAGCAGGCCCACGCGGGGCAGGGTAATCGGCGGTTGAGTGCTACGACCGGGGTGCCAGCGTCGGCCCGGGCCCCTCGATGATGAAGAACCAGAACACGAAGACCGACACCACGAGCATGGCGCTGACCACGAAGATCGTCTCGAGCGCACCCTGCTTCTGCTCGTGGCCGGCGGCACGCCGGGCGAGCTTCCACAGGTGGTCGAGCCGCTTGGCGATCGCCAGGGTGCCCACCAGCGTGATCAGCATCCCCACGAAGGCCGAGAGAATCCCGAGGCTCACCGCGCCCGTCCAGTAGTCGACGTAGGAGCCAACCCACAGCCACGCCACCGGCTGCGGCCCCCAGAGGGTGCAGCACAGGATGGTCTCGACGAGGAGGATGAAGGCCGCGACCGCACGGTGCACGCCCTGCCGTCCGTCGCTCTCCACCGGCGCGCGGTACTTGAGCGGTGCCGTGCCGGGCCGCCGCCCGACGAAGAGTCCGCCGGTGTCTGTGGGGTCGTTGCGCGCCATTTGAGGAAAGCGACGGCCCCGCGAGGCGGGGCCGACCCGAGCGATTGTAGGGAGCCTGGACCCGGGCGCCCTACGCGGCGTAGAGGGCGTCCACCTCGCCGGCGTACTTCTCGTTCACCACGTTGCGCTTGACCTTGAGCGTCGGGGTCAGCTCACCCGTCTCCTGCGAGAGGTCGTGCGGCAGGATCCGGAACCGCTTGATCTGCTCCACCGGGCCGACCTTCGCGTTGACCACGTCGACGGCGGCCTGCACCTCGGCCTGCATCTGCTCGGACTCCGCCACCTCGTCGGCGCCGATGCCGTGCTCCTCGGCGAACTTGGGCACCTCGTCGGGGTCGAGCGTGATCAGCGCGATCAGGTAGGGGCGCCGGTCGCCCACCACCACGGCCTGGGAGATCCAGCGGTTCTGCTTGAGGCCGTTCTCCAGGTTGGCCGGGGTGATGTTCTTGCCGCCGGCGGTGATGATGATGTCCTTCTTGCGCCCCGTGATGTACACGAAGCCGTCCTCGTCGATGCTGCCGAGGTCACCGGTGTGCAGCCAGCCCTCCTCGAGGGTCTCGCGGGTGGCATCCTCGTTCTTGTAGTAGCCCTGGAAGATGTTCGGGCCCTTGAGCAGGATCTCTCCGTCTTCGCCTATCCGAACCTCCTGGCCCGGCAGCGCCTTGCCGACCGAGCCGAAGCGGAAGTCCTCGAGCGAGTTCGAGGTGGCCACCGTCGAGGTCTCCGTCATCCCGTAGCCCTCGAGCACCGGAACGCCGCATGCGTAGAAGAACTCGAGGATCTCCTTGGCGATGGGAGCGGCGCCGGTCTGGCACTGTCGGATGCGACCGCCGAAGATCGCCCTCACGTTCTTGAACAGAGCCTCTTCGGCCTTGTCGAAGCCCGCCTGCAGCTCGGCGGGAACGTCCTCGCCGTCGGCCTGCATGGCGCGTACCTTGAGGCCGACCTGCACGGCCTGCTCGAGCTGCGCGCGGTCGGGCGCCGCGCTCGTGGCCATCGTGTAGATCTTCTCGAAGATCCGCGGTACCGAGGGGAAGTAGGTCGGCTTTACCTCCATCAGGTTGGGCACGATCTTGGTCGGGTCCTTCTCCCAGAAGGCGATCGTCCCCCCGAGGTCGATCGTCACGAATTGGACGAGCAGCGCGAAGGCGTGCGCGAGGGGGAGAAAGAGGTAGACCACGTCGCCCTCGCTGACCACCGACTCGGCCTCCGCCATGCTGCACACGTTGCGGTAGTTGGAGTGCGTGAGGATGCAGCCCTTGGGCGGCCCGGTGGTGCCCGAGGTGTAGATGTAGACGCACGGGTCGTCGCCGGAGGCGCCCTGCACGCGCTCCTCGTACTCGGAGTCGTCCCGGGCGCGTCCGCGCTCGCGAAGGGCGTCCAGGGAGAGGGCGTCCCCGATGTCCCCCTCCGGCTCGATGACGATGACGTGCTCCAGGTGCGGCAGGTCGCCCTCGACTGCGCGCACCTTGGCGAGCTGCTCCGCGTCCTCGACGAACACGGCGCGGGACTCGGAGTGGTGGAGCACGTAGTGGCACTCCTCGGGCGAGTTGGTCTGGTAGATCGACACCGACGCCGCGCCGGAGGTGATGATGCCGAAGTTCACCTGGGTCCACTCCGGGCGCGTGTGGCTGAGGATCGAAACCCGCTCGCCGCGCTCTATGCCGAGGTCGACGAGGCCGAGAGCCACCTCCTTGACCGTCTGGCCGAGCTCCTCGTAGGAGACGTCGACCCACTCCTCGCCGACCTTGTGCTTCAGCGCGGGCAGGGCCGCGTTCTTCGCGGTCGCGAGCGTGACCATGTCGGCCATCGTCTTCGAGCCGGTGCTGGCCTCGGGGGCTGTGACCGTAGCTGCTTCCATCGATCCCTCTCCTCCTCGTCGACCAGTGAGCGAGGATCAGTCTACGCCCGCGAGGGCGGACGCCGAGCCGCTCGCGCTCGCGGGGCTGCTCGGTTGAGCGGCGCGGATCAGGCCTTGGCCACCTCGGCCTTGCCCTGCGCCTCCTTGAGGGAGGCCAGGAAGAGCGTCTTGTCGATGCGGCCCTCGTAGATCGGGACTCCGAGCTGCGTGCACTTGACGATCACCTCCCGCCGATGCATTCCTGCTTCCCGGGCCAGCTCGGTGGGCGTCAGATGAATCGCCAAGGTCCCTCTCCTCAGTTCGACTTTGCGGGAGTGACCACAGTGTTACCGCTCGCGCCGGACGACGCAAGGCCGAGCCGGCGGAGGCGAGGTAATGTCCGTCGGCATGGCCAGGTCGAAGAGCGCCGACGTACTCGCCGACGAGTTCCTCGAGTCGTTGATGGACACGAACCTCTACTCGATGGGGGCCTACTTCTCGGATCAGCATCCCGGTCTCGTCGAGGAGGTGATCGCCCAGAGCGTGGCCATCGAGGAGCGTGGCCTGCGTGGCTACGCGGATGACCAGGGGCTCACCTTCGAGGAGTGCTTCCACACGCTCCTGACCGGTCTCGCCGTGCGGTACTACAAGGCCGTGGCCGCGTAGGCGACGCGGACTACATCGAGCGGTCATGGGCGAGGGCCCGCTCGAGCATCGTCGAGAGGGGTACCGGCGTGACGTCGAAGAGCGCGGCGCCCGAGGCATCCCGGACGACGGTCTCGGTCGCGAGGCCCTCCACGAGCGGCCGCGCCACGCCGGCGTCGACCGGCGTGATCAGGCCGATCCAGTGCGAGGAGAGCCACGGCGTGAGGAAGGGGACCGGCAGCTTGGGCCGTGGCCGCTTGTCGAGGGCCTCGGCCATACGGTCGAGCATGTCCCCGTAGCTCAACACGTCCGGTCCGCCGATCTCGATATCCCGGCCCGCCGACTCCTCGACGGCGGGCGCCTGCGAGAGGTAGGTGAGCACGTCGTCGATGCCGATCGGCTGGGTGGGGGTCTTCAGCCACGATGGGGCGATCATGGCCGGCAGGCGCTCGACCAGGTAGCGCAGCGTCCGGTAGGACTCGCTGCCCGAGCCGACCACCATCGCGGCGCGGAAGTAGGTCAGGGGAGGCCCTTCGCGCCGGAGGATCTGAGCGGTCTCGTGCCGGCTGCGCAGGTGCTTCGAGCCGGCGCCCTCACCGGCCAGCCCGCCGAGGTACACGACCCGGCCGACACCTTCCTTCGCGGCCATCTGCGCGAAGGCCCCGGCGGCGGAGCGTTCGCGCGCGGCGAAGTCGCCGTTGCCCCCGCGGCCCATCGAGTGGATCAGGTAGTAGGCGACGTCGATCCCCACGCCGGCCCCGCTGAGGGTCTTCGGCCTCGAGACGTCTCCCTCGTGCAGCTCGTGCCCGTTGCGCGCGAGGTGGGCCGCCCGCTCGCGATCGCGTACCAGGCAGCGGACCTCCGCTCCGGCGGACGCCAGGGAGTCGACGAGCCGGCCACCGACGAAACCGGTGGCCCCGGTTACAAGGGCGCGCATTACCGGAAGCGTACGGTTGCGCCCGATCTTCCCGATCGCTCGAGTGCCTCGCCATACTCGAGCGATGCGCCTGTCGGTCGTGCTCGTGCTCGCGCTGGGTCTGGCGCTCGTGGGCTGGGGCGAGGGGAGGCGGGGCCCCGCGGAAGCGCCGGCCGCGTCGCCGGGCGGGGCCGAGGGCCCGAGCGCGGGTAGCGTTGGCGGGGGCGTTCGCCTCGTGCGCGTCGGGCGCTTCTCACAGCCCCTCTACGTGACGGCCCCTCCCGGCGACCGGCGACGCCTCTTCGTGGTCGAACGGCGCGGTCGGATCCGGGTGATCGAGGACGGCCGGACCCTTGCGCGACCCTTTCTCGACCTGTCGGCGAGCGTACGCACCGACGGCGAGCGCGGCCTTCTGTCACTCGCCTTCGCCCCCGACTACGCGCGCTCGGGGCGCTTCTACGTCTACTTCACCGATCGCCGGGGCGACATCCGCGTGCGGGAGTACCGGCGCTCGCCCGCGGGAGCCAACCGGGCTGACCCGGGCTCGCGCCGCAATCTGATCGTTCAGCGGCACCGCACATACTCGAACCACAACGGCGGGCACCTGGCCTTCGGACCCGACGGGTTCCTCTATATCTCGACCGGCGACGGCGGGGGCGGCAACGATCCACTGCGCAGCGGGCAGAGCCGGGGCGCGCTGCTCGGCAAGCTGCTGCGGATCGACCCGCGGCGGTCGGGAAGGCGCCCCTATCGCGTGCCTCGCTCGAACCCGTTTGCCGGACGTCGGGGTCGTGACGAGATCTACGCCTATGGCCTGCGCAACCCGTTCCGCTTCTCGTTCGACCGCCTGACCGGCGACCTGGCGATCGGCGACGTCGGCCAGGACGCAGTCGAGGAGATCGATTTCGCCCGCGCCGGCAGGGCCCGCGGCGACAACTACGGCTGGCGCTGCTTCGAGGGCCGCCGCCGCGCCGCCCCCTGCCGCGCGCCCGGCCACGTGCCGCCGGTGCTCCAGCGCCGGCATCCCGCGAGCTGCTCGATCGTTGGGGGCTACGTGGTGCGCGATCCGGCGCTCGCCGACCTGCGCGGACGCTACGTCTACGGCGACCTGTGCAACAGTGCCCTGCGCTCGGCGAGGCTGCGTCCGGGGACCGCCACGGGCGACGGCCCGCTCGGGCTCAGGGTCTCCAGCCTCGTCTCGTTCGGCGAGGACGCGCAGCGGCGTGTCTACGCCGTCTCGATCGCCGGGCCGGTGTACCGCCTGACTGCACGCTGAGCCAGGCCGTGGCGGCTCCGGACGGGCGCGTGCGGCGCCTCCGAGCGGATCTGCGCCTCCGGGCGGATCTGCGCCTCCGAGCGGCCCGCGGCTCCCTCAGCTCACGCGCGAGTCCGCGCGATGGGCGTCGACGAGCTGCGAAAGCGTCTCGCGCGAGGTGTGCTCGGGGCGCCAACCGAGCAGCTTGCGCGCCCGGTCTGTGCGCATGAGCACCGGAGTGCGCATCGCCTGGATCCAACCGAGCTGTTCAGGTGCCCCGGGCAGCCGGGCGATGACGTGAGCGGTCGCGTCCACCGCCAGCTCGGGCACCGGGATCGAGTACCAGCCGAGCGCAGCAGCCAGATCGCTCATCGAGAGCGTTCCGCTCGCGGCCAGGTTGTAGGCGCCCGGCTCGCCCTTCCCGAGTGCGCCGGCCAGGAAGGCCGAGGCCACGTCGTCCTCGTGCACGAGCTGGAAGCGGACCCCGGGATCGGGGATCACGGGCTTCAGCATCGGCACCGACGACACGAGGCGGGCGACTGACGCGGGCACGGCCTCGCCGAGGCGGATGTACGGCAGCTCATCCAGCATCATCTGCGCCTTGGGGCCGGCGACGATGCAGGGCCGGAAGACGTAGGCGCTCGTGCGGCTCTGACCGGCCAGCACGTCGGCGAGGACCCGCTCCACCTCGGCCTTCTGGCGCGAGTAGAAGTGCGCGGGCGTGCCACGTGCAGCGACATCCTCGTCGAGCCATGCCGGGTTGTCCTCGTGGAAGCCATACGCGGCCACGCTCGACGCGTAGCAGATGCGCTTGGCCCGGACCTCGACGGCCGCCTCGAAGACGTGCCGCGAACCGTCCACGTTGATGGCCTCGCTGTCCCCGCCGCCCACGATCGCGAACGCCAGGTGCACGACCACGTCCGCGCCCTTGACCGCATCGCGGACGCTCGCGGCGTCGCGGACGTCACCCTGGCGGTACTCCGTCTTCTTCCAGCCGCGGCTCGCAGGGTCGAACGGCCGGCGGGCCATACCGACGATGCGCTTGACCCGGCGCGAGCGCTCGAGCCCGTCGACGAGGGCGATGCCCAGGTCGCCGGTCGGACCGGTCACGGCCACGGTCAAGCCCTGCTGACGACCCTTCGTTGCCATCTACGAGCTCCCTTCGAGCGGAACGGCTGGGTTCGTCTACCTACCCCGATCCGCGTCGGGGTTAAGCGCGTCGGGATTAAGCGCGTCGGGATTAAGCGCCGCGGGTCAGCGCCGGTTCCCGGCGGACCGGGGTCCGCAGCCGTGAAGCACGTCTACGCGGTCCGCCATCACCTCGTCGCGACCGCTGTCACATTCCACGACGTCGCGTTCGCCGTCGCGGACCTCGACCGTGTCGTCGCCGGCCCCGCCGATCACCGTATCCGTGCCCTCGCCTCCATAGATGGTGTCGTCGGATGCGCCGCCCAACAGCGTGTCGTCACCGGCCTGGCCGAGGATGACGTCCGGCCCACCCCCTCCGCCCACCCGATCCGTGCCGGTGCCCGCGTAGACGCGGTCCTCTCCGGCGCCGGCAAACAGGAGGTCGTCCTCCGTGCCCCCCAGCAGGAGGTCGACACCCGGGCCGCCCTTCACGCGATCGTTTCCGCCGCTCGCGTCCAGGTAGTCGTTGCCAGCCAGGCCGAGGAGGGTGTCCGGCCCCTCGCGGCCGAAGAGCTGGTCGGGCTCCTGAGAACCGAGCAGCGTGCTGCCGCGCGGGTTGGCCTCCTGCGTCTTGGCACCAGCCAGCGACGCGAACGAGCAGAGGAGCAGGGCCGCTGCGGCAGCGATGAGCGTGACTGTTCTCATGGGCGACTTTTACAACCCGCCTGTGGCTCGCGGGTTGCGGTGCCGTCAACACGCCCCGCGCTGGCGCTCCTGGTCCTGCTCAGCGGATCCGGGGCTCAGCCGGCGCCGGGCGCATCGTCGTAGCCCGGATCACCAGGCATCCGAACCTGCGCGCCGCCCTCGCCGACCACCACGCGCGGCTGGACCGGAACGACCTCGCGCCCACGGGCGTCCGCGATCGTGTCGGCGACCGACGCCTTCTCGGCCAGTGCCTCGAGGTGCTTGATCGTCGGGAAGACCAGCAGCAGCTCACCTCGCTCCCCCGCCTCGAGCGCCTCCTGTGGCCGCAGCCAGCGAACCTCGACGCACTCGGCGCCGTCGCACACCGCCTCCGCGCCGGGGGGCGCCTCGGTCACGAAGAACCACGTGTCAAAACGGACCTTGACTTCGCTGGGCGTGATCCAGCGGGAGTACGGCACGAGCGAGTCCTCGTGCTCGACGCGCAGGGCGGCTTCCTCCTCGAGCTCGCGCAGCCCGGCGCCGGCGGGCCCGCCGTCACTCTCGTGCACCGAGCCGCCGGGAAAGACCCAGGCCCCGCCCATGAACCGCGCCTCGGGGTTGCGCTTCACGAGCAGCACCTCCATGCCCCCGGGCGCGTCGCGGAGCACAATCGTCGAGGCTGCCTGGCGTGCAACGGTGGCCTCGCCCGTGTTCAGCTCCTCGCCGGGTGGGGGTCGGTCGACGCGCACGGGCTGACCATAACGGTCGGTATCGTTTCTCCCCGTGGAAGCCGCCACCCAGCAAACGCAGTGGATCTGCGAGTCGTGCGGTTTCGTCTACGACCCTGTCGAGGGGGACCCGGACGGAGGAATCCCGGCCGGAACGGCGTTCGAGGACATCCCGAGCGACTGGTTCTGCCCCGTGTGCGGCGCGCGGAAAAAGGACTTCGTCGTCTACGAGGGTTAGGCCGCCAGCGGCATCGCGGCCTGGGTGGTGGCCGCCGTGATCGCGACGCCCACGATCTCGACCAAACGCGTGAGCTGGGACTCGTCGATGCTGAGCGGGGGCATCAGGATCACCACGTCGCCGAGCGGCCGTACGATCGCGCCCCGCTCGCGCGCCTCCATCGTCACCCGGTGGCCCATGCGCTGGTCGAGCGGGAAGCCGCTGAGCTCGATCCCGCACATGAAGCCACGCTGACGCACCTCGGCCACACCGGCAAGGGCGCTCACCGGCTCGAGCAGCTCCTCCAGCAGTGCGATCTTCGGCTGCAGGCGCTCGAGCGTGCGCTCCTCCTCGAAGACCTCGAGCGAGGCGAGCGCCGCTGCGCAGGCCAATGGGTTGCCCGTGTAGGTGTGCCCGTGAAAGAAGGCCCGGAACTCCTCGAAGCGCCCGAGGAAGCCTTCGTAGATCCGCTCGCTGGTGAGCGTCGCGGCCAGCGGGAGGTAGCCGCCCGTGATCCCCTTGGCCAGGCACATGAAGTCGGGCGACACGCCCTCGTGCTCGCAGGCGAACATGCGCCCGGTGCGGCCGAAGCCGACCGCCACCTCGTCGCAGATCAGGAGAACGCCGTGCCGGTCGCAGAGGTCGCGCACGTCGCGCAGGTAGCCGGGCGGGTGCAGCAGGATTCCCGCCGCGCCCTGAACGAGCGGCTCGACGATCACCGCGGCCACCTCGTCGCCGTGATCGGCAAGCAGCCGTTCGAGGTCGGCGGCGTCCCCGGGCTCGGCCATCAGCGTGTCGAACAGCAGTGGTCGGTAGATCGAGTGAAAGAGGTCGATGCCGCCCACCGACACCGCTCCGACGGTGTCCCCGTGGTAGGCATTTCGCAGCGACACGAAACGCGTGCGCTTCGCCGCCTCCCCACCCTGCTGCTGCCAGAACTGGAAGGCCATCTTGAGCGCGATCTCGACGGCCGTCGAGCCGCTGTCGGAGTAGAAGACACGCGCGAGGCCGGGCGGCGCAAGCTCGACCAGGCGGCGGGCAAGCTCCACCGCAGGGGGATGAGACAGGCCGAGCATCGTGGTGTGGGCGACGCGGTCGAGCTGCTCCCTCACGGCGCCGTCGATCGTGGGGTGCCGGTGTCCGTGCACCGTGCACCACAGCGACGAGACGCCGTCGATGTAGCTCCGCCCGCCGGTGTCGAAGAGGTCGGTGCCCTCGGCGCGCTCGATGAAGAGCGGCGCCTCCTCCTCCCACCCGCGCTGCTGGGTGAACGGGTGCCAGAGGTGGCGGTGATCCTGTTCCGCAAGGTCCACGAAAGGGACGCTAACTATCGTGAGAGACGGAATGCCGCCCCTTCCCCTGCTCGTGTTCGTGGTCGGGACGGGCTCGCTCGGCGCCGAGATCGCCGCCGTGCGCCTGCTCGCTCCCTACTTCGGAGCCTCGACCGTCGTGTGGGCGAACACCATCGGCATCGTGCTCGTGGCTCTGACGGTCGGCTACTGGCTGGGCGGCCGGTTCGCCGATCGCCACCCGCACAAGCGCGGCCTCTGCCTGCTCACCCTGCTCGCCGCAACGCTCCTCGCGCTCGTGCCCTTCGCGGCCGATCCCCTGCTCGACCTGGCGGTGAACGCGCTCGACGAGATCTCGGCGGGGGCGTTCCTCGGCTCGCTCGTGGGCGTGTTGGCGCTGGTGGCCGTGCCGGTGCTCCTGCTGGGCGCCGTCACGCCGTGGGCGCTGCGCCTGGCCGTCGATCGCGTCGAGCAGGCCGGCACGGTGGCGGGGCGGCTGTACGCGCTCTCGACGGCGGGCAGCCTGGCCGGGACGCTGCTGTCGGCACTGGTGCTCATACCGCTCGTGGGCACGCGGCGCACGTTCCTCGTGTTTGCCTTCGCCATCGCGGCGGTGGCCGTGCTCGGCCTGCGGCCGACGCGCCGCTTTGCCCTGGCGCCCGCGGCGATGCTCGTGCTGATCGCGCTGCCGGTAGGCACGCTCAAGGGCAGCGAGAACGGCCGCGTGATCTATGAGACCGAGACGGAGTACCAGTACGCCCAGGTGGTCGAGCGCTCGGACGGCAGCCGCGCGCTGGAGCTGAACGAGGGTCAGGCTCAACACTCGATCTACAACCCCGACAGCGTGCTGACGGGCGACGTGTGGGACGGCCATCTGGTGCTGCCGTTCACGGTCCGCGACACCCCGCCGCGGCGGGTGGCCATCCTCGGCAACGCGGCGGGCACCACCTCGCGGGCCTACGAGGAGTTCTTCCCGGACACGCGCGTGGACGGCGTGGAGATCGACGCCGAGCTGTCCGAGATCGGCCGCCGCTACTTCGAGATGGACAACCCGAACCTGCACCTCTACCACGAGGACGCGCGGCCGTTCCTGCGCCGGGTCGACGCCCGGTACGACGTGATCTCCGTTGACGCCTACCGCCAGCCCTACATCCCCTTCTACCTGACCACGCGTGAGTTCTTCGAGACCGTGCGCGACCGGCTGGCGCCCGGCGGCGTGCTGATCGTGAACGCCGGGCATCCGGAAGGGCAGGACGACCTGGAGAAGGTGCTCACTGCGACGATTGCAGAGGTGTTCCCCAACCTGGCCCGGGACCCGATCGAGGCGACGAACACGCTGATCGTCGCCAGTGAGGCGCCAATTAGCCGTGACCGCCTGAACGGGGCAGCCGGCGCCCTTCCCGCGGAGCTGCGGGCGACGGCCACGGCGGCGGCTCGCCGCCTCGCGCCCCCGCTCGAGGGCGGCGACGTGTACACCGACGACCGCGCGCCGGTCGAGTGGCTGATCGACAAGTCGATCGTGGAGTACGCCTCGGGAGGCGAGTAGCGCCTCGGGCGCCACACTCGGCCTGCTCGCCGGCGGACTGGAATCATGAGCGAGATCTATGTGCACGGCTATCAGCCGCGAGAGAATGAACGCCTGCAGGATCAGGCGGGAACACTGGTCGACCTGCTGCACTCCGACACCGCCTATCCGCGCGGGAGCTCGGTACTGGAGGCTGGATGCGGGGTCGGCGCCCAGACGCTCACCCTGGCCCGCCGAAGCCCGAATGCTCGATTCACGTCGGTTGACGTATCCGCGGACTCGATCGCCGAAGCCAAGCGGAGGGCCGGCCGGGCTGGACTCACCAACGTGGAGTTCCGGCAGGGGGACATCTTCGACTTGCCCTTCAAGACGGAGTCCTTCGACCACGTGTTCGTCTGCTTCGTGCTGGAGCACCTCTCGCGGCCCGTTGAGGCCCTGGCAGTTCTCAACAGGCTGATCAGGCCCGGCGGCACCGTCACCGTTATCGAGGGCGATCACGGCTCGACCTACTTCTATCCAGACAGCGCCGCCGCTCATGCGGCGATCCAGTGCCAAGTCGAGCTGCAGGGTGAGGCTGGCGGAAACGCACTGATCGGCCGTCAGCTCTACCCCCTGATGGTCGAGGCAGGTCTCGACGCGGTCCGCGTCTCCCCCCGGATGGTGTACGTGGATTCGAGCCGACCCGACCTGGTGGATGGCTTCACCAGGAAGACGTTCACCGCGATGATCGAGGGCGTTCGCAAGGCCGCGATTGCGGCGGGCCTCATCGAGCCGTCGAGCTTCGACGCGGGCGTCCGGGATCTGCACCGAACGACCGAGGCGGACGGCGTGTTCTGCTACACGTTCTTCAAGGGGGTGGGGGAGAAGACGGGCGCGCACTCCTGACTGCGAATCGATGGCCGCGAGTACAGTCGAGGCAGTGACGTCGCCCGCCGACAAGGTGAGCGCATTCCGCGCGCTGCACGTGGCCGGTCGTCCTCTGCTGATGGCCAATCCGTGGGATGCGGGAACGGCCAGGCTGTTGGCCTCTCTGGGTTTTCAGGCGTTGGCCACCACGAGCAGCGGGCACGCGGCGACACTCGGTCGTCTCGACGGCGCGGTCACCCGAGAGGAGGCGCTCGCTCACGCGGCGTCGATGGTCGCAGCGGTGGACGTCCCCGTGTCGGCGGACCTGGAGAACGGCTTTGCCGACGACCCTGACTCCGTGTTCGGCACCGTCACCGACGCCGCCGCGCTCGGGTTGGCCGGCTGCTCGATCGAGGACTTCACGGGGGATTCGGATGCGCCGATCTATGGCATGGAGCTGGCCGCCGAGCGCGTGGCCGCCGCCGCCCGCGCGGCGCATGCCGGCCCGGGGCTGGTGCTCACTGCCCGGGCGGAGAACTTCGTGCACGGGATTCCTGATCTGGCCGACACGATCGCGCGGCTACAGGCCTACCAAGAGGCGGGCGCCGACGTTCTCTTCGCGCCCGGGCTGACCAGCCTCGACGACATCCGCCGCGTGGTCGCCTCAGTCGACCGCCCCGTCAACGTGCTCGTCCGTCCCGGCCTTGCCGCCGTGGGCGAGCTGGCGCACGCGGGCGTGGCCCGCATCTCGGTCGGTGGCGCCTTCAACCGGGTGACGCTTGACGCGTTGACCCGGGCCGGTCGCGAGCTGCTTGACCAGGGAACCTACGAGTTCATGGACCTCGCCGCTCGGGGCGGCGAACAGGCGGCCCTTACATTCGGCGCCCGCTGAGCGTTCGCCGCGACGGGACGACCACCGGCCGAAGCTCATCGGTCCCGCACGTGACCCTGCAGTGCTTCTGCCGCGCGGTCCGCGTCGTCGTCGGTGTTGTTGACGTGGAAGGAGAAGCGCAGCCGGCCGGCTCCGATGCTTCTGCGCAGCCGCAGAGCTGCAACGGTGCGAGTTCAGCGCGGCGGCGCGCAGTCCCCCGAGCGGCCCGGGGGCCCGAAACGCGGGAGGTGTCCGGCGAGCGCCAGGCGCCGGAGGAGCTCGAGGAGCCGCCCGCGCTCCGCCGGATCGAGCGGGGCCAGCACCTGGTCCTCCACCTTCTTCGCAGCTCTGCGGCCACGGGTGAGCTGGCTGCGCCCCTGCGCGGTCAGGTGCACGGTGTAGGCCCGACGGTCGTCGGGATTGCGGCGCCGCTCGGCGAGCCCCTCGCGTTCGAGGTCGTCGATCACGGCAACCATCGTGCTCGGGTCTATGTGAAGCACCTCGCCGAGGGCCTGTTGAGAGCGCCCATCCTCGGCGTCGAGGAGGTTGAGGAGCGCCAAGTGCCGGGGGTGTAGGCCGAGCGGCTCGAGTGCCTCGTGGAAGAGCTGCATGGACGCAAAGCCGAGCTTGCTCATCAGCAGGACCGGCTTGTCGGCCAGATGGGCAGGGACTCCGCCTGCCGTCCGGACTCCGGTGGAGCCTTCCGCGGCCCCGCCCTCCGCTGATCCCGCAGTTGCCATCCCGGGTAGGCAGCATAAACCACTGGCTTCACAAACCGTACGTTTGACGAAACGTTTGCATCGCAAAGGATCTGCTAGGGTCCGCCACTCGAAAACGAACGAAGCGGAGTCGGGTATGGCGCAGGCAACACACGGGATAGAGGTCGAGGGCCTCGTGCGCGAGTTCAAGAAGGGCCCGCGCGCCGTTGACGGGGTAGACCTCGTGGTCGCGCCCGGCGAGATCTACGGCTTCCTCGGCCCGAACGGGGCGGGCAAGTCGACGACCGTGCTCATGCTCACCACCCTGCTGCCGCCCACGGCAGGCAGCGCACGCGTGGCCGGATACGACATCGTCCAGGAGGGCGCCAAGGTGCGTGGCTCGATCGGCGCGGCGCTCCAGGAGGCCGCCCTCGACCCATTCCTCACCGGGCGGGAGCACATGCGCCTTCAGACCTCCCTTCACGGACTTCCGAAGGTCGAGCGACGCAGTCGAGGGGACGAGCTGCTCGAGCGCGTTGGCCTGACGCAGGCGGCCGACCGCAAGGTCGGGGGCTACTCCGGAGGCATGAAGCGGCGGCTCGACCTGGCGCTCGCCCTCGTGCACAGTCCGACGATCCTCTTCCTCGACGAGCCGACCACCGGCCTCGATCCGCAGAGTCGCAGCGCCCTGTGGGACGAGGTCGGGCGCCTCGCCCGCGAGGACGGGGTGACGGTCTTCCTCACCACGCAATACCTCGAGGAGGCCGATGTGCTGGCGGACCGGGTGGGCATCATCGACAGCGGGCGGCTCGTGGCCGAAGGCACGCCCAACGAGCTGAAGGCCCAGATCGGCCGCCCGAGCGTCGAGGCCCACCCTGCCGCGGCCACCGACCTCGAGCGGCTCGCCGGTGTGCTCGAGCGCTTCGGCTCCCCCACCGAGGCCGCAGCCGGCGCGGCGGCGGTGCGCCTTGCCGGCGGCGCGGCGGACCTGGCCGACGTGGTGCGCGCGCTGGACTCCGAGGGCGTTCGGGTAACCAACCTCCAACTCAACGCGCCCACCCTCGACGACGTCTTCCTGGCGAAGACCGGCCACTCGCTCGAGGGCGAGTCCCAAGCCGACGCCGGGGTGGGGGAGCCCGTGGCGGCGTGAGCCCCACGCTTCGCACCCAGGTCGGCACGCTCGCGTGGCGATCGATCAAGCGCACACTGCGCCAGCCGGCGCTACTGGTGCCGTCCTTCCTGTTCCCGCTCATCCTGCTGGCCGTTAACGCCGGCGGACTCGACGCCGCCACCAACATCCCCGGATTTCCGACCGACTCCTACCTCGACTTCGCGCTGGCCATCGCGTTTATCCAGGGGGCGTTGTTCGCGGTCTCGAACGCCGGTACCGACGTCGCCCGCGACGTCCAGACGGGCTTCATGAGCCGGCTCTCGCTCACGCCGGTCAGGGGCGCTCCCCTGCTCGCCGGCCAGCTCGCCGGCCCCACCGCGCTCGGCCTGCTGCAGGCACTCGTGTTCCTCGGCGTCGGGCTCATCGCCGGCGCGCGGCTCGAGTCGGGCCTCGGGGGCGTCTTCGTCCTGCTCGGGCTGGCGGTGCTGATAGCAATGGCCTTCTCCACCCTCGGGGCCTTCATTGCCCTGCGGACGGGGTCGGGAGAGGCCGTGCAGGGCTTCTTCCCGCTGCTCTTCGTGCTGCTCTTCCTGTCCTCGATGAGCCTGCCGCGGGATCTCATCGAGATCGACTGGTTTCGGACGGTGGCCACCTACAACCCCGTCTCCTACCTGATCGAGGCCATGCGCTCGCTGTTCATCGTCGGTTGGGACGGCGAGGCGCTTGCCCTCGGGTTCGGCCTGGCACTCGTGATCTTCGTCGTCGCGCTGATGCTGGCCGCTGCGGCCCTGCGGACGAGGCTGGTGCGCACATGAGCCCCACTCGCCCCGCTTCGAGCTTCACCGCGGTGGCGCTCGCCGTGGCCTCGCGGGCGCTCCATCACGCCTTGACCCGGCCCGAGCTCCTGATCCCGTCCCTGATCTTCCCGCTCTTCTTCCTGGTTGCCTTCGCCGGCGGCCTCTCGACGATCTCGGACGTGCCGGGATTCGACTTCCCGAGCGGCTACACGGCCTTCCAGTACGTGTTCGTGTTCCTCCAGTCCTCGGCGTTCGGCGGGGTGTTCGTCGGCTTCAGTGTGGCCGCCGATTTCGAGAGCGGCTTCGGCCGCCGCCTGATGCTGGCGGCGCCGCGCCGGAGCGCGATCGTCGCGGGCTACTCCCTGGCGGCCCTCGGCCGCTGGATGTTGACCGCGACGGTCGTGACAGTGGCGGCGCTGCTGGCCGGCATGCAGGTCGACGGCAGCGCCGCGCAACTGATCGGGTTGATCGGTCTGGGCCTGCTCGTGAACATCGCCGCCTGCCTCTGGGCCACCGGACTGGCGCTGCGCTTCCGCTCGATTCAAGCGGGACCACTGATGCAGATGCCCATCTTCGTGTCGCTGTTCCTCGCGCCGGTCTACGTGCCGCTCGACCTGCTCCAGGGTTGGATCAAGACCGTGGCCGAATACAACCCGGTCACGCTCCTCCTCGAGGCAGGCCGCGGCTTCATCTCCGGTGAGCCGACCAACGTAGCCTTCGCCTTCGCAACGGCCGCCCTGATGGCCCTACTGCTCGCGACATGGGGAGTGCGAAGCATGCGAAGGGCCGAAGCGGCGGGAGCCTGAGGGCGGCATAGAAGACGCCGGCGGTAGAACGACGAACGCCCGGAGCTGTGAGGCCCCGGGCGTCCCTTAGCTACGTCGATAATCCGAAAAGCGAGCCAATCAGGGACGCAGGCTCGAAGGCTTGGTGGGCCAAGCCAAGAGCCGAGGACGCCGAGTGGCGAAGCTTTGCAGGGTTATTGAATCTGGCGGGTGTTGACTTCCTTGGGATTAGGAGTGTCGTCCTTGACCCGGTCGAAGTTGTAGAACTGGCCGGGACCCGCTCCCTTCACGCCGAACCCGAACCCGGCGCGCTTCAGCTGCTTGACCCCCGTTTCGATGTTCTCGAAGCCGAACCTCATGTAGACGCGGTCGTTGCCGAGCAGGCCCAGTGACTGCCGGGCGAGCGCACGATGCACTGCCTCGGAGCCCATGAACTCCGCGGCGGCCCGCGCAAGCGGCCCGTTGCCCGCGGCACCGAACGTGGTGGTCGCGATCAGGTAGGCGTTGATGAAGATCTGATCGCCGGCGATCAAGGTCTTGAGGAGGTTCGTCTTGCTCGAGAACACCTTGTCCGGAACCCAGATCCTCTTGGTGGCCTGCCGCCCGCCGTTGTTGCGCAGGCCGACGAAGTGGATCAACTCCTCGCGGGCTGCCGAGGCAATGTTCTGCCGGGTGATCGGGTCGAGGTCGACCTTCTTCAGGGCGACCGTGTTCACGATCGTGGCGACAACCTCCACCGTGGCAGCGACGTTGAGGATGGTCTGCGGGTCGTTGAAGGCGACCGAGGTGTCGAGCCTCGAGGCCGTCGCCGACTGCGCACCGGCGATCTGCGGCAGGCTCAAGAGCCCCATGCTGCCGATCGCGCCGGCGGCGCCGGCGACAAACTTGCGGCGTGTGGCGGCGGACTTGTCCGCGTGCTCCCTGTCGATCGCCTCGTAGGCGAGATTCAACGCATCACTCACGTGCTTCTCCTCGTTCGGGGATTCCCTCTAGTCAACCTTCGTCCGACGCTGACCGCCGGATCACAGTCCGAGCAGAATCATCGCCTTGCTCACCAAGCCAGTTGGCCAGTGGCAGGCTATTACCCGCCTCGGCGAGATCTCTCACCTCGCAACGGTTGAGTCCCACCACGGGACACCCGCCCAGGAGCTCCACCGAGCGCCGATTCGAGAGCTCGCCGGGCGAGGGGCGAGCCGGCCACGGCGTCATCACCACGCCGGCCGGCCGCAGGTGCGCCGCTCGGGCGGCCTCGATGGTGAGCAGCGTATGGGAGATCGTGCCGACTCCCGGTCGGGCGACGATCACGATCGGCAGCCCGAGCCCCGCGGCGAGGTCACGCACGAGATGGCGGTCGGTGAGCGGGACCATCAGGCCGCCGACGCCCTCGCACACGAGCGCGTCGGCGCCTGCCGCCGCCGCCGAGGCGAGCGCGTGGAGGCGCGTGAAGTCGATCTGCGTGCCGGCCAGCTCCGCGGCGTGATGAGGCGAGACCGGCGGTCCGAACCGGTAGGGCGCGACGTCCTCCGGGGACTGTCCCGAGCTCGCTACCGAGGCCAGGAGCACATGGTCGTACGGCCACGCCCCCTGTTGCTCATCGAGCCCTGTCACCGCGGGCTTGAACGCCGCGACGCGCTCCGACCGAGCCGCGAGCGCGGCACAGATCGCGGCGGCGACGACCGTCTTGCCGACTCCGGTGTCGGTGCCGGTCACGAAGAGGCCACGTGCGCCGTGCCCCGTGCCCACAGGGGAGGTCAGGCGGTCAGGCGGCTTCGGCCAGGTCGTCGTAGAACCGCGGCGCCCGAGCGGGGACGTGTGCGATGGCCGGCCGGGCGGCGGCTGCCAGTGTGCGCGCGGCGGCGCGCAGCTCGGCCTTGGTGTGCGAGGCCATCACCGCCAGGCGCAACCGCGATGTGCCCTCGGCCACGGTGGGTGGCCTGATGGCCTGGGCAAAGACTCCGGCCCCCAGAGCCTCGTCACAAGCGGCGGTCGCGGCCCGCGCATCACCGATGACGAGCGGAACGATCTGCGTCTCCGAGCCGCCCGTGTCGATGCCCTCGACGGTCAGTGCCTCGCGCAACACGCGGCCGTTGCGCTGCAGCTTGTCGACCCGGTCGGGCTGCTCGATCAGAAGCGCCAGTGCCGCCATGGCGCCGGCCGCCGCGGGAGGGGGAAGACCCGTCGAGAAGATCAGCGTGCGCGCCGTGTTGACGAGGTAGCGCGCCATCTGGGCGTCGCAGCACGCGAAGGCGCCGTAGGAGCCGAGGGCCTTGCCGAGCGTGCCCACTACCACGTCGACCTCTCCCTCCAGCCCCGCCGCCGCCACGGTGCCGCGCCCGCCGGGGCCGATGGCTCCGGTCGCGTGCGCCTCGTCGACCATGACGCGTGCGTCATGGCGACCGGCCAGCTCGACGATCTTCTCGAGCGGCGCAACGTCGCCGTCCATCGAGAACACGCCGTCGGTGACGATCAAGCTGCCGCGGCCCTCGGCCTCGCGCAGCCCCCACTCGAGGTGCTCCATGTCGCGGTGGTCGTACACGAAGGTGCGCGCCCGCGAAAGGCGGCAACCGTCGACGATGCTCGCGTGGTTGAGCTCGTCGGAGAAGACGACGTCCCCCTCCTGCGCGAGCGCCGCCACTATTCCCGCGTTGGCGAGGTACCCCGAGCCGAAGAGCAGGCAGGCCTCAGACCGCTTGAAGTCGGCCAGCGCCTCCTCGAGGCGCCGGTGCACGGTCATGTTCCCCGACACGAGCCTCGACGCGCCGGCTCCGCAGCCCCAGCGCATTGCCGCGTCGGCGGCGGCCTCGCGCACGCGCGGGTGGTCGGCCAGACCCAGGTAGTTGTTCGAGCAGAGCAGCAGGACCGGGCGGCCGTCGAGGAGCACCCGCGGGCCCTGGGGTCCGGACACGAGCCGCATGCGGCGGTACAGCCCGCGATCGCGGAGGTCCTCGAGCCGCTCCTGGAGGTCGCTCACCCCCGGCTGCCTCCCGCAGCGGCCGCCGGCTCGGGCTCCACCTGCACGATCCGCGGCATGCCCACGTTGGGCGCACCGTCGGGTCGGGCCGGCATCGCCGCCTTCTTGCGGTGGCGAAGCTGGCGCGAGGGATCCCACAGCGGCGCCTCGTCGCGCCGGTCGATCAGCCGATCGAGGGGAGTCTCCGGCGTTGAGCCCTCGAGCCAGCCCGAGCGGTTGTCGGGGCGTGGGCGGGCGCCGTTGTCGTCCTGCCGGGCGGTGTTCAGCCCGAGCTCCTCGAACATGCGCCGGTCGTCTTCGGGCTCGGAGCCGAGCGTGGTCAGGAAGTTGCCCATCATCACGCCGTTGATGCCGGCCCTGACCGCCAGGGAATGAAGCTCTCCGAGGTTCTCCACGCGCCCCCCGCAGAGGCGGAACAGCGCGGCCGGCAGGATCAACCTGAAGATGGCGATCCACTTGACGGCCTCCCAGGGATCCATGAACTCCCGGTCGCCGAACTTGGTGCCAGGCCGCGGGTTCAGCATGTTGATCGGCACGCTCGTGGGGTCGATCTCCGCGAGCTGGAAGGCCATCTCCACCCGTTGCTTGCGGGACTCCCCCAGGTTGAGGATGCCGCCGACGCACGTCTCGAGCCCGGCCTCCTTGACAGCCGCGATCGTGCGCAGGCGCCCTTCGTAGCGCACCGTGGTGGCCACCTCGTCGTAGTAGCTCTCGGCCGTCTCGACGTTGTGGTGCACGCGCTGGATGCCGGCTTCGCGAAGCTGCGTGGCGCGCTCGACCGACATGTGGCCGACCGACGCGCAGCGCTTCAGCGACGTCTGCTCAGCCACGAGCCGTGCGCCCTCGAGGATGTTCGCGAAGTCCCGCTTCGACAGGCCCTGGCCCTGGGTGACCATGCAGAAGCGGTGCGCCCCCGCGGCCTCCGCGGCGCGTGCGTGCTCGAGGATCTGCTCCGGTGACATCATCGCGTGCATCGGAGTGTCCGCCTCGGCGTAGCGGGATTGCGCGCAGAAGCCGCAGTCCTCGGCGCAGCCGCCCGACTTGGCGTTGACGAGCGAGCACATGTCGGTCGAGTCCTCGAAGCGCTCGACGCGCGCCTGCCAGGCACGCTCGATCAGAGCCTCGATCTCGGCGTGATCCTCGACCTCGCCTAGCGCGAGGGCTTCCTCATAGGTGATGAGCGACGGCACCCCGCTTGACTCCCCCTGCGGTCGGGTGCGCGGGAAGGTAGGGGGCGGGTCGGACGGCTGGGCTACCGCCCCTTCCACTCGGGCGTGCGCTTCTCTCCGAACGCCCGGATGCCCTCCTGGAAGTCCTCGGTGCGAAAGCAGGATTCGCGCAGCTCGATGAGCTCACTCTCGAGGTCGGGGGGCAGCTCGGAGGCGGCACCGCGCAGGGCCCTGATCACGCGCTTGTTGCCGGCGAGGGACAGCGGTGCTCCGGCGGCGATCTCCGTCGCCATCAGCAGCGCGGCATCGCCGAGGGCGCCCAGCTCGACCACGCGGTTCACGAGGCCCATCTCCGCGGCGCGGTCGGCGTCGACGTTGCGCGCGGTGAAGAAGAGCTCGTTGGTGTGCGCCACGCCGCAGGTGTCGATGAAGCGCCGCAGGCCGGTGTGCGAGTACACGAGGCCGATCCTGGCGGGGGGCATGCCGAGCTTCGCGGTCCGCGCGGCGATGCGGATGTCGCAGGTGATCGCCAGCTCCAGCCCGCCGCCGATGGCGTGCCCGTTGATCTGGGCTATCACCGGATAGGGGTAGGCGTCCAGCGCCTCGATGGCGGCGTGGAAGGGATGGGCGACGAGCTTCTCGGCAGCGTCGGCGAAGGCCTCGGGATCGTCGAAGGCCCCGATGTCGTAACCCGCGGAGAAGACCGGGCCGTCACCGGTGAGGATCAGGCAGCGGGCTTCGAGGGTCGCGACCACCTCGGCGAGCGCGTCGAGGATCTCGTGGTCGAGCGCCCCGCGCTTGGCCGGGTTCGCGATCCGCAGCCGCGCGACGTGGGGCGCCGGTTCGTCCAGCAGCAGCTTGCCCGAGGCCAGCTCGCGCGCGGGCGCGCTACTCAAGGACGACCAGCGTCTCGCCCTCCGACACCGACTGGCCCTCGGAGCACCTGATCTCCTTGACGGTGCCCTCGTCCTCGGCCTCGACGGGCATCTCCATCTTCATCGACTCCAGGATCGCGACCGTGTCGCCCTCGGCGATCTGCTGGCCGACCTCGCACTCGATCTTCCACACGGTGCCGGTGATGTGGGCTTCGACGTCTGGCAAGGGCTCGCTCCTCGGGGTTGGACGACTCACCCGGGACGATAACCCCGGCGCCGGGCGCGACCGTCCGCAACTCCGGCCTGCGCTGCGGTCTGATGGAGGTATGCGCCGCATACCGGGGGTGCGATGCCGTACGGCACCAGTAGTGCTTGCCGTTGGTCTGCTGGTGCTGGGCTTCGCGAGCGAGAGCCCGGCCTCGATCGCCGGCTTCACCGGCGACGGACCACTCGAAGTCACGGCTCTTCCCCTGGAGCGAAACGGCATCAGGATCAGCTCGGTGAAGGAGGGGCGCAGCCTGGAGGTGCGAGACGAGGCGGGGGTCGTGCCTGGTGGCGGCTGTCGCGCGGTCTCGCCCACCGTGGTCACCTGTCTGTATCGCTCGAGCGTCGTGGTCTCTACGGGGGACGAGGACGACCACGTCTCGGACAGCACGGGCACCGATATCACCGTCAGGGGCGGCGCCGGTAACGACTTCGTGCAGACGGAGGCCTCGAACTCTGCCGTTCGCATCTTCGGTGAAGACGGCCAAGATCAGCTGATCGGTGACGGGATCATCGAGGGAGGAAACGGCGACGACGACTTGAGAAGCTATGGCGGCGCGCGGTTGCGCGGCGGCGAGGGTGCCGATGTACTTCGGGGAGGCATGCGCGAGGATGGCGGTTGCCTCGAGGTGGTGTCCTACTGCCGAGACGACTTCCTCGACGGCGGCCCCGGCCCCGACGTTCTGAGCGGCGGCGGAGGGGCCAGGGACATCGCGAACTACACCGATCGCCGGCAACCGGTCGAGGCGGATATCGACGGAGACGCCGACGATGGGGAGCCGGGTGAGGGCGATCTCATCGCCTCTGACGTGGAGGGGATCTGGTCCGGGTCGGGCGACGACCGGCTCACCGGCAGCGCCGCCTCAAACAGCCTGGTCGGCGGCGGGGGCGCGGACGTTCTCGTCGGACTGGCAGGAGACGACGTGATCGGGAAAGGACCGTCGAACGCAAGCGTGATCAAGCCCGCCGCCGAGGACGGAGCCGACGAGATCGACGGCGGAGATGGTGACGATGATCTCTCCGGAGGATCGGGCGTCGATCGTCTCAGGGGTGGGGCCGGCGACGATTACCTGGAGGTCGCGCACTTCGACGACCCGGACGCCATGGAGCCGGCGGATGGCGGCGAGGGGTCGGACACCGTGGACTACTCCGCCCGTCAGGCGCCGCTTCTCATCGATCTGACGCGCGAGCAGGGTCCGGAGCATCCGAGCTCCGTCGAGAACGTCATTGGCGGGCAAGGCAACGACACGCTGATCGGAGGCGACGGAGCGAACGCGTTCAACGGCAGAGCGGGCGTCGACCATCTGGTTGGAGGTGACGGGGATGATCGACTACTCGGCGAGGAAGGCGCGGACGTCGTCGACGGTGGTGGTGGAGCGGACGAGGTAGACGGCGGGTCCGGTGACGGACCGTTCACCTACAGGGACGACTCAGCGGGAGACACGCTTGACGGAGGCCCCGGCGACGACCGCTTGAACGGAGGCTCCCAAACGCGAAATATCTACTGCGACAAGAGCTATTGCCCCGACTACACCAAAGACGGAACAGACCTGATCAGGGGAGGCGACGGGCAGGACACGGTGACGTACGACCGTCGCCGCAGAGGCGTCGTCGTCGATCTGACCGTCGGCAGCGGCGGAGAGCCACGAGAGAACGACCGGCTCGAAGCAATCGAGAACGCCAGCGGCGGGGAGAGCACGGACCTGTTGCGCGGCGACGATGGTCCCAACGTGCTCATGGGCGACGGCGGCAGCGACACCCTCGAGGGAGCCGGCGGGGATGACTATCTCGGCGGGGGTCCGGCGGCGGGGGACGTCGTGAGCTACGGCTCTTACACCGACCCCGTGGTGGCAAGTCTCGACGGAGAGCCGAACGACGGCGGGCCGGGTGAGCGCGACACGATCGAGACCGACGTCGAAGGCCTGGTAGGCGGTTCCGGGGACGACGCGCTCGTCGGGGACGAGAGGGCGAACACGCTTGACGGAGGCGCGGGCTCCGACCTTCTCGCGGGCGGAGACGGGGAGGACACGGTGACCTACCGCTCGCGCCCTGACCGGGTCGTCGCGGATCTCGACGGCGTGGGGGACGACGGAGCGGTGGGTGAGGCCGACACCGTAGGCGCCGATGTCGAGAACCTGACCGGGGGTAGAGGCGATGATCGCCTGTCTGGCAGCGGGGGGCCGAACAAGCTGCGCGGCGGAGGCGGCGAGGATCAGCTCGCCGGCGGCGGTGGGATGGACCGTCTCGAGGGTAAGGATGGTCGGGATCGAGCCGACGGTGGCGAGGGCGGCGACATCGTGTTCGGCAATCGGGGCGCGGACCGCCTGCTCGGGTCAGCCGGTTCGGACACGCTCGACGGTGGTGCCGAGAACGATCGCCTCATGGGCGGTCAGGGCGCCGACATTCTGGACGGGCGCTTGGGAAGCGACGGCCTCTGGGGCGGATCGGGCGCGGACAGCATGCAGGGGGACTCCGGCCGCGATCGGTACTTCGGCGGCGGGGGGCAAGACCTGCTGGTCACCAGGAACTTCGTACGTGACGTGGGAGACTGCGGCGGCGGCTTCGACTCGCTCTTCGCCGACCGTTCCGACCGGCTCACGGCGTGCGAGCGAGTGAGCTTCACGGCTCCACCGACGAGCCCGCCCTAGTGCCTGCGTAACGTCGCCGGGCCGCGGTACGTCGTAGCCTTGCCGCCCCCGTGATCCTCGCCATCGACCAGGGCACCACCGGCACCACCTGCATGGTGTTCGACGAGCGCGGTGCCGTGGCCGGGCGCGCCTACCGCGAGTTCACCCAGCACTTCCCGCGGCCGGGCTGGGTGGAGCACGACGCCGCCGAGATCTGGGACGTGACGCGCGCCGTCGGCCACGACGCCCTGGCCGACGCCGGCATCGCGGGCATCGATCTCCAGGCCATCGGCATCACGAACCAGCGCGAGACGGCGGTCGCGTGGGACCGCTCGAGCGGCGAGCCGCTCTGCCCCGCGATCGTCTGGCAGGACCGCCGCACCGCCGGGCGCTGCGACGAGCTGCGCGCCGCCGGACACGAGCAGCTCGTTCGCGAGCGCACCGGCCTCGTGATCGACTCCTACTTCTCGGGCACGAAGCTCGAGTGGATGATCGCAAACGGGGTCGACCCGACCCGGGCCGCGTTCGGCACCGTCGACTCGTGGCTTCTCCACAAGCTGACTGGCCGCCACGCGACCGACTACTCGAACGCAAGCCGCACGATGCTCTTCGACATCCGGCGGCTGGCCTGGGACGAGGAGCTGTGCGAGCTCCTGAACGTCCCGATCGACACGCTGCCGGAGCCGCTGCCGAGCGCGCATGTGTACGGCGAGACGACCGAGTTCGGTGGACGGGTGCCCGTGGCCGGCGTGGCGGGGGACCAGCAGGCGGCGCTCTACGGGCAGGGCTGCCACGAGCCGGGCCTCGGCAAGAACACCTACGGCACGGGCAGCTTCTTCCTCCAGAACGCCGGGCCCGGCGCGCCGAGCGTGCACGAGGGCCTCGTGACCACGGTGGCGTGGGGTATCGAGGACCGAGTCGACTACGCGCTCGAGGCCAGCATCTTCGTGACCGGCGCCGCCGTGCAATGGCTGCGCGACGGTCTGGGGTTGATCGAAACGGCGGCGGAGACCGAGCAGCTGGCCGCGTCGCTCGAATCGAACGACGGCGTGTACTTCGTGCCCGCCCTCACCGGACTCGGGTCACCTCACTGGGACCCTTACGCGCGCGGCACGATCCTCGGACTGACGCGTGGCAGCGGGCGGGCGCACCTGGCGCGAGCGGCCCTGGAGGGCATCGCCCACCAGTCGGCCGACGCGGTGCGGGCCGCCGGGGCGGCCTCCGGCGTCGCGCTGGAAGAGCTGAAGGCCGACGGCGGTGCGACCGCCAATCGCTGGCTCATGCAGTTCCAGGCCGACCTGCTGCAGGTGCCCGTCGTCGTGCCCGCCGTCCCCGAGACCACTGCGTTGGGGGCGGCCTACCTCGCGGGCGTGGCCGTGGGCTCATGGAGCGAGGCGGACACCCGCGCGATGTGGCGCGAGGCGGCGCGCTATGAGCCCCTCATGCCGGCCGAACGGAGCGCCGCGCTGACGGCCGACTGGGGCCGCGCGCTCGGGCGTTCGCGCGGGTGGGCGCGGGTGGACGCAGGCGCGTAACCTAGCCGTCGCCGATGGGTAACAAGCCAGCGTTGAAGCCTCAGGTCTACAAGGATCCGCGGCCCGCCGAGCACTTCCGACGCTTCCACGAGCGGGTGCGCCGCGGGCGTCCGGACTGGATGTACGAGGTCGTGCGGCTGGTGCTGACGCCCTACCTGCTGGTGTTCTTCCGCACGCGCGCGATCAACACCGACAAGGTCCCCTCACACGGCCCGGCGATCGTCGCTCCGAATCACTTCTCGTTCCTCGACCACTTCTTCGTGTCCGTGTACCTGCGAAGGAAGGTCCAGTTCATGGCCAAGTCGCAGCTCTTCAAGCCGCCGCTCCAGTTCATCTACACCCACGGAGGGGTCTTCCCGATCCGGCGTGGCCAGCGCGACGAGGAGGCCTTCAAGACCGCTCACGCGGTTCTCGCGCGCGGGGGCATCGTGGTGATGTACTGCGAGGGCGGCCGCTCGCGCACCGGCGACCTGGGCGAGGCCAAGCCGGGCATCGGGCGCCTGGCGCTCGAGTCGGGCGTCCCGGTGGTGCCGGCGGCGATCGCCGGCTCCGCGGGGGTGCGCAACTGGAAGCGGCTGCGCTTTCCGAAGGTCACCGTCCAGTACGACGACCCGATTCGCTTCGAGCGGGCCGAGGAGCCGACACGCGACCAGTCGCAGGCGGCCTCCGAGATCATCTTTGATCGCATCAAGAAGCAGTACTACGGCCTGCGCCAGGAAGGCCGGTCGCGTGCGGTGAGGGCGGCGCGGGCCGCGCGGGCGGCCAGGCGCGCCGCCGAGTCGGCGGGCCGCCGGCATGCCACGCAGTAGTAGGCGGCGCTCAGGCCAACAGCCGGCGCACCACTTCGCGGTCCCGCTCGTGGGTCAGGAGGTCGGCCGCTCCTTCGACGGGGACCCAGCGCAGCTCGTCGACCTCGCGGTTGGGACAGAAGGTGCCGTCCTCGACGGCCATCTCCCAGTAGTGAACGGTCTTCGGCCGGCCCTTGGGATCGACGTACTCCACGACTCCCAGCGGCCGTCCCAGGCGGCAGCGAAAGCCGGTCTCCTCCTCGACCTCCCTGAGAGCGGCCTGCTCCTCGGTCTCGCCGGGGTCGAGCTTGCCCTTGGGAAGCGACCAGTCGCTGTACTTCGGCCGGTGCACGATGGCGATCTCCACGGCCTCCGCGTCACCTTGGAGGACGAGTCCGCCCGCCGCGCGCACCAGACCGGGCGGCCGCGTGCTCGCCTTAGCCATACACCGGTTCGAGGCTGCGCCAGGCCCTCATGTCGTGACCGACGATGATCACGGCGTCGGGCGTCTGCTCGCGGTAGAGCTGGATCTCGCGCAGGGAGCGGCGGAAGAGGTGGTCGTCCTCCGTTCGTGCCGGCAGGTGCCCCGTCTCGAGCGTGCGCCGGGTGTAGGCGGCGTCACCGGCGATCAGCACCTCTCCGCCGGAGGTCCGGGCCACCACCGAGAGGTGGCCGTGGGTATGACCGGGGGTGGACACCATCCGCACGCTGCCGTCGCCGAACAGATCGAGCGAGCGTCCGAAGCTCGCGAACGAATCGGCGTGCTCGGACTCGAAGTCCACGGTGCGGTACTCGAAGCCATGGTCGAACTGCGACTGCACGTAGCCGTGCAGTGCCGCACGCTGCGCCGTGGCCGCGGCCCACTCCCGACGGTCGAAGACGAAGGTGGCGTCGGGAAAGTCCGACATCGCGCTCGCGTGGTCGAGGTGGAGGTGGGTCATGACCACCACCCGCACCGACGCCGGGTCGAGGCCGCGGGCTCGGAGCTGAGCGGTCACGGCCTGGGCGGCCTCGGTCTTCACCTCCTTCATGATCAGCTTCCCCAGCCGCCCGAGGTTCTGCGCCGGATCGATGGCCACCGAGGGGTGGAGGCCCGTGTCGATCAGCACCGGTCCGGCGCCCGGGTGCTCGAGCACGAAGGCCACGATCGGCACCTGCACCCACTGATCCCGCGGCACCCTCACGCCCAGCGCCTTGAGCGTGGCTCCGCGGCCCTCGACGCGGTGCCAGTAGGCCGGCGGTCCGATCGAGGTCCCGCTGAGCAGAGGGTGGACCCTCACCGTCGCGTCGCGGCGGCCGCCGGCCAGGGGCAGCTCGGCGGGCTGGGGGTCTGCGACGGTGGCCATGAGCGGCGACGATAACGACGCCCACCCGGTCCGAGGCCAACGCCGACCCGTCACGCCCGCCGGTAACCTGCCGCGCCCATGCCTTCCCGCATCTTCGCCCCGGGGCTGCTCGACGGCCAGGTGATCGTGGTCACGGGCGGGGGCTCGGGGCTCGGCCGGGCCACGGCACTCGAATTGGCGGCCTGCGGCGCCCACGTTGTGGTGGGGGGACGGCGTCAGGAGCCACTCGACGAGACGGCGCGGATGTGCGAGGGCGGGCGCGCCGAGGCTGTCGTCTGCGACATCCGCGAGGAGGACCAGGTCGACTCGCTTATCGACGGAGTGCTCGAGCGTCACGGCAAGATCGACATGCTCGTGAACAACGCGGGCGGGCAGTACATGACCCCCGCGGAGGCGATCACGCCCAAGGGCTTCCGGACCGTGGTGCGACTGAACCTCGAGGGCACGTGGCTGATGACCCACGCCGTGGCCACGAAGGCCATGATCCCGGGCGGCGGCGGGAAGATCGTGAACGTGACGCTGTCCCCGCACCAGGGGCTGCCCGGCATGGCCCACTCCTCGGCGGCGCGGGCGGCGGTCGAGAACTTGACCCGCGTTCTGTCGATCGAATGGGCCCGCTACAACATCCGTCTCACCGCCTTGGCCGCCGGGCACTTCGCCACCGAGGCGATCAAGAAGTACCCGCAGCCCGTCTTCGAGGGGGTGGCCCGCACGGTGCCCATGCAGCGGCTCGGCGAGCCGGACGAGCACGCTTGGCTCGTGGCCTACCTGGCCTCACCGGCCGGCGACTACCACTCGGGCTCCGTGCTCACCGTCGACGGCGCCCGGGACAACTGGCTCGGACCGTGGCCGCCCGAGGCCCTCACCGATGCGGGCGGCGATCCGCTGACCGAGGAGCGCAGGCCGAAGGAGTAGCCAACCGTCTAGCTCGTCATCCCCGTGAACTGCCCACCCGTCACGTTCAGCACCTGTCCGTGCACGTAGTTCGACCACGGTGAGCAGAGGAAGAAGATGCCGCCGGCGGCTTCCTCCGGGGTGGCCGGCCTGCCGATGGGGATCAGCATCGCCGCCATCTGCCGCATCTGCTCGGGGATGCCGAGCTTGATCGACTCGCCCTCCATCTCGATCGTGCCGGCGTCCTCCTTGGCGGCCGTCAACCGCGTCTCCACGAAGCCGAAGGCGATCGCGTTCACGTTGATCTTGAACTGGCCCCATTCCTTAGCGAGCGTCTTGGTGAGGCCGACGACCCCGGACTTCCCGGACGAGTAGTTGGCCTGGCCCGCGTTGCCCATCGTGCCGGAGATCGAGCTCACGTTCACGACCTTGCGAAACACCTCGCGTCCCTCCTCGCGCTCCTTCTTGGCCGGCTCGCGCATGTGGGGGGCGGCGGCGCGCAGCACGCGGAAGGGGACCACGTTGTGGATGTCGAGCATGGCCTGGAACTGCTGATCGGACATCTTGTGGATCGGGCCGTCCCAGGTGTAGCCGGCGTTGTTCACGACGATGTCGACGGCCCCGAAGGCCTCGAAGGCCCGAGCCACCATGGCGTCCGGCACGCCCTCCTTCGTCAGGTCGCCGGCAAACGACACGCTATCCCCGCCGACCTCCCCTGCGGCCTGCTCCGCCGCATCGCCGTCGAGGTCGTTGATCAGGACCTTGGCGCCCTGCTCCGCGAGCAGCTCAGCCGTCGCGCGGCCGATGCCGCGGGCCGACCCGGTGACGATTGCCGCCTTGCCGTCGAGTACTCCCACTGGTGCTGCCTCCTTAGCCGGAATCGAATGGAGGCGGCATTGTGACGGCCCGGCCTCGCGGGCGCGTCCTAGCGGGCACTACTCCTCCTCGGCGGCCTCTTCCTCTGTGGCCGGAAGACCGTTGCGCAGCCACTCGGACTCGTCGAGGCCCGAGGCGTTCGGACCCGGCGGCGGCGGCTCGGAGTCCGCTCCGTGCACGGACTGCCAGAGGATGCGGTCGAGAATGCGCTGCGGTGTGCGGTCGGTGCCGCGCGGCAGGCGCTGGGAGAGGCGTGCGTTCGGTGCCGATGCCGTGTTGCGCTCGGCCATGGCCTGCTTGGGAACGATCGCGGTGTAGGGCTCGCTGTTGTCGCTCGGATCTGAGTCGAACGCGTCGTACATCGGCACGGCGGTGGCATCGAAGAGGTTCAGCGGCTTCATGCCCACCACCAGCTCGAGGGTGCGGATGAAGGAGAGGAAGTCGTAGCGGGTGTGAATCACCGCGCTCTTCTTGGCGTAGGGGCTGATCACGAACGCTGGGATGCGATGGGCGTCCACGTGGTCGGCGCCGTCCTGCGAGTCGTCCTCGATAACCATGATCAGAGACTTGTTCCATACCGAAGACTTGGAGATGAGCTCCACGAGCTGGCCGATCGCATAGTCGTTCTCGGCGATCATCGCCGCAGGGGTGCGGAAGCCCGGGCGGGTACCGGCGGTGTGATTGTTGGAGAACGTCAGGTAGTTGAACTTGGGCAGCGTGCCCAGCGCCACCTGCTGGTCGAAGTTCATCTTGAAGCAGTCGAAGCGCGAGCGGTTCTGCACCGGGTCCTGCTCGCTGACCGGCAGGGCGGAGAGGGAGGAGTCGAAGACCTCGACGCCTTGGCGGATGATGTCCCGCCCATCGGAAGACGCCGAGTTCGGGAAGCACCTGGGAGCCGGCTCGCCGAGGTCCGACTTCGAGAACTTGATGCCCACGTCGTCGTTCTCCTCTGCCGGCCGATCCGCGTCCGCCAAGGGAACCGTCCCGGCGATGGCCTCGCCGTAGTTGAAGTAGGGGATCCCCTGCTTCTCTGCCTGGTCGAACAGAAAGCGCTGCGAGGGCCAAGTGACCGAGAACACCCCAAAGTCGAAGGGCCGCTTGCGGCCGGCGTAGTTCTGATGCCAGTTCTTGACGACGTAGTCCGAGACCGCTGCCGAGGAGGTCAGGAAGTGGCCGTCGATCGAGGCCTCCGAGTTGGCGTACACGTGATCGAGCAGCGGGAAGCGCTGGGCGAGGGCGTGTGCGTTCGGGGTCACGTCGTCCTTGAAGAGCGTCAGGTTGGGATCGCCGTCGCCGCGCGGGTCGTCGCCCAGCACCTGGTCGTAGGTGCGGTTCTCGCGCACCACGTAGAAGACGTGCTCGATCTTGCTGCCGCCGGTGCCGGGTTCCACGATTGGCGTCCCCGGAGGCGGCTTCTGCTCGTTCGAAGGCCGGAGCTGCTTGAGCGCACGCGGCGTGAGCTTCTCGAGCTCCGCGTCGGTGGGGTACGCGAGCACGCCGGAGTTGCCGAAGACGATGTTCGGCAGGTAGACGGGCCGGAACCTCTCGGGCGCTCCTCCGGTGGCCGAGCCGGGATCGGCGCCGGGCACCGGCGACGGAGCCTCGGGGTTCGAGCCCGCCCCGATGTCGTTAGGGCCGACGCCGAGGCCCTTGGCGGTAAGCCAGATGAGCTTGCCCCGACCGGGTGTCGCGGCGGCGAACACGGGATAGGAGCCGACCGGCACGCGACCGAGGAGCTGGAACTCGCGCGGCAGCTTTTGAGCCGGGCGGGCGCGCTTGGCGGCCTCGGCCCGCTTCTCGGCCTTCTCGCCGAATACCTCGGCGGCCTCCTCGTCCTCCGACTTGCTCAGGTCGACACCCCGCCGGCCTTCGCGTTGCAGGAAGGCGGCGGCACGCGTGGACGCACTCGTGCTGCGGCCCTGCTGTCGGCAGCGCTGCAGACGGGAGCGGCTCTGCACCTGGCGGCGGCACCCGTTGTTCCGCGAGCCAGGTCGGTTGCGAGGCTTGTTCGGCCGCGGCCGCGGCCGCGGCTTCGGACGAGGACGGGGCTTCGGGCGCGGCTTGGGCTTCGGCGCCTGGGCCTTCTTGACGCACGCCTGCTCGGCGGACAGGGCGAACACCGCCACGGCGTCCTCGCCGGAGTTGGCCACGAGCAAGCTACAGCCGTCGGGCGTGGGAGTCGCCGATATCGGAGCGGTGCCGATGCACTGATCCTGCGAGGTCGGCTGGCGGTTGCGCTGCTGCGGCTCGTTCACCCCTGGGCTGCCGCACTGGCGCAGGCCCGAGGCCGCCACCGAGAGGGTGCGCTCCACCTCGAGCGAGTCGGTGTTCAGCACCGCCACCACGTCCTGGTGGTTCATGGCCACGTATGCGCGCGGTCGCTTCGGGTCGATCGAGATGCTCTCGGGGTGAGAGAGCACCGGGCCGGCCTGGATGTCCTTGACCTTCGTGGCGCCCTGGAGGTCGATCACGGACACCGTGCCCGGAACCTCGTTGGAGACCAGGCCGTGCTTGCCGTCCTTCGTGATCGCGGCGCCGAACGGGAAACGACCGGTTTCGACGTAGCGCACCGCACGCGTCTGGGTGTCGATTACCGCCGCCCGATCGGACAGGTTGAGGGCCGCGAGCAGCGTCCTGCCGTCGGGGCTGATCGCCACGTCGCGCGGCCAGGATTGCGGAGCCTGCGGCGTTGGAAAGTTCTGGACCTGAGGCGACCCTGGGGGGGGCGGGACCGCTATCACGCCCGCCCGGGCAGCCTGGCCGGTCTTCGGGTCTACGTCGAACACGTGAATCACGTCGCCGGCCTGGCCGGGCACGTCGTCCGAGACCTTCTTGTCGCTGTCCCCGGACTCCGGGACGCCCGAGACGTAGGCGCGCTTGCCGTCGGGCGAGATGGCCATGCCGCCGCTCAGCCCGGGCATGACGATCTTCTGCACGACGGAGCCGGTCCGCTCGGCTCGCGTGCGCCGGCAGTCCGCCCCGGAGCGCCCGCTCGGACACTTGCCGCCCGGCTGCACCTCGACGATGCGGATGTCGTTCACGCCTCGGCCCGCGGAGGCCGTCCACAGGAATCGGCCGTCGGGAGTGAGCGCCCCGCCCATCGGCAGATTGCCGAGCTTGGTGATCTTGCCGACCGGGTCGAGCTGACGGCCGCTCGGCTGGATCTTGTTCACAGGACCGATGCGGCCCTGTTCCCTGGAGTCCTGGGCGATCGCCACGCCGGCGATGCCCGCAAGCAGGACCGATAGGACGAGGAGCGCGCGCTTCACCGGGCGCATCATGGCAGAGCCGGTGCGAGCCGGTGCCGGTTCTTCACGAGATGTAAACGAGTGGCGCACGGCTTGTGCAGACGGCCACTCTGCGCCGTATCCTCACGGCCGCATGCACGCGAGCCCCGACCTGCGCCCGCTGGGCGTGGGGGAGATCCTCGACGTGGCGATCAAGATCTACCGTCGCCACTTCGCGACGCTGGTGAAGATCGTCGCCCTCGTCGTGATTCCCATTCAGGTGCTGAGCCTGCTGATCACCGCGTCTTCGGCGCCGCAGGAGACCTACTCGTTCGACCCGTCGCCCACGTCCACGGGCGGACTCGATGAGGGACGCGAGGTGGCCGCGTATGCGACGGGGCAATTCCTTGTCGGGCTCCTCGGCGTGGTGGTGTTCCTGATCACCACGGCCGCTTGCTTCAAGGCGGTGAGCGACGGATATCTGGGCGCCCGGCCAGACTGGCGCGAGTCGCTCAGGTTCGCCCTTTCCCGTGCCCTGTCGCTGACCTGGCTCTCCGTGCTCACGGCCTTCCTGCTGGTGCTGGCGCTGCTGCTGCTCGTACTACCCGCCGTGTGGCTGGGTTTCGCGTGGGTGGTTGCGCCCGCAGCGCTGCTGTTCGAGGACGTGCGCGGACGCAAGGCCCTTGGGCGCTCCTTTCGACTCGTGCGCGGGCGCTGGTGGCCCACCTTCGCGACCCTCCTCATAGCCTTGGTTCTCTCCTCCATAGTCGTCGGGATCTTCGGGTTCGTGGTGGGGTTCGGGACGGGCCTGGCGTTCGAGTTGCTGGCGGACGGCGTCGGTCCGGTCGTGAGCCTCGTGTTGACCGGCGTGATCAACGTGGTAGCCACGACCCTTACCACGCCGTTCCAGGCGGCCGTCGCAGCGCTCATCTACTTCGACCTGCGCATCCGGAAGGAGGGGTTCGACCTCGAGGTCATGGCCCAGCGCCTGGGGAGCGCTCCTCAGCCCGGCCAATCGCTCGTGCCGGACGCGCCCCAGCCGTGGCCGCCGCCCGGTGCCCAGGGCGGGTATCCGCCCGCGGGCACCTACCCTCCGCCTCCGCCGGGCGCCTACCCTCCGGCCCCGCCTCCGCCGGGCGCCTACCCTCCGGCCGTCCCGCCGGGGTCATTCCTGTCGCCTCAGCCGCCCGGGCCGTACCCTCCGCCGCCCTCGACTCCGGGTCCCACCGGGGAACCCGACCCACCGCGTTCCGGCGACTCCGGGTGACCGGCCGGATCCGGGCCGCCCTCGCTGGCGCCCTGCTCGCAGCCACCCTCGCAGCTCCGCTCCCGGCGTCGGCCGCCGACGTGACCGCCGGGGAGCTGCGGGCGCTTGCCGAGCGCGCGGCGAAGGGTGACGACGACGCGCGCTCGACGCTCCTGGAGGTGGACGCGGTCGACGGTCGGCCGGCGCGGGTGGGCGAGGCGCTCGCCGGCGCGCGGGGTGAGGATCTGGAACGCCGCCTGACGGCGTTCGAGGGCGCGCCTGCGGGCGCCCGTCCCCCTCCAGGCCGGAATCCACGCGACGAGGCCCGGGAGATTCTGAGCGAGCGCCGGTATCGACCACCATCCGTGCCTCGGCCGTTCGCAGGGGCGATCGGCGAGCTCAGCGACGTCCTCGCTCCGGTGGGTCGTGCGATCCAACGAGCTCTGGACCGGGTCGACGACGTCCTGCCCGGAGGCCGCGCCGTGGTGTGGGGCCTCCTGGCCGTCCTGGTGCTGCTGGTGAGCGGTGTCGTGGCCAGTCGGATGGTCCGGCGCCGGGGAGCGTCAGCTCAGGTGCGCGCCGCGGCCGTCGCGGGCCGGCCGCTGGAGGAGCCTCGCGAGCTCGAGCACGAGGCCGACCGGGCGGAACGGAACGGCGACCTGAAGCTTGCGCTGCGGCTGCGCTTCAGGGCAGGGCTCCTGCGCCTCGACACACGCCGGGCCATCGACTTCCGTCCGTCGCTCTCCTCCGGGGAGGTGTCCGAGCGGCTGCACTCCCCAACCTTCGACGGGCTGGCCAAGACCTTCGACGAGGTGGCATACGGCGGCCGTCCGGCTGAGGGCGGCGACGTGGTCGCTGCCCGCGAGGGGTGGCCCAGGGTCCTTCGTGAGGCGGCCGGGTGACGGACCCGACGCCGGAGAGAGCGCCCGACCTCGCTGCCGGCACGCGCCGGTGGTTCTCGGCGCTCTCGCCCCGATGGCGAGCCATGGTGGTCATCGGTCTGCTCATCGGCCTGGTGAACGTCGTATTCGCGGGGGCCCAGGCGCTTACTCCGAGGCCGTCTGGACCCGACTCGTCGTCATTCGCCACCGCGCCGGGCGGAGTGGCGGCCTACGCCGACCTGCTCGCGCGTTCGGGTCATCCGGTACAGAGGCTCCGGACCCCGCCCGCCGATGCCCGCCTGGACCCCCGCTCGACCCTGGTGCTGCTCGACGGCGACATCCTGCCGGACGAGGACACGAGCGCCATCGTCCGCTTCGTACGGGCGGGTGGACGGCTCGTTACGGGAGGGGCACCGCCGGGGGACATCGTCGAGGAGCTGGGCGCGGGCAAGCCCGAGTGGGGCGGCGACGGGCCCGGCGTGGCTCGTGTGCTCGTGCCCATTGCCGAGACGGACGGGGTGGAACGGGTGAGCGCGGACGGCGCGGGTGGCTTCAACTCGGCGGCGGGCGCCCTCCCAGCCCTCGGTGGCGACGGACGCGCGCTGATGCTCGTGGCGACGGTCGGGCGCGGGAGAGCGATCCTGCTGGCCGACGCGTCGCCGCTTCAGAATCGCCTGCTCGGCCGGGACGACAACGCCGCGCTGGGCCTCGCACTGGCCGGCGAGTCCGGGCGCCCCGTCGTGTTCGCCGAAGCGGTGCACGGGTACGGCGAGGCCGCGGGGATAGGAGCCCTGCCCCGGCGCTGGCGCTGGGCACTCGCCGGCCTGGGAGTGGCGGGGCTGGTGTGGCTCACCGCGCACGTGCGTCGCCTCGGGCCGGTCGAAGAGGAAGAGCGCCGCGTCGCGCCGCCGCGTCGTGCCTACGTCGATGCCCTTGCGCGGTCGCTTGCTCGGTCGAAGCGTCCGGCCGAGGCCTCGGCTCCCGTCCGGGCGGCAGCGCGAGCCGAGCTCGTGCGACGCGGCGGGTTGGCCCCGGACGCCGACGAGGCCAAGATCCGCGGTGCGGCGGACGCGCTCGGCCTGAGCGAAGAGGAGAGCGCGGCGTTGATCGCCGACGCGGCCCGGGACGAGGAGGCGCAGGCACTGCGGTCCGGCCGGGCCCTGGCGCGCTTGAGGGCACCGGTGTGAGGTTGACGAGGTGGGCGCGGTGAAGCAGCTCCACGATCGGGTGGCGGCCGAGGTGTCCAAGGTCGTGGTCGGGCAGGCCGACGTGCTCGAGCTCCTCATGGCGGCGGTCGCGGTGGGTGGCCATGTGCTGCTCGAGGGTGTGCCCGGGGTGGCCAAGACCCTGCTCGCCAACGCCGCGGCCAGCGCGCTGGGAGTGGACTTCAGGCGGGCCCAGTTCACCCCGGACATGCTGCCCTCGGACCTCACCGGCACGATGACGCTCCGAGGCGGCGAGCTGGCGTTCAGGCCCGGGCCGGTGTTCACGAACGTGCTGCTCGCCGACGAGATCAACCGCACGCCACCGAAGACCCAGGCCGCGCTCCTCGAGGCGATGCAGGAGCGTCAGGTGACGGTCGACGGGGAGCCGCACGCCCTCCCCGATCCGTTCCTGGTCGTGGCCACTCAGAATCCGATCGAGTACGAGGGCACCTACCCGCTGCCCGAGGCGCAGCTCGACCGCTTCCTCATGAAGATCGACGTTGGCTATCCGCCCGAGGAGGATGAGGTGGCGATGCTGCGCGGCTCACGCCGCGGGGTCACGCCCGCGGCGCTGGACGATGTGCAGCCGGTGGCCGGAGCCGACGACCTTCGGGCCGCACGGAGGCTCGTGGACGACACCGATGTGGCCGACGAGGTTGCTCGGTACGTGGTGGCCGTGATCCGGCGCACCCGCGAGCTGCCGAGCGTGTCGCTCGGGGCCAGTCCTCGCGCGGCGGTGCACCTGTTGGCGGCCTCGCGCGCCGCGGCCCGTCTCTCGGGCCGGGCGTTCGTGACACCGGACGATGTTGGCAGGATGGCGCTTCCCGTGCTTCGGCACCGGCTGGTGCTCAGTCCCGAGGCCGAGCTCGAGCGCTACCGCCCGGACGACGCCGTGCGGGCCGCCCTGGCGGCGGTGCCCGTGCCGCGCTGAGCGGAATGAGTCCCGCGCCGCGCGCGGCGTACGCACTTGCCGCGGTGGCGCTGTCGGCGGTGGTCGTCCCGCTCGCCCTGGCAGCGCTCGCGGCGGTCGCCCTCGTGGCCGCGGTGGCCGTCGACGCCCGGGCCGCTCGCCGCCGGCCCACGGTGAGGCGCCGGCTTCCGGCCGTGGTGGCACGGGGAGTGCCCTCTGCTCTCGAGATCGACATCCCCGGGGCGGACTCCCGGCGCACGCGGCTGCGCCAGGCGGCGCCGCCTGCCCTGCTTGTCGTGCCGGCTGAGAGCGACCAAGCGATCGACTCGGCGATCACGCCCCTTCGCAGGGGGCGTCACGAGCTGCCGCCGGTGGCCGCGCGCACCGAGGGCCCACTGGGGCTCGGGCGCTGGCATCACCGCGCCGAGGGCGCCGCCGAGGTACTCGTATACCCAGACGTGCCGGGCGCGCGGCGCCTGGCGCTTGCGGTCCGCCGCGGGCGCTACCGCGAAGCTGGCCTGCACGGCCGCGGTCCGATGGGGCTTGGCACCGAGTTCGAGCTCGTTCGCGATTACCTGCCCGACGACGACGTGCGCCAGATCAACTGGCGGGCCACGGCCAGGCTCGGACGTCCGATGAGCAACCAGTACCGGATCGAGCAGGACCGGGACGTGATGTGCGTGGTGGACGCGGGGCGGCTGATGCTGGCCCCGACAGAGGCCGCCGGGAAGGGGGCGCCGGCGGCCAACCGCCTGGACGCGGCAATGGACGCGGTGGCGGCGGTAGGTCTTGTGGCCGACGAGGTGGGTGATCGCTGCGGCGCCCTGGCTTTCGACGACGAGGTCAGGCGGTTGCTCCGGCCTCGGCGAGCGGGAGGGATCGCGGCTGTCCGGGCGCTCTTCGACGTCGAGGCCCGTCCGGTGGACTCCGACTACGAGCTTGCCTTCCGGCAGGTCGAGGGGGCCAAGCGTGCTCTGGTGCTCGTGCTCACCGACCTGCTCGAGGAGACCGCCGCCCGTCCGCTCGTCGCGGCGATGCCGATCCTGGCCCGGCGCCACGCGGTGGTGGTGGCGGGCGTTGTGGACGAGGATCTCGAGGAGCTCACGCGACGGTCACCCGAGACGCTGCAGGACGTCTACTCCGCCGCGGCGGCGCTCAGCGTGCTCGATGCACGCGCCCGTGTCGCACGATCGCTCCGAGCGTCAGGTGCGGACGTGCTGGAGGCGCCGGCAGACCGCCTCCCGGCGGCATGCGTTCGCGCGTACCTGAGGGCGAAGGCGCGGGCGCGGCTGTGATCGCGATGTCGTCTAACCCCTGCTCACCGCTGCGCGTCGAGGCCCAGGTTCACGTCCGCGCCACAGCACGAGGCCCCAGTAGACCGCTCCGAGCCCGAGGCCGAACGCCAATCCGCCGCCGAGGCCGAGCCGCGCCGTGACGAGGGCCTCGACCGCCCCTGCCACCACGAACCACGGGATCGACCCGAGCACCACCTCGATCGAGCGTCTGGCCTCGACCACCAGGGCGTCGGGCCTCCTCCGTGGCCCGGGATCCACCACCGCCCATCCGATGCGCATTCCCGCGGCCGCGGTGACCACCACCAGGGAGAGCTCGAGCACGCCGTGGGCCGCGATGAGCTCGGTGAACTCGCCTGCCCTGCCCTCCCCACCCGCCAACCCGGCGAGCGCGCCGATGAGCACGCCGTTGAAGACGAGCACGAACGCGGTGCCGAGACCGGCGGCTATCCCGGCGGCGAAGGCGAGGAACGAGACCTGGATGTTGTTGGTGAAGAGCTGGCTGGAGAAGGCGGCCCCCTGCTCGAGATCGAGCCGCTCGCGCTGAAGGTCGTCCCCGGTGGCGTCGAGGAACTGCTCGGGCACCACCCCGGCTGCGGCCGCCGGGTCGTCGAGTGCCCACACGCAGGTCATCGCGGCGGGCACCAGCAGAAGCGCCCAGGCGAGGAGGATCGGCACGGGGCGCTCGAGCACCCGGCGCCAGTAGCCGCGAGCGACAAAGCCGCGCAACGTCTCGCGCCGCGGTTCGGGGCCGTAGACAGTCGCACGACCGCGGGCCACGAGGAGCTCGAGGCGCCGGACCACGGGCTCGGAGGCAAACCGCCGCCGGGCGAGCGCAAGATCCGCGGAGGCGCCACGGTAGAGCTCGCCAAGCCGGTGGATTCCGACGGGGCCGAGGCGCTCCGGCCGGCCACGGGCCGCGTCGATCGAACGCTCGAGCTCCCGCCAGGACGGCTCGCGCTCGCTGACGAAACGCTCTAGGTTCACGGCTCGATGGAGTATGAAGATCGGCTGAGAATCTCCACGCCCGAGGGGCTGGAGCTCGAGCTGGTGATAGCGGGGCTCGGCTCACGCTTCATCGCGGGGGGGATCGACCTCGTCATCAAGGGCCTGCTGGTGGGGGCCCTGGCCCTCCTCCTGCTGGGAGGGGAGGCGCTAACTGGAGCCGAGGTCGGTGAATCGCTCGGAACCGCGCTGCTGGTGACCGCCGTCTTCCTCGTCACCTTCTTCTACGACGTGCTCTTCGAGATCATGGCCTCGGGCAGGACGCCGGGAAAGCGCCTCACCGGGCTTCGCGTGGTGGGCGGCGGGGGTAACTCGATCGGCCTCCGCACGAGCGTGGTCCGCAACGTGCTGAGGCTGGTCGACGGACCGGGGACCGGTTACTCGGTGGCCGTCCTCTCGATCCTGCTCACCCCCCGTCACCGTCGACTGGGCGATCTTGCGGCCGGCACGTTCGTCGTGCGCGAGCGCACGGGGGAGCACCCTCCGAGCTCCAGCGCACTGCCCGGGCTCGCGGTCGGGGACCCGGCCGCCGTGTGGGACCTGAGCGGCGTTGGGGCGGAGGAGCTGGCCGCGGTCCGCAGCTTCCTCGAACGCCGCTCCGAGCTGCCGCCTGAGGCCCGCTCCCGCCTCGCAGGCCAGTTCGACCGGTCGCTCCGGCCGCGCGTGACGGGCGCGGCCGGCGACGGAGGCTCCGAGGCCTTCCTCGAGCGGCTGGTGGCGGCGCGCGCCGCTAGAGGTTGAGGTCGCGAAACGGTCACGCGGAGTTGCACCTGCGCGCGCAGCCGCTCACAGCCCGATCTGCTTGACGAGGATCTCCTTCATCACCTCGTCGGTGCCCCCACCGATCGGGCCGAGCCGGGCGTCGCGTGCCGCGCGCTCCAGGCCGGCATCCTCACCGTAGCCCGCGAGCCCGCGGAGCTGCAACGCCATGTCGGCCACCTCGAAGCAGTCCCGCTGCGTCTTCAGCTTGGCGATCGTGACCTCGCGCACGGCGTCGTGGCCGCCGGCGAAGAGCCGCAGGGCGTTGTAGGTCACGGCCCTGCCGGTCTCGAGCTGGGTGGCCATCCGCGCCACCGCGCGCCGTGCGTCGCGTCCGCCGCCGTTACCCGACAGGGATTCGACCGTGTCCTCCAGCAGCCGCTGCATCGCTCCCACCGCACCGAGCGCCATCAGCAGGCGCTCCCACTGGAAGTTGGCCATGATCAGGTAGAAGCCGCCGTTCTCGCTCCCGAGCAGGTTCTCATCGGGCACGAACACGTCGTCGAAGGCGAGCTCGCCCGTGTCCGAGGCGTGCCAGCCCATCTTCCTCAGGGCCTTTGACTGGTCGAAGCCCTCCATGCCCTTCTCGACGACCACGAAGGAGAGCCCGTGGTGCCCGCCCTCCTGGGTCGTCTTGACCGCACAGACCACGAAGTCCGCGCGCACCCCGTTGGTGATGTAGGTCTTGGAGCCGTTCACCACGTACCCGCCGTCGACCCGCCGCGCGAACGTGCGGATGCCCGCCACATCGGAGCCGGCGCCGGGCTCGGTGATCCCCAGCGCGGCGATCTTCTCCCCCCGGATGGCCGGTACTAGAAAGCGCTGCTTCTGGTCCTCGGTGCCGAACTTCCACACGGGGGGCGTGGCGATCCCGATGTGGGCGCCGATGCCCGCCGCCAGCCCGCCCGAGCCGCAGCGCGAGAGCTCCTCGGTGAAGACGGCGTCGTCGAGGAAGTCCCCGCCCCGGCCGCCGTACTCGGCGGGGTACTTCAGCCCCAGGTAGCCGCGTTGGGCGAGCTCCTCGAAGACCGTGTTGGGGAACCAGCGGTCGTCCTCCCACTGCTCGGCGCGGGGGCGCAACTCTCCGTCGATGAACTCCCGCACCTCGGCACGCAATGGCTCGTGCCGCTCGCTGAACGGAGGAGAGGGCCGGCGAGGCGACGGCTCGAAGCCCGGCCCGGCCAACTGCCAACTGCCTACTGCCAACTCAGGCGACGCCACGAATCACAGCACCGTGTATCCCCGCCCCGCATGATCGAACCCGATCAGATCCCCGCTGCGGTTGCGCTTCCCGCCGTGGAAGTAGGCCCGCACCTCCGCGATCTTCCCGTCCCGGAACAGGAACCACTCGCTGCCTCGGTCGAGCCGCCGCTCGCCGGTCTCGGCGTCGCGCCAGGTCATCGTCCACTCGATGCAGGCCTGGTCGCCCTGCTCGATGCCGTTCTCCACGAACCACTGTCCCTCGATCGTCTCGACCGCCCACTTGGTGTGCTCGCCGATTTTCCGGGCGCCCTCGTGCGGGCCCAGGCGCGTGTAGTAGTGCACCGCGTCGTCGGTGAAGTGCGAGGCCACCAGGTCGGGATCGCCGCTGTTGAGCGCGTCGTAGTAGCTGTGGACGTGGTCGAGGGGCGCGCCCATGCCGTGGTCAGGCCGCCGCGGCGTGCTCGAGCTGGCGGCGGACGTCGCCGGTTACCGGATCCGCGTGACCCGCCCAGACCTCGCGCGGGTCGAGCTCCGCCAGCTTGCGGATGCTCTCCCTCGCCTGCGGCGTGTCCTGGGTGTAGAAGGGATGGGGCACGCGTGCCTCCCCGAACTTGCCGGTCTGAGGATCGAGGGTGTAGATCGTGTCGCTCACGAGCGCCAGCCGGTCGGACTCGCGCCACAGCCCGATCAGCCCCGGGGCGTGGCCGGGCAGGTGCCGGACCTCGAAGCCCGCGATGTCGTCCCCCTCGGACACCGTTCCCGCCACCTTCACCGGGCCGCCGTCCCACTTCTTGATCAGCGCCGGCATGGCCTTGCGCGTAATCGGGCTCTCGAGCTTCTCGTAGTCCACGTAGGCGGGCTCGCTCGGATCCTCGGCCTCGGCCACCTCGTCGGGATGGCAGTAGACGGGAGCGCCGAGCCCCGGCGCCGAGCCGCGGTGGTCGGCGTGGCCGTGGCCGAGCACGATGCGCTTGAGCCCGCCCATGCGGCTCGTGATGTCGCCGATCCAGGGCGTCATCTCCTCCACGCCCGCGTCGAACATCGTCACCCCGCCGTCGTCCTCGAGGAGGTACACGTTCATCGTGCGCTTGGGAAGGTGCCCGCGTAGTGCCTGCAGGCCCAGCGCTCCGGCGTCGGCGCCGCCACGCAGGCACCAGACCCCGGGGGCGACCGGCTCGAGAGTGGGCTTGGCCAGCACGCTGGCCGCGCGGTAGGGAAGCTTCGCCATGCTGCCTCCTAGAGGGTTGGTTCCGAGTCAATCATGCCGCAGGGGCGGAGATTAGGACGTGACCACCTACAGCCCGTAGGAGCGGCCGATTACGTCCAGCATCACCTCGTCGGTCCCCGCCCCGATCCGGTTTAGGCGCATGTCGCGCCACACGCGCTCGATGCCGTACTCGGTCATGTACCCGGCGCCGCCGTGGATCTGGATGCACTCGTCGGCCACCTCGACCGCGATCTGTGACGCGTACAGCTTGGCCATGGAGATCTCCCGTACCGGGTACTCGCCGTTGTTGAAGCGCCAGGCCGTCGTGTAGACCATCTGGCGCGCCGTCTCGATCTTGGTGGCCATCTCGGCGAACTTGTGCCGGATCGCCTGGAACTTGCCGATCGATCGCCCGAACGCCTGCCGCTCCTTGGCGTACTCGAGTGTCTTGTCGAAGGCCCCCTGGGCACCGGCGACACAGCCCGCGGCACCGATCAGTCGTTCGCCCTGGAGCTCCCACATGATGTGGTAGAAGCCCTTGCCGACCTGACCGAGCACGGCGTCTGCCGGCACGCGCATGTCGTTGAAGGCGAGCAGCGCGGTGTCGGAGGCGTGCATGCCCAGCTTCTTCAGCTTGTTCTCGACGATGAAGCCGGGCGTGTCCGTGTCGACGATGAACAGCGTGAAGCCGTCGTAGCCGGCGTCGGGGTCGGTCTTGGTCACGAGCACGATGTAGTCGGCGCGCGTGCCGTTGGTGATGTAGGTCTTCGAGCCGTTGATCACGTAGTGGTCGCCGTCGCGCACGGCGCGCGTCTTGATGCCCGACACGTCGGAGCCGGCGTCGGGCTCGGTGATCCCGAGGCAGGAGATCTTCTCGCCCTTGATCGAGGGCACGAGGTAGCGCTGCTTCTGCTCCTCGGTGCCGAACAGGTGGATCGGCGGGGTGGCCATGTCGGTGTGCACGGCGATGCCCATGGCCGTCCCACCCGAGTGGGAGTGGGCCATCTCCTCGGAGAGGACGATGTTGGCGTAGTAGTCCCCGCCCTGGCCGCCGTACTCCTCCGGATAGGAGAGGCCGAGGAAGCCGAGCTCGCCCATGCGGGTGAACACCCAGTCGGGGAAGGTCGTCTCCTCCCACTCCTCGGCGTGGGGCTGCAGCTCGCGCACCACGAAGCTGCGGATCGAGTCCCGTAGCTGGTCGTGCTCGTCGGTGAAGATGAAGTGCCGCTTCTTGGACTGGAAGTCGGGCTTGATGACGGCGTCGACTGCGGGGCTTACGGCGCTTGACATGCGGAGTCCTCCCTGGTGCCTCGGCGATTGCCTACCTCGGGCAACGCTAGCGGACCCCGGCTCCTAAGTAAACAGTGGCGCTTCCTACTTCTCACGGGTCGAGGGACGTGCGGCCGGCGGGCCGCGGCCGCCGCGCGTTCGGTCTACAGACGACCCACCTGCACGACCCAGATGCCGGCGTTGTGGCCGCGGAAGCGCCCGCGCACGTAGCCGGCACCGACGTAGCGAATGTTCCGCGACAGCAGAACGGACCGGTGGCCGTCCGAACGCTTCCACGTGCGCAGGGCGCGCCGGACGCGCGCGGGCCGCCCGCGGTGAATCTCGAGGACCTCGCCCAGCACCGCGAAGCGGCGGCTCGCGCGGATGCCGCGAGAGGAGTGCGCGAAGCGGCCGGTCCGCATCAGCGCACGGGCGTAGGCGACCGCCGAGCGATTGAGGCTCCTCGACGCCTGCAGTCTCGACAGCCCCTGGCCGGCGCGGAAGTCGTTGATGCCGGCGATCATGACCGCGCGGGCCGGCGGCCCCGCGGTCGCCGAACCGGCCGGGATCAGCAGTGCTCCGACGAGAAGCGGGCACAGAAGGAGCATGCGGGCGCGGAACATCTAGACCTCTTTCGGAATTGAGCCGGGCGATTCGCTATGCCGACGGGGTGAGCTGTCGGGCTCGGGACGCAGGTAGCGCCCCTACGGCCACGGTGATGCGGCCGATTCGCCCCAGCCGGAAGATCCGGCAGTGGGTCCCCCGCGCGCCCGAAGGTGCTCCGAGCGCTTAGGCGATGGCGACTATACAGCCGATACGGGCGCCAGCCCATACGCCCCGACCCGCGAAGCGGGCCCCCGCCGGTTGACGCGTGCCGCCGCGATCCGTCACAGTGATTAGTAGGACTTCCCACTACCCGGAGCCGAGCCTGTCCTACGAGACCATCCAGTACGAAGTCGCACCCAACGGGGTGGCAACCATCACGCTCGACCAGCCCGACACGCGGAACGCGCTGTCGAACGAGCTGCTCGGAGAGCTGATCGAGGCCCTTGCGGATGCGCGCTCGGACGACGCGGTGCGCTGCGTGGTGCTCGCGTCGTCACACGAGAAGGTCTTCTCATCGGGTGGCAACCTGTCCGGCTTCGCCGGCGAGGTTCCGCTCGTGCACAAGCACTTCGGGTCCGAGCGGTTCGTGCGGCTATTCAGGATGATCGGCGAGCTGGGCAAGCCGTCGCTGTGCGCGGCCAACGGCCACGTCTTGGCGGGAGCGCTCGGCATCGCACTGGCGTGCGACCTCGTGATTGCTCGGGAGGGCGCCACCTTCGGTACCCCGGAGATCAACGTCGGGCTGTTCCCGTTCATGATCATGGCCCTGATCTACCGGAACGTGCCGCGCAAGAAGACCAACGAGATGGTGCTGCTCGGCGAGCGCCTGAGCGCGGAGGAGGCACTCGCGGCGGGGATCGTGAACCGCGTCGTGGCCCCAGAGCAGTTCGACGCCGCCGTCGACGACTGGTCCGCCAAGCTCGCGAGCAAGTCGCCGGCGCTGATGCGCCTCGGCAAGGACGCGATCTTCCGCCAGCAGGACATGGCCTTCCACGATGCACTCGAGTTCCTGCATGCGCAGCTCACGATCGCGCTGTCGACAGAGGACGTGGTGGAGGGGGTTACCGCGTTCTTCGAGAAGCGGGAGCCGAGGTGGGCGGGGCGGTGAGTGGACGGTCGACGGTGGACGGTGGACGGGTCCCATGAGCGTCTCGCTCGTTGAGCTTTCCTGCCGCATATCCGACCGCGCGCTCGGGCCGGTCCGGGGCGTCGAGGCGTTCGCTCCGCTCGTGGCCGAGCGCCTCGGCGTGGTGCCTCGGAAGATCGGTTCCGTGGTCGAGCCGTTCGAGGCGGCCTGGGCCGATGACCTCGCGACGGCCCGCGGGTGCCTGCTCGAGGCCGGCGGGCAGGTCGAGGATGCGCTCGGCACTGGACGCATTCCGGTGCTGGTGTCGAGCGATTGCGCGCTGGCGCTCACGACGCTGCCCACGGTCGCGCGCCTGCGCCCCGACGCCCGGGTTCTGTGGCTCGACGCGCACGGGGACTTCAACACCCCCGCGACCACCGTCAGTGGCTACCTGGGTGGCATGGCCCTGGCGGGCCCGTGCGGGGTGTGGGACAGCGGCTTCGACGGCGAGATGCCCGCCGAGCGCGTGGTACTGGCCGGAGTGCGGGATCTCGAGGAGGCCGAGCGCGAGGCGCTCGAGAGGAGCGCGGTGACCGTGATCGGCTCGAGCCTCGAGACGCTCGTGTACGTAAAGAACGCCCTCGACCGCGAGCCCGTGTTCGTGCACCTCGACCTCGACGTGCTCGACCCGCAGGACTTCCCGGCGTGGATCCCCGCCGACGGGGGCCTTCGTGGGGAGAAGCTCTACGACCTGCTGGAGGCCGTCTGTGACGAGTGCGAGCTGGTCGGCCTCGAGGTCACCGTGACCTGCGGGCCGACGGACCGGCTGGAGATCCAGGCTGCCACATCCACGGCCCTCCACGCGATGGGACCCCTGTTCGACGCCGTCACGAGCGGAGCCAGTGTCAGCCACTGATACGACCACGCAGTCGATCCTCCGCCCCCTGGTCGAGGAGCTCCACGAGCGGCGGGAGCGCGCGCGGCTGGGCGGGGGCGAGGAGAAGATCGCCAAGCAGCACTCGCGCGACAAGCTCACCGCTCGGGAGCGGCTGGCCCTGCTGATCGACGCGGGCACCTTCGTCGAGCTCGGCATCCACGGCCGGCCGCACTTCTCGCAGGCATCGATGCAGGGCGTCGATGCGCCCGCGGACGGGGTGATCACGGGCTACGGGAAGGTCGAGGGCCGGCTGGTGGCCGTGTGCGCCTACGACTTCACGGTGATGGCGGGCTCGATGGGGATGACCGGCGAGCTGAAGGTCACCCGCCTGCGCGAGCTCGCGCTCGGCAAGCGCATCCCGTTCGTCTGGCTGCTCGACTCGGCGGGAGCGCGGATCCAGGAGGCGGTGGGCTCGCTGTTCGCGGGCTCGGGCCACCTGTTCCGCGAAGAGGTGACGATGAGCGGGGTGATTCCGCAGGTCGCGGCCCTGATGGGGCCGTGCGCCGCGGGCACCGCCTACATCCCGGGACTCGCCGACTTCGTGCCGATGGTCCGCGGCCGCGGCTCGATGGCCCTGGCCGGGCCGCACCTCGTGCGTGCCGCCACCGGCGAGGACGTGACCCAGGAGGAGCTCGGCGGATCGCGCGTGCACTGCCGCAAGTCGGGCGTCGGGGACCTCGAGGTGGGCTCCGACGAGGAGTGCATCCAGTCGGTCAAGGACTACCTGTCGTTCTTTCCCTCTAACTGCGAGGAGAACCCGCCCTTGCGGGAGACCGCAGACCCCGTCGAGCGGATGGACGAGGAGCTGCTCGACGTGATCCCGGAGTCCAACCGCAAGCCCTACGACATGTACGAGGTGATCGGCCGGATCGTGGACGACGGCTGGTGGTTCGACCTCAAGCCGCAGTTCGCGAAGACCGTGATCACCTGCCTGGCGCGCATGGGCGGGCGGCCGGTGGGGATCGTGGCCAACCAGCCCAAGCAGCTCGGCGGCATCCTCGACAACGACTCGGCCGACAAGGCGGCGCGCTTCATCAACCTGTGCGATGCCTTCTCGATACCGCTGCTGTTCCTCCAGGACGTGCCGGGATTCATGGTCGGCACCAAGGTCGAGCAGGCGGGCATCATCCGCCATGGCGCCAAGATGCTGTACGCCGTGTCGCGGGCCACGGTGCCCAAGGTGACCGTGATCCTGCGCAAGGCCTACGGCGCCGGCTACTACGTGATGTGCGGAAAGGCCTACGAGCCCGACCTGATCGTGGCCTGGCCGAGCGCCGAGATCTCGGTGATGGGGGCCGAGGGGGCGGTGGAGATCATCTTCCGCAAGCAGGTCGACTCGGCGGAGGATCCCGCGGCCAAGAAGGCCGAGCTGATCGACGGGTTCAGGAAGATCATCGACCCCTACATCGCCGCGGGCAACGACCTGATCGACGACATCATCGACCCGCGCGAGACGCGACCGACGGTGATCCGGGCGCTGGAGATGGCGGCCACGAAGAGGGTGGAGAGGCCGTGGAAGAAGCATGGAGTGATGCCGGTATAGAGAACCGGCGCATGTGCATGTTAATGTGTCGCCGTGGCCGCCCTGACCCGCCGAACGCAGGTGCTGCTGGACGACGCCCGCCACCGGCGGTTGGAGAAGCACGCCGCGGCGAGAGGGATCTCGGTGGCCGCGGTGATTCGCGACGCGATCGACCGCGCCTATCCGGCCGAGCCGTCCGTGGCGGCAAGCCGGCGAGCCGCAGCCCAGTTCCTGCTCGCTGCCGAGCCCATGCCGGTAGAGGACTGGCCGCAGATGAAGCGCCAGATCCGCGATGAGCTGGCGCAGACGGATGACCGTCGGCAACCTTGAGGCGCTGCCTGCTGGACACCGCTGTCTTCGTCTATGCGGTCGGGGAGGCTCACCCCTATCGCGAGCCCTGCCGCGACATCGTCGAGCAGTTGGCCAGCGGCGAGATAGCCGGGGAGGCGAGCGTGGAGCTGGTACAGGAGTTCCTTCACGTTCGAGCACGCCGGACCGGCGACCGCGAGGGTGCGGTGGAAGCCGCCCGGCGGGTGGGAGAGCTGTGCAAGCTGCACGACTCGGAGCATCGAGATCTGACGCTCAGCCTGCGGCTCTTCGTACTGCACCGAGCGCTGGATGCTCGTGATGCCCTGTACGCGGCCACGGCGCTCAATCGCGGAATCGACGCGATCGTCGCGACCGACCAGGGATTCGATGACGTGGCCGGGCTCGAGCGCATAGATCCGCGCGATCGTGCCGCCATGGACAGGCTGACCCGTCGATGAGCATGCCGACCCAACCATCATCGCTTGTCCAATTTGCGGTGCCCCACTGCCCCGCCATCGCCTACACCCTGAGGAGCACGCCGTCGAGGCGCAAGCACGGAGCGATGCGGGTATGAGGCGTTTCCTTATTCGCTCCTCGGCGCTTGAGAGCTTTCGGAAGGAGGGCTATGACATCGTCGGCCCCGAGTGAGCTAAGGCATCGGTTGCGCGTATGAGTCTCGGCGACCCAGTCATCATCACGTGCTCGATCTCAGGCGCCGTCGCCAATCGCGAGCAGTGCCCGGCCATCCCCTACACGCCGGAGGAGTACGCCGCCGAGGCCCGTCGCATCGTCGACGAGGGCGGCGCGATGATCCACATCCACGCGCGCACACGCGAGGGGGTGCCCTCCTACGAGATCGACGACTTCGCGGCGATCACGGACGCGATCCGGGCCGAGGTCGACGACGTGATCGTGAACTACTCGACGGGCGCCATCGGCGTGCCGCTGGAGAAGCGGCTCGAGTACCTGCGGGCACTGGAGCCGGATGTGGCCGCCCTGAACATGGGCTCGATGAACTACGCCAAGTACTCGCGCAAGCGAAAGGACTTCGTGTTCAAGGCCGTGTTCGAGAACAGCTTCGACACGATCATTGCCCTGCTCGAGGTAATGAACGAGCACGGCATCCGGCCCGAGCACGAGTGCTTCGACACCGGCCACGTGGCCAACCTCGATCCGCTGATCGACATGGAGCTGCTGAAGGAGCCGCTCCAGATCTCGTGTGTGATGGGCGTGACCGGCGGCATTCGGCCGAGCGCCCGCAACCTCGCCCATATGGCCGATCAGATTCCCGGCGGTCCCGACGGTCCCAACAACTGGGGCGTGATCGGCATCTCGCGCGACCAGTGGATGCTGGTGGCGGCGGCGCTCACGCTCGGCGGCAACATCCGCGTCGGGCTCGAGGACAACTTCTACCTCCCGAACGGGGAGATGGCGCGCTCGAACGGCGATCTGATCGCCAAGGCGCGGCAGATGGTCGAGGACGTGGGGCGCAGGCCGGCGACGGTGGCCGAGGCGCGCGAGCTGCTCGGCGTGCCGAAGCGCGGCGAGGTCAGCAGGCGAGACGTCCTTCGGCACCCGCTGCGGGCTGCCGAACAGGCGGCGGGGGACGCGTGAGGGAGCTTCGGAGTTGAGCGGGCCGCTCTCGGACCTGCGGGTCCTCGACCTCTCGCGCCTCCTGCCCGGCGGCTTCTGCTCCCTGATGCTGGCTGACTTCGGCGCCGAGGTCCTGAAGGTCGAGGACACCGGGATGGGGGACTACGTGCGCTGGGCGCCGCCCCATTACGAGGGCGCCGACGAATCGGCCCGGTCCTCGCTCTACCTGGCGCTCAACCGCGGCAAGCGCTCGATCAGGATCAACCTCAAGGAGGAGGCCGGCCGCGAGGTGCTGCTGCGTCTCGCCCGCGAGTACGACGTGCTGCTCGAGTCCTTTCGCCCCGGAGTGCTCGACCGGCTCGGCGTCGGCTACGAGCGACTGCGGGAGGAGAACCCCCGCCTCGTGTACTGCGCAATCTCGGGCTACGGGCAGGACGGTCCGTACCGGGACCGGTCCGGCCACGACATGAACTACCTGGGGCTGATCGGGATGCTCGGACTCACGGGCGAGCGCGATGGCGCACCCGTGCAATCGTCGGGACAGATCGCCGATCTCGGCGGCGGAGCGCTGATGGCCGCCTTCGGGATCATGGCGGCCCTGCGGGAGCGCGACAGCTCGGGCGAAGGGCAGCTCGTGGACGTGTCGATGGCCGACGGCGCCCTGTCGTGGATGGCGATGGTTGCCGGGCGCTACTTCTGCGACGGGGTCGCGCCGGGACGGGGGGAGCTCGAGTTGGCCGGGTCGCTCGTCTGCTACCGGCCCTACGCCTGCCGCGACGGCCATGTGACCCTCGGTGCTCTCGAGCCCAAGTTCTGGTCGGCCTGGTGCCGCGGCGTCGGCCGCGAGGACCTCGTCGAGAAGCAGTTCGAGGCGCCCGGCTCCGAGACCCACGCCGAGGTCGAGCGCATCTTCATGGAGCGTGATCGGGACGAGTGGCAGGCTTTTGCCTCCGAGCACGACTGCTGTCTCGAGCCCGTGCTGGGCCTCGACGAGGCCCTCAACTCCGAGCTTGTTCGCGCGCGCGAGATGGTGGTAGAGCTCGACCAGCCGGGCGCCGGTACCGTCCGCCAGCTCGGCGTGCCGGTCAAGCTGAGCCGGACGCCCGGCGGGGTGCAGGGGCCGGGACCGGCGCTAGGGGAGCACACCGACGACGTGCTTGCCGCCGCCGGCTATTCGGCCGACGAGGTCGCGCAGCTCAAGGATTCGGGCGCGGTGGCCGGTGCTGCCGCCGGCGCGACCGGCAGCTTCATGGCGTGAGCGCGGCGGATCCCGTCGACGGAGCGAGCACCGGCGGCGACGGGGCCTTCGGCGCCGGCGACGGCCTGCTGAAGATGCGCGACCTCGCCGCCGCCAGCGGCGTGAGCGCCGGCACGATCAAGCACTACCTGCGCGAGGGCCTTCTCCCCGATCCCGTCAAGACCTCGCGCAACATGGCTTACTACCCGGCCGACTTCGTCGAGCGGATCAGGCTCATCAAGCAGCTGCAGGAGGAGCGCTTCATGCCGCTCAAGGTGATCCGCGGAGTGATGGCCGAAGATCCTCAGCGCGCCAGGGCGATGGTCGAGCTGGGCGACCGCATGCTGGAGCTGGGACTCGCCTCCGAGAGCGACCGCGTGTCAGCAGCCGATCTGGAACGGCGCTACCAGGTGCCCGGAGAGGCGCTCAGACGTCTGGCCGAGCTCGGGATCATCGGCCCGGACGAGGGCGGATTCTCACCCTCCGATGCCGCGATAGTGGAGGCGATCAGCCGCTTCCGGGCGGGGGGATACGACGAGCGCATCGGCTTCACGGTGTACGACACCGTGCGCTACAAGCGGGTGCTCGAGGGCCTCGTCGAGGAGGAGGTGCAGGTGTTGATGGAGCGCCTGGCGGGGGAGATGAGCACGGACCGCGCCGTCGAGCTCATCGAGGACGGCCGCCAGCCGCTCGGCGATCTCATGGCCGCGCTCCACTCGAAGCTGCTCGTGGCCGAGCTGCAGCGGCAGCGCTCGGCGCGGCGGTAGCCGGACGCCGCCGAACCGTTGCTCTCCGCGCGCCTAGCCGAGGCCGGCTGCGGCGAGCGCCTCCTCGCGCCGAAGGTAGTCCTCGATCCGGGTGATCGCTTCGTTCTCGATCGTGAAGACGTTGTACATCTCGCCGCCGATGTCGACACCGTCGACCTCGCCGAGGTCGGGAGCGCGCACGCCCAACACGATGTGGCGCTCGCTTCCCAGCAGCTCGAGCGAGTCGATCTCCTGGTTGGCGTCGTACTCGGATACGAACGCCGCGACTACCTCCTCGGGGCCGTTGCAGGCCAGGCCTTCGTGGATCCCCCTCCAGACGACGTCGCGGTCAAGCGCGGCGGCCATCGTTTCGGTGTCGCGACGGCGCAGGGCGTCGAACCACGCCCAGAGGAACTCGATGTTGTGACGCTTCATGTGCTCTCCTTCTCGATGATTGGCGTGTCGTAGGAGTCTCACGAGGAGGTGCTCGCGCGCCGCCGCCGAGCCGGACCGGCGTCGGGCACGCGCAGAACCCCTGGGCTCGCCGAACACCCCCGGCGAGCACTCCGATCTGGTTACCAAGGCGGTTCGGGTTCTAGCGTCAACCAGGCACGGCGCCGATCCTACGTGTCCGGCGCGCCCGATGCAACAGACAGACCGACTTCTGCATCTACCACGACATCCCCCTGTATGGCCTGTACAAGGGTGGAGCCTCGCCGCTGTGGATCGGCCGGGAGTTGCGCGAGGCACATCCCGACCGGGTAGCGAGGTCCGGATCGGCGTCACCGAGGCGGGTTGCATGATGGGCGCGTCGTTCGCGATCCGTGCGCGCGAACGACTTGAGGCCCTCGCCGGCGTGGTCTCCGTGGACGTCCAGCTCGACCATGAAGCCGACCGGGAGCCGGCCGACATCGATCCCGCCTACGCGAAGCGGCTGGCGGAGGTGCGCGCCGGTAAGAGGCCCGCGCCTGCACGCGCCGGCAGCTCCGGCCGTCCGTGAGGCCGCCGGAGTCGGCTCGCCGCCTCGCCGCCCTCTAACCCCCGCACGCGTCGAGGGTTCATGAACCTTCCCCGAGCAGCCGCGCGATCGCAACGCGGCTGTTCGCCAGTGACTCGGGCTGTCGAAACAGCTGCTTGGCCCAGTTGCCCTGCAGGACGTACGCGTGAAGCTGAAACGCGAGCTGGCGCGCGCTCAGCTGGCTCGCCAGCTCCCCCTGCCCTTGTGCCGTGGTTATCTCCCGTTCGAGCACGTCCAGCCAGCGCTTCCCCGCGGCGGCAACTGCGTCGCGCACGACACCGGGTCGGTCATCGAACTCGGCCGAGGCGGCCGTCAGAAAGCATCCCCCGGGAAAGACCTCTCGCTCGAGATAGGAGAGCCAAGCATCCATGACGGCCGTCAGCCGCGTGAGACCGGCGGGCTCGTTGGCGGCGGGCTCCCAGACCTCCTCGCGAAAGCGCCGGGTCGAAGCCTCTACGGCCGCCAGCTGCAGGTTCTCCTTCGAGCCGAAGTGTCCGATCACGCCGCTCTTGCTGAGCCCGAGCTCGTTCGCCAGGCGGCCGATGCTGAGCACCTCGAGCCCTTCCAGCGAGCCGAGGTCGACCGCTCGTTCGACGACCGCCGTCCGCGTCATCGCTGCGTCTTCCCGAGACCGTCGTGGCATGCGCGAAGTATAGCGAACGGTCGTACGCTATTCTTCCCCGGTCCGATCGGATCGACTCCGGAGGTGGCGACGTGAGGCTGCGACGACTTGGCTGGGCAGGCATCGAGCTCGAGGCGAACGACGAGCGCGTGGTGATCGACCACATGCTCGATCCGGGGATCCTCTCGGCGTTCTTCGGCGATTCGCGCGATGAGCTACTCGCCCCCGATCCGGGACGGGCGTGCGCAGCGCTCCTGACCCACCTTCACCGCGACCACGCCGACGTGGCGGCGATCGAACGTGCCCTCTCCAGCCCCGGGAGCGTGCTTCGGCCGCCGCGCCGTGCCTCCGAGTCTCGGCTCGACGAGATGCTGACCGGCGAGGCCGAGGCGACGCTCGCCGAGAGCAGTCTGGAGATGCGCTCGTGCGGGGTCGGCGAAGCCTTCGAGCTCGGGCCCTTCTCGGCGACCGCGCTGTTTGCCTCCGACGGCCTGGGTTCGCCACAGGTCTCGTGGCTCATCGAGGCCGACGGGAAGAAGGTCCTCCACTGCGGGGACACCGTCTGGCACGGTGCTTGGTGGGAGGTTGCCCTCGCTCACGGGCCGATCGACATCGCCTGCCTACCCGGCAACGGCGTCGAGGTGAGCTACCCCGGCTTGCAGCCGGCGGTGAGCGTGCCCGCGGTCATGACCCCGGGCCAGGCCGTAGAAGCGGCGCGCGCGCTTCAGGCTCGGGTCATGCTCCCGATCCATTACAACCGCACGTTCGAGCACGCCGAGTACTACCGACCCGTTCCGGACGCCGGCGAGAAGATTGAAGCGCTCGCGCCGGATCGTGACGTAACCGTCCGCTTCCTGGACCCCGGCGAATGGATCGACGTGGGGCTCGACGTCGAGGCTGTCTGAGCTCCCCGGACGAGCCGGCGACCTGAACACGATCGTGGTCTCCCACGGACAGGCCCGATCGCTCGCCCAGGCGGCTGTGAGTGTGCCGAGCTGACCGAGTGCCGCTGTTCGTCGATCCCGCATGCGCCTCGCCGTAGCGACCAGCCGGGAGCGCGTGATCAGCGACGAGGTGATGCGGCGGGTCGAGCGCCACCTCGACCTCGAGGACACGCGGCTCGAGATCTGACCGCGGGTGGGCGTCGAAGCTGGCGCGAGAATTTTTCGACTTTGGGATAGTGCCCGCGCCGCGTAAGCCCGTACTGTGGGCGGGTAAACCAAACGACGGCCGTACCCCGACCCCAAAGGACCGCTGCCCCGATGCCGAGAACTCGCGAGCTCAACCTGACCGCCGCCCAGTGGAGCCCCAACGGAGGCCCGCTCGGAAGGACCGACCTGAGCAGCGCCACCACCTTCACCTTCGGCCAGAAGGTCTTCAGCCCGGCCCTTCAGCGGCGCCGGCTGCCGAAGTCCGTCCTCGAGCAGCTCGACCGGACGCTCGACCAGGGCGAGCCGCTCACGCCGGGGCTCGCCGACATGGTGGCCTCGGCCATGCGCGAGTGGGCACTCGAGAACGGCGCGACGCACTTCACCCACTGGTTCCAGCCCCTCACCGGCTCCACGGCCGAGAAGCACGATTCCTTCTTCTCCGACGCCGGTGACGGCACTGCGATCACCGACTTCTCGGGCAAGGACCTGATCAGGGGCGAACCCGACGCCTCGAGCTTCCCGACCGGCGGCATCCGCTCGACCTTCGAGGCCCGCGGCTACACGGCCTGGGACCCGACGAGTCCGGCGTTCATCCTCGACAACCCCAACGGCGCGGTGCTGTGCATCCCGACGGCCTTCACGTCGTGGACCGGCGAGGCGCTCGACATGAAGATCCCGCTGCTGCGCTCGATGGACGCGCTCAGCCGCGCCGGCATCCGCGCGCTGCGGCTGTTCGGCAACGAGGCGGCGCAGCGCATATTCACGACGGTCGGCTCGGAGCAGGAGTACTTCCTGATCGACGAGGGCTACTACTTCGCCCGTCCGGACCTCGTGAGCTCGGGACGCACGCTCTTCGGGGCCAAGCCCGCCAAGGGCCACGAGCTCGACGACCACTACTTCGGCTCCATCCCCGAGCGGGTGCTGGCCTTCATGCTCGACGTCGAGCGCCAGCTCGCCAAGATCGGCGTGCCGATCAAGACACGCCACAACGAGGTCGCGCCCGCGCAGTACGAGATAGCGCCGATCTTCGAGAACAGCAACGTGGGCGTGGATCACCAGCTCATGACCATGCAGCTGCTGAAGACCGTCGCGCGCAGCTACGGCTTCGTCTGCCTACTGCACGAGAAGCCCTTCGCGGGCGTAAACGGCTCCGGCAAGCACAACAATTGGTCCATGGGCACCGACCTCGGCGAGAACCTGTTCGACCCGGGCGACAGCCCGCGCCAGAACCTGCAGTTCCTGTTCATGTGCACCGCGGTCATTCAGGCGGTGAACAAGCACCAGGGCCTGCTGCGGGCGTCGATCGCCGGTCCCGGGCAGGACCATCGCCTCGGTGCCAACGAGGCGCCGCCGGCGATCATCTCGATCTTCCTCGGCAGCGAGCTGGGCGGGATCTTCGAGCAGCTCGAGGCCGGCGACCTGAGCGGCGACAGCGAGCGGGCCACCATGGGCCTCGGCACCGCCACGCTGCCCGAGCTGCCCAAGGACACCGGCGACCGCAACAGGACCAGCCCGTTCGCCTTCACCGGCAACAAGTTCGAGTTCCGGGCCGTGGGCTCGAGCGACTCTCCGAGCTTCCCGAACACCGTGCTGAACACCATCGCCGCCGAGGCGGTCTCCGAGCTGTGCGACAACGTGGAGGCCGCCATGAGTGGCGGCACCTCCCTCGAGGAGGCGCTGCCGGGTGTGCTGCGCGAGAGCTACGCGGCCAACAAGCAGGTCGTGTTCAACGGCGACAACTACTCGGAGGAATGGCACGAGGAGGCCGAGCGGCGGGGGCTGCTCAACCTGCGCACCACGCCCGACGCCCTGCCCGAGCTCACGAGCGAGAGGACGGTCGAGCTGTTCGGAGCCCAGGGCGTGCTGTCGGAGCGGGAGCTCGAGTCGCGCTTCGAGGTCTACGCCGAGCAGTACAGCTCGAAGGTGAACATCGAGGCGGAGACGGCCGCGTCGATCGCCCGCACGATGCTGCTGCCGGCCGCCGTGCGGCACCTGGCGATGCTCCAGGCGACCGGCGAGGGTGTGCTGTGGGAGCTCAAGGAGGAGATCGGCAAGAAGATCGAGAGCTTCGTGGAGGCGATCCAGGTGCTCGACGAGGCCAACCGCCACCCGGACGGCGAGGGCATCGAGCTGGCCGAGTACATACGCGACTCCGTGCTGCCGGCCATGGACGGGGTTCGCAGCGCCGGCGACGCGCTCGAGCGGATCGTGGCCGACGACCTCTGGCCGCTTCCGAAGTACGGGGAGATCCTGCATATTCGGTAGGCGGCTCCCTCGGTTGACGGTTGACGGTTGACAGTTGACAGGCCTCCAGGATCCAGCGTTGGTCCTCACCACCTTGATGGGAGCCACTCGCCGGTAGACTCGATTGACTCGTGAGTCAACGGGCGTCAAGAGCCGGACGGAACCGGTGCCGTGGGGAAGCCATGCAAGCGGCAGCCGTCCAGCTCAACTCGACGGAGGACAGAGAGCGCAACCTGGCCACGGCCGAGCGGCTCACCCGGGCCGCGGCCGGCGCCGGGGCCGAGCTGGTCGTCCTTCCCGAGAAGTTCAACGTGCTCGGCACAGATATCGACCATGAGCGAGGCGCCGAGCCCCTCGAGGGACCGACCGTCGCCTGGGCGCGGGCAATCGCTCGCGAGCTCGCAATCGATCTGGTGGCCGGCTCCTTCGTCGAGCGACGGGAGGGGCGCGACAAGCTGTCGAACACCTCGGTTCACGTGGGCCCAGACGGCCGCGTGCACGCCGTGTACCGCAAGATCCACATGTTCGACGTGGTGGTCGAGGGGGTCGAGTACCGCGAGTCCGACACCGAGGAGGCCGGCGACGAGATCGTGCTTTCCGAGGCCGCCGACGGGACCGCGCTCGGCCTGAGCGTCTGCTACGACCTGCGCTTCCCCGAGCTCTACCGCATCCTCGCCGTGCGCGGCGCTCGGGTGATTGCCGTGCCGGCCGCGTTCACGGTCCCCACCGGGCGGGCGCACTGGGAGCTCCTCCTCCGCGCGCGGGCGGTCGAGAACCAGGCTTTCGTGGTGGCCGCCGACCAGATCGGACCCCACGCCGATGGCAAGGAGAGCTTCGGCGGCTCGACGATCGTCGACCCCTGGGGTGAGGTGCTGGCGCGCGCGCCGGACGAGGAGTGCTTCGTGGCCGCAGAGCTCGATCTCGCGCGCCAAGATGAGATCCGCGAGCGGCTGCCAAGCCTGGCAAACCGGGTGGCAGGGGCATACCGGTGGCCCGCGGAGGCGATGGCCTGATGGCCGCGGCCCGCCAGACGTCTGTCGACAAGCGGAGGCTGATCCTCGACGCGGCGATCCACGTGTTCGCCCGCCAGGGCTTCCACGCCTGCCGCGTCTCCGACGTCGCTGACGAGGCCGGCGTGGCCTATGGACTCGTCTACCACTACTTCAAGTCGAAGGAGGAGATACTCGACACGCTCTTCACCGAGCGCTGGCAACTGATGCTCGACGCGATCGAGGAGATCGACTCGCGAGATCTGCCCGCCCGGGGCAAGCTCTACGGCGTCGCGTCGTTCATCATCGATTCCTACCGCCACGAGCCCGACCTGATGAAGGTGATCATCGTGGAGGTCACCCGCGCGGCCAACTCGTTCGGCCGCCAGCACCTGGACAAGATCGACGAGGCCTACGGGATGATCGCCGACATCGTCGAGTCCGCGAGGAGCGACGGCTCGTTCAAGCGCGACATCTCGGCACAGTTCGCCGCGATGTGCTTCTACGGCGCGATCGAGCAGCTGCTCTCGGCCTGGATCTTCAACATCCTGCCCGAGACCGACGAGGAATTCGAGCGCGCCAAGTCCTCCGTGGTCGAGACCATCTGCGGCGGCCTCGAGGCGGCGCCCGCCGCCACGTCGACGATGTCTGGTTAACTGCCGCTCGAATGAGCAACGATCTCACGAAGCGACTGATGTGGTCAGCCCTCCTGGCAGGGCTCGGAGCGCTGACCACGATCGTCGCCAACAAGCTGGCCGCGGCCATCTGGACGCGTGCCTTCGGCGAGGACCCACCGGACTTCACATGACGGTGGACGAGCAGCGGCCGGACGACGGAGAGACCTCGCGCATCGACAGCGAGGATCCGCCGCCGCCCGCCCCCGATGCGGCTGGCGCTCCGGGCTCCTTCGGCTTCGAGCAGGACCGCCCCGCCTTCCCGGTCGAGGAGGACCGCCCCGCGTTCCCGGTCCAGGAGGACCGCCCCGCGTCCCCCGTCCAGGAGGACCGCCCCGCCTTCCCGGTCCAGGAGGACCGCCCCGCGTTCCCGGTCGAGGAGGACCGCCCCGCGT
>JAABUR0100000112.1_pt1 | contig 186148 bp, 175 predicted proteins | sample 5560091 | NCBI WGS metagenome assembly JAABUR01 (sample SAMN10711879, study PRJNA513375) | rock metagenome | isolation source: Antarctica rocks | place: Antarctica: Victoria Land, University Valley sud | reverse complement strand
TCGAGGACCTCGAGCTGCTCTGTACGACTGAGGCGGTTGCCATACGGGCTGACGCCATCTCTCACCGTCGACCTCCATTTCGGTCATCTCAACAGAGCCACTGTTGCGATGACCGATGGAGACCACCAGGCTGATGGGCATGCAGGGCAGGACAGTGGAGCAGGTGCTTGCGCGGATCGCCGGCGTCCAGCATGGAGTGGTCACGCGGGGAGAGCTGCTGGCGGCGGGAATCTCGGCGGATGAGATCGAGTACCGGTTGCGCGTTGGCTCGCTGATCCGCGAGCACAGGGGCGTCTATCGCGTAGGGCATCGCGCGCCGAGCGTCGAGGCACGCTACCTGGCGGCCGTGCGCGCGTGCGGGGAGGGGGCGCTGCTGAGCGGCCGAGCGGCCGGCCATCTCCTCGGTCTGCTCAAGGGCTCGGCGCCGCCAGCGGAGGTGACGACCCCGACCGAGCGCCGGGTCACAGGTGTCGTGACGCGGCGGTTCCGGTTCATCGACCCCCGCGAGGCGACGACGTTCCGCGGGATACCCGTCACGACGGTGGCGCGCGCGCTCGTGGATCTGGCCAGGGATCTTCCGCTCGACGACCTCGCCCGTGCGTGTCACGAGGCCGGCGTTCTACACGCCACCACCCCGGCACAGGTGGAGGCGGTACTGGCGCGACGGCCGAAGAGCCCCGGTGCCGCCCGGCTGCGAACGATCCTGCGCGGGGAGGCGCGGGTCACGCTCAGCAAGCTCGAGCGGGCTTTCCTCCGGCTGCTGCGAGACGCGGGTCTTTCGCTACCCGAGACAAACCGTGCCGCGGGCGGCCGACGCGTCGACTGCCGCTGGCCTGAGCAGCGGCTCACCGTCGAGCTCGACGGTTACCGCTACCACCACTCGCGCCATGCCTGGGAGCAGGACCGTCGCCGCGAGCGTGAAGCCAGGGCCCGAGGCGACGAGTTCCGCCGCTACACCTATGGCGATGTCCTCGAGGCGCCGCGCCTCATGCTCAGTGAGCTGCGTGAGCTCGTTCCCGAGTGCCGTCCTGCCTAACACGGCTGGTGGGCACACTGGGCAGGACGGTGGAGCCGCGCTAGGGCCCCGACGCGGTCCAGGACTCTCCAGCCAGCCCGTCCACTAGCCTCGCTGCGCCGGTGGCGACGCCCGTCGTCGCCCCTTTCCCATGAGGACCGCACCGTCACCTGACACGACCGCGCCGTGATCGGGCGCCTATTCGACATCACGGTGGCGATGGCCGCCTTCGGGGTCCTGCTCGTGCTCCCCGGCTTTGGCCTGCAGTGGGTGCTGACGCGCGGCCGTGCGCGATCCGAGCGCCGCGCCGGTCACGAGGATCCCGCAACCGCCCCCGCTGCGCCCGCCGGGGACGGCGCGCCCGCAGATCGGCGCGCCAACCCCGGCGGGACCGGCACCTCCGGGAAAGCCGCAACCACGGACGACGCCGCGGCCTCCCTCGTCCTCGCCATCGCCTGGAGTGTCATCCTCGTCTCGGCCGCCGGCGCCGTGCTGCTGGCCTTTGCGATCTTCTCGGCCGAGGCGGTGGCCGTCTTCGCCCTGGTGGCCGCCGCGGTGGGCGTCCTGCCCTTCGTCCGCTTCTGCCTGGCGCTCCCGCGGCACGCCCTGGCGGCCGTGCCCCTCGGCGCGCTGACCCTGCCGTGGGTGTGGCTCGCCACGCGCGACGGCTTCCGCCCGGCCTCTTCCTTCCAGTGGTACTACTGGAACCTCGGCACCCAGCTCGACCAGGCCGGAGGCATACCGACCTTCGTCGCGGAGTTCGGCGACCGCGTGCGCTGGCTGCCGGACTACGTGCTCTTCAACATCCTGTCGGAGGGCTACGGCGCGCTGGCGATCGGGATGAGCGAGTCTGCCGCCCTGTCCTACTGGCGCGTGCCGGCGGCCCTCTTCGGCGTGCTGATGGTGTACCTGGTGCAGCGCCTGTGGCTCGGCCGTGCCGCGGCCATCGGCGGCACGGCGGTGACCTCGGCCACCACCTTCTACATCCTCAAGTTCAACGCCTACAAGGCGGAGCCGATGGCCATCGCCCTGGGGCTCGTGGCGGTGTGGCTCGTGGTGCAGGGCATCCGCGGGCGGCGCGCATCGTGGATCCTGCTGGCCGGGTCGGTGGCCGGGGTGTCGGTGGGCGTGCACGCCATCGGCGCGACGGTCACGGCGATGTTGCTGCTGGCGGCCGGCACCGTGGAGTGGCTCACCGTTCGCCGGTGCTGGAAGCTGAGCCTGGCGGTCGTGCTCGTCTGCGGCGGGGTCGCCGCGGGCGCTGTGGTGGTGGCCACGGGCGTGTCCCTGCAGGGGCGGGCCGTGGTGGCCAGCGACGCCGCTCGGCCCGGGGTGGTCGGCGGCGTCGACCCCACCTACACCTTCTTCCGGCGCACGGCCGGCGGCTTCGAGGACGCGGCACCGCGCGGGCGGGGGACGCGCGTGAGGGCGGCGATCGACCGTCCGTGGCCGGGGGTCGACGTGCTCGAGGGGCGGCGTGGCAAGGCCGTGATCGCCGTCGTGGCCCTGGGGCTCGTGCTCGCGCTCGTGCTCGGAGGGGCGGGCCTGCGCAAGGGGGTGGTCTCGATCGGCGCCTTCGGCGGAGTGCTTGCCGCGGGGATGGCGTTCTTCGCCGTCTCGTTCGACACCTACGTTCCCCAGCACACCGGCATAGCCCGCTTTGGCAGCTACCTGCCGCTCGTGATCGGGCTGGCGGTCGGCCCGTCGATCGAGGGCTTTCTGCTCGGCCTCCGACGCGTGCGCGTCAGACCGGGGCCGCGCCTGGCCGCGGTGGTGGTGGCGGTCTTCGCGGTGCCCTGGGCGATCATGACCGTGATGGCCCCGCTGCGCTCCGAGCAGCGGGTGAACGGCGGCAGGGTGGGCCCCGAGTTCGGCGAGACCGACGAGCGGCTCGGACCGGCGGCAGACAGCGCCATCGCGACGCTGCTCGAGCGGGCAGGTCCCGGCGACGCGGTGCTCAGCAACGCGAGTACCAGAGGGACCATCGAGTTCCTGACCGGCCGCGAGGCGCCGCTCGAGGGCCGCCAGCCCTTCATCGAGGACAGGAGCTTCCTGCTCGAGGTGAACGACCTCCTCCTCGACACCCACGAGTACTTCCTCGACCCCTCGCAGCCCGCCCTGCTCGAGCGCCTGGACGTGCGCTGGCTGCTGGTGGCCGCCGACCCGAGCGCGCTTGGGGCCAACTTCTCGTACTCGTCCGAGGACACCCCGGTCGAGGAGGCGCTCGGCCGCAGCCTGGTGATCGAGCGGCTGGCGCGCCAGCCCTATCTGGAGACGGTCTGGCGCGGAGGTGGGGTTGCCCTGTTCCGCACACGCACGCCCGCGGATGCGGTCGTCCAGGTCGGCGAGGCCGACGAGCGACCGCTCGAGCTGATGCTCTCGGGCGCGGCGCTCGCCCTCGTGCTGGCGGGCGTGGGTGCTGTCAGTCGCCGAGCCCTGCGCCGAGCCGACGAGGGGAGCGGCACGCTCGCCGGATCCTGACGACGCCTCGAGCTCAGGTGCGAACTGCCTTGACGGTGAGCTTGTTTCCCAGCCGCCCAGCCCGTCGATTCGCGAGCAGCAGGGCCGCCTTGGACGGACCAATCAGCCGCCGGCGCGAGAGGAAGCGGGCGACACCCCCGGCCACGTGTCCGTGATACATGCCGTAGCGATGCGCGTCCGTCGCGCGGTAGCCGAGGGAGCGCAGTCGACCGACCACCGCCTCGAGGTCCATCCGGCCGATCTCGTTGCCGGCCTCCTCGACCTCGAAGGCCAGGCCACCGCGGATCGCCGCGGCCGTGAGCCGAGCGCGCGCGGGCTCGTTGACCGAGACAGCGGTCCGGGCCACGCGTGCCATCTCGTCGACGCCGGCGAGAGGGTCGGCCAGGTGGTGGAGCCCGTCGTGCACGTAGGCAATGTCCACCGACCGGTCGGCCAGGGGGAGGTGCTCGGCGTCGGCCACGACCGACGCGATGTCGAGCCCGTAGCGCCGCCCGCGCTCACGTGCCCGCCTGGCGGCGCCCAGCGAGATGTCCGCGACGATCGTTCGAGCACCGGCGCGAGCCAGTGACTCGGCGTCCATGCCGGACCCGCCGCAGAGTGTTACCACGGTGCTGCCGGGGATGAGGTGCTCCAGGCCGATCGCGCTGCGGCGCAGCTTCTCCGCCAGCATCCACCCGAATGCGGCCGGCGTGCCGTGCGGCCTGCGGACCTCGTAGTCCGGGTCGGCCTCAGCGTCGTGGTGCTCGGCCTGCTCCCGCTTGCCCGGATCGTCGCGTGACGCCCGGGGCAGGAGTATCGGGATGCCGTCCACGATCGGGTAATCGCCTACGCAGCCCTCACAGCCCAGGCTGTCTCCCCACTCGAGCGGACCGTGGCAGACCGGGCACACGAGCAACGAGCGAAGCGGCTCCAGCGGGTCGCCGGCCCGGGAGCTCAGTGCGGACGGCCGGCCTGAGCGAGGCCGCGGACGAACTGCTCGTATTCGGGTAGCGCGCTCTCGGCCCTCAGGTAGCGGTCCGCGTAGGCCCGCCCGCGCTCGCCGTGCGCCCGCCGCTCGTCGTCTGATCGCCTGAGCGAGAGAATTCCCTGGGCCAGGGCCTCCGGATCCTCGGGTGCCACCACCAGCCCGGCGTCCGCTGCCCGTACCTCGAGGGCGGTCTCGCTCCCGTCCGCCACGGCGGCCACGACCGCCCGGCCGGTCGCGAAGTACGAGGTCAGCTTGCTGGGCAGCGACATGTCGCTCACCGAGGCGCGCTGGTTCACGATCAGGAGGTCCGCGGCGCGAAGCATCGACTCGTATTGGCCCCACGGCTGCACCGGCGCGAACGAGAGGTTCTCGAGCCTCATCTCGCGGGCCCGGCGCTCCAGGCGCGGGCGGTCGTTCCCGTCGCCGGCCAGGACCAGCCGGACGCCGTCGCCCCGGAAGCGGGCGGCGGCCTCCAGGAGGTTGTCGAGCGCCTGCTTTTGGCCCATGTTGCCCCCGTGCAGGCAGATGAACTCGTCCGGCCCCCAGCCCAGGCGCCGGCGGGCCTCCTCGACGGGCTCGGTCGGCTCCGCTCCGAGCGTCCACATCCGCAGCCGGGTGATGCGTTCCGCAGCGACGCCACCCTGCTCGAAGTAGCCGCGAAAGCCCTCCGCGATGATCCCGAGCCCCGTCGCGCGGCGCGCAAGCGACAGCTCGGCGCGACGTACGGTGGCCGCCACCCGGCTGCCGCCCCGGATCCCGCTCTGATCGGCCGCGGCGCCCATGAGGTCGTGGATGAGCAGGCCGTAGGGTCGGGCGAAGGCTCGCGCCGCGGCAGCGGCCAGGACGCCCCCCGAGAGGGTGGGCATCACGCCGAGGATGACGTCGGGACGCGGCCTCTCGTGGAGGGCGGTCAGCCCGCCGCCCAGGAGCGAGCCCTCGTAGAGAGCACGGCTCACGGCCGACTGGGAGCGCGGGATGTGGAGCCAGCGTCGACGAATCGTCACGCCCCCGTGGGTCTCGTTCGCGCGCGCGCGAAGCGGTACGAGCGGACGCCAACGTGGGTAGTGCGGAAAGCCCGTGACCACCGCCACCTCGTGCCCCCTCGCGGCCAGGTACTCCGCCGGCCCGGTCACGTGCAGCCCCGGCCCCCCGGTCTCCGGCCAGTAGTAGGTCGAGGCGATTAGGACGCGCAACGGTCAGTGCCCGGCAGCGGTCACGGCGCCCTGGCCGCGCAGCCACTCGACGGTCGCCGCCAGGCCGTCGCGGAGGTCGACCGCCGCCTCGAATCCGATCAGCCGCCGGGCCTTCTCGACCGACGGCCAACGGCGCTGCACGTCGACGGTGAAGCTCGGCAGGCGCTCGAGCCCGAAGTCCTGCGGATCACGCCCGCAGGCCTCCCAGATCGCCCGCGCGATCTCGGCAACGCTGAGCTCCTCGTCGGCCGAGATGTTGAAGTCCTCGTTCTCGGCCGCGGGGTGGGCCGCGGCCGTGACAATCCCCTCGGCGATGTCGTCCACGTGCGTGAGCGTGCGGGTCTGCTCGCCACTCCCGAAGATCTGCAGCGGACGCTGCCCGCTCAGCGCCTTGCGAATCAGATCGGGGACGGCGTGCGCGATGCCCGGCTCGTCCTCGGGCACCTCGCCCGGTCCGTAGGCGTTGAAGGGGCGGCAGATGGTGTACGGCAACCCGTGCTCGTCGTGCAGCGCGCGGCAGTAGACCTCGCCGGCAAGCTTCGAGAAGCCGTAGGCCGACCGGGGGGCGGGCACCGAGTCGATGTGGGCCTCGGTGGTCGGGAACTCGGTGGCGCGCTCGAACACCATCGACGACGAGACGTAGACGAGCCGCTCCACGCGTGCCTCCAGCGCCGCTCGGAAGACGCCGTTGTACAGCCCGTTGTTGACCTCCAGCAGGGTGTGGGGGAGCTGGTGGAAGTTCGCGATCCCGCCGACGATGGCCGCGAGGTGGATCACGTGCGAGCAGTCATCGAGGGCGCGGCGTGCCTCCGCCGGCTCGCGGAGGTCACCGGTGTGCACCTGGCAGGCCTCCCGCATCCACGCGGGGGCCTCCCGCTGGTCGGAGACCCGGACCTGCCAGTCGCCGTCGCGCAGCAGGCGCCGCACGACGGCCGTACCGATGTTGCCGGCCCCGCCGGTCACGACCACCCGGCCCATGGTCCCGCTCAAACCCGCACGAGTGGACTAGGCAACGACCAGCTCGCTGGCGTAGGCGAAGACCTGCCCGGAGCCCGTCATGTTCCACGGGTCGACGACGAGGGCCTCGGGGGGCACCTGCCGCAGGACGCCCTCGAAGGCGGAGTGGTTGGTGGCGACGATCACGGCCTCGGCACCCGCCAGGGTGGTCTCCAGTGGCTCGGACTGCTCGGGGACGTGCGGGTCGTGCCGGGCCACGTGTGCGAGCTCGCGGTCGAGCAGGCGGATGAGCTTGAAGGAGAGGGAGTCGCGGACGTCGTCGGAGTCGCGCTTGAAGCTGAGGCCGAGCACGGCGACCTTGCGGCCTCGCAGCGTGCCGCCCGTGCGCCGCCTGAGGCCCTCGACCAGGAAGAGCGGCAGGCTCTCGTGCACACGCGAGACGGCGAGGAGCATCCCGGGGGAGCTCGAACGCTCCTCGGAGAAGGCGAAGTCCTTGCGCAGGCAGGTGCCGGCGGTCATTCCGGGCTGCGCCATCCCGCCGCGCGGATAGTCGTGGTTGATCAGATCGATCACCTCGAAGACGTTGGCGCCGTACTGCTCGCAGTTCATCATCAGCAGGTTCGGCAGCGCGAAGTGGGTGTAGCGCAGGATGTTGGTCCAGATCTTGGCGAGCTCCGCCTGCACCGGGGTCGTGTGCACGATCTCGGTGCCGAAGCACCCGAACAGCTCGGCGGCACGGGCCGCCGACCCCTCTCCGACGCCCCCGACGATGCAGGGCAGGCTGGCTATCTCCTCCAGGAAGTGGTTCTCGGCGATGCGCTCGGGCACGTGGGCGACGAAGACGTCCTCACCGACCACGAAGCCGCGCCGCTGCTCGAGGTAGCCGGCGAGCCACTCGGTGGTACCGGGCGCGACCGTCGAGCGCAGGATGAGCGTGTGTCCCTCGTGCAGCAGCGGCAACAGCTCGTCGAGCACGCGGCGGACGTCGGAGATGTCGATCTCGATGTGGGCAAGCGCCGGCGTGCCGAGCGTGAGCACGATCTGGTCCGCGGACGCCGCATCGGCCACACGCGTGGTGCACTCGAGGCGACCGGTCGGAAGGACGCGCTCGAGCAGGTCCTGCGTGCCCGTTTCGTGGAAGGGCATGGCCCCGGAGCGGATCGCCTCGATCACCGACGGCTGCTTCTCCACGCCGATCACGTGATGGCCGCGTTCGGCGAATGAGAGGGCGAGGGGGAGGCCCACGCGCCCGAGCCCGATGACGGCGACGCTCTTCACCTGCGACATGCTAACCCCGGGTCTGGGCGGTAGTAGCGCCGCCCGGAGGGAGTCGACGCCGCGTCGAGAGCCCAGCCCCGGTCGCTACGGTCCCGGCGGTGCCGCCCTCCGCCCACGTCGCCAACCCGTTGGTGTCGGTCGTCGTGCCCGTTCACGGCGCGGCACCCTTTCTCGAGGCCGCTCTACGGACGGTGGCCGCTCAGACCCATCCGGCCGTCGAGGTCGTCGTGGTCGACGATCGGGCTGCCCCCGGGCTGGAGGAGCGGGTCCGGGCGGTGCTCCCCCAGGCATCCGTGGCTTCGTCTCGGGCGCCCGGCCTCGCGGCGGCGCGCAATACCGGCATCGCGGCCGGATCCGGCTCGCTGGTCGCCTTCCTGGACTCCGACGACCTGTGGGTCGCGCACAAGCTGGAGCGGCAGGTGGCCGCTTTGGCGCGATCGGCCGCGATCGGCCTTGTGTGCTCGGCCTTCCTCGAGCTGTCGGCCGGGGAGGTGACGGCGCTTCGCCCGCGTCGGGCGACCTTCCGCGAGGGCAACGCGCTGCTTCCACTCATGCTCGACGACGTCGCGATCCCGTCGGCGGTCGTATGCCGGCGCGCCGTGCTGGAGGAGGCCGGAGGCTTTCCGGAGGAGCGGGACTACTTCGAGGACTTCGCCCTGTTCTCACGACTGGCTTCGATGACGGCGTTCTCATTCGTTCCCGAGCCGCTCGTGCTCTACCGCCGACACGGCGGGCAGATGACGCAGACCGTGGCCGGCGGGGTGCTCGAGGCCCGTGCCGAGATGACCCGGGAGGTGCTCGAGCGCCTACCCGCCGCGGCGGGCGACAGAAGCCTGCGGCGGCGCGTGGCAAGCCACGACCAGGCGCTCGTCGGGCACTGGCACCGCCGGCAGGGCCGGCGCGGGCGAGCCGTTGCGCACGCCGGCCGGGCCGCGGCGCTGCGTCCGCTCGCCGCCGAGCCGTATGCGCTCGCCCTCTCGAGCGTGATGCCGGCCGCGCTCGAGCGATCCGTTCGCCGCGTGGTCCAGGGGCGCGGCGCCCGAGCCGAGCTGTCGCCCGCGGTTCGCGCCGCGCTGGCCCTCGATGTCGCCCAGCGGATGCCCTCGGCCGAGCCCACCCACGAGCGGGTGGCTTTGCATCGGCTCACGCCCCTCAAGCTGGCCTTCACCCGGCCCGGGACGCTGTGGGACCTCCTTCCGCGCCGGGGGGACCTTCGCAGCCTGCGGCGCTACCGGCGCGAGCTCGGGCTGTGGCGCGTGCTGCACCGTGGCGGCTACACGTTGACCTCGTGCCAGCGTGGGCGCATGCTCAACCGGCTGGCGGCCGACATCGAGGCCCGGGGGGTTCCCGGGGCGCTCGTCGATTGCGGGGCCTGGAACGGCGGCTCCACTCTGCTGCTCTCCAACGGCGCACCGTCCCGCGAAGCGTGGGCCTTCGACTCCTTCGCGGGGCTGCCGGAGCCGGGCGAGCTCGACGGCAGCTACAGCACGGGCTGGGGCGGCGCGCTCCAGGGCTCCGAGCGGCGGGTGCGCGAGGCGTTCGCCCGCTTCGGGGACCCCGGCCGCCTGCACGTGGTCCCGGGCTGGTTCGAGGAGTCCTTTCCACGGGCCCTGCCCGCGATCGAGCGGGTGGCGCTGCTGCACGCCGACGGCGACTGGTACGAGTCGGTCCTGCTCACCCTCGAGACCTTCTATCCCCGTGTCGCGCCCGGCGGGTACGTCGTGATCGACGACTACGGACATTGGGAGGGCGCACGCCGGGCCACGGACGGCTACCGACATCGTCACGGGATCCACGCGCCGCTGCGGCGGATCGACGCGATCTTCGGACAGGAGGGTGGGATGCCGAAGATCAAGTCGGCCGGCGTCTACTGGCGCAAGCCGTGAGGCCCTGCCCAAGCAGGGGTTGCAGATCCGGGTTCGGCGGGGCAGGCCCCGCGGCGCCGTTCAGGATCCTTCCACCGGCACGCTGTCCTCGAGGCGGGTCGCGGGCTCCGCAACCGGCTCCGGGCGCGGCGCGCGCAGCGCCACGGCCGCGACCATCGCGGCCAGGCTGGATGCGGCGGAGATAGTCAGGGCAAGGGCCACTCCACGAGCGCCGGACATCGGCGCGAGGATGGCCACGGCGGGCACCAACACGGTCCAGGACACGGCCTCGCCCAGGTTGCCGAGCGACACGTAGCCCGCTCCGCGAGCGGCGTCGGTGAGGACCCGTCGCGCGCTGAGGAGGAGGGCGGCCAGGAGAAGGATGCGCGCAAGCGGAGCCGCATCCTCGAACTCGTCGCCGAAGAACAGCGGCACGAGCCGCCCGGCAAGCACTTCGAGCGCGGCCACCACCGCTGCCGACAGCGCCACGGCCAGCGCGACCAGCCGCCACATCGAACGCCGCGCCGCGTCGGGGCTCGGCTGGCTCGCCACCTGAGGAAAGGCCACCGTGCCGATGGCCTGGCCGATGAAGCGCGGCAGGTTGCTCAGCGCCAAGCCGACGACGTAGAGGCCGAGGGCGGCCGGCGTGAGGAATAGCCCCACGACTGCCTGGTCGATGCGCAGGCTCTCGCTCGGAGACGCGGCGCCGAGGATCCCCCGCAGGCCGAAGCCGAGCATCCGCCTCCGGCCGGGCGGCGGGTCGGCCGTCGCCTCCGGGGTGCCTCGAGCCGCGATCACCGCCGCCACGGCTCCCAGGACGCCCACCGAGAGCGCCCAGGCCGAGACGACGACCGGGAGGCTGTCGACGCCGAGCAGGAACAGGGCGAGCACGGCGAGGCTGTAGAGGGCCTGCGGCAGAAGGCGCAGCACGTTGAAGGCGCGGAAGCGCCGCTGCCCCTGCAGGAAGGCCTGCCCGTACTCGTAGGCGAGCAGGCCCGGCACCAGGCCGAGGGATAGGGCCCCCGCCAACTGGACCGCGGATCCCTCGCCGGGGAGGACCGCGAGCAACACGAGGGCGTGCACCGAGGTCAGTGCCGCGGCCTGGGCCAGGGCCGGTGCCGACAGGGAGCGCATGACCGCGCCCGCCGTGCCGGGGGCCCGCGCTATGTGAAACGTGGCTGCGAGCGGCAGCCCGAGCCCGCCGAGCTGCGACAGCACGGTGGGAATCAGCACGAGCAGCGCCAGATGGCCGCGGTCCTCGACACCCAGCAGCCGGGCAACCAGCACGCCGCTGACCACGAGCACCGCCTGGAAGGCGAAGGCGGTGACCACCGAGCCCGCCACCGCCCGACGGGCCGATCCGAGGCCGGTGAGCGCTCCCCGGAGGCTCCGGCGGCGGGACCGTTCGGGTGGCTGGGCTACCGCTCGGTCCGGCCGGGGGGCGTCATCAGCCGATACTAGGCCGCTTGCCACGGGTTCCCAACGGCTCATGACCGAGTTCAACACCGGAAATAGACGAGCGCTGCACGTGTTCCACTATCCCGTCTTCGGCGGCCCTCAGAACGAGGTCCTGCGCCTGGTGGGGGCGCTTGGCGAGCGCGGGTGGGATTCGGCGGTGGTGCTGCCCCGGGAGCCCGGCAACGCCGCCGAGAGGCTGCGTGCGGGCGGTGTCGAGGTGGCACTCGAGCGCTATGGGCGCGTGCGCTCGAGCCGCGACCCACGTGTGCAGGCCTGCTTCGCGGCCGGCCTTCCCGGCGATGTCGCCCGGCTGCGCCAGGCCGCGAGGGAGGCGCGGGCGGACCTGATCGTGACCGCCGGTCTGCTCAACCCTCAGGCTGCGCTCGCCGCCCGCCTCGAGCGGCTTCCGGTGGTGTGGAAGCTCGTCGACACCTTCGCGCCGGCCCCGCTTCGCCGGACCCTGACCCCGATCGCCGCACGCGCGGCAGACGCCCTCATGTTCACCGGCGAGGCGCTCGTGGAGGCCCATGGCGCACGCCACGGAGCCGCACGTAGCGTCGTGTACTACCCGCCTGTCGACAACGAGCGGTTTCGGCCCTCGGAGGAGCGGCGGCTGGCGACCCGTGGGCTGCTGGGCGTGCCGGAGGGCGCGCCGCTGATCGGAACGGTCTCGAACCTGACACCACAGAAGGGGCTCGAGCACTTCCTGACCGCCGCCGCACGGATACGGCACGTCGTACCCGAGGCGCGCTTCGTGATCGTGGGCGCCTCGTTCGACACCCACCGCGGATATGAGCAGCGACTACGCGTCCGGGCGCGGGACCTCGGCCTTTCACCGGACCGACTCACGTTCGCGGGATATCACGCGGATCCGGAGAACTGGTACCCCGCCATGGACGTCAAGCTCATGACCCCCTACCCGCGCTCCGAGGGTGTCACCACCGCGGTATTGGAGGCGATGGCGTGTGGTGTACCGGTGGTGGCCTCGCGAGTCGCCGCCCTGGCCGAGGCCGTCGACGAGGGCCGGACGGGAATGCTCACGCCGCCCCTGGACGCAGCGGCAGCCGGGGATGCGACGCTCCACCTCCTCGGCGACGAGGGGCTGCGACGAGAGATGGGGGCAAGTGCCCGCCGTCGAGCCGTGGAGCGGTTCGGGTTGTCGGCCTGCGCCGACGCCCACGTCCGCGCCTTCGAGATCGCACTCTCCGGGCGGCGCTCCGGCGGCGCTCGGCCCCTCGCCGGGCCCAGGCGCGTGCCCCACACGTCGTGAGCGCGCCCGTGAACGGCTCCGCCGCAGGGGCGGCGTCCATCGCGCGCGCGAGCGACCGGGACGTCCGGTTCGTCGCGGAAAGAGCGCCCGGGGGCCCGTACGTCGCGATCACGGCCGCGGCCGTGGGCTTCGTCTGCTTCGGTGGCCTGCGCTTCGCAGACGCGATCACGGCCTCCGACGTCCTGTTCCTAGTCGCGGCCGCCCTTGCGGGCGTCGCCGCGCTGCGTCACCGGGAGACCCCGGTGACGGTCCCGGCGTGGCTGGTGGGCGCGGCCGCGGGCCTTATTGCGGCGGGCCTGCTCGTCGAGCTGTTCCCGCCCGCGCCGCCGTCTCGGATCTTGCTGGACCGGAAGGTCAGCCTCGACGAGCTGAGGCAGCTCTCGAACCTGCCCGTTCTGGCCCGCTTCCTCTTTGCACTCGCCGTCGTGCCGCTGCTGATCGCCATGGCCGCCAGCTCCGGCGCGCGCGTGCGGCTGCTCGTGAACCTGTGGCTGGCCGCCGTCGCGGTGAACTGCGTCGTCGCCCTCGCCGACTACTGGGGGGCCGGAATCGGGGAGGCGCTCACCGGCGGCGACTACCGCACCCACGTGGCTGGCCAGCCAGACCGCCAGCCCGGGCTGACCACGCATCCGCTGGAGCTGTCGCTGCAGAGCGTCATGGCCCTTCCGGTCGTGCTTGCGCGCCTGTCGTCGGGGAGGGGCAGGCGCGAGGCTCTCCTGGCTCTGCTCCCGCTGCTGATCGTGGGCCTGCTCCTCACCGGATCGCGGGCCGGCCTGCTCGGAGCCACGATCGGATCCGTCCTGATCCTGCTGCTGCAGCGACGTCCACGCTGGGCGCTTGTGAGCGCGACCTTCTTTCTGGCGCTGTTCGCGGCCGGCGCGGCGGGCGTGGACGCGCCGCTGCTCCAAGGGGCCGAGCGGCTGAGCGGCGGCGGAACGGCCGCCGTGAGCGACGATCGCCGGACGCTCGGCTGGGATCAGGCCGGCGCGGACATCTCCGAACGTCCGCTGCTTGGGTACGGGTTCCAGTTCGTCCGCAGCGCCCACAGCGTGTACCTGCAACTTCTGCAGGCGGGCGGACCGCTCGCGCTGGTGGCCTTCCTCCTGTTCGCCGCGGGCGTGCTGCGAATGGCGGTACGGCTCGGGCGTGGGGGGGACCCACGAGGGTCTCCGGCGGCGCTCGGACAGGCCCTGGGCGTGGCCATGCTCGTGTGGCTCCTGACGGGGCTCGTCCAGAACTCGATCTTCGACCGCTTCCTGTACCTGCCGGCCGGGCTGCTGCTCGGCCTCTGCCTGTGGGCGCCCCGAGACGCAGCCGACAGGGTCCGCTAGCCGCTACCCGCTACCAGGCCCCGTGGCCGCGTATCACCACGCTCATGGTCCGCACGAGGATCGACAGATCCTTGCGGAGGGAGTGGTTCTCGACGTACTCCCGCTCGACGGCGAGCCGCTCGGAGAAGCTGAGCTCTCCCCGGCCGTGCACCTGCATCGGACCGGTGATCCCCGGGCGCATCTCCAGCCCGACGAGCTCCGCCTCGCGGTAGCGCTCGACAAGAGCCATCCACTCGGGACGCGGCCCGACGAGGCTCATATCACCCCGCAGGACGTTCACGAGCTGTGGCAGCTCGTCCAGTGACGTTCGGCGCAGGAACCGACCCACGCGAGTGACGCGAGGGTCGCGCCGAAGCTTGTACATCGGCGTGTCGAGCTCCTCCAGGTCGACGATCTCGCGGAGACGCTCCTCCGCGTCGCGCACCATCGTCCTGAACTTGAGCATCTCGAACGGCACCCCTCCGCGGCCGGCGCGCCGCTGCCTGAAGAGCGCCGGGCCGGGGGAGTCGAGGCGCACCACGAGCGCGACCAGCGCGAGCAGGGGGGTGAGCAGGACCAGCGCCACACCTGCGCCGAGCACGTCGGCCGCGCGCTTGATCAGCATCGTCGACCGTGACGCGTCCCACGTCCGGAACTCGATCAGGGGCAACTCCGCGAGGTGGTTCAGAGCGACCGCGGTGCCCAGCATCGCCCTGAGCGGCGGGGCCACGCTCAGCTTGATGCCCTCCGCCCGGCACAGCGAGACGACCACGGCCAAGCGCTCCTCGTCGAGATCCGACGCGGCCAGGACGGTGCGCTCGACGCCGGACCCCAGCAGCACCTCCTCGAGCTCTGGGGAGTCCAACGGAACGGCCGGACCGATCAGCTCGAGGTGGTGGGCACGCTCCAGGGCGAGCTTGCGGGCGACGCCCTCGGCGAGCGGTCCGTCGCCGATCAGCAGGCCGCGCTCGGGCGGCACGATGCGACGCCAGAGCATGCGAGCGAGTGAGCGCAGCGTGACCGCGGCCAGCAGGGCGGTGGCCCACATCAGCAGGGCCGCTTCGCCGCCGGGACCGCCGACGGGCAGGAGCGACAGTCCGAGCGACACCCCGGCCACCGACAGCGTCGCCCAGTAGAAGAGCGTTCCGAGCTCGTCGGCGGTCAGATGCCTGAGGCGCGCGTGGTCGCGGTCGTAGAGCCCCTGTGCCTTGGCCACGAGGATGAACAGGGGCAGCCCCAACGCGGCCCACAGGGCCGCGGGAGCGCTGTCGACCATCGCGAGCACGAACAGCGACACGAGCGCGGCGACGAGGTCCGCCCCGGCCAGCAACCGCCGGCGCAGGGCGTCCTTCCACGGACCCTCGCGGCGGCGCATGGAAAAGGGCCGCGTGAGGCGCTTCGGGGACGTTGCGCCCGTCGGCGCGGTGTCGATGGCCATCGCGTCCTGTAACCCTTCCGCGCGGCGGTCGATGCTGGATCGCGCCACGTATGTTCTGTCGGGTCGGCTAGCCACTGGGGAAGAGGGGGGATCCGCGGGTCAGCTCGCGCGCCCGGTCCGAGGCCCGCTGGCCCCCGGCCGCGTCCCCGGCCGCCCGCCGCAGGCGGGCCTCGATCGACCACAGCCGCCAGTCCTCGGGCGCCCGCTCGCGAGCCTTACGAGACGCCACCAGAGCATTCGGGATGTCGCCCCGAAGCTCCTGCACGAGCGCCTGCTGGGTGTAGGGAAGGGCGGCCCACGGCTGCACGGTGCTGGCGCCGCGCGCGTCGCCCAAGGCCGCCTCGAGGTCGCCGGTCCGCACCTCCGAACGGCTCTCGTCGATCTTGTACTGGGTCAGGAGCACGATGCCGCTCAGAAATATGGCGATCCACCCGGCCAGCAACGTGGCCACCCCGAGCGTATATCTCGTTCCCTCGCCTGGAAGCGTCTCGGTGGCCGGGCCCGTCAGCAGGGCCGCGCACAGCACGACCGGCAGAAAGACAGCCGGTACCTCCCACGTCCAGTCGATGCTCGCCGAGACCACGCCCGCGGCCAGCACGGCGAGGGCCGGACCGAGCGCGGCGTCGGCGCCGATGCCCTTCCGCCGCCGAGCCCCGGTGACCGCCGCACACCCGATGAAGCCGAGCACCAGCGCCAGGCCGACCAACCCGAGCTCGGCGAGCATCTCGAGCGGCAGCGAGTGGGCGTCGACGACGAAGTTGGCAAGCGATCCCTCCTTGGCCCACCAGGCCTCGTAGCCGCCGGCGCCGATGCCGAGCACCGGCGCGCTGCCATACGCGTCGATCGCCGCGCCCCAGTACTGGCACCGCCCCGTCCCCGCGTCGCTGGTCAGCCGGCCGTAGTTCGGGTCGCCGCTCGGCTGGCTGAGGTTCGCGGGGGCCCGGCAGAGGTTCTCGACCGTCTGCACCGGGCCCGCCAATACGGTCAGCCCGACGACCGCGACCACAACGATCGCGACGCAGAGACGGGCCACGAGCGGGGAGACGACCACGCGTCGCAGTGCCGGGTCGAGCGCGTAGTGCGCCAGGGCGACGGCGGCGGTCACGAGCAACAGCAGAATGACGAGGTCGTCGAGCTCGGCCCGCGCGGCCGCCGAGGACAGCGGGCCGCCGCGGAATTGCTCCTTTCCGCTCGCGATCACCACCACCGCGCCGCCGCCGATGCTCCCCTCTATGAGGCCCGCCACCACCCGCACTCGCGGGCGCACCAGCGCCACCAGCGCCCCGATGCCGACCGCCAGCGCGATCACGCCGCCCCGGGAGAAGGTCAGATACATGGTCAGGGTCGCGAGCGGAATCGCCGCTACGGCCGCGGCGCGGGAGCGACGGCCGCCGCCCTCCGCGCCCAGCCAGAGGAGGAGCACCACACACACCGCCATGCACGCCGCCAGCCCGTTCCAGTAGTGGACCGGGTAGGCCAGCCGCGACGCCACCGCCGGGAGCCGGCTGATCAGTTCCTGCTCGGGGAACGCGGAGGGAACGAGCCGGCTGGCCAGCGCGATCGCGGCGACCCCGGTCAGCCCGACGGCGAGGCCGACGAGCCACGAGCGGGCGCTGCCACGCGGGGAGATCACGACCACCAGCGCGAACACCCCCAGGTACGTGGCCGCGCGGGAGGCCTCTGCGAAGGTCCGTCCGTCGTCGCTTGCCCAGAGCATCGACAGCGCGGTGAGCACGGTCAGCCCACCAAGGCACAGGCCGGCCCTCACGGCGGGGCGGGGCACGAAGGCTCGCGGGAGGGGTCCGAAGGCCAAACCGATGATGACCGCCCACCACACTACGATGGCTATTCCGGCTCGGAGCCCTACCGAGTACCCCCCGCCCGCAAACGACAGCGCGAAGTAGGCGCCCGCAACCGTGGCGGCAATCAGGTGTTCTGCCCGGAGACCGACAAATCTTGAACCCAGGGGGCGGCCACGCGCTTCCGTAGATGGAGGTGCCGCTATGCGCATAGACAAGGGAACACTGAGGATGGCCACGGTAGCGGTGGCGCTCCTGATCTTCGCACCGAGCGCGGTCGCTCAGAACTCGGGGCTCGACGAGTACTCCGGCTTCGTCCCCAATGCGGGCAGCAATGGACCCGCAGACGAGGGTGGCGGGCCCGGCCAGCCGGGCGGCCCGGGCACGAGCGGCGCGGGCGGCGGCGCCCCGGCGCCCGGATCGCCTGAGTTCGAAGCCCTCCGCGAGCGGCTGACGCGCTCCGGGGCTCTCGACGCACCCGGCTTCTCGAACATCCTCGAGAGCTTCAAGGGGCTCGAGGGCGAGAGCCCCGTGGATGCCGTCAACGGCTCGGGACTCACGGAGGAACGAGCGCGCCCCGCCACCTCGTCGGCCGGCGGCGACTCCGACGGGGATCGCACCGTGTTGGTGCTGCTCTTGCTCGGACTCTCTACAATCGTCGTGACCGGGCTAGGGGTAGCCTTCAAGCGGCGTCGCGACGGCTTGGCCGTCCGGCACTGATCTCGAAGACAAAAGGAGTGCTGAAGGTGTCACGAATGATTCGCACGGCCGTCATGCTGGTTCTCGTCGCCGTGCTCGTGGCGGTTGCCGCGCTGCCGGCGCAGGCCGCGCGCCCGCCCAAGGCCTTCTTTGGGGTGCAACCCATCAACACGCCCTCCGAGGCCGGCTATGCCGCGCTCGGCAAGGGCAACATCGGCACGTTCCGCACATCCTTCTTCTGGTCCGAGATCGAGCCGGCGCCCGGGTTCTTCCTCTGGGGAACGCCCGACGCCACGGTGCGGATCGCCGCCAAGAACGGGCTCACGATCTTCCCGGTGCTGTTCGGCACCCCGAGCTGGGCCGGCTCCCAGCACGACCGGCCGCCGATGAAGGCCGGCAAGGTGAGCTCCGTCGACTACGTCAAGTTCGTCCGCAAGGCCGTCGAGCGCTACGGGCCGAAGGGCCCGGGCGCCAAGGGCGCCTTCTGGAAGGAGAACCCGGACCTCGTGGGAGCCAAGTACCGGCCGATTCGCACCTGGCAGGTGTGGAACGAGCCGAACCTGTCGCAGTTCTGGCCCTGCAAGCAGAAGGGCAGGTTCTGCCGGCCGGTCGCCAGTCAGTACGCGACCTTCGCGACAGCCGCGTCGAAGGTCATCAAGCAGGTGGACCGCAAGGCCAAGGTCGCCCTGGCAGGCCTACCCGAGACCAAGAGCGCCAGCCCGCTGATCCCGTACCTCACCGCCCTCTACAAGGCGAGGGTCGGGGGCAAGAGCTTCAAGAACTTCTTCGACGCGGTGGCCGTCCATCCCTACGCCCGTGACGACCGGGGCGTCAAGGCCGCGGTCGTGGCGGTGCGCAAGGTGATGAGCAAGGGCGGCGACTCGAGGACCCCGCTCTTCCTCACCGAGATCGGCTGGTCGACGGCGACGAAGGGCAACCGCGTCTTCTCGGTCGGCAAGGCGGGTCAGGCCTCTCGCCTCACCAAGAGCTACAGGTTCCTCACGAGCAGCCTGGCGCGGGGCCGGTATCGCGTCGGCATGGCGGTGTGGTTCACGGTCCAGGACCGGTCCGCCGACTCCACCTACGCCCAGGACGCGTGGCAGCGCCAGGCCGGGCTGTTCGACGTGAAGGGGAGGGCCAAGCCTTCCTGGAAGGCCCTGCTCAAGTTCACCGGTGGCAAGTACACCGCGAACATCGGCGTGGGCATGGTGGGCCAGTCGCCGGCGCCGGGACCGGGCGGGCCGGGCGGCGACGGTGGCTCGGGGGCGAACCCGGATGGGGACCCCGCCAACGGCGGGGGAGGAACGCCGGTCCCCGCCGGTGGCCCGGATCCCAGTCCCACTGATCCGACTCCCACTCCCACTCCGTGCATGGATCCGACCGGAATCACCTGCCCCAAGTAGCCGCGCAGCCGCGATGAGGCCGTCTGCCTCGGCGGACGGCGGCGGAAGTAGGGCAGAGGGAGTAACGATCGGCGGGCCACGCCGCGGCTGGCTCCAAGCCACGCTGGCGATCCTCACACTCCTGGTGGTCGCCGGTGCCCTCTCCCACGACCGCTACGGCGGCGGGATCGGCTGGACGAAGGACGGCCTCTTCCTGGAGGCCCGAACGCTCCAGATAACGCAGGGCGTGAGCGAGCATGCCGCCCTCGAGCAGGTCTTCTTCGTCAATCCCCTGCCCCGCCGCCTGGCCGAGCGGGAGGCGCTCCTCGGCCCCGGCAAGCGCCGCGCCGCGGATCCACGCTGGGTGGACTACAGCGCGCAGTTCTACCGCCGCCGATGGCTGGTTCCGGCTCTGGCGGCGGCCACGTACCCGAGTGGGGACGCGCACGGCCTCGAGACCGTGTCGCTGGTCGGTTACCTGCTGCTCGGGCCGCTCCTCTTCCTCCTGCTACGTCGGCGGTTCTCGGTGGCGGCCAGCCTGGCCGTTGCCGCTGCCTGCATCCTGCTCGAGCCGGTGCGCGACTGGAGCTTCCGCCCTCTGACCGAGAGCTGGGGGCTGGCGCTCGAGATCGGCTCGTTGCTGGCGGCGGCGCTGGTGCTCGAGCGGGGCCTCAGGTGGCTTCCGGCCTGGATCGCCTGCATGGTGCTCCTGTCGGTCACCCGCGACGCCACGATCGTTCTCGTAGCGGCCACGGCGATCGTCGCCCTGGCCGACCGATCGAGGACGACGCTCGTCCTGTTCGCGTCCGGCCTCGTGGCGGCGGTGCCGGCACCCCTCCTCTTCGGCGCACCGCTCCTCGATCAGCTCGCCTACGCCGCCAACGGCTTCTACATCCCACAGAGCACGTCCATCGGCTCCGTCGCAGGCGACTACCTGCCGGCGCTCGGAAGGGTCCTCGAAGGCAACTTCGACTACGCACTCCACAACCCCTTGACCGCTGCCGTGTTCTTGGGAGGTATGGGTCTCCTTCTCTTCCTGTCGCCCCGCGGAGACCCGTTCTTCCGGCTGGCGCGGTGGTCGCTGCTCGGCTGTGCGCTTCTACTTGCCATCGCCCTCAATCCGACCAACTTCCGCCTCGAGCTCGTGCTCGTGCCGCTCGTGGCGGTGGGCCTTGCCCTCGGCTGTGAACGTGCCGCTGGCGCGATGCGGGCGCTGCGGCCGCGGGCTCGCGCCAATGAGGCGACCTGACGTGCCGCGTGCGCGAGCGACGATCCCGGCGCTGGCCGCAGTGCTGGCCGCCCTGCTCCTGGTCGGACTCCTGCCGGCGCGGGCAGCCGGCGCCGGCTGTCCGGCCCGGTTCTGCGGGCTCCAGGCCTGGAGCCCGCCGAGCGCGACCGCGTACGAGCGCATGCACGAGGGGCGCGTCGGCATCTTCCGGCAGTTCGTGTTCTGGTCGCGGGTGGAGTCGAGCCGCGACAGCTACGACTGGGCCGCCACCGACGTCGACGTCGCCGCCGCGGCTCGCGCGCGGATCCCGCTGCTGATCACGCTGCACAGCGCTCCGGAATACGTGAGGGGCAGCCGCGACAACCGCGAGCCGCCGCACTCGGCGGCGGGGCGCGCGCGGTTCGCCGCCTTCGCCCGCCGGGCCGTGGAGCGATACGGGCCGGTCACGGATCATTCGGGATCGTTCTGGAAGGAGACCGGGCTGCCATCGGTGCCGGTCGCCTGGCAGCTCTGGAACGAGCCGAACGGGTCTCGCTACGACTGCCCGGTGCGAGCTACCCGATGCCAGCCGAAGGCCACGCCCCTCGAGTACCGGAAGCTCGTGGAGGCCGCGGCGCCGGCCATGCGGGCGGTGCAACCCGGAGCGCGAATCGGCCTCGCCGGGCTCGCGGAGACCACTCGGGGGATGTCGATCGCCACCTTTCTCAGGGGTGTCTACGGCTCGAAGAGCACGGCGCGACGCTTCGCGCGGCTCTTCGACGCGGTGAGCGTTCACCCCTACGCGGAGGACCCAGCGGGGGTCGGAAGAGCTCTCGCGGCCGTCCGGGCACTGGTGCGGCGGGCCGGCGATCGGTCAGCCCGGTTGTGGTTGACGGAGATCGGCTGGGGCACCGGCGGGGACAAGCGGCATTTCGCATATACGACCCGCGCCGAGCAGGCGCGGAAGCTTGCGGGAACGTTCCGTGTGGCCCTCGAGGGACGGCGCCGCTACGGCCTCGACATGGCCATCTGGTTCAGCCTGCAGGATCGCGAGCCGACGCCCGAGGAGCGCGCCGTCGGCCATTGGCAGCCGCACACCGGCCTCTTCACGAAGAGCGGCGCCCAGAAGCCGTCGTGGCGGGCGTTCACGCAGATCACCGGAGGACGCCAGGGGTCCGGCGTCGGGGCTGCCACGTCCAGTCGCCGCGCGTCGAGCGCCCTCCTCGTGGCCGACGACATCGACGCCGCTCACGCCGATCCGTGATTGCCGCGAGCTGGTTCGCGCCGTACTGAGCGCCTGAACCGGTAACCGCTGCCGGCTCCTGCGCGGGGCGCGGTCGACGCTTCCATTTGCCCGCCCGGTGCCGTCGGTAGGATGCGCGTGCCGCTCGGGGCGCGGGGGCGCTTCGCATCCCCCACGCCCGCCCGCGAGCCGCCTCCCTCGTGAATCCAGACGCAGTGTCTTCCGCAGGAGCTCCGCCGCGCGCGCCCGATGACGCGCCCGACGCCCATGCCCGAGCGCCGATCGAGCCGCCCGCCGCGCCCGGCCGCCACTGGGCCGACCTGGCCGTGGGGCCGCTCGTGCTGGCGATATTCGGAGCGTCGCTGCTGTGGTTCGCGCGCAACCACCGGGTCTTCGTGGACGACGGGCTCTACCTCCTGGAGGGGCTGAACCTGCTCGAGGGCCGCGGGGTCAGCATCTTCGGGGATCAGCAGGAGACGATTCGCGGGCCGGTCTTCCCCTTCATGGTCGGCATCGTGTCGCTCGTCTTCGATCGCGACGTCGGCGCGATCGGCATGGTGCTGAGGGCGCTGGCGGTCGTCAATCCGATTCTCCTCTACCTCCTGATCCGCCGTCTGGCCGGGCCGGTCGCGGGGCTCCTGGCCGCCGCCCTCGGCGCGGCCTTCTCGTACACGGCCGTCCTGACCCAGACCCTGAACGTCGACGCCGTGATGGCGGGCCTGCTGCTGGCCGCCATCCTGCTGCTGGTCGTCTCGATCGACCGTCGCGACCTGCGCCTGGCGGCGGCCTCGGGCGCCGCCCTGGCGCTGGCGATCCTGACCAAGGAGACCGCTCTGGCGCTCCTGCCGATGGGGCTCGTGGCCGGAGGATTGCTCGGGTGGCCCGCCCGCGGCGTGGGCTGGCACTACGCGGGCCTCGCGGCGGTGTGCCTGCCGTGGTGGCTCTACGTGCTGGCCTCGACCGGGGAGGTATACCTGGTGGGCCAGCTATCCACCGCGCTGGCCGCGGCCGCGGCGGCGGGTGCCTTGCTCCTGGGCGTGGCGGGCCTCGTGCTCTGGAGGCGGGGTACGGCCGCGGCGGCCCTCGCCCGTAGCGAGCGCGGGCGCGCCCTGGCCGCGTGGGCCGTCGTGGGCCTCTGGGTCGTCGTGCTCACCGGGCTGCTTCTGTCGACGACTGCCGAGGCCAGCGAGCTCACCCTCGGCAGCGCCGAGAGCTACGTGCGCAAGCGGGTCCTGCCCGCGACCCCGGTCTGGTACCTCCTCGGCCCCGCCTTCCTCTACGTGGTCGTGCGGGCAGTCCAGCGCCACCGGCTGTGGTCGTTCTACCTGGCCCTCATCCTCATGCAGATCCCGGTGTGCGTGCTGCTGTTCGCGCTGCGCTACACGCTGGCCCGCCAGTTCCTCGTGGTGCAGATCCTGCTCTACGGGGCGCTCGCCGCCCTTGTCGCGACGCTCCTCTACGCGGCCCTCGAGCGGCGCCCGTGGGCATCGAGCCGCGCGCTCGCGGCGGTCGCGGCTGCGTTGATCGCCGTGCTCGTCGTACCAACGGCGCTCGGCCGCGGGCGCTACTTCGTGACCTACGACCGCGGCGAGCTGGAGGGCGGCAATCCGGACAACCAGCTCAACCGCGCCGCCCGGGACATGAGCGACTACATGGAGAGGAACGTGCCCGAGGGCGAGGGCGTGATCTCGACCTGGCACTACTCGTACCAGGTGGCCTACCAAACGGGCCTCGACCAGCGATGGGAGCAACTCGATCTCGACTGCCCCGAGGAGCCGCGCAGCCTGGTGGCCACCGCGTGCGGCACGGGCTCCGAGATCTGGACCGACACGCCGGCGAGGACCGTCTGGTTCCGCCTCGACGGCGAGTGCACCGCCGCGGCGATGTCGCTCGGCACGGTGCTCGCCCAGCTCGAGCGCACCGACTCCGACTACCTCCTGCTCACCTCCGACCGCCGTCACCCGGGGCTCTTCGACTCCGCACCCCAGCTCGCGGCCAGTGGCGCCTTCGAGGTCGTGCACTTCTCACCGCTCGAGGGCGACGTCACGAGCGACAACGGACAGGGCCTCGTGCTCCTCAGGCGCACCGGGCGCCCGCCCGGTCCGGCGCCGGCCTTCATGACGGCGGCGACCGTGGGCCACGCCATCAAGTGCAGCCGAGCTGAGAACGGGGGAGACGGCTACGTCGAGCGGCTGCGCTCCACCTTCCCGGACGGCGTGGTGATCAGCGGTGAGAAGCCGATCGCGCGCTTCTACCGGGTGCGGGCCGAGCAGATCTTCAGCAGCGTGTCGTAGATGGACCTGCTCGGAGACCTGATCGCGCTCGCGGTGACGTTCGCGCTGACGGGCTGGCTCCTGTGCCTGGTCGTGCTCCCGGAGCCGGTGGGGGCGACGAATCGGGGGGGCCTGACGCTTGCCACGGCGGTTCCCGGCGCGATGCTCGTGGCGCTCCCGGGCCTGGTGATCGACCAGCTCGGCTCGACCGCCTTCCTTCTCGCGCTGACGGCCCTGGCCCTCGCGGCGGCGTTCCGCACCGGGGCGCTGTCGGCCCTACGCGGGGCGCCGAGCGAGGTGCTCTCCCGCCTGCGGTCGACGCCCCGTCGGATCGCCGCCCGCCTGGGGCGCCGAACGCTCGTGCCAGCGCTGATGGCGGCCGCGGCCGTGGCCGTGGCGTGGTTCGCCGTGCTGGCCCCCCAGCTCGAGGTAGCACGGTCGAGCGGGCTGCCCCGCCACGTGACGGTCTGGTTCTACATCGACCTCGTCGAGGACGTTGCCGAGCAGGGGGGTGTGCCCGACTCCCATCTTGAGTGGGGCGCGAGCCACGACTTTCCGTCCGAGTACCTCGTGTCCACGGTGCACGCCGCCGCTACCGCGCACCTCGCCGGGGGGCTCGACCTCGAGCTGCTCGAGCGCTACCGGCTGGCGATGGTCGTGGTCGGCCTGCTGGCCGCGTTCGCACTGTGGCGGCGGTTCATGCCCTGGTGGTGGGCCCTGATGGCCGGCTCGCTGACGATCGCGGCGTCGCACTTCGCGACGCGGTTCGTGTCCTACCGGCCGGAGACCTTTGGCTTCGTGCTGGTGTTGTGGTCGGCCTGGCTGCTCGACGAGGCCCTCGAGCGCCGCTCGGGGCGCTGGGCCGCCCTCGCGGGAGTGGTCTCGGCCAGCTCCTTCCTGGCCCACGCCGAGGCCTGGTTCCTCACCGGGCCGCTGTGGCTCGGGATACTCGTCGCCCGTGTCGCCTTTCCGGGCGTCCCGCACGACGACGCCGGCGAGGAGACGTCGCGGGGGCTCCGGCTCGTCACGCTCGTGCGGCCCATCGTGCGGCCGGTGGCCGTCGTCGGCGTCGCCTTCGTGGCCGCGGTCGCGATGCTCAGCCTCGCCACCGACGGCGGGGCGCGCGTGGCCAACCAGGCCGGCTTCGGCGAGAAGAAGACCGAGCGCGTCGCGCCCATCCCGGCCGGTGATCCCACGTGGACCCTGCACGGTGCGCTCTACAGGGAGGGGGAGATCGGCACTCCTCCCCCCGCGCTGCGCAGCATCTTCGTCGACAAGAAGGCGCGCGAGCCCTTCGTCGGCCTCAGGTTGCAGAGCCGTGCGGCCCAGCTCGGCCTGCTGCTGCTCATCCTCTTCGTGCTTCCCGCGCTGCTCGGGCGTCCAAGCACCCGCGCGGCCCGCGCCGTGCTCGTGATCGGCATCGCCACGGCCGGGATCGTGGCCGTGGGGATGGTGTTCACCTTCCTCTACAGCACCTACGTGCCTCAGCGGCTCGGCCCCCAGCGCGTGGTCCCGACCTACGGGTTCCCCCTGGCCGGGCTCCTGGCGGTCGCCGGCTGGCTGGCCGCGACCCGCCTCAGCGCGCTGTGGCGGCGGCGAAGGGGCTCCGGCGGCCGCGTGGATAGTGTGCTCTACCCGGCCGCCACGGCCGTCTTCAGCATCGTCCTGCTACTGCTGCTCACACCCGGGCTGGGCGGCCGGTCCGCGCGTCTGGAGCACGTTGCCCCCATCGGCCCGAACCTGTCGGAGACCGCCTACCAGGCCTACGAGTGGATCGGGGAGAACACGCCGGCCGACGCGGTCGTGATGGCCAACGGCTACACCGAGGGCAGCCTACGCGCGGTGAGCGGCAGGGTCGGCTGGCTCGATGGCCGCGCGCCCTATCTCGGCAACGACGCCTTCCGCGCGGACTCGATCCGCAAGCTGATCGACGCGCGTGCCTACTTCCGCGATCCCGTCGCGGAGCGGGAGAAGCTGCCGGCCGAGGTCGACTACGTGCTGGTGACCACCCGCGGTTCGGTCGATCTCGGCGGCTCGCGCTTTGCGCAGGGCCGCTCTCAGCTCTTCGACTCCCCGGACCTGCGCTTCGTGCGGGCGTTTGACGGGAAGAAGCTGCTGCTGTTCGAGGTGGTGCGAAGCGTGGAGCGCTAGCGCCGGGCGGGTTGGCAGTTGGTGGGTGGGCAGTTGGCATTCACTCTGAGGCCCACGCTGCCAACTGCCAACTGCCAACTGCGTACTGCCACCTAGCTCACGCCACCACCGCAAGTGCCCGCGGCCTGACCTCGAAGACCATCTCGTCGAACTCGCCGACGTAGTCCCCGTCCACCTGGAGCGGGAAGCCGACGTCGCCGAGGGCGGTGACTCGCGCGTGCCGGACCCCCCTGAAGCCCTGTATCTGACGGAGGCGCTGGACTCGCTCGGCGCTGTCCGAGAAGACCCGGCCGAGGACGGTGGGCACGTCCAGGGGTGTGCCCCGGCGCAGGACCGACAGGGACAGGCTCGCGCTGTCGAGGGCGGCTCCGGGTGAGATCCGGATCGGCCGGCGGCCGAAGTACGTGAAGGGGTCGGAGTTCTGCACGATCGCCGTGATTCCCTCGACCGCCTGCCCGTCGACCTCGACCCGGAGGCGCGGCGGACGCACGAGGTAGCGGCGGTTGAAGGTGCTGAGCGCCGCCCACGTGAAGTACCACTCGCCGGCGCTCGCCTTCAGGCGGGGATGGCGGTCCACGCGCTCGACAACGCTCGCGTCGAGGCCAATGCCGGAGGCGAACACGAAGTAGCGGTCCCCGGCCAGGCCGAGGTCCACCCGCCGGGGGCGGAAGCGGTCGGCCATCAGCAGCAGGTGCTCGGTGGCGTCGACGACATCGGCGGGGATGCCAAGCGTCCGGCAGAAGACATTGGTCGATCCGCCCGGGAGCACGGTCAGCGGGGTCTCGGAGCCGACGAGCCCGTTGGCCGCCTCGTTGGCGGTGCCGTCGCCGCCGAACGCCACGACCACGTCGTAGCCCTCCTCGGCCGCCTCGCGGCACAGCTCGGTGGCGTGCCGGCGCCGCTGGGTCTCGACAGCGTGCACGTCGTAGCGACCCTGCAGCGCGTAGACGACGAGGCTCTTCAGCCGGTCGGACACCGTGGTGGCGTAGGGGTTCACGATGATCAACATCCGCTTCTTGGGCGTGCGGTCCGGCAGGATCCGCTCGACGAGGTCCTCGGCGCGCTCGAGCGTGGGCGGGGGCGGCACGGTCATGGGCGGGTAGACCCTGTCCCGGGCCCATGGTTACGGGCGCGGTTCAGCGGCGTATGAGCTCGAGCAGCTCGTCGCGCTTCTGCGCCATGTGCTGCGGCGAGACGAGCGACTCCAGGTTGAGGCGGAGAAGCGGCTCGGTGTTGGACGGGCGAACGTTGAAGTGCCAGTCGTCGTAGTCGATCGAGATGCCGTCGAGCCGACCGATCCGCCCATCCGGATGGCCCGCCAGGATCTCCTCCATCTTGGCCGCCTGGTCGGCCACCGTCGAGTTGATCTCGCCGGAGATGAAGTAGCGCTCGTGGTAGGGAGCGAGCAGCTCGCTCATGCGCTTCCCCTTCACCGACAGCAGCTCGAGGATCAGCAGCGCGGGGAGCGTGCCGGAGTCGGCGCAGTAGAAGTCGCGGAAGTAGTAGTGGCCGGACACCTCGCCGCCGAAGGCCGCGCCCTCGTCGCGCATGCGGGTCTTGAAGAAGGCGTGGCCGACCCGGTTCTCGTGGGCCGTGCCGCCGGCTCGCTCGACGGTGTCGCGCACCGCGCGGCTCGCGCGCACGTCGTAGAGGATGGATGCGCCCGGCTCCTTGGCGAGGATCGACTCCGCCAGCAGGGCGGTGAGGAAGTCCCCGTCGACGAAGCGGCCGGCGTCGTCGATGAAGAAGCAGCGGTCGGCGTCGCCGTCCCAGGCGATGCCAAGCTCCGCGCCCTCGGCGAGCAGCTTGTCGACCACGAACTGACGGTTCTCGGGCAGCAGCGGATTGGGCTCGTGGTCGGGGAAGTTGCCGTCGGGCGTCCAGTAGGTCTGCACCTGCTCGATCGGCAGCTCGTCGAGTATCGGGCCCACCATGGGGCCCGCCATGCCGTTGCCGCCGTCGAGCACGACCTTTACCGGGCGCACGCTCGAGAGCTCGATAAAGCGCTTGGCCGCCTGGCGGAAGTCCTCGGCCACGTCCTCCTCGCGGAGCTCCCCGCGCACCTCCACGGGCGGCCCGGGCTGCCCGGCCAGCACCATGTCGCGCAGCTCGCCGATGCCGGCGTCGCCCGACAGGGCGATCGCTCCGCGGCGCACGAGCTTGGCGCCGGTGTAGGGCTTCGGGTTGTGCGAGGCGGTGCACATGAGCCCGCCGTCGAGCCTCTGTGAGCCGACCGCGAAGTACAGCATCTCGGTGCCCACCTCGCCGATGTCTGTCACCGAGGCGCCCTCGTCGAGCAGGCCCTCGCGGTAGCGGGCGCTCAACGCCGGCGCCGTCAGGCGCATGTCCCGGCCGAGCCCGACCCGCAGCTCCGCCGGGGGCTTGCTCTCGAGCTCGCCGAGCACCCGCGCGAACCCGCGGCCGATTCGGTAGGCGAGGTCCTCGTCGATCTGCTCGCCGTAGAGGCCGCGGACGTCGTAGGCCTTGAAGATTGAGGGGTCGACTGAGCTCAAGTTGCCAGTTGGCAGTTGGCCGTTGGCGGCGTTGGGCTCATGCGCTTGCGTTCTCCGTGAAGGCTTTCGTGAGGACTCGGTACGAGTCCGCAAGGCTCTGAGGGAGTACGCGGGTGTCCGCTATGACCGGCATGAAGTTGGTGTCGGCCCCCCAGCGCGGTACGACGTGCAGGTGCACGTGGTCCTCGACCCCGGCTCCGGCGATCTTGCCCTGGTTGATCCCGAGGTTGAAGCCCTCCGGACCGTAGGCCGTGCGCATGGCGGCCAGGGAGCCGCGCGCGAGCGTCATCAGCTCCAGCAGCTCCGGCTCCTCGAGCTGCTCGATCGAGGGCACGTGGCGGTAGGGCGCGACCATCACGTGGCCGTTGTTATAGGGAAAGGCGTTCAGGATCACGAAGCAGCCCGCGCCGCGGTGGACGATGTGGGCATGCTCGTCGTCACCCGCGGCCAGGTGCGTGCAGAAGATGCACTCGTCGGGCTTCGGGCCCTGGATGTAGTCGAGGCGCCAGGGCGCCCACAGCCGCTCTTCGGACACGCGGGCGGACTCTAGATGACCGCCACCTATCATCCCGCCCCGCGGCAGGGCCGACAACCGCCGCCGCCTCCGACAGGATGTCCGCCCCCGACGCCACGAGCAGCGAGCCCTGGCCGACGATTACCGTCGTCTTCCTCGCGTACAACCGGCGTGAGCACCTGCGGCACAGCCTCACGAAGACCCTGCGGGAGCTCGACTACGACGCGGAGCACCTGAACGTCGTCGTCGTCGACAACGCCTCCACCGACGGGACGAGCGCGATGCTCGAGCGCGACTTCCCCGGCGTGCGGGTCGTCCAACGTGCCTCGAACTCAGGGGTCAGTGGATGGAACGACGGCTTCGCCGTGGCGACCGGCGAGTACGTCCTGGCGCTCGACGACGACTGCCACCTGCCGCGCGACGGCCTGTACCAGGCCGTGGCCCAGGCTCGCCGCCACCGAGCGGACCTCGTTTCCTTCGGCGTCGTGAGCGCTCGCGAGGAGACGCATCGCTTCGATCTCCACGAGTACCGCACGGGGCTGTTCAGCTTCTGGGGCTGCGCGGTCCTCATGCGTCGCGAGGCCCTCGCTGCGCTCGGTGGCTATGACCCCGAGATCTTCGTCTGGGCCAACGAGCTGGAGCTCATGATGCGGTTCTTCGATCGTGGCTATCGCCACCTCCATCTACCGCAGGTCGTGGCCGTGCACGACAAGGCCCCGGGCGACTGGCGCGGAGGGCCGATCCCCGAGCGCGCCTACCGCGTGAACTTCCACAACTTCGGCTATGTCGCGGCCAAGCTGCTGCGCCGCCGCGATGCGACCGAGGCGCTGATCGCCCTGCTGGCGCGCAACATGCGGGACGGGTGGCGCATGGACCCGCTGGCCTACACAGGCATGTCGGACACCCTCAGCGGGTTCCGACACGGCCTCCGGCACCGGCGGCCGGTGCGCCCGGCCGTGTCGCGGGCCTACCGGCGCGACTTCGTCACGTTCGCGAGCCCCTGGTGGCTGTCCCGGTCCGTTCCGGAGATGATCCGCGACGTCATCGGGCCCGTCCGGCCGCGCCACGGGCGCCGCGACAGGTGGCTGGCGGAGCGCGCCCGCTTCTATCCGGAGCGCCTCGGGGTACTCGAGCTCTGACCGCCCGGACTACAGCCAGCCGCGCTTGCGGAAGTAGGCGAGCGATCCCACCAGCAGGGCCACAAGCACTCCGACGATCAGGTAAAAGGGAGTGGACTCGCCCTCACCCGGAACCCGCACGTTCATCCCCCACAGCGAGGCGATAAGCGTGAGCGGCAGGATGATCACCGAGATCGTCGTGAGCACCCGCAGCACGTCGTTCGTGCGGTGTGACAGCACCGACTCGTTGGTGTCCTCGAGGGCCTCGACGACCTCCTTGTAGTTCTCGAGCATGTCCCAGATCCGCTCGGAGGCATCGACGATGTCATCGAAGTAGATGTCGAGGTCCTCGGCCAGATAGCGCTGCTTGTTGCGCTCGAGATCGCGCAGCACGGAGCGCTGCGGCCGGATGATCTTGCGGAAGTTGATGATCTCCTGCTTGACGTTCGAGATGTCGCGCACGACCTCTTCGGAGCGCCCCTCGAAGATGTCGTCCTCCATCCGCTCGAGCTTGTTGCCCATCTTGCGCAGCATGGGAAAGCAGTAGTCGATGCAGTCGTCGACGATCTTGTAGAGCAGGAAGCCGGGGCCCTTCTCGAAGAGCTCCGCCCGGGCCTCGGCGGACGAGCGGCAGCTCTCGAACAGGTACTCGACGGGCTGAAGCCGCTCGTTGGGCATCGTGATCAGGAAGTCCGGCCCGATGAACATGTCCAGCTCGCCGGCGTTCAGCCGCCCCACGGTCTTGTCGAAGACCGGGAAGTGCAGCACCGCGAACAGGTAGTCGGGGTACTCGTCGATCTTCGGCCGCTGATTGCGGGACATGACGTCCTCGTAGTCGAGCGGGTGGAACTCGAAGTGCTCCTCCAGCCAGGCCTGATCGGCCGGAAGGGGCTTCTCGATGTTGATCCAGCGCAGGTCGCCGTGCGAGACGACCTCGACGCGGGGCTCGACGTTAGGGGCTGGGGAGTGAGCGTCGCGAAGGCGACCCGCACGCCGCAGCCGTGGCTTGGGAAGGTTCGGCATCGGGTCTGAGGGGATCGTCCAGCATCGCTCTGGGATTGATTCTAGCCCGGCGCCCGAACCCCTCGCCGATCCGGGCGACCCCGGCAGTCGCTATTGTGTGCGCCACATAGCCGTACGCATCAAGAGGAGTGGAGGGATATGGCCCTACGAAGCTCCGGCAACCATCCAGCTCGGCCACGGTCGGCGGAACGGTGCCAATTCCATCAGGCTCCAAATAAGGCCTGGGAGATGTGGCGAAGCGCTTCTCAGGCCTCCGTCACGAAGTAGACAAATCGACGGAGGTCCAAGTGAGGTGCATATGTCTGTAGAGGCACTCAAGTGCAAGGAATGTGGGGAGCGCTACGCGCTCGAGGCCCGTTACGCCTGCGAGGTCTGCTTCGGCCCGCTCGAGGTGGCCTACGACTTCGGCTCGCTCGATCCGGCGGAGACGCGCCGCAAGATCCAGGCGGGGCCGCAGTCGATCTGGCGCTACGCGGACTTCCTGCCGTTCGCCACCCGGCCGCAGACGGTCCTCGCCGCAGGCGTCACGCCGCTCGTCAGAGCGGACCGGCTGGCCGAGCGACTCGGGCTGGGGGAGGTCTGGGTCAAGAACGACGCTGCTAACCCCACCCACTCCTTCAAGGACCGGGTGGTCACGGTGGCACTGGCCAAGGCTCAGGAGCTCGGCTACGAAGTGGTGGCCTGTGCCTCGACGGGGAACCTTGCGAACTCGGTGGCCGCCCATGCCGCTGCGGCCGGCCTCGAGTCGTACGTGTTCGTGCCCTCTGACCTCGAGGAGCAGAAGATCCTCGCAACCGGCGTGTACGGGACCAACCTGGTGCGGGTGCGCGGGAGCTACGACGACGTGAACCGCCTCTGCACCGAGCTCGCGGGCGAGCGCGACTGGGCGTTCGTGAACGTCAACGTACGTCCCTACTACGCCGAGGGATCGAAGACTCTCGGATACGAGATCGCCGAGCAGCTCGGCTTCGAGCTGCCCGACCGCGTGGTGGTGCCGGTGGCCTCCGGGTCGCTCTTCACCAAGATTGCGCGCGGCTTCGAGGAGTGGCTCGAGATCGGTCTGCTCGAGGGCGAGCTGCCGGTCTTCAACGGCGCCCAGGCCGAGGGCTGCTCGCCGGTGGCGAGCGCCTTCTCCGCCGGCCAGTCGGTCTGCCGGCCGGTCAAGCCCGACACCATCGCCAAGTCACTGGCCATCGGCAACCCCGCCGACGGGCCCTACGCGCTGGACCTCGCCCGCCGCTCGGGCGGCGGGATCGACGCGGTCACGGACGCCGAGATCCGCAGCGGCATCAGGCTCCTGGCCGAGACCACCGGCATCTTCGGCGAGACAGCCGGCGGCGTCACGGTCGCGGTGCTCGCCAAGCTCGCCGCTCGCGGTGAGATCGGAGCCGATGAGCGTGTTGTCGTGGTCAACACCGGCGAGGGCCTCAAGACGCTCGACGCCGTGCGGGGCTCCTTCGACTCACACGAGATCGAGCCGTCGGCATCCGCCTTCGCGGAGCGGTTCTCATCGGAGCGACTGGCCGCGTAGGGCACGCGCTACGTACACTGCGCCGATGGCGGTCACGGTCAAGATCCCAACCCAGCTGCGAAGCGTCACCGGCGGCGAATCCGAGACCGGCGTCGAGGATGCCACCACGGTCGGTGAGGTCCTCGACGGCCTGTACCAGCGATTCGACGGCCTGCGTGAGCGCATAGCCGAGGACGGCGACCTGCGGCGCTTCGTGAACGTCTACGTGGACGGTGAGGACATCCGCTTCCTCGACGGGCTGGACACGACGGTCGAGGACGGCGACGAGGTCACGATCCTGCCGGCCGTCGCGGGCGGGTAGGCCGGGCTGAGGCCGGTGCGGGCGCACACGCCGTGAGCCTCCTCGCAGCTCGCATTTCCGCACGCAGGTCGTGAGCGTCCGAGAGCCGTCACCGATTGTGGACCACGGGTCCCGCGTGACGCCCGAGATCTCGGTGGTGGTTGCCTCCCACGACCGACCGCTGCGATTGCGCTGGTTGCTCAACGCCTTGGAGGTTCAGACGCTAGCTCCGGGACGATGGGAGGTGATAGTCGGCCATGACTCGGCGGGCCCGGAGACCGACGCGCTGCTGCGCGACCACCCGCTGGCCCGGGCCGGGGTCCTCAGGAGCGTCAGGCTTGCGCCCGGCAGCGCCCCGCCCGGCGCCAATCGAAATGCCGCGTGGCGAATCGCCCGGGCGCCCGTCGTGGCATTCACAGACGACGACTGCCGCCCGCCGCCGGACTGGCTCGAGAAGGCGCTGGAGGCGGCCGGGCAGCATCCCGGGGCGATCGTCCAGGGCCGGACGCTCCCCGATCCCGTCGAGGGGGCGATCGAACATGCCACGCACTACCACTCGCGGCTCGTGGTGCCCCCGACCCCCTGGGCCCAGTGCTGCAACATCATGTACCCGCGCGACGTGCTCGAGCGCGTCGGGGGCTTCGCCGAAGACGCCTACACCGGCGAGGACACCGACCTCGCCCTTCGAGCCCGGGCCGCCGGCACCCGCTACGTGGCCGCGGGCGACGTGCTCACCTACCACGCGGTCGTGGAGATGTCCCTGGCGGGTCGGCTCCGCGATACGTGGCGCTGGCAGGACATGCCGCTGCTCGTAAAACGGCATCCCGAGCTGCGCCGGGTCTTCCCCCTGTGGGTGTTCTGGGCCCCCACTCACGTGTGGCTCCCGTTCTTCCTGCTCGGTGTCTTTCTGGGGCGGCGGCGCGGCCTCGCATGGACGGCCTTGTGCGTCCCCTGGTTTGCCCACGGCGCTCCAAGGCACGGCGACGGCCCGCGCGGCCGCTACCGCACCTTTCTGGAGATCCCGGCTCGCTTGGCGATCGACCTGTGCGAGTTCGCCGCGTTGACCCGCGGCAGCGCTCGGCAGCGCACCCTCTTTCTGTAGAAGGTTCGGGCCCGAGGGGCGCTGCTTGGCGGCGTTAACGGGCCGTGCCGAGCAGCTCTTGGTACAGCGCCTCGTAGGACTGTACGAAGCGCTCCGAGGAGAATTCCCGTGCTCGATCGCGGCACGCCGCGACGGTTGCCGGGTCCCTTGAAAGGTCGAGGGTGTCGAGAAGCGCATCGGCCAGGGCGCCCTCATCGTCGCCATCGAAGAGGCGACCGATCGTGTCCCGGTCCACGACCTCGGGAAGCGCATGGCTGTTGCTCGCCACCACCGGCCTGCCGCAGGCCAGCGCCTCGATGAGCACGATGCCGAACGAGTCGCTCACCGACGGCAGGACGGAGACCCAGCTGCGGCGGTAGAGGCTTGCGAGCGCGCGAAGGTCCTCAACCGGCTCCACGAGCTCGACGCCGTCGTGCGCCTCTAGCTCCTTGGCAAGGGCCGCCTGGCGGGGCCGCAGCAGCACGAGCCGGGCGTCTGGGCGCTCGCGCCGCACTCGCCGGAACGCCGCCACGAGCAACGGCACCCGCTTGCGCGGCTCGTCGGCCACGGCGGCGCAGAACAGGGTGGGCACCTCGGCCTGCCCACCGTCCGGCCGGAAGGCCTCGAGGTCCACGCCCGGATAGATCACGCGCGCCTCGACGCCGAGCCAGCGCCAGAAGGCGTCGCGGGCCGTCTCGCTCAGGACCGTGACCGCACTACACCCCGCAACGGCCGCGCGCGTGATCCGCAGGCGTCCTCGCCAGGCCATCAGCCCGGGGTGGTCGGGGATGCCCATGTACGACAGGATCGACGGCCGCCCCGTGTGTCGGCTCCAGCGCGCTGCGGCGACCGCGTCAGTGGGGAAGACCGCCTGCGCGACGTCGTACGGCCCGCGCGAGAGGGACCGATAGGTGAAGGGCACCTGGGTCAGGTGCTCCTCGAGCCGCCGCGCCCTCAGGCGCCCGTCCGGCGGCCGCCAGTTGCGGATCACCGGCACCCCGTCCTCGACGGTGCTGCTGGGCCGGGCAAGGTGGCTGGTGATCAGAGTGGGGCGGTGACCCGAGGCGAGCAGGCCGTCGGCGAGCTCGCGGCAGAAGCGCTCGCTTCCGCGCCTCACCTCAGGCCAGAAGACCGGCGTGAGCAGGGCGATCCGGTGACCGGGGTGCTGATCGCCGACGTTCATGGAAACGCCTGCCTTTGGCGGCAGGGGCCGCCGGCGATCATCAGCATGCGGTCGCGGAAGTCCGGCGCCCACATGCGGTCGGCCAACCGGGTGCCCTCGCCGGCGCGGACCAGCGCGCGTGACACCACGGGCGAATACCCGCCGACGCGATCTAGGTAGTAGCGGACGGTGAATGCCTTAGGAGATGTGGCCATGTAGCGCGGCTGAAACCCGCCCCGCCGAAGGAGAGTCTCCAGGCTGTGACGCGTGAAGTACTGCACATGGGTCGGGATTACGGACCACCATCGTGCTCCCATCACGCGCGCCAGGCGGCTGCCGGCGTCCGGCAGTATCAGGCATACCACCCCGTCCGGGGCCAGCAGCCGAGCGATCCGGTCGAGCGCCTCGGCCGGGTGCGGGAGGTGTTCGATCACGTCGCCGAGGACGATTGCGTCGAACGTCCCCAGTGGGAGCTCGACGTCCAGATTGGCCGTGAGCACGTCGAGGCCGAGTCGGTCGCGTGCATAGGCGGAGGCGAAGGCGCTCGGCTCTACGCCGCGTCCCTGCCAGCCGCGGTCGCGCGCCTCGGCCAGCAGAAACCCCACCCAACAGCCCAGGTCGAGCAGCGAACGGCCCTGGACGCAGCGCTCTATCCGCTCGAGAGTGCGGCGGGCGGTCTCCCGCTGGCCGGCCTCCTCCTCCACGTATGCCTCCGAGGCGGCCACGCCGTAGGCCGCCGACAGCTCGTCCTTCGTCGGAAGGTGCTCGAGCTGTCCATGACCGCAGGCGTGACAGCGCACGATGTCGGCCAGGGCCGACCCGAAGCGGTCGGTGGTGGGGATCAGGCCCTCGGGCCCAGGGCCGTGGCCGACCGGCAGGTAGGGACGAAGAGCCGCGCGTCCGCACGCCTGGCAGAGCTGGCTCATACGCCATCGCATGATGTCAAGCATTCGCTCGCGGCCCGGCCCGCACCTACACTCGAGGCGTGCGCGACGTGCGAGCGGATCGCCCGTGGGTGTGACCGCGGCCCCCGGAGGTACCACCGGTGCCCCGCCGGCCGAGGGCTCCGAGCCCCGCCGGCTTGGGCTCCTGACGGTGGTCGCGCCGGCCTTCAACGAGAGGGACGCCATCGAGCCCTTCCACGCGCGCGTGGCCGCATCGCTCGACGGCAAGCCGTTCGAGCTCGTGCTCGTGGACGACGGCAGCACCGACGGTACAGGCGCCGTGCTCGATCGCCTGGCGGCATCAGATCCGAGGGTGCGCGTGATCCACCTGTCCCGGAACTTCGGTCACCAGGCCGCTCTCACCGCCGGTCTCGACCACGCCCAGGGCGACGCGGTGGTGATGATCGACGCGGACCTGCAGGATCCGCCCGAGCTGATCCCGGCCATGCTCGAGCGCTGGAGCTCCGGTTCGGACGTCGTCTACGCGGTGCGGGAGCGCCGCGCCGGCGAGACGCGCTTCAAGCTCGCGAGCGCGCACTGGTTCTACCGGCTCTTCGCGCGGCTCTCCGCGATCGAGCTCCGGCCGGACTCGGGCGACTTCCGCCTGCTGGACCGGCGGGCACTCGACGCGATACTGGCGATGCCGGAGCGCAACCGCTTCCTGCGAGGCATGACGGTCTGGGTGGGATTCAGCCAGACGGCGGTTGGCTACGAGCGCGATCCACGCATCGCCGGTGACACCAAGTTCACGCTCCGCAAGATGGTCCGCTTCTCACTGGACGCCATCCTGTCGTTCTCGCAGTTGCCGCTGCAGGCGGCCACGCTGCTCGGGTTCCTGTTCTCGGCCGTCGCCTTCCTCGGGATCCCGTTCGTCGTCTTCGCCCGCTACGCGGGGATCTACGTGCCCGGCGTCAGCTCGATCCTCTTCGTCGTCCTCCTGCTCGGGGGAATCCAGTTGATCACCGTCGGGATCATCGGCGAGTACATCGGCCGGATCTATGACGAGGTCAAGCGCAGGCCGCTCTACGTCGTGCGCGACCGGCGCAACGTGACCGCGCCAGCGCGACTAGCCGACCCTCACGAGAAGGTCGGCGCTGAGTAGCACCTCCCACTCGAACGGTGAGCTGAGGGTCGCGGTGATCGGTGCGGGGGTGGCCGGGCTCGTGGCCGCCTACCGCCTGGCCGAGCAGGGCCACCGCTGCGACGTCTACGAGCGCTGGCCGGGCCTCGGCGGGCAGGCCGCGACACTCGACGTGGGGGAGGGCCACACGCTCGAGCGCTACTACCACCACCTCTTCACGAGCGACGTGCACATCGCTGGGCTCTACAGGGAGCTCGGCCTGGCGGACGAGCTGGCCTGGCACCCGTCGAGCATGGCCATGTACTCGGGGGGCGCCACGTACCCCTTCACCACGCCGCTCGACCTGCTGCGCTTCCGGCCGCTCTCGCCGGCCTCGCGCATCCGGATGGGCGCGGCCGTGGTCCTGCTCCAGCGCCGCCACCGAGAGCCCGGGCCGTTCGAGAACCGCACGGCCCGGAGTTGGGTCGAGAGCGCGATGGGCCGCCAGGTGTGGGAGAAGGTCTGGGGACCGCTGCTTCGCGGCAAGTTCGGCGAGCGGGCCGACGACATCTCGATGGCCTGGCTGTGGAGCAAGCTGACGCTCAGGCGCCAGATCAAGGGCCAGGAGGCGAGGCAAGAGTTGCTTGGCTATCCGCGCCACAGCTGGGAGCTCCTCTACACCCGGCTGCGCGAGGCGATCGAGGGAGGGGGCGGTCGGGTGCTGATCGACCGGCCAGCGGCGCGGGTGGGCCGCGAGACCGGCGGCCTGACCGTCGCCCCCGCCGCTCCGGGCTCCTTCCGGCGGGGGCATGACCCGCGGGGCTTCGATGCCTCCGAGCGGACGGAGCGCTACGACGGTGTGGTGGCCACCGTGCCGTCGGACATCTTCAGGCAGCTGCTCGAGCCCGAGCTCGCCCGTGAGCTGGGAGAGGACTATCTCCGCCGCGTGGACGCCGCCGAGTACCAGGCGGCCCTCTGCCTGCTGCTGGAGCTGGACCGGCGGTTCTCGCCCTACTACTGGACCAATGTCGCCGATCCCGACGTGCCTTTCGTGGGGCTGATCGAGCACACCAACTTCATCGATCCCCGTCACTACGGCGGGCGCCGCTTCCTCTATGTAGCCAACTACGTCGCCCAGGACGACCCACTTCTCGAGCTGGACCCCGACGAGCTGCTTCGCGCCTACGAGCCCGGCCTTCGGAAGGTTGGTGGGGCCTTCAGCCGTGACTGGGTGAGGCAACGCTGGCTCTTCCGCGAGCCGGCCGCACAGCCGATCGTGACGATCGGCTACCAGGACCGGATACCGCCGTTCGCCACGCGCGTGCCCGGCCTGGTGCTCGCCAACACCACGCAGATCTATCCGGAGGACCGGGGCACCAACTACAGCGTGCGCCTCGGGGGCGAGGCCGCGGCCGCCTTGCTCGGGTCGCTGAATCAGGGCTAGCGCATCGCCCGATCGCCGCCCCGGACGAAACGATGGCCTACAACTTGCCTATGAGCGACCTCCTGGACACCGCACAGCGCCAGAGCTGGTACCACACCTTGGAGCTGGCTCCCGGCCATGTGACCGAGGGCATGTTCGACATGCGGCCCTACGTCTATCGCTATGGCCTGCCCGAGCGCATGGACGGCATGCGGGTACTCGAGGTCGGGACCTGGGACGGCTTCTGGGCGTTCGAGATGGAGCGTCGGGGCGCCGATGTCACGGCCCTCGATCTGGACGACGAGCGCGACCTCGACTGGCCGCCTCGCCGCCGCCCCCCGACCTTCCCCGAAGGACCGCGCGGGCGGGGGTTCGAGCTCGCCAAGGAGATTCTCGGCTCCAGCGTCGAGCGGGTCAGCTGCAGCATCTACAACGCCCGTCCCGAAGACCTCGGCACGTTCGACCTCGTCTTTTGCGGCACCGTGCTGATCCACCTGCGCGATCAGCTGCTCGCCCTGGAGCGGATCGCACGCCTCTGCTCCGGCCAGTTCGTCTCGGCGGAGGAGTACGACCGCGCATCCGGGCTCGTGCCGTTTCCCGTCGCCCGCTACCGAGCTGACCGGGATTCGGCTGTCGTCTTCTGGCAGCCCAGCGCCAAGACGTGGCGGCGCATGCTCTGGACCGCCGGCTTCGATCGCGTGGTCGAGCACGACCGCTTCGACGTGCGGGCGAACGCGGGCTACAAGGTGCGCCACGTGGTGCTTCACGGCTTCAAGTCGTAGGTAGCAGTCGTGCCGGAGTTCCCCTCGCCGATCCCGCACCCCGGGTCATCACCCGAGTCCGTCGCTCCGGGTGACCCCACGGGCGCCGGCGGCGCCGGGTCGGCCGGTGGGGGCTCGGCCGGGACGAGCGGCGTCCCGAGCCAGTCGGCGGGCGAGCCCGAGCCTCGCTTCAGGCTGAGGGGCCGGAGCCTGCGTCAGCATGCGGCCCGCGGCACGATGATCAACGGCGCCTTCGTCGTCGGGCTCAACTCCCTCGGCTTTCTGAAGGGATTCTTGGTGGCGGGCCTCATCACCACGAGCGACTACGGCTTGTGGGGGATCCTCGTGGTCGCGCTGGGCACGCTGCTGTGGCTCAAGGACGTCGGCATCAGCGACAAGTACATCCAGCAGTCCGAGGACGATCAGGAGCTCGCGTTCCAGAAGGCCTTCACGCTGGAGCTCATGTTCACCGGCATCTTCTTCGGCCTGCTCTTGGTGGCCGTGCCGATCGTCGCGTTGGTCTACGGTCGCAGCGAGATAATCGCTCCCGGCCTCGTGGTTGCGCTGATGCTTCCCGCCGGGGCCCTCAGCGCGCCATTGTGGGTCTTCTACCGCAAGATGGAGTTCGTCAAGCAACGGACGCTGCAGGCCATCGACCCCCTTGTCGGCTTCGTGGTCACGATCGCCCTCGCCGTCGCCGGAGCGGGCTACTGGAGCTTCGTGATCGGCGCGTTCGCAGGTGTCTGGGCGGCGGCTCTGGTCGCGGTCCGTGCCTCGCCGTACCGGCTTCGCCTGCGTTATGACCGCGGCACCATGCGCCAGTACGTCAGCTTCTCCTGGCCGCTGCTGGTCGCCGCCTCCAGCAGCTTGGTGATCGCTCAGGGATCGATCCTCGTCGGCGAGGCCGAAGTGGGTTTGGCGGGTGTCGGAGCGATCGCCCTCGCCGTGACGATCTCTCAGTACACCGACCGGGTCGACGGCATCCTGACCTCGACGCTGTACCCCGCGATCTGCGCCGTACGCGACCGCACCGACCTCCTCTTCGAGTCGTTCGTCAAGTCGAATCGCCTGGCGCTGATGTGGGGGTTGCCCTTCGGCGTCGGCGTGAGCCTGTTCGCCGAGGATCTAGTCGAGTTCGGCATCGGCGAGCAGTGGCGGCCGGCGATCGTCCTCCTGCAGGCCTTCGGCCTGACCGCTGCCGCCGGTCATCTCGGCTTCAACTGGGAGGCCTACTTCCGCGCCCGAGGTGAGACGCGCCCCATGGCGGTAGTGAGCTTCGTGACCATGCTCGCCTTCCTGGCCGCGCCCGTCCCCCTGCTGATCAACGGAGGGCTCACCGGCTTCGCTCTCGGCATGGGGATCATGACCGCCGTGAACCTGGCGGCACGGAGTTACTTCCTCACCCGGCTGTTCTCTGGATTCGGCATGCTCAAGCACGCCGGCCGCGCCGTGGCGCCCACGATTCCCGCCACGGCGGCAATCTTCCTGGTGCGCGCGGTCGAAGATCTGGATCGAACGCTGGGAGTGGCACTCGCTGAACTGGCGCTCTACCTGCTCGTCACGGCCGTCGCGACCTTGGCGCTCGAACGGGCGCTGCTACGAGAGGCGATCGACTATCTGCGGGTGAGGTCGGCGGAGCCGGGCATCGCCACCTGATCGCCAAGGTGCGGTTGGGCGACGCCGCTCGCCCGGCGCTGGTTGACCCGATCAGAGAAGGAGCGTCGTGCAGCGCACGCTGCCGCGAACCAAGGCCGCGAAGCCGATCACGTCGGCGGCCAGTCCGGCAACGGCGATGTCGCCGGCGAATCGCCGACCGCCGCTCGCTTCGCGGACGATCATCACCGCGTAGGGAACCGCCGTCGCCAGCGGTAGGCGAGACCGGACCAGTGCGGCTCCGGCCGAGCCCACCAGCGCGGCGTCGAAAGCCGCGCTACGGCGATTGAGGAAGTAGCGCGCGAAGAACAGGCTCTCGCGTAGCTCCGGCATGCGAGCGGCCATGTCCGGGAAGTAACGCAGTCGTCGCCGCTCCAGTACGAACTCGCGCGCTCCGCGCGAAAAGACCGCGTGATGCACAAGGGCGTCCGGGCAGAATACGGTGCGCGCTCCCGATCGGCGCGCCTGCCAGCCGAACCAGACATCCTCGGCCATCGGCTTGCCGATCGTGGGTTCGAGCCAGGCCTCGAACCCATCAACACGGTCGTAGACCTCACGCGTTACGAGCAAATTGGCGGTTTCGTACAGGCCGTTCTCCCTCGTGACCCACAGCGAGCGGTCAAAGGGCCCCCGAGGCGCGTCGGGATCGGGCAGTACGGCGCCGACAACCAGGTCGCTGCGCTCGAGGGCAGCGAGCCCGGCTCTCAGCCAGTTGGGACGCGGAAAGCAGTCGGCGTCCGTGAAGGCGAGCACCTCGCCTCCGGCGGCGGACGCACCCCGGTTGCGGGCCGCGGCTGGTCCGAGGGCCTCCTGGCGGATCAGCGTCACCGGCCCCGCAGCCGCCTCGGCGATCGCGGCGGTGCGATCGCTCGAGCCGTCGTCCACGACAATCACCTCATAGGGTTGCTCGAGATCCTGATTCGCTAGCGCGTCGAGCGTCCGGCCGAGCGTCCCCTCCGCATCGTGAGCCGGGATGATCACGCTCGCGACGGGCACAGCGGAAGCGTACGGTCCACGCCTCAGGTGTGCGGCGCGGTCGCGAGGTGCGTACCCTCGTCGGCGTGACCGAAGCGCACATGCGCGAATTCTGGGACCGGCGCGCCGACGAAGATGCCCTCTATTTCGTCGACAACAGGCTCGAGTACGGCCGGGCTGACGCCGATCGCTTTTGGGCGTCTGGGCCGCTCGATCTCGACACGCTGCTGGGCAGCCTCGGGGTCACCATTGCCCCCAGCGACTCGATCGTCGAGATCGGATGTGGCGTCGGCAGACTCACTCGTCCGCTCTCCGCCCGCGCCGCACGCGTTACGGCGCTGGACATCTCCGGTCGAATGCTCGCGCTCGCTCGGCATCACAATCCCCAACTCGAGAACGTAGATTGGCTGCACGGTGACGGCTCGTCCCTGGCCGGCATCGACGACGCCTGTGCCGACGGATGCGTCTCCCACGTGGTCTTCCAGCACATCCCGGATCCGGCTGTGACCCTCTCATACGTGAGAGACATGGGGCGGGTGCTGCGTCCGGGCGGTTGGGCCGCCTTCCAGATCTCCGACGACCCACGGGTGCACCGGGCGGTGAGTCGGCGGTCGATGCTGCGCACGCGCGTGCTCGCCTCGGCGGGGAGGGGCCCGCACGGGCAGGCGGATCCGGCCTGGCTCGGTTCGGCCGTCAGCGTGGACGCGCTTAGGTCGGCGGCCGGCGCGGCTGAACTAGACCTCGAGCGCGTCGTGGGCGCTGGGACGCAGTTCTGCCTTGTGTTGGCCCGCCGCGGGCCCTGAGCCCTACTCTCGCGCTGGCGCATGAGCGGGGGTGACTATCTCGTCGGGCTGATCTTCTTCGCGGGTACGACGGGGGCGGTCGTGGCGGCGGCCGGCCTGGTGGTCCGAGCGCGGCTGAGCCATCTTCCGGTCTCGACCCGCATCCTCGCCGGTGGCATCGTCGCCACGGCGGGGGTGATCGCGGTACACCTTCTGCCGGGTCTCCTGGGCCTCCTTTCCCGCGGCGCCGCTCTGGGCTGCGCGCTGGCGGCCCTTGCCGCGGCCACGCGGACACCGCGCGCGCCTGCGGTCGCGCCTTCGCCCGAGCCGTCCCCGTCCGGCGAACGCCGGCCGTGGTTGGTTGTCGCCGCCGCGGGCCTTCTCTACGGCGCCTGGGCCCTGGCGGCGCTCTGGAACGCCACCGTCGCGCCCGCCACCGACATCGACTCGCTCACGTTCCACCTCCCGAACATCGCGAGTTGGGTCCAGTCCGGCACGTTCTGGCGGGTCGACCAGTTCACCCCGCTGCTTGCCAACGGCAACTACCCGCAGAACGGGGACGTCATCTTCCTGGCGGCCGTCCTTCCCTGGGAGAACGACGCGTTCGTGAGGCTCGTGAACCTGCCGTTCGTGGGCCTCGCCGGACTCAGCGTGTACGCGATCGCCGCGGAGCTGCGCGCTCCCAGAGCCGCCGGGGCCCTGTTCGCCATGGTGTTCGTGGCCACACCGGCCGTCAGCTTTGCGGCCTTCGAGGGGGCCAAGACCGACATCGTCATGTTCGCAACGTTCGGATCGGGGCTGCTGTTCCTGATCAGGCACCTTCGAACGCGGTCGCGCACCGACCTCGTGCTCGCGGGGGTCGGGCTCGGAGTGGCCTTCGGCACCAAGTGGTACGGGGTCACGGGAGTGCCAATCGTGGTGATCGTCTGGATGGTCGTGTCGCTCGTCACCCGGCGAGGCCCGGTCGCGGTGCTGCGCCGGGGCGCCGCTGTCACGGGCATCGTTGCTGCCTTCGGCGGGTTCTGGCTCGTGCGCAACCTCGTCGAGTCTGGGAACCCGGTCTTCCCGGTCAATGTTCAGCTAGCCGGAGTGACGCTCTTCGACGCGCCGCGGGACTTCATCCGCGAGTGCGCCGGCTTTCGAATCGTCGATTACGTCGGTACTCCGGGAGTGTGGCCGGACTTCATCCTGCCGGCTTACCGCGACAACTATGCCCTCCCGGGCTTACTGATCGTTGCGATGTTCGTGATCGCGATCATCATGCTCGTGCGGGCTCCGGCCTCTTCGCGGCGTCACGCGGGCCTCGCGCGGGATCGAGTGGCCCAACTGGCCCTCCTGTCTGTCACCGCCGCCGGGCTCGCCGCCGCCTATGCGGCAACGCCCTACAGCGCATTCGGCCCGGAGGGCGAGCCGCTGCTCGTGGGCGCCAACACCCGCTGGGCACTGCCTGCCTTCCTCGTGGCGGCCACGCTCGGCGCATGGGCGGCCGGCCGGCTCGGGCGGGCCCGGGTCGCGCTCGAGGTCGTGGCGCTCCTCGCGGTGGCGGATGGGGTGCGCCGCGGCTTTCCGATCAGCCTCCGAGAGGCCGTGCGCGCCGCCGCCGGAGCGGCCGTCGCAGGCGGGGTGGCATACGGTCTGATCCGCCTGTCGCCGCGGCTCGGCCCGCGACCCGCGATGGCGGGTCGGGTCGGGCTCGCGTTCGTGACCGTGCTGATGGTCGTGGTCGTGGGACACGAGCGCCAGGAGCGCTTCAACGAGGGGCGCTACGCGGGCGGGGATCCCAGCATCGACTGGATAGCGAAGTACGCCCCGAGCGGTCACAGGATCGGTCTCGCCGGGGTCTGGAGCGTCGAGGGACTGTCCCCGGTCCTGCCCGCCTTCGGTCCGCGGCTCGACAACCGAGTGGCGTTCGTCGGCGAGTTCGTAGGGGGTCAGTTGCGCGAGCTCGAGACGAGGGCCGGATTCGCCGCTGCGGTCCGCCGAGGCGGCTATGACCTGCTGATCGTCGGCCGCGCCGGTTACAGCGGTTGCCAGGTTCCCGGCGCTGAGGGTGACGAGAACGCCTTCGCCTCCGCCGAGGGCTTCGTGAAGCTGGCCGAAAGCGATCGCCTGACCCTCTATCGCGTTCCGATCGCCCCTATCCGGGACCCGAAGCCGCGGTCAAGCGTCTCAGAAGTCCCCGTCGCTGGCGGCGCGGCTTCGGTCCGCGGTGCTGTGCTACGAACTCGGCCAGGTAGGGATCCAGCTCGTCCGCTCCCATCAGCACCCGCTCGCCGAAGTCGAAGGACCCCTCCCACCACAGTGTCAGCACTCGTTCCTTAGGTGCTAGCAGACTGCTGAATCCGGGCGGGAAGTGATCGCTTGGCCGCCCGTGCATCACATGGTGCTTGAGGACGAACTCGATCCGCCGGTGGTCCAGCACCTCGATCAACCAGCGATGGTGTCCCCAACCGACCCATGGGCCTTGAATGCCGAAGCTCTGCTCCTCGAGACGGGAGGGCACCTCGATGTAGCCCGCCTTCGCTATCCGGTTCATCTCGCTACAGACCCAGATCGGGTCGCGAACGTCCTCGAGAGTGTGGGAGCAGACGACGAAGTCGATCTCCCCATCGGCAAACGGGTAGGGCTCCCGGTCGCAGATGTCTCGGCGGATCCACGTCGAGTCACTGAAGCGCTCGGGCGCGGGATCCTCCTGACCATAGAGGCCCCGGGTCTCGTACGGCATGAGATCCATCACCCAGTCCGCCCGGGCGAGAGGTCGGCCCCAGCCGCCGATGTCGAGCACGACGGCGGCCTCGGAGATAGACGTGCCTATCCGCTCGAGACTGGTCGACAGCATGCTCCAGCGCAGATTACCTCGCACCCGCCGCCCGCCCGAGCCCAGCGGCCACCGCCTCGTTGAAGGTTCGCTCATCGAGGCGCGCGGTGGTCTGTGCCCCGCCGGCGACAAGGCGGCGGCGCAACCCGGCGTCGCTCGCGATCCGGAGGATGGCCGCGGCGAGCGCCTCGGCACTGTCGGTCGGGCGGAACAGCAGGCAGTTCTCCTCGTGCCGGAGGTACTCGCCGGAGCCGCCGGTGCCGGTGGCCACAACCGGCCTGCCGACGGCCATGGCCTCGAGCGGAACGAGGCCCCAAGGCTCGTCCCAGCGCACGGGGAAGACGACGACGTCCGCGTCGGCGTAGTGCTCGGCCAGCTGCGGATAGGGGCGGGGGCCCACGAAGGTCACACGTGACTCCGCGGCCTCGTCCCGGGCGAGCTTCCGTAGGTCCCTCTCGTGGCGGTTGTCCCCCCCTCCGACGATGGAGATAGTGGCCGGCTCCGGGAGATAGGCGAGTGCGCGAATCGCGGTGTCGATCCCCTTACGGGGATCGATCCGCCCGACGTAGAGCAGCCGGAACTCCCAGGGCCGCTCAGGGGCGTGCGCAAAAAGGCCGGCGTCGATCCCCTGGTGGGCCACTGTCGTCTCGCGCAACGGCGGACGGCCTTCGCAGGCCGCCCGTCTCAATGCCTCGCTTGGGAAGAGCCAGGAGCCGACACGTCCAGGCTCGAAGCTGGTGGGCACGCCGGTCAGCAGCCGTGCCGGCCGCCGAAGGCCCGGAAAGCGCCTGAGGTCGTGGAGCCACTGGTCGACCTCGGGCCCGTACAACAACCAGTCGTCACATACGACGCCTGCGGCCGGAATCCCGGCGGCTCCTACCCGCTCGATGAGAGAGAGCGACATGCCACCCATCGCCCACCAGCTGACCACGTCGGGCCGGAAATCGCCGAGGTGACGGTCCATGACGGACGCATTGTGGCGCTCGAGGGCAAGCACTTCCCGGGAACTGAGCCTTGGGAACTCATGGTCGCACCAGTACCAGCGCAGATCACGGTGAACGTCGGGATCGTTCTCCGCGGAGGTCGGTACGTCAGGGGCTCGGTAGTCGGCCACCAACACGCGAACGGAGTGGCCTTGTTCTCGCAGGTGCTGTACCGCTGAGCGCCAGACCAGCTCGTAACCACCCTGATGGTGCGGCGGATACATGTTGCCGACCGACAGGACCCGCACCGAGGCGCGAGGATAGCCGCGCTGCGCTCAGCACGCCCGGGAGGATTCGAACCTCCGACTTCTGCCTCCGGAGGGCAGCGCTCTATCCACTGAGCTACGGGCGCAGGAGCTAGCGGTCTCCTCGGATAAAGCAACCGCAGCCAACCGGCACGAGGACGGCGGCTGGAAGCTCTGCCATGATTCGGGCGTGCGCGAGCGGCGGGTATCTGCTGGCGTGCGCCGCGTCCTTCGTGCGGCGGGACCGAGCCCGCCCCCGGGTCCCAACCCAGGCGACGCGGAGCTCGATGCCGACCTGGAGCGCCTTTCGGATGAAGATCGTCAGATCGTCGAGCAGGCGCTGCCTCACACGATGACGGGCGTCGCCCGACTGGCGGCGGTGATTGACGCGGTGAGATACTGCGTCCGACGGGACATTCCGGGCGCATTCTGCGAGTGCGGGGTTTGGCGTGGGGGGTCGGTGCTGGCGATGCTCCTCACACTTCAGTCGCTAGGCGTGACCGACCGTAACGTTCACCTGTTCGACACGTTCGAGGGGATGACCGAGCCGACGGCGGCGGACCTATCGGACCATGATTCGCCCCCCCTGGAGGTGTGGCGGCGCGCCACGGACGAAGGCGTCAGACCGTGGCCCGAGCTCTTTGGGCCCAACCAGTTCGACGAGGAGATGGTTCGCCAGCTGCTGCTTGCGACCGGGTACCCGCCCGCCCGCGTGAGTCTCGTCGCCGGTCCGGTGGAGGAGACCCTGCCCCGCTACACCCCCGACCGGCTGGCCGTCCTGCGCCTGGACACCGACTGGTACGAGTCGACGCGCCACGAGCTGGAGCACCTGTACCCGCGTCTCTCCGACGGCGGGGTGCTCATCATCGACGACTACGGCCACTGGAAGGGTGCGCGTAAGGCCGTCGACGAGTACTTCGAGAACTGCGCGGCTCCGCTTCTGATGAGCCGCACCGACTACACGGGCCGGATGGCCGTCAAGCACTAATGGTGCGCCGCTGTGCTCGGATCGCGCCACTCACACGCCGACTCACATTTGAGATCGTGAACCCATCGGGTAGATAACGGGGCCACGGCGTCCGACGGCGGTGTGCCCGATAGAGATGGCGCTCCGGCTGTCTGCACATGAGATGCCACGGCTTGTTGTCTCCAGGGCCTTCGAAATGCCGGATCGCCGGCCGGCGACGGGCTTCCCGCACGGCCTCGACGCCCAGCAATTTGGCGCCCTCCGGGTAGACCAGCAGCGAATTCATGCAGTTCCAGCGAGGGTGCAAAGGCGCTCGCCTACGCCCCAGCACCGCGTTGAGGGCGTCCTGGTCCCTCAGCACCAGCTCGGAGGCGTGGTCCACCCCGTAGCGAAAGAGGGCCTGCGAACAGCCGTCCATGCGCATCTGCCGCAGATTCATCAGCATCACTCCGGCGTTGAAATAGTCGCGCTCGTGGGCGAGGCCGACCTCACGGGCGCGGTGTCGGTAGAACGGAGGGAGGACATTGGTGACCGCGGCCACATAGCGTTGGTCGAGGGGCGTCTCCCAGAGAGGAACCAGTGAGTCGTCGACGATGAGGTCGGCGTCGAGATGCAACACCCGATCAAGCAGGGCCGGCAACAGGTCGGGCAGAAAGATCTTGTACCACGTGGCCTTCCCGGTGAAGCCGCGGGTTGGAAGATCTCTGCAGCGCTCGTCAGGCACCTCTATGAAGGTCGTCGCGCCGCCGAGGCGCGCGATCATCGCGGACAACCGGCGAGCATCGCGGGCGTCCAGGCCGGGAGGGTGGAGGTAGTGAACGTGCACCGTGTCGGCCCCGCCCCGTGTCAGTACGGAGTGAAGCATCGCCGCGCTGTGCCGGAGGTATGGCCCCTCGACAGCGCAGGACACATGGATCTCGGTCAAGGCCTCTCGGCCACGAGTCCGAACACCTGCCCGTTCAAGTCTCGGCTCTCCTTGCTCTCGAGCCGGTCAGCAAGAGTCATGAGGCCCTGTGCCACAACAGCTAGGAGCTGCGCGGCGCGGCGGGGAGGTCCGTGGTGGTGCAGGGCATCTTGTACCAACTGGATGCCGGTGGCCGCCAGTCCGATGATCCCCTCGAACTCGACGACGCGGAAGCCCTGTTCTTCCACAATCCGGCGCAGGCCCGCACAGGTCCATCGCCAGAAGTCGACCGGGTCCGGGTGATAGGCGAAGGCCCCGTGGGTAGACAGGAGTAGACGTCCTCCCGGGCGGAGCACGCGTAAGCACTCGGACAGGTAGAGACCCGGGTCAGACACGTGTTCAAGCACCTGAGTCGAAACGACGGCGTCGAAGCTTCCGTCCGGCACCGGCACCGTGGCGTCCTGGCTCAAGGTGAGCGTCGCCAGAGCGTTTCCGGGCAGGTCGGCGGCGACGTAGTCCACGTCGCGCGGGAAGAAGTGCCGATAGGGCACGTCCCCGCAGCCATAGTCGAGAACGCGAGCCCCGTCCGTGACCCCGAGGTGCCGCGACAGCGCCTCTAAGCGGCCTCGAAGCACCCGTCTGTGGTACCCGTGCCCATGCCAGAGCGTTGCCGCCCGGAGGTCCTTGGGGCGTTCGACGAAGAACCGCCCCTCGCGCGGCACGACGCGTGCATGACAGGACGAGCTGGCGTCGCGATGCTCCCTCATCCGCGTGCTATCTGGGAGCCGCCCACAATCGCGTCCTCGCCCGAGGGAGAGCGCACCCACGCCTTGTGGCCGCCGTCGTAGTCGGGCGCCCACAGTACGAGCGTGGCCTCCTGCTCGCGCACTCGGCATGGCTCGGAGCCCTCGGAGTCCAAGCCGAGCCAGATGCGCGCAAACGCGTTGGACTCCCGCTCCTCGCCGACCGTGCTGGGCTCGCTGTGGCCCGGGTGTATCCGTGTGGCCGGCGGCAGCTGGAGCAGCCGCGTCACCGAAGCCTTGAGGTCTCCGAAGCCGGTGGCACCTGGGGCACGCGTGCCGCCGACGGTGCCGCGGAACAGCACGTCCGCCGTCACGCAGTCGCTGCCGTTCACCAGCAGGGCGAGGTGGTTCGCGCAGTGCCCGGGCGTGTGCAGTGCCTCGACCTCGAGCTCGCCGGAGTGAATCCGGTCGCCGTCGTCGATCGTCTCGTCCACCAGGTCGCCGAGCAGTTCGGCCGCGAGCGGGTGCGCGACTACGGGTACGCCGAATCGCTGTGCCGTCTCCCTGAGGTCGACCACGTGGTCGGCGTGGTGATGGGTAGCGAGCAGGTGGGTGATATTGATCTCGGAGGCTTCGACCCGCTCAAGCAGCGGCTCTGTCTCGCCGTTGCCGTCCACGAGCACGCCGTGGCCGCCCGGACCGATCTGCCAGCAGGTAGGCGTTTGACAGCCACAACGAGTGCTCCACGCGCTCGATGATCATTGGGCCTTCCCTTCGTCGAAATGGATGACGCTGCGGATACCGTCCTGGGCCTCCATTAAACTCGAAGCTGCGGTTGACCTCGTCAAGCGTCAGGTGGTGCGACAGGAAGGCGTCGACGTGCACTGGAACGAGGCGCTCGCCCATCGCCCGGCCTCGCCTGCGTTGGGCATGCCTTCGCCCCCCCGTGCGTCAAGATGATGTCGGTGCCAGCGGCCCCACCAGCCGATAGCCGTGAGACCCGAGCTCAGCGTGAGCGGTTCGCAGCGGTGAGGGCCTTCGGCCTGAGGTTGGGCGGCTTGGCGTTGTTCGGCCTCGCGCTTCGCGTGCCCTACACGCTGCTCTTCGCTGGGGACGCCACGGGCCCGACGGGGGACATCATGTTCTTTCACAACTCGGCGAACCTTCTCGCTGAGGGCACGGGCTACGTCGCCCCCTACGCGGTGCAGTTCGAGGGCGTCATCCGCCCAACCGCCGAGCACCCGCCGCTCTGGCCCTTGGTCCTCGCCGCGAGCTCGAAGCTCGGGGCGAGCGGCTACGTGGCGCACCGTCTGGTTGGTTGCCTGATCGGAGCGGTGGTGATCGTGGTGGTGGGGCTGCTCGGCCGGCGTGCCGGAGGCGAACGGGTCGGACTCATCGCCGCCGGCCTGGCGGCTCTCTATCCCGTGCTGATCGGGGCGGACGGCTCGCTCATGAGCGAGACCCTCTACGGACTGGGGATCGCCGCCGCCCTGCTTGCCGGGTATCGGCTCTTAGAGGAGCCCAGCCCACGCCGGGCGGCGGTGCTGGGTGCGACGATCGCACTCGCTGCGCTGACGCGAGGGGAGGCACTGATCCTCCTGCCGCTGCTCGCGGGGCCGCTGGCGTGGCGGGGAGGTGCAGGGCGCTGGAGACGAGTCGCCGCGGCGACGCTCGCCGCGGCCACGGTGATCGCGCCTTGGACCGCACGCAATTTTCATGCGCTGGATCGCCCGGTGCTGATCTCGCTGAACGACAGTACGGTCCTGGTTGGGGCCAACTGCGACGAGACCTACTCCGGTTCGGATCTCGGGTTCTGGCGTGACGACTGCCGCTCGGCCATACGCGAGTCGAACGAGGCTGACCTAGCGTCCCGCTACCGGCAGGAGGGCATCGAGTACGCGCTCGACCACGCCGGGCGGTTACCGGTGGTCACGGGTACTCGCGTCCTGCGGACATGGAACCTGTACCAGCCTCTCCGCCAAGTGGACTTCGCCGAGGGCCGCCACCGGCGCATGGAGCAGGCAGGAGTCGTCGCATTCTTCCTGCTCGCGCCGCTGGCCGTCTGGGGCACCTTCCTCCAGCGACGGCGCCGACAACCCCTCTGGATCCTACTCTGTCCCGTCGTGCTCGTGACCATCACGAGCGTCGTCGCCTACGGCTATCCACGCTTTCGCCACGCGGCCGAGGTTCCGCTGGTGGTACTGGCCGCCGTGGCCCTCGGGTCACTGAGCGCCCGGGGGTCTGTGGTGAGGTCTGAGGAGGTCGTTCGCGGGTAGTGTGCTCTTGGCGGCGCTCGACCGGCAATGCCGATGGGCGGGCGTTGGACGTCGGCCGGCGGGGCAGCCCGGGAACGGCGGTGCGTGTGCGCCGCGCTCAGCGCGCAAGACGGCAGCGGACGAGCATGCTCAGCACCCGCACCCCATCGCGTGGGGTCAGCTTCTTGCCCTCCTCATTCGATCGCGCCATGTACCGCACCGGCACCTCGTAGATGCGCTCGCCGGCGATCAGCAGCCGTGCCGCGATCTCAGGCTCGATGTCGAAGCCCTTCGCCCGCAGTGGCAGCTCGCGGAAGCAGTCGGTCCTGATCGCCTTGTGACACGTCATGAGATCTTTGAGATACACGTTGAAAAGCACATTGGCCGCCAGCGTGACGGCCCGGTTGCCGAGGACGTAGAGAAACGAGTGGCTGGTGTAGCCGTCGAATGCGCGTACGCCGAACACGGCATTGGCGCGGCCGTCGAGGAGCGGCCGCAAGACCTCCACGAGATCCGCTGGGCTGTATTCGAGGTCGGCGTCGAAGATCGTCGAGAACTCGCCGCGCGCCCGGCTGAGGGCCGTGCGCACGGCGGCCCCTTTTCCTTGGTTGTGCTTGTGGCTGAGCAGTGTCACTGTCTCGGGCCAGTCGCCTCCGGCCAAGATGTCCGACGTTCCGTCGGTCGAGCCGTCGTCCACCACGATCAGCTCGATCTCCAGCGGTAACTCGGCCGCGAGAACCTCCTCGATCGCCTCCCGCACGGTGGCGGCTTCGTTGTAAACGGGCATGAGGATCGACAGCATGGGCGCGCGTAAGGCGCGCCCGGGAGGATTCGAACCTCCGACTTCTGCCTCCGGAGGGCAGCGCTCTATCCACTGAGCTACGGGCGCGGGGAGAGGCCAGTCTAGTTGCCCGCCTACCCTGCCGCGGTGGTCCTTGCCGTGATCTCCGACACTCACCTGCCGCGCGGCTCGCGCCGGCTACCCGAGGCGTGCCTCGAGCGAATCCGCGGCGCCGACCTGGTGCTGCACGCCGGCGACTTCACGAGCGAGGAGGCGCTCGCGGAGCTCGAGCTCCTGGGACCGCCGGTGCTCGGCGTGCACGGCAACGTCGATTCCGAGGGGCTGCGGCGGCGCCTGCCCGCCGAGCGGATCGTCGAAGCCGGCGGGGGGCGCCTGGCGATGGTCCACGACGCCGGCGCGGCCCAGGGCCGCCTCGCGCGCCTGCGCCGGCGCTTTCCCGATGTCGACGCGGTCGTGTTCGGCCACTCCCACATCCCAGTGCACGAGGAGGCCGGCGGCTTTCAGATCTTCAACCCGGGCAGCCCGACCGATCGCCGGCGACAGCCGCGGCACACCATGGGCCTCGCGACGATCGACTCCGGACGAGTCCGGTTCGAGTTGCTCCCGATCGACTGAGTGAGGGCCCACCGATGGCCGCGCCGCGCGTCGGCGAGCGGGCGTCCGCCGCCACCCGCGGTCAAGATGCGCCGCCATGGACCTCGACGTGCTCTTCGTCGGCACCGCCGGCTCGGCTCCCAGCGCGCGGCGCGCGCTGCCCGCCACGCTCGTGCGCCGCGGCGGCGACCGGCTGCTCTTCGACTGCGGCGAGGGCACCCAGCGCCAGCTCCTGCGCTCGATCGGCCTGATCGACCTCGAGGAGATCTTCCTCACCCACTACCACGCAGACCACTTCCTGGGCGTGCCCGGGATGCTCAAGACGTTCTCGTTGCGCGGTCGCGAGACGCCTCTGACCGTGTTCGGGCCTCCGGGGCTCAAGACGCTCTTCGGCGTGCTTCGCCCGGTGATCGGGCGGCTGGCCTACCCGCTGGACCTCGTGGAGCTCGAGCCGAACGAGATTCTCGACCGGGACGGCTACCACGTCGCTGCCTTTGCGGTGAACCATGGGGTACGCGCCTATGGGTACGTCGTCTTCGAGGACGACCGCCCCGGGCGCTTCGACGCCGACCAGGCGCTTGCGCTGGGCGTGCAGCCCGGGCCTGACTTCGGCCGTCTGCAGAGGGGAGAGGCGGTGGGAGAGGTGCGCCCCGAACAGGTTCTCGGCGAGGGGCGCAGGGGCCGCAAGGTCGTGCTCGCAGGAGACACCGCCCCACACGAGACCACGCGCGTGGCCGCGCACGGGGCCGACCTGCTGGTGCACGAGGCCACGTTCCTGGAGGAGGATGCGGCCCGGGCCGAGGAGACGGGCCACTCGACGGCGCGTGGAGCGGCGGAGCTGGCCGCGGGCGCGGACGTGAAGATGCTCGCGATCAACCACGTCTCGCCGCGCTACTTCGGACCCGAGCTGCGCGACGAGGCGCGCGGGGTCTTCGAGCGCACGGTGGTGCCGCGCGACTTCGACCGGATCGAGATCCCCTTCCCCGAGCGCGGCGAGCCGGTGCACCAGCGCGGCGATCACGCGCCGAGCTGATCGTCGCGCGGTGGGTGGAGGCCGCGGACGACGCCCCGACCGGCCCCCGCCTCAGTCCCGCGTGACCTGCGAGCCACCCACGATCGCGTCCTCACCCGAGGGGAAGCGCACCCAGGCCTTGTTTCCACCGTCGTAGTCCGGCGCCCAGAGCACCAGCGTCGCCCGTTCCCCACCGACCTCGCACGAGTCCGAGCCCTCGTCGTCGAGGCCGAGCCAGATGCGCGCGAAGGCGTTCGTCTCGCGTTCGTCGCCGACGGTGGTCGGCTCGCGATGACCGGGGTGCACGCGCGTGTCGGGTGGCAGATCGAGCAGCCGCAAGACCGAGGCCTTGAGATCCTCGAAGCCCGTGGCCCCGGGCGCGCGGGTGCCGCCAACCGTGCCCTTGAAGAGCACGTCGGCGGTCAGGCAGTCCGAGCCGTCGACGAGGAAGGCGAGGTGCCCCGCAACGTGGCCGGGCGTGAGCAGCGCCTCGATCTCGAGCTCGCCGGACCGGATGGTCCCGCCGTCGTCGATCTGTTCGTCAACGACGTCGCCCAGCTCCTCGGCGGTGACCGGATGGGAGACGACGGGCACGCCGAACCGCTCGGCGAGCTCCGCCAGGCCGATGACGTGATCGGCGTGGTAGTGGGTCGCGAGCACGTGCGTGATCGTGATGTCGTCGGACTCGACGCGGTCGAGCAATGGCCGCCCCGCACCATTCCCGTCCACGAGCACGCCGCTCCCGCCGGGGCCGTCGGCCACGAGGTAGGCGTTCGACAGCCAGTCGGGGTGCTCGGCTCGCTCGAGGATCATGTCGCTCCCTGCTGGTCGAAGTGGATGACGGACCTGATGCCGTCCTGGGCCTCCATCAGCTCGAAGCCAAGGTTGACCTCGTCGAGGGTGAGGTGGTGCGAAATGAACGGGTCGACGTCGATCTCCCCGGCCAGGTAGCGATCGACGAGCTGCGGCACCTGGTCGCGGCCCTTGACGCCCCCGAATGAGGACCCGCACACGCGCCGGCCGGTGATCAGCAGCCGCGGCACGATGTCCAGAGTCTCGCCCTTGCCAGCCACTCCGGCCACCGTGCACAGGCCCCAGCCCATGCGCGCCGCCTCCACGGCCTGGCCCATCACACCCACGTTGCCCGTGGCCTCGAAGGTGAAGTCGGCACCGAAGCCGTCGGTCATCTCGAGGATCCGCGCGACGGTGTCGGGCCCGCCGACCATCACGTCGGTGGCGCCCTGCCCGGTGGCGAGCCCGAGCCGCTCCTCCGACAGGTCGACGCAGACGATCCGCTCCGCGCCCTGCAGCCGGCAGCCGGCCACGGCGCCGAGGCCGACCATTCCCGCCCCGAACACGACGCAGGTCGATCCCGGCTCCACCTTCGCGGTGTACATCGCGGCGCCCAGGCCGGTGGACAGGCCGCAGGCGAACAGGCAGGCGCGGTCGAGCGGCGCCTCAGGAGACACCTTGGCCAGCGCGATCTCCGGCAGCACGGCGTACTCGGCGAAGGTCGAGGTGCCCATGAAGTGGCGGATCGGCTCGCCGTCGCGCGACAGACGCGTGCTGCCGTCGGGCAGGTGGCCTCTGTTCTGCTCCTCGCGGATGGTCAGGCACAGGTTGGTCTTCGGGCTGCGGCAGTGCACGCACTCGCCGCACTGGGGGGAGAACAGCGTGACCACGTGGTCGCCGGGCTGGAGCAGCGTGACGCCCTCCCCGATCGCCTCGACCACGCCGGCGCCCTCGTGGCCGAGGACGGCGGGGGCGTAGCCGGAGGGGTCGGCGCCCGAGGCCGTGTACAGGTCGGTGTGGCACACGCCACAGGCCACGAGGCGCACGAGCACCTCGCCCGCCCTCGGCGCCGCGAGCTCCACCTCCTGGACCCTGAGCGGCTGTCCGAACTCCTCGAGCACCGCCGCGCGCATCTGCATGTCCGCCGCTCCTCGTCGTGGGTTGCCTCGCGGAGGATGTCACGCGGCTCCCGCGGCGCCCGTGCCGGCGGTTTACGAAGGCGGCAGTCGGGCAACGCCTCCGATCGCCTTGATAGCCTCGCGGCGACTCCTTTAACCCGGCCCGGAGAGGCCAGGAAGGACGGACTTGGAACAGAAGGTCGTACTCGACCGCGAGGACATGCGGCGCACGCTCGTGCGCATCGGTCACGAGATCGTCGAGAGGACGGGCGGCCACGATCTGGCGGTCGTCGGCATACACCGGCGCGGGGCCGTCGTCGCCCGCCGCATCCACGAGCACCTCAGCGAGCTTGTCGACCAGCCGGTCCCGATCGGGGATCTCGACATCTCCTTCTATCGCGACGACCTCGCCCTGCGCCGCGACCACCCCGTCGTCCACTCCTCGCACATGGACTTCCCGGCCGAGGGTGCGACCGTCGTGCTGGTGGACGACGTGCTCTACACCGGCCGCACGGTCCGGGCGGCCATCGAAGCGCTGTTCGACTACGGCCGCCCGGAGCGGGTGCAGCTCGCCGTCCTGGTCGATCGCGGGCACCGCGAGCTGCCGATCCGGCCGGACTACGTGGGCAAGAACCTTCCGACCGCGCGGGCCGAGAGGGTGAACGTGCGCGTCGAGGAGATCGACGGCGTCGACGAGGTCTCGATCGCTCCCAACCCCGCGGAGGTGCTCGCGTGAACGGCAAGGACCTGCTCTCCATCGAGGACCTCTCGCGCGAGGACATCGAGCACATCCTCGACCGGGCCGAGAGCTTCGCCGAGGTCTCGGGCCGGGCGATCAAGAAGGTCCCGACCCTCCGCGGCCGTACGGTGATCAACCTCTTCTACGAGGCATCGACGCGCACCAGCTCCTCGTTCGAGCTTGCCGCCAAGCGCCTCTCGGCCGACCTCGTGAGCATCAAGGCGGCGGGCTCCGCGGCCGACAAGGGCGAGTCGCTGAAGGACACGGTGCAGACCCTGTCGGCCTACGACCCGGCGGCCATCGTCATCCGCTCGCCCCACGTGGGCGCCGCAGCGCTGGTGGCGCGCTGGAGCGCCGCGGCGGTGGTCAACGCCGGCGACGGCAAGCACGAGCACCCCACTCAGGCGCTGCTCGACCTCTACGCGGTGCGCCGGCGGGTTGGCTCGCTGGAGGGGCTGAAGATCTGGATCGTCGGCGACGTGCTGCACAGCCGCGTGGCCCGGTCCAACATCCTGGCCTTCCGGCGCATGGGCTGCGAGGTCACCGTATGCGGCCCGCCGACGCTGATCCCACGCGACGTGGAGTCGCTCGGCTGCACCGTGCGCTACTCGCTCGAGGGCTCGACACGTGCCGACGTGATCTACGCGCTGCGGATGCAGAGCGAGCGGATGGAGGGGTCGTTCGTGCCGTCGCTGCGCGAGTACGCGGCGCGCTTCCAGATCGACGGGCGCCGCCTTGGCCCGCACCAGATTCTCATGCACCCCGGGCCGGTCAACCGCGGCGTCGAGCTCGCCGCGGAGGTGATCGACTCGCCGCAGGCCCTGATCGTGCAGCAGGTGGAGGCCGGCGTGGTGGTGCGGATGGCGGTGCTGTACGTGTTGCTTGCGGGGGGAGGTCCCGCTCTGGCGGCTGCGGGCGAGGCCGGCGGACCCGTGAGCCGGCCCGCCGAGAGCGAGCCCCAGCCGGCGTGACCGAGGCCCGCGAGCACCTGGAGCGCAGGGAGGGATCCCAGGCCGAGGTGCTCATTCGCGCGGCGCATCTCCTCGATCCGCGCAGCGGGCTCGACGGTCCCGGAGACGTGATCGTGCGCGCCGGGCGGATCGCCGAGCTCGGCCCACCCGGGGGCCTCGAGGCCCCGGACGGCGCGGAGAGCGTCGACGGAGCCGGCCTGCACGCCTTCCCGTCCTTCGTCGATCCGCACGTGCACCTGCGCACGCCGGGCCGCGAGGACGAGGAGGACGTCGACTCCGGCACCCGCGCCGCGGCGGCGGGGGGCTTCGGTGCGATCCTTGCCATGCCCAACACCGATCCGGTGGTCGACTCGGCACCGCTCGTGCGCTCGCTGCGCGAGCGGGCACGCAGCGAGGCACGCGTACCCTGCGGCTTTCTCGCCGCGATAACCCGCGGCCAGGCCGGCCGCGAGCTGACCGAGATGGCGGAGCTACGCGACGCCGGGGCGGTCGCGTTCTCCGACGACGGCCTGCCGGTCCGGCGAGCCGGCGTGCTGCGCCTCGCCCTCCAGTATCAGCGCCTGGCCGGTGGCGTGCTGGCGCTCCACGAGGAGGACCCGTCGCTCTCGGGCACGGGGGTGATGCACGAGGGCCCGGTCTCGGCGCTTCTCGGGCTCGCGGGGATCCCATCGATCTCGGAGTCGACGGCCATCGCGCGCGACACCGCGATCGCGCTCTACGAGGGTGGCCGGGTGCACGTGCAGCACCTGTCGGCCGCCGAGTCGGTGGCCGCCATCGCCCACGCCAAGGGGCTCGGCGCTCGTGTCACGGCGGAGGTGACGCCCCACCACCTGACCCTCACCGAGGATGCGGTGCGCTCGCTCGACACGGGCTTCAAGATGAACCCACCACTCCGCGCGGACGCCGATCGTGAGGCCCTGATCGAGGGGCTGCGATCGGGCACGATCGACTGCGTCGCCACCGATCACGCGCCTCACTCGCGGGAGGAGAAGGAACAGCCGTTCGAGGTCGCCCCGATGGGAGTGACCGGGCTCGAGACGGCCTTTGCGGCCCTCCACACCGAGCTGGTGATGCCCGGCGTGCTCGGGCTCGGGCTGCTGGTGGACCGGATGACCGCCGGTGGGGCGCCGTTCGGCCTCGACACGCCGACGATCGCCCCGGACGCCGCGGCCAACCTCTGCCTGGTCGACCTCGAAGCGGATTGGGAGGTGGGCGAGGCGGGTTACGAGAGTCACTCGGCCAACTCCTGCTTCGCCGGGCGCACGCTCACCGGACGGGTGCGGATGACGATCGCGGCGGGGCAGGTGGCCTATCGGGAGCGGTCGTTTGCGATTGGGGCGGTGTGACGGTTGACGGTTGACGGTTCACAGTTGACAGGCACCGCGCATCGTTCTCGACCGTCCGGCCCTTCCGCGAGCGGGGTGGCGGGTGGCAGTTGGCAGTTGGCGGCGTCGGGCTCTGACCGGGTGGCTCTTCCGTGAGCGCCGGGTATCTGCTGCTCGAGGATGGGAGCCGCTTCGAGGGGGAGCTGGTCGGGGCGCCGCTGGATGGGGTGGGGGAGGTCGTGTTCACGACCGCGATGACCGGCTATCAGGAGTCGGTCACCGACCCGAGCTTCCGCGGGCAGATCGTCGTCTTCACCTACCCGCTGATCGGCAACTACGGGGTGTCGCGGGCAGCGCAGGAGTCGGAGGCGGTGCATGCCCGGGCGGTGGTCATGCGCGAGGCCGTCGACCGCGAGGACGCCCCGATGGCCGAGGGCGGCTGGCTCACGTGGCTGCGCGACTGCGGGATACCGGCACTCAGCGGCGTCGATACCCGCGCGGTCGTGCGCCACATCCGCGACCGGGGAGCCATGAGGGGCGGGGTGTTCGCGAGCACCACCTCGGAGGCCCACGCGGCCGAGCGCGTGCGGGCCGAGCCGCTGATGGACGGCCAGGACCTGGCGCGCGAGGTCACCCCCGCGGAGGCGCAGATCTTCGATCCCGGCAATCCCGGCCCGCGCATCGTGGCGCTCGACACCGGCATCAAGGAATCGATCGTGCACAACCTGCGCCGCCGCGGCGTTCGCCTCGAGCTCCACCCCTGCCAGACGTCCGCGGACGAGGTCCTGGCCCGGGAGCCCGACATGGTCTTCCTGGCCAACGGGCCCGGCGATCCGGCGGCGCTCGACTACGTGGTCGACACCGTGCGCCTGCTGGTGGGCCGGGTGCCGGTATTCGGCATCTGCCTCGGCCATCAGCTTCTGTGCCGCGCCGTCGGCCTCGAGACCTTCAAGCTGCCCTTCGGCCACCGGGGCGCCAACCACCCCGTCAAGGAGCTCGCCAGCGGCCGCATCGACATCACCGCCCAGAACCACGGCTTCGCGGTCCTCGGCCCGAACGGCGAGCGCACGATGGACACAGGCGAGCCGGTGCGCTGGGACACCGACTTCGGCGCGGCCGAGCTGTCGCACATCAACCTCTACGACCGGACCGTCGAGGGCCTCGAGCTGAAGGACGTGAGGGGGGCGACCGTCCAGTACCACCCCGAGGCGGGGCCGGGACCAAACGACGCCAACCACCTCTTCGACAGGTTCCTCGGCATGGTGGAGAGGACGCGATGACGGAGACCGCGGGCGCAGGACCCTCGCCGCCAACTGCCAACTGCCAACTGCCAACCCACCAACCCGCCGCCATCGGACCGCCATCCCCGTCCACCGTCCACCGTCCACCGTCCACCCAACACTGATGCCCCGCCGCGACGACCTCGACAAGATCCTCATCCTCGGCTCGGGCCCGATCGTGATCGGTCAGGCCGCCGAGTTCGACTACTCGGGCGCTCAGGCCTGCAAGGTGCTGCTCGAGGAGGGCTACGAGGTGGTGCTCGTCAACTCCAATCCGGCCACGATCATGACCGACCCGGAGTTCGCCACCGCGACCTACATCGAACCGCTCAACCCGGCGTCGGTCACGCGCGTGATCGAGCGCGAGCGGCCGGACGCGCTCCTGCCCACCCTCGGCGGGGGCACCGCCCTCAACCTCGCGCGGGCGCTGTCCGAGGACGGGACGCTCGAGCGCTTCGGCGTCGAGCTCATCGGCGCCGACTACGACGCCATCCGCCGTGCGGAGGACCGCCAGCTCTTCCGGGAGACGATCGCGGCCGCGGGGCTGCGCTCGCCGCGCTCCGAGATCGTCGGCAGCATGGCCGAGGGCGAGCGGGCGCTCGCCGCGGTCGGCCTACCGGCGATCGTGCGCCCCGGCTTCACGATGGGCGGCGAGGGCGGCGGCGTCGCCTTCACCGAGGCGGAGTTCCACGAGCGGGTGGCGGAGGGCCTCGCCGCGAGCCCGATCGGTCAGGTGCTCGTCGAAAAGTCGGTGATCGGGTGGGGCGAGTTCGAGCTCGAGCTGATGCGCGATCGCAACGACAACGTGGTCGTGATCTGCTCGATCGAGAACGTCGATCCGATGGGCGTGCACACCGGCGACTCGGTCACGGTCGCCCCGCAGCAGACCCTCAGCGACCGGCAGTACCAGGCGCTGCGCGACCAGGCCATGACCGTGATCCGCGCGGTGGGGGTGGAGACCGGCGGATCGAACATCCAGTTCGCGGTCAACCGCGAGACCGACGAGATCCTCGTGATCGAGATGAACCCGCGGGTCTCGCGCTCCTCTGCGCTCGCCTCCAAGGCCACGGGCTTCCCGATCGCCAAGATCGCCGCCCGCCTCGCAGTGGGGTACGCGCTCGAGGAGATCGACAACGACATCACGAAGCGCACCCCGGCGAGCTTTGAGCCCACGATCGACTATGTGGTGGTCAAGTGGCCGCGCTTCGCCTTCGAGAAGTTCCCGGGGGCCGACGGATCGCTCTCGACCCACATGCAGTCGGTGGGGGAGGCGATGGCCATCGGGCGCACGTTCCGGCAGGCATTCGTCAAGGCCATGCGCTCGCGCGAGCTCGACGTGGTACCGCCGGCCACTGGCGTACGCGAGGAGCTCCTGCGGCGCCTCGAGACGCCCTCGCACGATCGCTTCGAGCTGCTGCTGGCCGCCCTGCGGGCCGGCGCCTCGGAGGAGGACGTTCGGCGCCGCACCGGCATCGATCCCTGGTTCCTCGCCGAGCTCGGAGCGCTGGCCGCCGGTGACGACCCCGAGCGGGGGCTCGAGCGCTCCTACAAGGCGGTCGACACCTGCGCCGCGGAGTTCGAGGCCGAGACGCCCTACTACTACTCGGGCTGGGAGCGTCCCGGCCCGGACGGCCCGCGCCACGAGGTCCGGCGAGGCCACCGGCCGGCGGTCGTGATCCTCGGCGCCGGCCCCAATCGCATCGGTCAGGGGATCGAGTTCGACTACTGCTGCGTGCACGCGGCCATGACCGTGCGGGCGTCCGGCCGGGATGCGGTGATGATCAACTGCAACCCCGAGACCGTCTCGACCGACTACGACACGAGCGACCGCCTCTACTTCGAGCCGCTTACGCTCGACGATGTCCTCGGCGTGCTGGAGCTCGAGCGCCCCGAGGGGGTGATCGTCCAGTTCGGCGGGCAGACCCCCCTGCGCCTGGCCCGCGGCCTCGTCGAGGCCGGGGTACCGATCCTCGGCACGCCGGTGGAGTCGATCGACCTCGCCGAGGACCGCGGCCGCTTCGGCGCCCTGTGCGGCGAGCTCGGGTTGAGCATCCCGCCCTACGCGACGGCCACCGGACCCGTGGAGGCGCTGGCAAAGGCCGACGGTGTCGGCTATCCGCTGCTCGTGCGGCCCTCCTACGTGCTCGGTGGCCGGGCCATGGAGATCTGTTACTCCCAGGCCGCCCTGGCCGACTACCTGGAGCGCACCGGGGCCGGCCCCGGTGCCGAGATCTACCTCGACCGCTTCCTGGAGAACGCCATCGAGATCGATGTCGACGCGCTCTGCGACGGCAGCGAGATAAGGATCGGCGGCATCATGCAGCACGTCGAGGAGGCGGGCATCCACTCGGGCGACTCGGCGTGCGTGATACCCGCGATGTCCCTCGGGCACGAGATGCTCGCCCAGGTGGAGGCGGCCACCGCGAAGCTCGCTCTGCACCTCGGGGTGATCGGCCTCATCAACGTCCAGTTCGCAGTCCACGGCGACGACGAGCTGTACGTGATCGAGGCCAACCCGCGCGCCTCGCGGACGGTCCCGTTCGTGTCGAAGGCCGTCGGGCTGCCGCTCGCCAAGGTGGCCTGTCGACTGATGCTCGGTGAGCGCTTGGGCGACCTGCGCGCCGAGCTTGCCCCGGCCGGCGTCCCCCCACACGTGTCGGTCAAGGAGGCGGTGCTGCCGTTCGGGCGCTTCCCGCGCGCCGACGCCCTGCTCGGCCCGGAGATGAAGTCCACCGGTGAGGTGATGGGGATCGCGGGCGACTACCCCGCCGCCTTCGGAAAGGCGCAGGCCGCCGCGGGCTCGGCGCTGCCGCTGGGGGGCGCGGTGTTCATCAGCGTCACCGACAGCGACAAGCCGGCCGCCACCCAACTCGCGGCCTCGCTCCACGACATGGGCTTTCGGATACTCGCCACGGGCGGAACGGCCGGCGCGGTGCGCCGAATGGGCGTGCCGGTGGAGCGGATCATGAAGCTTGGGGAGGGCTCGCCGACCGTGGTCGACTGCATCGACTCCGGCGATGTCGATCTCGTGATCAACACCCCGACAGGCTCCGGCGCGCGCGCCGACGGCTACGAGATCAGGCGCGCGGCGGTCGCTCGCGGCGTGCCGTGCGTCACAACGATGACGGGGGCCACGGCGGCCGCTCGGGCGATCCAGGCGATGCGGCGCGGTGAGGAGGCTGTGCGCTCCCTGCAGGAGCTTCATGGCGCCTCCGAACGGCCTCAGGGTGCCGAAGTGGCTGCAAACACGGCAAAAACCGTCAAGTAGTCCCAACCACCCTAAGTCTCGAGCGGAGGCTGAGGTGAATGTCCGAATTTTCGGCCGTATGGGCGTCTCGGGCCCCCCGTCCGTGTGTAGACTCGCCGCGCATGGCCCCCACCGAGTCGCCCGCCAGAACCGTCACCGGGACGGCGCCCGAGCGCTCGTTGACGCAGCGAATGGAGGCGCTGCGGCGTGCCAACGAGATTCGCACCGAGAGGGCGCGGCTGAAGCGGGATCTGAAGGCCGGCCGAGCCCAGATTCACGGTCTTCTCCTCGACCCTCCTGAATTCCTGCAGACCGCCAAGGTGTTCGATCTGCTCCTGGCCGTACCGAAGTACGGGCGCGTGAAGGTGAATCGCATACTCAACGTCTGCCGCATCTCGCCGAGCAAGACGATCGGCGGACTCTCCCAGCGCCAGCGCAACGAGCTCGTGTCCTACCTCCGCCGCTAGGCGGCGGACTCAGGCATCTACCAAAGGCGGACGCGTCTTCGTCCTCGTCATCACCGGTCCCTCCGGGGTCGGGAAGGGCACGTTGATCGCCGCCCTGCGCGCTCGCCGGCCGGACCTCGAGCTGTCGGTCTCGGCCACGACCAGGGCGCCGCGGCCGGGGGAGACGGATGGACTCGACTACCACTTCCTGAGCGATGAGCAGTTCGAGGAACGCCTCGCGCGCGGTGACTTCCTCGAGCACGCCACCTACGCCGGAAACCGCTACGGCACCCTGCGATCGGAGCTCGAGCGGGACGCTGCCGGACTGATCCTCGAGATCGAGCTGCAGGGGGCGCGGCAGGTGGCCGCGAGCCTGCCCTCGGCCACGCGCGTGTTCATCGCCCCGCCGTCGGTCGAGGCACTCCGGCGACGCCTGGTCGGCCGCGGCGCGGACTCCGCCGAGCAGATAGAGAGCCGGTTGGCCCGGGCCGAGGAGGAGTTGGCCGCCCAGCGAGAGTTCCTGTACGTCGTGACTAACGACGAGGTCGAGCGCGCGACCGGCGAGCTCGAGGACCTGGTCGCTAGAGTTGAGGACCAGCAACAGAGGAGCACCTGAGTGGTCAAGCCCCGCCTCGACACCCTCTTGGAGCGTGTCGACTCCAACTACGCGTGCGTCCTCGTGGCCGCAAAGCGCGCCCGCCAGATCAACTCGTACTACCTCAGCCTCGGCGAGGGCACCTTTGACGAGTACCCGCCCCCGATGGTGGAGACCGGCTCGAAGAACTACCTGCGGATCGCCCTCGAAGAGGTTGCCGCGGGTAAGATCAAATACAAGTACCGCGGGTAGTGGGAGCGCGGATGAGCGGCGCTATGCGGCGTCCTCGGGGTTCGGCGTGGTGACCACGCCTTCACCCCTGCGTCCTTGCCTAGCTTGCTCCCCGCGCCCCCACTACACGTTTTCGGGTCTCGCTTCCCCCGACACCACAGCTTCGCCCCTGCGTCCTTGCCTAGCTTGCTCCCCGCGCCCCCACTACACGTCTTCGGGTCCCGCTTCCGCCCACCAAGACCTCACCCCTGTGCGTCCTTGCCTAGCTTGCTCCCCCGCGCCCCCACTAGCCCCGGTGGCCCGCCGGTAGACGCTCTTGATGGCCCGCGTCCTCGTTGGTGTCAGCGGAGGTATCGCCGCCTACAAGGCGGTCGAGTTGGTCCGGCTGCTCGGCGGTGCCGGCCACTCGGTCCGGGTCGTGCAGACACCGGCCAGTCTCAACTTCGTAGGTAGGGCTACCTTCGAGGGGATCACCGGCGCGCCCGTGCTCGTCGAGGAATGGGAGCGCGATCCCGCCCGGGGCGCGTTCCCGGGGGAACCCGCGCCCGACCAGGACCCGATCTCGCACCTGGAGCTCGTGCGCCGCTGCGACGCCCTGGTGATCGCGCCGGCGTCCGCCAACACCCTGGCCAAGCTGGCCACCGGCCAGGCCGACAACCTGCTTACGAGCGCGGCGCTCGCCCATGCGGGTCCGCTCGTGCTCGCGCCGGCCATGAACACGCTGATGTGGGAGCACCCGGCCACCCGGGCCAACGCCGCCACGCTCGCCGCCCGTGGGGCGCTGATCGTCGGGCCCGAGACCGGCGAGCTGGCGTCGCGGGGGGAGTGGGGGGCAGGGCGCCTCGCGGAGCCATCCGCGATACACGCCGCGGTCGAAGGGGAGCTCGGCCGCGCTGGGGCCTCGTCGCCGCTTGATGGTCTGGGCGTACTCGTGACCGCCGGGGGCACCCGCGAGCCGATCGACGCGGTGCGCTACGTGGGCAACCGGTCCTCGGGGCGCATGGGCTTCGCGCTCGCGCGCGAGGCGGCGCGCCGGGGCGCCCAGGTGACCGTGATCGCGGCCAACGTCGAACTCCCGCGGCAGGATCAGATCGCATACGTCGAGGTGGAGACCGCGGCGGAGCTCGAGGCTGCCACTCGCGAGGGCTTCCGTGAGACCCAGGTGCTGATCATGGCGGCGGCCGTGTCGGACTTCCGCCCGCTCGCGCCCGAGCAGCTCAAGCTCGCGAAGCGGAACCGCGAGCGGCTGACGGTCGAGCTCGAGCCGACCACAGACGTGCTCGCGGCGCTGTCGTCGGAGCGGCGCGACGGCCAGACGCTCGTCGGCTTTGCCGCCGAGCACGGCGAGGGGGCATTCGACCGAGCGCGGGACAAGCTCGAACGCAAGGGGCTCGACGCGGTCGTGCTGAACGACATCTCTCAGCCGGGGGTCGGGTTCGACGTCCCCGACAACGCGGTCACGATCCTCACCTCGGGCGGCGCCCAGCCGGTTCCGCGCGGTTCGAAGGACGAGATCGCCCGGGCCGTCATGGACGCCGTCGAGGCCCTGCGCCCGGCCGAGCCAGGTGAGCCAAACTCTAGAATCCGCGCGGCATGAGCGAGCCTGTTCACGGATCCGACGATCGCGCCGAGCAGGTGTACTCGCTGTACCAGAGGGGAAGCGAGCTGCTGGAGGCCGGCAACTTCCACGCGGCCGCGATCCCGCTCGAGCAGGCGCGGGAGTACGAGCCGGACAAGACCTCGATCCGCGAGGCCCTCGGCCGAGCCTACTTCCGCTCCGGCCGCTACGCGAAGGCCCGGGAGGAGTTCGCCGCGGTGGTCGAGCGGGCGCCCGTCAACGATTTCGCGCACTTCTGCCTCGGTCGGGCGGCCGAGCTCACCGGCCGGCGCGCGGAGGCCCGTCGCCACCTGGCGCTCGCGGCCTGCCTGCGGCCGGACCGGGCCGACTACCGCGTCTACCGCGACCGGATCCGGGCCGCCTGAGAAGGCGGTCCGCGAGCGGCAATCGGCATCCGGCGGCGTTGAGCCGCCGCGGCAGCTCTTGACGTAGCGCGGCGGGCACGCCGGGGGGTCTGCCACCCCCTCGATCGGAGTACACGGTGCCGGTGAGCACCCGAGCCAGGGCGGGTGCACGCCTGGAGGTTGACTTAACTGCGTAACGCATATATGTTTGATGCAGATAACGATGAACGAGCCGAGAATCGACACCGAGCAGCGCTTCCTCGCCGCCTACGACGCCGGCGAGTTCGAGCGTGCCTCCGTGACCGTGGACCTGGCGGTGGTAACCGCGTACGACGGCGCGTTGCGAGTGCTGCTCGTACGTCGCGAGGAGCACCCCCACAAGGGCAGCTACGCCCTTCCCGGCAGCTTCGTCGGAGTTGACGAGTCTCTCGACGAGGCTGCGGCGCGCGTCCTGCGTGAGAAGGCTCGCCTGAAGCGCGTACACCTCGAGCAGCTCTACACCTTTGGGGCCCCCGACCGCGACCCGCGCACCCGGGTCATCACGGTGGCACACCTCGCGCTGGTCGACGCGACGAGGCTCCATTCGGCGCTTGCCGAGGACGAAGCCGTGATCGTCGCCCGCCTTCGGGTCCCCTGGGAGGGCGAGACGGGCGGGCCGGTCGAGGCCCTCGACCGTGACGGGCGCCCGCTCTCGCTCGCCTTTGATCACGAAACCGTTCTCGGCACCGCCGTCAAGCGCATGCGCGGCAAGCTCGACTACGCCCCGATCGGCTTTCAGCTTCTTCCCCGCGACTTCACGTTGCGCCAGCTCCAGGACGTGCACGAGACAGTGCTGGCCCGGCCGCTGAACAAGGACTCGTTCCGGCGCCGGATGCTGGCGTCCGACCACCTGGTGCCGACCGGCCGTCGCGAGCGCGACGTGGAGCACCGGCCGGGCGAGCTCTACCGCTTCCGCAGGACATCCGCCGTCTAGAGGAGGAAGAACCATGGCCGAGATCCGCAAATACCCCGTCGTCCGCCACCTGCGCAGCGATCCGACGATGCACGCGCTCCACTATCGGCGCGGCGAGTTGGTGCGCTCGGGGCGTGGCCTCGCCTTCTGGTTTCGACCGCTCGCGAGCGGCGTCGCCGAGGTGCCGGTCGACGACCGCGAGCTGCCCTTCCTGTTCCACGGGCGCTCGGCCGACTTCCAGGAGCTGACCGTGCAGGGCACGATCACCTATCGGGTGACCGAGCCGGAGACCATTGCGGGCCGGATCGACTTCGCGATCGATCTCGACTCGGGGAGGTGGGCGCGTACGCCGCTGGAGCAGGTCGCAGGCCTGATGACCCAGCTCGCCCAGCAGTTCGTCTGGGATTACCTGACGCGTACGCAGCTGCTGGAGATCCTGACCGACGGCGTCGATCAAATTCGCACCCGGATCCGAGAGGGCCTCGAGGCAGAGGCGGCAGTCGACGGCCTCGGACTGGAGGTTGCCGCGGTTCGCGTCGCGGCCATTCAGCCTGAGGCAGAGGTCGAAAGGGCGCTTCAGATGCCCACCCGCGAAACGATCCAGCAGCAGGCCGACCAGGCTACGTTCGCGCGCCGGGCGCTGGCGGTGGAAAAGGAGCGCGCGATCGCCGAGAACGAGCTGGGCAATCGCATCGAGCTCGCGCGCCGTGAGGAGGCGCTGGTGGCGCAAGAGGGACAGAACGGCCGTCAGCGCGCCGCCGAAGTGAGCGCCGCGCAGCGCATCGAGGCCGAGGGCGCGGCCGAGCGCCTGCGCCTGAAGGCCGCGGCTCGTGCTGACGAGCTCGAGCAGGTCGAGGGAGCCCGGGTCGTCGCGGAACGGGAGCGGACCGGGATCTATCGCGACGTCGAGCCGGCCATCGTCATGGGCCTGGCCGCGAAGGAGCTCGCCGGAAAGCTGCGGACGATCGAGCACCTGAACATCTCGCCCGACATGCTCACGCCGCTGCTGGCGACGCTCGCCGAGGCGGGCACGCGCCGGCTGGACGAGCCGGCGAAGGGCTGACGCCGTGACGGCGGGCATCCAGCGCGCGGTACTCGTGTGGCGCACCAGCGAGTATCGCTCGCTGGTCGCGCGGCACGGCACGCGCGACCAAGCCCGCTTCTTCCTCGAGACGCGTGGCCAGTCGCTGGCCGAGCTCGAGGAGAGTCAAAGACGCTTCGAGGAGGCTCGCCAGCTGGTGCTGGGGGCGATCCCTCACAGTTGGAGGCGCGGCGAGGTCGAGCGGGCCGACCTCGACCGCTTCCTCTTCGAGCCGGATGACATCGTGCTCATCGTCGGCCAGGACGGCTTGGTGGCCAATACGGCCAAGTACCTCGCCGGACAGCCGGTGATAGGTCTCAATCCGGACAACGAGCGCAACGAGGGCGTGCTGGTGCCTCACCCGCCCGCGGCGGCCGCGGACCTTCTTGCCGCAGCCGCGGCCGGACGCGCATCGATCGATGAGCGCAGGATGGTCGAGGCCGCCCTGGACGACGGCCAGCGCATCCTTGCCCTCAACGAGGTCTTCCTCGGCCACGCCAGCCACCAGTCCGCTCGCTACCTGCTCCGGGCGCTTCAACGCGAAGAGCGTCAATCGTCGTCCGGGCTCATCGTGACCACCGGGACGGGCGCCACCGGCTGGGGGCGCTCGGTCCACAGCGAGCGCCACTCCCAGCTGCGCCTTCCCGGCCCGGGCGAGCCGAGCCTTGCCTTCTTCGTGCGCGAGGCCTGGCCGAGCTTGGCCACCGGAACGACGCTCACCGAGGGTCTGGTCGGAGAAGGCGACCGGCTCGACTTCATATCGCGGATGGACGCCGACGGCGTGGTGTTCGGAGACGGGATCGAAGCCGACCGCCTCGAGCTGCCCTGGGGCAGCAGGGCGACGGCCAGGATCGCTCCCGAACGGCTACGCCTCGTCCGGGGCTGAGGTCTGCTCGGCGCGTGTAGGTCGCTCGCCGTTCTCCGGGGAATCCAGCTTCAATCCGTCCATGCGCTCGGTGGTCCAACGCGTCCGCTCGGCCTCCGTGGCCTCGGGGGGCGAGCAACTCGCCGCCATCGGCCCCGGCCTGCTGGTCCTGCTGGCCGTACACCGCGGCGACACGGCCGAGGACGCCGACGCCCACGCCCGCAAGCTGCTGGCGCTGCGGATCTTCGATGACGCCGACGGGCGCATGAACCGATCGGTGGTCGAAGAGGGCGGCGAGGTCCTGTGCGTGAGCAACTTCACGATCTACGCCGACACGAGGAGGGGGAGTCGGCCGAGCTTCGCGGCGGCCGCCCACCCCGACTTGGCGGAGCCGCTCTACGAGCGGGTACGCGAAGCGATGGGAGCGTGTGGCGGCCGCTTCGGAGCGCGCATGGCCGTCGAGCTCGTGAACGACGGGCCGGTGACCGTCGTCGTCGAGACCTGACTGGGCTGCAAAGCGCATTCCAGCGGGGGGCCGACCCGAGCCCACGGTGCTCTCGAGGCTGGACCTTGCCCCGTGGGCCAGGGCTATACTGAAGCCCGTTAGGACTTTCATCTGCGGCCGCCGCGCCGCACCTGGAGGTGGGCTTCGCAGCCCACCTTTTTTTCGCCCCGAAACCGACCCGAGATCCCGCAAATGAGCACTATCCAAGAGCAAATCGAGAACCGCCTCGCGGCCGTCGAGCCGGACGTCGAGGTGCTGCTCGCCGAACAGGCGGCCGCCACCAGGCTGCGCCTGTTCATCGACCATCCCGAGGGTGTGAGCCTCGGCCTGTGCGAGCGCGTCACGAGCCACCTGCGCGACCTGCTCAGCGAATACTCGATCGAGGTGTCCTCACCCGGCCCGCAGCGCCCGCTCACCAAGCCCGACCACTTTCGTCGCTACGTCGGTCGTCGCGCCCGCGTGCGCACGCGGGAGGCCCGCGACGGGCACAGGAGCTTCACCGGCGAGCTGGTGGGCGCCTCGGAGGAAGAGGTCACGGTGGCCGCCGACACCGGCGTCATCTCCATCCCCTATGCGGAGATCTTCCGCAGCAACCTGATCGAGGGCTGAGCGATGTCGATCGAGATCGTCGAGGCGGTCCATGTGCTCGAGCGCGAGAAGGGCATCTCCGCCGAGCGGCTGATGGAGGCCCTCGAGGACGCCCTCCTGTCGGCCTACAAGAAGCAACCCGACGCTGCCCGCTACGCGCGGGTCGACATGGACCGCGAGACCGGCGACTTCCGGGTGTTCGAGCTGCTGCTTCCGCAGGAGCTCGAGGACAGGCTGCTGGCCGAGGTCGAGCCCGTCGAGCCGACCATCGATCCCGATACGGGTGAGATGCGCGAGCCCGAGGAGCCGGAGATCGATCCCGAGCTCCTGGCCGAGTACAGCGACCAGATCGATGAGCGCGAGGTCACCCCCGACGACTTCGGCCGCATCGCCGCCCAGACGGCCAAGCAGGTGATCTTCCAGCGCATTCGCGAGGCGGAGCGCGACATGATGTTCGACGAGTACCAGGACCGCGTCGGCGAGCTGATCACCGGCATCGTCCAGCAGTCGGACTCCCGCTACACGCTCGTCCAGCTGCGGGAGCGGGTCGAGGCCCTTCTGCCCAAGTCCGAGCAGGTGGAGAACGAGCGCTACGACCACGGCTCGCGCGTGAAGGCCGTGATCAGCGACGTGTCGAATCAGACCAAGGGCCCGAACATCATCGTCTCGCGGCGCTCGCCGGACTTGATCCGCAAGCTGTTCGAGCTCGAGGTGCCGGAGATCGCCGACGGACTCGTCGAGATCCAGAACGTGGCCCGCGAGCCCGGCTACCGCTCGAAGATCGCGGTCATCTCGCACGCCGGAGGCGTCGATCCGGTCGGCGCCTGCGTCGGTCCGCGCGGATCACGGGTGCGCATGGTGGTCTCGGAGTTGCGGGGCGAGAAGATCGACATCATCCCGTTCAACGAGGAGCCGGCCCGCTTCGTGGCCAAGGCGCTCTCGCCCGCTCGCGTGCGTGAGGTGCTCGTGGACGACGAGAACCGCCAGGCCACCGTGATCGTGCCCGACGACCAGCTCTCGCTGGCGATCGGCAAGGAGGGGCAGAATGCCCGCCTTGCCGCGCGCCTCACCGGTTGGAGGGTCGACATCCGCTCGGAGACCGAGTTCGCCGACGAGGAGACCGAGTACGAGGACGATCAGGAGGTATCGGGCCGCTGCGCCGCGATCCTCACCAGTGGCCGGCGCTGTCCAAACGCGTCCCTGACGGGCTCCCGCTACTGCGGCCTACCCCCGCACCAGGCGCTCGTCGACAAGGAGGGGGACACCGTCGAGGAGGACGAGCCCGACCCGGATCCCGCCCCGGTCGGCGCCGCGCCTGACGATCAGGACGAGCCCGACCCGGATCCCGCCCCGGTCGGCGCCGCGCCTGACGATCAGGAGGGCCCCGTCGCACCCGCCGATTCGGCCGGAGCCTAGACTCAAAGATCAATGGCGAAGAAGCGAGTTCATGAGATAGCCAAGGAGCGGGGGATCCCGAGCAAGGAGGTCATCGCCGTCCTCCAGCGCGCGGGTCTTGACGTGAAGGCGGCCGCCTCGAGCGTCGACGAGAACGACATCGTCCGTGCCTTCTCACCGCCCGTCGAGGAGGCCGCCGCCTCGAACGGTGCTGCAACCCAGAGCAATGGCTCCGACGGCGCCCCGCAGGCAGCGCAGCGTGCCGCCGAGGGCGCGCCGGGCACGCCCGCAGGTGGCGCCGGACCTGACGGTGCGGCCCGCCCCGCGCGCCCCACTCGCGACGCCGGATCGGGCGGGCGCCGCCGGCGCGTGGTCATCGAGGGCTCCCAGGCCGGACGCCGCCCGAGCGGGCCGCCCCCGCCCCAGCAGCCGCCCCGTCGGCGCGGGCGCCGCCGCCGCACCCCCTGGGTCGAGCGCGACCTGGAGGCCGAGCGGCTGGCCGCCGAGCAGGAGGCCGCGGCCGAGCAGGATCGCCCTGTCGCTCTCAACTCGGGCGCGACCGTGAAGGAGGTGGCCGAGACGCTCGGGCTGGCCACCGCCGAGGTGATCAAGAAGCTGATGACGCTGGGCGAGATGGCCACGCTCACCCAGACCCTCAGCGACGACGCCATTCAGGTACTCGCCGAGGAGTTCGACAAGAAGGTGGAGATCGTGCACGCGGCGGACGTCGTCGAGGACGATCCCCACTACGACGACGACGAGGCCGACCTGATCGCGCGCCCGCCCGTCGTCACGATCATGGGCCACGTCGACCACGGCAAGACATCACTGCTCGACGCCGTCCGCGAGACGGAGGTCGTGGCCGGGGAGGCGGGGGGCATCACCCAGCACATCGGCGCCTACCAGGTCCACCACACAGGCCACACGATCAGCTTTCTGGACACCCCCGGTCACCAGGCCTTCACCGCGATGCGTGCCCGCGGAGCCAAGGTCACCGATGTCGCGGTGATCGTGGTGGCCGCCGACGATGGCGTGATGCCGCAGACGGTCGAGGCCATCGACCACGCCAAGGCCGCCGAGGTGCCGATCATGGTTGCCGTCAACAAGATCGACAAGGAGGGCGCCGACCCGAACCGGGTGCGCGGCGAGCTCGCCCAGCAGGGCCTGACGCCCGCCGACTGGGGTGGCGACACGGAGTTCGTCGACGTCTCGGCCAAGACCCGGGACGGCCTCGACCACATGCTCGACACCATCGTCACGATCTCCGAGCTGCTCGAGCTCAGGGCCAATCCGAACACCGAGGCCTCGGGCAGTGTGATCGAGTCCCGCCTCGACCCGGGCCGAGGGCCCGTGGTGTCGGTCCTCATCCAGCGCGGCACGCTCAACATCAGCGACGCCCTGGTGGCCGGGGCGGCGTGGGGCCGCGTCCGCGCGATGCACGACTACCGCGGCGAACGGGTGCAGCAGGCGCTTCCCGGTGAGCCCGTCGAGGTGCTCGGCTTCGACGGCGTCCCTGAGGCCGGAGAGCACGTGCGCGTGGTGGAGGGTGAACGCCTCGCCCGGCATCTTGCCGGTGATCGCGCGCACCGGTTGAAGACCGAGGCGCTCGCGCGCCGACAGGGCGTCAAGGTGTCCCTCGAGGACGTGTTCACCCGGGCGCAGCAGGGGGTGGCCACCGAGCTCGCCCTGATCGTCAAGGCGGATGTCGCCGGCTCCCTGGAGGCCATCGAGGACGAGATCGCCAAGCTGCCACAGGACCAGGTCACGGTCAACGTCATCCACGACGGCGTGGGCGGCATCAACGAGTCCGACGTGATGCTCGCCTCCGCGTCCGATGCCGTGATCATCGGCTTCAACGTCCGGCCCGTGCAGGACGCGCGCTCGATTGCCGATCGCGAGGGCGTCGAGATCCGGGCATACACCGTGATCTACCGCGCGATCGAAGATCTTCGCTCGGCCATGGAGGGGTTGCTCGAGCCCGAGGAGGTCGAGCAGACGGTGGCCACGATCGAGGTGCGCGACACCTTCCGCGCCTCGCGCGTCGGCACGATCGCCGGCTGCTTCGTGCTGGACGGGACCGTCAAGCGCGGCGCGACCGTCCGCCTCGTGCGGGATGGCACCGTCGCCTACGAGGGCCGCATCGGCTCGCTGCGGCGCTTCAAGGAGGACGCTCGCGAGGTCGCGGCCGGCTTCGAGTGCGGTGTCGTGCTCGAGAACTTCGCCGACGTCAAGCAGGGCGACGTTCTCGAGGCCTACGAGATGCGCCAGGTGGAACGCGCCCTTTAGTGGTGGCGTGGCTTTCATCTACGTCCTCGAGATCCACCTTCACTTCCCGGGCAACGCGAGCCTCAAGGGCAAGCGCAAGGAGCTTCTGTCGGTCAAGGCCCACCTGCATCAGCGCTTCGGTGCCGCGGTGGCCGAGACCGACGGCCACGACCTGTGGCAGCGCTCGACGCTCACCGCCGCCCTTGTGGGCCGCGACGCGGGTGGAGTGGACGAGCTGGCCGCCGCCGTGGAGCGCTACCTGCTGGGCCGATTCCCCGAGGGAGTCCGAGTCGAGCGCAGGCTGCTCTCGGCCGAGGAGGTCCTCCACTAGTGATGGCCGGTTTCTCATTGCCGCACCCACGGATGACGGCCCAGAGCGTCGCCGGATCGGCACCCACGCCCTTGCGGGTAGCGCTGCTACCCGCTTCAGCCGCGGGCACCGCCCAGCTCGCTCTGCGCCGCCCCCGCGGGCACGCCAATTCGGAATCAACCATCTAGCATGCCCACCGGCCGGATCCGACGAGTCAACGAAGCGGTCAGGGAGGTTCTCTCCGTGTACGTCACCGAGCGCCTCGAGGATCCGCGCATCGGCTTCATGACCCTCACCTCCGTCGAGACCAGCCCCGACCTACGGCATGCGCGCGTCTACTTCAGCGTGCTCGGCACGCCCGAGGAACGCGAGCTCGCCTTCGAGGGGCTGCGCTCGTCGCGTGCCCGGCTGCAGTCCCAGATCGGACGGCAGCTGCGCATGAAGCGCACGCCCACGCTCGAGTTCTTCTATGACGAGTCGATCGACCGCGGCATGCGCATCAACGAGCTGCTCGAGCAGGAGGAGCCGGGGGGAGGTGCCGGCTCGTGATGGTCGGCACGGAGCTCGACATGGTCGTCGACGAGCTGCGCGCCGCCGAGCGGCTGCTGCTCATCACGCACGAGAACCCGGACGGCGACGCACTCGGATCGATCCTCGGCATGCACGGCGTGCTCCGCCTGCTCGGCAAGGACGCGCTGATGTTCATGCCCGCCGACCAGTTCCCGCTCCCGCACGAGTACAAGGAGATGCCCTTCGATGACGTGATCACCGAGCCGCCGGCCGACCTGGCCGATCGGCTGGTCGTATTCCTCGACTGCGGGAACGCCGACCGCATGCCGGTCGACTTCATCGCCGAGTCCGGGGCGCGCATCGTGAACATCGATCACCACCACGACAACACGCGCTTCGGGAGCGTCAACCTTGTCGCGCCGTACGCCTCCTGCACGGCCGAGATCGTTTACGGGCTGTCCAGGCAGCTTGGGGTCGAGGTCACGCCGCCGATCGCCGAGGCGCTCTACGTCGGCCTGATCACCGACACCGGCAAGTTCATGTACCAGAACACGACGCCTGAGGCCCACCGCGTGGCCGCCGAGCTGATCGAGGTCGGGGTCGACGTCCAGGCGGTGTACCGGCGCCTGTACGAGAACCTGCCCTGGGCGAGGCTGCAACTGCTCTCGCGCGCCCTCGACCGGATCAGGCGCTACGACGACGGGCGGATCACGGTCACGCACCTGCGGACCGAGGACTTCCGGGAGACCGGATCGCAGGAGGAGGACTCCGAGGGCATCGTCGACCACATCCGGTCGATCGAGGGGACCGCGGTGGCGGTCCTGGTGCGCGAGCTCCTGGCCGCCGACCGGGCCGGTCGCCGCAAGGTCAGCCTGCGCGCCCCCAACGGGGCCGTCGACGTGTCGCGGATCGCCCGTGAGATGGGTGGTGGAGGGCACCGGCAGGCCGCCGGTTTCTCCACCGATCTGCCCCTGCCCGAGCTGCTCGAGCGGCTCCGCCGCGAGGTCGGCGAACAGCTCAACTAGTGGCGTCGGGAGTTCTCCTCTGGCCCAAGCCGGAGGGCGTCACCTCCCACGACGTCGTGGCCCGGGTGCGCCGGGGCATGCCCCGCGGCGTCAAGGTCGGTCACGCCGGCACACTCGACCCGTTCGCCACCGGCCTGCTGCTGGTGCTCCTCGGACGTGCCACGCGGGTACAGCGCTACCTGATGGCCCTTCCGAAGACCTACCGCGCGGTGGCGCGGCTCGGGGCGAGCTCCGACACCGGCGACCGCGACGGCGCGATCACGCAGACGGGCCGCGTGCCAGATCGCCTGGAGCTTCCGACGGGCACGTTCCAGCAGCGCCCGCCGGCCTACTCGGCGGTCAAGGTGGGGGGCGAGCGGCTGTACGCGCGCGCGCGCCGGGGAGATCCCGTCGAGGGCGAGCCGCGGGAGGTCACCGTTCATCGCTTCGAGGAGCTGTGGCGCGAGGGCGACCGCGTGGGCGTCGAGGTCGAGTGCTCGGCCGGAACCTACGTACGCCAGCTCGTGGCCGGCTTCGGCGACGCCTACTGCGAGGAGCTCGAGCGTACGGCGATCGGACCGTTTCGGCTGGAGGATGCGCACGAGGAGCGTGTCGTGCCGCTGGAGGAGGCCCTCGCGTTTCTCCCCGGCCATGAGCTCGACGACGCGGATGCCCGCTCGGCCTCTCACGGGGTGTCGGTTGCCGCTCCGTCAGGTGTGGAGTCCTCCGCCGGGGCACCCGCGGGCGTGCGCCTCACGAGCGCCAGCCGCCTGATCGCCATCGCCGAGCCGCGCAATGGAGAGCTCAAGCCCGTGGTGGTCCTCGCGCCGTGAAGTTCACCTGGCTCCCGGATGTCGAGCCGCGGCCAAGGGCGGTGGCCGTCGGCACCTTCGACGGCATGCACCTCGGGCACCAGGAGGTGATCAGGGGCAGCGACACCGTGCTCACCTTCGAGCCCCACCCGCTTGCCGTCCTCCACCCCGAGGCGATGCCCAAGCTGCTGGACACTCCCGCGATCCGGCATGACCTGATCGCCGAGCTCGGGGTGCAGGAGCTCGTGGCCATCCCCTTCGACCACGACTTCGCCAAGAAGCCGGCGGCCACCTTCATCGACGAGGTGCTGGTGCGAGCCACGATGGCCACCCAGGTGTCGGTCGGCGAGAACTTCCGCTTCGGCTGGCGCGCCGGAGGAGATGCCGACCTCCTGCGTTCCTACTCCGAGTTCGAGACGCGCGTGGCGCCGCTCGTCGAGCTCGACGGAGAGACGGTCTCGTCCAGCCGGATCAGGGCCCTGATAGCGGCGGGGGAGACCGCGCACGCGGCGCGGCTGCTCGGCCGGCCGTTTCTGATGGAGGGCGAGGTCGCCTCCGGGGACAGGCGGGGGCGCGAGCTCGGCATTCCCACCGCCAACCTGGTGCCCGACGACCGGCACGCCTGCCCCGGGCACGGGGTCTACGCCGCATGGGTCACCGTGGAGGGGATGCGGCATGCGGCCGCGGTGAACGTGGGCGTGAGGCCCATGTTCGAGAGTGGTCGTGGGTTGCTCGTCGAGGCCCACCTGATCGACTTCGAGGGCGACCTCTACGGCAAGACCATGCGTGTGGCCTTCCTCGAGCGGCTGCGAGGCGAGCGGCGCTTCGACTCGGTCGAGGCTCTGGTGGAGCAGATGTGGGCCGACGTGGACCGCGCGCGCGGCATCGCCGCTGCCTGAGCGGGCGCAGTGGGCTTTGCTACGGTTCTCGCCCCGTGACCCTGACCGTTGAGGACAAGAAGGAGATCGTCGGCAAGCACGGCAAGACCGATGCCGACACCGGCTCGCCCGAGGTCCAGGTGGCGCTGCTCACCGCGCGCATCAACCACCTCACCGAGCACCTTCGCGAGCACAAGAAGGACCATCACTCCCGCCGCGGGCTGCTCATGCTGGTCGGCCAGCGCCGGCGCCTGCTCAAGTACCTGCAGGCCAAGGATCTCGACCGCTATCGCGGACTGATCGCCGAGCTCGGCCTGCGTCGATGATCGAGCCGGGCACCCCGGCTCCGGACTTCACGCTCTCCGACCAAGACGGCAACGAGGTCTCCCTGGCGGATCTCGCGGGCCAGACGAGCGTGCTCGTGTTCTACCCGCTCGACTTCAGCCCGGTCTGCACCGACCAGCTGAACGTGTATCAGGAGGTGCTGGGGGATCTTGAGGCGCGCGGAGCCAAGTTGTACGGCGTGTCGGTCGACTCGGCGTATGCGCACAAGGAGTTCGCCGCCAAGGGCAACCTCACCATGCCGCTGCTCGCCGACTTCCACCCGAAGGGCGAGGTGGCGAAGAAGTTCGGCGTCTACGTGGAGGAGCGCGGCATCGCCGGACGGGCGCTGGTGATGATCGGGCCGGACGGCGTGGTCAAGTGGTCCTACATGTCGGCAAGCCCGCTCGAGATCCCCGGCGCCAACCTCATCTTCGACGCGCTCGAGGAGCCGGCCGCCGCGTAGCGCGGTCCGAGCCTGGTGGAGGGCTCGCTGGGCAGCGCCGAGCTGCCGCCGGTCACGGACGAGGACCACGTGCGCGGCACCGGTGCCACGGTGGTCATCGAGTACGGCGACTACGAATGCCCGTACTGCGCGAAGGCGGACGCGCTGCTCGCCGAGCTTCCGGTCACGCGGGTCTTTCGTCACTTCCCGGTGGTGTCCAAGCACCCGCGGGCGAAGGTGCTCGCGTGCGCGGTCGAGGCGGCGGCGCTACAGGGCAAGTTCTGGGAGATGCACGACTCGCTGTTTGCCGACCAGGGGCGGCTCGACGACCCGCATCTGTGGGCGCGGGTGCGCGAGATGTCGATGGATCTGGAGCGCTTCGAACGAGACCGTCGGTCGGAGATCGTGGCTGAGCGGGTCAGCCGGGACTTCCGCGAAGGGATAAGAGCCGGGGTGGCGAGCACGCCGACGCTGTTCGTGGACGGCGTGGCGCACCCCGGTTTGCCGGACCCCGAGCTGCTCACCAGGTTCCTCGGGTAGAACGGGTGGGGACCGCAGCGCGATCCCCCTGTCAGAAGCGCGCCGTGACCTCGGGGTGTGGTCTAGGAGCCACCCACCCACTGCTAACCTCGCCGCAACTCTTTTCCGAAGGGTGTGAAACCACATGTCGCCTCAACCGGAGGCGACGCTAGGAGGAACAGCATGAGTGATGCAATGAGCCGCGTCTCGGTCGAGATCGGCGGAATCGAGATCAGTCTCGAGACCGGCAAGCTCGCCAAGCAGGCAAGCGGCTCGGTGGTGGTCCGCGCGGGGGACACGATCGTGCTCTCGACCGCGACCGCCGGCAACGAGCGCGACGTCGACTTCCTGCCCCTGACGGTGGATGTCGAGGAGCGCATGTACGCCGCGGGCAAGATCCCCGGCAGCTTCTTCAAGCGCGAGGGCCGCTCCGGCGAGAAGGGCACCCTCACCGCCCGCATGATCGACCGGCCGCTGCGCCCGCTCTTCCCCAAGGGCTGGCGGCGCGAGACCCAGCTCGTGTCGATCCCCCTCTCGGTGGACCACGTGCATCCCTACGACATCCTCGCCATGAACGGGGCGAGCGCCGCGCTGATGGTCTCCGACATCCCCTTCCCCGTGCCGGTCGGCGCGGTGCGCATCGGGCAGGACGAGGAGGGCAACTTCGTCGTGAACCCCGACGAGGACTCGCTGCTCGACGGTTCGCTCGACCTGGTGGTCGCGGGCACCGCGGAAGCGATCCTCATGGTCGAGGCCGGCGCCAAGGAGGTCTCGGAAGCCGAGATCCTCGATGCGCTCGACATCGCCCACGGCGAGATCAAGAAGCTGTGCGCGATGCAGCTCGAGCTGCAGGAGAAGGCCGGCAAGCCGAAGACCGAGGTCACGCCGCCGCAGGTCGATCCCGACATCGACTCGAAGCTGCGCGATCAGTTCGGCAGCGCGCTCGAGGCCGCCACCCAGGTGCCCGACAAGCTCGAGCGCCAGGACGCCACCAAGCAGGTCGAGACCGAGGCGCTCGAAACCCTGGCCGGGGACCCCGACTCCGAGGGCTTCTCGGAGCGGCGCTCGGCGACGCAGTTCGCGTTCGACAAGTTCGAGAAGGAGCTGGTGCGGCGGCGGATCGCGATCGACAAGAAGCGCCCCGACGGCCGCGCGGCCGACGAGATCCGCGAGATCTCGATCGAGACCAAGGTCTCACCCCGCGCGCACGGCTCGGCGCTGTTCACGCGTGGTCAGACGCAGGCGATCTCGGTCGCCGCGCTCGGCACGACGCGGGAGGAGATGCGGCTCGACACCCTCGGCCTCGAGACCTCCAAGAGCTACTTCCACCACTACAACTTCCCGCCGTTCTCGGTCGGGGAGGCTGGCTTCATGCGCGGTCCCAAGCGCCGCGACATCGGCCACGGCGCGCTCGCTGAGCGGGCCATCGTGCCGATGATCCCGTCGCAGGAGGACTTCCCCTACACGATCCGCGTGGTCTCCGACATCCTCGAGTCGAACGGCTCGTCCTCGATGGCCTCGGTCTGCGGCTCGAGCCTGGCGCTGATGGACGCCGGCGTGCCGCTCGTCCGACCGGTGGCGGGCATCGCCATGGGCCTGATCAAGGAGGGCGACGACTACATCGTGCTGTCCGACATCGCCGGGGTGGAGGACCACCTGGGCGACATGGACTTCAAGGTGGCCGGCACCGAGAAGGGCATCACCGCCCTGCAGATGGACATCAAGATCACCGGCGTGACCTTCGACATCCTGGGCGACGCTCTCGCGCAGGCCAAGGAGGGGCGCACACACATCCTCGGCAAGATGGCCGAGGAGATCGCGGAGCCGCGCGCCGAGCTGTCGCCTCACGCCCCGCGGATCTCGTCGATCCAGATCGACGAGAGCAAGATCGGGATGGTCATCGGCAAGGGTGGCGAGACCATCCGGGCCCTGTCCGAGGAGTTCGAGTCCCAGATCGACGTCAGCGACGACGGCACGATCCGCGTGTACGCCTCGAACGGTGAGTTGGGCGACGCGCTGGTCGACCGCATCCGGTCGATGACCAAGGAGGTGGAGGTCGGGGACGAGTTCACCGGCAAGGTCGTGAAGACGACCACGTTCGGCGCCTTCGTCGAGCTCGCGAAGGGCACCGACGGCCTGCTGCACATCTCGAACATCGCGCCCGGGACGCGCCCCGACACCGTCGAGGACGTGATCAACCGGGGTGACGAGATCGAGGTGCGCGTGGTCGAGGTCGACCGCGAGCGGGGACGCATCGGGCTCCGCCTGGCCGACGATCCGCAGGTGGCCGGCAAGAGCGCCGCCGAGCTGTCGGGCGTCGGCACCGGCGACGGCGGCGGCCCACGGGGCGGGGGCGGCCGTGACCGCAACGGTGGCGGCGGCCGGGACCGCGGACCACGTGGCGGAGGTGGCGGCGAGCATCGCCGCGACCGCCGCTAAGGCGACCGCGTGGCCCGCGACTGACACCGCCTACCGGTAGCGGCTTGGCCTCGGACGGCCACAGGATCACCGAGCTCGACTCGGGCGTCCGCGTGGTCACCGAGGCCGTGCCGTCGGTGAGGTCGGTGGCCCTGGGGTTCTTCGTGGGCACGGGCTCGCGACACGAGGACACGGCGCAGGCGGGCCTCTCCCACTTCCTCGAGCACCTGCTCTTCAAGGGCACCGACCGCTTCAGCTCGACGGAGATCGACCAGATCTTCGACGGCATGGGGGCCGAGGTCAACGCCGGCACGGGCAAGGAGACGACCTCCGTCTACTCCCGCTTCCTCGACCAGCACCTCGAGCGCGCCTTCGACGTGATGGCCGACATGGTGCTGCGTCCGGCCTATCCGGACATCGACTCCGAGCGCCAGGTGGTGATCGAGGAGATCGCGATGTACGAGGACGAGCCGTCGGACAAGGTGCACGACGTGCTCGCCCGCGCGATGTTCGCCGACCACCCCCTCGGCCGGCCGATCATCGGTCGGGCCGAGGTGATTGGCTCGGTGCCGGTGCCGGACATCGCCGCCTACCACGGCCGTCGCTACGTGCCGGGCAACATCGTCGTGGCCGCCGCTGGCAGCGTCGATCACGAGCGGGTGGTCGAGCTCGTCGAGGCGGCCTCCCTCGCCGGCGCCGGTGCGTCTGCGGGATTGGACGCTGATGCCCCCGACCCGGCGGCCGCGCGCGCCTGCTTCCACGCGAAGCCGACCGAGCAGTACCACCTGTGCCTCGGCGGCCCCGGCCTCAGCCGGGCCGACGACCGCCGCTTCACGCTGCGCGTGCTCGACACCCTGCTCGGGGGCGCGACGTCCTCGCGCCTCTTCCAGGAGGTGCGCGAGAAGCGCGGGCTGGCGTACGCCGTCTACTCCTACTCGAACCAGTTCGTCGACTGCGGGCACGTGGCCCTGTACGTGGGCACCCGCCCCGACAACGTGCGCGAGGCCATGGAGGTGATCGGCACCGAGCTCAACCGGCTGCAAGACGAGCCGGTGAGCGAGGAGGAGGTCGAGCGGGCCAAGGAGAACCTGAAGGGCCGCACCGTGCTCGGCATGGAGTCGACCTCGGCGCGCATGAACCGGTTGGGCGGCTCGCTGCTCACCGGCGTTCCGCTGCTCACGCTCGACGAGATGCTGGCTGCCATCGACGCTGTGACGGTCGAGGACGTGACCGTGCTCGGGCGCGAGCTTTTCGCGCCGGCGGGGCTGTCGGCCGCCGGAGTGGGCGCCGACGAGGACGTCTTCCGCAGCGCGCTCGAGACCATCAGCCCCGCGCTCGCCGCCGCGTGATAAACGTCGCGGTCTCCGGCGCCGCGGGCCGGATGGGAGAGGCGGTGTGCCTCGCGGTCGAGGGCGCCTACGACCTGGCCCTGGTGGGCCGCGCGGATCCTGTGCTCGACACCGGGCTGCAGGACGTGATCGGCGACGCCGACGTCGTCGTCGACTTCAGCCGGCCGGACACTGCCCTGGGGAACGCCCGCATGTGCCTCGAGGCGGGCGTGCATTGCGTGATGGGCACCACCGGCGCCGACTTCTCCGCCCTGGAGGGAGTGGGGGAGGCCAATCTCTTCGTGGCACCGAACTTCGCCATCGGCGCGGTGCTGATGATGGAGGCCGCCAAGCTGGCCGCGCCGCACATGCCCGAGTGCGAGATCGTCGAGCTGCACCACGACGGGAAGCTCGACCGGCCGTCGGGCACCGCCGCCCGCACGGCTGAGTTGATCGACGGGGCCGGCGGGCACGTGCACGCGCCGATCCACTCGGTGCGCCTGCCGGGCCTCGTGGCCCACCAGGAGGTCATCTTCGGCGGGCTCGGCCAGACGCTGACCATCCGCCATGACTCGATCTCGCGCGAGTCCTTCATGCCGGGAGTGCTGCTCGCCGTGAGGCGGGTGGCCACGCTCGAGCGCTCACCGACCGTGGGGCTCGAAGCGCTTCTCTAGCCGCGGGGCCGAGCTGGGGAGCTACGCGGCCAGCTCGGCCACGAGGGTCACGGCGCCGCCCGCTGGTGGCTCGGCCCTCAGCCGCTCGGAGATCGCGGCCATCAGACGGTGGGCGGGGAGGTTGTCGCCGAGCATGGTGGCCGTGAAGCGCTCGACACCGCGCTCCCGCGCGGCGTCGGCCAGCATCAGGCCGAGCCGCTTGCCGAGCCCCTGCCGCTGGTAGGGATCGCCGACCACCACCGCGGCTTCCGCGGCGGCGGGATCGTCCTTGAGCCGTACGAAGCGCGCGACCCCCACGACCTGGGACGGGTCGTCGGCCAGCACGGCGAGCAGCGCGTAGTGGTCCTGGCCGTCGACCTCGGTCAGATAGCGAAGCTCCGCACTCGAGAGGCTGGGCTTGGCCGACAGGAAGCGCCTGTGGACGGTCTCGTCCGAGAGTCGTCCATGCCCCGCGGCCAGCACTGCCTTGTCGCTCGAGCGAATCGGCCTCACCTCGACCGCTGTGCCGTTTTGCAGGGAAATCGCCATCCCCCAAGGGTAGGGCGGGTGGCGCTACTCCACTGTGCCGGGGGTCACACCGTTCCCGCCCCGCTGCGCGCGCGGCACCACGAAGCGGATCGCGGAGCGCAGCTCGTCGACCGAGCAGGTCTTGTTGTCGATCAGGCCGCGGCCCTTCCCGGGCGGCACGAGCAGCATCTGGTTCACATAGCCCTCATGGCCGCGCTTGCGGGTGAAGAGCCACATGTAGCCGGTCTCCCGAAGACGCGGGCGGTAGCGCTCGAAGGCCTCCTCGGCCTCCGCGAGCGACTCCACGAGCACGATCGCCCCGTCGAGGTCCCCCGACTTGACGAGTCCCCGTCCGAGCGCCTCCTTGAGGTCGCGGCGCAGTTCGGCCCCGACGTCTCCCGAGACCTCGATGCGCTCGTCGGGCTTCACGCCGAGCTTCTGCACGACGCTGCGGTGGCTGTAGTCGGTGTCGGTCACTTGTGAAAAGTATGCCGAGCGCGCCCGTCGGCTCTCTGGGTCTCGGCCGGTAAGCTCGCCACTTCGCGACCCGAGGAGGAGTGCCATGGGCTTCATGGACAAGGCCAAGAAGATGGCCGAGCAGGCGCAGCAGAAGGTGGAGGAGAAGCAGACCCAGTTCAACGCCAGCCAGGCTCAGAAGGCGCAGACGGGCGCGGGCGCGAGTGCTGGCGCGACCTTCGACAAGCACGGTCGGCCTGTTCCACCCCAGGCGGCCGCTGAACCGGCGCCGCTCGCGACCGATCCCACCGCGCCGCTCAGCGGCGGCGACCCGATTGGCGCTCCGCCGGTGGGCGATACCGCCACGGCCGAGCCTCCAGCGCCGGTCCAGGCCACCGAGCCGACTGAGGACCCCACGCTCAAGCCGGGCGTGAACAAGACGCCGGACCCGTTCAAGCCGATCGGGTAGTCGCCTTGCGGGTGGGATAATCGCCTTCGTGGCGCTCGAAGGCATATTCACGGCGATGGTCACGCCGTTTCGTCGTGACGGCCGCCTCGACGAGGAGGCCGCCGCCACGATGGCACGGCACCTGCTCGGACACGGCTCCGACGGGCTCGTGCTCGCGGGATCGACGGGCGAGGGCTCGACCCTCTCCGACGACGAGAAGTGCTCGCTGTTCGAGATCGCGGTGGCCGAGGCTCGCGGGGCACCGGTCATCGCCGGCACCGGCTCCAACGACACGGCCCACTCGGTCGAGCTCACGGCACGGGCTGCCGCAATCGGGGTCGACGCGGTGCTGGTGGTGGCCCCCTACTACAACAAGCCGAATCGCCGGGGGCTGATCGAGCACTTCCGCGCCGTAGCGGGGGCGAGCGACCTCCCCGTGGTGCTCTACAACATCCCGTCACGCGTGGTGATCGACATGCCGAACGATCTGCTGCGCGAGCTGGCGGAGATCCCGAACGTGACGGCGGTCAAGCAGGCCCGCTACGAGGATCTTGCGCCGATCGAGGGGCTCGATCTGCTGGCCGGCAACGACGACATGCTGGCGTCGGTTCTCGAAGTGGGGGGTGCGGGAGGGATCTGCGTGGCCTCGCATATCGTGGGCCCCGAGATGCGACGGATGATCGACGAGCCCGAGCACCGGTCCGAGCTGCACGAATCGCTCCTCCCTCTCTTTGATGCCCTGGGCACGACGATCAACCCGATTCCGATCAAGACCGCGCTCGGCATGATGGGTCACGACGTCGGCGGCTTCCGGTTGCCGATGGTGGAGGCCTCCGAGGACGAGGCAGCGATCGTTCGCACGGCCCTCGAGGGCCAGGGCCTGCTGTCCACGGTTTGAGTCGCCGGACCCACTACCACGAGGCGGCCGGAGGCTGTCCGCCCCTCCGATGAGCGGGACGCTGCGCGTGCTGCCCCTGGGCGGGCTCGGCGAGATAGGCAAGAACATGACCGTGGTCGAGTACGACGGGCGCATCGTCGTGGTCGACTCGGGGCTCATGTTCCCCGCGCCCGACCAGCTCGGGATCGACCTGGTGCTCCCCGACTTCGCCTACCTGCGCGAGCGCGCCAGCGACATCGAGGCGCTAGTCCTCACGCACGGGCACGAGGATCACGTCGGCTCGCTGCCCTACCTGCTCCGGGAGCTGGGACCGAAGGCGATACCGGCGATCTACTCAGGCCCGCTGACCATCGAGATGGTGCGCTCGAAGCTCGATGAGCACAAGTTGCGTGACGTGCGGCTGCAGGCCGTCGCACCGGGGGATGAGATCGACGCCGGGCCGTTCGAGATCGAGACGATCAAGATGGCGCACTCGATCCCCGACGCCACGGCCGTGGCCCTCACCTGCGAGCTCGGCACCACCCTGATCACCGGGGACTACAAGTTCGACCAGACGCCGGTCGACGGCGTGCCCGCCGACGTGGCGCGGCTCGCCGAGCTGGGCCGGGAGGGCGTGCTCGTGCTGTGCGGGGACTCGACCAACGTCGACCGCCCGGGCATCGCGGTGTCGGAGTCCAGCGTTGGGCCTCAGCTCGAGCAGGTGTTCGCCCGCTGTCGCGGACGCATCATCGTCACCTCGTTCGCGTCGAACATCCACCGCGTGCAACAGGTGATGGATGCCGCCGCGGCCCTCGGACGCAAGGTCTCGCTCGTGGGCCGCTCCATGCGCAAGAACGTGAACATCGGGCAGAGGCTCGGCCACATCGAGGTTCCGAACGGCCTCTTGGTGGGAGTCAAGGAGGTCGAGGACTTCCCCGACCACAAGCTCGTGATCATCTCCACCGGCAGCCAGGGCGAGCCGCTCTCGGCACTGCGGCGCATGGCCCACGGCGACCATCCGCAGGTCACGCTGCGCAAGGGGGACACCGTGATCTTCTCGGCCACCCCCATACCCGGCAACGAGCGAGCCGTGAACGAGACGATCGACCGCATCTACCACCTCGACGCCGACGTGATCACCGCCCGCGATGCCCCCATCCACGCCTCGGGCCACGGCTACGCCGAGGAGATCAAGCTGATGCTGAACCTCACCAACCCGCGCTACGTGTTCCCCTTCCACGGCGACCACAAGCGGCTGCGGCTGCACGGCCAGCTCGCCGAGGCGGTGGGCATCGACCCGGCTGACATCTTCCGGGGCGAGAACGGGATGCCCCTCGAGATAGACGCCCGGAGCGCCCGGTTCGGCAAGAAGGAGCAGGCCGGGATGATCTTCGTCGACGGCGTGGACGTGGGCGACATCGAGGATGTCGCCCTGCGCGATCGGCGCATGCTGTCGGCCGACGGCATCTTCATCGTCGTGGCCACGGTCTCCGAGCAGGACGGCCGCTCGGTCGTGCCGCCGGAGCTGATCTTCCGCGGGGTGCCGTTCCTCGACGAGGCGGACGGCCTGATCGAGGACATCCGCGAGGCGGTCGAGGACTCCCTCGACCGCTCGGCGGCCGAGCAGGTGCGCGAGATATCGGTGCTCCAGGACCACCTGCACGACGACATCGCGCGCTTCGTCTACGGCCGGCTGAAGCGCAGGCCGCTGGTGCTGCCGGTGGTGGTGGAGGTCTAGATGGTCTAGGGGACCCGCTGGGCCGAGGAGGCCGCGGCGGGCGTCTCGGTCGAGCGCTCGGTGCCGTCCCTCCTGAGGTCCGGCGCGGGCAGCCGCACCGTGAACCTGGCGCCCGGGTCCGCCTCACCCACGTCCACCGTGCCCCCGTGGCGCTCGGCCACCGCGCGGACGATCGACAGCCCCAGTCCGGTGCCGGCCGGCCCCCCGGCCACCCCGGCGGTCTCGCCGCGGACGAAGCGCTCGAAGGCCCGCTCCCGCAGCTCGGGGGCGAGGCCCGGGCCGTCGTCACACACGTCGAGCACGATGTCGGCGCCATCGCGTCGCACCGAGGCGCGTACCGCGGTGCCCTCCGGTGTGTGCTGGAGCGCGTTCTCGATCAGGTTGAGGGCGACGCGATGCAGGTCGTCCTCCGAGCCCTCGACGTACAGCCCAGCGGGAGCCTCGACCGAGAGGTCGTGGTCGTCGGCGGTCGCGCCGGCCTCGGCGGCGGCGGCCCGCAAAACGGAGCCGAGGTCGACCGGAGCGTGGGCGGCCGGGCGGCCGGCATCGGCACGCGCGAGCAGCAGCAGGTCGCCGACGAGCCGCCTCATGCGCCTCGACGAGCGCAGGGCGGAGGCCGCCGTCTCGCGATCCTCGCCGTCCAAGCTGGCCTCGAGCAGCTCCAGGTTGGCGAAGATGCTCGTGAGCGGGGTTCGCAGCTCGTGCGATGCGTCGGCCACGAACTCGCGCTCGCGTGCGAGCGTGGCCTCGGTGTTGCGGCGCGCCATATCGAGCCCCTCGAGCATCTCGTCGAGGGTCTGGGCGAGCGCCGCCACCTCATCCTCGACGGCGGGGTGGGGCAGCCGTTCGGCGGGGTCCCGCGTCCGCGCGATCTCGCGCGCCGCGCCCGTGAGGTCGGCGATCGGCTTCATGGCCCGCCGGGCCACGGCAAGGCCGGCAAGCAGGGCAAGCCCGGTACCACCGATCACGCCCAGCACTAGGAAGAGCTTGAGCCGGGCGGTGGTGGCCCGGAGGCTCTCCTGGCGCTTGCCGTACTGGACGTAGGCGACGGGCGTGAGGGACTCCCCCCCGAACAGGGGGCGCGACACGACTCGGTACTCGCCGACGTCGACAGGAGTCTCCGTGTGTGACCCGAGATCGGGTCCGCGCAGGGGAGTGAGCACCCGCCCCTCGGCGTCGATCAACCTCACCGCGGCGTCCTTGCGGTTGACGACCTCAACAACGGCCCTCGCCACGTCCGTCTCGGTGAGCACCGGCCCGAAGACGTAGCGCACGGGGATCTTCTGCTGCAGGTCGGCCGCGGTGGCCCTGAGGTCGTTGTCGAAGTCCGAGGCCAGCCGGCGCCCCGTGTACGCGGCCACGACCAGCGCGAAGAGCAACAGGATGGCGAACGTCAGGCCCGCCGACGTCAGGGCCAGCCGCCAGCGGATCGACAGTCTGTGGAGCCGCCTCACGGGGCGCGCAGCACGTACCCCGCCCCGCGCACGGTGTGCAGGACGCGCGCCTCTCCACCGGCCTCGAGCTTGCGGCGCAGGTTCGATACGAATACGTCGATGGTGTTGGTCTCCACGTAGAGGCGGTAGCCCCACACCTGCTCGAGCAGGGTCTCCCGGGACACGACGAGCCGCTCGTTGCGCATCAGGTACTCGAGCAGCTCGAACTCCCGGCTGGTCAGGTCGAGCGGGCGCTCGCCGCGCGCGACCTCGCGCGAGTCGGGGTTGAGCCGCAGGTCGGCGACCGTGAGCGAGGCGCTTCCGCGCGGTGGGCGGCGGCGCAGGAGGGCCCGCAGGCGGGCCAGCAGCTCCTGGCGGTCGAAGGGCTTGACGAGATAGTCGTCGGCCCCGGAGTCGAGGCCCTCGATCCTGGCCTCGACGGCATCGCGGGCGGTGAGCATGAGGATCGGCACGTCGCCGTCCTCGCGCAGGCGCCGGCAGACCTCGACGCCATCGAGGCGCGGCAGGCCGAGGTCGAGCACCACGGCGTCGGGGTGGAAGACGCTCGACTCCTCGAGAGCGGCCACGCCGTCGGCCGCGAGGCGAACGTCGTAGCTCTCGCGGCCAAGGGAGCGCCGCAGCGCGCCGGCGATCTCGGGATCGTCCTCCACCACCAGCACGCGAGCGTTGCGGTCCATGTGCTGAATGGTACGGCGGGGCAGACGGGGGCCGGACAGCGCTTAGGGAGTGCTTAGGGCATCAACTCACCGCTAGCCGTGTGTCCGGCAGGGGCGGAGCCGTCTGGCGTCGAAGTACCGGTGGCCGATGGCCTCCCGCCGCGCCCCCCGCAAACCGCCGCCCCCGCGCCGCCGAGCCAAGCGCTCGTCGTTCGCGCTGCCGCGGCTGCCCCACCTCGAGCAGCGACACCTCGACGTGATCGGACTGGGGCTCGTCGCCCTGGCGGTCTTCATGGCGTTCGTCTTCTACCTCGGCTGGGACGGCGGCAACGTGGGGGAGGGGCTCGACGACGGGCTCGTGTTCCTGTTCGGTGGCGTGGCCTACCTGCTGCCCGTCGCGATCTTCGGCGCGGGAGCGCTCATGGTGCTCGGTCCGATGGTGCCGTCCGTGCGCCCATGGGGCACGGGAGCGGCGTGTCTGCTCACCGCGCTGATGCTCGGGCTCGCCGCCGGGTCCTTCGGCCTCGGGCCCGAGGAGCCGGCGCGCGACGGGGCCTTCGGTCAGCCGGACTTCTTCCGCGAGCACGGAGGCGTGATCGGAGAGGGGTTGTTCTGGGTCGTACGGAGCCTCGTGCAGGAGATCGGCGCCCACATCCTGTTCCTGTTCCTGCTCATCAGCGGCGTGCTGCTGCTAACGGGTGCCTCGGTGGCGAGCGTGCTGCGCTCCACGCGCGCGGGCGTGACGTCGACCACCCGGCGGGTGCGTGAGTCGACCACCGAGTTCGCCGCGGTGCTCACGGGCCGCTCCTCGGACGCCGACGGGAAGAGTGGATCGGACGCGGCGGACGGTGACCGCCGGTCCGAGACGGCCCTCGATCCCGAACGCTCCTTGGATGACGAGTACGGGCCCCCCGAGGTCGAGCCCTTGGTGCGTGCCACCCACGTGGAGGCTCCCGCTCTGGACTTCGGCGACTCCGAGGAAGAGGAGCCACCCTTTGCCGAAGAGCCGGGCGACGAGGAGAACGGGCACGAGGACGAGCCGCCCGACGAGGACGCGCCCGAGGACGCCGCCGAGACCATTCCCTTCACCCGCCAGATCGAGGCCTCCGACCTGACGCCGCAGGGGCGGCTGCGGGCCAGCGTCACCGAGGCCGACGACTTCGAGTACGTGCTCCCACGAGCGGGTCTGCTGAAGCGCACGAGCGGAGCCGCGAAGGTCGACCGCGGGGCGCTGCAGGCCATGGGCCGCGAGCTGGTGGCGGCGCTCGGCCACTTCGGGGTGGCCGCGCAGGTGGTGGGCACGGTTACCGGCCCGCGCGTCACGCGCTACGAGCTTCGGCTCGCGCCCGGGATCAAGATGTCGAAGGTCGCGCAGCTGAAGGACGACCTCGCCTACTCGCTCGCCGCGACCGACGTGCGCATCCTCGCCCCGATCCCCGGTGAGCAGAAGGTGGGGGTGGAGGTGCCGAACACCGACGACGCCCAGCGCATGGTGCGCCTCGGCGACGTCTACCAGGAGGCGCCGGCCGGATGGTCACCGCTGACCGTGTGGCTCGGCAAGGACATCGCCGGCAAGGCCATCGGCACAGACCTCGCGCGGCAGCCGCACGTGCTCGTCGCGGGCACCACGGGCTCGGGCAAGTCGGGCTGCGTGAACGCCATGCTCGCCTCGATACTGCTGCGAGCGACTCCGCAGGAGGTGAAGCTCGTGCTGGTCGATCCCAAGCAGGTCGAGCTCAACCACTACGAGTCGATCCCGCACCTGCTTACACCGGTCGTCACGAGCCCGCGCATCGCCGCCAACGTGCTCGCCAACCTGATCCGCGAGATGGAGCAGCGCTACAGCGTGATGAGCATGGCCCGCACCCGCAGCCTGGTCGAGCTGAACCGCTTCCGCGCCGAGCGTGACCAGGCGCCGCTTCCCTACATCCTGTGCGTGATAGACGAGCTGGCCGACCTGATGATGGTGGCCCCGGGCGAGGTCGAGGACTCGATCATCCGCCTGGCGCAGAAGTCGCGCGCGGTCGGCATCCACCTGCTGCTGGCCACCCAGCGCCCGAGCGCCGACATCATCACCGGCATGATCAAGGCCAACGTACCGGCGCGTATCGCCTTCGCGGTCTCCTCCCAGACCGACTCGCGGGTCATCCTCGACCAGAACGGGGCCGAGTCCCTGCTCGGGGCGGGGGACATGCTCTTCCGCCCGGCCTCCGAATCGCGTACGGCCCGCATCCAGGGCGCGTTCATCGGCGAGGACGAGATCGAGCGGCTGACCGACCACTGGCGCCGCCAGGGGGAGCCCGATCTCCAGGACGAGCTGCTCGAGGCGGTGGAGAAGGAGGACGACGGCGCGGAGGCCGACGAGTACGACCCGGATGCCGACGATCTGCTCCCCGACGCCATCGCCACCGTCGTGCAGATGGGCACCGCGTCGACCTCGATGCTCCAGCGCCGCCTGCGCGTCGGCTACACGCGCGCCGGCCGGCTGATCGACATGATGGAGCGCCGCGGGGTGATCTCCGGCTACGAGGGATCGAAGGCGCGTCAGGTGTTGATCTCCGAGGGGGACCTGGCGCGAGTGCTGGCCGCAATCGACGAGCCGGTCGTCGGGGCCACCCACCGGCACGACTGAGCGTCCGGCTCCCGGCGGACGGGCGTCCCCGCGATCCGGCGCCGGCGGATTCGATGCTCGGCCGCCCGTTCGAACCTCGTTCGCCAGAATAGGCGGCGTGCCGCCGATCGGAAGCACTCTCCGCGACGCACGGATGCGTCAGGGGATCGACATCAAGGAGGTCGAGTCCGCGACCAAGATCCGCGGCAAGTACCTGCGTGCACTCGAGAACGAGGAGTTCGAGCTGCTGCCGGGGAGCACGTTCGTGAGGACGTTCCTACGCAGCTACTCGGAGTTCCTCGGCCTGGACTCGCAGCTGCTCGTCGAGGAATACCGCGCCCAGCACGAGCCCCGCAGCGAGAGCGACATGCAGCACTTCGCCCGCCAGCCGCCCCGTGGCCGGGAGCGACGCAGCACCGGGCCGCCGTCCCGTGGGCTCCTGGCCGTGGGACTCGTGGGCGTCCTGCTCGCCTTCCTGCTCGTGCTCGGCTTGACCGGTGGGGAGGACGATGACCCCGGAGGGAAGGAGGCCGGGATAACCAAGCCTGACGAGCCTCGGAAGGCCGACGCGCGCAGGCGACGGACCTCACGGGACCGGCCGCGGCCCAAGGCCGTGCCCACCGACGTGCGTCTGCGGATCGAGCCCACCGAGGAGACGTATCTCTGCGTCGACGACGGCGCGGGCCGAGTGCTCTTTCAGGGCACGCTGTCAGAGCCGCGGACCTTCAGGCAGAAGCGCCTGCGGATGAACCTCGGGCGCACGTCGGCGACGGTGCGCGTGAACGGGAAGCCGGTGTCACTGGGCGGCGGCTCGGACTCCGTCGGCTTTGCGTTCACTCCGCAGGGGCGGCAGCCGCTGCCTGAGGCCGAGCGGCCGTGCGTCTGAGTCGGCGCCCCTGGTGAGCGGCGCGCCGTGATGCAGCGGTGAGCGCCCGAGCGGGCATCGTCATAACCGGCACGGAGGTGCTCACGGGTCGGGTGCGCGATCGCAACGGGCCGTGGCTTGCCGACCGCCTGCTGGAGCAGGGCATCGAGCTCGCCCACGTCACGATCTGCGGTGACCGCCCCGAGGACATGGAGGCTCAGCTGCGCTTCATGGCCGCCCAGGGGATGGACGTCGTGATCACGAGCGGTGGGCTGGGTCCAACCGCCGACGACCTCACCACCGAGGTGGTGGCGCGCTTCTGCGGCCGTCCGATGGTGCTCGACGAGCCGCTCGAGGCCCGTATCGCCGCCATCCTCGCGCCGCTGATGAAGCGCTGGCCGAACGTCGACCCGGAGACGATCCGCGTGGCCAACCGCAAGCAGGCCACGATCCCGGAGGGCGCGACGGTGATCGACCCGGTTGGAACGGCACCGGGTGTGGTGGTGCCGCCTGCCGAGGGCCGGGAGGGGCCGACGGTCGTGGTGCTCCCAGGGCCACCGCGCGAGCTGCACGCCATGTGGCCGGTGGCCGTCGGCACCGATGCCTTCAGGGCGGCCACGAGCGGCGCCGAGCACTACGAGCAGCGGATGCTGAGGCTGTTCGGGATCCCCGAGTCGGAGATCGCGGAGACCCTGCGGGTGGCGGAGCCGGAGATTCCAGGCTTCGAGCGCCTCGAGATCACCACCTGCCTGCGGCGCGGGGAGGTGGAGGTGGTGGTGCGCCACGACGACGACGGCGCTTCCGCGTGGGAGGACCTGCGCGACGTGATCTCCGACCGCCACGCGAGCACCCTGTTCTCGACCGACGGTTCTTTGATCGACGATCAGGTGGCCGCGCTGTTGAGCGGCCGGCGCATGGCCGTGGCCGAGTCCTGCACCGGCGGCCTTCTTGCCGCGCGGCTCACCGAGCGGCCCGGGGCCTCTTCTTACTTCGTCGGGAGCGTCGTGAGCTACGCCGACGGGGCGAAGGCTGAGCTGCTCGGCGTCGATCCTGAGCTGATCGCCCGCCACGGCGCGGTATCGCCTGAGGTGGCCGACGCGATGGCCCGCGGGGCCCTTGAGCGCCTTGGCGCCGACACGGCGCTTGCGATCACCGGAGTGGCCGGGCCAGACGGCGGCACCGGGGCAAAACCGGTCGGCTACGTGTGCTGGTCGGCTCGCCTGGCCGACGGCTCGGTGCTCGCGCGCGACACCCACCTGCCGGGCGACCGCGGCGAGATCCGCGACCGCTCGACCACGGTGGCGATGCACCTGCTGCGGCGGCTGCTGCGCGGGGAGGACCTGCCGGTCTGACTTGTCGCACACCCGGTGCAACCTCGTCACGTTCGCGTGGTCGAGGCGTCCGATCCCGCCTCTAGCTTGTCGGGCTCTAACGACGAGGAGCACTGGAGACATGGACAAGGATCAGGAGAAGGCCGCCAAGGCTCGCGATTCGGCGCTGAACGGCGCGCTCACCCAGATCGAGCGGCAGTTCGGCAAGGGCTCGATCATGCGCATGGGGGACGAGGAGGCCGCCGTCCAGGTGGCGGCCATACCCACGGGCGCCCTCTCGCTCGACCTGGCGCTCGGCGTGGGCGGCATACCGCGCGGCCGCATCGTCGAGGTCTTCGGCCCCGAGTCATCGGGCAAGACGACGCTGCTCTACCACGTGCTCGCCGAGGCCCAGAAGCAGGGCGGCATCTGTGCCTTCATCGACGCCGAGCACGCCATGGACCCCATCTACGCGAAGCGCATCGGGGTCGACGTGGACGAGCTGCTCGTCTCCCAGCCCGATCACGGCGAGCAGGCGCTCGAGATCGCCGACCTGCTCATCCGCTCCGGCGCCATCGACGTCGTGGCCATCGACTCGGTCGCCGCGCTCACGCCGCGCGCCGAGCTCGAGGGGCAGATGGGCGATCAGACGGTTGGCCTGCAGGCCCGGATGATGAGCCAGGCGATGCGCAAGCTCGCGGGCAACCTCAACCGCGCCAACACGCTCTGCATCTTCACCAACCAGATCCGCGAGAAAATTGGGGTGATGTTCGGCTGTTTTCATTATGACGCGCGCGTGGTCCTGGCCGACGGCAGCACCGAGAAGATCGGGAAGATCGTCAACCAGCGCATGCCGGTCGAAGTCATGTCGATGGATCCCGACACGGGCGACATAACTCCGCGGCGAATCGTCGACTTCTACAACAACGGCGAGACCGACGAATGGCTGCAGTTCGAAGTCGAGGCGGGCGGTGGCTCGGGGGTGCGGAAGTTCGCCTGCACGCCCAACCACCTGATCTTCACACCCGAGGGTGAGAAGCATGCGGAGGAGATCGAGGAAGGCGACGAAGTGCTCGTCGCGGTCAAGCAGTACGACCTGCGCGAGGACCAGCGCCAGATGATCCTCGGAAGCATCCTCGGCGACGGCTCCCTGCGTTACGCCTCCGAGCACAACGTGCAGTTCCGGGTGGGTCACGGCGAGAAGCAGCGGGAGTACTGCGAGTGGAAGCACGAGATGCTGGCCCCGTTCGCCCACAAGGTCGCTCCCACCGGCAGCGGGATCGGCTTCGACACCATTCCCATGCGGCAGCTCGCCTGGCTCCACGAGGCCGTGTACGCCAAGGTGGGTGGCCGAGTCGTCACCGACGAGCTGATCGACCAGCTCGACGAGCGCTCGATCGCCGCCTGGTACTGCGACGACGGCTCCTTCTCGGGTCACTACGAGCGCTGGGGGCACGGCAAGGCCGTGATCTACAACACCACGCTGTGCGAGGCCGACAAGGAGCGTCTTGCCGATCGCTTCGAGCAGATGGGCATCGGACGCCCGACAGTTACCTACAGGGAGCTCCTGTTCAGCGGTGAGCGAGCGCGCCAGCTACATGAGCGGATCGCTCCGTATGTCCATCCCTCGATGGATTACAAGCTGCACCCGGACTACCGCGGACGCTTCCAGTGGCACCCCGATACGAGTGATGCACACCTCAACGGAACTCGATTGGCGTCACGCACCAGCCTCAAACCGGCGCCGATGCGAGTGCTGCGCAAGTACCGCAAGCCCCCCACGTCGAGGAAGCGCGACCGGTTCGATCTCCAGATCGAGGGCAACCACACCTACCTGGTCGACCACGTTGTCGTCCACAACAGCCCGGAGACCCAGCCCGGCGGCCGTGCGCTCAAGTTCTATTCGTCGCAGCGGCTCGACATACGTCGGATCGAGACGCTCAAGGACGGCACCGAGGCCGTGGGCAACCGGGTGCGGGTCAAGGTCGTGAAGAACAAGGTCGCCGCTCCCTTCCGCCAGGCCGAGTTCGACATCGAGTACGGCCAGGGGATCTCCTCCGAGGGCTGCATCCTCGACCTGGGGATCGAGCACAACATCGTCCAGAAGTCCGGCTCGTTCTTCTCGTACGAGGAGGAGCGGCTGGGTCAGGGCCGCGGCAACGCGAAGGCGTATCTGCGCGAGAATCCCGCCGTGGCGCGGTCGATCGAGGAGAAGGTCTACGTCGCGGTGGGCATGGAGCCAGGTTCTCAGGCGCCGGTCATTGCGGCGGTCGAGCCGGCAGAAGGGGAGGTGGTGGAGCCCGCGATTCCGGGTGATGACGAGGTCTCAGTGCCGGTAGCGCCGGTCTCCGAGGACCCTCACGAGCAGGCAGCCTGAGCCCGCGGGGCGACTCCTGACAGAAGTCGTACGTCCCGGCCAAAGAGGGTTGCGCGACGGCCGGGACGCGGTACGCTTCGGCATTCGAGAGCGGTCCGCATGGCCGCCGCGAGATCTGACTAAACGTGAACTGGCACAAGGCAAATCCGTCGACCGAAGGAGCAACGCGCCGCTGAGCGCGAAGTCCTGACCAAGACCATCAGCGACCACCCGAATCGAGGACCGACCCGAGAGGAGATGACGAGGGGGTCCTCGCTATGTCCGAGGCGCGCGACCCACGTGCGCCGCCCCGCCAAGAACACGTCCCCGGTGTCTCGTGGTGCCCTGCACCGCTTGTTGCTTTGCGATCCAGCGCCGGGCGCTGGAGTGGGGAGACACGGACATGGAGATCGTTCTTGCGGCGCTGGTCGTCGCAGCCGGCCTGATAGCGGCGGCCGTCATCTTCGCGCGACGTCCTGCGTCCCCGGCGCCCAACTCTCCGCAAGCCTCTTCCGCCGTCCAGGCTGCCCGAGAGCGCAGCGCTGTCGCGGCCACTCCAGCGGCAGCGGCGCCCGCACCCGTCGCGCAGGCACCCACCTCCGGCGCCCAGGCTGCCTCTGACACTGGCTCCGTCGCCGCCACGCGCGAGCCGGCCGGTCGCCCTGCCGGGTCGGCACCTGCAACGGCGCCCCGCGGCAGCTCGCCGAAGGTTGCCGCGACGGGCTCCCCGCCCGCTACCAGCAACGGATCGCCGCCCATGGGTCGCGCCGAGATCGAGGCCGAGCTTCGTGAACGGCGCGCCGAGCTCGCCCGTATGGAGGAGCGCCTCCTGGCTCGGGACAAGGCCCTCGAAGCCCGCGCGGCCGAGCTTGAGCGGACGAGCCGCTCGGCCGAGGATCGCGCCCGCAACCTGGACAACAACGCGAAGCGGCTCGACTCCGCCAAGAGCGAGCAGCTTCGCGAGCTCGAGCGGATCTCGGGGCTGAGCGCGGGACAGGCCCGCCAGATAATGATGCGCGAGCTCGAGGACGGGCTGAAGCACGACAGCGCACGGCTCATCCGCCAGGTGGAGGAGTCCGCTCGGCGCGATGCCGACCGCCGTGCGCGCAGCATCCTCGCGAGCGCCATGCAGCGCCTGGCGGGCGGGCACGCCGCCGAAACCACCGTCTCGGTCGTGCAGCTGCGCTCGGACGAGCTGAAGGGGCGCATCATCGGCCGCGAGGGCCGCAACATACGCGCCCTCGAGACCCTCACCGGCATCGACTTCATCATCGACGACACACCGTCGGCGGTGGTGCTGTCGGGGTTCGACGGCGTCAGGCGAGAGGTCGCCCGGCTGACGCTCGAGAAGCTTCTGGAGGACGGGCGCATCCACCCGGCAAGCATCGAAGACGCCTACACGCAGGCCCAGGCCGACATGGAGCGCCGCATCCCCGAGGTCGGCGAGCAGGCGGCGCTGGACGCCGGGGTCGGAGGCCTGCACGAGGAGCTGATCAAGCTGCTCGGCCGCCTCCACTACCGCACGAGCTACGGCCAGAACGTGCTCGCCCACTCGGTTGAGTGCGCGCGCCTGGCGGCCATGATCGCCGACGAGCTCGGCGCGGGGGCAAAGACGGCCCGGCGCGCGGCGCTTCTGCACGACATCGGCAAGGCGGTGAGCCACGAGGTGGAGGGGCCACATGCGCTCGTAGGTGGGAAGCTCGCGCGGCGCTTCGGCGAGTCCGATGCCGTCGCCCACGCGATGGAGGCCCACCACAACGAGGTCCAGATGCGCACCATCGAGGCGGTGATCGTGCAGATCTCCGACTCCCTCTCCGGCGCCCGGCCGGGGGCGCGCGGTGAGTCGCTCGAGTCCTACGTCAAGCGCCTGCACGACCTGGAGGGCATCGCCCTCCGTCACGCCGGCGTCGAGAAGGTCTACGCGATGCAGGCGGGCCGGGAGGTGCGCGTAATCGTGCGGCCCGAGGTCGTCGACGACGACACGGCCACCGTGCTCTCCCACCAGATCGCCCGCGACCTCGAGCAGGAGCTCGAGTACGCCGGTCAGATCAAGGTGACGGTGATCCGCGAGAGCCGGTCCGTCGACTACGCGAAGTAGCGACCGAAGCCTGTAGCCGCTCGGTATCGTCGCTAGACCAATGAAGACCTACAACCTGACCACCTTCGGGTGCCAGATGAACGAGCACGACTCTGAGCGCATGAAGGGCATGCTCGACTCGCTCGGCTATCGCGAGATCGCGGACCGGGAGGTGGCCGACCTGATTCTCTTCAACACCTGCTCGATCCGGGAGTCGGCCGACAACCGCCTGGTCGGCCACCTGGGCGAGGCCAAGCGCCTGAAGGGCGAGGATCCAAGCCGCATCGTGGGCGTGGGCGGCTGTTGGTCCCAGTCGATGAAGGAGCGGGTGTTCGAGCAGTTCCCGTTCGTCGACGTGGCCTTCGGTCCCGGACAGATACCGCGCCTGGCCGAGTTCCTGACAAGCGACAGCCTGACCGCGCAGGGCTACTTCGAGTTCGAGAGCTTCCCCGGCCACCTGCCGATGAAGCGCGCGCGGGAGTTCCAGGCCTGGGTGCAGATCTCCGTGGGCTGCAACTGCCGCTGCGCCTACTGCATCGTCCCCTCGACGCGCGGGCGCGAGGTCAGCCGCGGGGCCGACGACGTGATCGCCGAGGTCGAGCGCGTGGCTGCCGACGGCGTGCGGGAGGTCACGCTGCTCGGGCAGAACGTGAACTCCTACGGCCGTGACCTGCCGCGCGGGGCGAAGTGCACCTTCGCGGAGCTGCTGGCGATGGTCGATGCCGTCGAGGGCATCGAGCGCATCCGCTACACGAGCCCCCACCCCAAGGACATGCGCGAGGACGTCGTGCGCGCCCACGCCGAGCTGTCGTCGCTCTGCGAGCACATCCACCTGCCGCTGCAGGCCGGCTCGAGCCGCATCCTCAAGGCCATGAAGCGCACCTACGACCGCGAGCGCTACCTCGATCGGGTGGCGCTGATCCGCGAGCTGGTCCCCGATTGCTCGCTGACCACCGACATCATCGTCGGCTTTCCGAGCGAGACCGAGGCCGAGTTCGCCGAGACGCTCGACGTGGTCGAGCAGGTGCGCTACGACTCGGCCTTCACGTTCGTCTTCTCGCCCCGGCGCGGCACGCCCGCCGCCGACTACCCCGACCAGCTTCCGCACCCCGTCAAGCGCGAGCGGATGGAGCGGCTGGTGGAGGCCGTGCAGCGCATCGCTGCCGAGCGGGCGCAGCGCTTCGTGGGACGCACCATGGAGGTTCTGGTGGAAGGTCCCTCACGCACCGATCCCTCCCGCCTGCGCGGCCGCACCCGGCACAACAAGGCGGTCAACTTCGAGGGCTCCACTGAGCCCGGGGAGCTCACGCACGTGGAGATCGCCTCGGCCACGAGCACCACGCTCGCCGGCACGGAGCGCGTGCCCTCGCCGGTCGGCTGAAGGCGCCCGGCCAACCCGGCCGGCCGGTGGCGCCCGCGCGAGTTCGCCGGTCGACGGCGCTTGAGCAACCCCTCCATGGCCCACGGGTCGTGGCGATATTCGGCCCGACCGGCGTGGGGAAGACCGCGGTGGCCCTCGAGCTCGCCGATCGCATGCGAAGGCGGGGTGAGGATCCGCTGGCCGTCTCAGCCGACGCTCTGCAGGTGTACGCGGGCCTCGAGATCATCACCGGTGCTCCCTCGCCCGAGGAGCGCGAGCGGCTCGAGCACAGGCTCGTGGGGATGGTGCCCGTCACGCGGTCGTTCTCGACGGGCGAGTACATGCCGCTGGCCCACGCCGAGATCGACCAGGCGCTTGCGGCCGGGCGCCGGCCCATCGTGCTCGGCGGCACCGGCCTCTACCTGAGAGCGGCGCTCAGCCAGCTCGACCTCCCGCCACCTCCCGCGCCCGGGCTGCGCGAGCGGATCGGCGGTGAGATCGCCGCTCGCGGCGCGCCGGCGCTGCATGCGACGCTGGCCGCTCGGGCGCCCGAGGCCGCCGCCCGGATCGACCCCGCAGACCGGGCTCGGGTAGGCCGGGCGCTCGAGCTGCTGGAGATGGACGCGCTTGCCGAGCGACCCGGCACTGGCGGCGAATCGCAGCTCTGGAGCCAGGCCGCGCGGCACCCCACCGATCTCGTCGGCCTGACCATCGAACGCGCGGCCCTCTACGAGGCGATCGACCGGCGGGTCGAGGCGATGGTGGCCGCGGGGGCAGTCGAGGAGGTCCGCCGAGCCGAGGCCGCGGGCGCCTCGTCGACCGCACGCAAGGCCCTGGGCTTCGCCGAGCTGCTGGCGAACGATCCCGAGGCCATGAAGCGGCGTACGCGCAACTACGCGAAGCGTCAGCTCACCTGGATGCGCAAGCTGCCGAACGTCATCGAGATCGACGTCACCAACCGCACACCCGCCGCCGTGGCTGCGGAGGTCGACGGGCTGCTCGAGGCGGCCGCCGGCCGGTAACCGGTCCTTCACAGCGGTCCACAGGGCCGGGCGGTAGTTTGGTCGCCATGGTCGAGGCTCGCGAGATAAGGCGCCGCTACGGCGAGGGCGACGCGGCCGTCGACGCCCTGGACGGGGTCACGCTGGACTTCCCGGCGGGCCGCTTCGCCGCCGTGATGGGCCCCTCTGGCTCCGGCAAGTCGACGCTCATGCACATCCTCGCCGGCCTCGACCGGCCGACGGGCGGCACGGTCACGATCGAGGGGACCGACATCACCGGGCTCGACGACAAGCACCTCACCGAGCTGCGGCGCGACAAGCTCGGCTTCGTCTTCCAGTTCTTCAACCTGGTGCCGGTGCTGTCGGCGGAGGAGAACGTTGTGCTGCCGCTCTCGATCGCCGGTCGCAAGCCCGATCCCGAGTGGCTCGACCAGCTGATAAAGACCGTCGGTCTGGACGAGCGCCGCAAGCACCGGCCGTCCGAGCTCTCCGGCGGCCAGCAGCAGCGGGTGGCGGTGGCGCGCGCGCTGATCTCCAAGCCGGCGGTCGTGTTCGCCGACGAGCCGACCGGCAACCTGGACTCGCGGGCCAGTGAGGAGGTGCTGTCGCTGCTGCGGCAGGCGGTGGACGATTTCGGCCAGACCGTCGTGATGGTCACCCACGATGCCCAGGCCGCCTCGGTGGCCGATCGCATCGTCGTGCTGGCCGACGGCCGCGTGGTGCACGACGGCGAGGCGCCGTCGGCCGAGCAGGTGCTCGACCTCATGAAGGAGGTGGTCTAGACGGCCGGGCTGGCCCTGCGCGGCCTCGCCGCGCGCAAGCTCCGCACCGCCCTGACCGCCCTCGCGGTGATCCTCGGCGTGGGCCTCGTGGCGGGGACCTACGTGCTCACCGACACGATCAACCGCTCCTTCGAGGACATCTTCGAGGCCGGCAACAAGGGCACCGACGTGTCGGTCGTCCCACACGAGGAGGTCGAGCTCGAGGAGCCGCCGCCGCCCTTCGACGCCGGTCTGCTCGAGCAGGTGCAGGGCGTCGACGGCGTCGAGGAGGCCGTGGGCACGACCTTCGGGCTGGTGTCGCTCATCGGCGAGGACGGCGAGCCGCTGCAGACCGGCGGGGCTCCGAACTTCGCCGCCTCGGCGCGTCCCGACCGCTTCGAGGCCTTCGAGTTCGTCAACGGGCGCCCGCCGGAGAACGCGGGTGAGGTGGCGCTCGACAAGCTCACCTCCGACCGTGAGGGCCTGGCGGTGGGCGATCCGCTGACGGTTTCCGGGGAGGGCCCGGCCCGCACCTACCGCATCAGCGGCGTGGCCACCTTCGGCGAGGTCGAGTCGTTCGGCGGCGCGAGCGTGGCCGTGTTCACGCCGGAGGAGGCGCAGTCGATCACCGGCAAGGAGGGCAAGTTCGACGAGATCGTGGTGGCCGCCGAGGACGGTACCTCGCCGGCGGAGCTCAAGCGGCGGATCGACGCCGTGCTGCCCCCGGTGGTCGACGTGCGCACCGGCCAGGAGCAGGCCGAGGTGCTGTCGAGCGACATCGCCGAGGATCTCGGCTTCATCAAGACCGCCCTGCTCGTGTTCGCGGGGATCGCCCTGTTCGTGGGTGGATTCACGATCTTCAACACCTTCTCGATCACCGTCGCCCAGCGCACGCGCGAGTTCGCGATGCTGCGGACGATCGGCGCGAGCCGGCGCCAGATCGTCGCGAGCGTCGTGGGGGAGGCGCTCCTGATCGGCGTGAGCGCCTCGGTGCTGGGGGTGCTCTTCGGCCTCCTGATCGCCCGCGCGCTGAACGCGCTGTTCAAGGCGGTGGGTGCCGATCTCCCGAACACCGGCACCGTGCTGGCACCCCGGACGATCGTCGTCTCGCTGCTGATCGGCACGATCGTGACGGTGGTGGCGAGCCTCGTGCCGGCGCTGCGGGCCACGCGGGTCCCGCCGATCACCGCCCTGCGGGAGGGCGTCACGCTGCCGCCCGGGCGCGGCGCCCGGCTCCGGGTGCCGGCCGGCGCGGCGATCGTGGTGCTGGCGCTGGCGACCCTGTGCGTCGGCCTGTTCGCGGGCCTCGAGAGCGACAACACTGCGCTCTCGCTGCTCGGCGCGGGTGCCGCCGGCATCTTCCTGGGCGTCGCGCTGCTCAGCCCGCAGCTCGTGCGCCCCGCGGCAAGCGCCATCGGCCGGCCGGTCGAGCGCCTGCGTGGCCTGGCGGGCCGCCTTGCCCGCGAGAACACGATGCGCAGCCCCGGCCGCACGGCCGTCACCGCGGCGGCGCTGATGGTCGGCCTGGCGCTCGTGACGTTTGCCACCGTGTTCGCCGGAGGGCTGCGGGCGTCGATCGGCAAGACGATCAACGACGACTTCGCCGGCGATCTGATCCTCCAGCACGTCGACGGCTTCTCCCCGCTGCCCACGGCCGCCGGCGAGGCGGTCGCCGACGTGGAGGGCGTCGCCGCGGTGTCGCCGCTGCGCTTCAGCGAAAGCCGCGTCGAGGGCGTCGCCGAGCAGGTGTCGGTAACGGGTCTGGATCCGCGCACGTTCGCGAGCGTGTTGAACGTTAAGTTCGTCGAGGGCTCGGAGGCGACGCTCACCGGGCTCGGGGCCGAGGACGCCCTGGTCGAGGAGAAGTGGGGGATGGAGAACGGCCGCGGAGTGGGGGACACCCTCTCCGTGACGACGCCCACCGGGGTGCGCAAGAGCTACACGGTTCGGGGCGTGATCGACGGGCCAAGCGCGCTGTCCGGCACCTACTACCTGCCGAACGAAGCGCTCGAGGCCGATTTCGACGAGCGCGAGGACACGGTGGTGCTCGTCGACGTCGCCGAGGGAACCGACATCGACACGGTCGAGGCGGCGACCACCAAGGTGCTCGACTCGGGCTTCCCGACCGCCGAGGCGCTCGACCGCACCGCCTACAAGGACAACCAGGGGGACCAGGTCAACCAGGTGCTGCTGCTCGTCTACGTGCTGCTCGCGCTGTCGGTGCTCATCTCGCTGTTCGGGATCGTCAACACGCTGGCTCTGTCGATATACGAGCGCACGCGTGAGTTCGGCATGCTGCGCGCCATCGGCATGTCGCGGCGGCAGCTGCGCCAGATCGTGCGCTACGAGTCGGTGATCACCTCGATCATGGGCGCCGCGCTCGGGTGCGTGCTCGGCGTGTTGCTCGCCGCGGTGATCATGCAGCCGCTGCGCGACGAGGGCTTCGAGCTGTCCATCCCCGTGCTGTCGATCCTGGGCTTCATGGTGCTCGCCGCCGTCGCGGGGGTGCTGGCGGCGATTCTGCCCGCGCGGCGCGCTTCGCGGCTCGACGTGCTGGACGCGCTGGCCTACGAGTAGCCGCGAGCGAGGTCCTTTCGCGGCGGAGTGCGCTGGTTCGGCCTACAGCTACAGCGGCAAGGGCTGTGGCCCCACCGTCGGGGCCTGCACAACCTCGACCTCCGGCCGCCCGCGGGCCACGCGGAACTCCGCCAGGGTGAACGCGTCACTCTTGGGGCTCTGCGTAGTGCGCACCCCCCGGTACGCCACACGCAGCTCCTCGGAGCTCGCCTCCAGCACGCCGTAGCCCTTGACGCTCTGGTTGCTGAAGCGGATGTGGGGGTTGTTGAAGTAGACGCTCTCGTCACTCGGAAGCGCCGCGGCGTCGCGACCGCCCTCGCGCGCCGCGGCGTCGAAGATCCCCTTCGAGGTGATCGATCCGCCGACGAACTCCGTGGCCACCGACGCGGGCTGTCGCAACTCGGTCTGACGGCCCGTGGGTGACACGTTGCCGGTGAAGAAGGTGTGGATGTCCCCGGTCACGAAGGCGACATCCTTCACGCCCCTGTCGCCGATGAAGTTCAGGAGCTCCGAGCGCTCGGCCGCGTAGCCGTCCCACTGGTCCGGGTTCAGCGGGTTCCCGCGCGGTACGTCGAGCGCCATGATCATCACCTGGTTGCCGATCACCTTCCAGGTGGCCCTGGAGCTCGCCAGCCCGTCGAGCAGCCAGCGCTTCTGATCCTGCCCGAGCAGCGTGCGCCCCGGGTCGTCCTGCTCGCCGCAGGGCACCGCGAACTCGTCGCCGCAGGCCTGGTCGTCGCGGAAGCGTCGCTGGTCGAGCAGGAAGACATCCGCGCTGCCTCCGAGGCCGATGCGCCCGAAGATCTGGTCCGGGTCGGCCTTCACGCGGATGCGCGGCATGTGGTTGAAGAACGCGTCGTAGCCGTTGCGTTGACGCTGGAGGAACGGCACGCGCACCTGCTTCGTGGCCTCGCCGGGCTTGTCGCGGGCGTAGTTGTCCTCGACCTCGTGGTCGTCCCAGATGGCCATCATCGGATGGCTGGCCCGCATGGCGATCAGGTCGGGGTCCGAGTTGTAGAGGTTGTACTTCTGGTGATACTCGGGCAGGGTCTGGACCTCACCGTCGCGGTTGGCGCCGGTCGTGTCGGACCGAATCGGGTTGCGATCGAAGACGCGCTCGTAGATGTAGTCGCCTAGGCCGATCACCAGGTCGAGGTCCGCCTCGCGGGCCAGGGCGGCGTGCGCGGTGTAGAAGCCCGAGTCGTACTCCTGGCAGGAGAAGAAGCCGATGCGTACCGGCTCGCGCGAGTCGCTCGGTCGGGCCGTCCGAAAGCGGCCGACCTGGCTGTTCTCGTCCATGCAGGTGTAGAAGCGGTAGAAGTACTGCTCGCCCGGCCTGAGGCCGCGGGTCACGCGTGTGTGGATCGTGAAGTCGCGGGCCTGCTCGGCCAGGACGTCGTTGCGGGCGACGATGCGCCTGAAGTCCGCGTCGGGCGAGACCTCGACCTGGAGGCGGGAGGTGCGGTCGAGGCCCTCCACGCGCGTCCACAGCGTGATCCCGCCGGTGCCGGGCTGTCCGGAGGAGACCCCCTGGCCGTATTTCACGCCCTTGGCGAGGGGCGTCCGCGCGTATCGGGTTCGGCGGCGCGCCACCTTGGCCAGGGCGGTCGCGTCACCCGCCAGCACCAGTCCGCCGGCTCCCGCGGCAGCGCCGCTCAGGAGCGTGCGGCGGCTGAGGGGGAGGTCGGCTCGGGGTGGCATGGAGGTCGGGAGTCTGACGCGCGTGGCACCGGTGCGGTTACCGAGTCGTGAAGCGTAGGGCCTCGGCGGGCGCCGTGCGGCACTTGCTTCACGGGTTGGTTACGCATGGCCCCGGCCGTAGCTGCCAGACTCCGCGCTGTGCTGGTTCGCCTGCTGACATGTCTGGTCGCTTTCACCGTGGTGCCTATGGCCGCGGTGGCTCAGACCGGCCCGACCGACCGCGCCCCGGCGAGCCGGACGCCCACCGAGGCCTCGGGCAGCCAGGACGCGGCTAGCGGAGCCATCCGCCTGTCGGTGAGCCCGGCGCGCGCCACGGTCGGCCGGCGGACGCCTTTCCGCTTCACCGCCACCACCGCCGAGGACGGCGGGCTGCCGCCTCGTATCGACTGCACGTCCGCCTCGGCGCACCGCGGGGCCTGTCAAGCCCAGGCCGGGCGCCAACCGGTCGCGGGCGCGTTGGTGCGCTTCGCCGGAGCCAGCGCGCGCACCGACAGTCGCGGTCACGTCACGATCACGAGGACCCTGCGATGGGCCGGCACGTTCACGGCCCGCGCCACGAAGGACGGCCTGGACCCGGGGACCACCGGGGTCCTGGCGGCGCGGCGCCGGCGCGGCGGCTCCGGCGGAGGCGGTGGCTCCGGCTGCCGCAACCAGCAGAACGAACAGCGGGCCTCGGAACGCGACGGCCAGCAGTGCCGCCGGATCGGGGTCGCCGGCTAGGCAGGACCGGCGGGGCCCTATAGTGCCGCGGCCTTGAGGTTCGAGAAGTGGCAGGCGCTCGGTAACGACTACCTCGTGGTCGAGGAGGGGGAGCTTGCCTTCGCGCTCACGGCCGAGCGCATCGAGAAGATCTGCCGCCCACATACCGGCGTCGGCTCCGATGGCCTGCTGCTGCTGTCCGGGCCCACGTCGGCGGGCTTCGTGGCGCGCTTGCGGATCTTCAACCCCGACGGCTCGGAGGCCGAGCTCTCGGGCAACGGGGCACGCGAGGCCATCCTCTACCTGCGCCGCAACGGCTGGACCGAGCACGACGCCTTCTCGATCGAGACGGCCGCCGGCGAGATCCGCCCGCGGATAACCGGGCCGACGACGTGCACCGTCGACATGGGGCGGGCGAAGCTGCGCTCGAGGGACTATCCCTCCGGCGCAGGGGACGGGTCGGGGACACTGACCGCGGACGGCCGCGAGCTGCGCTTCCAGCACGTCTCGGTCGGCAACCCGCAGTGCGCGATCGAGGTGGGGGAGGAGCTCGAGGAGCTCGAGCTCGGCGTGCTCGGCCCTCCGATCGAGGGGCACGAGCTGTTTCCCAACCGCACCAACGTCTCCTTCTGGCGCCGCGTGGGCGATTCCGAGATCCGCGCGCGCATCTTCGAGCGCGGCGTGGGGGAGACGCTCTCCTCGGGTACCGGGGCCACCGGGGCCGCCGTGGCCGCGGTTCTCCGTGGCGCCGACAGCCCGGTGACAGTGCGCCTCGACGGCGGGGAGATGGAGGTCGCGGTCGGCGAGGATCTGCACGTGGACCTGACCGGGTGGGCAGTTCCGGTATACAGCGGCGCCTTGAGCGAAGACTTCCTGAAGGAGCTGCATGAGACCCAGTAGCCGGCTCGAGCGCATCCCTCCATACCTCTTTGCGGAGCTCGAGCGCAAGATCGCCGCGAAGAAGGCCGAGGGCATCGACGTGATCAGCCTCGGGATCGGCGATCCGGACACGCCGACCCCGCGGCTCGTGGTGGACGCACTCGCCGCGGCGGCCGCGGACTCGGGCACGCACCGGTACCCCTCCAACCGTGGCCGACCCGAGTTTCGCCGCGCGGTGGCCGACTTCTACGCGCGGCGCTTCGGTGTCGAGCTCGATCCCGACACCGAGGTGGTCCCGGCACTGGGCGCCAAGGAGTGCATCTTCAACCTGAACCTCGCGTTCCTCGACCCGGGCGACGCCGCCCTGGCCGCCGATCCCGGCTACCCCGTGTACACCGGCGGCCCGGTGCTCGCGGGGGGCGAAGCCGTACCGCTGCCGCTGCTCCCCGAGCGGGGCTTCGCGCCGGACCTCACCGCCGTGTCGGCCGCCGATCGCGAGCGCGCCCGCCTCCTCTTCCTCAACTATCCCAACAACCCCACCGGGGCCGTGGTGCCCGACGGCCTGTTCGAGCAGACGGTCGAGTTCGCGCGCACAAGCGACATCCTGGCCGTGCACGACGCCTCCTATACAGAGACGAGCTTCGACGGCTACGTCGCGCCGAGCTTCCTGGCCACGCCCGGCGCGAAGGAGGTCGGCGTGGAGGTGTTCTCCCTCTCGAAGGGCTACAACATGACCGGTTGGCGCACGGCCGCCATCGTCGGGCAGGCCGAGGCGATCGAGTCGTACTGGCGCCTGAAGACCAACGTCGACTCGGGGATGTTCGAGGCCGTCCAGATGGCCGCCGCCGCGGCTCTCGAGCATGGTGACGACGCCGCCGCCACGATGAGCGAGGTCTATCGCGGGCGGCGTGACCTCGTGTGCGACGCGCTGCGCGACATCGGCGTCGAGGTGACCCCTCCGAAGGCCACGATCTACGTATGGGCCCCGGTACCCGAGGGACACACCTCGGCCTCGTACTGTGAGCTGGTGCTCGAGGAGTCCGCCGTCGTGCTCTCGCCGGGCTCGGCCTACGGGGCGAGCGGTGAGGGGTTCTTCCGGATCTCGTTGACGGTCCGCGACGAGCGTCTCCGCGAGGCGCTCGAGCGGCTGCGCTCGAGCCTGGGAGGCTAGGCGGATGCGCTACTGCGGCATCACGGTCGCTCGCGGGTTGCTCCAGATGTGCGTGCTGGCCGAGGAACGCGTGTCCGAGCCGCCGATCCGGCTCCCGGCGACCTTCTACGAGCCTGGATCGGCCGCCGCGGTGGCCGCTGCCCTCGACGGTCTGGAGGACCCGGTCGTGGCCGTCGGGGCCCCTCTGACCCGGGCCGCCGCCGGGCACGCGGAGCGCCTGTGCGACGAGGAGCTGCGGCGGCGGGGGGTGGCCCCCGAGCCTCCGGCCTCAGAGGCGCTCGGGCTCCTGACGGCACTGTCGGGCCGCGGTGTGTTCGCTCCAGGCACATCGGTCGAAGCCGGTGAGGGCGCGACCCCCGAGGGCGCCTACCGGACGACACCGGTGTTCGAGACCAACGTCGAGGGCGTGTTCTGCGCCCTCCAGGGCCGCCGCCTGCCGGCCCGCCGCCATCCGCTCGGGGTGGCGAGGCGCATCGAGGAGCTCGTTGAGGATCACATCGTGGACGAGGGCGGCGAGCTCTGGTACCGCCGCATCGAGGAGGTCGAGTCCGCCGCCGCGGCGCTCACCGCGCACCGGTACGCGGTCGGCCACGCGTGGTGGCTGGGCGATCCGGCCGAGGGCGTCGTGGTTCTACCCGGCTCCCGGCCGCCGGCTCAGTACAGCGCCGAGGGCGTGCTGCCGCCGGTCGCGCGGGTGCCCCTCGGCGGCCCCTGACCCTGGCCCACGGCGCCGGAGACGCCCTCCCGCTCTCTAGACTGAGGAAAGCTTGCAGCCCAACAGCCGCAACGGCCGCAGGACGGAGAGCCGCCATGCAGAGGGCGTTCGCAACCCGCGCGCCAGGCAGCGGGCGTTCCTGATCGCCGCGGCGCCGGAGGAGGGGGACCTCGGCGAGATGCGCGAGCTGCTCGCGACCTCGGGCGTGGCCGTGGTCGGGGAGATGCAGCAGCGGCGCCCGCGTCCCGACCCCGATCGCTACTTCGGCAAGGGCAAGCTCGCGGAGCTGAAGGAGGCCGCGGGCGCCGCCGACGCCAACCTCATCGCCTGCGACGACGAGCTGCTGCCCCGCCAGGAGCGCAACCTCGAGACCGAGGTCGGCCTGCCGGTGATCGATCGCACTGCGGTGATCCTCGACATCTTTGCCGACCACGCGGCCTCGGCGGAGGGCAACCTGCAGGTGGAGCTCGCCCAGCTTCAGTACAACCTCTCGCGCATGCGCGGCCTGTGGTCGCATCTCGAGCGCCTCGGGGGAGGGATCGGCACCCGGGGGCCGGGCGAGACACAGATCGAGACCGACCGCCGCCTCGCCCGCGACCGCATCGCCGCGCTCAAGCGTCGCCTGCACGAGACGGAGGCCACGCGGGGGGTGATGCGTCAGGAGCGCGAGCGGGCCAGCCTGCCCACGGTTGCCCTGGCCGGCTACACCAACGCCGGCAAGTCGTCGCTGTTGAACGCGTTGACCGGGTCCGAGGTCGGGGTTCGCGACCGTCTCTTTCACACGCTCGACCCCACCACTCGCTCGTTCGAGATCGGCGGACGAACCTACCTCCTGACCGACACCGTCGGGTTCATCCGCAAGCTGCCCCATCAACTGGTGGACGCGTTCGCCGCCACCCTCGAGGAGACGCTGCAGGCCGACCTGATCGTGCACGTGGCCGATGCCTCGGCGCCGGAGGAGCAGCTGCTCGAGATGCTGTCGGCCGTCGACGACGTTCTCGACGAGATCGGTGCCGGCGAGCGGCCGCGGGTGTTCGCTCTCAACAAGGTGGATCTGCTCGCCCCCGAGCGTCGGCGCGAGCTCGACTTCCGCCACCCGGGGGTGGTTCAGGTCTCGGCCACGATCGGGGAGGGGCTCGAGGACCTGCGCGGCGCGATCGAGGCCCACTTCCTCAGCGGCCTGCGCAGGATGGAGCTGCTCGTTCCCTACGCCGAGGGCGGATCGCTTTCGGAGCTGCACGACGTCGCCGGGGAGATGGAGCGCGAGGACACGGCCGACGGGGTGTTGGTGCGCGCTCGCGTGCCAGCCGGCGTGGCCCCGCGGTACGAGCGCTTCCTGGCCCGCCCGGGCACGCGCAACGGCGATGGGTCGGGGGCGGACGCGAGCGCGCGAAACGGCGACGGGCCGGGAGGTGGCGGGGCGCCGTGACCCTGCGCTTCGCGCGCCTCAGGGACGAGGCGCGGCCGCCCGCCAGGGCGCACGACGCGGACGCCGGCTTCGATCTGTACGCCGCGGAGTCGCACACGCTCGGCCCGGGCGAGCGTGCGAGCGTAGGCACGGGGATCGCGATAGCGGTGCCCGAGGGGCACGCGGGACTCGTCCTGGCTCGTTCGGGACTCGCTCACCGGCACGGGATCGCCCTCGTGAACGCCCCGGGCCTGATCGATCCGGGCTACCGCGGCGAGTTGCGGGTGCTGCTTCTGAACACCGACCGCGCCGAGCCCTTCGAGGTCGAGGTGGGCAACCGGGTGGCGCAGCTCGTGCTCGTGCGCTCGGAGGCTGTCGAGGTCGAGGAAGCTGCCAATCTCGAGCCCAGCACTCGGGGAACAGGTGGCTTCGGGTCGACAGGGACCTAGCAATGGCCGGCCACACCGTTCCCTCGAACGCCGCTCGTGGCGCCCCGGAGAGCCTCGGTGAGCTCGTCGATCGCTTCGATCCGAGCGCCTTCGACGCTCCCACCGGGCGGGCGCGGCTGCGCCTGGCGGTACCGGGCGACGGAGCCTGGGACGCGGTCTACGACCGCCGCCGCGGGCTTCGGCTGCTCGCGGCCGATGAGGGCGCGCGGCCCGATGCCCTGATCAGGGCAAGCGCCGCCACGTGGGATGAGGTCGCCGGCGACTACGCCGATGGCATGGAGGCCTTCGGCACGGGCCGCCTGACCATCCGCCGCAACCTGCACCTGGCCATCGGCTTCCTCGCCGCAACTAGCGGCTCGCGCGAGGAGGGGCGCCTGCGCTCGGTGCGGGTGGAGACGGCCACGGGCTCGATCTCCACGCTGCAGGCCGGCACGGGGGATCCGCTGGTCATGCTCCACGGGTTGGGCGCCACGAAGGCCTCGTTCATGCCGACGATCGCCGCGCTCGCCCCTTCGCGGCGGACGATCGCCGTCGACCTGCCCGGTTTCGGGGACTCGGTCAAGCCGCTGGGCGCCCCCTACCACGCGCCCTACTTCGCTCGCTCGGTGGTCGCCCTGCTCGATGCTTTGGAGCTCGAGCGAGCCGACGTTATGGGCCACAGCATGGGCGGCCGGGTGGCGATCGACATGGGGGCCCGCCATCCCGACCGCACCGAACGGCTGATCCTCATGACGCCCTCGCTCGCCTGGAAGCGCGCGCGTCGCTTCGTGCCCTGGGTGCGGCTCGCGCGCCCGGAGCTCGGACTACTTCAGCCCACCTCGCGCCGGGTGGCCGAGGGGCTGGTGCGCCGGCTCGTGCCTGGTGCCGAGAACGAGTGGGTGGCGGCGGCCGTCGACGAGTTCCTGCGCTCCTACCTCACCGCCCGCGGGCGGGCCGCATTCTACGCGGCCGCCAGGCGCATCTATCTCGAGGAGCCGGACGGCCCGAAGGGCTTCTGGATGCGGTTGCGCGAGCTCTCGCCCGACGCGCTGTTCATCTGGGGCCGGCACGACGGCCTCGTACCGCTCAGCTTTGCTCGGCACGTGCGCGAGGCCCTGCCCGCCGCCAGGCACGTGGAGCTCAACTGCGGCCACGTGCCCCAGCTCGAGCGCCCTGCCGAGCTTCACCGCGCCATCGCGCGCTTCCTCGACGGGCCACGGGCGACGCCGGCACCGCGGGGCTGAGCCGCCTCATAGGCCTGCCGCGCGCCGCGCGCTCAGGTGAGCGGCGTCCTCCATCGCGTCGTCGAGCGGCTTGAGCTCGATGCCGAGCGCCAGCTCGATAAGCCGGTCCGCCAGCCACACGTTCTTCGGCAGCAGCGGGCCGTGCAGGTAGGTGCCGATCACGTTGCCCCGGCGCACGCCCTCGAACCCGTCGCCACCGTTGTTCCCGTGCCCCTTCAGCACGTGTCCGAGCGGCTTCTCCCCTGAGCCGAGGTGGGTGCGTCCGCCGTGGTTCTCGAAGCCGGCTATCACCCGTGGGCCCGTGCCGAGGTCGGCCTCGATCGCGCAGTTTCCGATCAGGCGCGGCCCGGGCTCGCGCACCGTCCACAGGTCGACGAGGCCGACGCCCGGGAGTTCCCTCTCGCCGAGCTGGTAGCTCGTGCCGAGCAGCTGGTACCCGCCGCACACCGCGAGCACGACGGCTCCGCGCTCGGCGGCGGCGTGCAGGGCCTCCCGCTTGGTGGCCACCATGTCCTCGGCCACGAGGATCTGGTCGCGGTCCTGCCCGCCGCCGATGTAGAGGAGATCGTGCGCGTCCGCGTCGAGTCCCTCGGCGAGCCCCGACGAGTCGAGTGCGAAGCCGATGCCGCGCCACTCGCAGCGCGCGCGCAGCACGGCGATGTTGCCGCGATCGGCGTAGATGTTCATCAGGTCCGGGTAGAGCGCGCAGACCCTGAGCGTGGGGGCAGGGGGCACCCGCTACACGGCTTCCAGCACCACGACGGCGCTCCCGACGTAGTCGTCGGTCGCGGGAACCGACAGCCGCTCGAGGGGCCGCAGGCCGAGCTCGGGGCCGGCGGCCTCCAGCTCCGTAGGATCGACCCTGTCGAGCCGCACGGTCACGACCTCCTCCGACAGCTCGCCGGTGGGGGACACGATCTGGTGCAGGCGGTCGATGGCCGTGCTGCCCGCCTCGGCGCGGAGGGTGACGGGGGTGCTCTGGAAGACCCAGCCCTCGCGTTCCTGCACGTCCGGCAGCGGCGGCAGGGCCTGCTCGGCGGGGAGGCCCTCGAAGGGATCGGCCAGGGCGATCGCAACGGTGCCGCCACGCATGAGGTGGCGGCGTGCGCTCGCGAGCATGGTGCGCCTTCCGTCGGGGCCGCCGAGAAGCTGCGCCACCTGCATCGGCGCGATGGCAAGGCCGAAGCGGCGGCCGAGCTCGAAGCCACGGGCGTCGCCCACGTGAGCCCGCGCGGGAAGTCGACGGGTGCGGGCGCGGGCGTTCATGGCCCGCACGAGGGCGGGCTCGGAGTCGAGGCCGGTCACGTCGTGGCCGCGCATCGACAGGTCGAGGCCGACGCGGCCCGTGCCGCAGCCGATGTCCAGTACCGCCCCGGAGGCACTCTTGGCGAGCGCTCGCCACACCGGGAGGTCCTCGTGGTATCCGGCGCATTCCACGTCGTGCCAGATCACCGGCGCATCGGGCCGCGGCGCCGGGCCCGACGCGGCGCGATCGCGGCCCCGGCTGCGCTCCGCCGTCCGCCGTCCGCCGCTCATCCGGCCCAGGGCCGCGCAAGGCCGCGGTCGGCCAGCAGGTCGCGCAGCTCGAGCAGGGCCGTGTAGGTCGGCAGCGCGTAGAGGGGCGCGCCGTCGCCGCCCGCCACCGCGCTGTCGAGGGAGCGCCCGAGGTCGCGCTCCACCGCGATGGGTCCGTCGATCCCCGCGTACTTGAGGCGCAGGGCCATCTCCTCGGCCCGCGTCCCCGAGCAGGTGGCGTGCCGGACCCGGCCGGCCAGAACCTCGAAGTCGGCGTCCCATACCCACGACACGTCGCGCCCGTCGGCGATCCCGTCGTTCAGGGCCAGCCAGAGGTCGAGCCATCCATCCTCGAGCGTGAGCGTCCTCAGCACCTCGTTGGCCCCTGCCGGGTTCTTCACGAGCAGGATCGAGAGCGGCCGGCCATCGACCACGAGTGTCTCGACCCGGCCAAATACGGCCGCCGTGCCCTCGAGGCCCGACCGGACCTCCTCGAGCGAGGCGCCGAGCTCGAGCGAGCAGGCGGCGGCCGCGAGGGCGTTGTAGACGTTGTAGAGCCCGGGGAGGGGCAGATCCAGGCTGAGGCGGCCCGCCGGCGCGACGATGTCCACGTGCGACCCGCTCATCCCCCGGAGCTCAACCCGCTCGGCGTACACGTGCGGCCGGGGGCGCTCGCGGCCGCAGCCCGGACAGTGGTAGCGGCCGAGGTGGCCGAGGTAGGCGACCTCGTAGATGTAGGCGTGCCCGCAGCGGCGACAATGCTTGGAGTCCGAGGCGTGCTGGAGGCCCGGAAGCGCCTGCGAGTCATCGGCCACGCCGAAGTAGACGACGTCCTCGCGCTCGCGGCCGAGATCGGCGATCAGGGGGTCGTCGGCGTTCAGCACCAACGTCGCCCCCTGGGTGCGATCGGCCACGACCTCTGCCCAGTGATCGGCCACGAGCTCGAGCTCGCCGTAGCGGTCGAGCTGGTCGCGGAAGAGGTTGGCGAGCAGGTAGACGCGCGGCTTGAGAGCCCGGGCGACCGTCGGCAACCAGGCCTCGTCGACCTCGAACAGGCCGATCTCGTCGGGGCGCCGGCCGGCGTCGAGCAGGGCCGTGGCCACGCCCCAGTGCATGTTCGAACCGGCCCGGTTGTGCACCACGGGGCGGCCGCCTGCCCCGAGCACCCCTGCGATCATGGCCGCCGTGGTGGTCTTGCCGTTGGTCGCCGACACCACCACCGAGCCACCCTCGAGCCGCCGGCCCAGCCGCTCGATTGCGCCGCCGTCGATCCGCAGCAGGGCCCGCCCCGGCAGGGTCGTGCCGCCGCGGCCCAGCCGGCGCACGAGCAGCCGCAGTCCGCGCGCCAGCGCGACCCCGGCGCCCTTCCTCACCCGGGCACCAGGACGCGCAGCGCCCGCTGGCGTATGCGCACGGTGAGCGGCAGCTCGGCGACCGGATCGCCGTCGGCGTAGACCGTGAACGGCCGGTCGGCGCGAACCTCGACCGTGCGGCCGGTGGTGAAGGCGATCGACGGCGCATCGACGTGGGTGCCCTTGAAGACCTTGGGCAGGTTGATGAGGAAGCGCAGCTTGGAGGCGCGTGCGGAGGTGTAGACATCGAGGATGCCGTCATCGAGCGAGGCGTGGGGAACCAGCAGCATCCCGCCCCCGAAGCGGCCGGAGTTGGCGACGGCGACGGAGTAGCCGGTGACCGTTTGGTGGTCCCCATCGACCTCGACCTCGAAGCCGGCGTGCCGCCAGCCGGCCAGTGCGCGCAGGGTGGCGTACAGGTAGACGAGCTGCCCGCGAACGAGCCGCGCGGAGTTGGCGACGGCCTGCACGTCGGAGTCGAAGCCGAGGCTCGCGATCCCGACGAAGGGCGTGCCGTTGGCCTCGGCGACGTCGACCAGCCGCTCGCTGCCGTGCACCGCCACCCGCGCGGCGGCCCGGGGTTCGAGCGGGATCCCGAGCGCGCGCGCGAAGTCGTTGCCACGGCCGGCGGGAATCACCGCCAGCGGCGTGTCCGCATCGCGTAGCGCCCCGGCCAGGCGTCCAATCAGGCCGTCGCCACCCAGGCCGACCACCACCTCGCCGGCCGCGCTCGCCGTTCGCGCCTCCCCGATGGCGTGCTCCAGCGAGCGCGTCTCGACCACACGAGGAGCGGCGCCCAGGCGTTCGAGCTCGGAGCGTACATCGGGCCCCAGCGCTCGGGCTCGCCCGCCTCCCGCCGCCGGGTTCACGAGCAGCGCCAGCCGCCTGCTCACCTCGGGGTCGATGTCAACCGCTCGGCGCGCCGGGCGGCAAACTCTCCACGTGCCCTACCGCGCAATTCGGTGCCAGCCTCGAACTTGACGATGTCGGCACGGGCCATCGCCTCGTCGCCGATCAGGCGCTCGGCGTGCGGCTCCTCGGCATCCTCGGGGTCGAGCGTGAGCAGGACGTCCTGCTGGACCGAATGCCACGGCTCCGCCGTGAGCCGCTCGGAGGCCACGAGCAGCTGGCGTGGCCCCGGGCGCCCGTTCCACCGGGCTGACCGCGCCAGCCAGTGCAGCTCGAAGATCCCCAGGCGGTAGGCCCACAGGCGCTCTCCGTCAGAGAAGAGGAAGTTGAGCCCGGAGAACTCGGAGCGCTCGGCGGTCGCGAGCACCGCGTGCCTGAGCGAGCCGACGACGTCCCCGGGATCGAAGTCGCGCATCAGGAAGTTGAATACGTGCTCCGAGTCGGTCTGCCCCCTCGGGGGCGCGACGCCGTGCTCGAGCAGGCGCGTGAAGTGGAGCACCGTGCCGTTGTGGCTGAACGAGTAGTCGCCGAGCACGAAGGGGTGGGTGTTCTCGAGGGTCAGCCCGCCCATGGTCGCGCGGCGGACGTGCACGTTGAAGATGCGTCCCCGCTGTTCGGTCGCGCGCTGGAAGTCGCCGTCGGCGTAGGCGGCTTCGGGGAAGCGCACGAGCAGCGGCTCGCCTCCGTCGGTGCGCTCGTAGACCGCCATGCCCCAGCCCGAGTCGTGCTCCTGCGACTGTCGGATCATCGGGTTCCTCGCCTCCAGCAGCTCCTGCCGGACGGAGACGGGCTCGGACGCTACGCAGCCGAATATCCGGCACATGGGGGCGAGTTCTCTGGGGTCACGTACTTCGCCATTCTATGAGCCAAGAAGCGACGATGGGAAGAGAGCCCAAGCGCATCTGGTGGGTGCGGCCCCGCAAGCTGTGCGCCCTGGAGCGCCCGGGTGGCGGAGGCCGCAGCCACCGGCCCGAGCGTCGGGCGGCGGAGATCGAGTACCTGCGCTCGCGCGGCGTGCGGCTCGTGATCTCGACGATGAGCTCGCGCCACAACCTCGCCCACTACGAGGCGGCGGGGCTGCGCTGGCACCACCGGCCGGTGGCGTCGGCGGGGGAGGGGGAGGAGGCGCTCGACGAGCTGCTGCCGGTGCTCCGCCGTGAGCTGCGCGGTCGCGGTGCGGTGGCGGTGCACGGCAACCGCCAGACCGATTTCGTGGCGGCGCTCTGTGCCGCCCACCTGCACGAGTCCACGGGACTCGATCCCGCCGAGGGCCTGGCCCGTGCGATGGCCGCCGGGCTGGTAGTGACCGCCGAGGCGGCAGGGCTGATCGGGGTCGACTGGTCGGAAAGCGCTCAATCGTCAGCCGGTGCGGGCAATGCCCAGCCGCGCTCGCGTATCGCGGCCTCGACGGCCGCCGGGCGGTCGGTCACGACGTAGGCGTCGACGATCGCGCCCCCGGTGTTGATCGTGATCGAGAGTCCCGACTCGGTGTGGCGAAGCTTGGACACGGCGGCGACCGGGCGCCCCGAGCCCATGCGCGGCTTGACGCGCCCGGTGGCCACGCTGTGCACGCCGTCGAGGGCCGCGAGACCGTCGAGGAGACGGCGGCAGCGCGGCGGGTCAGGTGGTCAGCAGCTTCGCGAGGGTGTCGGCCACGCGGACCGGCTTGGGATCCACGGCCGCCGCTGCTTCCTCGGCGGTGGTCCCTCCGGTGAGCACCAGCGCGGCGTCCAGGCCGGCGGCGGTTGCCGCGCCGACATCCGCGTCGAGGCGATCGCCGACGGCCAGAGTGTGCCCCTCGCCGAGGCGCTCGAGGGCGGTCAGGAAGAGTTGCGGCTCCGGCTTGCCAACGGTCTGCGCCGTGCGGCCGGAGCCGGTCTCGACGGCCGCGAGCAGCGCGCCCGTGCCGGGCCACAGGCCGTCTGGCATCGGGTAGGTCGGGTCGCGGCTCGTGGCCAGGAAGTCCGCCCCGTGGCGCAGGGCGAGCACGGCGCTGCGCAGGTCGTCGTAGGTCAGCTCGTCGGTGCCCGCCACCAGGACCACCTCTGCGCGCGTGGCCAGGTCGGTGCCGTTCACCACACGCAGGCCCGCCTCGGTCACGTGACGGCGCATGGCCGCGGTGCCGATCACGAACGCGGTCCCGCCCGTGCGGGTCTCGGCGAGTAGGTGCTGCACCGCTCCTCCCACGGTCACGACGTCGGCAAGCGAGGCCTGGATGCCCAGCCCCCACAGCTTCTGCACGTAGTCCTCGCCGCTGTGGCGGGGGTCGTTGGTCACGAAGGCCACCCGCTTGCCGGCCTCGCGCAGCTCGGCCAGCGCCTCGACCGCCCCGGGGGTGGCCTCGTCGCCGACGTACACGCAGCCGTCGAGATCGAGGATGAGCTGGTCGTAGGGGCCGAGAAAAGGGGCGAGGGCCACGGGCTGCCTGATCGTAGGGTCCTCCTGGGCCGCGGCGGGCGGCCGGTACCCTGTCGGCTCATGGCCCACCGCCTGTTCCTGCTCCCCCTCGCCCTTCTGGCCCTCGTCCTGGCTGCCTGCGGCGAGGACGATGGTGGGGGCTCGGCGAGCTCGGGGAGGGGCACGGAATCCACGGAATCCGCCCCGCCGGCGGGCCCAACCGAGACCGATGCCGCCGCGGGAGGCTGCCGCCAGGTCGACCAACCCGAGCCGAAGCCCGGCGGCGACGCCCAGAAGCCGAAGGGGGGCCTCGACCCCGGCAAGAAGTACCGCCTGACCGTCAAGACCAACTGCGGCGAGTTCACGATCGACCTCGACCAGAAGGCGGCGCCGAAGACGACCGCCTCGGTGGTGTCGCTCGCCGAGCAGGACTTCTACGACGGCACGATCTTCCACCGCATCGTGCCCGGCTTCGTCATCCAGGGCGGCGACCCCACCGGTGAGGGCACAGGCGGCCCCGGCTACAGCACCGTCGACAAACCGCCCGCCGACGTGCGCTACACCAAGGGCGTCGTGGCCATGGCCAAGACCGCCACCGAGGCGCCGGGCACCTCGGGCAGCCAGTTCTACGTGGTCACCGGCGAGGATGCCGGCCTTCCGCCCGAGTACGCGGTGATCGGGAGCGTGAAGGACGGGCTCGACGTGGTGGAGGCGATCGGCGCCCTCGGCGATGCGGCCGAGATGCCGACCCAGACGGTGGTCATCGAGGACGTTGCGGTGCAGGCCTCGTGATCCGCGACGTCACGCAGGCGGAGTTCACGCAGAGCGTGGTCGAGCGCTCGCGAGAGGTGCCGGTGGTCGTGGACTTCTGGGCCGCCTGGTGCGGCCCCTGCCGCCAGCTCACTCCGGCCCTCGAGACGGCGGCGAAGGCTCGCGAGGGCGATGTCGACTTGGCCAAGGTCGACGTCGACGCCAACCAGGCGCTTGCACAGCAGTTCCAGGTTCAGGGCATCCCGGCGGTGAAGGCCTTCAAGGACGGTCGTGTCGTCAACGAGTTCACAGGGGCCGTCCCGCCCGCACAGGTCGAGCGTTTCTTCGACTCGCTCGTGCCCTCCGAGGCCGACCGCCTCGTGGCCGGGAACGGGGCGGCACCCGACGAGGCTGCCCTGCGCCGGGCGCTCGAGCTCGACCCGATGCATGCCGAGGCGGCGCAGGCCCTCGGGCGCATGTTGGTCGAGCGTGGGGACACCGACGAGGCGCTCGAGGTGCTGGAGCCATTCGAGCACGACTTCGCCGCTGCGGGGCTCAGGGCGCGGATTCAGCTGAGCTCCGAGGGTGACCGCCTGGACCCGGCCTTCGAGGCCTGGGATTCAGGTGACCCGGCCACCGCGCTCGAGCAGCTCCAGCAGGCGTTTGCCGGAGCGGTCGACGGCGAGAAGCGCGATCGCATCCGCCAGGTGATGATCGCGATCTTCACTGAACTCGGACCGGACGATCCGCTCGCCCGCGAGCACCGGCGCCGGCTGTCGACGGCGCTGTACTGACCCCGGGGCCGCGCGCGGGAAGGCCGCGGGCTCCGCGGGCCCTCGGTTTAGAGGCCCTACTTCCCTCCGCCGCGCGCCGCGATCGCCTTGGTCTGGCGCCGCCGGCCGAACACGCTGAGCACGGCGATGACCGCCACGACGATGACGAGCCCGACGAGGATGCCGCCGAGCAGGCCGATGCCGCCGAAGGGCAGGAACACCAGCTCGGCCAGCGCGTAGCCGACCAGCAGCAGGAGTAGCACTAGGCCGACGATCACGCCGATGCCACGCGCGCGCGTGGCCAGGCTCGCGCCGGGCGGAGGGGCAACGAGGCCCATGAAGCGCAGGAACATCAGCTGGCGGTTGCTCGGCGGGGCCTGACCGAGCTTGGTCATGGCATCGCGGAGGTCGTCCGGTCGGCGCTCGGCCTGGGCCAACGAGGCCTTCATCATCTGGCGCAGGTGAGGGCGCTCCTGAGGCTGGCAGCCCGCGAGCGCCTCGTTGAAGTAGCGCCGCGCGGTGGGCGCGTCGTAGCGCTCCGCCGCCCGGGCGCCGAGCAGGGCCCGCGCGGCCGCGCGATGGCGCGACTCGCTCTGCAGCTGCTCGTCGGTGCGGTGCTCGAGCTGCTGCATCGCCGCCAGCCCACCCTGGCGCACCTGCATCTTCACCTGTCGCTGCTTGGCCACGGGAGGAGTTTGGCAGAGGCCCACGCCGACGGCCGGGAGCGCGGTTCGCAACGCCCTCCGGGCCGCCCCGGCGAAGCTGCGCCTACCGTCGCCTGAAGATGCCCAGCGCGTCGATGCGGACGTTGAAGCCGCGCGCGGCCGATCGCTTCTTGTGCAGGGGCCGCACGACCACCTTGTGGAGGCGGGTCGCCCTCGCCCTCACGCGCAGCAGGACCGCCCTGTCGATCGTCTTCGGCGAGTAGGTGTCGATCACCCGCGACCGCCCGTCGAACGTGACGAGCGCCTTGCCGCCGAGCCGGCTCTTCAAGCCGATCAGGTAGAAGTCCCGCCCGCGGTAGTTGAACGACAGGCTCTGCGAGCGATTGCGACCGCGCTGGTAGGTCCCGAGCCAGGCGGTGGGGCTGGCCTGCCGGCGGAACCCCTCGAAGCGAGCCGACTTGACGCGATCGTCGAGGGGGACGATCGTCGTCCGCGAGACCGGACGAGACCTGTTCCCAGCGCCGTCGATTGCCCGCAGGCGGAACTGGTAGGTCTTGCCCGGGCGGCCGTTGAAGCGCAGCGCCGTCTGCCGCCTGGCAGTGGTGAGCGCCCGGTACTGGCCGGTGCGGGCACCCAGCTCGCGCACCTGCAAGGCAAACCGTGTGATGCCCGTGCCCGCGTCGGATCCGAGGAAACGAAGCCGGATCCTGCCGCTCCGGAATTGGTCGGAGGCGAGGCGCGGCGCCACCAGGCGCGCCGTGGGCGCCGTTGCGTCGGGACCGGGGAGCAGGCCGCCACCACCGGACCCGGACCCCCCGCCCGCGCCCGCGACACAGCGGGGATCGAGCTTGCCTCCGAACTCGGGGGTGTTTGGTGCGGTCCAAGAGAAGACCTGCTGAAACTGCGAGCGGGGGAGGCCCTGGTCGAAGTCCGGATCCCGTGCCGCATCGTTCGCCAAATGGGTGTCGTTGTAAAAGGCGATGGCGTTGCAGTCATTGGCCACGAAGCCCTGATAGTCGCCGATGAACTCACCCGACGAGGAGATCGGCGGGTTGATCCCCGGATCCCAGGCGTCGTGCGAAAGCCGGGTGTCGTTGAACGTGTTGCCGCCGTCGTCCGACCGGGAGAGGAAGAGGTCGATGAAGAAGTTCTCCGGGTCGAGCCGGCGGTCGAAGTAGGAGACATCGATCTGGCCCGAAGGCGTGATGCGGATGTACTGCTGGAACTGATCTCCCCGGCCGGGGGTGGCGGAAAGCGCTCGAGGGGTGCTCCACGAGAGGCCACCGTTCGTCGACTTCACGAAGCGAATCTGTGATCGCATGCCGTCCTCGTCGGCGGGGTCCGAGGTGGGCACGTACTCGGGATAGGTCAGGTAGAGCGGCGCCGACTCGCCGTTCCTCTCCGGTCGCGGACCGACGGCCATGATCGGATTCGAGAGGTTGCGGAAGGCCTGGCCGGGAAACGTCCTCGGGATCTGGTTGACCGTCGTGGCGATGGTGGCCGGCGTGAAGGTGCGGCCGCCGTCCGTGCTCTTGGCGAAGCGGTAGGTGCCGGGCGCTCCGCCGAGCGTCTGCGCGTACTCGAGCCAGGTCGCGTAGAAGGTGTTCGGGTCCTGCTCGTCGGCCACCACGTGCACGCCGATCACGAGCTGCTCGGCGTCCGAGATCGGCTTGGGGGCCTCGGGCCAGCTCCTGCCCCCGTCGGTGGAGCGCTCGCAGACCGTCTGCTGCTTCACGAGGCTCGTGATGTTCTGTCCCCAGCACGCCACCATGATCCCTGGCTTTCCGTCCCCATCGGGCCCCGCGTTGTTCACCGCGAACGTGTTCTTGTCGTCGAGGAAGTCGGACTGCTCGGCCGGCGTGTCGTACTTGTTGATCGGTATGCGGTCGCTCCACGTCTTGCCGCCGGCCCGCAGATCCTCCGGCGACGGCGTCTCCCAGCGGTGGAATGTCATCCCGAAGCCGTTGCCGTCGTTGAGCGGGTCGGGGAGGTCGTACGGCGGCGAGTCCAGCACCATCGCGTAGACGTTGCCCTCGTCGTCGAAGTCGATCCAGATATCGGAGGTGATGTACTCCTCGCCGAAGTCCCCGGTGCCACGGTCGTCGGATGGATCCTGCTCGGCCTGTTCGCCCTGCGGGTCCTTGAGATCCTCCGGCGCGCTGCCCCCGAGGTTCGGGTCATCTTCGGGGTAGCAGCGGTTGTTGGGCCAGCTCTCCGGCGGTGCCTGGTCGCGCGGGCAGATGTTCATCTGCCCCATGTCCGACCAGGTCTTGCCGGCGTCGAACGAGACGTAGGTCCCGATCTTGAACTCGTACTCGGCCAGCGAGTCGCGATCGCGGTTGTAGACCTTCGAGCCCGCCACGAGGATGTTGGGGTTGATCGGGCTTTGAGCCATGTGGGGCTCGGACCGCGAGCGGAAGCCGAGCGCGGGGTCGGAGGCAAGCGTGTTGGGCAGCCCGGCCGGCGCGTCGACGTCAGGCGGGATCTTCGAGCGCGTGACGAACTTGGCGTCGAATTGGTAGCTCGAGGCGGTGACCGTGAAGTAGACGGCCTGCACGAGGTAGAAGCCGGAGGCCTCCTTGATGGTGGTGGACTCGGGACTGCCGGCGGTACCCGCCGAGGACGCCACGAGCGGCCCACGGTTGCCCGCGGCGTCGCTGCGATAGATGTACAGGTCGAAGTCGCTCGCCGGGTTGGGCTCGTAGTCGCCGATGGTCACCTGGAGGCCGCCGCCGCGCGTGGCGTAGAGGTCGCCGGCGTTTGCGTTCACCAGCGTCGACTCGCAGAAGTCGGGCGGCGTCTTGCCGCAGGGCGTTCCCGTTCCGGCGTCGTAGTTCGCGTTCGCCCCGGTGGCCATCGTTCCACGGAAGGAGACGGGCGCCGAGGGCTTTACCTCGACGCTCCGGTCGGGCGCCGCGCTTGCGACGGCCGGCGCGAAGCACGCCGAGAGGGCCGCCACAAGACCGATGAGAAAGACGATGCGCTTCAAGTGAGCCCCCCGGCTGAGATGGGCGCGGCGATGCCGGCACCGCCCCCTGAGTGAAGGCAATTTCTATCACCTGTGGGTGATCGAAGCGAAGGTACAACCGGTCCAACGCGTCTCGACCGCCTGTCGGGAGGTGCGCATGGAGAGCCCGCGAGTGGCCGTCCGTCCGCCGGCGCCCCTTAGTCGCCCGCCGCGGCCGTGGGGCCGTGGGGGATCGCTTCTGCGAGCTGCAGTAATCGTCAGTAGTCGAGGACAGGGAAGTGCGGAAGGCGGCCCGGGTTCGGCCGCCTTCCGCCGTCGTGGGCGCGCCAAGTACAGTTGGCCTGATGGTCCCGGCGACCGTTTCCGCTTACCGTCTGTCGACTGAGGACGTTGTCCGGATGGTCACCGCCGGGGTGCTGGACGAGGACGAGCGGGTGGAGCTCGTGGAGGGGGTCCTGGTTGAGATGGTGCCGATCGGTGCCGAGCATGACGGCGCGGTCGAGTGGTTGACGGAGCACTTCAGCAGCGTCGGTGCGGAATGGAAGGTTCGGGTCCAAAGCACTCTCTTGACCGCCGGGGGCTACCTATTGCCCGACCTGATGCTTATCGAGCCGCTTCCGCGAAGTGCTCAGCCCAGTACGGCGCTGCTCGTGATCGAGGTTGCGGAGAGTTCGCAGGCCCGCGACATCGAGAAGGCCAGCGACTACGCGGTAGCGTCGGTACCCGAGTACTGGATTGTCGACCTGGCCGGACGACAGGTAACCGTGCACCGCGAGCCGTCAGCTTCGGCCTATGGCGACGTGCATCGCTTTCACGGCGGCCAGACGATCATGCCCCTGACGGCCGGCGCTCCTCCCGTCGACGTTTCAGCGCTGCTCGGCTGAGTCGTGAGTGAGATGCGTTAGGTACGCGCAGGATCGTTGGTTGGGGGGCCTGTCACATGTCTTCCCGCAGCAGTTGAAAAAAGACAAAGTTCACATAACGCCCATTATCGAGCACTCGGACGGAGCTACGGAGCCAGCACTTCCACTTCGTAGAGGGACATGACTGCATCGCCGGACACGAGCACCAGCCCCTCCGAGCGAGCCTGCGCGACCAGCATGCGGTCGAACGGATCGTCGTGATGGCGTGGCAGTCGACCGGCCGCTGCCGCGTGTTCGAACGAGATTGGCAATTCCTCGAGCCGATTCTCCACAACGGTCGCGCGCAGATCATCCGGGGCGACGAGCTTGCCGATCGCCCGCTTGATCGAGATCTCCCATGCCGACGCGGCGCTCACGGCCACACGCGTCTCGCCGTTCCCGATCGCCACGCGCACGCCGGCTGACAGTCGAGGGTCGTCAGCGAGCCACCACAGCAGCACGTGGGTATCGAGTAGCAGGCTCAGGGCTCGTCCCCCTCGAACGCCCGTCGCAGGGACTCGGGCAGCTCATCGAAGTCGTCGGCGATCGTGACGCGCCCCCGCCACGCCCCCGGGTGGCGCGGCTCCGCGCTCGCTCGATATGGGATCAGCTTCGCAACCGGCTTCCCAGCTCGGCCCAGCACTATCTCCTCGCCTTGGGCGACCTGCTCGACGAGGCGCGAGAGGTGCGTCTTCGCCTCGTGCATGTTCACTATTCTGGGCACCTGACTAAGTCTAGTCCGGTGATGGACGCGCCGCAACGACGCGTTCCCGTTCGGGTGCCACCGCGTTGTCTCCGCCTGGCCCGCTAGCCCCCGCAGGCGCGCGGTAGCGTCACGACCGCGCCCCGCGTGTAGCTGCCCTCGCCGGGACGTCCTGAGACCTTGCAGTAGGTGAAGCGCCCGCTCCGGAAGTCGGCCACGGCGCGGTACGGGTAGCCGAGCACGCCCCCGCTCGACACGCCTTCGCCTTCTGGCAGGTCGCCCGTGACCGCCGTGCACGAATATGCGGCCACCGGCCTCCCGCCGCGGGTCACTTGGCCGAGCGGTTCGCAATCCGCTCTCGTGACGGGGGTCGGGAGCGCGCCGGTGCGAACGCGCCTGGCCACATCGTCGACGATCGCCGTCTGGAGGTTCGCCAGGACGGGCGCCTCGCCGCGCGCTTTCGAAGCTCCCCGGTGAGGGCGCTGCTCGGCCTTCAGCGCTCGCGTTCGCTCGCGCAGGTAGCGCGCGTCCTCACGGCGTTCGTCGGCCGCCCGCTCGCGCTTGAGGTCGCTTATCCGGGGAATGAGAATGACGGCCAGAGCCGCCGCACCGGCCACCGCCACACCGAAGATCACCCAGAACCGCCTCCGGCCGTGCGGCGAGAGCTTGGCGAGCAGGAACCCCGGCAGCCCGAGCACGCCCGGCAGCGGCTGGTGGCGGTCGCTGTTTCGTTCAGGCGCACGAGGATCGCCCTCGGAGCTTCGACCGCTGGCGCTCATCCGTCCCGGCACCCCCGGCTAGACCGCCGGCAGCTTCGAGTCGAGCTCGTCCGGATCGAACAGCGCGCACTCGTCCACCGACTCGCACGTGCAGGACCGCGCGGCGCTTAGCCATTCTCGCATCGCCTCAGCACGCCTGACCAAGGCGTCGACCTCCGGAAGCTTTCTCGCGGCAAGCTCGCGTAGTCGGGCGGACACCGGGTCGGTGGCGGACTCCAGGAGCCCGCGGATCTCGTCGAGCGTAAGGCCGGCACGTTGCGATACGTCGATCAGGGTAAGGCGTCGAAGCACCGACGGATCGAAGTTGCGCTGGCCCGCGACCCGCTCGGCCTTGGGCAACAGACCGATCCGCTCGTAGTAGCGGACGGCGCTCGGATTTATCCCGGCCTGAGCCGCTACCTCGCCGATTCGCATGGCCCAATCGGCGTTCGATCCGCGAAGCCAGCTTCAACCACCTGGGTCAGGATAACCCGGCCGCCGATACTCGTCGGTCAGGTCGCCGTCTCCGTGATCGTCGGCGGGCTCTCGTCGAACATCGCCCAAACCACCGATGCGTCGGTCCGTTCGGCTTCAACCTCGAGCCGGATCGCGTCGCCGGCCTCGGTCACCCGCCACTCGGCGAACCCGCAGCACTCGGTCTCCAAGCCGGCAAGCTCGGTCAGCTCGGCGAGGACCCCGGGTCCGGTGCGGTAGCGCAGCTCAACGCCGGCCTCGGTGACGGTCTTGGCGACAAGTGCGAGCTCGGCCAGCCGTAGCCACCGGTCTCGCCGGCTGGTCTGCTCGTTGCCCGTGAGCTTGCACGCCAGCGGTTCGCGCTCTGTGCCGGTCATTGCGGCCCTCCCCTCCATGCTGTCGTCGTATCTCGAGTCATCGTGCAGCCTCAAGTCCGGTTGAAGTCAAGATCGAGCGTGCTGAACCCAAGGGAGGGCCCGCCCCACGCCGGTACGATCCCCCACATGGCAACCCGACAGGTGGGTCCGCAGAACGGGACGCTGGTGGTCAATACCTACCGCGCGGGCATCGCGCAGAAGATCGGCCACGATCTGGTCATCGAGGTCGAGCAGTGGGACGCGACGGTCGATGTCGGTCCGGAGGGCACGATTCAGTCGGTCCGGCTGGACGTCGACCCGAGGTCGCTCCAGGTCCGCGAGGGGCGCAACGGCGTCAAGCCGCTCACGGACAAGGACCTCAAGGACATCCGCACCTCGATCGGCGAGAAGGTCCTGCGCGGTAAGCCGATCGCATTCGCCTCGTCGGGGGTGGTGCCGCGCGACGGGGGCGCGACCATCCGCGGCGAGCTGACGATGGCCGACACGACGCGCCCGGCGGCCTTCGACGTCGACGTGAGCGGTGACCGTCACGTCGCCGGGACGCTCGTGGTGACCCAGAGCGAGTGGGGCATCAAGCCCTACAAGGCGATGATGGGGGCCCTGAAGGTGCGCGACGACGTCGAGATCGTCCTCGACGTGCGCCTGCCGACCGCCTGAGCCCGCCTCAGCGCCTCGGCGCCACGAGCGTGAACCGCACCGTGCGCTTCGCCGGGCGCTTCTTGCCCTGACGCACCGAGATGTCGGCGCGCACGAGCAACTCGCGACTGCGCTTCAGCGTGCTGAGCCCGGTCTTGGAGAGCAGGGCGCGCACCGGCGAGATTGCCGCTGAGGCGATGGTCGCCGAACGCGCGCCGACGGCTGCTCGCCGTCGACCTGTCGTAGACGGACGGATCGACACGGACACCGAGCAGCCACGGCCGCCGGCGCAGGTGGCCAGCGTGTCCGGGAGCGTGAACAGCCCGGCCCGAGACGGACGGACCGGGAGCTCCCAGAGGGCCGGACCCTCCACGAGCGTCGCGGGTGTGGTCTGGATGCGCCACGTGCGCACCGTTCCGACCGGGTCGACGTTGCCCGCGAGGTCCCTCGCCCTCGTCCTGAAGTTGTGCAGTCCCGGCTTGAGCGCGCTGAAGTTGACCGGCGAGGCGCAGGCCGCCCAGGCCGCGCGGTCCAGCCGGCACTCGCGCGCGAGCCCCCGGCCGTTTGGAGCCGACGCGTCCTTTGCGGAGAAGGCGAAGCGGGCCGACGTCGAGCGGGTCACGCGGGCCGGCTTTGCGGTGAATCTCGTGACCGGCGCCGTGGCGTCCACCGTGAAGTCCACCCGCAGCGGGCTGGCGTCGACGTTGGTGGCGGGGTCCACGGCCCGCGCCTCGAGCACGTGGGCTCCGTCCTCGAGCTCGGGTGTGGTGGTGGTCGATTCGCAGGGCAGGAAGTCGCTCGCGCGCACCGAGTTCACGCGGCACTGGTAAGCCACCCCCTCCTCCGTCGAGGAGAGGCTGAAGCTCGGCGTGGTGTCGTTGGTGAGACCCGGCGGCGGAACCGCCGCGAAGGTGTCGGGGAGCGTGAGATCGACCGTGAAGTCGCGCCTCGCCGGTGTCAGGTCGGTCTTGTCTGCCACGTCGGTGGCGCGGACCTCGAGGGTGTGCGGGCCCTCGGTGAGCGGCCGCGTCGTGAACGGCGTCGAGCACGGCACGAAGTCCTGCTCCAAGACCGAGTCGATCCGGCACGAGTAGCCCTTCGCCGGCTCGTTGGCCGAAAAGCGGAAGGCGGGCGTGGTGTCGTTGGTCGGCCCGGCCGGCCCCGCGTCGATGGTCGTCTCGGGGATGAAGTTCTCGAGCGTGAAGGTCCGGAAGTCGGGGCGCGCGTCGATGAGACCGCTGCCGTCGCGCAATCCGCCGTTGTCGACCGAGCGGACGGCCACGCGATGAGGGCCGTCGCTGAGCCCCGGCGTCGTGTAGGGCGAGGCGCACGGCCCGAAGGCCTCGTGGTCCACCTGGCACTGGAAGCTCGTGCCCCCGCGGCTGGCACGGAACGCGGTCGTGACGGTGTTGAAGGCGACAACCGCCTCGCCGTCGATGGCCGTGTCGGGGGGATCCGGGAACGGGCTGGCCTGAACCTGGTTGAGGAAGTCGTCCATGCGTCGCTCGCGCTGGGCGTCCTGAACCGGATCCTCCGCCCCCCTGTCCAGGGGGAGCGCGAGGTACATGCCCGCCACGTTGGTGCGCACCGAGGCATAGGCCGAGAACAACTCGTTGAGGTTGAGCAGCTGCTTGTTGTTGACCGGGGTGACCTCGGCGATCACGCTGATGTTCGGGTTCGCTTCGCGCGCCTGCTCGGCGACCTCTCGCACCAGCCGCTCGAACTCCTCGAGGTCGTATCCGAGGAGCTGGGACTGGATGCCCGTGATGTCGGCGGTGCGCGCCGCCGCCTTGGCAAAGCCCATGCGCAGGTAGGCATCGTTCTTGTCCTCGCGACCGTCCTTGAAGCGGATGCCGAGGTCCGGGCTCGGGAGGTTGATGCAGGTGAAGCGCCGGATGGCGTTCTCGTGGGCGAGGCGGCAGAACTGCTCCATGTAGAAGCTGGGGTTGGCCTGCTCGCGCTCGGGTGTGAGCACCCAGGCCTCGGGGTCGTACAGCACGGCCTTCACCCACGACTTGATGCGGCGCTCCCTCTCCGTGGTCACGCCCAGATCGTGCTGGACGTCGGCGGCGAACTTCGCATAGCTCGCGTACGTCAGGGTGGGCCCGGCCTGGTAGTTCGGGTTCAGGGGCCGAGGGTCCTGGGTGGTGGTCTCGTCGACGGCCTTCGTGAGGGTGAACGAGAAGGGCGTGTTGAAGGCGAAGCCCGCAGCCGCTGCGTCTTTCAGGCGCAGGCGCCTGATGTTCTGCCCCGTGGACACCCAGAACGCGCGCGGCGTGCCCTGCGCCACCGCCGAGTCCCCCGACTCGGCGCCGGAGGTATCGACGGCCCGGACCACCACCTCGTAGGCAGTTCCGTTGTCGATGCCGCCGGTCAGGGCGAAGGTGGTCCCGGTGCCGGCCTCCCGGAACGAGAAGTCCCCGCTTCCCGCCACGCGGTACCCCACCCGGTACCCGGCCAGGTCGTCGACGGCAACGGGATCCCAGGTCACGTGCAGGGTCGAGCCGGCCGGCCCGACCCCTCGGAGGGTCGGTGCCGGCGGCGGGCCGTTGAGATCCAGGATCTGCGCCTGCGCCGTGGTCGCCGGGAGCAGCGCGACCACGAGCAGCACGAAGCTAGCGAGCGCAATGCGCCCAGCGTCCATCCGCTTGCTGCTCGAGATAAGCGTCATAGGCCCCCTGGTCCTGCCCCTGTCCAACAACCGAGCGTAGCGATGGATGCGGTGGCGATCCCCGCTTGTCCTGCTAGAAAGCCCACATGGCCGACTCACCCGTCATTGCTGTCACCGGCGCCAGCACCGGGATCGGAGCCGCCACGGCGCGCGCCGCCGTCGAGGCCGGTTGGCGGGCGGTGCTCGGTGCGCGTTCGGAGAACAAGCTGAGGGCGCTGGCCGAGGAGCTCGGCGGCGACGAGTACGCGCTGGCGGTGCCCTGCGACGTGACCGACTGGGACTCGCAGCGGGCCTTCGTGCGTGCGGCGCTCGATGGCCACGGCCGCCTCGATGCGTTCTTCGCCAACGCGGGATTCGGCGCCAAGCGCGGGTTCCTTGAAGAGAGCGTCGAGCACTGGAGGGCGATGATCGACACCAACGTCCTCGGGGTCGCCCTCTCGATCCGCGCGGTGCTGGGTCACTTTCGCGAGCAGGGGCGCGGTCACATGCTGATCACTAGCTCGGTGGCCGGCCGCCGGCCGCTGCCGGGCTCGCTCTACGCCGCCACCAAGTTCGCCGCCACGGCCATGGGCGAGGGCCTGCGCCAGGAGGTGTCGGACACAGACATCCGGGTCACGCTGATCGAGCCGGGCATGGTCGACACGCCGTTCTTCGAGAACCGCGTCAGCGACGCACTCGAGGCGGACGACATCGCCCGAGCGGTGATGTACGCGGTCTCTCAGCCCCCGCACGTCGACGTGAACGAGATCCTCATCCGGCCCGTGCGCCAGGGAGTCTGACCCCCGCTCTAACTCTCCGCGATGACGGCCTCTCCCGCGACGGCGCTCACTGTTGGGACGGAATCAGGGAGGCGTCTGAGAGGAACCAGTACCAGACATGGAACGCGAAGAGTCCGCCGGGCGGGCCCATCACCCTTCGAGAGCCTCTTAACCCGTTAGCAGAGCACTTCGCGTGGAGCCGGGTGGCAGCCTGCTCGGTGCGTTCTTGGGGTCTGGCAGCGCGCCTAACCTCAAGGCGTGAGCCGTGCCACCTGGCCCCACGCCTATGCACACGTCGACATGGACGCGTTCTACGTGAGCGTCGAGCTGCGCCGCCGCCCCGAGCTGAAGGGCCTGCCGGTCGTGGTCGCCGGCACGGGACCGCGCGCGGTGGTCACGACGGCGAGCTACGAGGCGCGTCGCTTCGGCGTCTTCTCCGCCACGCCGGCCGAGCGCGCTCGGCGCCTGTGCCCCGAGGCCGTCTTCCTCCCGCCCGACTTTCCGCTCTACCGCGAACGCTCTCGCGAGGTGATGGCGGTCCTGCGAGACCATTTCGAGCGGGTCGAGGTCGTCGGCCTCGACGAGGCATACCTCGAGCTCACCGGGCTCGACCGCCCGCGCGCCGCCGCGCGCCGCCTGAAGGCCGCGGTGCTCGCCAAGACCGGGCTCGTCTGCTCGATCGGCATCGGACCGAGCAAGCTCGTGGCCAAGGTGGCTTCAGACGCCGACAAGCCCGACGGCTTCCTCGTGCTCAGCCGCGAGGAGGCCTGCGAGCGCTTCGCGGGGGCCTCCCCCGGCCTGATCCCGGGCATCGGCCCGAAGACCGTCGCACGCCTTGCCACACGGGGGCTGACCACGCTGGCCGCGCTCGCCGCCACACCGGAGGCGACGCTCGCGGCCGACTTTGGTGAAAGGCTTGGCCCGCACCTCGGCCGGCTCGCGCGCTTCGAGGACGAGCGGCTGCTGCAATCGGTGCGGGTGGCCAAGTCCGAGTCGCGGGAGACAACTTTCGACCACGACCTGCGCGGCGTGGACGCCCTCCTCCCCGTGCTCGATCGCCTCTCGACGGAGCTGTGCCAGGCCCTGTGTGCCCAGGGGCGCGCCGGCCGGACGATCGGCATCAAGGTGCGGACCTCCGACTTCGCCACCCACACGCGGGCGCGGACCTTGCCCGAGCCCACGAACGACGTGGCCGCGGTGCGGGCGGTGGCCGCCGACCTGCTCCGGCGCTTCGATCCCGCCCGGCCTGTGCGGCTGGTCGGCGTTCGCGTGGCGGGCACAGATGTGGTGAGCGAGGCGCCCGCGGCGAGCGACCAGCTCGAGTTGTCGCTATAGGGCCGCGCATCTCTTCTTCCGCGGCCACGGTTGACGCGCGATGATCGCCGCTGAGTGGGCGCTGCGGCGCTTGGGTGTCGTGGCGCGACACTCAAGTGACACAGCGACACGAGGTGCGGCGACTCGACATGCGGGTGCACGGGTTCGGACCGGATGTCGATGGACATCGGCCCCCCGGTCCGTACGATCGTCAGGTGCCTCTTTCGCGCCAGGCGGGCCGCTAGCCGTGTGCGGCATTGCCGGACAGCACGGGGCCCCGGATGTGGCAGCGGGCGAGCGCATGCTCGGCCGCCTGGCCCATCGCGGGCCGGATGACACAGGCTCGATCCGGGTAAACGGCACGTGGCTCGGCCACACGCGGCTGTCGATCGTCGACGTCGAGGGTGGCCACCAGCCGCTCTCGGCCCGCTCGGGCGGCCTACACCTCGTCGGCAACGGCGAGGTGTACAACCACGAGGAGATCCGGCGCACGCTGGAGCACGGCTCGATGTCCACGGGCTCGGACAACGAGGTGGCCCTCGAGCTGATCGACGAGCGCGGCCCTGAGGCGCTCGGCGAGCTGCTCGGCATGTTCGCGTTCCTCGTGGCCGGTGAGGACGGACGCTTCATGGCGGCGCGCGACCCGGTCGGCATCAAGCCCCTCTACTGGGCCCGCCGCGACGGGCACATGCGCTTTGCCTCGGAGCTTGCCGCCTTCGACGCCGACTGGCAGGCCGACGTGGAGGTGTTCCCGCCCGGGCACTACTGGACGCCGGAAACGGGCCTCAGGCGCTTCGCTCACGCGGTGCCGCGCGGGGCGCTCGAGCGCTTCGACGGCCCGAGCGAGCCGAGCGCCCCCATTCCCGCCGAGATCCTCGCGCTCGTACGGGATCGCCTCGTGCAGACGGTCGAGCGGCAGATGATGGGCGACGTGCCGGTGGGCGTCTTCCTCTCCGGCGGGCTCGACTCGAGCCTGGTGGCGGCGATCGCCGCCCGCCACGTCGCCCGCGAGGGCAAGCGGCTGCCGACCTTCGCGGTGGGCCTCGCGGGCTCCCCTGATCTCGCGGCGGCACGCGCTGTGGCCGCCGACCTCGGCACCGATCACCACGAGAGCATGTACACCGCCGAGGACGCGCTCGCGGTCCTGCCCGACGTGGTCCGCACGATCGAGTCCTTCGACCCTTCGCTCGTGCGCAGCGCGGTTCCGAACTACATCCTGGCCGAGTTCACCGCCCGTCATGTGAAGGTGGTGCTCACCGGCGAGGGGGCCGACGAGATCTTCGCGGGCTACGAGTACCTCGAGGACTTCACGACCGAGGACGAGCTGCACGCGGAGCTGGTTCGGACGATCGAGGGGCTGCACAACCTCAACCTCCAGCGTGCCGACCGCGTGACGATGGCCCACGGCCTCGAGGCGCGCGTGCCGTTCCTCGAGGTCGACATGATCGAGCTCGGCCTGTCGCTACCCGCCGGCTGGAAGCTCGGCCAACCCGAGAAGCGCCTGCTGCGGGAGGCCTTCCGGGGCTGGCTCCCCGAGGAGTTCCTGTGGCGCAAGAAGGCCCAGTTCGGGGACGGCAGCGGTGCGGCCTCGGTGCTCCAGGGGCGGATGGAGAAGAGCGTCGGCTTCGAGGACTTCGAGCGCGAGCGCGGTGCGGTCGATCCGCCGCTCCGCACGCGTGAGGAGCTCGCCTACTACCGCATCTTCGCCGAGCACCTCGGCGGCGTGAGGCCCGAGCAGACGATCGGGCGCTTCGCGACCGCCTGAGCGCCCGATCAGGCCACGGCGCTGAGTTGAGGCGCGGGTGCCGCCTCGTAGGCGTCCGGCAGGCGCTCGTCGAGGTGCGACAGCGGGTGGCGGGCCCTGGCCCGCATGGCGGCGAGATCCACGTCGGCGAAGGCCGTGCCGGTGCGCACGCCGGTGCGCCGCAGCACCGTGCCCTCGGGATCGACGATCTTGGCGTGCCCGAGGAAGTTCAGGCGGCCGAAGGTGCCCGTCTGATTGGAGGACACCCACACGAGTTGATTCTCGGCGGCGCGCGCCTGGTCGAAGAGGTCGAACTGGCGAAAGCGCCGGGAGCCCCGCTGCAGCGACGCCGGGTCGGCGCGATTGACCGGCCAGGCCGAAAGACAGGCAACTAGCTCCGCCCCGTCGAGGGCGAGCGCTCTCGCCGCCTCGGGGAAGAGCTTGTCGTAGCAGATCATCATGCCCATCCGCCCGACCGGAGTGTCGAAGGCCTCGAAGCGATCTCCCGGCGCGTAGGCATCGCGGTCGCGCACCGGCAGGTGCACCTTGCGGTGGCGGCCGAGGACGCCGTCCCCGCTCACGCACACGGCGCTGTTGAAGGGGCCGCCCGGAGCGTCCTCGCAGTAGCCGGCGCACACCACGGTTGGTCCGGCAAGCTCGATCAGCCTGGCTATCTCCTGCCCGGCGGGGTCGAGCGCCGGCGGAAGGTCCACGGGCCCCTCGGCCGTGCGGTCGTACAGGTAGCCGCCCAGGGTGCACTCGGGCAGGACCACCAGCGCGGCGCCGCAGCGACGGGCGTGGTCGACGATGCCCGCGACGCGCGTGAAGGCGGCATCGATGTCGCGGCCGAACGGGGCGGCCACGGCTGCCACGCGCAGGCTCTTTGCCCTTCCCCCACTCCGAGAACGGTCGTAGCTCATGGGAACAGCTTCGGCCCGAGGGGGTTCGGCGCCTATGGCTGTCTGTCGAGTATTTCCGGCCCGCCGCTCGACATACGGTCCTAAGGGCCTACGCCGACCGCTCCCCCACCTCCACTGGCTCCGGGCATTCGGGGAGCGCCACGTCCGGGGTGCGGGTCACCGCGGCGGCGATCACGGCCAGGTGGACCCCCGGCGCCTGCGGGGTGCTCGAGCCGCCCTGGCCCGCGAGCCGCTCGCGACGGTCGAGCAGGGCCAGCACCGAGCGACACACATCGGCCTGCGGCGCATCCTCTCCCACCTCGCACGCCAGCCGCGCAAGCGCGAGCGGCTCCTCGGCGTTCTCGCCGTGCATCAGGCGGTTGACGGCTATGACCAGAAAGGCCTCTATGCGCTGGAGCAACACGTCGGCCCGGATCCCCTCCGTACCGGGCGCGGGGCCGAGATCGAGCGGCTCGCCACCTTCGACCAGCCGCTCCATCTGGCCGCCCAGCACGCCCGCGACCTGCTCGCCGTCGAGGCCCGCCTGAAGCCCGCATCGCGCCGTCATCACCGCCGCCTCGAGCGCCGTTCCGTAGGGAGCGTCGCTGGCCCACAGGATGCGGCCTGGAGGCACGAGCGCGAACAGGGCGAGGAGGTCGGACACCGACCACCACGCGGTGTCGAAGTAGAGGTTCGGGTGATCGTGTACGCGGCGCCAGATCCAGCTCAGGTCGGAGATCCCGGCGTGGGCCAGGATCAGCCGGACGCCCGGATGGCGCCCGCAGATCGCGAGGGCATCGCGGCCGAGCGCCGGGATCCCGCGTCCGGCGTGCACGAGCACGGGCAACCGCCGCTCGGCGGCCAGCGCGAAGATGCCGTCGGCATGCCGATCGGCCAGGCCGAAGCGCTCGGCGCGCGGGTGAAGCTTGATCCCGCGCGCGCCGGCGGCCAGGCAGCGCTCGGCCTCTGCTACCGGCGCGGCGTGAGGATCGAGGCGGCAGAAGGGCACGAGCCGCCCGGCGGACGCCTCCGCCTCGCGCAGGATGCGGTCGTTCGCGGCGGGGTACCCGTCCGGCTCGTGCATCGGGAAGACCGCGGCGCGGGCCCCCACCTCGGCCAGGAGGGCGATCAGCTCGCCGGAGGAGCTGCGAAAGCCGTCGGGGTCGTTCTTCCCGATGTGGGTGTGCGCGTCGAAGGGGCGCAGGGCAGGGAGATCGGCCTCGAGCCGCTCCCACCACGGCCGCAGCAGATCGTCGACGCTCGCGGCGGGCACTCGCAGGACCCTAAAGTAAGGTCCCTGCCGGAGAAGGCGAACAGCGCCACAGGGCAGACCACAGCTCGGGGAGGAGTTGAACATGGCCGGAGACGCATTGAGCCCGCTCGACACGTCGTTCCTCCACCTGGAGGACGAGTCGACGCACATGCACGTGGCCGGGATCATGATCTTCGAGGGGGATCCACCGCCGCACGAAGAAGTTCTCCGCGGCATCGAGAGCCGCCTCCATCTGGTGCCCCGCTACCGGCAGAAGCTCGCCTTCGTTCCCTTCGGCCAGGGTCGGCCGCGCTGGGTCGACGACCCGCACCTCAACCTCCACTACCACGTGCGCTCCACGGCGCTGCCGTCGCCCGGCAGCGAGGACCAACTTCGTGAGCTCGCCGGACGGGTGTTCTCCCAGCAGCTCGACCGTGACAAGCCGCTGTGGGAGATGTGGCTCGTCGAGGGGCTGGAGGGACCGCGGTTCGCGATTCTCAGCAAGACCCATCACGCCCTGGTGGACGGCGTCTCGGGCGTCGACATCGTGAGCGTGCTGCTCGACTCCGCCCCGGAGCCCGCGGCCCCGGCCGACCCCGGCCGTCGCTGGCTGCCGAGCCCGATGCCCTCGGGGTCGGAGCTGCTCGGATCGGCCCTGGCCGAGCGCGCGACCGCGCCGCGTGAGATCGTCCGGACGCTGTCGAGCGCGATCGGGCGTCCGGTGACCGTCGCCAGCCGGGTTCGGGACGCTCTGGTCGGGCTCGGCGCCATGACCTGGGCCGGCATGCGTCCCGCTCCGCCCTCGCCCTACAACGTGCCGATCGGCTCGCACCGGCGCTTCACCTGGGTCCGCACCGAGCTCGAGGACGTCAAGGCCGTCAAGAACCAGCTTGGCGGAACGGTGAACGACGTGATCCTGGCCACGGTCGCGGGCGCCCTCGGCAAGCATCTCAGGCGACGAGGCATCGACACCGACGGGCTCGAGCTCAAGGCCATGGTTCCCGTGAGCGTGCGCAGCGACCTCGAGGCCGGCACGCTGGGCAACCGCGTGGCGGCCATGATGACCACGCTCCCCGTGCGCTGCGAGGACCCGATCACGCGGCTCGACATCGTGCGCGAGGAGATGCGCCACCTGAAGGATGGCGGACAGGCGGTCGGCGCACAGGTGCTCACCGACCTGAGCGGCTTCGCGCCCTCGACGATCATGAGCCAGGCTGCGCGTCTGTTCGCGCGCCAGCGGATGTTCAACCTCGTGGTCACCAACGTGCCCGGCCCGCAGTGGGCGCTCTACCTGATGGGCCATCAGCTCACCGACGTCTTTCCGATGGTCCCGCTGGCCCGCAACCAGGCCCTCGGCGTGGCGATCATGAGCTACAACGGCCGCCTGAACTTCGGCCTGGTCGGCGACTACGACGAGATGTCGGACCTCGACGACCTGGCCGACGACTTCAAGGAGGCCCTCGAGGACCTGGCCGAGGCGGCCCAGATCAAGTCGCGGCTGAGCGAGCGGCGCGGCGGGCGCGGCGGCACCGGCCGCTTCTCGAGGGAGCGGGGCGGCCGCCGGAAGATGGCGGTCGTAGAGCCCGACATCGACTGAGGCGTTCCTCATCAGATGAGGCTCCGGCGGCATACTGGGCGCCGTGAGCGTCCGCACCGAACCGCTGCGCATTGCCATGGCGCAGATGAACGCCTGCGTCGGCGACATCGCCGGCAACGCCGCCCGCATCGCCGAGCTCATCGAACGGGCGCGCGACGGTGGCGCGGGGGTCGTCGTCTTCCCCGAGCTCGCGCTATCGGGCTATCCGCCGGAGGACTTGCTGCTCAAGACGCACTTCCTCGACGCCGTGGGCGTGGCCCTCGAGGGCCTGGCGGCCCACACGGAGGGGATCGTGGCGCTGGTCGGCTTCCCCGAACGTGGCGACGACGTGTACAACGCCGCGGCGGTACTGGCCGACGGGCGGGTCGCCGCGGTCTACCGCAAGATCCTGCTGCCCAACTACGGGGTCTTCGACGAGCAGCGCTACTTCCAGGCGGGAGCCGAACCCGCGCTGATCGAGGTGGCCGGGGTGAGCCTCGGGCTGACGATCTGCGAGGACATCTGGGAGCCCGGCCCGCCGGCCATCGCCGAGGCTCTGAGCGGCGCCCAGGTGATCGTGAACCTGTCCGCATCCCCCTACCACGCGGGCAAGGGGCTCGAGCGCGAGCGGATGCTCACCCAGCGCGCGCGCGACAACACCTGCGCGGTCGTCTTCTGCAACATGGTCGGCGGCCAGGACGAGCTGGTCTTCGACGGCCACAGCGTGGCGATCGACCAGGACGGGCGCCTGCTCGCCCGCGCGCCGCAGTTCGCCGAGGCACTCACGTTCTGCACGCTCGATCCGGGCGCCGTGGCCGCCCGACGGCTGCAGGACACCCGCCATCGGGCGGCGGTGAGGCGCGCGCGCGACGGATCGGAGGGCGCGTGCCCGCCCGCATGCGTGGTGGCCACGGTGGAGTTACCCGCCGGCAGGGAGCACAGCGAGGTCGGCGGCGAGCGGGCGCCGCTGATGGACCCCGAGGAGGAGGTCTACGCGGCGCTCGTGACCGGGGTTCGCGACTACGCCGACAAGAACGGCTTCGAGCGCGTGGTGCTCGGGCTCTCCGGTGGGATCGACTCGGCGCTCGTGGCCCTCGTCGCGGCGGACGCTCTGGGGGGCGAGCGCGTGACCTGCGTCGTGATGCCGTCGCCCTACTCGTCCGAGGCCACGCAGGCCGACGCGCGGATGATCGCCCTGAACCTCGGCACGGAGCTCGTGGAGTTGCCGATCGCGGAGGCGATGGAGGGCTTCGAGCGGCTGCTCGCCGACACCTTCAGCGGCACGGAGCCCGACCTCACCGAGGAGAACCTGCAGGCGCGCATCCGCGGGAACCTGGTGATGGCCCTGTCGAACAAGTTCGGCTGGCTCGTGCTCACCACCGGCAACAAGTCCGAGCTCTCGGTGGGCTACGCGACCCTGTACGGGGACATGGCGGGCGGGTTCGCCGTGCTCAAGGACGTCTACAAGGGCTGGGTCTACAGGCTCGTGCGGTGGCGGAACGCACGCGACGAGGGGGATCTCGTGCCGCCCTCGGTGCTCGAGCGCCCGCCCTCGGCCGAGCTTCGGCACGAGCAGCGCGACGACGAATCGCTTCCTCCCTACGAGATCCTCGACGCCATTCTCGCCGGCTACGTCGAGGGCGACCTCGACGCCGACCAGCTCGTGCACGACGGGCTACCCACGGAGGAGGTGGCGCGGGTGATCGGGATGGTCGATCGCGCCGAGTACAAGCGCCGCCAGGCACCGCCCGGGATAAGGATCTCGACGAAGGCCTTTGGACGCGATCGGCGCCTGCCGATCACCAATCGCTTCGGGGGTTAGCGGCCCGCTCGGCTCCGCTCGCGGGCCCGGCGCTGCTGTTACGCCTCGGCCCGCTCGGCTCCGCTCGCGTACCCCGGCGCCGCTGTTACCCGCCGGGTCGGGGCCTGACCGCCATGGTCACGCGCGCGAGGGCGCACAGGTGTCCCTCGTCGTCGGTGAAGTCGACCTCCCACACCCACGTCGTGCGACCGCGGTGCCGGCGTCTCGCCTCCGCGTGCACGATCTCTCCCGAAGCCGGGCGCAGAAAGCTCGTGTGGTTGGACAGTCCGACGGCGATCATGCCGTCCTCATGGACGGCGCGCACCGTGGCTTGGGAGGCGAGCGACTCGGCCACGGTCGCGTAGGCGCCGCCGTGGACGAGCCCGAACGGCTGCCGTGCGCGGTCGGTGATCGGCAGCCTTCCCGTCGCGCGCTCGTCGTCGATCTCGAGCACCTCGAGCCCGATCAGCCCGTCCAGGGTCCGTTCGGGGGGGATGGGAAGCGTGGGTGGGTCCGCCATGGGTCCAGGCTACCCTTGCGTCCGCCATGCCGACCCTGGACACCCTTCCCGCCGACCAGCGGGCGATCATCGAGCTGGTCGCTCGCCGTGGGCAGTCCTATGACGATCTCGCGGGGATGCTCGACATGCGGTCATCCCGCGTGCGCGAGCTGGCCCGAGCCGCGCTCGAGGCGCTCAGCCCGGTCACTGCCGACCGGGTCGACGATCAGTGGCGCGGCCAGGTGGCCGACTACATGCTCGGCCAGCAGTCCGGACCCGAGGCCACCGCCACCCGCGGGCACCTCAAGCGGGCCGAGGCTGCGCGCGCGTGGGCGTATTCCCTGCTCGATTCGCTCGACGACTGGTACCCGGAGGAGCGCTATCCCGAGGTGCCCGCACCCGAGGGCGCCCGAGCCCGTACAAGGGGCCGCCCGCGCGAGCGCGAGCAGCCCGAGGCGGCGGTTGCGCCGCCGCTCCCGTCCGCCGCCCCGCCGGCCGCCCCGCCGGCCCCCCTCTCGCCAGCGGCCCAGGCAGAGGTTCGCCGCCGGCGCATCTACGTGGGCGCTGGGCTGGCAGCCCTGCTCGCTGCGATCCTCATCGCCTTCCTGCTGCTCAGGGGCGGCGACGACGACGACGGGGACGAGAAGGCCAAGACGAAGACCGGCACCACCCAGAGTGCCGACGCGCCCCAGGGCGCGACGAAGCTGCTGGCCCAGGCCGCCCTCACCCCCGTGAAAGAGGGTGGGAAGGGGCAGGGCGTGGCCGTCGTGGCGGAGAACCAGGGCCGGCCCCAGCTCGTCGTGCAGGCAGAGCTCGAGCCCACCAAGAAGGACCAGGCCTACGAGACCTGGCTCTACAACAGCCAGGAGGACGCCGTCTCACTCGGAGCGCAGATCCCCGACGCCCAGGGCCGCTACCAGGGCTCGGCGCAGAGGCTGCCCGAGGACTACCAACGCTTCCGCTACGTCGACATCTCGCTCGAGGACACCCCCCGACCGGTCGATCCCGCGCACTCGGGGCGCTCTGTGGTGCGCGGGGAGCTGACGGCGCCGCCCGAGGGCGGGCAGGCGGGCGCCGCCCCGGCCGCCCCCCAGGCACAGCAGCCCTAGCCTCTAGGTGGTACCGGCCGGCCGCTGGTCGGCCGCCGCCGGGAGCAGCTTTCCAGGATTCATGATGCCGGTTGGATCGAGACGTTCCTTTGCCGCACGCAGCACGTCGAGGCCGAGCGGGCCGACCTCGCCGGTCATCCAAGGCGTGTGATCGCGACCGACGGCGTGGTGGTGGGTGATCGTCCCGCCGCCGGCAACGATGGCCTCGCTTGCCGCCGTCTTGGCGGCGCGCCACTGGTCGAGCTCGGCACCGGCTTCCTGCCGCGCCAGGAAGGTGAAGTAGAGCGAGGCCCCACTGGGATAGAGGTGCGATACGTGGCACAGCACGAGCGGTGGCGTGCCCCGCCGCCGCAGCGAGTCGCGCAGCGCAGATCCGACCGCCTCGTGCAGGTTCGACAGGTTGGTCCAGGAGGTCGCCGTCTCTAGCGTCTCTGCCATGACCGCGCGGTCGAGCAGGGCGTCGCGCAGGTAGGGGCCGGCGTAGCGCCCGCGCAGCCACGCGCGACCCGGGCGCTGCCCGAGCGCGAGCCCTCCACCGCGCTTGAGTGCCTCCCTGGTTCGGGAGCGCCGCCGCGCGACCTCCTCGGCGCTGCCCTCGTGCCCGATGATCGCTATGCAGCCTCCCTCGTGGCCTCGCGCGCGCAGGTAGGCGCGGCCGGCGCGCTCGCCGGCCGATCCCGTGGAGGCCATCGCCATCGACAGCCGCGTCTCCTCCTCGTCGGAGAGTCGCGCGACGTCCGGGGAGGCCTCTGACTGCTCCATCGCCCTGAAGGCCTCCGCCCCCTTCTCGAAGGAGCGGAACGACCAGCCCTCGTAGTGGCGCTCGGCGGGTGCGGGGCGAACCGCGAGAGTGGCCTCGGTGATAACCCCGAGCACCCCCTCCGAGCCCACCACCAACTCGCGCAGGGCGGGCCCCGCGGCGGAGGCCGGAAAGGGCTTGACGATGATCTCGCCGGCGGGCGTTGCGCAGCGCAGGCCGAGTACCAGCTCGTCGATGCGGCCGTATCCCGTCGAGGCCTGCCCTGCGGAGCGGGTGGCCACGAACCCGCCGATCGTCGCGTACTCCCACGACTGCGGGAAGTGCCCGAGCGTGAGCCCCTGTGCCGCCAGCCAGGCCTCGGCGCGTGGCCCGGTGAGGCCCGGGCCGAGGGTCGCCGTGAGCGAGCGGTGATCAGCGGCCACCAGCCGGTCCATGCGCCCGGTGTCCAGCGAGATCGCCCCCGCAAAGCCGTCGTGAACGGGATCCACGCCGCCCACCACGCTCGTGCCCCCGCCGAAGGGCACGACCGCCACGCCCTCGTCGGCGCACGCGGCGAGCACGCGAGCGACCTCCTCGTGGGAGGCCGGATAGACGGCGGCGTCGGGGGCGTCGAGCGCTTCGCCCGTCCTCAGCCGCACGAGGTCGGGGTAGCTCTTGCCCGCCGCATGGAGAACGCGCTCAAGGCGGTCCGTGCGAACGCCGTCGCTGCCCACCGCCTCAGCCAGGCGGGACCGGAGCCGGTCGCTCAGCCGTGCCGCCGGGAGGCGTACGTCCTCGAGGGCCACCGGCCGCCGGTCCGGCCCGTCGGCCCATCCGAGCTCCTCCCGCAGCAGGGCCGCGGCCGCCTCGGGGAGGGCGGCGCCGTGGGCGTCGTCCCCCCACCCCCACCAGCGCATTCGCCGCAGCGGGTCGTCGGTCACGGGCGGCGCTCGGCTATCTCGGCGAGCCCGTCGAGGGCCTCGCCCAACTGCCGGCGCGCGGCGCGGCGCACCATGAGGGCTCCGAAGCGGGCGGTGCCACGCAGACGCTGGGTCTGGGCCACCTCGACCCGCGTCGCCCCGTCACCCGCCGGCTCGAGCACGAACTCCGTGACCGCCTCGCTGAGTATGCGCTCGAAGGGGGACTCGTCGACCTCCTGGCGCCACACGAGCGTGTGCGGCCGCTGCGCGCGGACGCGCGTGTAGTCGGCGCGGACCGGCCGCCCGCGAGGCGTGGTCAGCACCTTGGTCCAGGCGGCGGCCGACGCGTCCTCCACCCGCTGAACCTGGGGCCACCAGCGCGGCAGGTGATGCGGATCGGATATCAGGTCCCAGAGCGCCTCGGGGTGGGCGTCGATCGTGCGCGCGCGGCGGATGCGCGGCACCTCTAGAGCTCCATCAGGCTGAAGACGTCGCGGACGAAGTCCGTCAGGTCCATGGCCGAGGCGGTCAGTGCGCGATCCGGCGGAGGTCCCGCACGAGCAGCAGGTGCTTCAGGTGGGCGGCGATGCTGGCCAGGTTCTCGAGAGCCTCGACGGCCTCCTTGCGGCGCTCGGGGTTACGGGAGCGCAGAGCAGGCGCGAGTATCTGCTCGAGCAGCGCGGCCTCACGGTCGGCCGAGGTGCGAAAGACGCGCAGGTTGCGACCCCCCACTCCGAAGCGGGCCAGCTCGCACACGGCGCGCACGATCTCGCGCTCCGTCTCGTCGTAGAAGACCTCGCCGTCGCGCCGCTCGCCGTGGATCACTCCGTAGTCCTCGAGCTCCTTGATGAGCCCTGGCTCGGCGCCCGTCTCCTCCACCACGTCGGCGGAGCTGAAATGAGAGCCCTGGCTCTTGGCGGACACGCTCGGGCGGCGGCGCGAGCGCACCTCGGCCGCCCCCGCGGCGGCGGCATTGGCGCTGGTTGTGCCCGTCACGGAATCGCCGCGACCGGATGCGAGCTCCTGGCGGATCACCCTGAGCGGCAGGAACTCATCGCGCTGCAGGCGCAGGATCGTGCGCAGTCGGCCGACGTCGCCCGGCGAGTAGAGGCGGTACCCCCCCTGGGTGCGCCGAGGCGAGAGCAGCTTCTGGTCCTCGAGATAGCGGATCTTCGAGATCGAGATGTCGGGGAACTCCCGCTCGAGCTGCTTGCAGACGGTGCCGATCGTCAGGGCCTTGTGCGCCGCGACCCCCTCCGCCGGTGCGGGCGGCGGCCCCGCGGCGGGGTCAGGCGCGGAGCCCGGCACCCGGGTGTCGACCTCGATGCTCATCGCTCGAGGTAGGAGAGCTTGTACTTGCCGACCTGCAGCTCGTCGCCGTCGGTGAGCTTGTGCGACTCGATTCGATTGCGGTTCACGTAGGTTCCGTTCAGCGACCCCAGATCGTCGATGTAGAGCCCGTCGCGCCGGCGTACGAGCAGCGCGTGGTTCCGCGACACCGTCACGTCGTCGAGGAAGACCTCGGCCTCGGGGCTGCGGCCGATCGTCATCCGCTCGCCGCTCACGTTGAAGCCCTCGCCGGCGCGGCCACCACCCGCTCGGATCACCAGCGCGCCGCCCTCGGCGCCCACCCGCTGTGGGTCCGTCGGCTTGAGCTGTCCGGTGTCGCCGAGCTGGAAGGCGACGGTGGTGTCGCGCGACATCACCGTCTGCTCCGCGAGGAAGGCGCCGCACTTCTGGCAGTAGTTGGCGCCCTCGCTGTTTACGTGTCCGCACTCGGGACAGTGCATGGCGTGGTGGCTACCGGCCCTCGTCGTCCGCCGGGGCGCTCTTGCCGGAGAGGATGTCGGTGAGCTGCTGCACGTCGGCGCCGGTGATCACGGGCTCGCCCTGCTCGTGCTTGTGGCGCAGACGGTTCACGAGCTCCGCCCTGAGGATGTCGATCTTGCCGTGCAGGATGCGCCGCTGGTAGGAGAGGTCCTGCTCCTCCTCGGACAGCTGCTGGATGAGTTCCTTGAGCTCCTGATCGGAGAGCGCTCCAAGGTCGGGAAAGGTGTCCATTGACTCCATTGGGGGGCCCTCCAGGAGGTCGGGTTGGCTGCCGCTGGGCGAGTATAGTCGGGCTCAAGCGGAGGTTGAGGGTCTGGGTGCAAGCTGTCGTCGCGCGTCCCGTGCGTAGATCGCCGTCGCGCCGAGCGTCATCGCCAGTCCCAGGTACAGGAGGGCGTCGGCGACCCAGGTCACAGACACCATGGCCAGGAAGATCGACGACATCGTCGGGAACACCGCCAGGCGGCCGAGCATGTTCACGTTGAGATCGAGCCCCCGGCGCAGTCCGATCTGGGTGAGCACGAGCATCCCCAGCTCGCGCGCCGCGAGCACGGCGAGGGCGGGGCGCGGCAGCAGCTCGAAGTGCCACGCCACGATCACGCCCGAGACCACGAGCATCCGGTCGGTGAGCGGGTCGAGCAGCGCACCCAGGCGGCTGTACTGGCCGGTCAGGCGGGCCGCGATGCCGTCGAGGTAGTCCGACCAGGCGATCACCGTGTAGACGATCGTCGCCGAGGCCACGCGCCCGTCGCCCGAGCCGAGGGCCAGAATCAGGAAGACGGGGATGAGCGCCAACCGGACGAAGCCGATCGCGTTCGGGATCGTCCACGGACGCAGCGGCTGACCCTTGACCGTCTGCGGCGGCGGCCCGCCGGAGCGGTCGATGCCGACCAGGCGGCGCTTGGTCAGGGAAGCTCGCGCCACAGCTCCAGGGCGGCGTCGCTTGCAGACTGGATCGGCAGCGAGGAGCGCGCTCCGCCCCGCCTGACCTGAGCCTCCACCTCACCCGCCTCCACGCCCCGCTTGCCGACCGTGAGGCGCAGCGGACAGCCGAGCAGGTCGGCGTCGGCGAACTTCTCACCCGGACGCAGTTCGCGGTCGTCGTACAGCACCTCGGCGCCCCCTTCCGTCAGGCTCTCGTAGAGCCGATCCGCGACCTCGCGAGCCGGCTCGCCCTCCCCCCCGAGCGCCACGAGGTGGATGTCGAACGGCGAGATCGCGCGCGGCCAGGAGATGCCCTGGTCGTCGGCGTACTGCTCGACCGCGGCGGCGAGGATACGCGCCGGTCCGATGCCGTACGAGCCCATCCAGATGAGCTGCTCCTCGCCGGACTCGTCGAGATAGGTGGCGCCGAGCGGCTCGGTGTAGCGCGTGCCGAGCTTGAAGATGTGACTCAGCTCGATGGCGCGCTCGATCCGGATCTCGCCGCCCGCCGGGCAGGTGTCGCTGGCCTCGACCGAGCGGAGGTCGAGCCACTCGGGCTCGAAGTCGCGGCCCGGCTCGACGCCGCGCAGGTGCTCGTCGGGGCGGTTGGCGCCCGCCACCAGCCCGCGGAGGCCCCGCAGCGCTTCGTCGGCCACCACCGGCACCCGCGACCCCACCGGGCCGATGAAGCCCGGCGGGGCGCCGAACAGCTCCGTGATCTCCTCCTCCCGGGCGAGCCGCGCGTCGGCGCCGAGGGCGTTGCGCAGCTTGATCTCGTTCAGGTGGTGGTCGCCGCGCAGCACCGCGAGCAGGGGCCCGCGCGTCTCGCTCACCACGGGCATGGCCTTGATCAGGGCACCGGTGGGCACGTCCAGCATCTCCGCCACCGCGCCGATCGTCCGGGCGCCCGGGGTGGCCTCCGGCTCGGGCGCGTCGAGCGGCGCCGGCAGGCCGTCGACCGCACGCGGCATCGCGCTCGCCACCTCGACGTTCGCGGCGTAGCCCGCGTCCGAGAGCGCCACCTCGTTCTCCCCGGCGGCGCACGGAGCCATGTACTCGTGGCCCCCCAGGCCACCCATCATTCCCACGTCCGCCTCGACCCGGTACCACTCGAGCCCGCAGCGGTCGAAGATGCGGTCGTAGGCGCCGACGTGCAGCTCGTAGCCGCGCTCGAGGCCGTCGGCGTCGCGATCGAAGGTGTAGGAGTCCTTCATCACGAACTCGCGCGTGCGCAGGAGGCCGGCCCGCGGGCGCGGCTCGTCGCGCTCCTTGGTCTGGAAGTGGTACAGGATGAGCGGCAGGTCGCGGTAGGAGCGCACCTCGCGGGCGACGTGCCACGTGAGCGGCTCCTCGTGGGTCATGCCCAGTACGAGCTCGGCGCCCTTGCGGTCCTGAAGCTTGAAGAGCTCGTCGATGTCGTAGCGGCCGGTGGTGCGCCACAGCTCGGCGGGCTGGAGCACCGGCATCAGCATCTCGAGGCCGCCGATGGCGTCGATCTCCTCGCGGATCACCTGCTCGACCTTGCGGTGCACGCGCCAGCCGGCCGGGAGGAAGGTCCACATCCCGGTGCCGAGCTGGCGAACGAGCCCGGCCCTTACAAGCAGCTTGTGGGACACGGCCTCGGCATCGGCGGGCGCCTCCTTGACCGTGGGCAGGAAGTAGGAGCTCAGCCGGGTCACGGGGCGAGCGAGTCTATGGCGGACTCAGGGCAGCCGGGCCGGAACCGGTTCGATGCCGGGCCCCCGGCCGACCACCGAGACCGTACGCCTGTACGACTCGCGTAGCTCCGCCGCCGATCCCTCACCGCGCTCGAGCGCCTCGCCCACGGGCAGGACCGTGTAGTCGGGATTGCGCACGTACACGGGCACATAGCGCACCCGTTCGACCGACGCCTTCCCGCGCACGACCACCAGGTCGAGCAGGGCCAGGAAGCCGTCCTGCGACGCAGCGGGGCAGCACGCGGCGGTCTGGGCCGAGATCAGGTTGCCCTCTCCGAATACGACGATCTTGCCCTCGACCCGCTGGATCGGCTGGGCGGCGTGGATGTGCTGGCCGACGATCGCGGTGATGTCGGGCGAGCGGGCGAGCGTGCGCGCCAGGCGCAGCTGCGCTTCGCTCGGCTCCTGCTGGAACTCCTCGCCCCAGTGCAGGTTCACGATCACCACCCGCGCGCCGGCCTCACGGGCGCGGCGGGCGTCGGCGAGAATCCTCGGCGCCTCGGCCAGGTTCACCGACCACGGGTTGGGCACCGGTATGCCGTTGGTCATCTCCGTGTAGCCGAGCAGGCCCACCTTCATCCCCTTGACGTCCACGATGGTCGGGCGGGCCGCCTCCGCTTCCGAGCGCGCCGAGCCATAGTGCCGCACGCCCGCGCGGTCGAGCGCGCCGAGCGTCTCGCCTATCCCCTCCGCGCCCTTGTCGAGCGTGTGGTTCGAGGCCGTCGAGCACGCGTCCCATCCGACGGCCTTGATCGACTTCGCCAGATCCGGGGGCGTGTTGAAGACCGGATAGCCGGCGGGCGGTGCGGAGGTCATCGGGGTCTCGACATGGCAGAGGGCGAGGTCGGCTCGCTCGACCCACGGCTGGATCTCGCGCAGCATGGGCTGGAAGTCGTACCGCCGCCCGCCGCCCAGCGCCAGCGCGCGCGTGTAGATCTGCGAGTGGATGAGCAGGTCGCCGTTGGCCTCGACCGTGAGGTGCACGGGACGGTTGCGGCGCTCCTCGACGGCGTCCGCGACAGCTCGCTCGAGGACGTTTGGCCCGCCGCTTGTCAGCGCAGCGAAGGTTGCCAGCAGCGCTGCGCCGAGCACGCCCAGCGCCGTGAGCCGCCGCCGCCGTACCTCGCGCCGGCGGCGCTCGCGCCTGGCCAGGCGTTGGTCGGCTGTCACTGTGGACGTCCCTCTGTCACGTCGCACTTCGCAGGGCTACCACCCCTGCGGTCGTCACCTCAGGTCGACCACAGCGACCTGGCCGGTAAGCGCGATGATCTCGGGATCTCCCGTCCAGAGGGGCAACCGCCGCTTCTGTGCCGTGGCCACGGCGAAGGCGCCGGCGTAGGAGATCCAGTTGTGGACCTTCAGGCGGGCCGCCGCCACGGTGAGCGGCCAGTCGGGTTCATCGACCGTCACGCGGCGGGAAAGCCAATCCACCGCCCTCAGTGCCGGCGCATCGCCTCGACGGCGCATCTCGGTGTACAGCGCCTCGCCCAGGTTGACGCTCGAGGCGACGGCGTCGCCCCCGATGACCACCTTCTCCACCCGCTCCGCCGCCGCCTCATCTCTCATGAACGCGACGAGCGCCCAGGCGTCGAGCACTGCGCTCAGCCGGCCCACCGCCTGAGCTTCTCCTCTTCCCACTCGACTTCGCGGCGGTGCTCGGCCTCGAAGTCGGCCATACCGCCGGGCGTGTTCGCGAAGATACCCCTGATGCTCTTCGGCTCGTCCTGGGCCGACCGGATCCTCACCTCGCCCTCGCCCTGCTCGACGAAGACCTGATCCCCCGGACGAATGCCCAGTTCATCGCGGATCGCCTTGGGCAGCACGACCTGGCCCTTCGGCCCGACCTTGTAGGTCATACCGGCGAGTATGACCGCGTTCGGGGGCTCAGGCGCGCGTAAAGCGCCGGCCGGCCGTGGGAGAGACCTCCTCGGCGAGCTTCAGCTTCTTGACCCGGGCGGCCGGATCGTCCGAGGCGCCATCGGCGGACGCCAGCAGCGCGTCGGTGACCGCATTGGCCTCGTCGCCGTCCTCGGCCTTGGCCGCCGCGGCCTCCATCGCCGCCATGCGCTCTGGCGTCAGCTCGTCGGCGTTCTCGTCCTCGATCCGCTTCAGCCACTCGGCGCCCTCGGCCGCCTTCGAGGCGTCGACCTCGGTGCGTCCGACCAGGAGTGACTTGTCGATCTCGGCGAACAGCTCGTCCACCAGACGCTCCGTCGCGACCTTGCGCAGCGGCTTGCCCTGGGAGAAGATGAGCCCCTCGTTCTTGGCGCCCGTGATGCCGAAGTCGGCGTGCGAGGCCTCGCCGATGCCGTTCACGGCGCAGCCGAGCACCGCGACCTCGATAGGCTCGGAGTAGGACTCGAGCCGCTGTTCGATCTCGGCCACCACGGTGTCCATGTCGAACTGCAGGCGCCCGCAGGTCGGGCAGGCGATCAGCACCGGGCCGCGCTCGCGCAGCTTCAGCGCCTTGAGGATCTCCCACGCGACCTTGACCTCCTCCTCGGCGTGGAAGGTGGAGAGCGAGATGCGCACGGTGTCCCCCACCCCGTCGGCCAGCAGCGTGCCGAGGCCGACGGCGGACTTGAGCGAGCCGGTCCACTTGGTGCCCGCCTCCGTGATGCCCAAGTGCAGCGGGTAGTCGATGCGCTCCGAGAGCAGGCGGTTGGACGCGATGGTGTTGGGCACGCTCGTCGACTTGATCGACACCTTGAAGTCCTCGAAGTCCAGGCTCTCCATGAGCGCCACGAACTCGGTGGCGGCCGTGACCAACGCCTCGACCGGGTTGTCGATCTCGAGCTCGTGCAGGTGCTTGGGGAGCGATCCGGAGTTCACGCCGATGCGCAGTGGCACGCGTGCGGCCTTGGCGCGGGCGGCCACCTCGGCCACCTTTTCGGGGCCGCCGATGTTGCCCGGGTTCAGGCGCACGCAGTGGGCGCCCGCGTCGATCGACTTGAGGGCGAGCGTGTGGTTGAAGTGGATGTCGGCGATCACCGGGATCGGCGACTCGACCACGATCCGCTTGAGGGCCTCGACGTCCCGGTCGCGCGGAATGGCCACGCGCACGACGTCGCCGCCGGCGTCGGCGATCGCGCGGATCTGCTTCATGGTGGCGTCGTAGTCGGCGGTCTCCGTCTTGGTCATCGACTGGACGACCACCGGTGCGCCCCCGCCGATGGGCACCCCGCCCACCCAGATCTGCCTGCGCGACGCCATATTCAGAGCGTAGCGACGGTCGGTGGACGCTTTCGCGCTGCGAGTCGCCCGGCGCAAGTGCCCGGGGCACTAGAGTCAATCCGTGCCCTCACGCGAGGACTTCGAGGATCTGGCCCGGCGGGCGTCGTCTGGGCGCTCCAGCCCGTCGCTCGGCTCGAGCAGCCCGGGTCGCGGCGCCGTACTCGGCGGAGTCGGGCTCGTGGCTCTCGCCCTCGCGCTCTTCATCGCGGCCATCGGGATCATCAGCGGCTTCGCGAGGACCGGTCCCAACGAGGCCGCGGTGGTCTACAACGGCGGGCCACTCGACAAGAAGACCCAGCGCCAGACGATCGAGCCGGCCTCGGGCCTCACCTGGACGGGCTGGCTGTCCCAGGATCCACGCTTCTACCCCACGTCGGGCTCGCCGCGCCGCTACATCCTCACCGCCGACCCGAGTCGTGGCGAGCGCGCGGGAGTTGACGTGGTGCGCGTGCCTACCTCCGACGGCGTCGACGTCGGGCTGGAGGCCAAGATCAGCTTCACCACCACCTTCACGGGAGCCGAGAACGACGAGGCGCTGCGCGAGTTCGACGCGCGCTTCGGCAACCGGACCTACCCGGTGCCGGGTGGCGCCGGCCAGCGCCTGCACCCGTGGGAGGGCGACGAGGGCTTTGCCGCCTTCCTCGACACGGAGTTCCGGCCGGTGCTCGACAACGCGCTCAGGGAGTCCGTCGGGGAGTCGCGCTGCGAGGAGCTCGTGTCCTCGTGTGCGCTCGTGAGCGGCGGGCGCCAGCAGACCGCCGCGGCGGGGCCGGGCGGGGCCGCGGTCGGCCAGGGCAATAGCGCGAACCTGCTGGAGGTCCAGACGGCCATCGCCGAGGCGCTCGCCACCGACCTCAACCAGAACCTCGGCGGCAAGTACCTCGACAACGTGCAGGTGGTGGTGTCCGGAGTCCGGCTGCCGGACTCGGTGCAGACCGCCGTCAACGACGCCCAGGCCCAGTTCGCCGAGGTCAACAAGACACGCGCCGACCTCGAGAAGGCGCGCATCCGCAAGCAGGTGAACGACACGCTCGGCGCGTCGTACAGGAACTGCCCCGCCTGCGCCCAGCAGGACGCGCTCAAGGCGATCCCCAAGAACGTGAACGCGATCAGCCTCGGCGGCGGAGGGAGCATCGCGCTGGGCGGGAGGTAGCCGGGTGTGAGCCGCGGAGTGGTCCTCGGCATCCTCATGCTGGTGGTGCTGGTCAGCCTGCTGGCCTTTCTCGCCTACACGCGGGCGATGGAGCGCAGACGCATGCGCCGCGCCCGCTGGGAGGTCGAGACGCATGCCTTGCCGGACGGCGGCCACCGGGTCGCGCTGCACTGCGAGGGCGAGCCACCGCAGGAGGTCAGGCGATTGCCGCCGGGGTTGGAGTCGGACGAACTGGGCGACCGGCTCGCGGAGGCGATGTCGGAGGCGGAGGCGCGGGCAGCGACGCTGAACGCGGCGCGGCCGAGGGGGTAGTGGCTCAAGCCCGCACGCGGCCAGAATTGCGCCGATGACCACTGAACCCCATGCTGAGACTCGCGCTATAGCCGGTGTCATCGATGTCGTTCAGCCAGTGCAGAGTGGCTGAGAGGCTGCCGCCGCCCGCGCCCCGCTGCCGGGCCCTTGCTGCGGACTCCGGATCGTTGCCGCTGCTCTTGCGCATCCAGAACCGTCCGCTACCGGACCACGAAAGGCTTCCGCGCGCTCGACTCGTTCGAGTCCATCCTGCGGCTCGTCTGAGTCTCCGCCTGCGCATGACCAGCGGCCCCCGTCGCGCGCTGACTGTGATCAACGCCGGACCGATTCGTATCTTCCGCATGAGAGCCCCCGCCACCGCCCTCCTCGTGAGCGTCGTCGGGTTTCTGGGCTGCGGTGAAGAGGTGCGTGGACAGGTTCACGACCCGGAGCGCGTGGCGCGCTGTATCAGCGCCCGCTCCGGCACCCTCCTGAGTGATCCACTGGCCGGGCGCTCGGACGTTCGCCTGAGCCCAGCGCTTCGGGAGCGCGCAGCCGGCGAGCCCCGTGTCGGCGTCAGGCGCGACGCGGTGAGGTCTCTACCGGAGCCAGGACCCGCGCGCCACCAGCGCCACGGGCCCCGGCAACACGGAGGCCGCGACGCTAAGAGTCGTACAGCCCGGCTATCTCCTCCGCGTACTTCTCCCCGATCGGCTTGCGCTTCAGCTTCATCGTCGGCGTCAGCTCGTCTCCCCCCGGCTCCCAGTCCTCCGGCAGGATCTTGAACTTCTTGATCTGCTCGACCCGCGCGAGCTGCTCGTTGGCCTGGTCGATCCCCTTCTGGACCTCGGCCACGATCTGCTCGTTGCCGGCGAGCGCCCCGGGCGACGGGTCGGACAGCCCCAGCTTCTTCGCGTACATCGGCGCCGCGTCTGGATCGAGCACGATCAGCGCCGTGTTGTAGGGCTTGGCGTCGCCGATCGCCACCGCCTGGCCGATCAGCGGGCTCGAGCTCTTCACGCGCGCCTCGATGTTTGCGGGCGACATGTTCTTGCCCGCCGCGCTGATGATCAGCTCCTTCTTGCGGTCGACGATCTTCAGGTAGCCGTCCTCGTCGAACTCGCCGATGTCGCCGGTGTGCAGCCAGCCGTCGTCGTCGATCGTCTCGCGGGTCTTGTCGGGCTGGTTGCGGTAGCCCTTCATCACCATCTCGCCCTTCACGAGCACCTCGCCGTCCTCGGCGAGCTCGATCGTGAGGCCGGGTGCAGGCAGGCCCACCGTGCCGATCTTCACCGCCCCGGGCGGGTTCATCGTGGACATGCCGGTGGTCTCCGACATGCCCCACACCTCGGCGATCGGCACCCCGATCGCGTGGAAGAACTTCAGCACCTCGGCCGGGGTCGGCGCCGCTCCCACGAGCACCATCTCGACCTTGTCGAAGCCGAGCTTCTCGCGCATCTTCGAGAGCACCATCGCGTCGGCCTTGGCGTGCTCCTCGGCGAGCTCCGGCGGCACCTCCTCACCGGCCTGCTCGGCCTCGACCTTGCGCATCGCGACACCGAGCGCCCACTGGGTGGCCTGCTTCTTCTGCTCGTCCTCCTCCGCGGCCATGCCGGCCTCGAGCGCCGACTTCAGCTTCTCCCAGATGCGCGGCACCGCGAAGAAGAACGTGGGCCGCACTTCGGGCAGGTAGCCGATCACCGCGCGTGCGTCCGGACAGCAGGTGACGGTGCCCCCGAAGCTGACCGGCAGGTAGTGGCTGCACCCGCGCTCGGCGATGTGCGCCATCGGCAGATAGGACACGACACGGCCGGCCTCTGGCAGGGCCGTCGGCGCCATCTCGTAGAAGGCCCGCTGCAGCGACATCAGGTTGTGGTGGGTGATCTGAACGCCCTTGGGCGGCCCCGTGGTGCCCGAGGTGTAGATCAGCGTGAGGATGTCGTCGGGCTCCACGGCCTTCCAGCTCGCCTCGAAGTCGAAGCCGTCCTCGGTGCGGGACTGGACGTCCTCCATGGTGAGGATGTCCCCCGTGCCGTCGCCGTCCACGACGATCACGTGCTCGATGCCGGTGGCCGTCTGGCGCACCTTCTGGATCGTGTCGAGGTAGGCCGTCTCGGTCACGACGATGCGCACGGCGGCGTCGCCCGCCAGGTACTCGATCTGCTCCGGCGAGTAGGTGTTGTAGATCGAGAACGGGGTCGCGCCCAGGTGCATGGCGGCGGAGTCGAAGATGTGGAACTCGGGCCGGTTGTTCAGCATCAGGGCGATGGTGTCGCCGCCCCCGAGGCCGAGCGCCGCCAGGCCCCCTGCGGTCTTCTCGATGGCGTCGGCGTACTCCGACCAGGTGATGCTGTAGGCCCCGCCCTGGGTCCTGAGCGCCTCGCGGTCAGGGTTGTCGGCGGCGGTGCGCTGCAGCGCGGCGCACACGGTCTCCTCGTTCAGCGCTGGGAACTGCGTCGCCTCGCGAGCGTTCGCGGTGGTGGCCTCCATGGTGGTTCTCCTCCCCGTCGTTACCGGCTCACATCCTCCGGGCGGGACTATGCCACTCCGGGGCGCCGGGCGCTACCTCGTACTGAAGCCCTCGCCGCTCGTCAGCCGGTCGATGTCGTTGGTGAACCCGATGATGAACAGGACCATCACCAGCGCAAAGCCGATCACCCCCGAGCGCTCCATCACGCTGAACGGCACCGGCCGGCGGCGCACCTTCTCGACGATGGCCCAGAAGATGTGGCCGCCGTCGAGGGGCAGGAACGGGAAGAGGTTGATCAGGCCGAGGGAGAGCGAGATGATCGCGAGGATTCCCACCACGCTCGCGAGGTCCTCGATGATCGTCTGCCGGGTGACCTCGTAGGAGCCCACCACGCCGCTGATCTCCTTGCGCTGCTCGGCGTTGAAGAGGCGCGCGGGGAGCTTGAGGGTCTCCTTGGTGATGAACCAATAGCGCTCCACGGCCACGTCGGCCGCTTCGCCCACGGGGTAGGGGGTCCGCTCTCCGGCCGCGTAGGTGAAGCCGAGGAGCGGGCGCTCGGCGGCGGCGTTGTACTCGGGAGTTATCCAGAGCTGCAGGGGGCGACCATCACGGTCGATCCGTACCGCCGCGGGAGTGGTCGCCTTGCAGCCGTCGACTTGCGGTCCGGCGCAGCGGTGGCGGCCGATCGCATCGCGGAGCGTCTGCTGGTCACCGCGCACCCCGTCGACCTCGACCAGGCGGTCCCCGGGACGCAGCCTCTCCGCAGCCGGCGTGCCCGGCTGCGGCTGCCCGACGCGATCGGTCAGCTCCCGCGGCCCGATCGCCCAGAAGAACACGAACAGGAGCAGCAGCGCCAGCAGCAGGTTCACCGCCGGGCCCGCGGCGATCACCACGATCCGCTTCCACACCGGCTGCGCCGTGTAGGCGCGCGTGCGCACCTCGTCGGGCAGGTCCTCCGACGGGCTCATGCCGCTGATTTTCACGTAGCCGCCGAGCGGGATCGATCCGACCGCGTACTCGGTCTCGCCGTACTTCTTTCGCAGAAGCAGCGGCGGGAAGAAGAGCGAGAAGCGCTCGACACGCATGCCCACGGCCTTGGCGGCGGCGAAGTGCCCGAGCTCGTGGAGGACGATCAGCAGCGAGAAGCCGATGAAGGCCAGCAGCCAGCTCATGCCACGGCCCCGTGCGGCAGGAGTCCGCGAGCGGCCTCTCGCGCCCCGGCGTCGGAGCGGAAGAGGTCGGAGAAGTGGCGCACGGGCCCTGGGGGCAGCGCATCGAGCGTGCGTTCGACGGTCTCGGCGATGCCCGTGAACGAGAGCTGGCCGGCGAGGAAGGCCTCGACCGCCACCTCGTTGGCGGCGTTCAGCACGCAGGGCGCCGTGCCGCCGGCCATGGCCGCCTCGCGGGCCAGGCGCAGGCATGCGAAGGTGCCTGTGTCTGGGGGCCGGAAGGTCAGCTCGCCGACCTTCGCGAGGTCAAGCTCCGGTACCGGGACGTCGGCCCGTTCGGGATGGTGGAGGGCGTAGGAGATCGGCACTCGCATGTCGGGATAGCCCAGGTGCGCAAGCGAGGCGCCGTCGTTCAGGTGCACGAGCGCATGCACGATCGACTGCGGGTGCACCAGGACGTCGATCTGCTCGTAGGCCACGCCGAACAGGTGGTGGGCCTCGATCACCTCGAGCCCCTTGTTCATCAGGGTCGCGGAGTCGATCGTGTTCTTGCCGCCCATCTGCCACGTCGGATGGGCGAGGGCCTGTTCGACGGTCACCTCCTCGAGCTCAGCGGACGTGCGGCCGAGGAACGGCCCGCCCGAGGCCGTCACGACCAGGCGATCGATCGTGCCGGGGCGCCGCTCGGCGGCCACCAGCTGGTACAGGGCGGAATGCTCCGAGTCGACCGGGATGACCTGCGCGCCGGTGGCCTCGGCCAGGGCCATCACGAGCTCCCCGCCCACCACGAGGCTCTCCTTGTTGGCAAGCGCCACGTCGATGCCCTCGCCGAGCGCGGCCACCGTCGGCCCGAGGCCGGCCGCCCCGACCAGCGCGTTCAGCACGAGGTCGCACTCGGTCTCGGTGATCAGCCGCACCAGTCCCTCGGTGCCCGTGAGAACCTCCCCCCCGGTCCAGGCCTCCGAGGCCTGGGCGGCGGCGTGCTCGTCGGCCAGCGCGACGCGGCTTACGCTGAACCGATTGGCCTGCTCGACGAGCGCCTCGAAGTTGCTGCCGGCGGAGAGGCCGACGATCTCGAGCTCGTCGCTCGCCTCGACCACCTCGAGCGCCTGAGTGCCGATCGAGCCGGTCGACCCGAGGATGAGCACTCTGCGCATGCGATTCAGTCTAGGCAGGGGCCTGAGGGGGCGGCCCGGCGGTGCGAGCGACCACCCGCGGGGCGAGCGGCCAACCGCCCGCGCGAGCTCACCCCCTCCCTACAGCACCGCCTGGCTCACGTAGTACGCCGTCACGGCCGTGAAGAACACCGCGTCCAGCCGGTCGAGCGCGCCGCCGTGCGCGCCGAACAGGCGCCCGGTGTCCTTGGCCTGGAGGTCGCGCTTGATGAGCGACTGGAAGAGGTCGCCGACCGGGGCCGCCAGAGCGACGCAGAAGCCGATCACCAGGGCGTCGCCGCCGGCGATGAAGTCCTGGTAGCCGAACTCGAAGAGCCAGAACGCGAACGTCCCGCCCACGATCCCCGCCACGAGCCCCTCGACGGTCTTGTTGGGCGAGATCATCGGCGCGAGCGGGCGCCGCCCGAAGGTGCGACCGCCGAAGTACGCCGCGGTGTCGCCGAGGAAGGTGCCGATCAGCACGCCCGCGACCAGCGCTCCGCCGTGGTCCTGCTCGCGCAGCAGTACCGCGTGGCCGAAGGCGACGCCCACCCACACGACCCCGAGGAGCGTGATCGCGATCGCCCACGAGACGTTCTCGCGCTTCGGCCGCAGCAGCGCCAGGCCGAAGATCAGCGGAAAGGTGAGCATCAGCATCAGCATCATCTGGTACTGGTCGCCGAAGTGGGCGGCGAGGATCACGCCGACCAGGCCGAGGAAGCCGGCGAGCTTGACCGGAGTGACCCGCTCGGTGAGCGAGTACAGCTCATGAAGTGCCACCACCCCCAGGAGGATCAGCCCAAGCGCGAATACGAGGCCTCCGTAGTACACGATGAAGATCGCGAAGAGCACCGCCGGCAGGGCGGCGAGCAGGCGGGGGCGGAGGTCCCCTCGCCCCCGCTTCGGCCGGGCGGGGGCCTCCCCCCCGCGGCCGCGGCCGCCGGCGCCGCGCGCCCCGGTGCTCGCCCGATAGGCCATCAACGGGCCCCGAAGCGACGTTCGCGCGCCGCGTACTCGTCGAGGGCCGCGGCCAGCTCCGCCTTGTCGAAGTCCGGCCACAGGGTGTCCGAGAACACGAGCTCCGAGTACGCGCACTGCCAGAGCAGGAAGTTCGAGAGGCGGCGCTCGCCGCTCGTGCGGATGAGCAGGTCGGGATCGGTCATGTCGCCCGCGTAGAGGAGCCGGCCGAAGGATTCCTCGTCGCCACCCTCGAAGCGAGCCGCGGCGTCCAGGATCTCCGCCCGCCCGCCGTAGTTGAAGGCCACGAACAGCGTCATCCGCTCGTTGCCGGCGGTCTGCCCCTCGGCCCATGTCATCTTCTCGCGCAGCTCCTCCGACACCTCGTCACGGCGCCCGATGAACGTCATGCGCACGCCCTGCTCGTCGAGCTCGGGAGTCTCCGACTCGATCAACTGGGCGAACATGGCCATCAGGCCCTCGACCTCGGCTCGCGGCCGCGTCCAGTTCTCGGTGGAGAAGGCGTAGACGGTGAGCTCCCGCACGTCGAGGCTGACGGCGTTGCGGACGGTCTGCTTGAGGGCGTCGGCACCGCGGCGGTGGCCCTCGAGCACGGACACGCCCCGCTCCCGAGCCCAGCGCGCGTTCCCGTCCATGATGATCGCGACGTGGTGCGCTGCCATCAGCGGCGGGGCCGAGGCGAAGCGCGCCGCATCTAGACCTCGAGTATCTCGGCTTCCTTGGCGCTCAGAGCGGCGTCGATCTCCTTGACGCGCGCGTCGGTCACCGCCTGCAGCTCCGCCTCCGCGCGGTGCTCGTCGTCGGAGCCCGTCTCGCCCGCCTCCTTGAGCTCCCTCAGATCCTGCATCACGTCGCGGCGGATGTTCCGAACCGCCACGCGGCCGTTCTCGGCGATGCCGCGCACGATCTTGGCGAGCTCACGCCGCCGCTCTTCGGTGAGCTCGGGCAGCGACAGCCTGATCACGTTGCCGTCGTTCGACGGGTTGAGGCCGACGTCGGACTCGATGATCGACTTCTCGATGGCCTTGATCGACGACTTGTCGTACGGAGTCACGGTGAGCAGCCGCGCCTCGCTGGCGGAGATCTGGGCGAGCTGGCGCAGCGGGGTCTGGGCTCCGTAGTAGTCGACCACGATGCGGTCGAGAATCGCCGGCGAGGCGCGCCCGGTGCGCACGGTGGAGAACTCGCTGCGGGTCGCCTCGAGCGACTTCCCCATGCGCTCGCCGGCGTCTTGGATCAGCTCCTGCAGCATGCCGTCATCAGCCATGGAACGGACCCCCTATGTCAGCCTCGACCGTCACTGTCACCGATCAGGCCGAGACGACGGTCCCGACCCGCTCGCCGGACACTATCCGCTCGATATTGGACTCGTCGTCCATGTTGAAGACGTGGATCGGCAGGCCGTTGTCCATGCAGAGCGACAGGGCGGTCGAGTCCATCACGCTCAGGCGCCTCTCGAGCGCGTGTTGGTAGCTGACCTCGGGGAGGAAGTTGGCTTCGGGGTTCTGGCGCGGGTCTGCGTCGTAGACCCCCTGCACCCCGTTCTTGGCCATGAGGATGGCCTCGGCGTGGATCTCGAGCGCCCGCAGGGCCGCGGCCGTGTCGGTGGTGAAGAACGGGTTGCCGGTGCCGGCGGCGAAGATCACGATGCGGCCCTTCTCCAGATGGCGCATCGCGCGACGGCGGATGTAGGGCTCGGCCACCTCGGAGATCGGGATCGCCGACTGCACGCGCGTGACCGCCCCCTCCTTCTCGAGCGCGTCCTGCAGCGCGAGGGCGTTTAGCACGGTGGCGAGCATGCCCATGTAGTCCCCGGTCGCGCGGTCCATTCCCGAGGCCGCCGCCTGCAGGCCGCGGTAGATGTTGCCGCCGCCCACCACCACGGCGATCTCCACCCCGCGCTGGGACAAGCGCTTGACCTCGCGGGCGATGGCGGCGATCCGGTCGGGGTCCGCTCCGTACTCGAGACCGCCCATCAGGGCCTCGCCCGAGAGCTTGAGCAGCACCCGGCGAAAGACGGCGGGCCGCGCCTCGGCGCCGCTCGCGGCCGCGTCCTCCGAGCTCAGGGGGCTACTCCTCGCCCACCGCGAAGCGCACGAAGCGCTTGATCACCACGTTCTCGCCGGTCTTGCTGGCCGCTTCGGTGCGCAGCTCCTCGATCGTCTTGCCGCCGTGCTTGTCGGCGTTCACGTGCACCTGCTTCATCAGCACCACCTCCTCGAGCCACTTGCGCAGGCGGCCCTCGGCGATCTTCGGACGCACGTTCTCGGGTTTGTCGGCGGCCTGCTCCTCGAAGATCCGCAGCTCGGCGGCGCGCTCGTGCTCCGGGATCTCGTCCTCGGTCAGGTAGAGGGGCCTCGCGGCGGCGATGTGCAGGGCCACGTCGCGGGCAAACTCGCGGAAGTCCTCGTTGCGGGCCACGAAGTCGGTCTCGCAGTTGACCTCGAGCAGCACGCCGATCTTGCCGGTGGCGTGGATGTAGTCGGTGACCACTCCCTCCGAGGCCGCGCGGGCGCCGCGCTTGGCGGCCTGGGCCTGGCCCTTCACGCGCAGCACCTCGATCGCCTTGTCGAGGTCTCCTTCCGTCTCCTGAAGGGCCGACTTGCAGTCCATCATGCCCGCGCCGGTGCGCTCGCGCAGGGCCTTCACGTCGCTGGCCTTGACCTCTGTTGCGCTCAAGTGGCCGCCTCCTGCGTCGGCTGCGATGCCTCGGGAACCTGCTCGCCGGCCGCGGCATCGGCGCCCTCCGGACCGCGCGGACGCGGCGGCGGGTCACCGGCCTTGCCGGCCTCGGCGGCCGCGCTTGAGCGGGCCGCGGGATCGTCGCCCGCCTCGGGGCGCATCTCGGGTTGGGCCTGCTGCTGCGGGGGCGGGGGCTGCCCGGCCTGTTGGGCCGCGAGCTGCGCCGCCTGCTCCTGCGCCTCGCGGGCCGCCTGCTCCTCGGCTTCCCGGCGGGCCTGCTCCTCGGCCTCGCGTCGCGCCTTCTCCTCGGCCTCCTGACGCGCCTTCTCCTCAGCCTCGAGGCGGGCCTTCTCCTCCTCGGCCCGGAACACGGACGCCCGCTCGGCCACGACCTCGCCGAGCGCGTCGATCACGACCTTGCACGAGCGGATGGCGTCGTCGTTGCCGGGGATCGGGTAGCTCACGGGCGACGGGTCCACGTTGCTGTCCACGAGGGCGATGATGGGGATGCGCAGCCGCTCGGCCTCTCGCACCGCGATGGCCTCGCTCTTCAGGTCGACCACGAACAGCGCGTCGGGCGGGCGCTGCAGGTCGCGCACCCCGCCGAGGTTGTGCTCGAGCTTGTCGCGCTCCGCGATCGCCGCGATCCGCTCGCGGGTCGGCAGCAGCTCGAGCGTGCCGTTCTCGGTCCAATCCGTGAGGTCGTGCAGGCGCTTGATGCGCTTGGAGATCGTCTGGAAGTTGGTCAGCAGGCCGCCGAGCCAACGCTTGTTCACGTACGGCATACCGGCGCCCTCCGCCGCCTCCTGGACCGAGTCGCGGGCCTGCTTCTTGGTGCCCACGAACAGCACCGTGCCGCCCCGGGCGGCAATCTCTGCGGCGAACTCCTGTGCCTGGGCGAGCAGCCGCTCGGTCTGCTGCAGGTCGATGATGTGTATGCCGCCGCGCTCGCCGAAGATGAAACGGCGCATGCGCGGGTTCCAGCGGCCTGTCTGGTGGCCGAAATGCACGCCGGCCTCCAGCAGCTCCTTGATGCCTACCTGAGCCACTAGATGACCGATTCCGTGGCCGCGTCTGTGCGGGGCCGGCTCAGGCCGAGCTGGGCAAGGACGCAGGGTGAAGCCCATGCCGGTGGGCATGGGCGAACCCGAGGACACAGCCCGGCGACGGCATGAGCCGGCATCCGCGCGGGCGGGGTCGTGGAATCGGTCATCTTTGCTGCTCCCTTGTTGTGTGATGCGTTGCCGTTCGCTGGGGGCGCGGACCCGGTCTGAGCCGGGCAGGGCCGCGCCCGCATACGCGTGCGGGTTGAGGTCTGGACTGCCCAAGGATAGGGAAGGAGGGCCGGGAGTGCGGGGATGATGCCGCCGGAGTAAGGCAAAAAGAAGCGCGCGAGCGCGGGTCAGCCGCCCTCACGTGCCCGCCCGAGCGCGGCCAAGAGGTCGGGCGGGAGCGGCGACTCGGCCGCGACCGGCGCTCCGCTCAGCGGGTGGTCGAAGGCCAGGCGCGCGCTGTGCAGGAACTGGCGGTCGAGGCCGATGCCCGCCCCACTGGGCCCGCCGCCGTAGTCCCGATCGCCGCATACCGGATGCCCGATCGCCGTCATGTGTGCGCGGATCTGGTGAGTGCGGCCGGTCTCCAGGCGCACGCTCAAGAGGGTGACGCCCGGAAGCGCCTCCAGCACCTCGAAGTGGGTGCGTGCGGCCCGCGGCTGATCGGTGCGAGTGGAGATGAGGGTGCGGCGGGAGCGGTCGCGGCCGATCGGGGCGTCGATCGTGCCGGAGCGGGCGTCCGGCCGGCCCTCGACGAGCGCCCTGTATTCGCGCTCCATCAGGCGCCCACGGATCAGCTCCTGCAGGGCACGGTGTACCGGATCGGACTTGGCCACCACGAGCAGGCCGGAGGTGTCGCGGTCGAGACGGTGCACGATGCCCGGGCGCCAGGGGTCGGTGCCCCCCGCGGCGCGCCCGGCCAGGGCCTGCGACAGCGTGCCCGTGTCATGCCCGGCCGAGGGGTGCACCACCATTCCGGCCGGCTTGTCGACCACGAGCAGGTGCTCGTCCTCCCAGGCGATGCCGAACTCGACGCCGCGGCCGGCATCGAGGTCGGGAGGCGCGTGCTCCTCGAGGAGGGCCACCACGCGCTCGCCCGCGGTCAGCCGGTGACGCTTTCGCTGCGGTCGGTCGTCCACCGACACGCGGCCCGCCTCGATCAGGCGCTGGGCGGCCGCCCGCGAGCCGATGCGGGGATGGGCCGCCAGAGCGACGTCCAGGCGCGCGCCGTCCTCTTCGGCCACGAGCTCGATGGTTTCGGTCAACCCCCCGCGGCCCCCACCGCCGACCGGGCCTCGGCCACGTACAGCAGGCCGAAGATCCCGAGCACGATCGCCGTGTCGGCCAGGTTGAAGGCCGGCCAGGCGATCGGGTCGATGAAGTCGATCACCTTGCCCTCCCGCGTCCTGTCGATCAGATTGCCGAGCGCCCCGCCGAGCAGAGCGCCCACCGGCAGCCACAGCATCCGCACCCGGGCGTTGCGGACGAAGTAGCCGACGAGTGCCACCAGGGCAACCCCGATCAGCACTGCCACCACCGTGTTCGCTCCCGCCAGGAAGCCGAAGGCGATGCCGCTGTTGCGCACGTTGGTGATGTCGAGGCCGAGGAACACGTTCACGCTCTCACCGCGGGCGAGGCGGGAGACCACGAGTGCCTTGCTGCCCTGGTCGAGCGCGCACACGAGCGCGAGCGTCGCGCCCATGCGCGCCCACGCGGCGGTGGCGCTCACCGAGGGATCAGCCCCGGATGAGGCCGGCGACGATCGAGCCCACGATCTGCAGCACGATGACCGCGATGATCGGGGTGATGTCGAGGGCCGCGGGACCCAGCCGGACCGGAGGGATGAAGCGGCGAAACAGCCCCAGGTAGGGCTCGGTCACGTCCCGCAGGAAGGTGAGGAACGCGTCGAGGAAGCGGTTGTAGGGGATGTTCTGGAAGTAGCCGGCGATGATCCGGATGAAGATCAGCACCGTGTAGACGGTCACGAGCGTCTCCACGTAGTCGGCCACGTCCACACGGCTGATGGCCAGGGGGCTCATCGATGGGCAGCCCTGGCCACGGCGTCGACGGCGTCCGCGAACGCCGCCCGGAGCCCGCCACGCTCGAGGGCCGCGAGGCCGCGAGCGGTGGAGCCGCCCGGCGAGGTCACGCGCTGCCGCAGCCCCGCGGTGTCGTAGCCATCCTCGCGCAGCATCGCGGCCGTGCCCGCCATCGTCTCCGCCGTCAGGAGCGCGGCCTCTTCGGGCTGCAGCCCATGGCGTACGCCGGCGTCCACCAGCGCCTCGACCACCAGCGCGAAGAACGCCGGGCCGCATCCCATGAGCGCCGTGGCCGGCTCGATCAGTGGCTCGCTCAGGGGCACCACGGTGCCGAGTCGACCGAACAGCTCGAGCACCTCGGCCTCGGGCCCCTCCGTCGCGTGCTGCCCCGGGGCGTAGCAGAGCACGCCCTGCCGGGCCTCCGCGGCGATGTTGGGCATGAAGCGGTAGACCGGACGGCCGGGATGTGCGCGCTCGAGGGCGCTGAGCGGTGTGCCCCCGAGTATCGAGACGACGGCGAACTCTCCCCCGCCCAGGCTCTCCGCCACATCGTCGAGCTGCCCCGGCTTGTGGGCGAGGATCACGAGGTTGGCGCGTTGTCCCACCTCGGCGTTGCCCAGCGCCTCGCCGCCCACCTCGGCGGCAAGCGCCGCGGCGCGATCCGGGTCGGCATCGGCCACGAGCAGGGGCTCGCCGAGGCCGCGCGCAAGCGCGCCGCCCATGCTGCCTGCGCCGATCAAGCCGATCCTCATGAGGGGCGGGAAGGATACGGGCGCAGTCCGCGCACCCTGCTACGACTGGTTGAAGAAGCCCTTCTCGACGAGCCTGGCGCGCTCGGCCGCCGAGACCTCGACGTTGCGAGGCGTCAGCAGGAACACCTTCTCGGCGATCTTCTGCATCCCCCCGTCGAGGGCGTAGGTCAGCCCGGAGGCGAAGTCGATCAGACGCTTGGCCAGCTCGGCGTCCGAGCTCTGCAGGTTGAGGATCACCGGCACGGCGTCCTTGAAGCGGTCGGCCACCTGCTGGGCGTCGTTGAAGTTCTTGGGCACGACCAGGTGCACCTGCACGTCGGGCCGGCCGTTGCTGCCGTTGCTCTCGACCGGCCGCAGCACGCGGGTCGGGCGGCTCGCCGCCGAGGAGGAGTCGTCGGCAAAGATGTCGTCGATCTCGTCACGGCGGCGGCGCGAGGACGAGAGGCGGCGCACGTTCGGGCGCTCCCGATAGCGGTCCCCCATCTGCGATTCGGGCTCCGGATCGGGCTCCGGATCGTCGCGGTAGTCGTCCTCCTCCTCGGCCATGCCGAAGTAGACGAGAAACCGATGCCATGTGTCACGAAGCGCCATGCTGCCGGTGGATTTCGCGCAGTGCGGCGAGAATCCTCTCGTTTACAAGGTACACCCGCAGGACCACGTGAGCGCCTCCACCGGCCCAATGCCCTTCGAGACCCGCGCGGGCGTGCCCGTATTGAGCGGCGAGACGAGTGGTCACGGTCCGCCGATCGTCCTGCTCCATGGCCTGACGGCGAGCCGGCGGTACGTGCTCCTGGGCTCGCGGATGCTCGAGCGGCGGGGCCACCGCCTCGTGGCCTACGACGCCCGAGGACACGGCGAGTCCTCCCCCGCCCCCGACCCGGGGGCCTACGAATACGGCGACCTGGTCTCCGACCTGGCTCGCGTGCTCGACCACCTGGACATCGAGCGCGCGGTGCTGGCCGGGTCCTCGATGGGCGCGGCTACGGCGATGGCCCTGGCGCTGCGCCATCCCGAGCGCGTGGCGGCCCTCGTGCAGATCACCCCCGCGTACGCCGCCGCGGGTGAGGGCGAGGCCTGGGGCGACTCCCTGGCCGACGGCCTGGAGCGGGACGGGGTCGACGGCTTCCTGGCCGCCTACCACCCGGCGATCGGCGAGCGGTGGCGCGAAGTCGTCATGAGCTTCACCCGCCAGCGCCTGGAGCGCAACCGCCATCTCGAGGCCGTGGCCCACGCCCTGCGAGTGGTGCCGCGCTCGCGAGCGTTCGACTCGCTCGAGGACCTACAGGGAGTGGAGATGCCTACGCTGGTGGTCGGCAGCCGCGACGAGTCGGACCCCGGCCATCCACTCGTGGTCGCAGAGGCCTACGTCGAACGGCTGCCCGACGCCGAGCTCGTGATCGAGAAGGAGGGCGAGGCGCCGATCGCCTGGCGCGGAGCGCAGGTCTCCCGGGCGATTGCGGACTTCTTGCAGCGGCGCCTGTAGCGCTCAGCGCTTGATGCGCACGGCACGCCGCTGCGGGCTGCTGCGGTTGCCACTGGCGTCGGTTGCGGTCACCGTCACATTGGCGGTCACGCGCACGCGGCGCGCAAGGGCGCGCGTGATCGCCCGAACCGCGGGCGCAGAGAGCCGTAGCCGGAACGTCATCCGGATGCCGGCGGCGGCCGGCCTCGTCATGGCCGGGATCCGGAACACCTTCCTGGCGGTCCGGGAGGTGCGCGGAATCGTCACGGTCGCAATGGCTCGGCAGGCGCCGGGCTCCCGCAGCGTGCAGGTCACCGCGACAAACCGGCGCGCCACGGATTGACTGCGCGAGGCGCCCACCAGCGGTGCGAGGGGTGGGGTGCGATCGATCACCGGCGTTGGGCAGCCGTTGACCAGGGCGCCTGCCTGGGTCGGGCAGGCGTCGCTCGAGTCGGGGATGCCGTCGGCGTCGGCGTCGGGCGGGGGTGTGAAGACGGTGAAGGAGTAGGCGGCCGGGGTGGCGTCGGTGTTTCCCGCGTTGTCGGTCGCGCGAACCTCAAAGGTGTGCGAGCCGTCGGCGAGTTGTCCGCTCGTGTAGGGCGATGAGCAGGACGCGAAGGCCGCGCCGTCCAGGCGGCACTCGAATGCGGAGGTGCCGGGCTCGCTGGAGGCGAACTCGAACCTGGCCGTGTGGTCGCTCGTGGTGGCGGCGGGGCCGCTGGTGATCGTCGTCTCCGGAGCGGTGGAATCGGGGGGCGTGCCGGAGCTGACGCGGGCGGCGATCGGTTGGTCGTCCTTGGTCCACACGTAGTCGTTGGTCGGCGCGCCTGCGTAGCCGGAGTTGCTCAGGTCGGCGTTCACCAGCACCGCGGTGATGCGGCCGCCGGCCGCAGGCTGCGGGATGGTGACCGAGCCGACCCCGCCGTTCGGCAGCTGGGTGATGCGGGTCGTGACCGTGCCGGCACGCGGGTCGCCGCCGGTTCGCTCGACCAGCGCTATCGCTCCACGTAGGCCGGCAGGCAGCGTGGCCTGGAGGGTGAGGGGCGCGGTGCCCGCCCCGGTGACGTTGTAGTGGGCGAAGGTGGTGTGATCGAGCACGGCGCTCGCGGGCGCCCCGCTCCCGGCGTCGAGCGCTCCCACGCGCTCCACGTCCGGGTAGGCGGACCCCTCCTCCCAGTTGCTCCCCGGGGCGTTCCACTCGGCGGTGTCGGCGGAGAAGCCGGCGAAGGCGGTCGCAAAGGCGCCGGCCAGCGCGTCAGCGTCGGTGGCCTCGGTCAGGGCCCGCGCGTAGGCGAACGGCGCGAACGAGCCGGCCTCGAACGAGTCCTCCCAGGCGTCGCGGGGAAGCTGCTCCCCCCGCTCGCCCTCGAGCCACTGGTTCCACACGGCCGATCCGTAGATCTTCGCCCCATCGTCCTGGGCCAGCGGCATCTCGGTACGCGAGGCCCACCCCGGCAGATAGAAGCGGTAGTCGTTGATGCCGTCGTAGACCTTGTCCTCCATCCAAGTAGCGGTCGACTCGAACATCCATGTGTCCTCGAGGTAGTCGTAGGCGAACTGGAGCACGTGGTTGAACTCGTGCGCGGCCGTGACCTGCAGCGACTCGAACGGAGGCGATGGAAAGCCCTGGTAGTCGTCGTCCATCACCTGATAGGCCGTTGCGCTGTTCTCGGCACGTCTGAATTCAGACGCGGCGTAGCCGTAGAGGCCCGGACCGAGGGCCTTGATGTAGACGTCGGTGCGGGCGTCGCCGCCCGCGGTCCCATCGGGCTCCGGCGGTCGCCAGCCGAGCCCGCCTAGCGCCGGGCTGCCTACCTCGCGTGCGTAGACGAACTCGAACTCGGCCGCCATGGTTTCGACGTAGTCGGGGGTGGAGCCGGCGTCCGAGCCGTCGCTGAGATCGGGCGCATCGTCGGTGGTGGCTACGTAGTGACGCAAAAATGGGTCGTGCAGACGCGCGGCGCCTCGGCTGTCGTGTATCCACTCTTTTGGGGGTCGGATGTTCCGTCGGTCGGCCGCGCCAGCAGCGACCGTGCCTCCTTGCGATCCTCCCGCCCGAGCGCCGGCAGATCGCGGCTCAGCTCGAGCAGCAGCGGCGTCAACTCGCGGCCCGTGTCCAGCCCGCGGCCGTCGAGCGCTCGGTCGGCCTCCGCGAGCGTCTCCTGCGCCTCTGCCCGGGTTCCGGCCGCGTCCTCGGCCGCGGAAGCGCCTGCCGGCACGGCGAGCACCGCCGAAAGGGCCACGAGCGAGGTCGTCAGGAGTGTGCGGAGCTTGGTCATCTCTAAGGGAGAACGGCGGCGGGGCGCCGTTAGTTCACTCTTAGAACGGCACAACCGGCCCTTAGTTGAAGAGAACGGTCCCCAGACGGACGAGGGTAGCCCCTTCCGAGGCCGCCACATCGAAGTCCTGGGTGGTCCCCATCGACAGCCGCGGCAGGTTGTTCTCGGCCGCCAACTCGGCCAGACGGGCGAAATGCCGGCGGTTGTCCTCGGCCCGCTCGACCGCCGGAGGCATCGTCGTCAGACCGGTCACCGGCACCGGCGAGCGGGAGATGAACCCAGCCAGCTCGGCAACGGCGATGCCCGCCTTCCCCTCCTCCGCGGCCACGTTCACCTCCACCAGGATCTCGGACACCGGATGCCGCTCGAGCTGCCGCAGCACCGAGTCGGAGGCGACCGAGTGGATCAGCCGCACCACGGGCGCCACGTCGCGGACCTTGCGGCTCTGCAGCGCGCCGATGAAGTCCCAGGTGAAGAGATCGGCGTGGCGTTCGTGCTTGTGGAGCAGATCCTGGGCGCGGTTCTCCCCCACGAGCTCGATGCCGGCCTCGGCCAGCACGCCGAGCTCGCGCTCCGGCACGTACTTGATCGCGGCGCACACCTCGACCTCCGCCGGGTCGCGGCCGGCCGCGACGATGCGCTCGCGCACCCGCTCCAGGTTGTTGCGCACCCGGCCCGCGTCGAGCTCGGTGAACTGGCGCTTCAAGCCTCGCGCCAGACGATGCCGCCCTGCCGTCCGGTGATCCCGCGGTCGCGCCGGTGCGAGAAGAAGAGGTCGGGGCGGCAGCTCGTGCAGAGATCCACGTCTTCGACCGGCTCCACACCCGCTGCCCGGAGCTTCGCGTGGGCGACGGCGCGGAGGTCGAGCATGCGGCCGTCCGCGACCCCTTCGAGGTCGGAGAACGCCTCCAGCACCTCGGGTCCGACCTCGTAGCAGCACCGCCCTATGGCGGGGCCGACCACCGCGGCCGGCGGATCGACGAACCTCTCGGCGGCTCGCTGCACTATGCCGGCCGCCAGGCCGCGCCAGCCGCAGTGCAGCATGGCCACCTGATCCGGGGACGCGAGCGCGACCGGCAGGCAGTCGGCGGCCAGCACCAGGAGGCCGAGGCCCGCGACCGAGGTGAGATGGCCGTCGACGCGGTCGAGCGTCGCTCCCGGCCGCCGGTAGGCAGGCTCCTCCGGCGGTCCGTGCCACTCGCGCACCTCGGCGCCGTGCACCTGCCAGCCCATCGCGATTCGCTCGGGTGCGAGGCCCGCCGCGACAGCCGCCCGGCGCCGGTTTTCGATCACCCGCTCCGGTTCGTCGTCGGTGAGGATGCCCAGGTTCAGCGACTCGTACGGCCCCTTGCTCACCCCGCCTCGGCGTGTGGTGAAGGCGGCGCGGCCGCCCGGGAGGCGGACCTCGATCACGTGTCGCGTTGGGCCAGCTCGACGGCCGTTCGCAGCTCCTCCTCCCGGCCCGACACCGACCCGTCGAGCTTCCGCCTGAGCGTCTCCCGCAGTGCGGAGCCGAGCGCCGGCGACTGCGGGACGCCGGCGGCGATCAGGTCGGAGCCGTCGATCTCGAGCCGCGTGGCGCTCACCACGCGGACGTAGCGCAGCACCGGCTCGCTCGGGGCCCCGAGGGCCAGAGCGAGGGCGAGCACCTCGGCGGGCGCGCCGTGCAGCAGGTCGTGGAGCGCCGAATTGGAGAGCTGTGGAGCCAGGCTGTGTGCAACGGCCGGCGCCTGCAGCACCGCGCGGGTCACGCGCTGCCTGACCTCCGCGGGGAGGTTGAGGTCGTCGAGCCAGCGCAGGAGCGGCTCGGGGGCGCCCAGCACCAGGGCGGCGAGCGCCGCCATCAGGCGGTTGGCACCCGTCTCCATCGCGCCGAGGGCTGCGCTCGCCGCGAGCTCGGGGTCGACCGTCAGCGCCGGGTGCAGGGCGTGGTCGAGCTCCAGCTCCCGCATGCGCCGAAGGGCGGCGGGGAAGTTGTCCTCGGCGAGGAGCAGGCGCAGGCCGTCGCTCACGCGGCTGCTGCTCACGGTGGCCACCGCGCCGCGGGCTCCCGCCTGCCGGGCCAGCGCCTCGGTATCGGTCTCCATGGCGAAGTCGAGGCGCGCCTCGTAGCGCAGCGCGCGCAGCAGACGAGTGGGGTCGTCCAGGAAGCTACGCGTGTGCAGCACGCGCACGACTCGATCGCGTAGATCCCAGAAGCCGCCGCGGGGATCGTGCAGCCGGCCAAGCTCGTGACCGGAGAGGGCGATGGCCATCGTGTTGATGGTGAAGTCACGGCGCACGAGATCCTCGATCAGAGGCGCCGGCTCGACGCTCGGGAGGGCGCCCGGGCGCGAGTAGCGCTCGCGGCGCGCACTGGCCAGGTCGACCGACAGCTCTTGGGCCCGCACGGTGGCCGTGCCGAAGTGGTCGTGCTCGATCGCCGTGCCGTCGAGGCGGGCCGCGATCTGCTGGGCCACCCGGCGCGCGTCGCCCTCCACCACGAGGTCGAGGTCGACGACGGGCTTGCCGAGCAACAGGTCGCGAACCGCTCCCCCGACCAGGAAGGTGGGCTCGAGGCCGTCGAGGGCCGGGAGCAACCGGTCCATCCCCGGTAGCGCGGCCACGCGCTCGCGTAGGCCGGTGACCCCCGTGGACACGGGGGTAGCTTGCCGTACGGCGAGGACGCCCGGCTCCATCGCCTACTGCCGCACCGGAATGCCGGCACCGGCCATGCGGTCCTTGGCCTGGCCGACCGTGTACTCGCCGTAGTGGAAGATCGACGCGCAGAGCACGGCGTCGGCGCGGCCCTTGGACACCGCGTCGACCAGGTGGTCGAGGTTGCCGGCTCCGCCCGAGGCGATCACCGGGATGTCGACGGCCTCGGCCACCGCGCGCGTCAGTTTGAGCTCGTAGCCCTCCTCCGTGCCGTCCCGATCCATGCTCGTGAGCAGGATCTCGCCCGCGCCGCGTTTGGCGCCCTCGCGCGACCACTCGACGGCGTCCCGCCCGGTGGCGGTCCTCCCCCCGCTGACGAACACCTCGTAGCCGTCACCCTCGAGGCGGCTGCGCGCGTCGATGGCCAGCACGACGCACTGGGCCCCGAAGACCTCGGCCAGCTCCCCGATCAGCTCGGGGCGCGCCACCGCGGCGGAGTTGACCGACACCTTGTCGGCGCCGGCATCGAGCACGGCCTGCGCGTCGGCCACCGAGCGGATGCCGCCCCCGATCGTGAACGGGATGAACACGTCGTCGGCTGTGCGCCGCGCCAGCTCCACCACCGTGTCGCGGCCCTCGTGGGAGGCCGTGATGTCGAGGAAGACCAGCTCGTCGGCTCCCTCCTCCTCGTAGCGGCGCCCGAGCTCGACCGGATCGCCGGCATCGCGCAGTCCCACGAAGTTCGTGCCCTTGACCACGCGTCCGGCGTCGACGTCCAGGCAGGGGATCACGCGCTTCAGGAGCATTTGCTAGCGCTCCTCGAGCGCCGCCCGAGCCGCTGCGACCGTGAAGCGGCGCTCGTACAGGGCCTTGCCGGAGATGACGCCCGCCAGGTTCAGCAGGCGCAGGCCCCTGAGGGCCGTGAGGTCCTCGAGCGAGCCGACGCCGCCCGAGTAGAGGAAGCGGCCACGGATCACGCCGGCCACGCGGCGCACCTCCTCGACGTCGAGCCCGTCGAGCATCCCGTCGCGATCCACGTTCGTGTAGGCGAAGCGCTTGACGCCGCGGCGCTGGAGGCGGCCGATCACGTCGTCGGCGCGCATCTGCGTGCCCTTGGTCCAACCCGCCACCGAGACGAAGCCACCACGCACGTCGATGGCCACAAGTATGCGCGGCTCCCAGGTGGCCAGCACCTCCTCGAGAAACTCCACGTCGTTGTAGGCGGCGGTGCCCAGCACCACCCGCTCGGCGCCTGCGCCCAGCGCGGCCCGGACGTCGACCAACGTGCGCAGGCCGCCCCCGTACTGCACCGGCACCCGCAACTCGTCGGTGATGCGCTTGAGATGGTGCAGGTTGGCCGGAGCCCCGTCGCGGGCGCCGTCCAGATCGACGACGTGGAGCGAGCGCGCGCCCGCCTCGACGAAGCTGCGCGCGGCCTCGAGCGGGTCGTCGACGTAGACCGTCTCCTTGGCGAAGTCGCCCTGCTCGAGCCGCACGGCGTGGCCGTCGCGGATGTCGATGGCGGGCAGGAAGATCACGCCGCGGTCCGCACCCCGGCGCAGATGCCCGCGTAGTTCTCGAGCAGCCGCAGCCCGTGAGCGCCCGATTTCTCCGGGTGGAACTGCACGCCGAAGAGTGGCGCGCGCTCGACCGCCGTCACGAACTCGTTCCCGTAGACCGCGGTCCCGAGCACGTCGTTCGTGTCGGAGGCGACGGGCGCGAACGAGTGCACGTGGTAGAACGCGCAGGGGTCGGGCAGCCCCTCGACCAGCGGCGAGTCGCGGCGCCAGGACACCGTGTTCCAGCCGATCTGCGGCAGCTTGAGCCCCGGTGAGTCGAGGGCCTCGACGTCCCCGGGCAGGAGGCCGAGTCCAATGCCGCCGCCGAGCTCGGTGGTGCTTTCGAAGAGCAGCTGCATCCCCATGCACAGGCCGATCGCGGGCGTTCCGGCCTCGAGCAACTCGGCCAGCAGCACGTCGAAGCCGAGCTCGCGGACGGCCACCATGGCCTTCGGGAAAGCACCGACGCCGGGCAGCACGAGGCCGTCGCAATCGCGGATCAGGCCATGGTCGCGCGTTACGGTCGGGCTCGCCCCCACGCGCTCGAGGGCCTTCTCCACCGAGCGCAGGTTGCCCATCCCGTAGTCGAGCACCGCTATCCGGGCCTGCATCAGGTGTCCCGGGCGCCGACAGCGCGCACGCGCGCCACCAGCTCGTCGATGGCACGGGCCTTCAGCTTGTGCGCGACCGGGTTGGCGATCAGCCGCGCCGTGCACTCGTGGATCGTCTCGCGTATCTCCAGGTGGTTCTCGGCGAGCGTGCGTCCGGTGGCGGTCAGGTCGACGATCGAGTCGACGAGTCCGGTGAGCGGTGCGATCTCTACCGACCCTTTCACCTCCACGATCTCCGCCTGGCGTCCGGTGTCGGCGAAGTGGCGGGCGGCGATGCGCGGGTACTTGGTGGCCACGCGGACCGTGCCGAGCCGGCGCAGGGACTCGGTGACCGAGTCGTCTCCCTCGCGGGCGGCCACCACCATCTGGCAGCGCCCGTAGCCGAGGTCGAGCAGCTCGTACACCTCGCGCTCGGGCTGCTCCAGCAGCACGTCCTTGCCGGTGATGCCGATGTCGGCGGCGCCGTGCTGGACGTAGGTGGGCACGTCGCTCGGGCGCATGGTCACCACACCCGCATCCTCGAACAGGAGCTTGCGATCGTTGGCGCGTATCTCGCGCGTGTCGACCCCCAGGCGATCGAGCAGATCGAGCGTGTCCGCGAACAGCGATCCCCGCGGTACGGCGATCCGTAGGCCCTGTCCCGCGGTCACGCGACGTCCCCCCTGGCGGCCAGGCGCTCCTCCTCCAGCATCGCCGTGTGCACACGCTGCACGTCGAGGGCCACTCCGCACGCGGGGAGCACGCGGCCGAAGCGCCCCAGCAGCTCGTCGTAGCGTCCTCCGCCGCCGAGCGCGAAGCCCACGGCCGGGTCGTAGATCTCGAACACGACCCCCGTGTAATAGCCGAGCTCGCGCACGAGCCCGAGGTCGAGGATCACCCGGTCTCCGGCGCCCCGCCGAACGAGCGACTCGTAGCAGGCGCGCAGGCCCTCGAGCGCGACGCGCACGGGCTGGACGTCGGTCTCCAGGATCTCCGCTCCACCGCGAAGGGCCGGCACGCCCACCAGCGCGTCGCGGGCGGTGGGCGACAGGGAGAGCGAGTCCACATGGGCCTCCAGGCCCACGAGATCGCGGCGGGACAGGAAGTCGAGCAGCACCGCGCGCTCGTCCGCCGGCACCTCGAAGCTCGCGAGCAGCCGGCGGTACAGCGAGCCGTCGCCGAGGCCGATCCGGTGGCGGCCGAGGCCCGCCGCGTCGAGTGCCTCGAGCACCAGCGCGATCACCTCGACGTCGCCCTCCGGCTCGGGAGAGCCGATCAGCTCGACGCCCGCCTGCATGAACTCCGACGCCTGGCCGCGGCCCGGCTGAGCCGGCCGGTAGGCGTTGTCGAAGTAGCAGAGCCTGAGGGGCATCGGCGCGTCCGCGTAGCGGCTGGCCACGAGGCGCGCGATCGGAATGGTGGTGTCGGATCGCAGCGCCAGCACCCGGCCGCTGCCGTCGAAGAGGCGGAAGCTCGCGCCCGCGGCGCGGTCGTCCCCGCGACGCAGAACCTCCTCGTACTCGATCGCGGGCGTGCGCACCTCGCCGTACCCCGCGGCCGCGAACACGGCGTGCAGGCGTTCGTTGAGGGCGGCCAGCTCCCGCATCTCGTCGGGGAGCATGTCCCGCGTTCCAGGAGGAATGGGGTGGATCACGGTTCCCGCCACCGCCGGTCGAGGGAGGGCGAAGCGCTAGGCCGGCACGTCGGTCGCCACGCGCTCGATGTGCGCGCCGAGCGACTGGAGCCGCTCGTCGATCCGCTCGTACCCACGGTCGATCTGGCGGATGTTGCCGATCTCCGAGCGCCCCTCGGCGCACAGCGCCGCGATGAGCATCGCCATGCCGGCGCGGATGTCGGGGCTGTCGACGCGCTCGCCGTGAAGCCGGCTCGGGCCCGCGACCACCGCACGGTGGGGGTCACACAGCAGCACCCGAGCGCCCATGGACACCAGCTTGTCGACGAAGAAGAGGCGGTTCTCGAACATCTTCTCGAAGATCAGCACGAGCCCGTCGGCCTGGGTGGCCATGGCCAGCGCGATGCTCGTGAGATCGGCTGGGAAGGCGGGCCAGGGGCCGTCCTCGATCTTGGAGATGGCATCGCCCTGGTCGTTCTGCACGACGAGGTGCTGGCCGGGGGGCACGATCACGTCGTCGCCGTCCCAGCCGATCTCGCAGCCGAGGCGCGCGAAGATCAGCGTGGTCATGCGCAGGTGGTCGCGCACCGCGTCCTTGATGCGCAGCTCCCCACCGGTCACGGCCGCGAGCGCGATGAAGCTTGCGACCTCGATGTAGTCGGGGGCCAGGCGGTGATCGGCGCCCCCCAGGGTCTCGCGGCCGTGCACGAGCATCACGTTCGATCCGATGCCCTCCACGCGCGCGCCCATCTGGAGGAGCATGTGCGCGAGGTCCTGCACGTGCGGCTCCGAGGCGGCGTTGTGGATCACGGTCGACCCCGGCGTGAGCGCCGCCGCCATCAGGGCGTTCTCGGTGCCCATGACCGAGGGCTCGTCCATGAAGAAGTCACAGGCACGCAGGCCCGTCGGAGCGGTCAGCTCGTAGTCGCGCCCGGCCTCGACGCTCGCCCCCAGGGCGCGGAAGGCGTCGAGGTGGGGATCCAGGCGCCGCCGGCCGATCACGTCGCCGCCAGGGGGCGGCATCTTGGCGCGTCCGAAACGCGCGAGCAGCGGGCCCGCCAAGAGGAACGAGGCGCGTATGGGTCCCGCCAGATCGGCATCGACGTCGGTGCTCGTCACGTCGGCGGCGCACAGGGACACGCTGCTGTCATCACGCCACTCGACGCGCACGCCGAGGTCGGCGAGCAGCTCGAGCATCGCCTCGACGTCCCTGATGCGCGGGACGTTGCGCACCACGACCTCCTCCTCGGTGAGGAGTGAGGCGGCGAGCGCGGGCAGGGCGGCGTTCTTGTTGCCGGCGGGCGTGATCGTGCCGGACAGCGGGTGGCCGCCTTCGATAACGAATTTCTCCATGGTCCGAGCCGCGCGCGGCGGAGGCCCCGGCGGAGGCGCAAGGGTAGCGAAGCGCATGTGGCCGAGCTTTCGACCCGGCGTGAGGTTCCCCTGCCCGGACCGGTCGCTCGCGCGAGGCTGTACGTTGACGCCGCGATGGACGTCGATCGAGACGAGGCCTGGGCGCTCTTCTGCGAGTGGACCGAGTCCGACTCCCTGCGCAAGCACGTGCTGGGCGTCGAGGCCGCGATGGTGTCCTACGCGCGCGAGGGCGGGCACGACGAGGCGCTCTGGGCGGCCACCGGAATCCTCCACGACCTCGACTACGAGCGCTATCCGGACCTCGAGACCGGTCACCCGCGGATGGCCATCGAGGAGCTGCGCCGTCGTGGCTATCCGGAGGAGCTGATCGACGCAGTGGCCGGCCACGCGGACTTCCTCGGCGTGCCGCGGGTCACGCCGCTCGCCCGCACCCTCTACGCCGTCGACGAGCTGTCGGGCTTCGTGGCGGCGTGCGCGCGGGTCCGGCCGACGGGCATACATGGGATGGCGCCGAAGTCGGTCAAGAAGAAGCTCGGTCAGCCGAGCTTCGCGGCCGGTGTCGACCGCGACGGCGTGCGCCACGGCGTGGAGGAGCTCGGCGTCGACTTCGACGCCCACGTGGCGCGCGTGATCGCCGCGATGGAGGAGCGGGCCGGGGAGCTGGGATTGGAGCCGCAGCCCGGCTAGCTCCGCCGCTTTCGCCATCGGGCCGCTCGTGTCCCCCTGCTCGCCCCGGGTACAGTCGGGTCGGACATGGCCGACGTGCGCATCATCGTCCTCGAGGGCGACGAGACGGGGCAGGAGCTGCTCGAGCAGGCCGTACGCGTGCTCGACCCGTCGGTCACCGGCGTCGACGTCGACCTCGAGCACTACGACCTCTCGCTCGAGAACCGCCGCCGAACCGGCAACGACGTGGTGGTCCAGGCCGCCAAGGCGATGCGCGAGTCAGGCTTCGGCCTCAAGGCGGCGACGATCACCCCCGAGGGCAAGGACGACGTCGGCAGCCCCAACCGGATCCTCCGCGAGGAGATCGACGGCAAGGTGATCATCCGCACCGGCCGGCGGATCCCGGGCGTCACGCCAATCGCCGGGGTTCACTTTCCGATCTCGATCTGCCGCATGGCCGTGGGCGACGCCTACGGCGCCAGGCAATGGCGCGAGGATGAGGCCGGCGACGAGGTGGCCTACCGCACCGAGCGCATCTCGCGCGACGTGTGTCGGGCCGTCGCCGAGTACAGCTTCCGGACGGCGCGCAAGATCCACGCGCGCGTGTACGGCGGTCCCAAGTGGACGGTGAGTCCCGTCTACGAGGGGATGCTCAAGGAGGAGCTCGACGCAGCGGCCGAACGCCATCCCGACGTCGGCTACCAGCCGGTCCTGATCGACGCCACGTACGCCGGGCTCATCACGGGCGCCGCCGACGCGCCGCTCGTGATTCCGGCTCTCAACCGCGACGGTGACTGCCTATCGGACTTCGTCCTGCCCCTGTTCGGCTCGATCGCCGGAGCGGAATCGGTGCTGCTCTCCTTCCGCGACGACTACGAGCCCGCGGCGGTGATGGCCGAGGCCCCGCATGGCACGGCCCCGAGCCTGCTCGGCAAGAACCTGGCCAACCCGATGGCGATGATCATGGCCGCCGCGGCCGTGCTGCACTACGTGGCACAGAGTGGGCACTGGCAGGCCGACGTGGCCTCGCGGGCGATCTATGAGTCGGTGCTCGAGGCCACGGCCAGCGGGGTGCGGACCTTCGACCTGGCCGGCAGCGCCACCACCAGTGACTTCACCGACGACGTGATCGGTCGCGTGCGGACCAAGATCGACATCTGGTCGGCGCTCGGGTCGACGACGCACTGATAGGTCGTCGGCGGGGCGCCCGGACCCTCGGAGGCGCGCCGGGCCCGTGGGGCTCAACGGCTCAGCGGGGGGTGCCCGACTTCGACGGCGTAGCGCTTCGCGACGGCGCGCTTGCCCCGGCCGATGGCATGCTCGGTCGGGCACCGGAGCTCGACATCCCCGCGGCCTCGCGCTCGGGCCCGGCGTGGTGCTTGCGGCGCCGCCTGACGAACAGCCTCCGCTGAATGAAAAGGGTGGTTACGCCGGCCAGGAGGATGGCGAGGAGGTTGATCGAGAGCTGCGCGGCGGCCCCGCCGAGCTCCGCCCAGTCGCGGAAGGCGGCCGCCACGGCCACGTTGGCCGCGGCCGGAATCGTCGTGACCGAGATCAGCACGCCGATCAGCGCCCCCGACTTGGCCGAGGTCAGGGACAGGACCCCGGCGGTGCCGGCCAGGATCGCGACGAAGATCGAGAAGAAGCCGGGATGGGAGATGAACTGGGTCAGCGGATGCTCGTCGCTGGCGAAGGCCTCGGGCACCAGGTCCACCTCCTTCAGGACGAGCGTCACCGCGTAGGTCACGAGGATGGCCAGGGGGAAGCCGACCGCGAGTGCCTTGATGGAGCGCCGCGCAAGGTCCCCCCTGCGCTCGACGGTCGCCACGCACACCCCGGCGATCGGGCCGAACTCGGGGCCCACCACCATCGCGGCGATGATCAGGATCGGTGAGTCCAGGAAGATGCCGCAGGCCCCGATCAACGTCGCGATGACCATGAAGGCCAGGAAGTTGACCGACATCTCGGTGTTCTCCGACGTGCGCGCCTCGACCTCCTCCCACACGACCGCGTCGGACGGCACGCCGGGCGCCGCGCGCTCCGCCCGATCGGCGGCGTCGGAGATGGAGGTGTCGATGGTCTCGACGGCGATCGAACCGTCGACGGCGATATCGAGGTCGCGCAGGTCGCCAAGGATCACGCTCGCGTCCTCCCGGGCGACGTCGCACATGATCACGTCGCCGTCCGGCTTCCGCGCGGCGGCCGGAAGGCGGATCACGTTGAGCACCGAGTCCGAGGCCATGAGCAGCTCCAAGGCGCGCTCGGCCTTCTCCCGCGGAGCGACGATCCTGAGGTGGATCACGGCCGGGCCGCCAGCTCGGGCTCGGGCTCGGGCTCGGAAGCGAGATAGGCCTGCATGGCCGCGCGGATTTCCTCGGGCATGGGCTTCTTGAGCTTCGTGGCCGGGTCGATGAACACGTGCCGCATCTCACCCTCCACCACGGTCGCATCGTCCCGACGGACCACCAGCTCGGTGGTCATCCCCGTGTTGCCGAGCCGCGTGATCCGCAGCTCGATGTCGAGCTCGTCGTCGAACCCCGCCGGGCCCAGGTAGCGGGCCCTGGCCTCGGCCACCACCATGTCGGTGCCCGCCTCGAGCATCGCGTCGTAGCGGCCGATGGCCTCCCGCCACAGTTCGGTGAGAGCGACATCGAAGTACATGATGAAGTTGGCGTTGAAGACGACGCCCTGCGGGTCACACTCGCCGTAGCGGACGCGCAGGCGGTGCACGAAGGGAGCCGGCATGCGTGGGCAGCGTAGCCATGCCGTCGCACGCCGGGCCGCGCCCCCTTCTCCGGTCGTTCCCGCGTCGGCGTCGCCCCCGCGCGGTGGCTCGCGTCCGTCACCCGCGCACGCAATCGTCCGTCCGACGGGTTCTCTACCTTCCTGCGAACGCATGTTCCCTTCTCGCTCAGCCCGCCTTCGCGCCGCCGCCGCTTCCCGTCTCGATGTCGCGGTTCAGTTCGCGACGCTCGGCGAATACGGGCTTGACGGGCCGCTCGAAGGCTCGACTCCGGGGGACGACCGGGCTTGCGGAAACCGCGGAGCGGGACGCCACACCGCCCGGCGGGGCGGCCAGCCGACACAAACGCCGCAATTCACACGACTGGCTCACGACAGACTGCCGGCGCGGTAGCGCCCTCTCGGACTCTCGCCTACTCGACCTTCGCGACCGACCAGCTGCCCGCCTCGCTACGCTCGAGCACCACGCGGGTGTCAGCCCCGGATCCCTCCGCCATGAAGTGCGCTCGGTCCTCCCGTACGCCCGGCAGGTCCTCCACCAGGATCAGATGCAGGGCCTCTATTCGCCAGCCGGGTCGGTGCTCGGCAACCGCTTCGCGTGCCAGATCCTCGAGCCGCTCTCGATCCCATCCCTTGTCCGTGGCCCGCGCTTCCTCGAGGGCCTGATCGGCCGCCGCGACGTGCTCCGCGTACTCACCGGCCCCGAGGACCGTCCGGCGCCGGGCCGCCGCGAGGCCACCGATGAACAGCAGGAGCAGTGCGACCCCCACGACGAGCAGCACTATGGCGAGAGTGGACATACGAGGTCAGTCTACGGGGGCGGGATCGGCACCGATCGGCGGGGACTCGTAAACGACAACGGGCCGCTCACCTTGAGCGACCCGTTCGAGTGATTAATCGGCGGCGACCTACTCTCCCAGGCCCTTGCGGACCAAGTACCATCGGCGCTGAGGGGCTTAACTGCTCTGTTCGGAATGGGAAGAGGTGTGACCCCCTCGCTATGACCACCGAAAGTGGTCGGGACCAGCTCTCGCCGGACCCTCAAAACTGCACAGTTGGCTTCCGTGTGGGTATCAAAATATCCGTCAAGCCCTCGAAGCATTAGTACCGGTCTGCTACGCCCATTGCTGGACTTACACATCCGGCCTATCACCTGGTGGTCTTCCAGGGCTCTTACTCCCTCTAGGGGATGGGAGAACTCATCTCGAGGTGGGCTTCCCGCTTAGATGCCTTCAGCGGTTATCCCATCCGGACGTAGCTAATCTGCGATGCCCTTGGCAGGACAACAGATACACCAGAGGTCCGTTCATCCCGGTCCTCTCGTACTAGGGACGACTCCTCTCAATTCTCCAGCGCCCACGGCAGATAGGGACCGAACTGTCTCACGACGTTCTGAACCCAGCTCGCGTACCGCTTTAATGGGCGAACAGCCCAACCCTTGGGACCTACTTCAGCCCCAGGATGCGACGAGCCGACATCGAGGTGCCAAACCGGGCCGTCGATGTGGACTCTTGGGCCCGATAAGCCTGTTATCCCCGGAGTACCTTTTATCCGTTGAGCGACGGCACTTCCACTTGCTACCGCCGGATCACTAAGGCCTGCTTTCGCACCTGCTCGACCTGTCGGTCTCGCAGTCAAGCTCCCTTGCTGCCTTTACACTCTACGCACGATTTCCGACCGTGCTGAGGGAACCTTTGCGCGCCTCCGTTACATTTTGGGAGGCGACCGCCCCAGTCAAACTACCCGCCTGGCACTGTTCACCGCCCGGATTACGGTGCGGTGTTAGAAGCCCAATACATCAAGGGTGGTATCTCAAGGTTGGCTCCACGCCGACCGCAGTCGACGCTTCTCAGCCTCCCACCTATCCTGAGCGAAATGGACCGAACTCCAATACCAGGTTGTAGTAAAGGTTCACGGGGTCTTTCCGTCTAGCCGCGGGTACTCGGCATCTTCACCGAGACTGCAATTTCACCGAGCCCCTCGTTGAGACAGCGTTCAAGTCGTTACGCCATTCGTGCAGGTCGGAACTTACCCGACAAGGAATTTCGCTACCTTAGGACCGTTCATTGTTGTTACTACCCCGATGCTGATGGGGCGGCCAGCTCATTTCTGACTGGCTCTCACGGTCGCCCGTGAGATCGGACTATCTCATCCCATCGGCAACTCAGCCGATGGGTTCGGCGTATAGTCTCTGAGGATTCTCTCCATCGAATAGCGCCTCTTGCCACCACGGTTCATCCGTTCCCGGAGAGCTAGAACCGTGACGGCGTCAGAGGGACTAAGGGGTCCCTTGCAGAGGATCGCGGTTGCGTCCTTGAAGAGCCCAAAGTCCCCCGCCTTCGTTCCGACGAGCGGGAAGCGCTCGAAGAAGGGGATGATGCCGGCCTGGAGGTCGGAGAGTCGGTTGACTTCCCAATACCAGCCGCCACTGCCCCCTCTTCTCATGCTCCCGCACCCGAGCGTGTCCCGAAACAACTCCAGCGGAGTTGGATCGTGCTGCGACACGTTGAAGGCGGCAGAGATCTTCCAGCTTCGCCGCCCTGTACTGAGCGGACGGCAAACGATCATGAAGCTGGCTTCGCCCAATGCGAACCCGGACAAGAAGCTGCCGAGCCCCACGGGGATCGCTTCGATGCAGAGCCTTTCCTGCTGATTGTCCGCACCCGACACATTGTCACCGTAGCGTTGGCTCCAGACGGAGCCGGCACCGCGGTAGCGCGGGATACTCGGATATTCCAGCATTTGGCCGAATTTTACAACTACCTGGTCGATAGTTACGGCCGCCGTTTACCGGGGCTTAGTTTCGGTGCTTTGTCATCCCGAAGGATGACTAACACCTCCACGTAACCTTCCGGCACCGGGCAGGCGTCAGCCCCTATACGTCGTCTTACGACTTAGCAGAGACCTGTGTTTTTGGTAAACAGTCGCTCGAACCTATTCACTGCGGCCCCCTCGAGCTAGGCCCGCGAAGGGCTTCACTCTACCGGGGCGCCCCTTATCCCGAAGTTACGGGGCAATTTTGCCGAGTTCCTTAACGAGGGTTATCTCGATCACCTTAGTATCTTCTACTTGCCCACCTGTGTCGGTTTTGGTACGGGCACGTGCGTCCTGCCTAGAGGCTTTTCTCGGAGGCATGGGCTCGGAGACTCGCCGGCCCTAGGGCCAGCTGGCATCGCGCCTCGCCGTAACACGCTCCCGGATTTACCTGAGAGCGCTGGCTACACGCTTACCCCTGGACGACCATCGCCAGGGATCCCTTACCCTTCCTCGTCCCCCCATCGGTCATAACGGACACGACGTGGTACGGGAATATCAACCCGTTAGCCATCGACTACGCCTTTCGGCCTCGCCTTAGGTCCCGACTAACCCTGAGCAGACGAACTTTACTCAGGAACCCTTGGGCAATCGGTGGAGGGGATTCTCACCCCTCTTTCGTTACTCATGCCGGCATTCTCACTTCCCTGAACATCCACGGCTGGCTTACGCCGCCGCTTCAACGGACAGAGAACGCTCTCCTACCGCGCACGACCCGAAGGTCGTACACCCGCAGCTTCGGTGACTAGCTTGAGCCCCGTTACATTTTCCGCGCTCGAACACTTGACCAGTGAGCTATTACGCACTCTTTCAAGGGTGGCTGCCTCTAAGCCAACCTCCTGGTTGTCTATGCACTCGAACATCGTTTCCCACTTAGCTAGTACTTTGGGACCTTAGCTGGCGGTCTGGGCTGTTTCCCTTTTGCCTACGAAGTTTATCCCCCGCAGACTGACTCCCAGGGTAAACGTTGTGGTCTTCGGAGTTTGCCTGAAGTTGGTAACCTGGTAGGGCCCCGCGTCCAAACAGTGCTCTACGGCCACAACGCAATTTACCTGAGGCTATACCTAAATATATTTCGGAGAGAACCAGATATATCCGAGCTTGATTAGCCTTTCACTCCGACCCACAGGTCATCCGCCCAGTTTTCAACCTAGGTCGGTTCGGTCCTCCACGGGGTCTTACCCCCGCTTCAACCTGCCCATGGGTAGCTCGCTCGGTTTCGGGTCTACCGCCACTGACTGAGACGCCCTGTTAGGACTCGCTTTCGCTGCGGCTCCGCTCATCGCTTAGCCTTGCCAGTGACGAGTAACTCGCCGGCTCGTTATGCAAAAAGCACGCCGTCACACCGAAGTGCTCCGACCGCTTGTAGGCACGCGGTTTCAGGTACTATTTCACTCCCCTTCCGGGGTACTTTTCACCTTTCCCTCACGGTACTATCCGCTATCGGTCACCAGGGAGTACTTAGCCTTGGAGGGTGGTCCCCCCAGATTCAGACCGCGTTTCACGGGAACGGTCCTACTCAGGAACATCTGACGGAAGGCCGTGCGCTTTCGCTTACGGGACGTTTGCCCTCTGTGGTGCGCGGTTCCACGCGCTTCAGCTAACGCACGACTTTGTAACTTCCGCCGGGCCAGGCACGGCCCGGAACAGATGCCCTACAACCCCCGGCAGGCAACGCGTGCCCGCTTACACCTGCCAGGTTTGGGCTGATCCCCTTTCGCTCGCCACTACTCGGGGAGTCTCGGTTGATTTCCTTTCCTCGGGGTACTTAGATGTTTCAGTTCCCCCGCTTGCCCGCACCGACCTATGTGTTCAACCGGTGCTAACGCCGCACTACCGACGCTGGGTTTACCCATTCGGGAATCCACGGGTCACAGGCTGTTAAACGCCTCACCGTGGCTTATCGCAGTCGTCCACGCCCTTCATCGACTCCTGGTGCCAAGGCATCCACCGTGTGCCCTTACTATCTTGACGGTGATCGATACTGCTGCGCCCGAAGGCACAGTAGGTATCGGTGATACCCAAATTTGGCCAACTGTGCAGTTTTCAAGGTCCGTAGAGAGCACGCGCGCGGGGACTCCGCGGCGCCGGTCCCTCAAAACTCAACAGCATGTAGGCCGCCCGCGCCCACGAGGGGCGAGAAGGACCATGACCAGGCTCGGTCGACGTCCTAGAGAGGCTGGGCGCACAAGGCGCCGAGCCGGCTCCTAGGTAGGAGCTCCCTAGAAAGGAGGTGATCCAGCCGCAGCTTCCGCTACGGCTACCTTGTTACGACTTCACCCCAATCACGAGCCCCACCTTCGACGGCTCCCTCCCTTGCGGGTTAGGCCACCGGCTTCGGGTGTTGCCCGCTTTCGTGGTGTGACGGGCGGTGTGTACAAGGCCCGGGAACGTATTCACCGTGGCGTTGCTGATCCACGATTACTAGCAACTCCGCCTTCATGGAGGCGAGTTTCAGCCTCCAATCCGAACCGAGACGCACTTTATGGGATTCGCTCCACCTCGCGGTATCGCAACCCTTTGTATGCGCCAATGTAGCACGTGTGTAGCCCTGGACATAAGGGGCATGATGACTTGACGTCATCCCCGCCTTCCTCCGGTTTGTCACCGGCAGTCTCGCATGAGTCCCCGGCATTATCCGCTGGCAACATACGACGAGGGTTGCGCTCGTTGCGGGACTTAACCCAACATCTCACGACACGAGCTGACGACAGCCATGCACCACCTGTGATCGCGCCCCGAAGGGAAGATGTGTTTCCACACCGGTCGCGAACATGTCAAGCCCAGGTAAGGTTCTTCGCGTTGCGTCGAATTAAACCACATGCTCCGCTGCTTGTGCGGGCCCCCGTCAATTCCTTTGAGTTTTAGCCTTGCGGCCGTACTCCCCAGGCGGGGCACTTAGTGCGTTAGCTACGGCACGGGAGGAGTCGACACCTCCCACACCTAGTGCCCATCGTTTACGGCGTGGACTACCAGGGTATCTAATCCTGTTCGCTCCCCACGCTTTCGCGCCTCAGCGTCAGTACCGTCCCAGCGAGCTGCCTTCGCCATTGGTGTTCCTCCTGATATCTGCGCATTTCACCGCTACACCAGGAATTCCACTCGCCTCTTCCGGACTCTAGTCCGACAGTATCCACCGGCATTCAAGGGTTGAGCCCTTGACTTTCACAGCGGACTTACCGGACCGCCTACGCGCTCTTTACGCCCAATGATTCCGGACAACGCTTGCCCCCTACGTATTACCGCGGCTGCTGGCACGTAGTTAGCCGGGGCTTCTTATGAAGGTACCGTCACTTCAAACGGCTATTCACCGTCGAAGCTTCGTCCCAACTGAAAGGGGTTTACGACCCGAAAGCCTTCTTCCCCCACGCGGCGTTGCTGCGTCACGCTTTCGCGCATTGCGCAAGATTCCCCACTGCTGCCTCCCGTAGGAGTCTGGGCCGTGTCTCAGTCCCAGTGTGGCTGATCGTCCTCTCAGACC